>ERZ779869.34-NODE-34-length-187164-cov-33.665986_pt1 | contig 187164 bp, 178 predicted proteins | sample MGYA00511557_ERZ779869 | MGnify/ENA primary metagenome ERZ779869 (study PRJEB29588, sample SAMEA2154620) | human gut metagenome | biome: human gut; feature: human-associated habitat; material: faeces | place: Denmark | collected 2008/2010 ... | reverse complement strand
GATAATACTCGAAGCCTGGCACGTTTGTGACAGGCTTTGTGTTTTTTAGATTGGAAGGGATAGAAAAAAATATGGGTATAATAAAAAAACACCCACCACAGGTTTCGTTTTATTGCCAAAAACGTAACCCAAGCAACACAGATGTCAGTTGCAGCTGTGAAGCCTTTAGGTGAATGCCTATTATTCGTGTTCAATGAAGTACAATTAGGATAATTAAGCAATATGGTAGTTTGCGGTTTATAATATAGCTCAATGGGTAAATAATGCTTATTGAGCGAAGTCCATAGCCTTATTCAGTTGTGGATTTCGCTCTTTAAGCGTTCTGGAGCTGCTAATCGGATTCGAACCGATGACCTCGTCCTTACCAAGGACGTGCTCTGCCTACTGAGCCATAGCAGCATAACATAGATATTATACAATATAAAATACAGTTTGTCAAGACCTTTTTTAATATTTTTTCAGCTGACAGCATATGAATTTAATATGTTCGGATAAACCATTTTAAATGTATAATTTGACAAGCGTTTATTATGGTGATATAATAGTAATGTATTAAAATTATACATAAAGGAGTATGAAAGATGAATAAAAAAATTGCCGTAATAAAGGGCGACGGAATAGGTCCGGAAATCGTTTCGGAGGCTATTAAGGTCTTGGATAAAACCGCCGCTGTTTTCGGGCACTGCTTTGAGTACGATCAGCTTTTAATGGGCGGCTGTTCTATAGATGTCAACGGAGTTCCGCTCACTGATGAAACAATAGAGCGCTGCAAAGCGGCTGACGCAGTCCTTATGGGTTCTATCGGAGGAGATACTACAACCTCACCGTGGTATAAGCTTCCGCCGGAGCTTCGTCCCGAGGCAGGTCTGCTGAAAATCAGAAAGTCACTTGGACTTTTCGCTAATCTGCGTCCCTCTGTTCTTTATCCTCAGCTTGCAGGAGCCTGTCCTCTTAAAGAGGAGATCAGCTCAAAGGGTTTTGATATGCTTATAATGAGAGAGCTTACCGGGGGTCTTTATTTCGGGGAAAGAAAAACCGAGGAAATAGACGGTGTAATGACCGCTGTGGATACTCTTAGGTACAATGAAAATGAGATAAGAAGAATAGCGGTCAAGGCTTTTGAGGTAGCAATGAAGAGGAATAAAAAGGTGACGAGCGTTGATAAGGCAAACGTTCTTGATTCCTCAAGGCTCTGGAGAAAGGTAGTGACCGAGGTCGCTGGGAATTATCCCGAAGTTACTCTTGAGCATATGCTGGTGGATAACAGCGCTATGCAGCTTGTAAAAGATCCTGCACAGTTTGACGTGATGGTTACTGAAAATATGTTCGGAGATATTCTTTCTGATGAAGCTTCTATGATAACCGGTTCGATCGGTATGCTTGCCTCCGCTTCAATGAATGAAACAAAATTTGGCCTGTATGAGCCCTCCGGCGGTTCAGCTCCGGATATTGCAGGACAGAACAAAGCCAATCCTATAGCGACTATTCTGTCGGCTGCAATGATGCTCAGATATTCGTTTGATATGAATAACGAAGCTGACGCAGTTGAAAATGCAGTAAATAAGGTTTTGGACGACGGTTTCCGTACAGGGGATATTATGTCAGACGGCATGAAGCTTGTTAGCTGCTCTGAAATGGGTTCGCTTATTGCTCAGGAAATATATTAATCTAAGAAAGGAAATTACTATGGCTGAAAAGAAAAGCAGGAAAGGTCTTATTGCATTGATCATCATACTTGCGGTAGTTATAATTGCCGCTCTGTTCGTTTTTCTGACTGTACATAAGAAAAACAGCGGTAAGGTTCTTGACGGAACATGGAGAGGCGATGCGTTTACACTTACTATAGATTCAGGAGATAAAACGTTTGACATTGAATTTACGTCAGGTGATACTGGAAGTCAGAGCGGTACCATAAGCGTTGAACCTCTGACAAAGGGCCTTGGAAATATGTTTGACATGAAGGCTTATGACGCGGTACTGAAGAGCGATGATAACGAGATCAAATTCCGCTTTGTGTTGAATGAAGATTATGATGAAATGACGTTTACAGAGCTAGAAAGCATGGCGGCCGGATTTTTGTCAAAAACAGATGACTGATAAAAATTGCATTAAGAAAGCGGTCGGTATTTTCCGACCGCTTTTTCAGTATTTTAAACAATAATGCCTACTTTTGCAAGAGCTTTTATAACTGATTCGGAATCAATGGAAAAAAGCTCGCTTTCGTCAGTTCTGTGTTCATGATCAAATCTCTGAAGCTTTATATAATTTTCGGAATAATCAGCTGAGGTGTAAATATGCGCCATAATATATTGATTTTTTACTGCATAATAATTTACGGGTTTCAGCGTCAGAATAACTTCGGGGCTTTTGCTCATAGCTTCGGTCAACTCTTTAAAATCCGAATCAATATAGCAGATCTTACGGCATTTGAGATCATTCAGCCGTACCTTCGGCGGAGTGCTTTTATCGTTATGCTTTTTCTTTCTGAAAATATTAAAAGCTTTCATTCGGAATTCCTCCGTAAAAATATTCAAGTTCATTATATCACTGAAATATATAAAAGTCAATAATTAGTTATCTTTTACGGAAATTATTCGTTTTTGCATTATATTTTTGTTGACTTTTTACTGTATGTGTGATAAAATTATATTGATTTATTTTTATTAATTGTGAGAACTTATATATGAACTATTATATTTACGGCTTTACGGACAAGGGCAATTACAGAAAGCATAATGAGGACTGCCTGCTTATAAATCGGGAAACAGTACATAAGGGCGGTTTCGGTTCGGTGTGTATTGCTCCTTTTCTTACCGCTGTGTGCGACGGAGTAGGCGGGGAGCAGGCAGGAGAGGTAGCTTCAGAGCTTTGCGTAAGGTACCTTTCGATAGTCGATTATGATTCCTCTATGGATCTGGACAGGCAAATAATAGATATACATAATAAAATTATAAAGCGCGGTATATCCTCGCCTGATTCTGTTAATATGCAGACTACTCTATGCTGTCTTGCGGTCGATGAAAACGGCAGGGCGTTATGCTATAATATCGGCGACAGCAGATTATACCGTTATGCCGGAGGCTCTGCGCGTCAGATCTCAGTAGATCAGACCTACGGCAGATTCCTTTATGAACATGGTGAGATCGACGGTATTGCCGAGCTTGACCCTGAAATGCAGAACGCTATCGTATCATCGGTAGGAAGTGTTCTCCAGCTGCCTATTATAGATCATTTTGAGTTTGTTACGCCGTTCGGCAGCGAATCTGACGATACTGTGCTGATATGCTCCGACGGGGTTTCGGATTTTGTAACTATAGACGAGATAGAGATAGCGATGAAAATAGAAAGTATGACTTTTAATGAAAAAATAGAGGCGCTATGCGAGCTTGCATTGAGAAACGGAAGTACGGATAACGTTTCGGTAATAGGCATAAAACCATGGAATACTCACGAAGAATATGAAGCGCTTATAGGAGGCCTTGTAACTCACGAGGAAAGGGCAGAAACTATAAAGGCAGAGCAGGAGTGCCTTGCATATGAGACCCGTTATCATAACAGTATTTTGATGGAACAGTCGGACAGAAGCCTTCAGAAGCTTATTGACGATCTTGAAAAATTCAGGAATACATAAAACGCATGAAGCGCCAGTACAAGCTTCATGCGTTTTTAATTATATCAAAGACCGTTAGGATTGTTTTTTGTAAAGTTCCAGCCGTCCTTAGCCATTTCATCAAGTCCGTATTTTGCTTCCCAGCCGAACAGCTTTTTAGCTTTATCGGTATTTGCGTAGCATACGGCAATATCTCCGGCACGTCTTGGCATGATTTTGTAGGGAATTTCCTTTCCGCAGGCTTTTTCAAATGCATGAAGAACGTCCATTACGCTTGAACCCTTGCCTGTTCCCAGGTTTACCGCTTCAACGCCCTTGTGTTTAAGCACATATTCGACAGCGCACAAATGTCCCGATGCAAGATCTACGACATGAATATAATCTCTTACGCCGGTTCCGTCGGGAGTATCATAATCATTGCCGAAAACGCCAAGACATTCAAGCTTTCCGGAAGCGACCTGTGCGATATACGGGAAGAGGTTATTCGGTATTCCGTTTGGGTCTTCACCTATAAGACCGCTTTTATGCGCTCCTATAGGATTAAAGTATCGAAGCAGCGAAACTGACCAGTCTTTATCGGCAGTAAAAACATCCTTTAAAATCTGCTCGATCATGACTTTTGTATAGCCGTACGGATTTGTAGAAGAGTTTGTAGGCATAGTTTCAATATACGGAGCAGGATTCTCAACACCGTAAACTGTAGCAGACGACGAGAAAACGATTTTTTTGCAGCCGTGAGCCTTCATTGCCTGAATAAGCATAAGAGTTCCCGTAATATTATTATGATAATATTCCACAGGCTTCTGAACAGATTCGCCTACAGCTTTAAGTCCTGCAAAATGAATAACGGCGTCGATCTTATTCTCGTCAAAAATATTATTCATCGCATCAAGATCAAGGATATCCGCTCGGTAGAATTTAAAATCTTCCCCTGTAATTTTCTTTATTCTGTTAAGGGCTTCAGGCTTTGAATTTGAAAAGTTATCAGCAATAACTAAATCGTATCCTGCGTTAAGCAGTTCAACACAGGTATGACTTCCGATAAACCCCGCTCCGCCTGTTACAAGAATATTTGCCATAAATATCCGTCCTTTCATATAAGTTTTATTAAGACTTATCCTAACCTTCGGTTTCAGTATAACATAAAATAACACTGATTTCAATAATTATTTGTTTCATCTGTATGGAAAATTGTTGCGTTCTTAATATTCAGATGCTATAATATATTCATAAGGATATTATTGTGTTATTTCAGGGGGCAGTGCTGTGACTGAAGCAAAAAAACATTCATTTAAAACAAATCCCACCGACAGTGTCGCTTTGTCGGTTTATAACGTTGGGTATGAAAGGTGCAGCGGTCTGCATAAATGGGGAAGCGGAGTAAGAGATCACTTTCTTATTCACCATATTATTTCCGGAAAGGGAGTATATATAACTCCGTCCGGCAGATTTCAGCTTAAAGCGGGAGATACCTTTCTTATATATCCCTATACTGAGATAACTTATATTGCTGACGAATACGACCCTTGGGAATATTACTGGGCAGGCTTTTCGGGAAGTGATGCAGAGGTAATAATCAACCGTACTGATTTTACAAAAGAATTTCCGGTTATGTCGGCAGATTTCGGAGGTGAACTTAGAAAAAGGCTTAACGATATTTATATCAGCCGTGGTCAGAGCGAAGCTGCGGCGCTGAAAATGACGGGACAGCTTTACCTTGCGCTTTCGCTTTTAGTTGAAAAGTCTGACAGGGGAGTTGTTTCGGAAAATACTTCGGAGCGGCATATTAAGGCGGCAAAGAAATTTATTGCCTATAACTATTCGCTTCCCATATCAGTCGAGGACGTTGCTGCCGGAGCAGGAGTAAGCAGAAGCACCTTATTCAGAGCATTTACCGAAGTCTTGGCTGCCTCTCCCATTGAATATCTGACTCATTTTAGGATCGAGCAGGCGTGCAGGCTGCTTAAACATACCGAACTGTCCGTAACCTCCGTTTCGTTGTCCTCCGGCTATGAGGATCCCTTGTATTTTTCAAAAGTATTTAAAAGATACAAAGGAATATCTCCGTCAGCATACAGAAAAAAACATTCCTAAAATTAAAAGCAAAGCTGCGTATTGTTTACGCGGCTTTGCTTTCAGTTTACTTATTATATACAGCTTTATTCAGATCTTCACGGCATTTGTCAAAATCGACCGTCAGTATTGACTGTCCGCTGTCTGTAGAGCCGTAGCCGTAAGCGTCGTCGGCAGGTATCCGCAGCTGCTTCATATCATAGCCGAGTATAAACGGCGCTCTGTAGGTAAGGAAGTAAAGCTCGGATTTTGTCATATTTGTAGTAAGGTCTGAGAGGCAGGCTCTTGCAAAACCGTCAAGCTCGAAAGGATTAAGCGTTTTGGCCTTTTCAATAATTTTTGAGATTACCGTTCTCTGCCTTTCAGTACGTTCAAAATCGGCGTTTCCTACATACCTGAGTCTTGCATAAGCAAGCGCCTGATTTCCGTTTACTGTCATATTTTTTCCGCCTGAGGTAAGATAGTCCGTTCCCTTTTTATTTCCGAGATATTTATTCTGCTCTGCCATAGGAGGCTGCATACCGACCGCTTCTTCATCGGAAATATCAAGCTCAATTCCTCCGACTGCGTCTACGATATCAATAAACGAGTAAAAGTCGATATAAATGTACTTATCGACTTCAATATCGAAGTTAAGCTCTATTGTATCCATAAGAAGCTCTGCTCCTCCGTATACATAGGCTGCGTTCATTTTATCCCAGCCGTTTCCCGGTATTTCAACGTACATATCCCTCATAAAAGAAGTCATGGTTATCTGCTTTGATGACTTATTGACTGAAAGCAGTATCATTGAGTCAGTGCGTCCACGTTCCTCCTCCTTACGGGAATCTGAGCCTATTACAAGTACGTTAAGTACATCTTTTGACTTCATAGAAGCCGATGTAACACTTCTTTCTCCGCTTTTTACATAGTTTACCATGCCCAAATATCTGAATATAAGAAGCTGGAAAAGTATAAACAGTATCAGAGCAATTATTAGCAGGCACTTAAAAAACGTTTTGACAGGAGATCTGCTTTTTTCTATTTTCATATTCTTTTTCTTAGACCTTTTCTTTTTATTGTTATTTGTGTCGGGGCGCACAGTTCTTTTCTGGGCGTTTTTTCCTGATGGTCTGGTTTTCTGCTTATAGCTGTTATTGCCGCCGAATTTCAGAGGCTCGTCATTTCTGCTTCGCTGCTGAGAGATTTTTCGGCTTGAATTTTGAGAGGGTTTTCTTTGTACCGAATCTTTCCTAGGGTATTGCTTATGATCCTGTGCCTGAGAATGTTCAGAGGACTGAGGTCTTTTTCCGTATTGGTTCTGCCCGTTGATATCATACTGTTTAAATTCAAGACCGTCCGTATCGTAAGTATTATCCATATCTTCTTTCTCAAGAGCAGAGAACTGTCTTAGCTGTTCTTCATACTGACGCTGAAATTCGTCGTATTCCTGTCCGCCGTTCATATTTTTATTATAAGAGCCGCTTTTTCCTGCGGGTCTGTTTTGATTGTCATTGTTCATCGTTTAGCCTCCTTTTTTGCACAAGCTTTAATATATTATATTACAAAAGGACAAGGAAGTCAATTTTTTACGCTCAATTCTCAGAAAGCTTTCACACGATCCTATGAAATTCTTAAGAAACTGCATATAAAAAGCTTCTCTGTACTTTTAATTGCACAGAGAAGCTCAACAGCGTCTGCCGGGTTACAGCATAGTAGTCTGGTCGGGGTCGGGGATATCCTTTGCAAAGCTTCCGGCAACAGGTATTGTTTTGCTGCGGTACTTTGAAAGCTGAGCCGCGGTTTCTTCTGAAATAATAAACGCTTTTTCCAGCGTCGATTTTGCTTTAAGAGTCATTACCTGTACTCCGATAGTATCTCTGGAGGACTTAGGAAGAAGCAGAACGGTATTGAAGATCATAGCCCGTCCGTTGGTGGTTCTCAGCATAATCTCGGCGTTTTCAGGTATATAGAACATTGCGGTAAGCTTTGCTTTTCCCGAATATGCATTGCTTAGCTTTTTGCGGTTCGTTTTTGTTTCATATGCTTTAAGCGGTACCTTTGCGGCTTTTCCGTTTTCAAAAATAAAAAGCATATATCCCTCATAGCGTACAGTCGGAACCATATACATAAAGCTTTCGCCTTCGTCAAATGACAGCTTAGCAGGAATATAGTCACCCAGATCGCTGGCTTTTGTATTATCGAAAGCCGAAGCCTTGGATTTGTAGACCTGACATTTATCGGTAAAGAACAGCAGATCGGTTTTATTTGAAGCTTCTATCTCCTGATTAATAAAGTCGCCTTCTTTAAGCTTGTGTTCACTTGACATTCTCAGCGACTGAGGAGTGATCTTCTTGAAATATCCGCTTTGAGAAATAAACAGCGTACATTGATAATCAGGAGTTTCGTCCTCGATCTCAACCTCTTCTATATCGTTTTTATAGAAGAACTGGGTTCGGCGCGGCTGACCATATTTCTTTGAAACCTCTTTCAGTTCTGAAATTATAATATTCCTGATCTTTTTATCACTTCCGAGAGTATCGGAAAGCTCGGCTATTTCCTTTTCAAGTGCATCGGTTTCGTCCAGGCGCTTCATGATATATTCACGATTCAAATGCCGTAGCTTTATTTCAGCTATATATTCCGCCTGAACCTCGTCTATTCCGAAGCCGATCATAAGATTTGGAACAACTTCGTTTTCTTCTTCGGTTTCCCGTATTATCTTGATAGCCTTGTCTATATCCAGAAGAATTTTTCCAAGAGCCTTCAGAAGATGCAGCTTAGCCTGTTTCTTTTCGAGGTCAAATTCAATACGCCGTTTCACGCAGCCTGTTCTGAATTCCGTCCATTCTTTGAGAATATCGTATACGCCCATAACCTTTGGGTATCCGTGTACAAGAATGTTAAAATTACAGGAGTAGCTGTCCTGAAGCGGAGTAAGCTTATAAAGCTTCTGCATAAGCTTGTCCGGGTCTGTTCCCCGTTTAAGGTCGATTCCTATAGTAAGGCCTGTTTTGTCAGTTTCATCTCTGATGTATTGTATCTCCCTGATCTTTCCTGCCTTAACAAGCGCAATGATCTTTTCTATAATAGCTTCGACAGTAGTAGTAGCGGGAATTTCCACTATTTCAAGGCAGTTTGCTTTCTTATCATACTGATATTTTGCCCTCAGCTTCACAGATCCCTTTCCTGTACGGTAAATTTTATCAAGCTCTTCCTCGTCGTACAAAGCATAAGCGCCGCCGGGAAAATCCGGACCTTTAAGCGTATCCAGCGCATTGTGCTTCGGATCGCGCATAAGGGCTATAGCGGTTTCGCATACTTCACTCAGGTTAAAGGAACACACTGCCGAAGCCATAGAAACTCCTATACCTACATTTGCATTGACCAGAATTGATGGATACGACGCAGGGAGCAGAGTTGGCTCAAGCATTGTATTGTCGTAGTTCGGAACAAAATCCACGGTATTTTTGTCAATATCCTTGAAAAGTTCTGCGCAGATAGGCTCCAGCTTTGCTTCTGTATAACGCGAAGCGGCGTATGCCATATCGCGCGAATATGCCTTTCCGAAGTTTCCCTTCGACATTACATATGGGTGGAGCAGACATTCGTTGCCCCTTGCAAGGCGCACCATAGTTTCGTAAATAGCTCCGTCGCCGTGAGGATTCAGCTTCATTGTCTGTCCTACAATGTTGGCGGATTTTGTAAGATTTCCGGTAAGCAGCCCCATTTTATACATTGTATAAAGCAGCTTTCTGTGAGAAGGCTTAAAGCCGTCTATTTCCGGAAATGCTCTGGAAACTATAACGCTCATTGCGTAGGGCATATAGTTTTTTTCAAGGGTAAGCGTTATAGGCTCCTCAACTACCTGACCTGCGCCGGCAATATAAGCCCCTGCGTCCTCCGGCGATGAAATTTTATTTTTGCTTTCAGCTTCTTTCTTTTTCTTTGCCAATATTCTGACCTCTTTTCAGTATTATGTCTGAGTTATAAAACCGACTTCAGAACGCACCAGAGAATAATAACGCCTGCAATAACCGCATAGTTAAGCTGTATACGCTTTGTCAGCCTCTTTATATCGGTACCTGAATTCTCAGCCGTCTGTTTTCCGCTCTCTTTGAGATACTTAACAAGCTTTATGAAATTAAAAGCTGACAATACCAAAAGAACGATAGTTATTATTAAAAATATTATATTTACCATAAAAAGTTTTTCCTCTATGAGATATCAGCCATGTCAAGATAATCGTGACCGTTTTGGCTGATAAAATCCTTTCGTCCCTGAAGATTTTCGCCTAACAGCATATCGAACATAAACTGAGTGTCCTCGACGGTATCCGGATTTACCTTTATAAGACGACGTGTTTCAGGGTTCATAGTCGTAAGCGACATCATATCGGCTTCGTTTTCTCCCAGACCCTTTGAGCGCTGTATAGTAAACTTCTTATTTCCTATTTCATTCAGTATCTGGACCTTTTCGTTTTCGTCATAAGCAAAATAGGTCTTATCCTTTGTAGTTATTTCAAACAGGGGAGATTCGGCGATATAAACGTAGCCGTCCTCAATAAGCGTAGGAGTAAGACGGTAAAGCATCGTAAGAATAAGCGTTCTTATCTGAAAACCGTCGACATCGGCATCGGTACAGATAACGACCTTGCTCCATTTAAGGTTTTCAATATTAAAAAGCGACAGATCCTTATTTGCTTTTGATCTGACTTCGACTCCGCAGCCGAGAACCTTGATTAGATCGGTTATGATCTCATTTTTGAATATTTTATCGTAGTCTGCTTTAAGACAATTGAGAATTTTTCCCCGTACAGGAATAACCGCCTGAAAGTCGGCATCACGTGCCATTTTGACCGAGCCTAGTGCCGAGTCACCCTCAACTATATAAAGCTCTCGTTTTGAAAGATCCTTTGAACGGCAGTCCACAAATTTCTGCACCTGATTCGACAGATCAATAGTACCGGTAAGCTTTTTGGCAATATTCAGACGGGATTTTTCAGCGTGTTCGCGGCTTCGCTTGTTTATAAGCACCTGTTCCGCTATTTTGACAGCTTCGTCGGGATTTTCTATAAAATATATTTCAAGCTGATGCTTTAGAAACTCCGTCATACATTCTTTTATAAATTTATTGGTAATAGCCTTCTTGGTCTGGTTAGCATAGGAGGTTTGTGTAGAAAAAGAACTTGAAACCAGTATAAGACTTTCCTCAACGTCGGCAAAGGTTATCTGCTTTTCGTTTTTCTGGTATTTTCCGTTGTTTTTAAGATAAGCGTTTATCTGTCCGGTAAAAGCAAGTTTTACTGCGTCCTCAGGAGAACCGCCGTGTTCAAGATAGCTTGAATTGTGGAAATATTCCAGCTTCTTTATCTGATTTGAAAATGTAAAAGCAACGGCGAGCTTTACCTTATAATCGTCCTTGTCTTCACGGTCACGGCCTTTTCTGTCACCCTGAAAGCACTGTACTGAGGTCAGAGCTTTTCCGTCGGCAATTTCCGCAACATAGTCGGCAATTCCGTTTTCATATATGAATATTTTCTCTTCAAAGCTGCTGTTTTCTCTTTGAAATCTGAAAACAAACTCAACGCCGGGATTTACGACCGCCTGTTTTTTTAGAATGTCTTCAAAATATTCCTGTTCTATATTTATATCGGTAAATACGTCCAGATCCGGTTTCCAATGAGTTTTGGTACCGGTTTTTTTTCGTGAGGTTTCTTCCTTTTTAAGTCCTCCGACATTTTCTCCTTTTTCAAAATGAAGTGAGTATTTAAAACCGTCACGGTAAACTTCAACATCCATAAATTCCGAGGCATATTGGGTAGCGCAGGCTCCGAGTCCGTTAAGTCCCAGCGAGTATTCGTAGTTTTCACCGCTGTTGTTATTGTATTTTCCTCCTGCATACAGCTCGCAGTATACAAGCTCCCAGTTGTATTTCTTTTCTGCTTTGTTGTAATCAACAGGACAGCCTCTTCCGAAGTCTTCGACCTCAATGCTGTTATCATTGTATTTTGTAAGAATAATTCTGTTTCCGTTACCGTCTCTAGCCTCGTCGATCGAGTTTGAGAGAATTTCAAAAACAGAATGCTTGCAGCCTTCTAGTCCGTCTGATCCAAATATAACGGCAGGACGCTTACGCACTCTGTCGGCGCCTTTAAGTGAAACTATGGCTTCGTTGTCATAATCGTTCTTTCTCGGCATTTAAAATACCATTCCTTTCCGGTATATATTTATGACATTATAGTAGTTTATTTTTTCACATTTAATTTTAATTATAACATACTCTTTTTTGTTTTGTCAAATGATACTTTATGATCTTTTGCAGCAGCAAAAGAAATAATAACCGTATCTATGCAGCTATACTGCGGTCATTGACTTTTACAGGTTGGTATGATATAATATATTATGAAAGATTATGTTGAAGAAGCGGGGGTTATGCAATGGAATGTCCGAAATGCAGAAAAACTGTCGGAGAACATGACGCCGTGTGCAGGAACTGCGGTATTGCTCTGAGAGAGAAATCAAAAAAGACAAAAAGCTTAAAGGATTTTTTTAAAAAGAAACCAGACGGCGGAAAAGATGTTCCGCTGCTTGAAACCTCGTCAGGCAGAAAAAGCTTTAGGAATATTGTAAACGGCAGGAACGAGGCAAAGATAAAGCTGGCATTTTTTATAGCGCTGGCAGTTCTTATTGTTGTTCTTATCTGGGTTTTTATTGTTCAGATCTCTGCAGATAAAGGAAGCAAGAAGGCTTTGGAGGCAGCAGAATTTATCGGAATGCCGCTTACGGAAGCCGAAAAGGATATGGAAATACATTTTAAGGATAATTCGGCTTTCGGGATACTGAACAGTGCGGCCGCTTTTGATTACATATATGAAAGCGAGGACGAATTACAGATCGATGATATTACATATCCTGAATGGTCTGTGACTGTTTTTAAAGATACCTCGGACAATATTGACAGCGTTGTTTATACAAATTACAAGCTGCTGAAAAAGGACAGCAGGGGGGAAAAGCTTGATAAGCGTATAAATCTCGATAATTATGACAAGGGCGCACGTTACAGTTCCGTCGCTGACGATATAGGTCTTGATCCTTATAAGGTAGTTTACGGAAAAAGCAGCATAAGCTACGTTTATAAGTATTATTACACTGCCGCAAATTCCGATGCACAAAGCGTTCTGCTTACCGCAGTATTTGACAATGACGGTAAATATCAGTATTATACGTCGCAGGACGTATATCCTCAGAACCTTTAAGACCGTATCTCCGGCTCTGTAACAGTTGTTACAGAAAGAATACAAATTGTTTCACATTGTCTACAGATTATACTGTAATATTGACTTATCGTCAGAATGCTGATAATATAAATTGATGAATTATGAAAGAAGGAGGTTAAGTATGGATACAAGTGTAAAATTATGTATGGGCTGTATGAACGAACTGGACGCAAACGGCGTATGTCATTACTGCAGCTATACGGACGATATGCCGCATTTGCAGTCATACCTGGCTCCGAGAACGGTGCTTGACAACAGATATATAGTAGGCAAAATGCTTACCTATAACGGCGAGGGCGCTTCATATATATGCTATGACACTATCAGAAAGACTAAAGCGGTAGTCCGAGAATATATGCCGGATACGCTATGCGAACGTGAGAGAGGATCTCAGAAACTTATAGTAAATGCCGATTGTCTTGCGAAATATAAAACCTATATGTCTGAATTTGCGGATATGAACAAGACTCTTTCGAGAATGAGAAACCTGAACCATATTTCTACGGCAATGGATATGTTCGTAGAGAATAATACTACCTATGTTATTCTTGAATATGTAGAGGGAGTTTCACTCAAGAAGTTTTTGCAGTCAAATACCGGCTATCTGACGTGGAATCAGGTGAAAAAGCTGTTTGTACCGCTTTTCACTACGCTGAGCATTATTCATAACGCAGGAATCATTCACAGGGGTATCTCACCTGAAAATATAATAGTTACAACGGACGGCGAGCTGAAGCTGACGGGATTTTCAATAAGCTCTATCAGAACTTCAAATACCGGATTATCTCCTGAATTCTATTCTGGTTATACAGCTCCGGAACAATACTCCTCTCTTGAATATCAGGGAACTTGGACCGATGTTTACGCTGTTGCCGCCGTACTGTATCGGATACTTACCGGCTGTATTCCGCTTGACGCAAATACCAGAATATATAACGACACTCTTATAGACGCCTGCCGTATCAATCCGAATGTCCCCGTACATATTTCAAATGTTATTGCCCGTGCAATGGCAGTAAAGGGCGAGGAGAGAATACAGTCAGTAAACGAGCTTGTAACAGAGCTTTTCAGCAAGCAGACGCATATTGAACATCAGAAGGGCGCGACCCAGACTATCCCTATACAGAAGATAAATCAGAAAAGCCGCAGTCCTTCTTCGTCCGGCGCTAAAAAAAGCGAGGAACAGGAAAAGAAAACAAGTCCGGCAGTAATGGTGCTTGGCATCACAATACTTGTCGTATTTCTCGGACTGGGAGTTTTTCTGCTTTACCAGCTTCTCGGAACGCCGGAAGCTGACAGCAGGGATTCTGAGCCTGAGCTGTTTAATTCGATATATATAAGCGGAGGCGAACAGGATTCTTCATCTTTAAGCGATCAGGAATCCATTATAGCAGAAGAAAGCGATGCGGACGACGAACATCCCTACGGAACGGGTTCTATTATGCCTGATCTGGTTGGAATGAGATATAAAACCGTTGTAGATGAGCTTGGAAGCGATTTTAATATAAGGGCTGAATATTTTTATTCTGATACTGAAGAAAAAGGAATTATTACGGAGCAGAGTATTCCTGAAGGAAGCGAATACGGCCGTGAGCTTAAAAACGAGCTTGTGCTTAAAGTATGCAAGGGAACTGAAAATGTTCCTGTTCCTGATTATTCCGGACTTTCATATAAGGATTATTCAGCGATCCTTGATTCGCTGGATATAAAATACAAAAAAGTTGAGGTCGCGACCTCCAGGGTAACGGTCGGATATGTTGTATCTACAGATATAGGAGTCGGCTATAATATTAACGTAAAGAAAGGCGAGACCTTAACGGTAGAGGTATCAATAGGTATGCCTCAGACAAGCAGTGCGTCGGTTTCTTCCGGTCAGGATTCAAAAACTGAAAGCTCTTCGGCAAATGACAGCCGTCAGTCTGATGATACTGAGAATGATAGCTGACGATAATTTGGCAGGACTTACGAAAACGTTTAAAATTTTATTAACTGATAATGTAAAGCCCTTGACAATGTCGGGGCTTTATGCTATGATATTTAAAGTTTAGCGGAATATATTATTGTGGAATATCTTGCAGATATAAGATATCCATTTATTTGGAGGAATAGTTATGGCTAAGAAAATTGGTGTATTGACAAGCGGCGGTGACGCACCCGGAATGAACGCTGCTGTTCGCGCCGTGGCAAGAGCTGCGCTTCAGAAAGGAATGGAGGTTGTCGGTATCCGCAGGGGATATGTCGGTCTTCTTAACGGCGATGTTATTGAAATGAACGCAAGAACTGTTTCAGGGATCATTCAGAGGGGCGGTACTTGTCTGTATACTGCAAGATGTCCTGAATTCCGTAATATTGAGGGAGTTAAAAAAGGCGTTGAGAAATGCAACGAAATGGGTCTTGACGGAATCGTAGTTATCGGCGGCGACGGCTCATTCAGAGGTGCGGGAGATCTGTCTTCTCTCGGGATTCCGTGTATAGGAATACCAGGTACGATAGATAATGATATTCAGTGCACGGAATATACGATAGGCTATGATACAGCTATGAATACAGCTATGGAAATGATAGATAAGATCCGTGATACCGCTCAGTCCCATGACAGATGCTCGGTTGTTGAGGTAATGGGAAGAAAGGCCGGATATATCGCTATAAACGTAGGTATGGCGGTAGGAGCTGAAGCTGTTATTACCCTTGAGAGAGATTATGATCTTGACGCAATTGCAGCAAATATGCTTAAAACTAAAAAAAGCGGTAAAACGCATTTTATCGTAGTAGTAGCCGAAGGAGTAGGTCAGTCTGAGAATATTGCCAGAACGCTTCAGGAAATGACTGGAATAGAGTCCAGGGTAACTGTTCTCGGTCATGTTCAAAGAGGAGGTTCTCCTACTGTAAGAGATCGTGTAATGGCAACGGTTATGGGTTATCATGCAGTTGAACTTCTTGAGCAGGGAATCGGAAACAGGATCGTCGGACTGAAAGACGGCAAGGTTTATGATGTAGACATTCAGGAGGGACTTGCAATGAAAAAGCCTTTCCTGGACGAAAGATACGATATTCTTAATAAAACAGCTTTTTGATCAAGGCGATTATTTACAATTGAATATACGGCTGTCCGTAAATTTTTTCATACGGACAGCTTGCATATTACAGAGTAGAGATCTGTGCGTTAAGTGCCTGAGGGACGGGGAGTTGCCATCAGGACGAAAAGGGTCGGCGTAAAGCTCAGCCCTTGCGGTATAGATTTCGCATCCCGCTGAATGTGTAATTTGAGAGCTTTTCATTCTCCGGTTATGCACAGCATAATTTTTTCGGATCGGCAAGTATAACGCCGTTCCGTCGCTCAGTCATAAAAAGGAGGTATATTTATGAAGAGCTTTTTTTCTATGTTTCTGAAATCTGCAAAAGAGTTCAGAAGTATCAAATGCCTGTCGGTCACAGGCGTATTTATTGCAATTTCAATGATCATTGAAATGTATTCTATCGATCTGCAATTCGTAAAGATAAACTTTGCTTTTCTTGCGATCGCAGTTATCGGTATGCTGTTCGGCCCGGCAGTCGGTCTTTTTGCCGGATTTGCCTGTGATATAGTCGGTTTTATGGTACATCCGTCCGGCGGATTCCTGCCGGCGTATGTGCTGGTAGGCGGGCTTCAGGGGTTAATTTACGGTTTATGCCTGTATCATAAGGCTGATGATCACAGTATTATGTTCGTGAATAATGCTTCAGGGAAGTCGCGCGATATGACACTATATCTGAGAGCCGTTCTGGCAAGACTTCTGGATGTTATAGTTATTAATCTGCTTATTCAGACAAAGCTTAATCTTCATTACGGCTTTATTCCTCAGGAAGCTTACGGCGCTGCTGTAATAAGCCGAGTTGCAAAGAATGTTATCGAGCTGTGTGCCGACCTGCCGCTGCTGTTTATACTTCTCCCCATTGCATTGGCGGTTTATAAGCGTTCTTATTCACATAAACGTGCTTCTGCGGAACAAAGCTAGCAGTTAATATTGAGTTTATGAAGCGGTGGTATTTTATATATCGCCGCTTATTTTAAAATTTATATGTTTATACTTGAAATAAAAGCCGAAATGTAGTATAATAAAATTAATAAGGTATGTTTCTGTCGGAGCTTTCAAGCAGAAATGGCAGATGCTGATCTTCTTAAATACCTGAATATATTCTGAAAGGTCTTGTTATAATGATCAATGTAGGTTTTATCGGAGCGGGTAATATGGGATATGCTATAATGAAAGGAATATTCCAGAGCGATATGAAGGAGAATATTCGTATTTATGCTTTTGATAAATATGAGCCTTCTCTTGAAAGACTTAAAGATCTTGGAGTTGTCAGCTGCGAAAGCGGCGTTAAGGTTACTGAAAGCTCTGATTATATTTTTCTTGCTGTAAAGCCTCAGCAGCTTGACGAGGTGCTTGAAGAAATTGCGGGAGCGGTCGACGGTAATACGGTTCTGGTTTCAATATGCGCCGGGATCACCGATGATTATATTGCCTCTAAAACGATTTCGGGTGCAAAGGTAGTGCTTGTTATGCCTAATACGCCCTTGCTGCTCGGAGAGGGAGCTACGGCGCTGTCGAGATCTGAAAGCGTTACTGATGAGGAATTCGAGCTTGTATGCCAGATCTTCGGCTCATGCGGTACATATGCCGTTATTCCAAAGGACAAAATGAAGGAGATAATCGCCATAAACGGTTCATCACCCGCATTTATATATCTGTATGCAAAGGCTTTCACGGAATACGGTAAGTCGGCAGGACTTGAAGAGGAGGTTGTAAAGTCATTATTTGCAAAGAGCCTTATAGGTTCTGCAAAGATGATAACCGACAGCGGATATACTCTAGATGAGCTTATTACTATGGTATCGTCAAAGGGCGGAACTACTATTGCGGGACTTGATAAGCTGCGTGAGGGAAAGCTTGAGCAGACGGTTGAGAGCTGCTGTAAGGCGTGTACCCGACGTGCGTATGAGCTTTCTAAGTAATTATATCAAAATACACGGCATATACTTTACAAAAAGTATATGGAGTGATGTATATGCAAAAGCAAAGGACAAGCGGTTCGGTCATACGTAAAAACAGCTTTTTTGCCTTTCTTGTCGGTGCGGTGCTTTTGGGAGTCGTACTGGGAACAATGGCTTACTGTTTTATGAGCGGGGATTTTTTAGATCAACTTTCTCTGGCGCAGGAGAACTTTCTTGATGTAAGGCGAAACTCGGATTTTGCGGTCGTACTGATGAAATCGCTGTCGGCTTCGACAATGTTTCTAGGAGCTGTGTTCATTCTGGGTTTTTCAGCAATCGCTCAGCCAGTTGAAATAGCGGTCTTGGTTATCAGAGGAATGGGTCTGGGAGTAACAATGGCTCAGGTTTATTCACAGTGCGGAAAAACCGGAATACTGACCTGTGCTGTTCTTATAGTTCCGGCTGCGGTTATTTCCTCATATGCGCTGATAGTCGGTACAAGAGAGGCGCTGTCGATGTCCAATCTGCTTATGACCAATTCACTGTCTGACAGACCGTCCGACGGAATGCTGAGCGCAGTAAAGCTTTACGGAACTAAATTTCTTGTGCTGGAAGCGGTTTCAGCTGTTTCTGCGGCGGTTGACTGTCTGTGTTCAGTAATTTTTGCCGGGAAGTTTTAAAGGTTATTATAAAGGATTATTAATTTAAAGGAGCGTAAAAATGGCGTTGTTCGGAAATTTTGATCAGCCGGGAAGAGGTATTCCCAAAGCACCTGTGGAAAAGAAAGGTATATTTAAATTCTTTGAAATTTACGGCAGAAAATGCTGGAAGCTTATGGGGCTGAATGTTCTTTATTTTATGTTTTTTGTTCCTGCGCTGTTTGCAGGCTGGCTTTCATTCAAGCTTAACAGTTATGCTCCTTACTGTCTGGCGCTTATAACCGTTGCATGCTTCGGACCGGCTACAGCCGCTATGACTAAAGTTACCAGAAATTATTCTCAGGAGCGTAATGCTTTTATTTTTTCCGATTTTATAGAAGCTTTTAAGAAGTGTTTTAAGCAGAGCTTCGCTATGGGAATTATAGATTCGGTTTTTGTTATAGGCTTTTCTGTAGCTATTCCGACCTATAAAAACTGGGCGGAAAATAATTCTGCTATGTATGTGCCTTTTATAATTTGCCTCAGCTGTCTTATCGTATTTTTTATGATGCATTTTTATATTTACCTGATGATAGTATCTACTAATCTGAGGCTCAGACAGATCATGAAAAATGCTTTTTTCCTCGTAAGTCTGGGTGTAAAGAACAGTATCTATACTCTTCTTGTATGGATAGTTATTGTATTTTCTGTAGCTGCGCTGATTCCGTATTCACTTTTTATACTGCCGTTCTGGCCTTTGTCTTTTATAAACTTTGTTACCTCTTTCAACTGCTATCCGGTCATAAGAAAGCACGTTATTCAGCCTTACTATGACGCTAAGGGAGAAAGCAATCCTGAATTTGACTATCTGAAATCAAAACCGGAAGAAGCCGTATTTGAGGATAAGCCGGAACTGGAGCAGAAACCTGCGGAAAAGCAGAACAAGAAACGCGGAAAAACTATTTCATAGTAGAAAATCGTATCAGTTCAGCAGTGAACCGATACGATTTTTTTATCTGTAAAGTATAATTATTTTTCAATACCGCTGACGTGAACATCGAGCTGATCATAAGGGATACTGATTCCTTCCTCGTCGAATCTGTCCTTGACTAGTTCGAGAAGACGGTAATTCAGCGGCCAGTAATCCTCTGATTTTACCCATACTCTCATAAGTATCTTGATAGCGCTTGCGCTGTGCTCGCACATTACTACTTTAGGCGGCTCCGGCTCAGAAAGCGCCATTGGTTCGTCTTTCAGCAATTCGCTTATTGCGTTTACCGCTTTTTTATAATCAGCGTTGTAGTCTACCGAAAAATACATATCAAGACGCCTGTAATCTTCCTGTGTATAATTTATTATCGTTGCATTGGCGACAGTACCGTTAGGTATAAGAACAGCTTTATTGTCTATAGTAAGCAAACGGGTATAAAGAATAGTAATAGCATTTACAGTACCGGTAACATTGTTAAGTTCGACGAAGTCTCCGCAGCGGAAGGGGTGTGTAAACATAATTATAAACCCGCCGGCTACGTTTGAAAGGCTGTTCTGAAGCGCCAGGCCTATTGCCAGTCCGGCAGCGCTCAGAGTAGCTATGATCGATGTCATTGGTACGTTCAGCTTGGAAAGAGATATTATTACTACCAGTATGTATAACAACGGTTTAACAAGCGAGATAAGAAACGTATGTGCAGTGGGGTCTACACGGCTTCTTTTCAGGGCCTTGGTCATTATTCTGATAATAATTTTTGTTATCAACACGCCTAAAATGAAAATTATCACAGCAGACAGCAGCTCCGGAGCAAAATCTTTTAGCTTATTAAGCATATGTTCTCCCATAAATACAACTCCTCTTTGGTCAGAATTTTGTTTTCGCTAAAAACAGTATAGCATATTTCATCTATTTTGCAAAGACCTAATTGTAAAATTGCAAGTAAATCAATTTCTTAAATATGCAATAAAAATCAATTGAATTTCAGCGGAAAGCAGACAGCTAAATTTATTCGTTAGTAAAACAGCAGCTAAATCGATACTTGTTCAAATAAATTTATTACTGTGTAAAATTGCGGAAAGTAAATACGACTTTAATTCATAAATAATCACTAAAAAATTAGATTAATTTAAAACTTTTTTATCTAAAAAATATGTGACGGGGTCTTGTAATCTGTGTGATAATAGTGTATAATAAATAGTAATTGATATATTGATGAGGACATTAATCTGCAATGTTTTGCTTAATGCGCCTTAAATTTCAAAAAAGGAGAAACTATACTATGTATGGGCTAATGAGTCTTCTTGCCGATAACGTTATACACGGTTCGGATAAGAATCTGTCCGGGACTACGATCGCTTCAGTAGTAATTACCGGTTTGGTTGTAGTATTTATCGGTCTTATTCTGCTTGTTTTTTTTGTATCGCTTTATGGAAAGCTTTTTGAAAGGCTTAACAGGAGTAAAGAAAATAAGGCTAAGACAGTTACAGAAAAAAAGGCAGAAAACAAGCCGACGCGATCTGTTACGCCGGTTCCTGTGATAGAGGACGGAATAGAGGAGGAGGCAGTTGCTGCAATTATGGGAGCGATTGCTTCTATGAGCGCACAGAGCGGTAAGAAACTGGTACTTAAAAGCGTGAAAACGGCGAAGCCTTCGCGGAATTCTTGGTCGGCTGCCGCGATTGCGGATTATACAAGACCTTTTTAATTATTTTTACTATGCTATTTTGAAAGGAACGTTGAACTGACATGAGTATTATAAGCAGCTTTTTGTCTACTTTGGGCGATTTGGCGGCAACGTCGGGCGTAGCGGGCTTTTTGGTTGAAGGCGGCTGGAAGAATATCATAATGATACTGATATCCTTTCTGTTCATGTATCTTGCGATTGCAAAGGGCTTTGAACCGCTGCTGCTTCTGCCGATTTCATTCGGTATGCTGCTGACGAATCTTCCGGATACTGCAATGTATCATTCGCAGTTTTGGGAGTATAAAACTGTAGGGGATAATAATCATTACATTGATTATGGGAATATTCTGCAAAACGGCGGACTGCTGGATATTCTGTATATGGGAGTCAAGCTTCAGATCTATCCGCCGCTGATATTCCTCGGAATCGGCGCAATGACCGATTTCGGACCGCTTATCGCGAATCCAAAGAGCTTCCTGCTGGGCGCTGCTGCACAGGGAGGTATATTCTTTACATTTATAGGCGCTGCGCTTCTTGGAATGAGTGCAGCCGAATGCGGATCGATCGCTATTATCGGAGGAGCCGACGGACCGACAGCTATTTATGTGTCATCTAAGCTTCTTTCCAACACTGACAGTATCGGCGTTGGTACTATAGCTCTTGCAGCTTATACTTATATGGCTCTGGTTCCTATTATTCAGCCTCCAATTATGAAAGCGCTGACTACAAAGAAGGAACGTTCAGTTGTTATGGGACAGCTTAGACCCGTTTCAAAGATCGAAAAGCTTATATTCCCCATTTCCGTTACAGTTATAATCGCGCTGATGATACCGTCTGCCGCTCCGCTGGTAGGTATGCTTATGCTTGGAAACATACTTAAAGAAAGCGGCTGCTGTGACAGAATTGCAAAAACCGCACAGAATGAGCTGATGAATATTATTACTATTTTCCTTGGAGTTTCCGTTGGAGCAACTACAACCGCAGATAAGATAATGACTGTATCCTTTGCAAAGGTTATATTCCTCGGTGTTATTGCATTCGCTATCGGAACTGCCTGCGGCGTCCTTTTAGGAAAGCTTATGTATGTTATTACAAAGGGAAAGGTAAATCCGCTTATAGGTTCCGCCGGAGTTTCTGCTGTACCTATGGCAGCGCGTGTTTCTCAGAAAGTAGGACAGGAAGAGGTTCCGACAAATTATCTGCTCATGCATGCTATGGGTCCGAACGTAGCCGGAGTTATCGGCTCCGCTGTTGCTGCCGGAGTATTGCTGAGTATAGTAAAGGTTTGATCTAAATATAAATGGCGGACGGTTATGTCCGTCATTTTTTTACAAAAGGAGCGGTATAATAATGGAAAGCAAATTTTTTGCGGTAATATCTAGAATGAAATACATTAACCGCTGGTCATTGATGAGAAATACAATCGCTGAAAATATCAGCGAGCATTCACTGGAAACCGCATTTATAGCTCATGCATTGGCGTTGCTGAGAAATAAGCGATTCGGAGGAAATGTAAATGCGGAGCGGTGTGCTTTGCTTGCAATGTATCATGACGCGGCAGAAATAATAACCGGGGATCTGCCTACTCCAGTTAAATACTACAATAAAGATATAAAAAGCGTTTACGGAGAAATAGAAAATAATGCAAATAATCAGCTTTTATCATATTTGCCGGAGGATCTGGAGAGTGACTATAGATCGGTTTTCTTTCCGGATAACGAAGATAAGGAGCTAATGCAGCTTGTCAAGGCTGCTGATAAGATTTCCGCACTGATAAAATGCGTAGAAGAACGACAAATGGGTAATTCTGACTTTGCATCAGCTGAAAAAAGCACTTTGTCAGCGGTTCATAAGCTGAATATTCCTGAAGCGGAGATCTTTCTGCAGGAATTTATGCCGTCTTACAAGCTGACAATTGACGAGCAATGCTGATCTGTCGGTAAATTTATATTGACTTTACGGATATAATGGTATATAATTAATAAGTATTAATTTATTAATGTGGATTGAGGGATCATATTGAAAACTATAATTGCCGCATCGCTGTTAGCCGCAGACTTTGCGCACCTTGCAGATGATATAAAACGTGCCGAAGCCTCAGGCGTTGATTGGATCCATTATGATGTAATGGACGGTACCTTCGTTCGTAATATTTCTTTCGGAGAGCCTGTTTTGAAAAGTGTTGCAAAGCTGATCACTTTGCCGATCGACGCTCATCTTATGATAACCGATCCTATCCGCTACATAGATAATTATGCCGAATTAGGTGTCGACGGAATAACTGTTCATTATGAAGCCGCCGCTGACATAAAGGCGGTAATAGACAAAATAAAGTCCAGAAAGTTAAGGGCGGGTCTGTCGGTCAAGCCGGCTACTTCGGTTTCGGATATTATTCCTTATCTTAAGGGTTTGGATATGGTATTGGTAATGACTGTTGAGCCGGGATTCGGAGGGCAGGTCTTTTTACCGGAAACGCTGAATAAAGTAAAGGAATTAAGAAAATATATTGATGAGAACGGACTTGATGTGCTTATTCAGGTAGACGGAGGAATAAATAAAAGCACATCTGCAATGGTTCGGGAGAGCGGTGCAGATGTACTTGTATCAGGTTCATATATTTTTAATGCTGAGGATATGTCGGCGGCTGTAAGTTCTCTCAGGTAAATAAGCTGAACGGGGAGTCGGAAAGTAATTTTCCGTACTCCCTTATTTTTGCAGCCTTTATCGGATTGTTTATATCCGGAGGAACTTTAGAAAGCTTTTTCTGTGCGGTAGCTTTTGTACAGTTGACCGAAATTATCAAAGCATAGTTGTTATTGATTTTATAAAGCTCGGAGGAAATTATCTTATCGTTCAGGGCTTCGTATATTTCAGGGGCATTTTTAAAGAAGAATAGCGGACTTTCAGATAAAAAGCCTATAAGTACAGGTGAAATGTTTGTCTTTGCCTTTTTTACTGATGATATATAAACGACAAGTCCTGCATCGTTTTGCTCATAGACCTCTACAGAAACCGATTCTGCCGAGGCATCGAACAGGCCTGTTTCCTGTAATACTGCAAGAGTACAGGTAAGAAAAGATTTCGTTTCAGGATTTTCTTTTTCAAAACTGTCAAAGCTTATCCCTAGCTCTGCCGCTTCCTCAGCTGTCAGAATAACTATAGCACTGTTCATTGAAATAGGCTGTAAATCCAATTAAAATCCCTCCCGCGGCTGTTTAATTATATTATACTCAGCAGCGGTCGTTTGGGTGAGGGTTTAAAATATTAAAAAGCGGAGGAAAAGCTTTGCCCTATAGCTTATTCCTCCAGTGCAGCCCATTCGTCCATTTTTTCATCAAGCTGTGCGCGTAAGTTTTCAAGCAGAGTGCATTTTTCACTCATAAGTGAAAAATCGGAGGCTGTTTCAGGCTCCTGTATTTCCTGCTCAAGCCTAAAAATAGTTATTTCAGTTTCTTCTATTTCTTTTTCAAGCTCTTTGATCCTGGCTCGTCTTTTAGCGTCAGCTGCGCGCTGTTCCTTTGAACGGTACTGTTTCTGCTTGTTTTCAAGATATTCCCGTTTCTGTTCTTCCTGCTTTTTTAATTGATCCGATTGTTCGGCAAGCCTTCGTTCTTCGTCAGACTGTCTTGCATACGAATCAAAATTGCCTTCAAACGAACGGACTTCTTCAGGCGTTATCTCTATTATTCTATCAGCGACCTTATTCAGCAGATAGCGGTCATGGGATACTAGAATAATTGTACCTTTAAATTCCGCAAGAGCTTCTTCAAGAACTTCTTTAGTATTTAAGTCAATGTGATTAGTAGGCTCATCGAGAATAAGTACGTTGCCCCTGTTAAGAGCCATAAGCGCAAAGTAAAGCTTGGCCTTCTCACCTCCGCTTATAACGGAAACGGGTTTAAAAACATTTTCGCCTGTAATAAGTACAGAACCAAGAGCCTTTCGTATTTCCAGCTCGCTCATTCTGGGGAATTTTCTGTCGACCGAGCCTATTACCGTATCCTGCATATTCAGACCGCTGTGCTCCTGATCAAAATATGAAATTTTAACATTTCCGCCCCAGATAATATTTCCGCTGTCGTGAGGTATAAGTCCCTGAATCATTTTAAGGATCGTAGTTTTGCCAATTCCGTTAGGGCCGATAATAGCGGCGTGTTCTCCGCGGCGTATGTGCATATTGAGCTTATTTATCAGAACCTTTCTGTCATTACCGCTGCCAACGCTTACAGGGCAGTCTATAACCTGAACGATATCCTTAGTAGGCTCTATATCATATTCCAGCTTTATTTTAGGAGGTTTTGCGAACATTAACGGCTTATCTATCCTGTCAATCCGATCGAGCATATGCTGTCGGGATTTAGCCATTTTAGCTGTAGAGGCTCTTGTTTTGTTACGCACTATATAATCCTCCAGCTTTTCTATCTCCTTTTGCTGCGCTTCATATTCTTTAAGCAGGCGTTCACTATTCATCTTTTTCTGTACCAGAAATGCAGAGTAGTTTCCGTTATAAGAGGTCAGCCTGCCGTTTTCTATCTCACATATTCTGGTACAGATCTTGTTAAGAAAATATCTGTCGTGTGAAACAATAAGTATTGAGCCTTTATAGCCCTTAAGATAATCTTCAAGCCACATAAGCGTCTGGAAATCAAGATGATTGGTAGGCTCGTCAAGGATCAGAAGGTTAGGCTGTTCAAGCAGCAGCTTTGCCAGAGCAAGGCGGGTTTTTTCACCTCCTGAAAGAGATGAGATTATCCTGTCGGAAGGAGTGTTTCCGAAGCCCATACCATTAAGGATCTGTTTGATCTTAACATCTATTATATATCCGTCATGAGCCTCAAAATACGCTGAAAGCTGAGCATATTCCCGGCTGACAAATTCCAGTTCATCGCCCTGCATTGAAGCCATATGCACTTCAAGCTCTTCCATTTTCTTTTTTACAGTCAAAAGCTTATCAAATGCTTTATGCATTTCTGCGTCGATGGTTGAGTCACTATCAAGACCGCTGTTCTGCTGCAGGAATCCTATAGAGGCTTTTGTAGATACAGAAACAGATCCGTATCCTTCGGGTGTCTTATCAAAGCTTTCATATCCTGTTATAATACGCAATAGAGTGGATTTTCCGCAGCCGTTGGAGCCGATCAAACCTACAGTTTCGCGGTCTTCAACAGTCATATTAATATTTTTAAGAATCGGTTCGCCGTTAAAGTATTTATATAGGCTTTCTATATTTACAAGCATTATAAATCCCGTGCGTAATACGCAAACTGTATGAAAAGCGTACGCAGAGGGTTCCTCCTTTTTCTCTTCTGATTATCTTTTAATATAGGTAACTTTTATTTTAAGTCTAATTATTATTATACTATTTTTTATTATTCATTTCAACCGTTTCTGAAATTTTAAAGAATTGTTTGTTGTTTTTTTCAGAATACAGAATAATTGATCGTATTTTATAAAGAATCTTATAATATATTTAGCTTTATTGCACAAAATATTGTCTGAAAATCCAGTCTAAATTGTATTTGCCTACAATTTTGCCAATAAATAATAAAAATAAATTAATAACTATTGCAAAATGCATAATAATTTGTTAAAATAATATAGAGAGAAATTTTATTATTAAACGGATCGGGGTGCGTGAAATGACTTTATTTAAAAAAACGGCTGAAGATGAAAACGGCTCTGCTGGATTCATGACCTCATGTGCTGTCGGAGAAGTCATTCCTGTTGAAAAAATTAAAGACTCGGTGTTTTCATCAAAAATACTTGGAGAAGGATTTGGCGTTATACCTGATGCCGATAATGTATGCAGTCCCGTAAGCGGTACTGTAAAAGATATTACTAATAACGGACTTGCTATAAATATTAAAACAGCCGATGGTCTGCTGATACTGGTGCATATAGGGATGAATCTTTCAAAAAGAAAGGACAGCGGAGTACGTCCGACAGTAAGCGTAGGCGATGAAATTGCAGCAGGGCAGACTATCTGTACTGCGGATTTTAGCGGTATAGCTGCAGACGGCTATGATCCTACAATAGCTGTAATCATAACAAACAGCGATATTTTCAGATCTTTCAAACTGAAGACAGGAAAGATAAATAAACCCGGCACTCCTGTTATGACATATACACTGTAAAGCTTCACAAATCAGGTCAGCGTACGATACTTATGATGGCGGTCACAATTGTGACTGCCATTTTTTTGCGAATTTCCAGTACAGTTTTAGAAAGATGTTTGTCTAATATACTGAATATATTTTCATGAAACGAGTGATAATAAAAATAGGAATTTAAAGGGAGTGTTTTGTATCAGGAATTATTTTAAGGGAAGGTACTACAAATGCTGCAATAAGGATCTTACTGCGGCATTTATACCTGCATTTCATATCAATAACTTTGAAAAAACTGCGTCAATGCAGATCATAACGGACTATGAGGCATTTAATATTCCATTTGATATTACGGAATATAAAGAGGCAGGTAATTCCGTAATGCTGGGCAGATGCCTATTTTCGGACAAGGGGATCAAACTCGGCATTTCTGAAGACAATTTAAATGTATACGGAACTTTAAAATTCACCTCTCACATTCCTATACGTTATGATATTATGGGCCCTTTTAAGTATGTGCCGTTTATGCAGTGCAGACACAGTGTTATGAGTATGAGGCACATAATTAACGGATACCTTTGTATAAATGGCAGAAGATATGATTTTAAAAATGGGTTAGGGTATATTGAAGGAGATAGGGGTTATTCTTTTCCCGAACGATATATATGGACTCAAAGTTTTTTTAAAGGCGGTTCGCTTATGCTATCAGTTGCGGATATACCAATGGGCTTTCACTTCAATGGAATTATAGGAGCGGTTACGATAAACGGCAGAGAATATCGTATAGCTACTTATCTAGGTGCAACTGTAAAATATATCGGCCGAAATTCGGTTACAGTAACTCAAGGACAATATCAGCTTACGGCAAAGCTTATAAAAAATAATTCATATCCGCTTAATGCTCCTGAAAACGGCAGAATGAGCAGAACGATCCACGAAAGCGCTTCATGTAAGGCGTATTATCGTTTTTCTTTTAAAGACAGGCCTTTATGTGAATTTATAAGCAGCAGGGCAAGCTTTGAATACGAGTTTTAGCAGATATACCGTCGAGTATCAGACCGACTTACGGCTTGTTCTTATTAAAAATCTGTCATAAAGACTCAGAGCAGCTCAAGCGATGATAAAGTTGTAGATGTATTATGCGAGTTTTCCGTCTGTTGAAATTGGGCGTAAGCTATAGTTACAAATATGTTACAATAATAAAAAACACCTGATACGGCTTGACAATATTTTTATATTGGTGTAAAATATTAATATACTATTTATGCATTTAGCATATAATGAATAAGCGGAGTTAAATTTAATTTGCGGGATAAATAGAAAATATCAATAACGAGAAAGGCAACAATATGTATTTATATATTAGGAGGCTGTTTTTTAATGCTGTTAAAAAGAATTATCTGCGCTGTTGTAGCCGCTTCCGCCTGCTTAAGCTGTATGTCTGTAAGCGTCGGTGCAGAGTCTGAAGAAGAAAAGGAAATAATAGAATTTAAGGCCGATAATGAAATGCTTTCAACTGACGATTCGGTGCCTACGATCTCATTCGATACTTCTGACTGGGAAAAGTATGTTCACTTGACTTCTGACGGAGAAAAAATGAGAATTAAAATGAGTCAGGATACCGATACTTTTTATCAGGGCGCATCTTTAAAGGTATATTCCGACTGTGAGGGAATTGAAGCGGGAAAGTATTATAATTACGGTGAAAGCGTCAGGGATTCAGAAGGAAATCTTGTTAATCCCGAGGCGTCGAATGAGGACGCTGAATTTATTACACCAGGTATTGAGCTGCGGGCTGAGGACTTTGGTCTAAGCTGCTTTGACGGCTGTCTTATTTCATTTACATACAGAATGGGAACGGATACGGAAAATAAGCTTATGGAAAATTCAGTTTATGCTTTTCCGGCAAATGAAGAATATGGTCATCTTGCAAATAATCCTATTAAGCTTACATATGATACTGTAGTTAACGATAATGTAAGCCAGTACAGAAAACAGATGGTTACCGTACCGGATAAGTCAAGTGCGACAAAGATAATTTTTCAGACACCGATATTGCATAAGGTAACCTCTGATATTTTCTATATTGACAATATTACGATCGCGACCCCTTTGAGTGATAACGGAGCTGATTTTTATGTTAAAAACCTTGACGGCTATAATGAGAATGCTAAACCTCAGGAAATTATTGAAAGCGTAAAAATTCAGCAAAAGGGAAAGACCTTATCTGAAGCTGACAGCAGCACATCGGAAGCGGAAGGACATTTCAATCCTACTATTGTCATAATAATCGTTCTTGTTGCCGCTCTTGTGGTTATTATTGCGGTTGTATTGGTTAAGCATAAAAATAAATTCTATTAACTTATCATCTATCCCGCAGTTTATGCGGGATTCATTGTATGATATTACATTTTTATAACACAGACTTTTAGATTTTACAACTATTTTCACATAAAATAGGGAAGCTATACTTCCGGTGTTGACAAATATACTGAAATGTTATAGAATAATATTATATGATGTATACGTTTTCATACTTAAAAGTCGAAATGGAAGGGGAATATTATTTAAATGAAAAACAGCAGGATTCTATCATGCATTTTAGCGTTTGCAGTAAGCGCCGCCGCTTTTGCGTTCCCGGCGTATGCAGATGAAGATTTCGTTCCGTCTGAAAATATGACTTCCGATTCATCTGCTCCTACTCTGGCGTTTGATTCTGATGATTGGACGGGATTTATAAACGTTCTGGATGATACCGAGTCGGGGGCATATACTTTAAAGAAGGAATATGACGTTGTATATCAGGGCGCAGCAATAAAGCTTTCTGCCGATCTCAAAAAAGCTCCCGATTATGCTACGGATAATGATACTGCAATGGGAATCATATTTGAAGCTGATAAATTAGGTCTTAAAAATTTTGACGGCTGTACTCTGAACTTTTATGCAAGGTTCAACATAAATGTGGAAGGCTTGCTATTTGATGACGCTGTTTATGCCTTCGGAGAAAATGCCGAGGGAGAAATGACTTCAAAGACTATAAAGACGATAAAATACAATAACTCTTCAAATGTAAACGGGTATGAGAAGCAGTTTGTAACAATACCGTCAAATTCTGATACTACCAGAATAATCTTAAAAGTACCTGTTTCAAGTGCTTATAATGGAGATGTTATCTATATTGATAATGTTACTGTAATTACGCCCTATAAAGACGCCGATGAAAATCTTTATCAGATAAAAACTCTTGATACATACAATTCAAACGCAAAGGTAACTAATACCGGCGACGTTATAAAGCAGAATATAAAGGGGAATACTTATAGTGAGATTCCCGATGAAAGCAGTATTGACAGCGAGGACGGATTCAATCCTATAATTATAATAATTGCCGTTCTTGTAGCAGCTCTGATCGCTATAGTAATAGTAGTAATAGTCAAGCACAAAAATAAGTTTTATTAAAAGGTATCGGAGATAGTTTTAACGCTGTCTCCGATTTTTGATTTTATAGATAAAAAATAATGCATAAAACGGCAAACAGCGAGCAATAATATTGTTAGTCAAATTGTTTTGGCAATATAATAACGGAAAGGATTTTTATTATGAAAAAAATTATTGCGGCTGTAATGAGTATTGCTGCTTGTTCTCTTATGTTTGCGTCATGCTCAAATAAAAATGATAATACGTCCGAAGATGTAAGAGATACAGGAAAGACCACAACGACGGCTTCGTCTGTTTCGTCGACTGCTTCAACTTCAACTGGAACATCTAAAAATACGGTCACAACCTCCAAGGCGACCGAAAACAATAAAAATGACAGCGGGAATGGTTTGGGTGACGATGTTGCAGACGTTATTGACGACGGTCTCAGCACTGCCGAAGATGTTGTAGACGGTATTCTCAGATAGTCTTTAACTTCGCACATAGTTATATCAGGACAGCTTTTTGCTGTCCTTTTTTGTTGATAAATACTAATTATTGCTTAAAATCAATAGTTGAGAAAACATAAGTAAAATAATTGTGAATATTATTTTTACGAATGGTAAAAAAATTGTATTGATTGTGTTCTTCCCTTTAAATCCGCGGTAAGAAATGTTATAATAAAATAAATTCGCTGAACACTTAATTTAATCTGCGGAGGGAAATATTATATATATGAGCCGGAAAAACTGTCCGCCTGAAAATACAGGAACAAATGAGATCCGCAGTTTGTATAAGAAGATGCTGTTTCCTATGTTTGTTCTGAATGTTCTGGTCTTTCTGTTAACGCTTATCTCAGGCTTCAGCTGGAGAAACGTTACTGGCTTTACAATAGGCTATATATATATGGCTTGGTGTTTATGGTATGTTGGAGAAACTATAGTTCGAGCAGTCGAAATGAACGTAAAAAAAGCAAGGCATACAATGCTTTCATGCTATGCTGTGCGTTTTGCAGGGCTGTTTGCTTTATGTTTTGCGGCGTTTGAATTTAAGCTGTTTAGTGTTGCGGGAATATTGCTGCCTCAGCTTTATCCTAAGGCGGTGCTGTCGTTTGACGCGATTACCGGAAAGAATTATTTTAGAAAGGACTGACGATATGGATTCCATTGGACAAGGACCGAGAGTCGTCTTTACTCTGCCTATATTCGGCGGAATAGATATTACCGAAACTATCGTGATAGGCTGGCTGATAATTATAGCCGTTCTGCTGCTTTGCTTATGGCTTACAAAAGACCTTAAAAAAGTGCCGGAAAAGAAAAGGCAGGTTATCGCTGAGTTTTTTGTTAACTTTGTAAACGGGTCTGTAAAGGAGTCTATGGGCAGCCGGTTTATGAGCTTTGCGCCTTATATTGCAACGCTTTTGGTTTATGCCGTTTTAGGCGCACTGGTAAGTCTTTTGGGACTGCGGTCTATGACAGCGGATTTTAATGTTACGCTGACCTGGGCGCTTATGACTTTTGTTCTTATTACCTATAATAAGATAAAATCTAACGGTATCGGAGGTTATTTTAAAGGCTTTGCACAGCCGATAGCGTTTATGCTGCCTTTGAATCTTATAAGCGAGGTCGCTACGCCTTTGTCAATGGCTTTCCGTATGTTCGGAAATATTTCCGGAGGAATGGTTATTACAACGCTGCTCTATGGAGCGTTAGGAGCTTTATCATCGGCTCTGCATATATCGTTTTCCATCGGTTCTGTTGTTATCAGTCTGGGACAGCTTTTTACTCCTGCGGTACTGTCTATTTATTTTGATCTGTTCTCCGGCTGTATTCAGGCTTATATATTTGCGACGCTTACGATGGTTTATGTTTCCAGCGCCGCCGAAGAAAGCTAAAGGTCAGCAGCAAAACGCTGCATAAAATAATAGTTGAAAAATGGAGGATATTTTTATGGAAAAGGCAATTGTTTTAGGATGCTCGGCGATCGGTGCAGGTCTTGCTATGATCGCAGGTATAGGACCCGGTATCGGTGAAGGATATGCGGTAGGAAAAACTATCGAGTCGATCGCAAGACAGCCGGAAGCCAAGGGAGATTGTACAAGAACAATGTTTATCGGCGTCGCTATGGCTGAGTCAACAGGTATTTATGCCTTTGTTGTAGCGCTTATCCTTATGTTTGCCAATCCGTTTTTAGGCAGGCTTTAAGATATAGCGTATAAATTTGTACCCGCAAGGGACGGGAGGAAAGTTTAATGGCATTGGTAAAAGTAACTGATTTTCTGTCGATCGACCCGGCGACTATAGTTCTTACGCTTTGCAATACGCTTATTCTTTTCCTTATTCTAAAGCATTTTCTTTTTGAAAGAGTCAATAAGGTAATTGACGACCGTCAGAATGATATTAAAGATAGCTATAAGCGGGCTGACGAGGCGGAAAGCAAAGCTAAGCAGCTTGCGGACGAGTATGCCGAAAAGCTTGGACGAGCTAAGGAAGAGTCGGCTGAAATTGTAAAAGCCGCTACTCAGAAAGCCCAGACTCGTTCAGATGAAATAATATCGGAAGCTAAGATCGAAGCTAAGGGTATTATCGACAATGCAAATTCGGAAATAGAACGGGAAAAGAAAATTGCTGTTAATCAGATCAAGGACGAGATCGCTGATATTGCTATTTCCGCAGCTACTGCTGTAGTTGAAAAGGAAATAAGCAGGGAAGACAACGAAAAGCTTATAGAAAGCTTTATTAACAGCGTGGGTGAAGTGTAATGGCTGAGTGCTTGGAAAATGTTTATGCAAAAGCTATGTTTGAGCTTTGCAGGGAGCAGGGTTGCTGCGACGAGGTTTACAGAGAGTTGGAACAGTGCGAGGTTGTTTTTCGGGATAATGAGGATTTTCTCAGTATTCTGAGTTCTCCGCTTATAAGCCTCAGTGATAGGATAGATGTGCTTGAAAAGGTTTTTAATAGCCGTGTTTCCGGGATAGTTCTGGATTTTTTCTGCGTCGTAACTGAAAAGGGAAGAGCAAGATTTCTTCCGTCAATATGCACTGAATTTAAAAGACTGTATTTTAAAGACAGAAATATACTGGAGGTTAAGGTGGTAACGGCTGTTCCTTTAAGTTCTGCGCTTAGTATGAAGCTTAAAGAAAAGCTGGAAAAAACCCTGAATAAGAAGATAATTATGCATGAAAGCACCGACAGAGGTCTTTTGGGCGGAATTATCGTCAGATATGAAAACTCAGAGATCGATTCCAGCGTCAGAGGAAGACTGGAGAAGCTGAAATTGCAGATCAATTCGGTTATTGCATAATTTTATGAAAGGTATGGAGCTTGACTATGAAATTACGTCCTGATGAAATAACAGGTATTATAAAACAGCAGATCAAAGATTACCGTTCAGAAATCGAGCTTGCGGACATAGGCACGGTCGTTACCGTAGGCGACGGAATATCCAGAGTTCACGGTCTTGATAACTGTATGTCGGGCGAGCTTATTGAATTTGAAAACAAAACTCTTGGAATGGCGCTGAATCTCGAGCAGGATTTTGTCGGAGCGGTTCTTTTGGGAAGTGACGACGGAATAAAGGAGGGAAGTCAGGTAAAGCGCACGGGTAAAATAGTTTCGGTTCCCGTCGGAGATGCCTTGATAGGCAGAGTTGTAAATGCTTTGGGACAGCCTATAGACGGAAAGGGTATGATCCTTACGGACGAATCACGGCCTATTGAAAGTCCGGCGTTCGGGATTATAACCAGGCAGTCGGTAAACCGTCCGCTTCAGACCGGTATAAAGGCTATTGATTCTATGATACCGATAGGAAGAGGTCAGCGTGAGCTTATCATCGGCGACCGTCAGACAGGAAAGACCGCCATTGCTTTAGATACTATAATCAATCAGAAGGGCAAGGACGTTATCTGTATATATGTTGCTATAGGACAGAAGCGTTCTACTGTAGCAAATGTTGTCGATACTCTGTCTAAGTCCGGAGCGATGGATTATTCTATAGTTGTTTCGGCTACTGCGTCTGAAATGGCGCCTCTTCAGTATATTGCTCCTTATTCTGGAGTTGCGATGGCTGAGCATTTTATGCTTCAGGGAAAGGATGTACTGTGTGTTTACGACGATCTGTCAAAGCATGCTGTTGCATACCGTACAATGTCGCTGCTTCTTAAAAGGCCTACAGGACGAGAGGCATATCCCGGAGATGTATTTTATCTTCACTCAAGACTTCTGGAGCGCGCCTGCAATCTAAATAAGGACTACGGCGGCGGATCAATAACCGCTCTGCCGATTATTGAAACACAGGCGGGAGATGTTTCGGCCTATATCCCTACAAACGTTATTTCAATTACCGACGGACAGATATTCCTGGAATCGGAGCTGTTCTTCTCGGGAGTAAGACCTGCGGTAAATCCGGGTATCTCTGTTTCCCGTGTAGGAGGCTCTGCTCAGATCAAGGCGATGAAAAAGGTATCCGGCTCTTTGAAGCTGCTTTATTCTCAGTACAGAGAGCTTCAGGCGTTCTCACAGTTCGGTTCCGACCTTGATAAGGATACGAAGGAAAGACTCGCACAGGGCGAGAGAATAGTTGAGGTACTGAAGCAGGGAAGAAATTCTCCTCTTTCAGTTGAACATCAGGTTATAATAATTTATGCTGTAATCAATAATTACCTTAAGAAAATAGCGGTAAGCGATGTCAGCGAGTTTGAAAAGGATCTGTTTGACCATATAGATTCGGCTCATCCCGATATAATTAAATCTATTTCACAGACAAAGGATCTGACTGCTGAAACCGAAGCAGAGCTGAAAGAAGCTCTGAGCGAATTTGTTGATAAGTTTTTAAAGTCAAGATAAGCTATTTCTGAAAGGGAGGAAAGCTTTGGTCGACGGTTGACCGAGGTGTGAACTTTTATGGCTACAGCAAATATGAAAGACGTTAAGCGTCGGATCAAAAGCGTTGAAAGCACTAAGCAGATAACCAAGGCTATGGAGCTTGTCGCTTCCTCAAAGCTAAGGCGGGCAAAGGAAAGAGCCTTAGCAGTACAGCCGTTTTTTGAAACGCTTTACGATATTATGAGCGATATTTCAAGCGATCCGGCGTTTAGATCGGTATATACAAAAAAGAAATTCAAAAAAACTACGCTCCTTATCGTAATTGCAGGAGACAGAGGCCTTGCAGGCGGTTATAATACCAACGTTCTTAAAATAGCGGAGCAGCGGATCCAAAAGCTGATGTCTGAGAATGAACAGGTATCGATAATGGCAATAGGAAAAAAGGCGGTCGAATATTTTGACAAGCGTGATTACGATGTAACCGACAGGTATCCGAATATTGCGGAAAGTCTGGATATATATGAGGCAATGGATATTGCCGATGAAATAATCGTAAGATTCAGGTGCTTGGAGTTTGATAGGGTAGAACTTATTTATACTACCTTCGTTTCGGCTCTTACTCAGCAGCCGGTGGAGGTATCCGTGCTTCCTGTTGAAAATCTTGAAAGCTCTGATATAGGAAAGCGTTCGCTTACTGAGTATGATCCATCTCCGGAGGAGGTTTTCGACGGATTGGTGCCTCAGTATCTCTGCGGTATTTTGTACGCGGCGATAGTCGATTCCTTTGCGTCAGAACAGGCGGCAAGAAGAACGGCTATGGAGTCGGCAAGCGACAATGCGGACGAAATGATAAATCAGCTTTCGCTGCTTTATAACCGTGCAAGACAGGCGCAGATAACTCAGGAGATCAACGAGATAAGCTCTGGCTCGCTCAGGGAAGAATAGATTTTTATCGACTTGTGCGAAAGCTTTTTAAAGCTTTCGTTTCATGAAAGGAATGGTCAGTCAGATGGGAGAAATAAATAAAGGCAGGGTCGTTCAGATAGTCGGAGCAGTTGTTGATATCCGATTTTCAAAGGACAGTCTGCCTGATCTGCTCAATGCGGTTGAAATAGACAACAACGGTGAGAAGCTGGTTGTTGAAGTTGCTCAGCATATAGGCGACGATATTGTAAGATGTATTGCCATGAGCTCTACCGACGGTCTTGTAAGAGGCGCTGATGCAATTGATACAGGTAAGGCTATCTCTGTTCCGGTTGGAAAGGAAACGCTTTCAAGAATATTTAATCTTCTCGGAGAGCCGGTAGACAATAAGCCTGCTCCTCAGACAAAGGAAAGGTGGGAAATACACCGCGATCCGCCTTCCTATGAGGAACAGAAGGCTTCAAACGAGGTGCTTGAAACTGGGATCAAGGTCGTTGACCTTATCGCTCCGTATCTTAAAGGCGGAAAGATAGGACTTTTCGGAGGTGCGGGAGTAGGAAAAACAGTTCTTATTATGGAGCTTATCAACAATATTGCTAAGCAGCACGGAGGAATTTCCGTATTTACCGGAGTGGGTGAACGTACCCGAGAGGGAAACGATCTCTACAATGAAATGATCGAGTCCGGAGTTATTGATAAGACCGTTCTGGTATACGGACAGATGAATGAGCCGCCCGGAGCGAGAATGAGAGTAGGTCTTTCAGGACTGACTATGGCTGAATATTTCAGGGACGTAGAAGGACAGGACGTTTTGCTCTTTATAGATAATATTTTCAGATTCACTCAGGCAGGTTCGGAGGTTTCAGCGCTTCTTGGAAGAATGCCGTCGGCAGTGGGCTATCAGCCTACGCTTGCGACGGAAATGGGTGCGCTTCAGGAAAGGATCACTTCTACAAAAAAAGGTTCTATAACTTCGGTTCAGGCGGTTTATGTTCCTGCTGATGACCTTACTGACCCGGCGCCCGCTACAACTTTTGCTCATCTTGACGCTACTACGGTATTGTCTAGAAGTATTTCGTCGTTGGGAATTTATCCGGCGGTCGATCCACTTGAATCAAATTCCAGAATACTTTCTCCTGAAATTGTCGGAAACGAGCATTATCAGGTCGCAAGAGAGGTTCAGTCGATTCTTCAGAGATATAAAGAGCTTCAGGATATTATAGCGATCATGGGAATGGACGAGCTTTCAGACGAGGATAAGCTTACGGTTTCAAGAGCAAGAAAGATTCAGAGATTCCTATCTCAGCCTTTTTCCGTTGCAGAACAGTTTACCGGTATGCAGGGAAAATATGTTCCTATCAAGGAAACTATCAGAGGCTTTAAGGAGATTATTGAGGGCAAACATGACGATCTGCCGGAATCGGCATTCCTGTTTGTAGGAACTATCGACGAGGCTGTTGAGAAAGCTAAACAGACTGATAAAAATTAAATTGGAGTTTTATTTATGCAGAATTTCAGGCTCAAGATAATCACTCCTGAAAAAGTTTTCTTTGAGGGAGATGTACAGCAGATAATTGCAAAAACCCCTGCCGGAAACGTAGGTATTCTTGCAGGGCATACTCCTTATGTTGCCAATATCGTACCTTCTCCGCTTAAAATTCTTGCGGATGGTCAGGACTTCAGAACTGCAGCGGTTTCAGCCGGATTTCTGAAAGCTGAAAAGGAAAAGGTTACTGTAGTTGCCGAAGCGGTCGAATGGGCTGAAGATATTGATATCGGAAGGGCGGAACGCGCTAGGGAAGCTGCACAGAATAAGCTGGATAATTATAACAGCCAAAAGGAGTTTGACAGAGCGGAGCAGAAGCTTAAACGTGCATTGAACCGTCTGACAGTTGCAGGAAAATATTAGATAGAAAAGTCAAAGTCGCATATGCAGGATATGCAGGCTTTGGCTTTGTTTATTATATTTTTCCGGTACATATTGAATTAAGTTTGAAGCTCTGTTGAAATACGCTAAATCAGTAAAGGAATGGTTGACTTTTGAATATATTTAATATAGTAGGAATGGCGGGCGGATTGGCTCTGTTCCTGTACGGAATGACGATTTTAAGCTCAGGTCTAGAAAAGGCTTCGGGCGGTTTGATGGAAAAGGTTCTTGCAAAAATGTCAAGCAACGTTTTCTCAGGCATACTTTTCGGCGCTCTTGTTACTGCGGCAGTACAGTCTTCCTCCGCAACAACAGTTATTGTTGTGGGACTTGTTAACGCAGGACTTTTGAAGCTTAAAGGTGCAGTAGGAATAATTATGGGTGCGAATATCGGCACTACTGTAACTACTCAGATCCTGCGCCTTGCAAATCTTGAGGGAGATACCGGAGGAGGTCTTTTTCTCGAGCTGTGCAAGCCGTCGAATTTTTCTGCGATCCTTGCCGTTGCAGGCATAATAATTATAATGACCGCAAAGCGAAATAAAACAAAAACTGCCGGTGAAATAATGATGGGAATAGGTATTCTTTTTACGGGAATGCTTCTAATGCAGGAGAAGATCGCGCCGCTTGCCACGATGCCTCAGTTCAAGTCTATTTTCGCCGCTCTTAAGAATCCTGTTCTTGGGGTTTTGGTAGGAACGCTGTTTACTGCAGTAATACAAAGCTCCGCTGCGTCTATCGGAATTTTGCAGGCGCTTTCTGAAACAGGTCTGATAAGCTTTGCCGCCGCATTTCCGATAATTATGGGAACAAATATCGGTACCTGCGCTACTCCGCTTCTTTCAAGCATAGGCGCTTCCAAGAATGCGAAAAGAGCGGCAATGATCCATTTTTATTTCAATCTTATAGGAACGATAGTATTTCTTATTGCTGTTTATATTTTCCAATATACTATAGGACTGCCTTTCTGGAATAACAGCTTTGATACAGGCAGCATTGCAAATTTTCATACTATTTTTAATGTTTCAGTCACTATTCTTTTTCTTCCGTTTTATACGGTTCTGGAAAAGCTTGCGGTTGCTACAGTACGGGATTCTAAGCATGACGACGACGAGGACGGCGGATTCACAAAAGAGGATCTTCTTGATGACAGATTTCTTGTTACTCCGAACGTAGCGATAGCTCAGGCTACCGAGGCGGTAGTACAGATGGGAGTATATGCTCAGAAGAATTTTGATTCGGTAAGAACGCTATTCGATAAATATGATCTGAAGGTCGTAGAAAAGATAAACGAGAGAGAGCAGCTTATTGACAGGCTGGAGGACAGGGTAGGCTCGTATCTTATAAAACTTAATGACTGCGGTCTGAATGAAAATGAAAACCGTTCTGTAACTACTCTCTTTCATTTGATCTCAGAGTTTGAACGTATAGGGGATTATACGATAAATATAATGGAAACAGCCGAGCTATTATATGAAAAGGAATCAGGCTTTTCTGAAAAGGCAATGCAGGAGCTTAATGTTATTTCTGACGCGATACGGGAAATAATAAGGCTGGCTATAGAAACGACAAGAACGGGTGATATGAATATAGCGTCCTCTGTCGAGCCTCTTGAGGAGGTCGTTGACAGGCTTGTCGAAGAGCTGAAATCTATTCATATTGAAAGGGCTAAAAACGGAATATGCAATATTGAAATGGGAGTCAATTTTCTTGACATTCTTACTAATGTTGAAAGGATATCAGATCACTGTTCTAATATAGCGATTTATCTGATTGCCGATAACGTACATTACGATAATCTTAAAAAGCATGAATATCTTGATAAGCTTCATAAAAACGGACCTGTTGATTATGAAGAAAAGATAGAGAAATATGCGAGAAGGTTTTCGCTTCAGCAGTGATCTCAAACTATTTGAACATACGGGGCGGAAGTATTTTTCCGTCCTGTTTTTGAAAGGAATGATATATAATGAAACTGCTGATAGTTGTTGATTATCAGAATGACTTTGTAGACGGTTCGCTGGGATTTGAGGAAGCTGAAAGGCTTGACAGTATTATAGCTTCTAAAATTGCACAGTACCGCAGAAACGGTGACGCAGTTGCGTTTACTCTCGATACTCATTACGATAATTATAATGAAACTCAGGAGGGCAGAAAGCTCCCTGTTCCTCATTGCATAAAGGGAACAAGAGGACATGAGCTATACGGAAAAACCGCTAAACAAAGGCTTATGTGCGATATGGTATTTGAAAAAAACACTTTTCCGTCGCTTGAAATGGCTGAATATCTGAAGCAGAAAGAATATGAAAGCGTAGAGCTTGCAGGTCTGGTTTCAAATATCTGTGTTATTTCAAATGCCGTAATGGTCAAGGCTGCGCTTCCTGAGGCGGAAATTATTGTTGACGCAAGCTGTACAGCCGGTGCTGATAAGGCTCTGCATGAAAAGTGTCTTGACGTTATGGAGGGAATGCAGATAACGGTTTTGGGAAGAAATAAACAGAGGAAGGTAGATAAATGAATAATCTGAACTATACAATGCTTTGTGATTTTTATGAGCTTACTATGGGAAGCGGATATTTTGTAAGCGGAATGAAAGATAAAATAACCTATTTTGATCTGTTTTTCAGGCAGATACCGGATAACGGGGGCTTTGCCATTGCCTGCGGTCTGGAGCAGGTCATAGAGTATATTGAAGATCTTCATTTTTCTGATGAAGATATAGAGTATTTAAAAAGCAAAAATATTTTTGACGGACGCTTTCTTGAATATCTCAGGGATTTCAAATTTACCGGAGATATTTATGCTGTTCCGGAGGGAACTGCAGTTTTTCCCAACGAACCGATAATTACAGTAAAAGCTCCCGCTATAGAAGCTCAGCTTATAGAAACCTATCTTTTGCTTACAGTAAATCATCAGTCGCTTATTGCTACCAAGGCTAACAGAATAGTTCGGGCTGCGGACGGAAGAGCGGTTTCTGAATTCGGCTCAAGACGAGCGCACGGGGCTGACGCTGCTATACTCGGAGCAAGAGCGGCGGGAATAGGAGGCTGTTCCGCTACCGCCTGTACGATAACAGACCAGCTTTTTGGTTTTACTGCAACAGGAACTATGGCTCATTCATGGATTCAGATGTTTGACGACGAATATACGGCGTTTAAAACCTACTGTGAATGCTACCCGAATTCTGTAACGCTGTTAGTAGATACCTATAATGTTCTCAAAAGCGGTATTCCCAATGCGGTCAAGGCGTTTGACAATGTGTTGAAGCCGAATGGATTCAGACCTAAAGCAATACGGATCGATTCCGGGGATATCACATATTTGTCTAAGAAAGCTCGTGAGATGCTAGATAGTGCGGGATACGCTGATTGTAAGATCGTAGCATCAAATTCTTTAGATGAATATCTTATTCGGGATATGATATTTCAAGGAGCAAAGGTCGATCTGTTTGGAGTCGGCGAGCGTCTTATAACCTCAAAATCGCACCCTGTTTTCGGAGGCGTTTATAAGCTTGCGGCAGTTGAGGAAAACGGTAAGATCATTCCGAAAATAAAAGTTTCGGAGAATGTTGCAAAGATAACTACGCCTCATTTTAAAAAGCTGTACCGCCTGTATGACAGAAAGAGCGGAAAAGCTATAGCAGATCAGCTTTGCGTTTACGACGAAGTAATTGACGACAGCAAAGAGCTTACTGTATTTGACCCGACATATACATGGAAAAAGAAAAAAATTACTGATTTCTATGCTTTGGAGCTGCAGAAAACGATTTTCAAAGACGGTAATCTTGTTTATAAAAAGCCGTCCTATGATGAAATATGCGAATATTGCAGAGCTCAGGTAGCTACGCTTTGGGATGAAATAAAGCGTTTTGAAAATCCTCACACTTATTATGTGGATCTCTCTCAAAAGCTATGGAATGTGAAAAACCGGCTGCTTGCGGAAATAGAGGGTACAAACTGAAATATTAGATCGTCGTTTTGTCAGCTGTTTGTTTGAATTCGTGGAAAAGAAAATATATAACAAAAAATTAATGCTCACTACTATCGGCTGTAATGAGCATTAATTTTCTATAGAATTATGAAAGGGAAAATTTCTATCAACATTTGACAATTGGTAAAACTTAAAGTGCAGAACCTTTATAATATGCGACTTGGGGAATCGCTTGAGGGAAGTGAACTACGGACTGAACTTTAAGTTTTATCAGTTGTCAAAACCGTAAGCTATAAGCGGCGGAGCATATTTTATTCATGCGTTCCCTGTTGACATTTATATAATAACAGTCCTGTGTGAACCGAATATGAATTTCAGGGTGCTTTTTTGGATATGCGGCAGGTAAAATTGTTAACTTTTTATTACTTCATTTTAGGGTCACGTTAATATCAACTTCATAAATAGCTGGTATAATTAAGTTGTTGGGGAATATAGCTTTTTCAGTATTTATTATTGGCAGAAATTATTGTTCTTATACGTTAAAAGGGAGTGAATGTATGTTTCAGGTACTGGTAGTAGAGGACGATTCAAGTCTGCGCAGGCTGATTTCCGCCGCCTTGAAGCAGAACGGCTACATACCGTTTACCGCTGAGGACGGTGAAAAGGCGCTTGACGTGCTTGAAAAAACAAATATTGATCTGATAATATCTGATATTATGATGCCGAATATGGACGGATACGAGCTTACCCGTCAGCTCAGACAGGCGAAATATGATATTCCTATATTAATGGTAACCGCAAAGGAAAGCTTTGAGGACAAGCAGAAGGGCTTTATGGCGGGAACTGACGATTATATGGTAAAGCCTATAGACATAAACGAGATGATTTTAAGAGTAGGAGCGTTACTAAGACGTGCAAGAATGGCGTCGGAGCATTCGCTTGTTATAGGGAACTGTACTCTTGATTATGACGCTGTTTCTGTGTCATTTAACGGAGAACCCGGCGAAACGATACCTCAGAAAGAGTTTATGCTTCTTTTTAAGCTTCTGTCCTATCCAAATAAAATTTTTACTCGCCGTCAATTGCTTGACGAGCTTTGGGGAATGGAGAAAGAGGTTGATGAAAGAACGGTAGATGTTCATATCAAGCGTCTCAGAGAGCGTTACAGCGGAAACGGAGACTTTGAAATTGTAACGGTAAGAGGCTTGGGATATAAAGCGGTAAAGCTTTCAAACTAAAAGATCGGAGGGAAGAGGGTTGAAAACAAGTTTACAGTTTAAGATGGCGCTTATGTTTTTTGTCGTTATGCTTGTTTCCGCTTCTATTTCGATCTCTGCCCTGCTGCTGATATTCAGTCCTATTATGGAGGATAATTCGGAGCAGCAGCTTCGTTCTGTAACCTCTTCAATGGACGAGCTGGAAACTTTGGGGAAGTATACCACCGACGAAATAATAAATCTTTGTACCAACAGCTCCTTTTCCGTTAAAAAAATTGACCCGGGGGACAAGTCGCTGAAAGGAATAAAGGACGAGCTTAATGATAAGGGAACGGTTATTCAAGCTTCCGGCGTGCTTCCTAATGTTACTGCGGTTACTGTAGTTAACGGAGAGTATGTTGAAATTGACAGCTTTGCAAAAGAAAACGTGTATTGGGTAGTCAACTTTGTGGTTATTATAGCTTTTATAGTATGCATTATTCTCGGAACTGTAATTACTGCTTTTATTAGCCGCACTATACTTCAGCCTATCAGGGATCTCAATAAGGCCACAACAGAGGTAGCAAGAGGAAATTTCTCAGTTCGGGTACGCGAGCCGCTTGACGCTGAATACGGAACGCTTACCAGAAACTTTAACCGAATGGCGGAGGAGCTTTCGGGTATCGAAACTTTGAGAGGGGATTTTATAAGCAATGTATCGCATGAATTCAAAACTCCCCTGGCTTCTATACAGGGTTTTGCCAAGCTGCTTCAGGACGATTCGCTTTCAGACAGCGACAGGTGTGAATATACTCAGATAATAATTGACGAAACAACCAGGCTATCGAAGCTAGCTTCAAATATTCTGAATCTTTCAAAGCTTGAAAATCAAACGACAATAGCGAATAAGACTAGATTTTCGCTTGACGAACAGATCAGAAAGATAATTCTTATGCTGGAGCCTGAATGGTCCAAGAAGAATATAAATCTTGATATTGCTCTTGATGATATCTACTATTTCGGCAATGAAGAACTGATGGGTCAGATATGGCAGAATATTATTAACAATGCGATAAAGTTTACGCCTGATAACGGTGTAATAAAGGTTCAGCTTTACAGGACGGAAAGCAATATAACTGTCAGAATATCCGATAACGGAATAGGAATATCTCATGAGGCAAAAGAAAAAATATTTGAGAAGTTTTATCAGGGAGATCATTCAAGAAAAACCGAGGGCAACGGTCTGGGTCTGGCTTTGGTTAAGCGCATAATTGATCTGTGCGGAGGAAGGATATATGTTGAAAACCTTTACGAGGGCGGCGTATGCTTTGTTGTAGAACTGCCGTTTATTATTCAGGATATGAAGTGAATTTCAGTGTCTGATGTATATGCAGTTATAAGCTTGAAAAATCAGATATAAACACTATATATGGTATATAGTGTTTGAAAATAGTCAAATAAAATAATAGCAATACGCACAAATAATAATATAAAAGCAGGTGTTTTTATGGACAATATGCACAAATTGAAACCAAATACGACAGCGTATAAAAATGAATATAATAAAAGGAACTATGTACAATTTAATGTCAGAATTAAAACAGAAATTAATCAACAGATAACAAATTATTGTAAAGAAAAGGGAATAAGCAAGGCTGATTTTTTAGTTAAATGTATTAATTTATTAGATAACAGCCAAGGTTTAGACAGATGATTTTATTATCAATAAATCAGATTTAATTAAAAAGTCAATATGGGAGTATATGGATAGCCGCAAATAGTATACACATTGCACAAAAATATTGAATGAACTTGTGCATATTGTATATCAGAAGAGTTTCAGTAATATAAAACAGCCTCCGAACGATTCAATAGTAAAATTACTATTAGATCATAAGAAGGCTGTTTTTAAATACCTGATAAATAAACGATCTATGCAGAATAGCTTTTGTTTTTTGAAAAGCTTCTGCATTTTTCCTTAACAACATTGGAAATGTGAGTACCTATCTCAAGTGCTGCGGCGTATTTGTCTATCATTACAATTACATAACTTTCGGCATATCGGGGAAACTTGATCGTAAGCGGCCACATATGCTTAACTATCATATCGGCTTCACGTTTTGTAATATCAAAATTCTGCTTTGCGTTGTCAAGCGCAATATGAGGATGACGCATTCCGTGAGGTTTTTCACCGCGCTGACGTTCTCTTTCTCTCCAATCGTAAAGGAAGAGATCGTGAAGCAAACCGGCTCTCGCGGCTTGTTTTGAATCCAGTCCGAGCTTACGGCATACAAGATAATTATAATATGATACGTTCAGACAGTGCTGATAACAAGTTGTGCTGTAATGATGACGGAAATTTTTCATCTGTTTTACAACATCGCTGTCAAGCAGATCTTTTACAAATTCAAAATACTCCTGAGCTTCCTTTGAGGTTTCAATACGGTATTTTGAACCGATCGCTTTTGACATTGGCATTACCTCTTTTCAATATCTGAAAGATTGAGTTATAAGTTTTTGTGAATGATGTCAGTAATGTTTAAAATTAATTGTGCATTCTGACAAATATATTATATCTCGGTTTACCTAAAAAGTCAAGGTCAATTAATGACAATATATTTACAAATCAATGTCAGCCGCAAGCTCCGGAATTTCAAAATATAAATTTCCGTAAAATTCCGGGATAAAACCGCAGTCGGCTGAAGATCTTTCCTGATAGTACCCGTTAAAATCGTGTTTAAGAAGTTCACTTACGACCGAGTTGTATTCAAACGTTGTAGTTTTTCTGTTTATCTCTTTAAACTCGGACGCTTTGAAAACAGGCGTATACTGACTCATAAGGCTTACAAGTATCTCGTTGCTGCGAAATGTTTTTCCTAGCCATTCGATCAGCTTGATGGAATCATGTCTGCAGCTGGGAAGAATAAGATGGCGAACGACAACTCCTTTTTTAAGCATTCCGTTTTTATCAAATACAGGATCTCCTGTTATCTGATGCATTTTTATTATCGCTTCAGAACAGCGGCTGAAATAATCTTTAGCTTTAGAATATTTAAAGGCTATATCGCTGCTGTAATACTTTAGGTCAGGCAGAAATATATCTATATATCCTTTCAGAAGCTCAAGGGTTTCTGTCTTTTCATATCCTCCGCTGTTATATACTATAGGCAGGTTCAGTCTGCTGCCGCATAAATCCAGCGCAGAAAGTATCTGAGGTACAAAGTGCGTAGGATTAACAAGATTAATATTTTCGGCTCCCTTTTCCTGAAGCATTATAAATATTGAAGCAAGCTGTTTGACGGAAATTTCAAAGCCTTTATTTTCGGCAGATATTTCATAATTCTGACAAAAGCAGCATTTTAGCGGACAGCCTGAAAAGAATACTGTTCCTGAACCGTTATTACCGCTTATGCAAGGCTCTTCCCAAAAATGAAGCTCCGCTCTGGCGATCCTTACAGCTGAACCTTCGCCGCAGTAACCGTTTTTTTCATAGCGGTTAACTCCGCAGCTGCGGGGACACAGCATACATCGTTCAAGAAGATTATTCTGCATTATTATTCTCGTCTTTCGTCATAAATTGGTAGTTATACATCTCAAGTTCAGCATTTTCTACTGAATTGCTTTCGTTTTCCACAGGAATGTTAATATTTATAGTAAAAGCGTCCGACGGAACGATAAACTGACAATTCTCATAATATCCGTCATAGCCGTTATAGTTAATAATAGTACCTTCTGAAATTATATTTCCGCCGATGTCATCAGCTGTGATCTTAACGTTATCGATCAGGATTTTGTCAGTATTGTTGATTGATAAATCAAATTCCACAAAACGCCATTCTTTATTACTGTAACTTTCGTCATGTAATATTACGTTATCAGCGTTTTCTCCAAGGCTGATCAAATTGAACTTTTCGGCATTGCTGAGAGTAAGCGTAAACGATCCGTCGGAGCTTTCATAGTTTGCAGAGTGCAGATCGGGAAAATCCGCAATACTCATATCCGGCAAACTTATATCAGGCTCTACAAAAGAATAATCAATATTAAAATCATGATCGTAACGGTAATCATATTTATCATTATTCACATTTTTAAATTTAGCAGTGACTATTACCAGAAGCGGTATTAGAAAACCGCATATAAGGGAGATCAGACAGCCTTGATTTCTTTTTTTAGAATTAAATTTAACGGATTGGAAGTTTATTGCTTCGTTAGGTTTGTATCCAAAGGGCTGCTGCGAATTAAAGCCGGAATTAAAACTGCGATCGCTGTAATTGCCTGGCGCAGAGTTTGAAGAAAAGCTGCCGGTATTCTTAAGCGCCTCAAGTTTTTGCTGCCTTGAAGACATATCTGAAGATGATCCGTATAAACTTTTGCTATAAGTGCTGGAGGGGATAGGATTATCTGCTTCATCTCCGCGCTGATCATCAATAAATGATCTCTCTTTATTGTCAAATTCCTCAAATATATCATTCCCTGAATTGTCTGTATTGGAATTATCAGAATTATAGCCGCAGCTGTGAGTGTGTAAATCGTCTGTATACCTGTTGCAGGAAATATCGTCCTCTCTTGAAGTAAAACATTCAGGGCAGATAATCTCATCACTGCTTTTGAATTTATACCCGCATACCTTGCATTTTTTATTCAATTAATTCACCTCATAATTTTTTATTTTACTATTTCCCAGCCCTTTTGAACCGGCGTAAGCACTTCAGAAAAGCTGTAGTCTGACATCTGCTGAATGCATTTTTCCGCGTCAGTACGTTTATTGAATATTCCGAAAACCGCTGAACCGCTTCCGGTCATCATCGCATTCAGAGCGCCGAACTCTAACATTTTGTTCTTTGCTTTTTTTATCTCATCAAAATTCGCAGCGATCTCCAGAGCATTGTAAATATTTTCAGAGATACCGTATAGATCTGACGATTTTAAAGCCGCTTCAAAATCAGGGTACTTTTTATGGTTTATATGCGGAGAAGAATCATAAATTCTGTAAGCCTCCGGGGTTGAAATACTGATCTGAGGTTTGACTACCGCAAAATACATTTCCGGAACATTAGGAATGATCGTAAGCTGCTCTCCTATCCCTTCACAAAGCACTGTTCCTCCCGTCAGCGTAAAAGGAACGTCTGCTCCTAGCTTGACGCCGATCCTGCAAAGCTCGGATAGGCTTAGTCCTGCATCTGATAATTCATTTAGTGCGATAAGTGCAGCTGCACAGTCTGCGCTGCCGCCTGCCATTCCTGCCATAGAAGGTATGTTTTTCTTCGTTTCGGCGGTTATTTTGCAAGGCTGTTTTATACCTATGTATTTGTAAAAGGCTTCAGCAGCCTTCCATATCAAATTGCGTTTATCTAAAGGAAAGTCATCGGCGCCGCATCTAAGCTCGATACCTTCTCCGTCTGATAAAATGAAGGTCAGCGTATCAAAAACCGATACCGACTGCATTACTGTCTGAAGCAGATGATAGCCGTCGCTTCTTTTTCCGGTTATATCAAGGAATAGATTAAGTTTTCCGTATGCTTTTATAGTAAGCGTTTTATTTATCATTGGAGCTTTCCTTCAGTTCTTCAAGAAATTCGCCGATACGTTTTATTGCTTCTCTGAGGTGATTGATCGAATAAGCGTACGAAACTCTGATATGACCCTCTCCGCATTCGCCGAAAGCAGTTCCGGGTACTACTGCTACCTTTTTTGAAAAAACTAATTTATTGCAGAATTCATCGCTGGTTAGTCCTGTTGATTTTATGCTTGGAAATACATAAAAAGCACCCATAGGCGTAAAACACTCCAACCCAAGCTTATTGAATGCGTCAACGACATATCTTCTTCGCATATCGTATTCCCTGCGCATTTTTACGACGTCATCACCGCATTCCTTCAAAGCGGTGATTGCAGCGTACTGGCTTACAGTAGGGGAACACATTATTGCATATTGGTGAAGCTTTAGAATGTGCTTCATTATTCCTTCAGGTCCCGCCATAAAGCCCAGACGCCAGCCGGTCATAGCAAAGCTTTTTGAAAAGCCGTTTATTACTATAGTACGCTCCTTCATTCCGTCCAGTTCCGCAATTGAGCAGTGATTTCCTGAGTATGTAAGCTCGGAATAGATCTCATCTGAGGCAACAAGTATGTTTGTATTGCGCAGAACCTCTGCAATACCCTCAAGCTCCTCCCTATGCATTACCGCTCCGGTCGGATTATTGGGAAAGGGCATTATCAATAGCTTTGTCTTATCCGTAATTTTTGCTTTCAGCTCGTCAGGAGTAAGCTTAAAGCCGTCCTCAGCTTTTGTTTCAATAGTTACGGGCTTGCCTCCCATAAGTGAAATAATAGGAGAATAGCATACAAAGCAGGGTTCTACGACAAGAACCTCATCGCCGGGATTTACGACTGCCCGTATAACCAAGTCTATAGCCTCAGAGCCTCCTACCGTAATAAGTATTTCATTTTCCGGATCGTAACTGCTGTGAATAGTTCTCTTAAAATAATCCGAAACTTCTTTTCTCAGATCTATAAGACCTGCATTTGCAGTATAGACCGTCCTGCCTTTTTCGAGAGTTTCAATAGCCGTTTGCCTGATCTTCCAGGGAGTTTTGAAGTCCGGCTCACCGACCCCCAAAGATATTACTCCCTCTACAGTCTGAGCTATATCAAAAAATTTTCTTATGCCTGAGGGTTTCATTTTTACCGCTTCTTTTGAAAGCAGCATATCATAATCCATCATGGAGAGATCATTCCTCTTTCGTCGGTTTCATCGTTGTTTATAATAATTCCGTTTTCTTTGTAATTTTTCAGTACAAAATGAGTTGTCGTTGACTGAACGGCGTCGATAGCCGCAAGTCTTTGAGATACGAACTGTGAAATGTCACGGATGTTGTTTCCTGTAACAGAAACAAGTATATCATATCCACCTGACATAAGTCTTACGGATTCGACCTGCTCATGTGACGAGATCTCTCCGGCAATTTCGTCAAAGCCGCTCTGTGACTGAGGAGTGACCTTCAGTTCAATAAGTGCGAAAACCGCATTGCTGTCGATCGAGGCTTCGTCAATAATAGCAGAATAGCCTTTAATTATGCCGTCACATTCAAGCTTGGCTATATCTGCGGCTACCTGCTCCTCTGTTTTATCGAGCATTACCGCAAGCTCGGCATTGGAAAGTCGGGCGTTGGTTTTAAGCAGCTTGATCAATGAATCCATAAAATAACCTCCTTGTAATTTATATATTTTTATTATACTATTTTTAATAATGAAAGTCAATTTATATTTGATTACAAACGCAAAGACTGATTTTGATTTATATTTTACTCGTCTTGCACCTGGGAAAGGAGATAAAAATTATATTATTCCCGCAGAAACTTTAAATGATATCCGTACATTAAAAATCTGCTGTTACTGTACGTTTGGGTTTATTATTTGAATCTTTTATTGACATAAAGCTTAATATGAATTATACTTAAAACAAAATAATTCATATTTGAGGTGTTTATTATAAGTGTGAATAATCGAAGCCGTATTGAATGGATTGATACCTTAAGGGGTATAATGATGTTTTTTGTAGTATGGGGACATTCGCTGTCTGACCAGTATATCGGAAAATATATATTCAGCTTTCATATGCCGGCATTTTTTATTATTTCAGGAATGACCTTTGTGTTTAATAAAGAAACTAACTTTTTCAGGTATGCATTTAAGAAGATAAAGGGTCTGATAATACCATATTTCTGTCTTAACGCTCTCGTTGCTCCGCTCTGGTATGTAAACCGTCAGCTTTCCGAAGTTTCGTATCAGTCATTTACCGACCTGTTTAAAGGAGTTTTGGTATCAAATGTTGAAAGCGGATTTAAAATGGCTTCTAATACAACATGGTTTATCACCTGCCTGTTTTTAACCGATATTCTGTTTTTTGTTATAAGCAGAGCTTCTGATAAGGATTCGGCTTTAATCGGCATATCTGCATTTGTATACGGTCTGGCATTTACAGCAGGAATTATAACAGACAAGCAATGGGGCGTGTGGCATTGGCAGGTCGCTTTCAGTGCTTTTGTATTTTATCTCGGCGGATATTTACTTATGAAAAATATAGAAGCAGTAAAAGCCTGCTTTAAAAAGACGTGGATAATTTTCGCCGTTTCTGAGGCACTTCTGCTTCTGGGTGCATGGGCTTCGTCGGAAAACAGCAGGATCTCAATGGTAAACAACCGATACGGAAAGCCGGTCATATTTTTCTTTTCGGCGTTCTGCACATCACTTTCATTCGCTCTTGCAGTAATGAAGCTGTCGGATTATAAACTTTTTTCAAAGGCTGCATGGATCTTCAATTATGTAGGAAGAAATACATTGGTATATATTGCATTTCACGTTCCGATAATAAGATTTATCCAGCATTTTATTCCCGCTCTTAAAAGCAAAAATGATGTTTACAGGTTTATTATGGCAGCGGCGGTATTTATAATTATTCTCCCTTTAGCATGGCTTACGGAAAAATATTTTCCTGTTTGTGTAGGCAAAAAGAAAAAAATATTAGAAAAGGACTTGACAAAATAATAATAAGGGTTTATACTATAAAACATGATTGTTAAACTAAAATAAAGAAAGGGGTGGGTAAAATGACAAAAAGTAATATATTTAATGATATCAATAATTTGTTTATGTCAGATGTTGTTTTACCTGCGTTTTTTGTTCGTTGCTGATATTTTAGTTTTTACGGATAATTGTATATGCAGTAATTATGACCTCTGATGTGCCGAATCAGTGGTCTTTTTGCGTATTTTCAGCACAAGACTATTAGAAAAGAGAAAAGTTGAGAGGCTTGAAATTACAATTTCAGGGAGCGGACTGCGTATTGATCTATAAGCGCAGAACGTATATTTCAGAAAGGAATGGTTATATATATGAAGTTTTTTGACGTATTGCCTGCGCTTGCCGAAACTGAGCTTTTAAAGCGCGGAGTTATGACGGACGAACTTCTTTACTGTGTTAAATCGGATCTTGACGGAGACGGCTGTTATATTGATGTGTACATAACCTTTACAAAGGAAACGCTGTCGATACTGAGCGGATATGAAAAATACGGAAAGATGAAAAGAGGTTCAAAGCGCAAAAATCTGATCGAATTTACTGTTTCCGGGTACAGCGAATATGATTTGGCTGATATCGAGGAAATGTATGTTGACAGGCATGCCAATTCTGCCAGGCTAATGATAAAAAACAGAAGCGGCGAGGAATTTCCGGCTGCGAGATTTTCACTTGGCTATGCTGATAAATTTGAAAAGTTTTCACAGAGAGTAAATTCAACGGTAAAGGGAGAGCCTATAGACGATACTCTGCTGGAGGGTATAAAAACTCATTGTCCGATATGCGGAGAGCCTTTTCCCGATCCAAACCGACCTGTATGCCCCAGGTGCGTTGACCGCCGTTCGGTTTTCAAACGTCTGCTGTCAATGTTCAGGGATTTTAAAACAGCGGTATTTCTGATTTTGCTGACTATTGTGCTTAGTAATGTTTTCGCCGTACTGTCGCCTATTTTCGGAGCACAGATGCTTTATGACGACGTTCTTGCAGAGGGCGGGAAGTATTACGGTAAAATTCTAATGATAGTTCTTATAATAGCGGCAATAAATCTTTCCGGAATGATAATGCGTATAGTTTCAGGAATTATTACTTCAAGGATAGTACCGATAGTTACGCATAAGCTGAGAGTGAAAATATTCTCGTCTATGCAGAGCCTTTCTCTGGACTTTTTCACCAGCAAGCAGACAGGTTCGCTTATGTCAAGAGTAGACCGCGACAGCCAGAATATCTATTGGTTTTTTACGGATATAGTGCCATACGGTATAACAAATGTAGTAAAAATAATTGGTATAGCGGTAATAATGCTTATTATTTCTCCTGTGCTTTCTCTGGGAATTATAGCTACCATTACAGTTATTGAAATAGTTCAGAATAGATTTTACCGCAATCAGCGCAAGCTTTACCGTAAATTTGATGTTGCTATGCGTTCTGCAAACTCCGTGCTTTCAGATGTAATGAACGGACAGAGGGTTGTAAAATCCTTTGCCCGCGAAGATACGGAAATTGAACGCTATCGTGTGAAAAATACCGACGCTTTCGTAATAAATTCTAGGATCAATTCAAGAATAGCTAATACAGTTCCGATTATCTGGACGTTTTACAGAATAGTAAACAAACTTGTTTTCTGTCTTGGTGCGGTATTGGTAATTAAAGGACATATACTTTTCGGAGCTTTATCAGCGCTGATTTCATATACTGAAATGGCAATGGAGCCTATTAACTTTTTTACATGGATAGGCGACCGATGGGCAAAATGTATGGATGCCGCTTCCAGAATGTTTGAAATTACCGACGCAGTAGCAACTGTTAAGGAGGACAGCGAGCCGATCCACATCAAGGATATGAAAGGCGATATTGAGCTGAGAAACGTATCTTTTGAATATGAAGCGGGTCACCCGATAATAAAAAACGTGTCATTTAAGGTTCAGTCAGGTCATATGTTCGGAATAGTCGGAAAAACCGGAGCGGGAAAATCAACGATAATAAATCTTATGGCACGGCTTTATGACGTTACCGGAGGAGAAATTCTTATTGACGGAGTTCCTATAAGAAAAATAGCCTTTGAGGATCTGAGACGGAATATAGGGATAGTATCACAGGAAACCTTTTTGTTTATAGGCTCGATCGCCGACAACATACGCTATGCCGATCCCAAAGCTACAATGGAAGAAGTTATAGAAGCTGCAAAATCAGCAAACGCTCACGAGTTTATAACAAAGCTTCCTGAGGGATACAATACTAAGGTTGGAGAGGGAGGAATCTCTCTTTCAGGCGGTGAAAAGCAGAGAATATCTATTGCAAGAGCGATAATACAGAAGCCTAATATTCTTATTCTTGACGAAGCTACAGCTTCAATGGATACCCGTACCGAGAGAAAAATTCAGGCGGCTATTGATTCGCTGAAGCAGGGAAGAACTATTATTTCTATCGCTCACAGGCTTTCTACTCTGCGCGACGCGGATATGCTCTGCGTAATAGAAAACGGCGAACTGAAGGAAATGGGAACGCACGACCAGCTTATAAGAACTAAGGGAAAATATTATGAGCTTTATAAGCTTCAGTCGGAGGCGCTTCAGTTTATTCAGGAATAAAACTATAATAAAAGATATAAAACATAGATATACAGCAAGGGGGAATAAATTATGCTGGAATTACAGGGAAAATATAACTCAGCAAAGATTTTTACGGAAATCATTGACGAGGGAGCGGTTTCGCAGATCATTACTCTGCTCAATCAGCCTATGTCACAGGAACAGACGGTAAGGATCATGCCTGACGTTCATGCGGGAGCTGGCTGCACGATCGGAACTACTATGACTGTTACTGATAAAATAGTGCCTAATCTTGTTGGCGTAGACATTGGCTGCGGAATGGAAACAGTAAGACTTAAGGAAAAGCATATTGAAGTAATGCAGCTTGATAAGCTTATTTACAAAGCGATACCGTCAGGTTTTTCTATCAGGGAAAAGCCTCATAGATACAGCGAGAAAATAGATTTAGCAAAGCTTTTCTGCTACGATAAGATCAATCCTGTCAGAGCGGAAAGGAGTATCGGTACCTTAGGCGGCGGAAATCATTTTATTGAAGCTGACAAAGGCTCGGACGGAGCGGTTTATATCGTTATTCATTCCGGTTCGCGTCATTTAGGCGTCGAGGTAGCAAAATATTATCAGGAGGAGGCTTACCGAAGGCTGAATAAATCGTCGCAGTCGGATGTAAACGAGCTTATTGCAAAAATGAAATCCGAGGGCAGGCAGAAGCAGCTTGAAGCTGAGATCAAAAAGCTGAAAAGCACAAAGCGTACTTCTGTCCCGAAAGAGCTGGCTTACGCAGAGGGAGAGCTCTTTGAGCAGTATATTCATGATATGAAAATAGTTCAGGAGTTTGCGGCGATAAACCGTCAGGCTATGATGGACGAGATCATCAAGGGAATGGGTCTTCATGTAATTGAACAGTTCACTACTGTTCACAATTACATTGATACAGATAGTATGATACTGCGTAAGGGAGCTGTTTCCGCTAAAAAAGATGAAAGGCTGCTTATTCCTATAAACATGAGGGACGGAAGTCTTATCTGCAAGGGAAAGGGAAATCCAGACTGGAACTTTTCTGCGCCTCACGGGGCTGGCAGACTGCTTTCGCGTTCGCAGGCTAAGCATTCTCTTACAGTATCGGAATTTAAAAAGCAGATGAGCGGTATCTACACAACTTCTGTTAATGCGGGAACGCTTGACGAAAGTCCTATGGCTTATAAAACGATGGAGGATATTGTTGATAATATCGGTGACACTGCTGAAATTCTCGATATAATCAAACCGATTTATAATTTTAAGGCAGGGGAAGAATAAATACTTTGCAGAAAGGTTTTGTATGATATACTATAATGACAGCAGGATTACTATAAGATTACTTAAATCTGAAGATGCTGAACAGTTTGCAGCGGAAGAAAACTCTCAGGGCTGGGACACCAATAAAGAAAAGTTTTTAATGCGTTTAAAAGATATGCAGGATAAAAAGTGTATCGCGCTGGCTGCTGATTACCTTGGAAGTCCGGCGGGATATATAAATATTTATCCCGACTGCAAATGGGGAGCTTTAGGAGGAAAAGGGTATACAGAGATAATTGATTTCGCCGTATTGGAAAAATTCCGTAAGAAGGGAATAGGTTCAAAGCTAATGGATATTGCCGAACAGCTATCCGCAGAATATTCCGATACAGTATATCTTGGAGTCGGACTTCACAGCGGATACGGAAGCGCACAGCGATTATATGTTAAGCGCGGATATATTCCGGACGGTTCGGGAGTTTGGTACGGAGATAAAGTCTGCCCTCAGTACGCTGAGTGCAAAAATAATGATGATCTGAATCTATACTTGCTGAAAAAACTGAGATAGGAGCGTGAATGTATGACACAAACAAATACAGAAGAAGTTTACGAGGTCGATAAGCTTACATTGCTTGACTGCTCAAAAATCAAGCTTTCTAAGGAGAAAAGCGGCTACCTTACTCTTGACTATAACGGTAAGGTTTATTATAAGGTCAACCCCACAAGACTTATACCGTTTTTTTCAAAAACAACATATATAAGCCTGTCTTATGAAAATTCCGAAAAGGAGTTCCGAGAGATCGGAGTTATCAGGGATATGGCTCAGCTGCCGGAAGAACAGTACAAAATCTTGGACACATATCTTGAATATAAATACTATATGCCTGAAATTACAAAGGTTTACAGTATAAAGGATAATATGCACGGAGCAATATTTGTAAAGGCGGATACGACTTCGGGAGAGAAAACTATATGCATACGGGACTGGTATCAGAATTTCCGTATGATAGGCTATGATTATCTTTATGTCAACGACGCCGACGGAAATAAGTATTTCTGTCCCGATATTCATAAGCTTGATAAGAAAAGTCAGCTGGTGCTTGAAATGTTTACATAATTATCAGTCGGAATATAAACTGATGGAGGAGAAAATGAAAGAATATAATATTGGTTTTTCTGACAGCGAGCGATTGTTCAGACTTCGTGCAGCAGCGATAATTATTGAAAACGGATGCGTGCTTTTTGCAGGCAATGACAGAGATGATTACTTTTACTCAGTAGGCGGCGCAATTCATCACGGTGAAACCTCTGAACAGGCGGTAGTGCGTGAGGTTTATGAAGAAACTGGCGTGAATTATGAGATAGACCGTCTTGCGTTTATCCATGAAAACTTTTTTAAAGGCGAAGAAAACGATGCTCTTTTCTCAAAAAGCTGTCATGAGATAACTTTTTATTATCTTATGAAGCAAAGAGAAATAACGGAGTTTAACTGCAATAGCGTTTGTGAGGGCGGCGTTAAGGAAAAAATGTTTTGGCTGCCTATTGACAGACTTTCGGAATACAAGGCTTTTCCGACTTTTTTTGCAGAAAAGCTGCCTGTAACCGACAATGGAATATGCCATATAGTAACACATGAATAATTTTCGGCAAAGGAGCTGATAAAAAATGAATTTATGCACATCAAAGCCTGAAAATGCAGACGACGGTATAATATATTCGCTGCCCTTTAATTTTAACAGCAGCGGAGAAGAGGTCAACGGTCATTTCTGTGTTACAAGGACTAAAATAATAATATATATAGATGAAAAAATAGTTAATGAGTACAAAATTTCGGACTTTTCTGAATTTGAATGCCGGCAGCAAATAGGAACCTCAATGGCTTGGGGAATTACTGCTGAGGGTGAAACTGTTTGCTTCTGTGCGTTTACACAGGATAGGTTTTTAAGGTTTGCTGAGCTTCTTAAGCTGCTGGATTACTATGCAAGAACAGGTGAATTCATAAATGAAACAGATGAAGAAGAACCGGTATGCCCTAAATGCGGATTGCCGTTAGATGGCGCAAAGGAATGTATTTTCTGTATAAGCAAGGGCAGGACTATGCTCAAGCTGATAAAGAGGATAGCGCCGTATAAAAAATATTTTGCTATTGCCGTTATCTGTACAATACTTTCAGAAGCTCTTTGGGTTATAATGCCTTATCTTGACAGAATAATTATTGATAAATACGTTACCCCGAAAGCGGCGGAGTGGTCGGGACTTGCCGCTGTTGTTGTCACAATAATTCTTATGCTTCTGTTTGCAGGGATATTTGAATTTTTCAATATGAAGAACAGCTTTAAGGTAGCGCTTAATCTGGGCAGGGATCTTAGACAGGACGTTTTTGAGAAATCTCAGAGGCTTTCCATGAGCTCGATTTCAAAGCGTACTGCCGGAGCGCTTATAAACCGTGTATCAAGCGACGCCGCAAAGCTGGAGGATTTTATTACAGCAAACGGAAAGGACGCTATTGTAAAAATCCTCTCTTTGATAATAATCGGCGTACTTCTTTTTGTTATGGACTGGCGGCTTGCGCTTATGACTGTAATTCCGGTTCCAATAGTTTTTATAATTATAAGCAAGCTCTTTGATACGATGGCTATACGCTATACTAAGGTATGGAAGAAAGGTGTTTCTCACGGAGAAACACTGCATGATATTCTTAACGGAATAAGAGTAGTAAAATCTTACGGAAACGAGGTAAGGGAAATTCAGCGTTATTCCGAATGCTCAGAGCAGTGGGCAAAAAGCGCTGTAAGAGCGGAAATTATGTGGTATCTTACTATGCCTGTTTCCGAATTCATATTAACTTTAGGTAATTTCTTTGTTCTGTATTTCGGCGGTAATATGATCCTCGGAAACGAGATGAGCTTAGGAGCATTGATACAGTTTACTACATATGTGGCTATGCTTTATGAGCCGCTCCGCTGGCTGATACAGATCCCGAGGAATCTTGCTGACACTTCGGTTTCAGCCGGTAAAGTATTTGAAATTCTCGACGAGGAAACTGATGTCCGTGATGCAGAAGATCCGGTTGAGCTTGATATTAAGGGAGAAATTGAATTCGATGACGTTTATTTCGGCTACAAGGTATATAATCCTGTGCTTAAAGGCATAACCTGTAAGATAAATCAGGGAGAAATGATCGGTATCGTAGGTCATTCGGGGGTAGGCAAATCCACAATGATAAATCTTATACTCCGTCTTTATGACTGCACTCAGGGAGAGATACGTATAGACGGAGTTAACATAAAGGAAATTGCTCAGCAGAGTCTTCGTTCTCAGGTAGGAGTAGTTTTGCAGGAAACCTTTCTTTTTGACGGCAACGTTCTTGAAAATATCGCTTATGCAAAGCCTGACGCAACATTTGAGGAGGTTATTAAGGCGGCGAAAATTGCAAACGCCCACGATTTTATAACTAAGCTTCCCGATGGATATAACACCAGAGTAGGCAACAAGGGCTATCAGCTATCGGGCGGAGAACGACAGAGAATTGCAATAGCAAGAGCAATACTTCATGATCCCAAGATAATAATTCTCGACGAAGCTACAGCCTCGCTTGATACCCAGACCGAAAAGCAGATACAGGAGGCGCTTGGAAAGCTTACAAAGGGTAGAACTACTATCGCCATTGCTCACAGGCTTTCGACACTCAGCAGCGCTGACCGTCTTATCGTGCTGGACAAGGGCAGGCTTGCCGAATTCGGTACTCATAACGAGCTTATGAGAGCAAAAGGAGTATATTATGAGCTGGTAATGGCTCAGAGACAGACTACAAAAATGAAAAAAGCGGCTTTGCCTCAGACGGCATCGGAAGCATAAGCGGGTCACTGTTTAGGAGGTATATACAATGAAATTGCAGTCAGAAAATATCTATCTTTCAACTCTTGAGCGTGAGCATTGCCGAAAGCTCTGGGATGAATTTGAATACGATTTTGAAAATCCTGCGGAGGAGTTAAACATAGGTCACTCGGCTGAAAAGGCTGACAGCTGGTTTGATGAAATTCAAAGCCTGCAGGGCGGAGTAAACGTCAGGCTTGGAATATTTCTCAACAGCGGAGAGGTTATCGGAGATGTGGCTCTGCAGAATATCGATCGTACAAATAGAAAATGCGATATCGGAATGGGTATCAACAAGCTTGAACACCGCTGCAAAGGATATGGAAAAGAAGCGGTGAAGCTGATGCTCGATTATGCATTTGATCAGCTCGGTATGGAACGTGTTGAAGCGAATACGCTCAGTCTGAATATTGCAGCTCAGAAGTCTTTGGAAAAACTAGGATTCATGCTTGAAGGAGTTCAGCGAAAAGCGGTTTACATTTTCGGAAAAAAGGCAGACAGAATGATGTATGCTATTTTGAAAGAGGAATATAATGTTTAAATACAAACGCATAATGGTAATCGGCTGTTCGGCTTCGGGAAAATCGACATTTGCAAGACGGCTGGGGAAGATCACCGGTCTTCCTGTTACCCATCTCGATAACCTTTTCTGGAAATCGGGTTGGATCGAGGAGGACAGGGAGGTTTTTCGCCGAAAGCAGCAGGAGGTCATTGATACAGACCGCTGGATAATAGACGGGCATTATAAAAGCACAATGGATATCCGCCTAGAACGCGCAGATCTTGTTTTTTGGTACAGACTCAGCCGTTATAAGTGCATATCCGGTTATATTCGGCGTATGTTAAAAGGCATGATAAAAAAAGGCGGTCGTCCCGATATTACGGAGGGCTGTAATGAAAAGCTTGATTTTGAATTTATGAAATACATATGGAATTTCAATAAGACTCAGGTCAAGCCTACGGAAGAACTGTTAAAGCATTATCCCAACATTAAAGTTATAATTTTCAATTCAAGAAAACAAGCGGACAAATTTCTTGCAAGGCTTTCGCATATCAGAAAATAATACTAAAGAGGGCGATGTTATGCTTGAGGAAATGTCAGATTTTTTACCGAGAGAGCGGATACATACGACTGTCATATGCTTGAAGAGGTCGGCGGCTGTCGGGAATGTTATTGTCTGAAAAAATGCGGAGTTTATATTGAATGCGACTATATGATACCTGATGAAACTGAAAATGCGCAGCAAATCGAAGAATATTTTTCAGCCATATATAAAAGACTGTATGCCGGAAAGCCGAAGGGAAAGTATTTTCATTACGATATTCCCTGCACGGTTTCAAATCAGCTTGAAATATTTGCACAGTCAGGCTTTTGCGAGTCAAAGAAGAAATATTCAGCGGAAAATACTGTGATAATCAAAAACGTGAAATAAAAAACGGACCTGACCGTAATGAAATGCAGTAAATCAGAAAATACGGTCGGTCCGTTTTATTTTATCTCTGTCTGAAGCCAGCCCCACAGCATTAGCCAAAGCAGTGAACTTATAGTGGAAACTATATAGAATTTAATATGTCTGGTTTTATGTCTGAAGACATACATACCTATCCAGCTGCCGATAAAGCCTCCGCCTATTGCAAGACCAAGCAAAACCTTTTCCGGGATCCGCCATTCATGCTTTATTGCTCTGCGTTTATCTGTTCCGTACAGAACAAATGTTATAAGTCCCATGATTCCGAAAAATATCGGGAGAACATATCCGCCAAGGATTTCTTTCATATGGATAAACTCCTTATATTAAAATAATAAGGGCGGAGAAAATTCCGCCCCTTTAATTTAAATAGATAGTTAAATTTATTTTTATTTAAAGTATCTAACGCCGTTTTCAAAGATCTGCTGATCCTTTTCCCCTGGAACATTAATGCAAACGCCGCTGCCTTTACGTTCTGAGTGGCCCATTTTTCCGAGAACTCTTCCGTCAGGAGAGGTGATTCCTTCAATCGCGTCAATTGAAGTATTAGGATTACAGTGAATATCAAGGGTAGGATTGCCGTCAAAATCGACATACTGTGTTGCGATCTGCCCGTTTTCAGCCATTCTTGCAATTTCCTGTTCTGTAGCAACAAAGCGACCTTCGCCGTGTGAAATAGCAATGCTGTGAATATCTCCCGCATTGCATGAGGCAAGCCACGGTGATTTGTTTGAAGCTATTCTGGTATTGACCATTTTTGACTGATGACGGTGAATTGTATTGAACGTAAGCGTAGGAGAATCGCTTCTCATATCTACGATCTCGCCGTAAGGCACAAGACCAAGCTTAACAAGTGCCTGGAAGCCGTTGCAGATACCAAGCATAAGTCCGTCGCGGTTTTTCAGCAGGTCGTGAATTGCGTCGGTAAGACGTGGATTTCTCAGGAATGAAACAATAAACTTTCCTGAACCGTCAGGCTCGTCGCCGCCTGAGAATCCGCCCGGCAGCATTATTATCTGAGATTCTTTTATCTTTTCTTCCATAGCTGCGACTGATTCTGAAATAGCTTCAGCGCTGAGATTTCTTACAACAAATATATCAGCCTCCGCTCCTGCCTTTTCAAAGGCCCGTGCGCTGTCGTATTCGCAGTTCGTTCCCGGGAATACAGGTATAAGCACCTTAGGCTTTGCAACCTTTATTGCAGGAGCAGGACGGTTTTCAGCGTTATAGGTGTAGGTTTTAGGTGTATAATCAGGCTCTTTTATTTTAGCGGGAAATACCGGCTCAAGCTTTTCGGACCAGAGCTTTTCAAGCCTGTTCATATCTACTGTATACCTGCTTGTTTTTACAGAGTATTCTTCCGTCGTAAATCCAAGAAGTTTATAAGAATTGTCTGAAAGTTCTGCGTTCTCGGTATTTATACCCTCTGAAAGCTCGATCACAAATGAACCGTAGCAGGCTCTGAACAGCTCCTCGGCGCTGCAGTCTTCGGCAAATCTGAAGCCTATCTTGTTTCCCATTGCCATTTTAGCAACGGCTTCTGAAATTCCTCCGTAGGAAACCGACCAGCAGGCAGCCGCTTTGCCCTCTGAAATTAGCTTTTCGACGGTTTTGAAAACCTTTTTGAGCGAATCGAAGTCAACTATATTGTTTTCGTCGTATTCAGGCTTTATATATATTACGGTTGAATTTGTATTCTTGAATTCCTGTGAGATAATATTTTCGGTCTTAGCGGTCGAAACAGCGAAAGAAACGAGCGTAGGAGGAACATCTATTTCCTCGAATGTTCCGGACATTGAATCTTTTCCTCCGATAGAGCCGCAGCCCATTTCAAGCTGAGCCTTATATGCTCCCAGAAGGGCAGCGAAAGGCTTGCCCCAGCGCTTAGGGTTATTCTGTGTTCTTTCAAAGTATTCCTGGAAAGTCAGCCAGCATTTTTCATAGGTTCCTCCCGAAGCAACTATCTTTGAAATAGATTCAACTACTGCTGAAATTGCTCCGTGATACGGACTGATAGATGAAAGAAACGGATTGAACCCCCAAGCCATAAGAGAAGCTGTTGTAGTCTCGCCGCTGAGTACCGGGATTTTAGCCGCCATTGCCTGCGTTGGAGTATTCTGATACTTTCCGCCGTAAGGCATAAGCACAGTTCCTGCGCCTATAGTCGAGTCGAAGCGCTCAACAAGTCCTTTCTGAGAACATATATTGAGATTTGAGATCATAGCTTCCCATCTGTCGGCAGTATCCTCCGAGCTGCTGTCAGGTGCGAAAACAGGGGCGTCGATTTTAATTGTCGTATGCTTTTCCGCGCCGTTTGAATTAAGGAATTCACGCGAAAGATCTACTATTCGGTTACCGTTCCAGTTCATTCTAAGTCTCGGTTCTTCCGTAACTCTTGCGACCAGTGTAGCTTCAAGGTTTTCCTTTGAAGCCTCGTTCATGAATTTTTCAATATCTTCCTTTGCTATAACTACCGCCATTCTTTCCTGCGATTCGGAAATAGCAAGCTCAGTTCCGTCAAGACCGTCGTATTTTTTAGGAACAGCGTCAAGCTCGATCACAAGACCGTCTGTAAGCTCTCCGATAGCAACTGAAACTCCGCCTGCACCGAAGTCGTTGCAGCGCTTTATCATAGCAGTAACCTCAGGATTCCTGAATAGTCTCTGAAGCTTTCTTTCCTCGGGTGCATTACCCTTCTGTACCTCAGCTCCGCAGGATTCGAGCGAATGGAGCGTGTGTGATTTTGAAGAGCCTGTTGCTCCGCCGCAGCCGTCACGTCCTGTTTTTCCTCCGAGAAGTATAACTACATCTCCTGCTACAGGCCTTTCACGGCGTACATTTGAAGCGGGAGCAGCGCCTATAACTGCGCCTATCTCCATTCTCTTTGCAACATAGCCCGGGTGATAGATTTCAGTAACGTGACCTGTTGCAAGTCCAATCTGATTTCCATAAGAGGAATATCCGTTTGCAGCGCCTACGACAATTTTTCTCTGCGGAAGCTTTCCCGTGATCGTGTCTTCAACGGGAACAAGGGGATTTCCCGCTCCTGTAACTCTCATTGCCTGATAAACGTAGGAGCGTCCGGAAAGCGGATCTCTGATAGCGCCTCCAAGGCAGGTAGCGGCGCCTCCGAAAGGCTCGATTTCGGTAGGGTGATTGTGAGTTTCATTTTTGAACATCAGCAGCCAGTCTTCATCAATGCCGTCAACATCAACTTTGATCTTGACGGAACAGGCGTTTATCTCTTCGCTTTCGTCCAGATCGTCGAGGAGTCCTTCTTTTTTAAGCTTTTTAGCGCCGATAACTGCAAGATCCATCAGAGTTATAGGCTTGTCCGTTCTGCCTGCATACAGGTCTTTTCTTGCATTGAGATAGTCTGTAAACGTATCGGAAATATACTGTGCGTTGTCGTCGATGTCAACCTCGTCAACAATAGTGGAAAACGTAGTATGGCGGCAGTGATCTGACCAGTAGGTATCTATCATTCTGATCTCGGTGATCGTAGGATTGCGCTTTTCGGTATCGCGGAAATATGCCTGACAGAATTTTATGTCGTCAAGATCCATTGCAAGACCCAGTTCACCGAGCATTGCTTTAAGGTCGTCTTCAGTTGAATAAATGAAGCCCTCGACGGTATCTACCTTGGTCGGGATATCGTATTTCACGTCAAGGGTATCAAAGGTATCCAGCTTAGCTTCGCGGGATTCAACAGGGTTTATCATGTAGCCTTTTATTTTGTCAAGCTCATCGGGAGCGAGATTGCCCACGGCAATGTAGATCGTGGCTGATTTTACCGCCGGACGCTTTCCGCCGGTAAGCAGGGAAATACACTGAGCGCAGGAATCTGCTCTCTGGTCAAATTGACCCGGCAGATATTCTACCGCAAAAATATATTCGTTATCGGAAAGCTCCGGAAGACAGTCGTATGTTACATCGACCGCAGGTTCTGAAAAAACTACCGGAACAGCAAGCCTGAAATCCTCCGCAGACATACCCTCAGCGTCATAGCGGTTGATAACACGCAGGTCTTTTAAATTTTCAAGGCCCAGTGCAGATTTGATGTCTGCTATGATCGATTTAGCCTCAACAGCAAATTCAGGCTTCTTTTCAACATAAATTCTATAAACGGACATAAATACATCTCCTTACATCAGATATTTTAATTATACTACATTATTTCTCATTTTGTCAACTGATTAGGAATTATATCATAAAGCTTATTAAAAGTTCAGAATTTGTTTAATTACAAGGAATATAATAGAAAGAAAACTGTATACAGCCGACTAAAATTTAGTCGTCTGGTGAAATTATACGTCCCGTACAGCAATTATCTTCCGAGGAGATTATCTCAACGTCGAAAAACTGCCGCTTCAGGCTTATATCTGAGGATTTCCGTGGGACTCTGACAATAACATAGCCTGCGGTATGCCCCTGATGATAATCGGCTGAGGTCTCTTTTTCAAAAAGAACGCGCTGGATCGTACCTGTCTGATCGGAGAGATACGATCGCCTGGATTCGGCGCATACCTCTGTCATCTGAGCCGCGCGCAGCTTTTTAATATTATTGCCGATCTGACCGCTCAGCTTGTCTGCGGCTGTTCCGAAACGTCTGGAATACGGAAAAATATGTGCGTCGGCAAAAGATATTTTTTTTGCAAATGCAAGTGACTCGGCAAAATCTTGATCTGTTTCCTGCGGAAATCCTACCATAATATCGGTAGTTATAGCGCAGCCCGGAAAATGCTTTCGGAGTTTTTGACAAAGTACAGCGTATTCCTCGCTGCTGTAGCGGCGGTTCATTGCCTTCAGCGTCTTGTCGCAGCCGCTTTGCAGCGATAAATGAAACTGAGGACAAAGCTTTTCAAGTCTGCTCATGCGCACAATATCCCCGTCAGAGATCATCTCAGGCTCCATCGAACCGAGTCTTACTCTGAAATCCCCCGAAACCGAGCAGGCGGCTTCAATAGCGTCAATAAGCCGCGTTCCGTCTGAAAAGTCACGTCCGTAGCAGCAGAGATTTATTCCGGTAAGTATAATTTCTTTATGACCGGAAGTTACAAGCGCCGTGACCTCTGAAATAAGCTCTGCGATCGGCTTTGAGCGTATGTGTCCTCTTGCCTTAGGTATAATACAGTAGGTACAGCCCATATCGCAGCCATCTTGAATTTTGATATAGGCTCTGGTTTTTGATTCAACGGAGCAATTGGACATTGCTTCGATTTTTTCATGAAGCTTATGCTCAGGTATATCGACTATCCTTGTGCCGTCTGAAATAAACTGAAAAACCATTTCAGGTATTCGGGTCTTGTTACCCGAGCCGACAATAATATCACATTCGCTCAGCTTTTCCGACAGCTGCGGATAAGCCTGCGTCATGCAGCCTGATACAGCCAGAACGCAAAGAGGGTTTTCCTTGCGTATCCTCCGTATAAGCTGCAGGCACTTGGAATCCGACTGGGCGGTAACGGTACAGGTATTTATCACGCATACATCTGCCTGAGCAATGTTTTCCGAGGTGCAGTGTCCCAGCTTTTCAAACTGCTCTCTGATATTTTCGGTTTCGTACTGATTGACTTTACAGCCGAAGGTATAATAAAAGATCTTCATATTAATTCTTTTCCTTGGTTTACTTTAATATTACTTATGCACAAAATTAAATAGTACATATTGTTAATAATGCACAAAAAGCATTTTGAGGTAATGCCGTTATTGACTATTATACTATATTTGAATTTTTTTTGCAAATAATTATTGACTTTTCGGGAAAAATGCTTATAATAAATAATGTAGAAAGGTAATTTCTGCAACGTTAGCTGACAAAAAACAGGCAGGGTTTTAACCGGCCTTTTAAGGAGGAGTTTTTATGAAAAAGACTAAGATCATGCTCGATTCTATTGCTGCGGTGAAAAAGTTTGTAAGCGTTGTTTCCATGTATGATTTTGATGTGGATCTTGCTTCGGGAAGATATGCAGTTGACGCCAAGTCAATTATGGGTATTTTCAGCCTTGATCTTTCAAATCCTATTCAGTTGGTTGCGCATACGGACAACGCTGATAAATTCTTCGGAGAGATCAAAGAGTTTATCGTTGAGTAATTATATTATTTAGAATTGACCCGTCAGAGCGGATAATCAGCAGAGTGCTATTGCGGCAGTCTGCTGATATTTTTATATTTTCACAGCGTTTATAATATTTTCTGGACTTGCTGAATAATAATTAGTAAAAACATTGGAGGCAGGGGTTCTATGAATATTTATAAAAAGGCTGTTCTTACTGTAATATCCGCCGTTTTTCTGACGGCTTTCTCGCTTTCTGCATTTGCCGACGGAGACCGACGCAGCAATGAAGCGTATCAGGCGTATTCTCCGGCGGAAAGCGGTATTCTTGACGGAATATCAGCGGAGTCTGCTGTTGTTATCGAAACAAAAACAGGAACGGTGCTTGCACAGATAAATCCGGACGAGAAGAGAAGCGTATCTCATCTGGCTAAGCTTATGACGATACTGATAGCTGCTGAAAAGATCAGCTGCGGGGAGCTGTCTGAGAACGACACGGTAACGGTTTCCGCTCATGCAAATTCTATGGGCGGAACTCAGATATGGCTCAACGTCGGAGAAAAGATAACCGTAGAAGAGCTGTTGAAGTCAATAACTATAGGAAATGCAAACGACGCCTGCGTTGCGCTTGCTGAAAAAATTGCAGGAAGCGAGGAGTCTTTTGTATCGATCATGAACGAAAAGGCGCTTCAGCTTGGAATGAGCAATACTGAATACGCTGATTGTACAGGGATAAGTGAAAATACAGTATCGACTGCCGGGGATACAGCCGTTTTGTCGTGTGAGATATTGAAATATGATTTTCTTACGCCTTATTTGACAACTTGGATAGATAAAGTGCGCAGTCAGGAAACAGAGCTTGTCAGCACAAACCGAATGATAAGAACTTATAAGGGCGTTACCGGACTGAAATCCTGTGCTTCTTCAGAAAGCGGCGAATGTCTTGCAGTATCGTCATCAAGAAGCGATATGTCGGTCTGCGCAGTGCTTCTTGGATGTTCTTCAGACGACGCAAAGTTTTCAGATGGAAAAAAGGCTCTGGACGGAGCTTTTGGTTCATTTGAAATCTATACTCCTGAGATCCCCGATGAGGTTTATGAAAAGATAAGGGTCAACGGAGGCGAAGAGATGGAAACAGCAGTAGCTACGGAAAACACCGATCCGGTTATAATACCTAAAGGCTCTTATCCGTCAGTAGAATGTGAATTTACAAAAGCAGAGAATATTGACGCTCCTGTCAGTAAGGGTCAGGCGCTGGGAAAAATAAATTTTACTCTGGACGGTGAAAAAATTATTGAAGGCAGTATTGTATCTGAAACAGCTGTTGAAAAAATAGGATTTGTGTTTGCTCTTAAAAAAGTTTTGTTGAATTTGCTGAATATTTAATGCAGTTTGTTGTAGTAATTGCACAAAAAAGAAGCTTGCTCACTAAACCCCTTGAAAAATTCACAAAAATATTGTATAATTTATCATAGCTAAGTATGGAAAGGATTTGACTGATAGTGGGTATAAAACTGAACTCAAAGTATCTCGCTCCGTTTATCGGCGAACATGAGCTGGAGGCTATAGCTCCCGTTGTAAGCGCGGCGCACAGAACTCTTGCTGACAGATCCGGTTTGGGAAACGATTTTCTCGGATGGGTAAGGCTCCCCGAGGATTATGACAGGGAAGAGTTTGAGCGTATAAAAGCTGCCGCTCAGCGCATTAAGGAAAAAGCTGACATTCTTATCGTTATCGGTATCGGCGGTTCCTACCTGGGTGCAAGAGCAGCGATCGAGCTTCTCAGATCGCCTTTTTACAACAATCTGAAAAAGGACACTCCTGATATATATTTCGTAGGAAATAATATCAGTCCGGATTATCTTAACGAGGTGCTTTCGATTTGCGAGGGCAGGGATATATGCGTTAACGTTATTTCAAAATCCGGAACGACTACCGAGCCTGCGCTGGCTTTCAGGATCTTTAAAAAGCTGGTAGAGGATAAATACGGCAAGGAAGAGGCAAAGACAAGGATATTTGCTACTACCGATAAGTCTAAGGGTACGCTGAAAGAGCTTTCCGACGCTGAGGGCTATGAAACTTTTGTTATCCCCGACGATGTAGGCGGACGCTTTTCAGTGCTTACAGCGGTAGGACTTCTGCCTATAGCAGTTGCCGGCTGTGATATTGATAAAATCATGGCGGGAGCCCGTTCGGCAATGGATAAGTATTCAGAGGACGACGGAAACGACTGCTATACCTATGCGGCGCTTAGAAATATTCTTTACAATAAGGGTAAGAGCGTTGAAATGCTTATTACATACGATCCGAGCTTTACTATGATGAACGAATGGTGGAAGCAGCTTTACGGCGAGAGCGAGGGCAAGGACAATAAGGGAATTTTCCCGTCGTCAGCGACCTTCTCTACCGATCTTCATTCGCTTGGCCAGTTTATTCAGGACGGCTCGAGGGTTATGTTTGAAACTGTTGTAGATGTAAAGTCGCCCAAGAACGATCTGTTCCTTGAGGACGATAAGGATAATCTTGACGGTCTTAACTTCCTTACAGATCAGAATATGTCAGTTGTAAACAGGAAGGCGTTTCAGGGTACTATTCTTGCTCATACTGAGGGAGGAGTTCCGAATATCGTTCTTGAAGTCGACGCTCTTGACGAGGAAAACTTCGGAGAAATAGTATACTTTTTTGAAAAGGCGTGTGCGATTTCAGGCTATATGCTCGGAGTAAATCCTTTTAATCAGCCCGGAGTTGAAAGCTATAAGAAGAATATGTTCGCGTTGCTGGGTAAGCCGGGATATGAGTCGCAAAAGGCGGAGCTTGAAGCAAAGCTTTACTAAGGGATTATGAGCGCTCCGGCGTTCTAAAATAAAAGTCCGACAGGACAGAATGGAGATTTATTATGATTAATCTGATACCTGGAAAAAAAGGAACAGGCAAAACTAAGATATTGGTAGACGCTATCAAAGAATCTGCCGAAAAGGCTACCGGCGACGTTGTTTGCATAGAGAGAGGAATGAAGCTTACCTATGATATTCCTCATAAGGTAAGACTTGTTGACGCCGAGGAATACGGTATCAACAGCTTTGACGCTTTTTATGGCTTTGTTGCGGGAATGCTTGCAGGAAACTATGATATTCAGGAGGTCTTTGTTGACGGAATCCTTAAGATCGGCGGAAAGGATTACGACGCTTTCGGTGCAATGATCGAAAAGGTAGCAATGCTTGCAAAGGACGTAAAAATAGTATTTACGGTATCTGCCGATGTTGAAGAGCTTCCTTCAAAGGTAAAGGCATTTATCAAATAATTTTCTTATAAACGAAAAAAAGTATTGACAAATTCCACGGCAGGAGTTATAATGGAGTTTGTGATATTTGAGGTGTTATTATGATTTTACAGTTGAAGCAGCTTTTTGATATTGACGGAGAGATCAGGGATTTTTCCTTTGAAATATCTCCTGACGAGATCAATGAAGCGCAGTTCAGCGCTGAATTTGTAACACCGCTGTCTGTATGCGGACAGGCTCAGAACCGTGCGGGAGTAGTAACCGTAAGGTTTAAGTGTACTTTTACGCTTAGCCATGTGTGCGACAGATGTCTTAAGGAGTTTGATCGCGGGTATTCGTTTGAATTTTCACATATCCTTGTGCAAAGCGCAAATACGCAGAACGATGAATATATCGTCTGTGAAAACAATACTCTCGATGTAAATGAATTAGCTATTTCAGATTTGCTGTTACAGCTGCCTACAAAGATTCTTTGCAGGGAAGACTGCAGGGGTTTGTGTTACGTTTGCGGACATGATTTAAACGAGGGCGAATGTAACTGCTCTTGATATAGCAGCATTATCTATTTTCCATAAGAGGAGGTGCCAAAATGGCAGTACCAAAGAGAAAGGTTTCCAAAGCAAGACGTGATAAAAGACGTTCGGCTGTATGGAAATTGAATGCGCCTGCGCTCAGCAGATGCTCTAACTGCGGAGAGCTTACCGCACCGCATAAGGTTTGCAAGAATTGCGGATACTATAAGGGTGTGGAGGTAATCAAGAAGGAGGCTTAATTCTTCTTCGGTTATCGGCTGTTTAATAGCGGCTTTACCTCTGCTATTTTTATAGCGGAGCTTTGAGGGCAGAGGAGGATTCGCGTCCTTCTCTGCTTTTTGCGTATATGAAGTTAAAGAAAGGCAGAAATTCTATGTCGGTTGAAATCACAGGCGTTGTAAAGCATAGTCCGGCGTTCCGCTCCGGAATCAGAAAAGGAGAAAGGCTTATAAGTATAAACGGACATGAAATAAACGATGTCCTGGACTATATGTTTTACTCGGCGGAGGAAAGAACGGAGCTTCTGCTTGAAAAAGGCAATGAGAAGATCAAAAAGGTAGTTGTAAAGTCTGAATACGACGACCTCGGCATGGAGTTCGCTTCATTTCTTATGGACGATAAGCACTCGTGCTGTAATAAATGCATTTTCTGCTTTATAGATCAGATGCCGCCCGGCATGAGGGAAACGCTTTATTTCAAGGACGACGACGCACGGCTTTCTTTTCTTCAGGGAAATTACGTTACTCTGACTAATCTCAATGATAAGGATATACAGAGAATAATAGATATGCGCCTTAATATCAATGTTTCTGTTCATACCACCAATCCTGAGCTTAGATGCAGAATGATGAATAACCGTTTTGCAGGAGAAAAGCTGAAATATCTGAAAATGATGGCGGACAGCGGTCTGATGATGAACTGTCAGATCGTCTGCTGTCCGGGTATAAACGACGGAGCTGAGCTTGAGCGGACGCTTGACGATCTGACTGATCTTATGCCCAATATCCAGTCGGTAGCCGTTGTTCCCGTAGGGATTACAAAGTTCCGCAGCGGACTTTATCCGCTGAGCTGCTTTGACAAAGAGGGCGCCGGTAATGTAATTGATATTATCGTCAGCAGACAGGAGAAATGTCTTGAAAAATACGGAACGAGAATGGTTTTTCCTGCGGACGAATTTTATCTTTTGGCGGATAGATCTCTGCCTCCTGCCGGATTTTACGAGGATTATCCTCAGTATGAAAACGGCGTGGGACTTCTGCGTTCTTTGCATGACGAGCTTTTTCAGGCCCTGGAGGAATGCAGCGAGGATATTCCGTCCAGAAAGGTTACTTTAGCTACCGGAAAGGCGGCGGAAGGCTTTCACAGAAAACTGGCTGAAATGATAATGAGCAGATTTCCGCAGCTTGAAATACAGGTTAAAGGGATTATTAATTACTTTTTCGGGGAAACTATTACCGTTGCGGGACTTGTTACGGCAGGCGATCTGATAGCTCAGCTAAGCGGAACAGATCTGGGAGATGAGCTTATTATTCCGAAGGTCATGCTGAAATCTGACGAGCCGGTTTTTCTTGACGATCTGACTGTTGACGATGTAGAGAATAAACTGGGGATAAGGGTTGCTGCCTGTGCAAACGACGGCTTTGAATATCTGGATAAAATTCTCGGTATATCGTACTGAACAGAGCATACAAGACTTCGGGTCTTTTTATATAAGTTAGGAGATGATAGAATGTCATTGCCGGTAGTTGCAATTGTAGGACGTCCAAACGTTGGAAAGTCCACGCTTTTCAATAAGCTTATCGGGCAGAAGCTTTCAATTGTAGAGGATACTCCGGGTGTTACCCGCGACAGGATATATTCAAAATGTGAGTGGCTTGGCCATGAATTCATGCTGGTAGATACAGGCGGAATAGAACCTGATTCCGACGATATTATTCTTTCGCAGATGAGGCGGCAGGCTGAGCTTGCCATAACAAAGGCGGACGTAATAATACTTGTTGCCGATATGAGAAGCGGAGTTACGGCAAACGATCTTGATGTAGCGGCAATGCTTCAGAAGTCCGGAAAGCCGATAGTTTTGTGCGTCAATAAATGCGACAGCGTAGGCGAACCGCCGGTTGAGTTCTATGAATTTTACAATCTGGGACTGGGAGAGCCTGTTGCAGTTTCGTCCGTTCACGGTCACGGTACAGGAGATCTGCTTGACGAGGTCCTTAAATATCTTCCGCAGGAAAATGAAGAGGATTACGGCGAGGATACGATAAGGGTTGCCGTTATCGGAAAGCCTAATGTCGGAAAGTCCTCTATTATCAATAAGATATGCGGCGAGGAAAGAGTAATTGTTTCCGATATTGCAGGAACTACCCGTGATGCAACGGATACCTATATTGAAAATGAAGAAGGAAAATTTGTATTTATAGATACTGCAGGTATAAGGCGAAGGTCAAAGGTGCTGGACAGTATTGAAAAATACAGTGTTTTAAGGTCTTACATGGCTGTTGACAGAGCTGACGTTGCGGTAATAGTAATCGACGCTACAGTCGGTTTTACTGAGCAGGATTCAAAGGTAGCCGGCTATGCGCATGAAAAAGGCAAGGGCTGTGTTGTTGCCGTTAATAAGTGGGACGCAGTTGAAAAGGAAACCAATACGATGGACGAGTTTAGAAAAAAGCTAACAGATGATTTTAGCTTTATGAGCTATGTTCCCTTTGTATTTATTTCAGCTAAAACGGGACTCCGTATGAATAAGCTTTTTGAAATGATAAAGTATGTCGCTCAGCAGAACGCAGTAAGGATCCCTACAGGAAGGCTCAATGATGTGCTGTCATATGCTACCTCAAGAGTTCAGCCGCCGTCCGATAAGGGCAGACGACTGAAAATATATTATATGACTCAGGCTTCTACAAAGCCTCCTACATTTGTGGCGTTTGTCAACAGAGCTGATCTGTTTCATTTTTCTTATCAGAGATATATTGAAAATCAAATAAGGGAAACCTTTGCCCTTGACGGCACTCCTATTGTTATCAAGGTACGGGAGCGCGACAGAAATGATGTAAAATAAGGGGGATACCTATGGATTATTTTCTGAGTATTGCTTTTACGCTCGTGTTTTCTTATTTGCTAGGCAGCGTAAATTCTGCAATAACGGTATGTAAAATATGGAAGAAAGCTGATATAAGAGATTACGGTTCAAATAACGCCGGTCTTACAAATGTTCTCAGAGTATTCGGAAAGGGTCCGGCGGCGGCTACGCTTTTATTTGATTTAGCGAAAGGCGTATGTGCTGTTCTGGTATGCAGGATCATTGTAACATATGCTTTTGACGTGACCTTTTTCAACAACGATAGGTTTATCGGCTATGTAGCCGGAATTGCAGTTATGCTGGGACATATTTTTCCGGTATTCTACGGTTTTCACGGAGGAAAAGGAGTGCTTGTTGCCGCAACTACTCTTATAGCGATTGACCCTCTGACCTGTCTTTTTGCAGTATCTACTTTTGCTGTAGTTGTAATTATTACAAAATATGTTTCGGTAGGGTCTATTATTGCCGCTTTTTCTTATCCGCTTTTTACTATCCTTACTCAGTCGTTAAGGCATATAGACGGAGCTTGGCAGAATATGCTGATGGGGCTGGCGATAGCTTTCCTTATTACATATATGCATAAGCCTAATATTAAAAGGCTGAGAGAAGGAACTGAAAATAAATTCAGTTTCAAAAGCGCAAAAAACGATAAGACGAAGAATAAGAACGGCGGTTCAAAGTAAATAAAACGGGGGTTTGACTTATGGCGGATATAGCTATACTTGGTTCGGGAGGATTCGGAATTTCACTGGCAGTTATGTGCAGCAGCGCAGGGCATACTGTTACTTTATGGTCTAAGTTTCAGGACGAGATCGACACTATAAAAAGAACCGGAGAGTTAAAGGTAAAGCTGCCGGGAGTAAAGATTCCGGAAGCTGTTGCGCTTACGACAGATATTTCCTGCGTAAGGGGCAAGGATATGATCATTATGGGAATACCTACCGCTTTCTGCCGCAGCGTATGCGAGAGCGCGGCTGAATATGCAGATGAGTCTTCAATTATCGTAAATACTGCTAAAGGACTGGAGGCGGGTACTCTTAAAACTATGAGTCAGGTAATGGAGGAAGCTTTTCCGCATAACAGATATGCGATACTTACTGGTCCTTCTCATGCTGAGGAGATAGCCAGGGGGATCCCTACTACGATAGTAGTAGCCTCTCCGGACCGTGAGGTTTCATATTATGTTCAGAATGCGCTTTCTAACCGTACGTTCAGGATCTATGTAAACGACGATGTTCTCGGCTGTGAGCTGGGCGGTTCTCTAAAAAATATTATCGCTCTTGCCGCAGGAGTATGCGACGGACTTGGAATGGGCGACAATACCAAAGCGGCGCTTATGACAAGAGGGATCAGAGAAATTTCGGTTCTTGGCTCGGCAATGGGGGCTAAGCCAGAGACCTTCGGCGGATTGAGCGGAATAGGCGATCTTATCGTTACCTGCTGTTCTATGCACAGCAGAAATAGGCGTGCAGGTATACTTATCGGTCAGGGAATATCTCCTGAAGAGGCAGTAGAGCGCGTAGGAACAGTAGAGGGTTATACCTGTACAAGAAACGCATATGAGCTGACAAAAAAAATCGGTATAGAAATGCCTATTACCGAACAGCTTTATAAGGTGCTTTTCGAGAACGGAAAGGCTATAGAAGCAATATCCGCACTTATGGACAGACCATCGAAAAACGAAACTGAATCTGAGTTTCTCGGGAAAAAGTGATCTTACGGAGATTTTATTATGGTTTATAATTTTACGCTTCATACCGATCGGGAGAATTTCTATAATATAACGAGCTATGTAAGGCAGGCTGTAATTGAGTCGGGAGTTTCTGACGGAATCGCCGTAGTTTATTGTCCTCATACAACGGCGGGTATAACAATAAACGAAAATGCCGATCCCGACGTAGTAACTGATCTTCTGTATGCGCTTGACAAAACATTTCCGGACAGACCTCAGTTCCGTCATGCAGAGGGTAATTCGGCGGCACATCTGAAATCCGGCTGTATCGGTGCTTCAGAAACTGTAATCATAGAGGATAACAGACTTATGCTCGGTACATGGCAGGGAATTTATTTTGCGGAATTTGACGGCCCGAGGACACGCAGATTTTTTGTAAAGATAATTAAAGGATAGACTTGAAAAGTCTTTGGGAAATAAGCTGGGCAACGGTTTATTTCACAAAGGCTTTTTTGCTGACGGCTGCTGTTATTCTTAAAATTATTTTTAAAACTACTTTACATTTGCCATTAAATATTGTATACTTTTAATATGAGTAATTATGTAAAGTTTATAATCATTTTATAATAAGGAGTGCTTTTTATGGAACCTAAGTACAAGCGTATTCTTCTTAAATTAAGCGGTGAGGCCCTCGCCGGAGATAAGAAAACCGGTCTTGATTACAAGGTTATGACTTCTTTCGGAGAGAGCATAAAAAAGTGTGTTGACGCAGGCGTTGAGGTAGGCATTGTTGTTGGAGGCGGCAATTTCTGGAGAGGACGTTCCAGCGGCGCTATGGACAGAACAAGAGCCGATCATATCGGTATGCTTGCCACTGCAATGAACGCACTGGCGGTTGCAGACGCATTGGAGAACTGCGGACTTGAAGTAAGAGTTCAGACTGCAATTTCTATGCCTCAGGTAGCCGAGCCTTATATAAGAAACAAAGCAATGAGACACTTTGAAAAGGGCAGGGTAGTTATTTTCGGCTGCGGAACAGGAAACCCGTTTTTCTCCACAGATACCGCCGCCGCTCTGAGAGCCGCCGAGATCGAAGCGGATATATTCTTTAAAGCAACTATGGTGGACGGAGTATACGATAAGGATCCTCACAAGTATTCCGACGCTGTAAAATACAATACGCTCAGCTTTAACGATATTTTATCAAAAGATCTTGCGGTAATGGATTCTACCGCTGCAGCTATGTGCAAGGATAACAATATACCGATCCTTGTTTTCGATCTGGCAAGGCCGGACAATATATATGACGCTTGTATGGGAGAAAATATAGGAACGGTCGTTAGATAATATTATCTGAAAATCAAATACCTCTTCATCTGAAATGCATTTGCATAAATACCTGAAAGGAATGAATATTATGAAAGAAATAAGAGAAAAGGCAAAGGAAAAAATGGAGAAATCAGTAAATGTAATGCTTGCGGATTTTGCGGCTGTAAGAGCCGGACGTGCAAATCCTGCGGTACTTGATAAGATAAGAGTTGATTATTACGGAGCGCCTACGCCTGTAAATCAGATGGCGGCGATCTCTGTTTCCGAAGCTCGGGTACTTGTTATTCAGCCATGGGATAAATCTACTATCAATCAGATAGAAAAGGCTATTCAGGCGTCCGATATAGGTATAAATCCTCAGAACGACGGATCTGTATTGCGTATGACTTTCCCTCAGCTTACGGAGGAGGACAGAAAGAAGATAGTTAAGGATGTAAAGAAAGCCGGAGAGGAAACAAAAGTAGCTATTCGTTCGATAAGACGCGACGCTATGGAAAAATACAAGGCTATGAAGAAAAATAACGAGATAACCGAAGATGATCTTAAAGACTGCGAAGAGCAGATACAGAATCTCACCGATAAATATGTTAAAAAGGTTGATGCTCACGTTTCCGAAAAGGAAGCCGAAGTGTTGTCGATTTAGTACGGTAAACTAAGATGTCTGAAAATATAACAGGTATATTGGGAAGCGGAGTAAAGGTTCCTGTTCATGTCGGCGTAATTATGGACGGCAACGGAAGATGGGCTAAAAAACGGGGAATGCCCAGAAAGTACGGACACCGTGAGGGAGCGAAGAATTTCAGGACGATCACCAGACACGCTAAAGCTATCGGAATAAAATACATTACCTTTTATGCTTTTTCAACTGAAAACTGGAAGCGCCCTGCGGACGAGGTAAACTCCATAATGGAGCTGTTTGAAAAATATCTGGACGAGGTAAGAGATTTTATTGAAGAGAATATAAGGGTACGTTTTATCGGTGACAGATCAATGCTGAATCCCAGGCTTCAGCAGAAAATGCTGAACGTTGAGGAGGATTCAAAGCATTTTGATTCCATGACGCTTATTCTGGCTATCAATTACGGCGGAAGAGATGAAATAACCAATGCGGTAAGGGAAATTGCGGAAGATGTAAAAAGAGGAGAACTGGATCTCGGAGATATAGATCAGCAGCTTATTCGTAGCCGCCTGTATACCAAGGAGATTCCCGATGTGGATCTTATAATCAGACCGAGCGGAGAGCAGAGGCTTTCAAACTTTCTGATTTGGCAGTCGGCTTATGCTGAATATTATTTTACCAATATATTGTGGCCTGATTTTTCAAAGAAGGATTTTGAAAACGCTGTAATAGCCTACAGCGAGAGAAGCCGAAGATTCGGCGGAATTTGATTTAACGGGTGTAATGCTTTTTATTGCAGAAAGGTTGGGGTTGATTAATGTATACAAGAATCATTTCGGCTGCTATTGCAGTCGCGGCAGCGGTAATACTGCTCATACTTCATAATACTTTTGTTTTTAATATTGCCATTGCTTTTATTTCAGTAGCTATTATATATGAAATATTTAAGGCTTCTAAGTTTGAGCAATATAAGATCCAGTCATATCTGTGCTACGGATATGCTTTTCTGGACGCTTTTATGCGGGTCTTTCACAGGCACGGCTGGCTGACATTTATCAATAACAGATTTTATTTCGGACTGTTTATTCTTGTAATGCTGCTGCTGTATCTGAGGTCATATAATAAATTAAAGTTTACCGAGCTGTTTTTTATGACCGGAGTAACTATGCTTATAACTTATTCCATGAATACGCTTCTATATATGTCTTCATTCGGAAAGACGGGCGTATTTATGCTGGTGCTTACTCTTGCCGGAGCATGGCTTGCGGATTCAGGTGCGTATTTTGCGGGAACATATTTCGGAAAAACTCCGCTTTGCCCCAATATAAGTCCTAAAAAGACTGTAGAGGGAGTTATTGGCGGTGTTCTGAGCAGCGGTATCCTACTTATTATCATAAGCCTGTTTTACGATTTTGTGCTTAAGGGCGAATCGGTCAATTACATAATGGTATTCCTTGCTGGAATAGGCTGTGCGCTTTTCGGGCTTGTGGGCGATCTTACAGCGTCGCTTATCAAGCGTCAGTGCGGAATTAAGGATTTCGGAAATATAATGCCTGGACACGGAGGAGTTCTGGATCGCTTTGACAGCGTTTTGCTTGCGGCGCCTTTTATGTATTATATGTTTACACAGGGACTTATAATTTAATAATATAAAACTCGGATATAATAATAGGGGCGGGCAGATCAAAACGTAACGTTTTATCGGACTACCCCTATTGAGCGTTTAAAAAGCTTCATTCATCTGTTTCGGAATAGGTAATATTGAGAGGAGAGCAGTCCGCAGGGACGGCAGGATTTATGAAAACAATTACTGTATTAGGTTCGACCGGATCTATCGGAACACAGGCATTAGAGGTCGCAGGCAAGCATAATATTAAAGTAAAAGCTCTGGCTGCCTGTTCAAATTCAGAGCTGCTGGCTAGGCAGGCTGTAAGCTTCGGAGCGGAGTATGTATGTATTTACCGTCAGGATAAGGTCAATACTTTAAAGCAAAAGCTTGGCGGAACGAATATTAAGGTACTGAGCGGAATGGACGGATTAAAGTATATCGCGGCTCTTGACGGGGTCGATATAATGCTTAATTCTGTAGTGGGAATGGTAGGACTTGAGCCTACTCTTACCGCAATTGAGCATAAGACCGATATAGCTCTTGCGAACAAGGAAACGCTTGTCGCAGGGGGGGAGCTTGTCATCAGTTCCGCCGAGAAAAACGGAGTGAAAATATATCCTGTTGACAGTGAGCATTCGGCTATATTTCAGTGTATGCAGGGCAATAAGAAGGAGCAGGTCAGAAAAATCATACTTACCGCTTCAGGCGGCCCGTTTTTCGGGCGTAAAAAAGAGGAGCTTGAAAATGTGACGGCGGCTGACGCGCTTAAGCACCCTAACTGGTCTATGGGCAGTAAAATTACGATAGATTCGGCTACCCTGATGAATAAGGGTCTTGAATTTATCGAGGCTATGCACCTGTTTCATTTAAAGCCTGAGCAGATAGAAATAGTAGTTCACCGTGAAAGCGTAGTTCATTCTGCGGTGGAGTATAACGACTGCTCGGTTATTGCACAGCTAGGCGTTCCCGATATGAAAATTCCGATTCAGTATGCTCTGCTTTATCCTGAACGTACGGAATGTCCGGTAAGATCTCTTTCTCTTACCGATTACGGAACGCTTACCTTTTCAAAACCGGATTACGATACCTTCGATTGCCTGAGAGCCTGTATAAAAGCAATCACTGTCGGAGGTACCATGCCTGCAGTAGTTAACGGTGCAAACGAGGCGGCTGTTGAGAGCTTCCTCGAAGGAAAGATCGGTTTTCTCGATATAGGAAGACTGGTACTCGGCGCACTTGAAAATGTTAAGCGAGAAGAAATAAAGGATCTGAACAGTATATTGTCGGCAGACAGAACAGCGAGAAGCTATGTGTATGAAAAAATAAGAGAAATGAAGAAATAAAATCTATAATGAAAGGCGACATTTGATGAAAATTCTTTTTGCATTGATAATTTTTGAGGTAATTATTCTGATCCATGAGTTCGGACACTTTATCGTTGCTAAAAAATGCGGGGTAAAGGTAAATGAGTTTGCAATAGGAATGGGTCCTGCGCTTCTTAAAAAGCAAAAGGGCGAAACTCTTTATGCATTAAGGCTTTTTCCGATAGGCGGATACTGTTCTATGGAGGGTGAAGACGAGGAAAGCAGCGACAGCCGTGCTTTCTGCAGAAAATCTGTTCCTAAGAGAATGGCTATAGTTATCGCAGGGATCGTTATGAATCTTATTCTCGGATTTGTACTGCTGATAATTTATACATCGTTGTCAGCGCCCATTACTTCGACTACAGTATCTAAATTTGAAAGCGAGAATGCCAGATCTCATGTGACCGGTCTTGAAGAGGGAGATAAAATAATAAAGATCAACGGAATAAGAATTTTCACCGATATGGATATAAGCTATCAGTTTCAGAACGATAAAGACGGCGTATTTGATATGACTGTATTAAGAAACGGGGAAAAAACCGAATTAAAGGGAGTTACTCTAGATACAGAAAATAATCTGCTTCACATTGACTTTTTAGTTGAGCCTATTGAAGCGACTCCGCTGACTGTAATTTCTCAGTCGTTCAAGCAGGGAGTAACGTATTCGAGGCTGATATATATTTCACTTGCTGACCTTGTTACCGGAAAATATTCCATCAGGGATCTGTCAGGTCCTGTCGGTATAGTCAACGTAATAGGAGATGTTATAGACAGCGAAACAGATAAAGAAACAGGAATAGACTGGCGTGCGCTTTCGGAGCAAATGCTTTCTCTGGGCGCTTTTATTACAATAAATATCGGATTGTTTAATCTGCTTCCTTTGCCTGCACTGGACGGCGGACGGCTTATTTTCCTTATAATAGAGGCTATAAGAAAGAAGCCTGTTTCTGCCGAAAGGGAAGGAATGGTGCATTTTATCGGGCTGGCGGCGCTTATGCTGCTTATGGTAATAGTTACAGTCAGCGATATTGTAAAGATTTTCTGACAGTGAGGTTGTATTAATGAACAGACAGGTAAAATCGGTTAAGGTCGGAGATCTGACGCTTGACGGCAAAAAAATTTATATTCAGTCTATGCTGAATGTTCCGGCTTGCGATATTGAGCGTTCCGTTGAACAGGCAGTATTGCTGGAAAAGGCCGGCTGTGAGATAATCAGGGCGGCGGTTCCGGATAAGGACGCTGTCAGGCTTATTTCTGCAATAAAGAATAAAGTGAATATCCCTCTGGTCGCTGATATTCATTTTGATTACAGACTTGCAGTCGCGGCGGCAGAGGCCGGAGCTGATAAAATACGGATAAACCCCGGAAATATAGGCTCTATGGATAAGGTCAAAGGGGTAGTAAAGGCTTGCCGCAGCAGAAATATCCCTATAAGGATAGGAGTAAACGCAGGCTCGCTTGAAAAGGATCTGCTTGCAGAATACGGTTCTCCCGTACCTGAGGCACTTGTCAGAAGCGCTATGCGTCATGTAAAAATTCTTGAGGACTGTGATTTTGAGGATATTGTTATTTCAATAAAATCGTCTAACGTGCTGAATATGATAAGCGCATACCGTATGCTCGCTCAGGAATGCGACTATCCGCTTCATCTCGGAGTAACTGAAGCCGGTACTGAAAGAATGGGCATTATAAAATCAGCTGTAGGAATAGGCTCTCTGCTTGCTGACGGGATAGGGGAGACTATACGGGTCTCTCTCACTGACGATCCGGTAAAGGAGATCTATGCGGCAAAGGATATTCTCAAGGCGTTAGGAAAAGGCGGCGGCGTTAAAATAGTTTCATGTCCGACCTGCGGAAGAACAAAAATAGATCTGATATCTCTTGCAAAAAAAGTTGAGGACGCTACAAGAGATCTGGATAAAAACATAACTGTTGCCGTAATGGGCTGTGCAGTAAACGGAATCGGAGAAGCCGGAGAAGCGGATATAGGTATTGCCGGCGGCGATGGCTGCGCAGTTTTATTCAGAAACGGGGAAAAGCTGTATAAGGTAGAGGAAAGTGAAGCGTTGGCGGCGCTTCTTTCGGAGATTGAAAAGCTGTAAGGAAGTTGAAATGAATAGTTATACATTGAAAGGTTTGTTTGAAAAATACAGCGGAATAATTCCGGCGTCAATGGAAGACGGAAGGGTTCTGAAGCTTACTTTTTACGAACAGCAGAATAAAATATCTGCTGCGGTTAAGTTTGATTCGCTTCAGGCCTTTGATTTGCTGTCCGAATGTGAAGTAAAGCTTGCCGAGGCAGTCGGAATAGAGAAAATAGAGATATTATGCAAATATACCCCTGATATGCTGACTGCCGATTACTTCGGCGAGCTTGTCAAATTCATGAAAAACAGATTCCCGGTCGTAAACGGCTTTTTTGACGGAGCAGAAGCTGAGTATACAGACGGAACTTTTACTGTAAGACTTATGCACGGCGGCGAGTCGGTTTTGAAAAAGGCCGGAATTGAATCTCAGTTCGGTTCTTTGGTATATGAAATGTTTTCCGTAAACGCCGGGATTAAATTTACCGGAGTTACAGAAACAGATGAGGAAGCTTTCCGCAGGGAACAGGAAGAATTTCTTCAGAATATGCCCATAAGCGCTCCCACTTACGGGTCATCTCAGGGATTTGCCGATCAGAATCCGGTACGTTCAGGAAATGCTGACAAGAAATCTGATTTCCGCACTTGCAGTGTAGATTTTACAAGGCTTAATCTAATAGCTGACGGAGCAGTCGTACTGAAAGGCTCGCCTATAAGCTCTGATTCTAAGGTAACGGATATGAAGAATATACCCTTAGAGGGAATGGATGAGCCTGTAACGGTTTGGGGCGAGGTTTTTCACGTTGATACAAGAGAGACCCGAAACGGAATGCTTATAGCAATTATTTATTTTACTGATTTTACATCTTCATTTTCTATAAAAATGCTTGGAGGGATCAGAAGGGGACGCTCATCAAAAATGCTTTCCAGGGACGAGCTTGAAGCAATGCTTGAAAAGCTGAAAAAGGGGGTCTGTATAATCTGCTCCGGAAAAGTGGAGGTAGACGATTTCGATCATAAAACCAATCTGACTCCGGATAGTATCATGCTTGTAAAGCGTGAAAAGGAAACTGATAATGCAGCTGAAAAACGTGTAGAGCTTCACTGTCATACAAATATGTCCAGCATGGACGCGCTTACCTCTGCCGACAGGCTGGTAAACCGTGCCTTTGAATGGGGACATCAGGCTATCGCCGTTACGGATCACGGAGTTGTTCAGGGCTATCCTGACGCTATGAACGCAGTTGCAAAGATAAGGAAGAACGGCGGAAGCTTTAAAGCTATTTATGGAATAGAAGCCTATGAAGTAAATAATGACGTTAATATTTATAAGGGCTGGGATAAGCGGAAGCTCACTGATGAAATAATAGTATTCGATCTGGAAACTACTGGAACGTCTGCGTCCGGAGATAGGATCATTGAGATCGGTGCAGTAAAGCTTAAAAACCTTGAGATAACCGACAGGTTTGATATTCTTGTAAATCCCGAAAGAGAGCTTACTGAATTTATTTCCAATCTCACTCATATTACCGACGATATGCTCAAGGACGCAGCAGATGAAAAAACTGCTATAGAAGCTTTTCTGAAATTCTGCGGTGAAAAGCCTGTTTTCGTTGCACATAACGCTGATTTTGACACAGGTTTTATAAGAGAAGCGACCCGCAGATTAGGGATAAAGTATGAGTTTTCTTCAATAGATACCGTACCGATGAGCAGGATAATGCTGCCGCAGCTTGAAAAGCATAAGCTTAATTACGTTGCCGAGCATTTCGGCCTCGGCGACTTCAATCACCACCGCGGCTGCGATGACGCAGAGGTGCTTGCGGAGATATTTATAAGATTGTGCAGTCAGCTGACAGAGCAGTATCCGGGAATGTTCATCACAGTAGATATGCTCAACAGTCTTTTGGCTGATACTAATGACATTAAGGACAAACCTACATATCACCAGATAATACTTGTCCGTAATAATATCGGTCTGAAAAATCTTTATAAGCTTATTTCTATGTCTAATTTAGACTATTATAAAAAACGCCCCAGAATACCAAAATCCGAATTGGTCAAATATCGTGAGGGTCTTATTGTCGGAAGCGCCTGCGAAGCTGGTGAGCTTATCCAGGCGTATCTTGAAGGAAAGCCGATAGAACAGATAAAGCAGACGGCAGCCTTTTACGATTACCTTGAAATTCAGCCGCAGGGCAATAATATGTTTATGCTTACGTCTGAACGTCCGCCTTATACTGATATAACTACCGAGGAACAGGTCAAAGATATAAATCGGTTTGTTGTAAAGCTTGGAGATGAGCTGGGTATTCCTGTTTGTGCTACCGGCGATGTTCATTTTATGAATAAGGGCGACTATCAGTTCAGAGCGATCCTGCAGGCGTCAAAAGGTTATACGGACGCAGACAGACAGCCTCCGCTTTACCTGAAAACAACTCAGCAAATGCTGGACGAGCTTTCTTATCTGGGAAAGGACAAGGCATTTGAAACCGTCGTAACAAATACAAATTACTTTGCTGATATGGTCGATAAGGATCTCAAGGCTTTTCCTTACGGAACATATACGCCTTTTATCGACGGAGCGGTAAGGGAGCTTCAGGTTATATGCTGGAAAAAAGCCTGCTCTATTTACGGTGACTGCGATCCTGATGAGGTAGCTATTCCCGACGGCGATGAGGGGATAAACGAGCCGTTTAAGGAGCATATTCCCGAAATAGTTTATAAGCGGCTCGACAGAGAGCTATCTTCGATAATCAAGCACGGGTTCGCTGTACTGTATATGATCTCGCAGAAGCTTGTTGCGAATTCGGTGGAGCACGGCTATCAGGTCGGTTCAAGAGGATCGGTAGGTTCGTCATTCGTTGCTTCAATGTCTGGAATTTCCGAGGTTAATCCTCTTATGCCTCATTATGTTTGCAGAAAATGCAAGCACAGCGAATTTATTACCGACGGTTCGGTAGGTTCAGGCTTCGACCTTCCCCCGAAAAACTGTCCGAACTGCGGAGAAAATATGCACCGTGACGGACATGATATTCCGTTTGAAACGTTTCTTGGCTTTGACGGAGATAAGGCTCCTGATATTGACCTGAACTTTTCAGGAGATTATCAGTCCTTTGCACATAAATATACGGAAGAGCTTTTCGGTGCGGATCATGTATTCAAGGCAGGAACTATAGGCGGAGTAGCTGAAAAGACCGCTTTCGGCTATGTAAAAAAATATTTGGAGGAGCGCGGAAAGGTCGTTCACCCTGCGGAGGAGCAGAGGCTTATTAACGGCTGTCTTGACGTTAAAAGAACTACCGGTCAGCATCCGGGGGGAATGGTGGTTATACCAAGCGATTATGAGGTTTACGATTTTACGCCAGTTCAGCATCCGGCTGAAAAGGCAGATTCTGATATTGTAACCACACACTTTGACTTTCACTCTCTTCATGACACTATCCTGAAGCTTGACGAGCTGGGACACGATGTGCCGACGCTTTATAAATATCTTGAGGATATGACAGGACTGGATATACTTGAAATACCTATGTCTGACGAAAAGGTTTATTCGCTATTCACTTCTCCAGAAGCGCTGGGCGTATCAAGCGAAGATATTATGTGGGAAACCGGAACTCTTGGGATACCCGAAATGGGTACCGGATTCGTATGTCAGATGCTCCTTGAGGCTAAGCCTAAAAATTTCAGCGATCTTTTGCAGATCTCCGGACTATCCCATGGTACTGACGTATGGCTCGGAAACGCTCAGGAGCTTATACACAACGGAACCTGTACAATTTCCGAGGTTATAGGTACTCGTGACAGTATTATGACTTATCTTATATATCACGGACTTGAACCTAAGCTTTCCTTTAAAATTATGGAGATAACCCGTAAGGGAAACGCTCCGAAGCTGCTTACAGAGGAAATGAAACAGGATATGAGAGATCATAATGTTCCGGAATGGTATATTGAAAGCTGTCTTAAAATCAAATATATGTTTCCTAAGGCTCACGCTGCGGCGTATGTAACCTCGGCTATAAAGCTTTGCTGGTTTAAAATATACAGGCCTCTTGAATTTTATGCCGCATTGTTTACAGTACGGGGAGAGGATTTTGAAGCGGAAACTGCAATAAAGGGCAGACATTATGTTCAAATGAGGATAGAGGAGCTTAAAAATAAATCAAAGCAGGACAGAACAGCCAAAGACGATGGCGTTTTGGATACATTAATGCTTATACATGAAATGCTTTGCAGGGGATATGATTTTTTACCTGTAGATATTTTTAAATCTCATGCTACGATATATCGGATAGAGGACGGAAAGCTAAGACTGCCGTTCTGTTCGCTGTCGGGAGTCGGCGCAAATGCGGCAATAAGCTTATATGAAAAGGCTCAGCATAAGGACTTTATTTCAATAGAAGAATTTCAGCAGCAGAGCGGAATTGGTAAATCAGTTGTAGAAACGCTTGAAAAAAGCGGAGCTTTCGGTGATTTGCCTAAATCAAACCAGATATCGCTGTTTTCATTGTAGAATATAGATGAATTTTTATTCTGTATACTGTAATAATTGACAAGGGGATAAAACTGTGATATTATATTACTATGGTGTCATGATACTATAATATCACTTTAATGTATTAAATCACGCTGTTTTTATTATGAGAGGAATGTAGATAATGAAAAGATACGACCTTATAACACCGGAAGGAACAAGCGATCTGCTATTTAACGGCTGCCTGGCAAGACGAGCTGTTGAAAATAAGCTGTCGGAGCTTTTTAAAGGGTTTGGCTACAGCGAGGTAGTAACACCCGGGATAGAGTTTTACGATCTGTTCAGCGGCAGTTCAAGAAACTTTCGGCAGGAAAATATGTATAAGCTGACTGATTCAAAGGGCAGACTTATAGTCTTGCGTCCGGATTCTACTATTCCTATAGCAAGGCTTGCTTCCACAAGGCTTAAATATGCTCAGCTTCCGCTCAGGCTTTTTTATAATCAGTGTATTTATGAAAATAATTCATTGCTTAAAGGACGTTCAGATGAAACCGTTCAGTCAGGCATAGAGCTTATAGGCGGAGTCAATACAAAGCGGGCTGATTACGAGGCGCTTAGCATGGCGGCAGAGTCGCTTGCTGAATTTGATAAAGAAAAGTTCCGGCTTGAAATAGGTCATATCGGCTATTTCAAGGAGCTTGTCGCACATCTTGACGTTGATGAAAGAGTTAGAGAAGAGATACGTCTGCTTATTTCAGCTAAGAATTATCCTGCACTTAATGATCTGCTGGACGAAGTAGGAGATAATCATATAACCAATGCGCTCAAACATCTGCCGAGGCTTTTCGGAGGGGTAGAGGTTTTTGATAAAGCAGCTGAGCTGTTTACTGACGAAAGAATAGATAAGATATTAGGTTACTTGAAAGAGGTTTATCACAGATTGTCCAGTCTGGGCTACGACGGTAAGCTGTCCGTCGATCTCGGTATAGTAAGTCATGCGGATTATTATACCGGCATCGTATTTAAGGGCTACATTTCAGGTGTAGGTCAGTCGGTTCTCAAGGGAGGACGCTACGACGGACTGCTTGCGGAATTCGGAGATCCCTGTCCTGCCGTAGGCTTCGGCGTTAACTGTGATGCGGTTGCCAATTATCTGAGAAAGAATAATCTTGCACCGGAATTAAAAAAGCCCGACTGTATTGTTTTCGGAGAAAAGGGATATGTAGTAGAATCTATAGCTTATGCTCAGAAGCTTGCAGCTATAGGTATGACAGTAGAAAACAGCCTATTCGATACTATAGATGAAACAAAGGAATATGCTGCCGCAAAGGGAATACATAAGATAGCGGTTATCGGCGAAGATATACAGGAAATTTTACTGTAATAAGTAAGGGCGGAGGTAGACATATAATGAATAAACCACTTAGAATAGCTCTTACAAAGGGCAGACTTGAAAAGGATACGGTAGGACTTCTTGAAAAAATAGGTTATGACTGTACTGCGGTAAGGGACAAGGGAAGAAAGCTGATTTTACCTGTTCCCGACGGAAATCTTGAAGTTGTTCTTGCCAAGGCAAACGATGTTATTACATATGTAGAACACGGCGTATGCGACATAGGCGTTGTCGGCAAGGATACGATCATGGAAATGCAGGGAAAGTTTTTTGAGCTTTGCGATCTCGGCTTCGGCAGATGCAGATTTGCACTTGCCGCAAAAAAGGGGTCTAAATTCTACGGCGGATATAGCGTAAAGACAGTTGCTACAAAGTATCCTAATATTACTAGAAATTATTTTGAAAGCAAGGGTATGGACGTTGAGATAGTAAAGATTGAAGGCTCGGTTGAGCTTGCGCCGCTGCTTGAGCTTGCTGACGGAATAGTCGATATTGTAGAAACCGGCACAACTCTCAAGGAAAACGGGCTTGAAGTTATAGAGGATATCGTTCCCGTATCGGCAAGACTTATTGTAAATATGGTAAGCATGAAGCTAAGGCAGAAAGAGATTGAGAACTTTGTCGAGCTTGTTGAGAAAGCTTTATAACGGGGGAAAGAGTAATGCAGTATGCAATTATGGCAGCCGTTGTCGGTGCCTTTGTAGGAATTGTGTTGTATCTTGCAATAAAAGACATAAAAAAAGACTCAGAAAGAGTAGCCTCTATGACTGAAGAACAGAAGCAGATGCTTATTGAAACGCCTGATATTCCGGCTGAGGGACTGTCAAATGCCGTAGTAACGCAGGGGCTGATTTATGAGGTCAAGAGAAAAGGTTCATCGAAGGTGTCGCTGGTTGTAATGTTTTATAACAGGTATTATCCGAATTTCAGAGATGAAATCAAGCACGCTGACGTAAGTGCTAAGGTAGAGGAATTTGACGCACATGGTCTTCAAGAGGGCGATTATATTAAGCTTTTGCTTAATCAGGGTAAGCCTGCTAAGCTTATTTATTAATTAAACGGGAGGTCAGTAAAATGGTAGTTATAAAGAAAATTTTCGCTAACGGCGTTGACGAGGCTGAGTTTTTCAAACAGATCGAACAGCGCAGCGGAGAAACTGATAAAAAGGTAACAGCGATTGTTTCGGAGATAATTGAAAATGTACGCAGTAACGGCGATAGCGCTGTTAAGGCTTATACAGAAAAATTTGACGGCAAGCTGCCGAAGTATTATGAGGTTCCGAGAGATGTTATCAACGACGCAATGACTGAAGCAGACCCTGAATTTGTTGACGCTCTGCTCAATGCAGTTGAAAACATTTCCGATTTTCACAACAGACAGAAATCCCAGTCCTTCATCAATCCAAAGGAAAACGGCGTAATTCTCGGTCAGAGGGTCAGAGGTCTTGAAAGAGTAGGTCTTTATGTTCCGGGCGGCACGGCTGCTTATCCGTCATCGGTACTGATGAACGCGATCCCTGCAAAAATTGCAGGCGTTAAGGAAATTATTATGGTGACTCCTCCGCTCAAGGACGGAACTCCCAATAAGGATATTCTTGTAGCGGCGGCTGTATGCGGAGTTGACAGAGTATTTATGTCGGGAGGAGCGCAGGCTATTGCAGCGCTTGCTTACGGTACTGAGGAGATTCCTAAGGTAGATAAGATCGTAGGACCGGGAAATATTTTTGTAGCTACCGCAAAGAAGCTGCTTTACGGCGTAGTTGATATTGATATGATCGCAGGTCCGAGTGAAATTCTCGTTATGGCTGACAACAAGGCAAACCCTAAATATATAGCCGCCGATCTTATGTCGCAGGCTGAGCATGATAAGCTTGCCTCCGCAATTCTGGTAACAACCAGCGAATCGGTTGCAGATTCTACTATTACGGAAATCGAAAGACAGATGAAAGACCTTTCGAGAAAGGAAATCATCGAAACCTCGCTCTCAGATTACGGCGCAATTATTATCTGCGATACCAAGGAGCAGGCTTGCGATATTGCAAACCGTCTTGCGCCTGAGCATCTTGAGGTTTTGTTTGAAAACCCAATGGAGTATCTCGGCAGACTTGACAATGCAGGTTCAATTTTCTTAGGACAGTACGCTCCCGAGCCGCTCGGAGATTATTATGCCGGTCCTAACCACGTTCTCCCGACCAGCGGCACAGCAAGATTTTTCTCACCTCTTTCGGTAAACAGCTTTGAAAAGCGTTCAAGCTTTATTTACTATACCGAAGAGGCTCTCGGCGCTGCTAAGGACGATATTGTGCTTATCGCAGAAAAAGAGGGTCTGACCGCTCATGCAAACGCTGTTAAGGTGAGATTTTAGGAGGTTTATATGTATACAGCATATTTAGATAATCTTCCCGAGGCGAAGAATAAATTTAATGTAGAGCTTGACGAGAACGAGAGAGTTGTTTTTACAGCAAAGCTGGCGCTTTTTGGCACTGCTCCCGGCAGATTTCTTGGAGGGGATAATTCAAAGCTTACAATGACAAATAAAAGAATTATCGCAAACAACGGCGTTGGAGTGTGGACTGTAGATATTGCCGATGATATTGTAAGCTATGAGGAAATCAACAAGGGAGTTCTGATTTTCAAGGAGCATTATCATGTGATTATGTTGAACAAAACCATTTCATTCGGCGAAAATCTTTCCGAAACTATGGACGGCTTCAGATTTTATTTTAAGAAAAAGGACGGAACTGTTTTTGCAGAAATTATGAATAATCTGCTGAACTTTCAGTGATGTTATGTAGATACCTCTGCTGAGACAAAGGTGGATTTTAATGAATGATAAGTATATAAATAATATCACTTTGACAGATGAACTTCTTGACAGAGAACATTTTTGTCGTTTGGGTTATTGAAGAGAGCTGGAAACTTACCTATTAGTAATAGATGTGTGTTGGATCGCCATGTATAGAAGATATTATAAAATGTCTAAAGAGGATTTTGATATTTATAAAAAAGAAAAAGATGTGTTTTATGAGAAATATAAGAATGAGTTAAATCAAAACGGCGATTGTTTTACAGAAAATTTTATAGGAAGCGGTGCTTTAAGGGATTATGATGGAGCAAATAGATTTCAGGATGCATATAAGTCTGCTGAAATAAATCCCTGGCAGGGTTATTTATATCATGAGGGTGTTTTATATGCAAGGATTATATGGGAACACAAGGAAATTTATGTTCCGCCTGTTCAGATAAAACATATGAAAAATGGCGAATCCGAACGACCTTTAGAAAAAAAATTGTGAACTGATAATAAACAAAAAAATTCAGCCTATATGTTATAGTCTGAAGGATATTTATTTTAAAAATCCGCATTAAAATACGTTTGAAGTTTTAAAATTTATAAGAAAAAATATTTAGGTGATAAAAATGAGAACTGCTGAAATTAAAAGAAAAACAAAGGAAACCGATATTGAGGTTTTTGTGAACCTCGACGGCGAGGGAAAAGTAAGCGTTGATACGGGAATAGGCTTTTTTGACCATATGCTTACTGCTTTCGGCGTACACAGTGGAATAGATTTGCAGGTCAGCTGCACAGGAGATCTGAATGTTGACGGTCATCACACCGTTGAGGACGTTGGAATATGCATTGGAACGGCGTTTGCAAAGGCTCTTGGCGACAGGGGAGGAATCATGCGCTACGGCTCAGCTTTTATTCCTATGGATGAAGCTCTGGCGTTCTGTGCGCTTGATATTAGCGGCAGACCGTTTCTTGCATTTAATGCTGAGTTTCACGATCAGCGAATAGGCGGATTTGATACCTGTCTTACGGAGGAATTTTTCAGAGCGTTCGCTTTTAATTCGGGAATAACTTTGCATATAAGAAAGGAATACGGCAAAAACGATCATCATATCGCAGAGGCAATGTTCAAGGCTGTAGCTCATGCGCTTAAAGACGCGATGGTTCAGACCGGCAAAGGAGTATTATCTACTAAAGGAGTGCTGTAAATGATAGCAGTTATCGATTATGGTGCAGGCAATATTTTCTCTGTAAAAAATGCTTTGGACTTTATTGGATACGAAAACAGGCTTACTGATAAAAAAGAAGATATTGAAAATGCCGACGCTATAATACTCCCCGGTGTCGGAGCGTTTCCGTGGGCAATGGAAAAACTAAAGGAAAGCGGACTTGTTGATACAATAAAAGACCAGTCAAAGAAAAAGCCTTTTTTAGGTATATGTCTTGGAATGCAGCTGCTTTTTGAAAAAAGCTATGAATTTGAAGAGTGCAGCGGACTTGGATTGCTCAAAGGGAAAGTTGACAGAATTGATGAGCCTGATCTTGTGATACCTCATATGGGGTGGAACAAGCTTGTGTATAATCATGATTGTCCGCTTTTTGACGGTTTAACTGATGATGAGTATGTTTATTTTGTTCATTCTTACAAAGCGTTCTGCGATGACAAGAATCTGTACGCTTACTGTGAATACGGTAACATAGTACCTGCTTTGGTATCTGACGGAAGGTATATTTACGGCGCTCAGTTTCACCCTGAAAAGTCCGGAAAAACAGGACTGAAGCTGCTTGAAAACTTTGCAGGACTGTCCGGGGAGGTAAAATAATATGCTTGCTAAAAGAATTATTCCCTGTCTTGACGTGCGTGACGGAAAGGTAGTCAAAGGCGTTAATTTTGAGGGCATAAAAGAGGTCGGAGATCCTGTTGAGTATGCTTATGAATACAATTTGCAGGGTGCAGACGAGATCGTTTTTTATGACATAACAGCTTCCCATGAAGGCAGGGGAGTTATGCTTGACGTTGTCCGTGAAACAGCGAAAAAGGTATTTGTACCGCTTACGGTCGGCGGAGGAGTAAAAACTGTTGACGATATTCGCGATACTTTAAGAGCTGGAGCGGACAAGGTTTCAGTCAACTCACAGGCTGTTCAGAATCCTCAGCTTATAAAGGACGGCGCAGATGTATTCGGAAGCCAGTGTATATGCGTAGGAATTGATGCCAAAAAAACCTCATATAATAAATGGACGGTATTTATCAACGGCGGAAGAATAGATATGGGTATAGACCTTATCGACTGGGTCAAGCAAATCGAACAGCTCGGAGCGGGAGAGATATGTCTAAATTCAATAGATACAGACGGTGTACGAGGCGGATTTGATCTGCCAATGCTCAAAGCGGTTTGTTCGGCTGTAAAAATCCCGGTTATTGCAAGCGGCGGCGCCGGAAAGCTATCTGATTTTGCCGAAGCTTTCCTCGAAACCGACTGTTCGGCAGCGCTTGCGGCCAGTCTTTTTCATTTCAAGGAGCTGACGGTGCAGAAGGTCAAGGACGATTGCAAGAGCAAGAAGATTTTGGTGAGGTAAAATGCTGAAAAAATATAAGCGAATTTAAATCAGGGTCAAAACTGAAAAGTACAAGAGTATGAAAAATAAAACGCAAATTCTTATGTATTTACCTGATAAAAATGTATTATGAGAAATGAATTGGTAGGTAGGAGTGATCTAATGAATTTTATTAAGAAGAATTGGTCAGGAATCACGCTTTGTTTATGTATTTCTGTTCCTGCGTGGTTTTTGGGAAAACTTGTTCCGGTTGTAGGAGGACCTGTTTTTGCAATTATTGCAGGAATGATCTTAACACTTTTCATCAAAGACAAAAACAATATCCAAAGCGGCATTACATTTACCTCTAAAAAGATACTTCAGTATGCAGTAATACTGCTTGGCTTCGGATTAAATCTTTCTACTATCCTGAAAACAGGAAAGCAATCTCTTCCGGTTATTGTATCGACTATAGCGACTTCTCTGATTGTAGCGTTTATTATACATAAACTTATGAAAATCCCCTCTAAGATCTCAACGCTTATAGGGGTAGGTTCAAGTATCTGCGGAGGCTCTGCTATTGCGGCGACCGCTCCGGTAATTGACGCCGATGATGAGGAGATCGCCCAGTCGATTTCTGTTATATTTTTATTCAATGTTATAGCAGCTCTGATTTTCCCTACTCTGGGCGGAGCCCTGGGACTTACAAACGAGGGCTTTGGTCTTTTTGCGGGAACAGCTGTTAATGATACTTCCTCAGTAACAGCGGCGGCAACTGCGTGGGACGGAATTCACGGCAGCAATACTTTGGATACCGCAACGATAGTAAAGCTTACAAGAACTCTTGCTATTATACCAATTACGCTTGTTCTTGCGTTTATACGAATGAGAAGCGAGAAGAAAAATGCAGCTGCAGGCAGTTCCGGAAACAAAGTAAGCCTGAAAAAGATTTTCCCTATGTTCATTGTATACTTTGTGCTTGCTTCTGTAATTACAACTGTTGTTACGTCTGTCTTTGAAGGAAATTCTGCTGTACTTGATACGGCAAACAGCATATTCGGATTTTTGAAGGATCTGAGCAAGTTCTTTATTGTAATGGCTATGTCTGCGATCGGAATGAATACGAATATCGTAAAGCTTGTTAAAACGGGCGGAAAGCCGATATTTATGGGCTTTTGCTGTTGGGTGGCTATAGCCGCTGTAAGTCTTGGAATGCAGCATATTATAGGAATATGGTAGGAATTTTTATCACGTCGGGAAAATTATTTACGAGGACGATTATCAGGTTTCGGTTATTGACGAGCAGGGAAGTGATGATTCAACTCCAATGTTTATAACAACGCATTGGACATAAAAGAAGTATTAATTTTGACTAGCGAGATTAAGGAGAGAATATGAATCCGATTAAAATTGACATTAATGACCTTGACAAATATTTTGTCAAGTCTGAATTAATACCGGCAATAGCCTTTGACGTTGACACAAAAACAGTGCTTATGCTGGCTTATATGAATAAGGAAAGCCTGAAAAAAACTCTTGAAACGGGTTATACCTGGTACTGGAGCCGTTCAAGGCAGGAGTATTGGAACAAGGGCGCTACCAGCGGTCATTTGCAGAAGGTGATTTCAATTTACAGTGATTGCGACGACGATACGCTGCTTTTAAATGTTAAGCAGACGGGTTCGGCTTGCCACACAGGCTCGTACAGCTGCTTTTTTAATGAAATTTATAATGAGGAGAAAGAAAAATGACAGTATATGAGGAAATTTTTGAAGTGATCAAGGCTCGTAAGGAGGCTTATGAAAAGGGTGAAGCTCAGGAAAATTCTTATACCTGCTACCTGTTTGACAAGGGCGTTGATAAGATATGCAAAAAGGTCGGAGAGGAAGCCGCTGAAACAATTATTGCAGCTAAAAACGGTGATAACGACGAGCTTATGAATGAGATCAACGACCTGCTTTATCATGTAATGGTATTGGCGGCGAATCAGGGACTGGACTGGTCTGACGTAGAAAAGGTTCTTGACGAGAGAAATGAAAAAATAGGAAACTTAAAAAAATTCCATGAAGTAGATAAGAATACATAACTGCTAGAAGCATGTTTTAAGTCAGCCTGCACCGAGTTTTGAGCTGATTCTTTTATTTTAATAAAAAATCCGTCACACAAAGAAATAAAACTGAATAAGATGTAGGGAAGTAAAAAACATATTACTTTAGGTAAAAAGCTTCATTTTACATTATTAAGTCAGGAGGATTTTTTATGAGCGAATTTAAACAGAACGGCTGCTTTAAGGAAGCGGTATGCATTGAGGCAATGAGAGTGTTTGATTCTTGCTCCTCTCAGGACTGTCTTGAGGATCTGGAGGTATGCTTCAATTCCCCGGCGGATCAGGCGCTTATCAACAGTGCAAAGTTTATCAAATGTAAGTGTGTTGAGGTAATCAACACAACATTTCAGATCGACCCGGTACCATTTAACAAGGGATTCTTTACAGTAGATCTAACTTATACCTTTAAGGTTGATTTCGAGGTATATACCGATCCGTCTAAGAATCCGTGTCTGGTAAGCGGTATAACTACTTTTAACAAAAAGGTTATTCTTTTCGGAAGTGACGGCAACACGAAGCATTTCAATTCAGACGAGGTTTCAAAACCTGTTATCAGAGGCTGCTGTTACACCAATCTTCCCCGCGCCACGGTCAGTGTTGTAGATCCAATTTGTCTGGATACAAAGCTGCTTAACAAGTGTCCTCCGTGTCCTCCGTGTCCATGTCCGTGTCCTCCTAAGGGAGATGACGCTGATAGTTCTTCACAGCAGCAGGGCTATGGAAAACTGGTGCTTGTAACAATAGGAATGTTTGCGATCGTTCAGCTTCAAAGAGCGGTTCCTATACTTATTCCTGCATATGATTACTGCGTTCCGCAGAAGGAATGTTCAACCAATACCGACAGTCCCTGCGAGCTTTTTGAGAAAATTAAGTTCCCTACAAGCGAATTTTTCCCTAAAAGCCTTGAAGGCGACGATATGCCCGGAGCTTACTGCGGAAAATTCACGTCGGAAGCTCATACCGATGATACAGAACCGAGTGAATATTAAATAGAACTTCAGACGCATGATTAATTTCATGCGTTTTCTTTTTATACTAAGATCGGTCAGCTAAAATAAAAACCTGGGCCTAGAATATACTAAAGCTCAGGTTTAAAAATATACCGTATTTAGGTTCAGTCTGCAATTATCAGCCGATCAAATTCCACATTCATCGTAATCCTTCCACTTTTCATAATGCGCCTTATCGTCAAGGTATTTGTATACGAATAAAGCGGTTGAAGCGATAACCAGGAGAAGAGTGCCCATTACTGCCCAGAATGACTTTTTCTGTGAATAGTTTGACATAAGAAAACATCCTTTCATTTTTACACATTATTTATTACTATAATTATACTACATACAGCCTTTTATGTCAAATGAATTTTTCTGAATAAAAATGAAGAAACTCCTCTAAACAAAGTCCGCTTTCACGAACAAACTCTGCGGTTTCTGAACCGACATATCTGTAATGCCATGGCTCATAGTCTATTCCGGTATAATGCTCTTTCATTCTTGGGTATCTTAAAATAAAACCGTACTTATGAGCGTTTGAGCAGAGCCAGCGTCCCTGAGGCGTAGTATAGAAGTTGTCTTCGGTATCGTCAGAAAGAGGAGTTGCAAAGTCAACGGCGAGCCCGCAGTTGTGTTCGCTGTGCCCTGATCTTGCAAGAGTTCTTGCTGTATCGTTAACAGCTTCCTCATAACTCATGCCAGAGCCTATTCTCTGAGATATGCTCTTTTCCCATAGCGTCTGCTGATAATCGCAGGATCGATATGCTGAAAGCACCTTGATGCTTATTCCGTCATTCTCGGCGTTTTTCAGCAGAAGTTTGCATTGCCTGCAAGCCTGGCTTTCAAGTAACTTCCCCTGAACCTCTTCAAGTGAAATTGTTTTTTCAAAGTCGTCAGGTATAGGATTAAATTTATCTACCAGCATTAAGTAATCCATATGATCGCCCATGTGCAAGTTGATCTCGGTTCATGGGCTGTCCTCCTTTTCAAAAAATTAAGTATACAGATAAGCTGCTTTATTATATGCTTTGAAAAATAATTATGACATAGCGCCGGTTCTATTTTCATATAATTTAATTAAGCTTAAAGGAAAGGACAGGTTATATGGATTTAAAAAAGGTGTGTATAAGAGCGTTAAGCGTTATTTTAATTGTGTTTTTAATTCCGGTTGGTATCTGGGGCTACGGAAAAGCGGCGCCTTACCTAGTAAAGATCGCGTCCGGATCAGCGGGAATTACAATGGGAGATTACAATACTTTTAAATACAAAGGAGGGCTTTCATCAGCGGAAGAGGCTGTAAAAAGCGCATTCGAGCCAGTATCTGTAAGCCGTCAAAGCGCATGGGACATAGATATGGCGCCGCAGGAGCTTGAAATTCCTAGCAAAAGCGGAGAGATCCCTGTACCGAAGCCAAGCAAGGAGGTATTAAACGCTATACCGTATCCGGAGAATATGGAACACCATGACGGGGTTATTGAAAAGTATACCTATGGAGTTTATACAGGAGAGCAGTATTTTGATCTTGACGGAGGAGGACAGGTGAGAAACTGCACTGAGCTTTCAAATGACGAGCTATATTCGGAAAGTCTTAAGGACGTTGAATTTGTAATTGATAGTGACAGTAAAGAGCCGCAGGTACTTATATATCATACTCATGCAACAGAAAGCTTTGAACCGTATTCAAGAGATTACTATGACAGCTCCTTTGCCTGTAAAACTACAGATCCGGAAAAAAACATTGTAGCTGTCGGAGATAAGATATGCGAACAGCTGGATAAGGCAGGGATAGCTTATATTCACGATACTTTGGTGCATGATTATCCAAGCTATAACGGCTCTTACGAATCAAGCCGCGCAGCAGTACAGGAAATACTTAAAAAATATCCGTCTATAAAAATTGCTTTGGATATTCACCGTGACGGAATTGAAAGGGAGGACGGTACCCGCCTTGCTCCGGTTACCGAAATAGACGGAAGGGAAGCAGCGCAGATAATGATTATTTCAGGCTGTGACGACGGAACGATGAATATGCCCGATTATATGCAGAATTTCAGGTTTGCTTCGCTGCTTCAGTCATCCATTGAATCCATGCATAGCGGACTGACAAGACCCGTATTGTTTGATTATCGTTTTTACAATCAGGATCTGACTACAGGCTCTCTTCTTATTGAGGTAGGAAGTCACGGTAATTCGCTGGATCAGGCGCTGTACAGCGGCGAGCTGATAGGGGAGTCGCTTGCAGAGATATGTAAGAAGCTGTCATAGTTTTGTATAAAAAAGTAACTATCCGCAGAAAACGTAATTCTGCGGATAGTTGTAATTTTTTAGTCCGATATTTTATTATATCAAGCAGTCTAATTCATCAGATCGTTCATTTCTTGAATCAATTCTCCGAACAGCTTCAATGCGTCGGAAACAGGTTTGGATGTCGTCATATCAACTCCTGCGCCTTTGAGAAGAGTAATAGGATCCTCTGAACAGCCGCCGCTTAAAAATCCCAGATAATCGTCAACTGCACTTTGACCTTCATTCAGGATACGCTGTGAAAGGGCAATTGCCGCAGAATAACCGGTAGCGTACTGATAAACGTAGTAGTTATAGTAGAAATGCGGGATCCTTGCCCATTCGAGGTCTATTTCATGATCAATTATAATATCATTTCCGAAATATAGCTCATTTAAAGCCCTGTACATTTTATTGAGTCTTTCGGCAGTAAGAGTTTCACCCTGAGCAGTAAGCTCGTTGATTTTAAGCTCAAATTCCGCAAACATAGTCTGCCTGTACAGGGTAGTTCGGAACTGCTCCAGAAAATAATTGATAAGATATGCCTTTTTCTTTTTGTCGGATGTGGTTTTAAGCAGATACTGCATAAGCAGCGCTTCGTTGCAGGTTGAAGCGACCTCCGCAACAAATATTACATAATCGCTGTAGGCAACAGGCTGATTTTTGTTTGAAAGATAGGAATGAATCGCGTGGCCCATTTCATGTGCAAGCGTGAACATACAGTTTAGCGTATCCTTGTAATTGAGAAGCACATATGGATGAACCCTTGCTCCGGCGGAATATGCGCCGCTGGTTTTTCCCTCGTTTTCATAGACATCTATCCAGCGTTCGTTAAAGCCTTTTTTCAGGATTTCAAGGTATTCCTTCCCCATTGGCTCCAAGGCTTTAAGAACGGTTTCCTTTGCTTCATTAAAGGTGATCTTCATATCAACGTCGGATACTATAGGCGTATACAGGTCGTACATATGCAGTTCATCAACGCCGAGCAGCTTTTGGCGCAGCTTAACGTAATCGTACATATAATCCATATTTTCATGAACAGCTGAGATCAGGTTATGGTAAACCTCCTCAGGTACTTCTGTACCATCAAGCGCAGCGGCAAGTGAGGATGTATATTTTCTGGCTTTTGCATAAAACTGAACTGCCTTTATCTGCGCTCCCAGTGTGGCGGCACAGGTGTTTTTGTAACCGTCATAGGTGTGATACATCGCTTCAAACGCAGATTTCCTCAAAACCCGGTCTGAGGACTGAACCAGCGGTATATAGCTGCCGTGTGTGACCTGATGAGTGTTTCCGTTCATATCGACAGCGTCAGGGAATTTAAGGTCGGCATCAGAGAACATAGAGTAGATATTTTCCGGTGACTGCGACATTTCGCCTGCAAGAGCAAGTATCTTTTCCTCTGAGTCTGATAGAATATGTTCCTTTTTGCTTCGTATTCTGTCTAGATTTTTTTTGTATAATTTAAGTTCTGGAGCAGCTTGATAAAAGCTGTTAAGCCTTTCTTCGTCTATTGAGATAAGCTCGGGAGTTTCAAAGCTTCCGGCAGAGTTTATCTGAACGTATGCGTTCATCAACTGTCCTACCATAGCCTGATATACAGAATTTGCAGTATCCTCGTCAGATCTCCTCTGAGCATAGTTGGCAAGACTGTCGCAGAGAACGGATATTTCATCTGAAAGCTTCATGAAATCAAGCAGTATTGTTCCGCTTTCGCCAAGCTTGCCTTTAAACTCTTTGATTTTTTCGGGAAGCTTTTGAAATTTTTCAAAATCCGCTTTCCAAGCCTCGTCGCTGGGGTATATATCCTCAAGCGCCCAGGTATATTTAGGATCTGCTTCGCTTCTTTTAGGTATTCTTTCCTCGTTCAATTTTACCTCTCCTTTTCAGTATATAAATATTTTGATTTGCGTTAAGTTTATAAGCAGTGATTTTCCATATATTGAAATACAGCAATTTATTCTGCTGTAATGCCCAAATACTCGTCTTTTGAAATAGAGTAGCAGATTTCGTCCAGCAGCGTTCCGTCATATCTCAGTTCTGACATTTTAAGAGTTCCTTCATACATAAAGCCGCACTTTTCAATAACTCTCTGCGAAGCTTTATTGAAAGGGTAGCAGTAGGCTGAAATCAGCTCCAGTCCCATGGTTTTAAAGCCGTATTCAATAACAGCCTTCGCCGCTTCGGTCATATAGCCTCTGCAGTGATATTCTTTTCCCAGAGCATACCCAAGCATTCTTACCTTGTCATAGCTGCGTTTTTCATCATTGATAAGTCCGATCGTACCAATGACTTTGCCGTTTTCAGGCATAACGATCGCAAAGACTGAGGGCTGTTTCAAAAAAATATCAGGCAATAGTTTTTTTGTTTCCTCAACACTTTCGTGAGGCTTCCAGCCAGCCTTAGGACCGATTTCCGGATCCTTTGAATATTCATAAATATCCTCGGCGTCATTTTCTGTTACGCTGCGGAGAATAAGTCTTTCAGTTCTTATTTCTGTCATATGCTTTGCTCCTGTAATCTTTGTTAATTATTATACCACAATCGTACAGTATATGCAATAGATAAGTTATTGATCTATGGTGATCCATTTAACAGTAATATAGTTGCTGTTTTGCCAAACGGTTAAGTTTAAGTTGACGGCTTAATAAAAAACGAAACGCCGTAAATCTTTACAGCGTTTTGTTTATTTATATCAGTTTATTGAAACATAAGCGGCAGGATTGAGATAATAACCCTGATAGCGGATCTCAAAGTGCAGATGATCGCCTGTGGAAAATCCTGTCGAACCCATATGACCTATGAGATCTCCTTTTTTTACAACATCGCCGACTTCAACGTCAACTTCAGTAAGATGTCCGTATAAGGTTATAAATTCATTACCGTGATCAATAATGATAAAGTTGCCGTAGCCGCCTCCGCAGCCGCAGGATTCTTCCTTTCCGTAGTCATGCTCGCAGGAGGTATTTGTGCGGATTACAGTGCCGCTCTCAGAAGCATGTATATCAGTGCCTTTTGCACCTGTTATATCAAGTCCGGTGTGATATGTACCCCAGCGTTCTCCGACTCCGGAGGATACATAGTAATGTCCCGGAACCGGCCATGCGAACTTGTACTGACATTCATCTTCAGGAATTTCCTGTCCGTCTTCTTCAAGTTTACCGTAGTATTCATGCAGCGATTCAAGTGCGGAATTTGCTGCGAGTTCTGCTGCTTCACGCATAGTATCATCGGACGAATCACCATAGCTTGATTTTAGTATTCCAGAAAGATCGGCCTCAAACTGCCGACGTTCCTCAAGGTAATCCTGATTTTGCTCCTCAAGTTTTTTCTTCTGATCCTGAAGTTCCTTTTTTGCTTTCTTACTTGAGTCATAAAGCTCGTCAAGCTCAGCTTTCTGCTTATTAAGCTCATCATACTGAGAATCGTATTCAGACTGTTTGTCTTCAAGCTCCTTCTGAGCCTTTTCGTACTCTTCTTTCTTAGCAATAAGATCATCGATCATCTGGTTATCATGACTTGCTACTCTTTTTACAAGCTCCATTCTCATAAGAATATCGTAGAAGTCATTGGAATTCAGAATAACGCTTGTATAAGATTCATCACCTGCCAAATACATTGCTCTCAGACGTTTTTTAAAATCGTCAACACCTTTTTCGATCTCTTGCTTTTTATTAGCGATAAGCCGTTTGTTCGTGCTTATTTCGATTTCTAGCTGGGTCATATAGGAATTGAGCACTTCTATTTTTTCATTTACTGACTTGATTTTTTTCAGTATTGCTTCCTGTTTTTCGGTTTCTTTTTTTATATCGTCCTGAGCGGCCTCAATTTCATTGTCAAGCCGTTCCTGTTCTTCTGAAATCTCCTTTAATCTTTCTGCATAGGATGTTATGTCAAAGGATTCCGATTCGGCGGTCGTAACTATTGCGGGCTGAGTAAAACTGTCTGAAAAAAGTCCAGCTCCAAGTGCGAGCGCCGCAGCAAACGCAGCAGTGCGTTTGAGCAAATTTGTTCTCAGCATAAATATTAAGACTCCTTTGTCATATGATCACAAACCCTGCATTTTCATGCAGGGCTTTTGGATCTATGTATTAAACGTAATCTGACGGATTCAGTGCAACGCCGTTGTGTCGTACTTCAAAGTGAAGGTGAGGTCCTGTAGAATAGCCCGTTGAACCTACAGTTCCAAGCACATCGCCCTGTTTTACCTGCTGACCTACGCTGACGGTAATTCCCTCAGAGTGTCCGTAAAGCGTCCACCAGCCGTTTCCATGGTCAATAATACAATATCTGCCGTATCCGCCTCCGCAGCCGCAGCTGCCGTTTTTACCGTAGTCGTGAGGGCAGTAGTTTTCCACCCTAATAACCGTACCGTCAGCGGCGGCACAGATCTTAGCTCCTCTTATATTACTGGAGTAAATATCGATTCCGGCATGATAAGCGCCCCATCTCCAGCCTACTCCGTAGGAAATATGATAGAAACCGGGAACAGGCCATGTAAACATAGACTTATCTTCATATCCGTAATCATCGTTATTTGTGGAATTGTTATTATTGTTTTCTGTGCTTCCGGAATTAGCGTTTCCCGACGAGGAAGAACCGTTATTAGAAGGCTTCTGCTGAGCAGCCTCCTGCTTTTTGCGTTCTTCTTCCTCTTTTCGTTTCTTTTCTTCAGCTTCCTTTTTCTTTATAGCTTTTTGCTCTTTATAAAGCTTCTGAAGCTCTGCTTCAAAATTTTCCTGTTCTTTCTGCGCCTGCTTTTGATTTGCGAGGAAGGTTTCCTTATCCTGCTCAAGCTGGTCGATCATTGCCTGACTTTCAGCGTAAAGCACGTCAAGCTTATCCTTTTGCTCCTGCTGTTTTGTTTTCTGGGATTCAAGCTCGTTTTTATTTGTTTCAAGCTCCGCCTTTTCATCTTCAAGCGCTTTTTCGTCAGCTTCGTACTGCTTTTTCAGATCAACAAGGTTGTCTATCATACCGTTGTCATGATCGGCAACTCTTTTAACAAGCTCGATCTTCATGAGCATATCATAAAAGTCGGTCGCTCCAACGAGAATATCTGTATATGATTCGCTTCCGGCAACATACATTATTCTTATACGCTGCTTGAATTCATCGATCCCGTCCTCTATTTCTGTTTTCTTATTTGAGATCTGAAGCTCTTTCTGATCAATGCTTTCTGTAAGCTTGTCTATTTGTGTTTCAAGCTCACCTATGGAATCGTCAAGGGTAAGAATAGTTTCCTGTACCGTTTCTATCTGTTCTTCGATCGCCTTCTGATTTTCCTCTTCCGAAGAAATATCATCCTTTGTATCGGAAATCTTTTGGTCAAGCTCTTTTTGTTTCGCTTCAAGACCAGATATTTTTTCTTTTGCAGACTTGATACTGTCGGCGTTCTTTTTTGCCTCGCTGCTTGAGGCAAGAACTGTTCTCTCTGAAATAACTGCGTTTTTTCCGCCTGCAAGAACAGTAAAAGCGGTTATTACCGCTAATGAACACGCTAGCAGCCGTTTCATCAAACTGGTTTTGTTCACTTTTAAAATCCTCCGTAATTTCGGCGGAATGTTATGTATATATACCGCCTGTCAATTTTTACACATCTTTTTATGCTTGTTAAGCATAATATTTAAAACATAAGGCAGACTAATAAAACCCCTAAAAGTTATACAGCCTGCCTTAAAAGTTACTTGAAAAGCGGCAAAGCTCTGCCGCTGATCTGCGTTTATTCACGATTATACTTTAAGATGTTTTCCTGCGCTTATTGAAGTACCGACCGCTCCGATCAGAGCTCCGACAGCCGCATAGGCTATAGTGATAGGCCAGAACATATCTTTGAATGAGTACAGGTTTTTAACTCCGAGAATATTCCACAGTTTAAAATCGTCGTTGAAAATATTATATACGCCTTCATAAGCGAATTTTGTCAGAACCAGCGCTCCGGCAGCAGCCAGAATACCTACGATCATTCCTTCAACAAAGAAAGGAATTCTGATAAAGCTGTTTGTTGCGCCTACATATTTCATGATATTTATTTCTTTACGTCTTGCAAAAACACTTGCACGGGTTGTGTTTGATATAATAATAAGACATACAATGATCAGCGCAAGCACGATTGCCGCGGATACGATAGTAAGTATCCTTCGTATGCTTATAAGCACATCTGCAAAAGCGGTAGGCGATTTTGTTGATTCAACATTTTCAAATGTATCTATCTGAGTAGTTGTTTCAGCCATCTTCTGAATATCGACAACAGTAAGACGGAAGGTGTCGGGAAGAGGATTATCGTCGGCATACTGAAAAAGTTCACGTTCCTCTTCACTCATATCCTTGATCATATTTTCCCAGGCGCTTTCCTTTGAATAAAACTCAAGGGTATTTACGTTCGGGATCTGTTTTATCTTACTTTCAAGCTCCTGAATATCAGAGTCCGTTATATTATCCTTTATCTGAACAACAACTTCGCTCTTATCTTCTATTCCGCCGATAATCCTGTTCAGATTTATTGACGCCAGTACGGAAATACCCACCATAAGCAGGGATACCAGCATAATACAGAATGAAGCGAACGACATCATACGATTGGTCCATATACTTTTAAGTCCCTGATTAACAAGGTACCTGAAACTGCTAACTTTCATTTGAACCTCCTATGACCTCGTCAAAAGCAATATTACCGTGATTGATATTAATGATACGGCCGCCGAAATAGCGCACAAGATCATGCTCGTGAGTAACCATAAGTATAGTTGTTCCGCATTCATTAATTCCTTTTAACAGCTCTACGATTTCATAAGATAGGGCAGGGTCGATATTTCCTGTAGGCTCGTCCGCAATAATAAGCTGAGGGTCGTTGACAAGCGCTCTCGCTAAAGCTACTCTCTGCTGTTCTCCGCCGGAAAGTTCTGTCGGATATGATTTTGCCTTATGAGAGAGTCCGACAAGACTTATAACGTATGGTACGCGGCTTCTTATGTATTTTGCCGGAGCGTCGATAACTCTCAGTACAAAAGCAACATTTTCGTAAACCGTCATAGTAGGAATAAGCCTGAAATCCTGAAAAACAACGCCGATCGTTCTGCGAAGTGCAGGGATCTTGCGGCGTCTGAGCTTTTTTAGATTAAAGCCGTTAACGATAACCTCTCCCGATGTAGCATTGATCTCTTTAAGCACAAGCTTTATAAGAGTTGACTTGCCTGCGCCGGAAGGACCTACAACAAAAGCGAAATCGCCGTCGTTGATCTTGAGATTGATTTTATTTAATGCGTCGACTCCGCTTGAATAGGTAACCGACACATCCTTAAATTCTACCAAAGAAAATACACCGCCTTAATTGTTTGGAAGGAAAATAAATTCCTCCGTACATTAAGCTGTGAGCTCTTAGAATTTAACCGGATTAGCGGATAAATACTTTTTAACCATAAGTGCGATCTTAAAAATTATCGCATGGTCGAACTCTCTCAGGTCAAGACCTGTCAGCTTTTTGATTTTTTCAAGTCTGTACACAAGAGTATTCCTATGCACAAACAGTTTTCTTGAAGTTTCCGAGACATTAAGATTGTTCTCAAAAAACTTCTGTATCGTAAATAAAGTTTCATGATCGAGAGAATCTATCGAGCCTTTCTTGAAAACCTCTTTCAGGAAAGTTTCGCACAGCGTCGTAGGAAGATGATAAATAAGCCTAGCAATACCGAGATTATCATAAGATACGATAATTTTATCCGTATCAAAAACCTTTCCTACTTCAAGAGCAATCTGAGCTTCCTTAAAGGATCTTGCAAGATCGCGTACGCCCTCTACAACGGTTCCAATACCTACGTTTACACGGGTATAGAATTCTCCGCTGAGAGTATCTGAAATAGAGCGGGCAAGCTTTTCAAGGTCTTTCGGCTCAACTCCCGATGTTACCTCCTTGACGAGAACAATATCAGATTCTGTAATATTAAAAACAAAATCCTTATTCTTGTCAGGGAATAAATTCTGAATTACGTCATATGCTGATACGTCGTTTGAAGAGATAATCCTTATAAGAAGAACTACTCTTGAAGTGTCTGAGCTGAAATGAAGCTCTCTTGCTTTAACATGAACATCTCCGGGAAGAACATTGTCTAAAACAACGTTTTTGATAAAATTGTTTCTGTCGTATTTTTCATCATAATACTGTTTAATACTCGATAGAGTAATTGCGAGAATACTGGCGTATTTCGCTGCAACTTCGTCCGTGCCTTCTACAAAAACTGCGTAGTCGGGCTTCATATGAGCTCCGAAAGGCTTGTATGTATAGCCGTCGCGGACGAAAATATCATGTGAATCGCTCAGGTCAAGTGACACAAATTCGTTTGTAGTTCCTACCTGCGCCAGCTCCGAGCAGGCGATTATAGTTGCAGTATCGTCAATAACGCCGATAGTGCAGTCGATAGTGTCTCTCATCTGGTGGACCACGCTTTGAAATAATCTGTTGGACATAAGTTTTTCCCCTCTACCTGCAAATTTTAAGATCAATCATAATAAATTGTCTGCATACTGCTATTATAACAAAAAATGATCGGATTTGCAAGTGGTTTATAGTAAAAATGTTCAAAAAACTTCTCGGCGGTCAAATCGGGTAGTTAAGCCGCCTTAATATATTACAAATTGTAACATATTTTTCTTTGGCTTGTGTGAACTTTCTGTTAAATCGCACAAAACAAGGGTGATTTTTATTTAAAATAACCTAAAAGCCGCAGCTTACTGTTACTTTTTTGTAATTATTAAATTTTCTGTGAACTGTATTCTTCTGTCCGTTTTTTTACGCTTCAGGTTTTTTATAGGAATTTTATGTATATATAAGACTTGATATTTAAAAACTTTTCGTCATATACTACAAATTTATTTTTTCTGCACTCTATTGAAAAAACGTTGCGGTTATGATATAATCAAATAATATAATAGCTGCTGGAGGTATTTAACATGAAGCGGTATCTGGAAATTGGAAAAATTGTATCGGTATTCGGTTTAAAGGGAGAGGTAAAGGTAGACCCATGGTGCGATTCTCCCGAATTTCTCTGCGGATTCGATACGCTTTATTATAAAAGCCTTACACCGGTAAAAATTGAAAAAGCAAGACCGCATAAAAATATTGCTATCATTAAAATTAAAGGCGTTGATACGGTAGAAGAAGCTCAGAAGCTAAGAAACCGTATTTTGTATATGGACAGAAATGACGCTGAGCTTGACAGCGATTGTTATTTTGTACAGGATCTTATCTCTTTAAAGGCAGTTGACAGTCGGACAGGCGAAGAATACGGTATAATAACAAACGTTACCGAAACCGGAGCGAACGACGTTTATCATATAAAAACCGACGGCGGCAAAATGTATTATATTCCTGCTATTCCTGACGTAGTTAAGGATATTGATATAGAAAACGGTATAATGAAGATCATTCCGCTTGACGGGCTTTTTGATTGATTCTTGTTAAGGGGAGATTATGATGTTTTGCAGATATGAGGATGTTGAGCGCTTGGTGAAAACTTACAGCAGCAGTATGTTCTGCCTTATATATCCTAAGCTGCAAAGCAGAGATAAAACGCTTAAATGCATAGAAGGTGTATTTACAAGTTATATTGATAAGAGTCCCAAGCTGAGAAGCGAAAGAACTGAGCAGAAATGGCTTGTTCGGGAATTGAGAAAACAAAGCGGCTACAATGTGCTTGCCAATAGCTTTGACTCCGGAAAGCTAACCTTTATCGAGCTTGATAATATGCTGACAAGTCTGAGAATATATTACAGCAATGAAGGGAACAAGCCTAAAAAACACAGGTCTTATTTTATGGCTGTCGTTATAGTGTTACTGCTGTGTTTTATTCTTTCATTTGCTGTAGTCAAGGGTATAAAGCATTATAAGAGCGATGGATCTGAAGTACAGGAGCGTCTTAATAATAATATCAGAACTGCTGAACAGAAAATAAATGAGAGGGATATGAACTTATGCGTATTGATATAGCCACGCTGTTTCCCGATATGGTAGAAAATTATCTTAATGAAAGTATAATCGGGAGAGCAAGGGCAAAAAATATATTTACAGCACAATGCCATAATATAAGGGATTATACCCTTGATAAGCATAGGCGGGTAGATGATACGCCATACAGCGAGCGTCAGGGTATGCTTATGCAGTGCGAGCCTATTTACCGCTGCTGGCAGTCGGTATGCAATATGACCCGCTCTCAGCCGCATGTAATATATATGTCTCCGCAGGGAAAAAACCTTACCCAGAAAAGGTGTGTTGAACTTTCGCGGCTTGACAGCATATTTATATTATGCGGGCACTATGAGGGAGTTGATACAAGAGTTATTGAAAAAATTGTCGATGAGGAGATCTCGATAGGAGATTATGTGCTTACCGGAGGAGAACTGCCGGCGCTGGTGCTTATAGACAGTATTGTGCGTATGCTTGACGGCGTACTTGCCAGCTCCGACTGCTACGAGGATGAAAGTCATTTCAGCGGACTGCTTGAATATCCGCAGTATACCCGTCCCGAGGTCTGGGAGGGAATGAAAGTACCATCCGTTTTGCTTTCCGGTCATCATGCCAATATACAAAAATGGAGGCATGAGCAGTCGCTTAAAGCAACTGCGAAAAAGCGTCCCGACTTATTGAAAAATTATTCACTAAGTGAAAAAGATTTGGCTATTATCACTAAATCGGCAGATGAAAACGACAGCTGAGTTTCATAAAAAACGTTTTCAACAGTGAATTGTTAAGTGTTTTTGTACAGGTTGTCACAAGTGTTGAAAACTTATTGAACATATTGCACAAGATTGGTTGTTTCAAAAATCTTTATATGAGCAAAACAACAAAATCTTTGTTTTTTTCAGAGGTTTGGTAATAATTTGCGTTGACGGTTCAAGGGTTGTCCTGTATAATATAAGTATTAAACAGGTAAATTCTATTTTTTATCCATTTATTTTGTTAAGTGGAAATTTTATGAATGGAGAGATATTTATGTTCGTTAAAGATGTAACAGTGCAGAATAAGGTAGGTCTTCATGCGCGTCCGGCGACATTCTTTATTCAGAAGGCGAACGAGTATAAGTCGTCGATCTGGATAGAGAAGGAAGAAAGAAGAGTTAACGCAAAGAGCCTGCTCGGTATCCTTTCTCTTGGTATTATCGGCGGAACAACGATCAGGATCATTGCTGACGGTTCTGACGAGCAGGATGCAGTAGAAGGTCTTGTAGATCTTGTTGACAGCGGTTTTGCTGAGGACGCAAGATAATTCTGTGGGTTTGAGTAAATTATAATATCTGAGGTTCAGCTTTAACGCCGAGCCTCATTTTTATTTTATTTTTTGTTTTAAAAGTAAGGATATATATCCGCCGATTGTATTATATTATGAAAGCTGAAAAAGACGTCATAGATCAGTTTGTGACCAGGGTAGTGCTTTGATAAGAGGGGTGAAGCAATGACTGAAACGGAATATAAGAGTATATCTGGCGATTTTGACAGTGTATATGATAGGTACTGCAAAATGATATATCGTATCTGCTATATATATTTTCCCGGCAGTCCCTGCGACGCCGAAGACGCAATGTCAGCGGTTTTTCTTAAATATATAGAAAAAAAGCCTGTTATAGAAAGCCCTGAGCATGAAAAGGCGTGGCTTATAGTTGCGGCGCGCAATATATGCAAAAATATGTGCAGACACTGGTGGCGCAGAAACGAAAGCCTTGAAGATCATACGTCAGAATGCTCCGATGAAGATATATACAGTGATGAGCTGCTGGAGCTTGTTCTTGCTCTTCCTGAGAAGCAGAAAATGTGCATTTATCTTTTTTATTACGAGGGATATTCCTGTAAAGAAATAGGTGATATTCTCGGAATACGTGAAAATGCGGTTTATGCTAATCTGAATAAGGGAAGAAACAGGCTTAAAGAACTTATTGAAGCAGAAGGATAATGCCGGCTTTAGCTTGAAAGGTCTGCATACTGAAAAGGCGGTGCTTTTATGGAACAAAAGAATAAAAAAATTTATGAATCGTTCGACAGAATAACCTTGACTCCAAGCATAAAAGAAAGAGTCAGGGCAAAAATAAAGGGCAGGGCTGAAAGCAGCACAGAGGGCTCAGGAAGGGGCATAGTAGAATATTCGGTTTCTTCCGGAAAGACAGCATTCCTCAGAAGCTCAGGATTGCGTAATGCGGCGGTTATCTGCCTTTGCGTTGCGGTTGCTGCGGTTTTTATAACTCAGGTCAGTCTGCTGAACGATCCTTACTCAGGAGATGAAACTGCTCAGCTGCCTGAGGCTTCAGACTCCTATTCTGACAACAGCGGTATAGAACCTGTCTGCGGCGATACTATAAGTCCGTGCAGTATTATTCCCGATAAAGTTTTTTCGCAATGCGGCTTCAGAAAGAAAAACTGCATAATATCCGCATATGGAAACGGTCTTTACAGAATTGACAACTCAACTGAAAATCCTCTTTTGTCAAGCACATTCGGCAATCAGGATACTGCAGTATATAACAGCAAAACCAATAAGGTAGTATTTCAGCATAACTCTTTTGAGAACAGCAGTGATGAAGCGCTGTATGTATTTAATTCAACTAAGGGTTTTTATGCATATTATTCAGCTGCGGACAAAAAAATAATAACGTATTATAACGCCGACGGAATAAAAAATGCCGAGTATGATCTAAGCGAATCCCTTTTTAATGGAACTGTTACTGATTTTTATTCTCCCGACGGCGGCAAGACCTTGTATATTGCTGAGAGTACTTTTACCGGAGCTGAAAATGATAGCGGACAAATAATTATTGAAGCGTCAGAATTAAAAAAGGCTAAAACGAATATTTATCAAATGAAAGCGGGAAGTACAGAAAAAAAGACGGTTTACTCAGGAACGCTGCTCGAAAACAATAAGCTTTTTATAGGTCAGAACATTCGTGTATCCGAATCAGGCGTTATTTATCTGCAAAGCAAGCAGTTTCTTTATGACAGGAACTCTGATATTTATGTTTGCAGCGACGGCGTTTATATTAGTATGCTTAATGCTGAGGAGGGGGTAATTACAACTAGCTTTTCTTGCGATATGTCTGATATGTTTATTGATAAACTCGTTTTAAACGAAAATAATTTGATGTTCAGTTATTCCGGAAACTTCGGATATTTACCAGGCGGAATTTATACAGATTATTCTGATAAGCTTAAGCTGTATGGCAATAATACTCAAGAATTTGAAAGGCTTAAAAACCAAGGCTGTTCCGTATCAGCTATAAATTTCTCAAATGACGGAAAATACACGGTAGAAGTATATTATAAAAATAATGATGATAAAAAAACAAAGGAGTTTATTATTTTGGTACTTGATAATGATTATGGAAATATCATATATAAGGAGCAGCTTGTCTGCGGTCAGCAAATGTTTTTTGTTGGTGCAACGATAGATCCGGAGAATGAAAGAGTATTATTTACCCTTTATGACAATCCTTCGTTTACTGATAAAAATGAAAATTGTTATCAGAACTATGTATGTGACTTTTCATAAGTGGTTATTAAACGTATTACAGCTTGTTTTTATGCCTGCGGTTTCAGATATGACCGCAGGCTTTTTGCTCTTTACAGAATGTTTTTTAACCTGATCCATGAACTGTAACTTTGTACTTGCAATTTTGAGTAAAAAAGAGTAAAATATAATTGTACATTCACAATTTCCGCTCTGAAAACATAGAATATAAAAAATTAAGAGGGGTGTTTTCGGTGATCGGAATAATTATAGTTATCGCCGTATGCGTTGTTATAATAGTCTGTATGGCGGTGAAGAAGTATCTGTTTATACGCAGTCAGTGTGACAAGCCTGGATATATCGTTATACCATGTACGGCAATGACAAAAAATCTTGAAAAGACCGTACGCTCTTATTACTGGGAGGAGGTTTTTGAAAATGAAAACCTCGGGCGTGAAATCTTACTGGTCATAATGGAGAAAAGCGAAAATGAATACACCGCCAGACGATTGGCGCAGGAGTTTACTATTGTAAGCGTTGTAGATATATCGGATCTTGAGGATCATATAAAAAAGAGAACGTTCCGATGCGGTGAAATTATTGAATAAAAGTACAATGAATAAGGAATATAAAAATGGATAACTTAGAGAAAATACAAGGCGAGGTCGACAGTATAATATACCGAAATGACGATAACGGCTTTGCCGTACTTATGCTGAAATGGGAAAGCGAGCTTATTACTGTCGTCGGAGAGCTGGGAAATGTCGAGGAGGGCGAAGAGCTTGTATGCACCGGACATTTCGTAAATCACCAGAAGTTTGGTGAGCAGTTTAAGTGCGAGGTATGCGAGCGTTCTCTGCCGACTTCGCCGTCAGCTATAAGAAGATACCTTTCAAGCGGAGTTATCGGAGGAATAGGCGCAGTTCTGGCAAAGAAGATCGTAGACCTGTTCGGAGAGGATACTCTTCGTATTATTGAAAATGAACCCGAGAGGCTCGCTGAAATAGAGGGAATAACAAAGAAAAAGGCACAGAAAATATCAGCGGAGTTTAAGACTACCTTTGCGGTGCGTTCGCTTATGATATATCTTAATTCCTTCGATATTCCGGCGTCGGCAGGTATCAAGGCATGGAAAAGATGGGGAGATTCCGCTGAAGCGATGATAAGATCAAATCCATATGTGCTTTGTATTTACGGAATAGATATACCTTTTGTTAAGGCTGATCAAATTGCGGGAAAGCTTGACATACCAAGAGATTCAGACAACAGGATAAAAGCCGGCCTCAGTTGTGTTTTAAGAGAAAACGCTAATTCGGGACACACCTGTCTGCCGCTTGACAGATTTGAAAAAATATCCTGCGAGTTTTTGGGTATAAACAAAGAGCAGTTTCAGAATATTCTTGACGCACAGATAGAGGAGGAAAACCTTTTTTATTACTATAAGCAGAACCGTCCATTCGTTATGCTCAGGGATTTTTATAAGGCGGAGGATTATATAGCCAGAAGGCTTTCAGTAATGAGGGAATGCTCATATGACAATAAAATAGATTTTTCCGAGGTAATAGATATTGCAGAGGAGCAGAACGGTATCAGATACGAAGCGCTTCAGAGAAAAGCTATAAATCTGGCTTTATCACATGGTTTCCTAGTGCTTACCGGAGGCCCGGGAACAGGAAAGACCACAACGCTCAACGCTATCATTTCGCTTTATCAGCAGCAGGGCCTTAATGTTATGATAGCAGCTCCTACCGGGCGCGCGGCAAAAAGAATTTCCGACCTGACGGGCTTTGAGGCAAAAACTATACATAGGCTTCTTGAAGTTAAATATTCAGACGGAGATACCCTCAGCTTTGTTCATGACGAAAACGATCTGCTTGAATGCGATGTTATGATAATAGATGAAATGTCAATGGTAGATTCCTGTCTGTTTGAGGCGCTGCTTAGAGCGGTAGGCATAACCTGTAAGCTTGTGCTTGTAGGAGATTCTGATCAGCTCCCGTCAGTGGGCGCAGGTAATGTGCTCAAGGATATAATCGAGAGCGGAGTAATGCCGGTCGTTACTCTGAAGGAAATTTTCCGTCAGGCTCAGCAAAGCGCTATTGTTACAAATGCTCATAAGATCGTAAAGGGTGAGCATATAGATCTGACGCAAAAGGATAAGGATTTCTTTTTCTTCCAGCGGCTTAATTATCCTGACCTTCAAAGTCTGGTGGTGGATCTATGCAAAACAAGACTACCTAATGCTTATGGATACTCGCCGACAGAGGATATACAGGTGCTTTCTCCTACCAGAAAAGGCCCGAGCGGAACCGTTGAGCTGAATAGGAAGCTTCAGCAGGAGCTTAATCCTCCTGCCGCAGGAAAATCAGAGATCAAAACTCCGCTTTACATATACCGAAAAGGCGATAAGGTAATGCAGACAAAGAATGATTACGATATTCTGTGGAAGAAAACCTTAGATGATGAGAAAACAGAAAGCGGAGCCGGAATTTTCAATGGAGATATAGGAATAATTATCGGCGTAAATAAGATCCTGAGAACAGTTACGATCGATTTTGAGGGCAGAGTAGCAGTTTATTCAGACGATATGCTGGACAACCTGGAGCTTGCGTATGCAGTGACAGTACACAAAAGTCAGGGAAGCGAATTTGACGCAGTTATCCTTACGATCTTCGGCGGGTTCGATAAGCTTTATTACAGAAATCTGCTGTATACCGCAGTTACAAGAGCCAAAAAGCTAATGATAATAGTAGGGTCGAAGAAGCGCGTGGAGTTTATGATAGACAATAACCGCAGAATGCTCAGGTATACCTGCCTTAAAAATATGCTCAAGGAGCTGAACGACAATGAAAGCGAAGAAATGCAGATTCTTGAATTGTAAATTTTGGCTTGATATGCTTTTTCCCAACCGCTGTCCCTGCTGCGGCAGGGTGATTCAGTGGGATAAGCTTTTATGCAGATCGTGCATGGACGATCTTCCTTATCTAGACGATACGCCGTGGCAGCTGAGATATTCTGATAAAACCGGAAGTTCCGTAATGATGTTTGACTACGCCGTTTCCGCTTTTGCTTATGAATCTCTTGCAATTGAGGGAATATATTCGCTTAAGAACGGTTACGGAATGAATTTTGCCGAATATGCCTGTAAAATTTTGTGCGATAAGCTTGAAAACGACGGAATGTGCAAAGCGGATATAATAACTGCTGTACCTATGTCGCGCAGAAAAAGGCTGGCAAGAGGATATAATCAGGCGGAGGTTATATCGGAATATCTGGAAAAAGCTCTGGATATTCCTGCGGATTTTTCTCTTTTAAAAAGAACCAAGGCAAGTCTTGAGCAGCATACGCTTCACTCTGCACAACGCCGTGAATTTGCCGATAGTATTTATTACATTAATCCGAAAGCCAATGATGTAAAAGATAAAACGGTTATACTATGCGATGATGTTTTTACAACCGGCGCAACTATGAATAAATGTGCAGAACTTCTGAAAGAAATGGGAGCGGTTAAAGTATACTGCGTTTCAATATGCTGTACTGAGAAAAAATTATCCGGCATCAAGGAATAATTTACAATAAAAAAGAAACAATAGCTGTAAAGGCTATATTTAAGCCTGCCTTTAAAATCCAAATGGAAAGAGGGTGAGGTTTCATGCCTTTGCAGTCAGAGCGGGCATGAACGGTCTATGGCAAAAAAACTCACGGTCAGGGAATTTAACGGTATTAAAAATCTGGTGTCTGTGCAGAACGATCTGATTTACCGCTTTGAAACTTATTCAAAGCAGGTAACGGAGCCTCAGCTGAGAGAAGCTTTTCAGAAGCTTTGTGCTTCCGCTAAAAATCATAAGAGAAAGCTATTAAAAACACTGGAGGTTTCAGATGAATGAGAATATGAAGATAATTACTGACGCAAGAAAGCTTGTTAAAAATGCATCGCTGGAGCATTGCAATGCTTTCAACGAGCTTTGCGGCTCTCAATGCTCAGAGGCAATATTATCTGTACTTGAGGGTGAAGTAAGAATGGCTTCTTCTCTTCAGAAGCTTGAACAATTTTTTACTAACGGTGAATCCGAACCTGCTGCAAATGAGTATGAGGTCAATAAATTCAGAAACAGCGAGGGAGTATAATTATTACAGCAAAGATACCGCACTAATACCGTCCGTCAAAAAGAAGTATGAGCAAATACCTAAAGGCTGCGAGCTGTAAACTGCGCAGCCTTTTTCTTTTTAGAACAATTTTGACGATCTGCTGCCTCCGTAGGAGCCGCAGTGTTAAAGCGACAATAAATATCTATTTCCTGCTGACTTATCATGCGCATGAACCACTTTATGCAGAATTTCAGGAGTAAGCTCTGTTATAGCAGTATATTTGCGGATAATAAAGTTCTTTCTTTTATTTACTCAAAAACATTCATATTCGTCGGGTCAAGATTGCGTTTCAGATACAGGTTCAATCAACGTATAATTAAACTGATTTTAAAATGATAATAATGTCTTTTGCAGTCTTAAACAAGTTTATCTGTTTCTTTGAAAGTGAACAGTAAACCTGTTTTCTACGCAAAGGATAGATGTGGTTTTTCAGCAATTCGTCGTTTATTTTTTAATAAAAAACCGCCGCATTTATTAGCGGCGGTTCTGAATTTTATTTTCCAATAAACTTTTTATACTGTGCATTGAATGTCTTAAGCTCGGAATCTATGGTATTATTATAGGTTTCTCGAAGCTGAGTCCAAGTATACTGAGCTCCGTCATCGTCAGTTTTCATAACCGAGGAATACATATATGAAATTATAGCTTCCTTTGTTGCGGTAGTAGCAGCGTCATCATCCGAAAGCTCTGTAGAAATTCCGTAACCCGGGTCGATCATCTGAACATATTTGTCAGTAAATGTTTCTTCATACGCCATATTGTACATTTCTTCAGTCCAATTGGAATTAGTAGTAAAGAACTTTTCCTTGTCGATCTGCTTATATTTTTCGTCAGTGTTTACAAGTCTGGCGCATTCCATCCATGTCTTCATGGCTTCTTTTTTAGTTGAACCCTTGACCCACATATATGCATTGATCTCAGGAGTGCAGTAATAGGTGTCTGAATTAGGATCCTTAGGCATAGGAACTATTCCCCATCTTTCTCCGTCAGCGGGTTTATGAGTACCGGAAACTGCCCATGGTCCCATAGCATAGAACAGAATATTCTTTTTAAAAGCGTCTGCAGCCTGACCTACCCAATCGGAGTAATACATTCCGTTTTTCTGAATATTGTAAAGCAGCTCGGAGGCACGCTCAAAATCGGCGTCGTAAATGTTCGAAACGTATTCCTTGTTCTCAGAGTCATATGAGATAAGCGTTTTTCCAGTAGAATGGAAAATAAATGGAGCAAACCAGCCGTTTACGCCGAACCTTTCTTCACCGTCTGAAGCGCCGGAGCAATATTCATCCATAAGATCATACCAAGTATCCCAGTCCCAGTCGCCTGCCATATAAAGGTCGTAAGGATCTTCAAGCTGAGATGCTTCTATCATACTTTTATCATAGGTAAGAACCGAGTTCGTAACAAATTTTACAGGGGCAACATAATGTTTTCCGTTAAGAGCAAAATTCTCTGCGGTATCTTTTACACCGCTCCAAAGGCTGCTGTCGAAATCTACAAGTTCGTCAATTGGCTGGAACATATCCTTGATAACGTTGGCAGGAAACGTCATTTTCTGCTCATACCAGAACATATCCGGCGGGTCGTTTGACATAAGCTTTGCTGCAAGCTGTTCATATTTCTCCATCGAAGGGGTCTGCCAATATGTAATAGAGCCGCCCTTCTTCTGGAAAAGATCAAGATCAGTCCTTGTTTCAGGCTCTCTTTTTGTCGGATTGATATCAAAATATGAAAGCCAGATCAGATCCTTTTCAGCGCCGTCTGAAATAGCGGCGATCTGATCTGTATCTTCGACCTTTACTTTATCAACATATGATTCTTCTTCACTCTTTGGGGATTTTCCGCATCCTACGATTCCGAAAACAGACGCAGCGGCAATTATCCCGGCGAGGATCCTCTTGGTATTTCTCATATTAAAACCTCCATAATTAAAACTTAAAAAAGTGATTATTACCTTATTTATATTTTAATTATATCATTGCATGTAAACGTTGTCAATAACACAGAAATACCTTAATGTTTGCGTAATCATTTTTGTTTATTTCACACAAATAACTGCTTGCTTTATAGGTGAATTCACACAAAGTGAGTTTTTGCTTCTTTACATAAAAATAACAGCGCCTAACTGCTATAAAACAGTTTCGGCGCTGTTGTTTCATTGGTTAATAATTATTCTTCAGGCAGAGCCGGCAGTCGTTCGCAGGAATTTTCAGAAGATCTGCTGAAATACGCCCGAGTTTCCCTTACGATCACAGGGCTCAGAGCAAATAACGCGGCAAGATTCGGCAGAGCCATAAGTCCGTTGAAAATATCCGCAATGGTCCATACCGAGCTTACGGTCATATACGGACCGATAAAAACGGCTGCAATATAAAAGAATCTGTATATTTTAACCGCGCCTTCGCTCCCTCCGGAAAGATATTCAAGACAGCGTTCTCCGTAATAATTCCATCCGAGTATTGTTGTAAAGGCAAAAAAGACAAGACATATCATAAGTATAAAAGCCGGTACCGAGGCGGGAAGAAAAGAAAATCCTTCTTTAAATGCATGAGTTGTAACCTCAACTCCCTCATACAGTCTGCCGGTCGCCGGATTTACAGCGTTATAGCTGCCCATCATAATAATGGATATACCGGTCATTGTACATACGATTATAGTATCTATAAAAGTGCCGCACATAGAAACAAGTCCCTGCCGCACAGGCTCGTTGGTTTTTGCTGCAGCTGCGGCAATAGGAGCCGAGCCAAGTCCCGCTTCGTTAGAAAAAACTCCGCGCGCTACACCCTTCTGCATTGCTGCAAAAATTATAGGCAGTGAACCTCCGGCGGCAGCTTTGAAACTGAAAGCCTGAGAAAAAATCAGAGAAACGGCAGACGGAAGCCTTTTGATATTTATAAGAATAAGTGCAAGGCAGGAGGCAATATAAACTACTGCCATAAAAGGCACAACTACCTGTGAAACTCCTGAAATTCGCTTTATTCCTCCGATTATAACAAGCGCTGCACAGATAGTTACAATTAATCCTGAAATAATTACAGCTGTCGTATATTCGGTTCCAAATACGGTAACGGTATGCTTTCTCGCAGGGTCAAAGAAATTTTGAACCGCTGATGAAATTCCGTTTATTTGTGAAAAAGTACCTATACCGAAAATTCCTACGCAGGCTCCGAAAAAAGCAAATACTTTTGCAAGCCATTTCCAGCGTTTTCCCATTCCGTTTTCAATATAGTAAAACGGACCTCCGCATACATGACCGTTTTCATCTATTTTTCTGTATTTGATAGCAAGGAAACCTTCGGAAAACTTTGTAGCCATACCAAAAAAAGCGGCGATCCACATCCAGAACAAAGCGCCGGGACCTCCCGAAAGTATTCCTACCGCAGTTGCGACGCCTACTATATTACCGGTCCCTATTGTGGCAGAGAGAGCAGTGCATAGAGCGCCGAAGCTTGAAATTTCTCCTTCTCCGCCTTCTTCGTTTTTAAACATGAATTTAAGAGCTTTGGGCAGTCGGACTATCTGAAGAAGCTTCAGTCTTATTGTAAGGTAAATTCCTGCTGCTATAATTATAACAATTAGCGGAACGCCCCATACAATATTATCTATTCTTGTTAGCAGTTCGCTGAATGACATTAACTTTACTTTCCCTTCTTTAACCGAAATTCAGCGTCGGTTTAGTAAATAAATGCCCCCGAAATTTTTATTTTTTATCTTTTATTGATCGCCTGTTGATTCGCGAAGTATTACTTTATGTTCTACTGTATAATATCTGTTATCCTTATTTGAAGAAGCAAAATTATCTATAAGCTTCTGAACAACAAGTTCACCCATTTTTGCACAAGGCTGTTCAACGGTCGATACGGTAGGATTCATCATTTCGCACATTGAAATATTGTCAAAGCCCATTACGGAAATATCCTTGCCTACTGTCAGACCAAGCTCACAGGCTTTTCTTATAGCGTTCATAGCAAGTATATCAGAAACTGCGAATACGGCAGTAGGTCTTTCCTTCAGTGCGGCAAACTGCTCCATTGCAATACCGCCGTGCCAGAAATCGTAAGTTCCTTTATATATATAATTAGGATTTACAGGTATGTTATATTCGTTCAGCGCTCTCAGATAACCGGATTCCCTCTGTGATGATGAAACGGCAGAATCTTCTGTTCCGATAAATGCAATTTTTCTGTGACCCTTTCTTATCAATGCTCGGACGGCGTCATAGCCTGCCTGTTCATCGTTAACGGTAACTGTAAGAACGTTTGCGCCTTCCACTCCCTCACAGCAGAGAGCGACATCGTAATTTTCTGCAAGTCTGTTCAGCGTTTCGGCATTATATGATGTTCCGAGAAGCACTACTCCGTCTACCGTTCGGTTAAACAGCATATTCATTTGTCTCATTTCAACCTGAGATGTAGAGTTAGATGCGGTCGTAATTATATCATATCCTACTTTATTTGCGTAATTCTGCATTCCCGCAACTATCTTCATATAAAGGGAGTGGTCCGATGTCGGCATAATTACAAGTATAACGTTTGTAGCGCATTTCCTGAGATTTCTGCCGAGAAAATTAGGCGAATAATTGAGTCTTTCGATCGTGTCTTTTACAAGTCTTGTCGAGTTCTCGGAAACGTTTGTACTTCCGTTGAGCACTCTGGAAACGGTAGCAACGGAAACTCCGGCTTCACGGGCAACATCTTTTATAGTAACGCTCATATATTACCAATCCTTTCGTTGATGATCTGAAACTATTATTAAATTAAGCAGATGCTGTATCAGATAAAGACAATAATACTATTATATTATACCATATTTGATCTAACACTCCAATATGCATTACCAACAAAATTGTTTTTACATTTTAGTGTGTTTTGCTGTATGGTTCTACAACTAATCATATAATTTTACACTGTTGAATATTGAATGCAAGCCTATTAAAAAACAGACTTAAAAAATATCTGCTGAATGCATAAGAAAGAATTTTATGTCAACAATAATGGCAAAGGACTAATGCTTCCGATGGCATTACGTACCGTGCTTGGACACACCTCCGAGCCATAAAAATCGGCAGAATTATTGCATAAGCTTAATTATGAAAGGAATGGCGTTATGAAAAAGTTCAAAAATACTAAGCTGCACAGAGTTATGGGCGGCAAGGGAATGTACATTACTTTGGGAGCGTGTATTCTCGCAGTAGGCGGAGCGGGAATTGCCGCTTACAACAAGGCCGTGACCAAAATAAACGATAACCTGACATTCTCTATTCCGGATACCAGTATCGTTCAGAAGGAGCAGCAGGCGGATAAGAAGCAGAGCGGCGTTGAAAAAGATGACAGCAGTTCAATGAGTGACGAAATGCAGGAGCTTTTGTCAACTCAGCCCAACGTTATGCCCGTCAACGGAGAAGTTATCAATCCTTTCAGCAACGGCGAGCTTGTTAAATCAAAAACCCTCGGCGTATGGAAAACTCATGACGGCGTTGATATTGCTTCGGATACCGGTACTCAGGTAAAGTCTATGAACAGAGGAGAGGTAACTAAGATATGGGACGACCCTCTATGGGGCAACTGCGTTACGATCGATCACGGCGACGGTATTATAGGTCATTACTATAACCTATCTTCAGCCGTAACAGTAGAAGAGGGCGATAAGGTAGAATCGGGACAGGTTATAGGAGCGATAGGTGATACCGCACAGATAGAGGCGGCTGAGGTTTCTCATCTTCATTTCGGGCTGAAAAGAAATGGGGAGTGGATAGATCCTATTAATTTCATTGACCCTAACAGCAATAAATAATACTTCCGGTATGTAATTCCGTCGTTCGGTTTACACAGAGTTCATAATTGTATGCTATTCTGTAATAAGTAAACCGAAAGGCGGAATTTTTATGTTTACTGTTATGGTAGTTGAGGACGACAATAATACACGCAGGCTTACAGCGGACGTTCTGGAGGAGAACGGCTATAAAGCTGTTTTGGCGAAGGACGGCATTGAAGCGCTTGAAATAATGGACGAAAAGCATATTGATCTTATCATAATGGATATAATGATGCCAAGAATGGACGGCTACGAGCTTACTAAACAGCTGAGAAGTGCGGACTGCAATATTCCGATACTTATGGTAACCGCCAAGGAAGCTATCAGCGACAAGAAGAAGGGCTTTATAATCGGTACGGACGATTATATGGTAAAGCCTGTCGACGAGGAAGAAATGCTGCTGAGAATATCTGCGCTGCTGAGAAGATCGCAGATTGCAAACGACCATAAAGTAACCGCTGGAGATACCGTTTTTGATTACGATACTCTGACAGTTATACACGGCGCGCAGAAAACAGAGCTGCCTTTAAAGGAATTTATGCTTATATATAAGCTTCTTTCATACCCAAATAAAATATTCACAAGACGTCAGCTTATGGACGAGATATGGGATATGGCGTCTGATACCGACGAAAGAACGGTAGACGTACACGTTAATCGGCTTAGGGAGCGATTTAAAGACAACTGCGATTTTGAGATAGTTACCGTCAGAGGATTGGGTTATAAGGCGGTGAAAACAGGTGAATAAACGCTCTGTAGACAGGCTGCTGTTCAAAAAGCACCGCTCTATAAATTTCTGCGCTGTACTGCTTGTATTTTCTATAATGATAATTGCGGGTATACTGACCTTTATTTCAGTAATTCTTTTCAGGCATTTCGGGCATTTTCCCAATAGATTCGAGGCGCCGCTGGTGATGATGTTTATAGCGCTCTGCGTCAGCGTTGTGATAGGTACTTTTCTATCAGTATTTGCAACACGCTCAATACTTAAGCCTATTAACGATATGCAGAAGGCGATGAAAAAGGTTGAAAGCGGCGATTTTTCCGTTCGGGTTTCAAGAAAGGAAACCTACGGAGAAATAGACGAGCTGGTAAAAAGCTTTAACTGCATGGTCGAGGAGCTGAACGGTATCGAAATGTTCCGTGAGGACTTCATAAACAGCTTTTCCCATGAGTTCAAGACTCCGATAGTTTCAATTCAGGGGTTTGCAAAACAGCTTAAAAAGGACGGCCTTTCGGAGGATAAAAAGCGGGAATACATAGATATAATAATTTCCGAATCAAAGCGTCTTACAAATCTTTCTTCAAATATACTTCTTTTGAACAAATTTGAAAATCAGCAGTTTATAACCGATACTGCGGATTTTTACCTTGATGAACAGATACGAAGCTGTATTCTTCTGCTCGAAAAACAGTGGTCAAAGAAAAATATTGAGTTTGATATAGAACTTGAGCCTGTTCTTTACAACGGCAATCAGGAAATGCTTTCTCAGGTCTGGGTCAATATTTTGAATAATTCAATTAAATTCAGTCCTCAAAATACCACAATTACAGTACGTACTTCTGTAAAAGATAATAAAATACGGATAGATATATGTGACTGCGGCGAAGGTATGGACGAAAACACTATCAATCATATATTTGAACGGTTTTATCAGGGAGATTCCGCTCATGCTTCAGAGGGCAACGGTCTGGGACTTCCTGTTGTTAAAAGAATAGTAGAGCTTTGCGGCGGAACGATAAGAGTTGAGTCGCAGAAGGGAAGGGGCACTGTATTTTCAGTATTCCTCAACGTTCAGAAATAGTTTTAAATATAAACATCAGCAGCAGAAATATGATTATATATGGAGAAGGGCAGAAGCAAAGAATTGCTACCGCCCTATTTTTCGTTGATTTGCTGATACAGACGTATCTGTCAGCCGAGAATATTTTAATATCATTCTCCTAATCTGAGCATTTCGTCGATACATACTCTTGATTCTGCAATTTCTTCAGCTGTCATAAGTATTTCAAATGCATCTCCGCCGCCGATTCCTAAGCATGAATTATAAACGTCCATTAGCGTCGTAAGCTTCATGTTGGGACAGAGAATTTTTTTGGAAAGAATATAAAATTTCTTTTCCGGACATTCATACTGTAAATGCTCCGCAATACTTATCTCTGTTCCTATTATAAATTCCTTTGCTTCTGAATTTTTGGCAAAGCTCATTATTCCGGCGGTAGAGCCGACATAATCAGCCTGCTCCGAAACTGCGGGAACGCATTCCGGGTGAACCAGCACAAGTGCATCAGGGTGCAGACGTCTGGCTTCCGTTACTTCACTTGGATCTACTGCAGCGTGGACAGGACAGCCGCCCTGCAAAAGCTTTATATCCTTTTCAGGTACATTTTTCTGAACGAACGCTCCTAGGTTGCAGTCGGGTATAAACAGAATTTTTTCTGCGTCCATAGCCTTTACTATCTTTACAGCCGACGAGGATGTTACGCAAACGTCGCATACGGCTTTTAACCTTGCGGTCGTATTTATATATGCGACTACTTTTCTGTCAGGCTCTCGTTCTTTAATCGCTTTTATCATTTCAGGTTCCATCTGCTCCGCCATAGGACAGCCTGCCATAGGATTCGCAAGAAAGACCCTTTTGTCCGGAGAAAGCATTTTAGCTGTTTCAGCCATAAAATGAACTCCGCAGAATAAAATATTCTTATTTTTGACCTTTGAAGCGTCAACGCTGAGCTTATATGAATCTCCTGTAAAATCTGCGATTTCGACTATCTCCCGTGCCTGATAGCTGTGCGCCAGAATACAAATATCCTTTTCCCTTTTCAGCTCAATGATCAGCTGCTGAATATCCTTTATCATAACCTATCACCCAATATATAAAATTCGACATATACTTATTTAATTATACTATATATTAAGGGTATTGTCAACTGCTGAAAAGACTTAAGAAGTTATTCCTCCGCGGAACATAAAATACGTCAGCAGAATTTGACTTTCAATTCATTCCATGCTATAATAAACTATAATGGAATAGTATACTTATCTCAGAGAGGAAATACAATAAATGAATGAGAAAAATATCAGAAATTTCTGTATAATAGCCCATATAGACCACGGAAAATCCACGCTTGCCGACAGAATATTGGAACAGACCGAAACTGTAGCTCTGCGCGATATGGAAAATCAGCTGCTTGATAATATGGATATTGAGCGCGAACGCGGAATTACTATAAAGGCTCGTGCTGTCCGTCTGAATTATCATGCCGATAACGGTGAAGACTATGTGTTTAATCTGATAGATACCCCTGGTCATGTTGACTTTAACTATGAGGTATCTCGTTCTCTTGCCGCATGCGAGGGGGCGGTGCTTGTCGTGGACGCTTCTCAGGGAATAGAGGCTCAGACGCTTGCAAACACATATCTTGCTATAGAACATGATCTTGAGGTCGTTCCGGTCGTTAATAAGATCGATCTTCCGTCAGCCGATCCTGAAAGGGTCTGTGCCGAGGTCGAAAATGTGATCGGTATTCCTGCTATGGATGCGCCGAGAGTTTCCGCAAAAATGGGAATCAATATTCATGAGGTTTTAGAGAGGGTAATCAAGGATATTCCATGCCCTAAGGGCAGTGAATCCTCTCCGCTTAAAGCGCTTATCTTTGACAGCTATTACGATTCCTATAAAGGCGTAATTATTTTTGTAAGAGTAAAAGAAGGTCACGTTAGGGTTGGCGATAAAATTAAGCTTATTGCGACAGGCGCAGAGTTCCAGACTACTGAGATAGGCTATATGGGCGCTACCGACCTGGTTCCTGTTGGAGAACTTCATGCCGGCGAGGTAGGCTATATTGCCGCTTCGATAAAGTATATAGGAGATACTCAGGTCGGTGATACCGTAACGAATGCCGACTGCCCCTGCTCTGAGCCGCTTGCAGGCTATAAAAAAGTAAATCCTATGGTTTATTCCGGAATATATCCTGCGGACGGAGCAAAGTATCCCGATCTTAGGGACGCCCTTGAAAAGCTTATGCTTAACGATGCGTCGCTGTCATATGAGCCTGAAACGTCAGTTGCTCTCGGTTTCGGCTTCCGCTGCGGCTTTCTTGGACTGCTTCATATGGAGATAATTCAGGAACGGCTTGAAAGAGAATATAATCTTGACCTTATTACTACCGCTCCGTCGGTTATTTATAAGGTAAATCTTACCGACGGCAGCACTGTTTATATAGATAATCCTACCAATTATCCCGATCCTGCGCTTATCGCTTCTGCGGAGGAGCCTATGGTAAAAGCCGATATTCTTACCCCCTCGGAGTTTGTGGGAAATATTATGGAGCTTTGTCAAGACAGGCGGGGAGTTTTCAAAAATATGACCTATCTTGATGAAACCCGTGTAGAGCTGCATTATGAGCTGCCGCTGAATGAGATAGTTTATGACTTTTTTGACGCACTGAAATCCCGTACGAAGGGTTACGCTTCTTTCGATTATGAAATGAAAGGCTATTCGCCCAGCAAGCTCGTTAAGCTGGATATTCTTCTTAACGGCGAGGTCGTAGACGCACTTTCCTTTATTGTTCATGTTGATAAGGCATATGCCAGAGGAAGAAGAATTGCCGAGAAGCTGAAAGAAAATATCCCGAGACAGCTATTTGAAGTGCCTATACAGGCGGCGATCGGAGGAAAAGTAATTGCCAGAGAAACCGTAAAGGCAATGCGTAAGGACGTGCTTGCAAAGTGTTACGGAGGAGATATTACCAGAAAAAAGAAGCTGCTTGAAAAGCAGAAAGAGGGCAAAAAGAGAATGCGCCAATTAGGTTCTGTCGAAGTTCCGCAGGAGGCGTTTATGTCGGTGCTGAAGCTTGACGATTAATTGTCAGAATAGTAAATAATCCTGCATAGGGGAAACAGATATGAAAATGAAAATTTGTCCCAAATGTGAAGGGATCTTTGCAGAAACAAAGTACATATGCCCCGACTGCGGGTGCATATTAGAATCCGATGATAATGTTACGTATAAGAAGTTAAAAAGAAATCTAAAAAGAATGAGCAGTCGTGCCGTAGATCTTTCGCCTGACAGAGCAGAGCTTGTATTGTGCCTGATACTTGCAGTTCAGAGTATACTTTACCTGATCGTTTCTACTTTGATCAAAAAGGCTGATATAGTAAATAGTCTTTATCTGTCTGCTTTAGATCTTCTTATCATAATATCGGTTGTGTTTAAGGGTTTTCTTTATAGAACATTCTCCTGGAAAAGTTTTATTACCAGGCTCAAAGGCGGTGATAAGGAAAAAGTGTATCCGTCTTTTTTTGAAAGCTTTCTGAGAAAGACAGCTTTGATCTTTTGGACGGTATTTTCTTCATCTCTGATCTTGCTTTCCTTTATGCCTGTTTGACAGCGGAAAACTTTAATAGATGTTAGATAGGAGTAAAAAATGGCTTTGCTTTTGAAAAACAAGAATTTATTTCATAAGCTTGCTCCGCTCTGGGCAGTTCTGGTTACCGCTTTATATTTTTGCGGCTGCTGGTACGCTTATTTTTACTGTGCAAGCACTGAAACCGCATATTATTTTAATACCTATGTAAAATACGGTCTGTGGGTCGTTTATGAGCTTATTTTCTTTTTCAGCTTTGCTGCAAATAATGCGACTGAATTTGCACGTCATGTGATGTATTATTTCTTATCGGCAGGAATAGGTGCGGCAGTATTATATTTCTGGATCGACAGAGTATTTGCTCCTGATATGTCGCAGGCTTACTGGCAGATAGTATATTATCTTTACAATAGCTATCATATCGAGGTCTTCAGAAGTATTGCGGTTGACTTGCTGGGTCTTGTACTTTTCGGAGGAGTTTTCTGTGCGGTGAAATACAAAAAGAATAATGGCGCATGGATAAGAAAACATATACGCTGAACGCCGCAGATATAAAAGGAGATATTTATGGAAATTGCTGTTGCCGCCGCAGTAATATTGGTTCTTTGTCTGTGTCTTGGAGTAAGTCTGAAAATTTTATCTGAGATCCTGCTTGCGGCCTTGTTTATCATAACCGCAGCCATGACATTGTTTTTTATTTTCAGCCTTTATAATATACTTACGTCAAAGCGCAGCAAAGGGGTGTTTCTGCGTATTGCAAAGGAAGAAAAGAACCGCTTTGACGCTGCTTTTTATCTTGTGGACGGACAAGAATATCCCAATGCGTTCCCGTGCGAGGTAATAATGCGCGGCAGGCTTTACAGAGTCGGCAGGGAATCAACTTTGTATCTTTGTACCAGAAAACACTGTGTATATGATAAAAACGCCGCAGCCGCAGTAGCCGCCGGAATTATTTCCTGCCCTTTGCTTATTGCTGTTCTTATATTTTGCTCAGACATATTTTTATAACAGAAGATAAAGAAAGGACTCAATATGAACGATTTGCCGAAATCAATGAAATACTCGCTTATATTCGGACTTGGCGGAGCTGTTCTGCTTCCGTTGATTTATGAGGTATACGCAAACGCTTCCAGGACTTTTGCGGTTTTGCTGCTGATATGCTGGTCAGTATTTGCAGGGATAAAGTTCTCAATGCTGAAATTCAGAGCAGCAGCCGTAGGGATCGCTGCCTGTCTTGCCTACAGCGGAATACTGGGACTTATCTGCTATGTAATAATACATCCAGCAGCGGTAAGCTTTATAGGAAGCCGTTCCGTCTACTTTCAGCTTGGTCTTGAAGAACAGATGTGGTTCGTACTTTATGCGGCTCTTATACTTCTGGGAATGTTTGCTGTTTGCTTTGCCAAGTACGGTGTATGCGCGGCCGTAAGACATATACGCGGCAATAGTGAAAAGGCGGCTTTGTATATAGAGGACGCTTTTAAAGACGGCGAAGAAAGCAAATGACGGGTATTTATATTCACGTTCCGTTTTGTCTTAGAAAATGTCCTTACTGCGATTTTTATTCGGTCAGGTGGAGTGCGGAAGCTGCAAATGCATATGTAAACGCTGTTCTGCGGAATATTGAAAGTTATGCGGAATACTGTCTGAGCGCTGATACGATTTATTTCGGAGGAGGAACACCGTCCCTTCTTACTGCGGAGCAGATAAACAGCATTTTAAGTGCTGCGGATAAAAGTTTTAATCTGTTGAATCCTGAAATTACAATAGAGTGCAATCCGTCCTCTTCTTATTATGAAAAGCTTTATGATTACCGTTCAGCCGGAGTAAACAGGCTGTCCTTCGGAGTGCAGTCGGCGGACGATTCAGAGCTTAAAGGTTTGGGTCGGCTTCATACCTTTGAAAGAGCCTGTATAGCTGTTAACGGTGCAGTCAAAGCCGGGTATAACAATATATCCTGTGATATAATGCTGGGACTGTGCGGACAGTCGCTTGATTCTCTTAGATACAGCGTAGAGCGTATAAGCAGTCTGCCTGTATCCCATATTTCTGCTTATATGCTGAAAATAGAAGAGAATACGCCGTATAACTGCGCTGAAGTCAAAAGCTCAGCTGCCGACGACGAGCTTATGAGTGATATGTATCTGAATATGATTAATATTCTTGAAGACAGAGGATTTATGCAGTATGAGATCTCAAATTTTGCAAAGCCGAGAATGGAAAGCCGTCATAATCTTAAATACTGGCAGGGAGAGGAATATATAGGTATCGGACCTGCGTCACATTCTTTTTTCTGCGGAAAGAGGTATAAGTGTCCTGACGATATAGAATCATTTATTGAAAGCAGGCAGCAGTCAAAGGAAATCACTGAAGAATCTCCGAATAAGCTTGAGGAATACATTATGCTCGGACTTAGACTGAAAAGGGGCGTACTTATAAGCAGGATAGCGGAGCTTGGAGGAAATAATATTGCGTATAAAGCGGCAGAACAGGCAGGCGTTCTAGAAAAGCACGGGTTGTGTATATTCAATGGGGAACGGATATATCTCACTCCTGAGGGCTTTTTGGTGTCCAATGAGATTATTGCGCGTTTTTTGGATCTGTAATAGTTAATATGTCTAAATATTTGTGTGTATTGTTGTGCAGGTATACAATATAAGATCAAGTTCCTTGCACTTTTTCAGAAAAAATGATAAAATAAAATAGAACGCATTTTGTATTGTGTATTTTGATTGGAGTTTTTTATGAAAAAGCTTTTGATTTTATTTGCCGCTGTATTAACGGCGACAGCCTTCTCATCCTGCGGAAAAAGCGGAGAGAAAGAAGAGATCGCAGTTCCGATACTTGAAACCAAGGACGTAACATATAAGACCGAAAGAGCTGAAGTATCCGATATATCTGAAAAGTATTACCAGAAAGGCAGCTACGGATACCCGTACTATGAATTTGTGTCGTTCAAGGCGAGCGGACAGATCGAAACATTGAATGTCGAAACAGACACCGAGGTAAAAAAAGGAGATCTGCTTTGCGCTTTGAATACTGACGAGCTTCAGGAGCAGATAGAGGAAAAAGAGGTATATCTAAAACAGGCAGAGAAAACCCTTGAAACCCTGAGGACAAACGGCGGTTCAGCTGATGAAATAAAGTTTGCTCAGATAGATCTGGAAATACAGCAGCTTGAATACGACCATCTTGTATCCTCTCTCGACGACTATAACGTATACGCTCCCTGCGACGGAGTATTTAATATTATGACAGGCGATGACCGCAGGCAGGAGCTTAACGTATATTCATATGTTAATAAGGGGCAGATTTTTGGTTTTGCCGCCGACAGATCACAGGAATATCTTTGCTGTGAGATATATGATAATCCGCTTAATAACGTAAATTTCGGCACTAAGGTACTGCTTGAACAGGGAGCTAATTCGTGCGGCGGCACAGTTACGGATATAATCCGCAACGAAAACGGTGAATATTCCACATATATTTATGTTATAACTCCCGATGAAGACGGAGAGCTTTTTGATTTCGGAGAAATACAGGTCTGCTTTGACGTTTATTCGAGGCTTGATACTGTCGTAGTTTCCAAAAAAGCCGTTAAGACAATCGGGGAGAGAACCTTTGTAAATCTGCTTATAGACGGAGTTAAGGTTGAGCAGGATGTTGAGCTTGGAATAGAGGACGGAGAAAGAGTTGAGATCCTCAGCGGATTAACCGGCGGAGAAGAGCTTATTCTCAACTGAGATCGTAAAATTGTACAAAAATACTGCGGTATCTCAGCGGTAAAGTCCAATATATATAGAAAATGGCGGATAAGGCTAAAACCGCTTGATTTTTCGATCAGAATAGTATAAAATTATTTATATGTGTAAGGACTGAAAAAGTCCGAAGCAAAAAACGGAGATATATCTAGGAGGATTTTCAGATGAAGGACGTTCTGTCTAATATATGGGTGAAACGCTGTGTTTCAATTTTCAATGTAGCGTATTTTGCTGTAATAGTGCTGCTGACATATGCAACCTTTCTCTATAAGCTTGAATTTGCGGAAGGAATGCAGGCATCTTTTTTTCTGATTTATACCTTCGCAAGTCTTGTATTCCTTATTCTTATGCTTTATACTAGAAATCAGCCTATCACTAAGCTTCTGAGCGTGCTTATGCTTCCGGTAGTGTTTTTTATGATACTGTTCAATATGGGCATATGGGTGCTGATAATTCCGCCTTTTATTGTTGCTATTGTAATGTTTTTTGCGGCAGGCAATAACGAAAATGTAAAGGTAATTATGGGAACTATATATCTTCTGCTTTATGTACTCGGACTTGTTGCTTATTTTGTGCTGAATATGCTTTTCGGAGGTTCTTCCGTTGAAACCGTACTGGATATGAATATAGATCCTTCCGGAAAGGTTTACAGCAGGTACAGCGATCAGGCAGAAAAGCTAGCGGAAGTAACTGATGAGAAAAACGCTATTTCGCCCGACGGAAAATATAAATTTTATCTTGTAGACGTGCAGGACAGCGATAAGGGTGCGGTCAAGATTTATGTTGAGCCTTACGGTGAGGATATTGAACTTAAATTTTTTACTCTTAAACAGAAGGGCATAAGAAAAACTATTACCAATAAAGGCATAAGAGGAATAATTCCTGATGTCGGCTGGTCTGTAAGAACTAATGATTCAGGCAAAAAGGAGCTTATAGTACAGTACCGACTTGCGGACGGCGGAGAACTGAAGGAAGGCTCGGTTTCAAATATGCCTGATAAGCAGTATCTTGACTTCCTGGGAATTTCATAATATATCTGTTATAAAAAAATCCGTTTGACATTACTTCGTCAAACGGATTTTTTATTTTAAGTATCATGCTATTTTTGACTTCAGAGCTTTGATCAGCTCTCCTACCTTTTCTGGTGATTCTTTGCCGTATTCCGCAGCCACATCTACTACAGCGCTTCCTACTATCACGCCGTCGCAGTAGGAAGATATATGCTCAGCCTGTTCGGCGTTCGATATTCCGAAGCCTATACAAGCAGGGCAGGTTATTTCGGAACTTTGCAGAGGCGCTGTAAGCTCGCTGAAATCAGTGGAAAACTCGTTTCTCTTTCCGGTAACTCCGAGAGAGGATACGATATAAAGAAATCCCTTCGACTCCTTTGCTATCATTTTTACTCTTTCATGAGAGGTAGGCGCGACAAGATTTATAGAATATATGCCGTATTTATCGGCATAAGGCATAATTTCCCCCCGTTCTTCAAAAGGCAGGTCGGGTACTATTACTCCGTCGATCTCACAGTCCGAGCAAAGCCTGAAAAACCTTTCAGTACCGTATCTGAAAATAGTATTTACATACATCATAAGAAGTATCGGCTTATCTGTTTTCTTTCGTATGGATCTAACGGTATCAAATATCTTATCCAGCGTAGTTCCGTTTTCCAGCGAACGCATACTGGCTTTCTGAATAGTCGGACCCTCGGCTATCGGATCAGAAAACGGAACTCCCAGCTCAACTATATCCGAGCCGTTTTCAAACATAGAAAGAACGCATCTTTCGGTAGTTTCCATGTCCGGATCGCCTGCTGTTATAAATGTTATAAGTGCTTTTTTATTATCTTTTTTAAGCTGCTCAAAGCATATGTCTATTCTATTCTTCATTTATTTCTACCTCCCTGTAGCGGGCGACGGAATATACGTCCTTATCGCCTCTTCCTGAAAGATTAATTACTAATATCTGATCTCTGTTCATTTTCGGAGCAATTTTCAAAGCAGCGGCTACTGCGTGGGACGATTCAATTGCAGGTATAATACCCTCGGTTTTGGACAGGTATTCAAATGCGCAGACAGCTTCCTCATCGGTAATGCTTACATATTCAGCGCGTCCGACAGATCTCAGATAAGCGTGTTCAGGGCCTACTCCCGGATAATCCAGCCCTGCTGAAATCGAGTATACGGGGTCGATCTGACCGTATTCGTTCTGAAGAAACAGCGATTTCATTCCATGGAAGATTCCTGTTGTTCCTTTAGCCATAGTTGCGGCGTGAAGACCTGTATCTACGCCTCTGCCTGCCGCTTCCGCTCCGACCAGACGTACCTGATTATCCTCAATAAAATTATAAAAAGCTCCCATTGCGTTTGAGCCGCCGCCTACGCAGGCTACAACACAGTCGGGAAGTCTGCCTTCCTTTTCGGTTATCTGAGCTTTGATCTCTTCAGAAATGATTTTCTGAAAATCCCTTACCATTTCAGGGTATGGATGAGGTCCCATTACCGAGCCTATACAGTAGAAGGTGGTTTCAACGTTTGTACACCAATCTCTGAAAGCTTCGTTTATGGCGTCCTTCAATGTTGCCGTACCGCTGTCTACAGCATGGACCTTTGCCCCCAGCAGATTCATTCTGTAAACATTGAGCGACTGACGCCTTGTATCCTCAGAGCCCATATAGATCTCACATTCTAGTCCGAATAAAGCGCAGACGGTTGCCGTTGCAACGCCGTGCTGTCCTGCTCCGGTTTCTGCAATAATACGCTTTTTACCCATCTTTTTGGCAAGCAGGATCTGTCCCAGAACATTGTTTATTTTATGAGAGCCGGTGTGGTTCAGATCCTCCCGCTTTATATAAATTTTTGCTCCTCCAAGATCCCTTGTCATCTTGTCGGCATAATACAGCATAGACGGCCTGCCGGCATAATCTCTGTAGAGCATTTTAAGCTCCCTGATAAATTCCGGGTCGTTTTTGTATTTGCTGTAGGCGGCTTCCAGTTCGTGTACGGCGTTCATAACGGTTTCCGGTACATACTGTCCTCCGTATTCGCCGAATCTTCCGATCTTACTCATTTATATCCCTCTTTCATTTAATTTTTTAAGCTGTTCAAATATCTTTTTTATTTTTTCTTCGTCTTTATATCCGTCAGTTTCTACGGAGCTTGAAAAATCTACTCCGTAAGGCTGAATATCGTCAACAGCCTGAATAATATTTTTCGGGCTAAGACCTCCGGCTAGAAAGAACGGCTTTGTGATTTTCGCATTCTTGATAATTTCAGCATCCACACGTTGTCCTGTTCCTCCGTAAGCTGACTGTGAGTAGCTGTCTATTACCAGCTTGCGTACGGGAAGCTCGCAGGCGGCTTCAATTTCAGCTGATGTCCGCACTCTTACCGCTTTCCATATCTCGCAGCTACAGCTTTCGGAAAGCTTTGAAATATATGAGCGGTCCTCGTCACCGTGAAGCTGTATAATATCAAGCATATCTGAGTAATATTTCAATATATTTTCAGGCGGTTCATTAACAAAAACGCCTACACGCTTTATATCCCGATCAAGACAGCTTTCAAGTTTACAGAATTCATCAAATTCTACTGTTCTTTTAAAGCCGTCCGAAAGAATGAAGCCTGCGTAATCGGGACGGTATCTGTTGATGTAATGTATATCATCAGCCCTGCGCATACCGCAGACTTTGATTTTTACCATTTAAACGCCCTCCCTCAGAGAAGTAAGGGTCTTGCTTATATTTCCGCTTCGCATAAGCGTTTCTCCTACAAGAACGGCGTCCGCACCAAGAGAGCGTACAAGCTTCATATCGGAATTGGTTTTTATTCCGCTTTCCGAAACAAGTATTTTTTCAGATGAGACCTTTTCTTTAAGTCTTTCTGTAGTATTTAAATCAACCTTAAAGGTTTTCAGATTTCTGTTGTTTATTCCAATAATATTGATATTCATGCAGGAAATTTTATCAAGCTCCTCCTCGTTATGAACCTCTGCTAGACATTCAAGGCCAAGTGATAAAGCAAGCTTATTAAGATAGTCGATCTCAGCTGATGAGAGGACTGCGGCAATAAGCAGTACAGCGTTCGCTCCTATATATTTCGCCTCGTATATCTGGTAGCTGTCGAATATGAAATCTTTACGCAGGATCGGCAGCTTTACTGTGCTGCGTATTTTACTCAGATATTCAGACGAGCCTTTGAAGTAGGATTCCTCTGTAAGACATGAGATAGCGTCAGCTCCCGCTTTTTCATATTCCGCAGCTGTATATACCGGATCAAAATCAGATTTTATGATACCTTTTGAGGGACTTGCTTTCTTCACTTCGCATATAACCGCCAGTCTGTCTTTTTTTAATGCTTTTGAAAACGAGATAACAGGCATTTCCGAGCGTTCGGCAAGTTTTTTCATCTCGTCGGGGGAAATTCTGCTTTTTTCTTGCTCAAGCTGTATTTTTCTTTTTATAATTATATCGTCGAGTATCATTATTGGCTCCTTCCGTTCAGGCTCGGTTTGTAAACGCTGCAAGCTCGTGCAGTTTATCAAGCGCCCTTCCGCTTTCAACAGATTCTCTGGATTTTTCGATTCCTTCTCCGATCGTTTCGGCAGCTCCGCAGACATAGAGCGCAGCTCCTGCGTTGAGGAGAACTATATCTCTTCTTGAATCCTTGATCGCTCCGCTTAGTATTCCAAGGGTGATTTTGGCGTTTTCCATTGCGTTTCCGCCTACTATCGAAGCTTTGCTGCCGATTCTTAGACCGAAGTCTGTAGGAGATATTTCATATTTTATGATTTTTCCTTCCTTTACTTCGCATACGGTAGTTGGGGCGGAAATTGAAAATTCATCAAGATTGTCATTTCCGTAAATAAGCAACGCACGTTTTATTCCCAAATTCATCAGAACCTTTGCCATTGTTTCAAGCAGTGAAGGGTCGTATACTCCCAGAACCATGTAATCTGCTTTTGCCGGATTTGCAAGAGGTCCAAGTATATTGAATACCGTTCTTACTCCTATCTGTCCTCTTACAGGCCCTACGAAACGCATTGCAGAATGGTAGCTTTGAGCGAAAAGAAACGACAAGCCTACTTCGTTCAGACAGGCTTCGGCTTTGGCTGGAGTAGACGTTATTTTTACTCCGAGCGCTTCGAGAACGTCTGCGGCTCCGCTTTTTGAGGAAACGCTTCTGTTGCCGTGTTTAGCTACCTTCTGTCCTGCTCCTGCTATTACAAAGGAAGCAGTTGTAGAAATATTGAAGCTGTTTGAAAGATCTCCTCCTGTTCCTACGATGTCCAATACAGGAGTATCGGGGCTGACTACCGCCATTTTCTGACGCATTACCTTTGCAAAGCCGGTGATTTCCTCTATAGTTTCCCCTCTCATACGCATTGCCGTAAGAAGAGTAGCTATCTGCGCTTCGGTTGCCCGGTCGCTCATAATTATATCCATAGCCTTGTAAGCCTCGTCTTCGGTAAGCGATTGTCCGTCAACGACCTTTTTCAGACAGTCTTTAAGCTCGGTTCTTTTAGCCGCAGGTATTGAGGGCGCTTTTGATAAATTTGTCTTTATTCCGGCAATATTATTTAGAAAGTTTGAGATAATGCTTTCACCGGCATCTGTTAAAATAGACTCAGGATGAAACTGAACTCCGTAGGTAGGATAATCCCTATGCCGCAGCGCCATTATCTGCGAATTATCATCGGCGGCTATGACCGAAAGACAGGAGGGAAGAGTTACGCTGTCTACGATAAGCGAATGGTATCTTGCGGCTGTGATCTCTTCCGGTAGTCCTGTAAACAGTGGGGCGGAGGTATTGATCTTTATATCAGTCTGTTTGCCGTGGAGAGGTTCTTTTGCATGAATGATTTTTCCTCCGAAGGCTTCAGCTATAGCCTGATGTCCAAGACAAACGCCTAAGATCGGGATCTTTCCGCTGAATTTCCTGATTGCTTTTACTGAGATACCTGCCTGAGCCGGATAGCATGGGCCGGGGGAAATAATTATAGCCTGCGGATCCATTTGCTCAATTTCACTTAATGTTATTTCATCGTTACGCACTACTTTTATATCATGATATAATACGCCGACTGCCTGATATAGATTGTAGGTAAAGCTGTCGTAGTTGTCAATTAATAAGATCATTGCTGCGTCCTCCTGTTTATTTTATTTTACAAATTTATCGGTAAAGGATTTGTCGGTGAAATAGTCAATACCGATTGCGGCTCTTATTTCCGAAACAGTCCGGCTCGAAATCTCAATTGCGTGATCTGTACCTTTTTTAAGAATTTCCAGCAGATATGTTTTATTCTTTTCATAATCCTGCCTTCGTTTTCTGATAGGAGCTAGAAATTCCTGCATTACATTATTAAGGAGTTTCTTGCATTTTATATCGCCGAGACCTCCGCGGCGGTAATGTTCCTTCATTTCAGAAAGATTCTGATATTCGGGCATATACTCTGCGAAAACCTCATCTGTGCAGAAAGCGTCCAGGTAGCTGAATACGGGATTATTTTCAGTGTGTCCCGGATCGTTTACGCCTATATGCAAAGGATCTGTATACATATCCATGATTTTTTGACTAACAGTGTTTTCATCATCTTTAAGAAAAATACAATTGCCAAGTGATTTACTCATTTTTGTATTTCCGTCAGTACCGGGCAGTCTGCTGCAGCTTTCGCTGTCCGGAAGAACCGCCTCAGGTTCTACCAGAACATCACATTTATAAATTCTGTTAAAGCTTGAAACAATTTCTCTTGTCTGCTCCAGCATAGGAAGCTGATCGTCTCCTACAGGAACGTATTTTGCCTTAAAAGCGGTAATGTCCGCAGCTTGGCTGATAGGATAGGTCATAAAGCCGACGGGAAGATCTCTTTCAAAATTTCTCAGCTTTATTTCATTCTTTATAGTAGGGTTTCTTTCAAGTCTGGCTAATGTAACAAGATTTGAATAGTACATGGGCAGCTCGTAGAGGGCAGGGACATGAGATTGAACAAAAATAGCTGTAACAGCCGGATCAAGACCGACTGCAAGATAATCAAGCGTTACCTCAAGAATGTTCTGTCTGATTTTTTCAGGATTATCAGCGTTGTCGGTAAGCGCCTGCAAGTCGGCTATCATTACAAAAGGCTGATAATTTCCGGTATTCTGCATCTGGATTCGTTTTTTTAGCGAGCCTACGTAATGCCCTAGGTGAAGCGCTCCTGTCGGTCTGTCGCCTGTTAAAATAATTTCTTTATTCATACTTGAAATACCTCATCATAATTTTGCTGCTTCTTCAATGGCGTTTATAACGGCTTTCGCTTTATTGACTGACTCTTCATATTCATTTTCCGGTATGCTGTCTGCAACTACTCCTCCTCCTGCCTGAACATAAGCTTTTCCGTTTCTGAAAAGTACGGTTCTTATTGCAATACAGGTATCAATACTGCCGTCGAACGCAAGATATCCTACCGTTCCTCCGTAAAGTCCGCGCCTTACTGTTTCCAGCTCGTCGATAATTTCCATAGCTCTTACCTTAGGAGCGCCTGAAAGCGTTCCTGCGGGAAGCAGAGCCATAAGAGCGTCCAGTGGTTTTTTGTCTTTCCTGAGCGTTCCCTTTACGTTTGAAACAAGATGCATTACTTTTGAATACCGCTCTACTATCATATAATCCATTACATTTACTGAACCGAACTCTGAAACCTTACCAATGTCGTTTCGTCCGAGATCTACCAGCATTGTGTGTTCAGCGCGTTCCTTTGGATTGCTGATGAGTGCGGCTTCATTTCTGATGTCTTCTTCCATTGTTTCACCGCGTTTTATCGTTCCGGCAATAGGACGGGTTATTACTGTTCTGTCGTTGACAGAAACAAGCATTTCCGGTGACGCTCCTGCAATCGAGTACTCCTTGCTGCTGAAATAGTAAAGATACGGAGACGGATTGGTGGAACGAAGCATTCTGTATACGTCAAAGCTGTCGGGAGGGTTGTCAATTTCAAAACGCTGAGACGGAACTATCTGAAAAATGTCTCCGTTTCTGATATATTCTTTGGATCTTTCAACGTTTTTTAGATAATCTTCTTTTGAAATATTTGATCTGATATTGATATTTACATTATCCGAACTGATACTGACGGGCTTCGGCTGAAAGCTGTGCAGAACCCCGATAATTTCATCTTTGCGCCTTTCGCATGATGCATACTTTTCTTCAAGATTATCGGAAGCGTTTATATTCAGTATAATAACAGCTTTATTGCTTAGATGGTCATAAGCGACAAGCTCATCGAACAAATGCATATCGGCATCGGGCATATTCAGATCATCAGCAGGCGGTTCAGCCAGTGTTTTTTCAAAATATCTCACCATATCATAAGCGAAGTATCCTATAAGTCCTCCGGTCAGCTTAGGTCTGCCGTTGAATTTAGGAGCTTTATGCTGTTCTATAATATCTGAAAAGAAACTGATAGGGTCGTCAGTGCTTATGCTTACAGGTTCTTTTCCCTGCTCTTTGATAACAGCTGTATGGTCTTTAAGCGTATACCGCACTTTGGGATTGATTCCGATATATGAATATCTTCCCCATTGATCCTTGCTGTCAACCGATTCAAGAATAAAACAGTTTTCATAGCTTTCGTGCAGACAATTGAAAAGCTGAACGGGAGTAAAGGAATCTACGAGAAGCTCATAAAAAACCGGTACTGTTTTGTAGTCTTTTAATAAATCTTTTACCTGTTCAATTGACGGATACATAATAAAAACCTCCTGAAAATTTATTTGTGACGAATGATAGGGAAGATTATCAGTTTTATTCTGCCCGAAAAAATGCAATAAAAAAAGTCCTGCCGTCACAATAGCTTAACGCTATGGGACGATAGAACCGTGGTGCCACCCAATTTCCCGACGATTATAAACGCCGGCTCACAAGTACGCATTCTCGGCAATAAGCCTTGAAATCAATACCCAGTCACACTAACGCAGGAACACGCGGCGAGTGATACTTTCTGTAAAGATTTCACACTGCTCCTCACAAACCCATTCACCTGAATTTCATGTACTGATTCACACCATACATCAGCTCTCTGAAACATTCCATACAAGCTACTTACTTTTGCTCAACGGATTTAAGATATTAACTTTAAATTACTATATATTATATTCTTTCGGAAAAGATTTGTCAATAGCTGAATATTAAAAAAGTGTAAACAATAATTCCTAGGCAGTTTTTTAATTTTTAAGGTTAAAAAGCTGTTGCAATGTTAATGCTTATAGTGTATAATATTTTTATAGAAATTAATATGAAATTATTTATGAAAGGAAATATTTATGAAGCTTTATACCAATAAAAGGTATAACACAATCGCGCTGTACGCTATACTGGTCATAGCGGTGAATGTACTGATCGTTGTTGCAATTTTTAAGTTTGGCACTATTCTGAGAATTCTTTCGGCGCTTGTCGGAGTTCTTATGCCCTTGATATGGGGACTTGTTATAGCATTTCTTATGAATCCTATAATGGTAAGGCTTGAGAAGCTGTTTAATAAAAAGATAATCAAGAATCCTTCAAGAAAAAAACCGCTGCGCTGTTTGTCTATTACCGTTTCTTCGATCGTTTTTCTCGGGATCGTTGCAGGAATTATAGCGGTTATCGTACCGGAATTTATCAATAGCTTTAATGAGATCGTCAATAATTTTTCGGGATTTGTAACAAATACTCAGAAATGGATAAATAAGCTTCTGAAAAATTATCCCGAGGTTGAAAGCTTTATTTCCAATAAGCTTGTCGAATTCGGTACTGATCTAACTAAAATACAGCCTATGCTTGAAAATATTCTATCCGGAGCATGGGGCTTCGTAACGCTTGTGAAAAATTTTCTGCTTGGCTTTATTGTATCGGTTTATCTATTGTTTTCAAAGGAAACGCTTATTGCTCAGACCAAGAAGCTGTTGTTTGCGGTATTTAAAAAGCCATTCTGTGAAAAGACGCTCAGACTTGGTTCTCAGGCAAACGATGTTTTTTCCGGCTTTCTCAGCGGAAAGATAATAGATTCGCTTATCATCGGAATACTTTGCTTTATAGGACTTACTATTATAGATATGCCTTATAACGTTCTTATCAGCGTTATTGTCGGGGTAACAAATATAATACCGTTTTTCGGACCTTTTATAGGAGCGATACCGTCGGGTCTGCTTATTCTGCTTGTAGAACCGAGAAAAACCATATGGCTGCTGCTGTTTATCTTTATTCTTCAGCAATTTGACGGAAATATTCTAGGTCCAAAGATACTAGGCGATTCAACGGGACTTCCTGCGTTCTGGGTAATGATCTCGCTGTTTGTGGGAGGAGGCTTGTTCGGTTTTGTAGGAATGATAATGGCAGTACCTACCTTTGCTCTTATATACAGTCTTACAAGAGTAAGTGTTGAATCAAGGCTGAAGAAAAAGAAAATGCCTGTTTCTACTGATTATTATATTGAAAATCCCGATAAGCTGTACTCGCCTAAGCATGAAAAGAAAACTCCTCTGACTCCAGAACAGCTTGAAAAGATCATTATACCGTCAGCCGATGAGGTAAACGAGGCGGCTTCGGAAGCTGAGTATTTAGAGAGAAATGACAAGACTGAATAATAAAAACAGGCTGCTACGTTTTTATGCGCAGAGCAGCCTGTTTTTTTATTTTTTCATGTATTTAAACTGTATGCAGATAAAATAGCCTATTGTGTAAATTACAAAAAGCATAATGACTGCATATACGGCATACCTGAACTCTGAGGACTTAGGAAAAGCTTTAGCTATTTCAAGCTTCTCTGCGGAGGCGGAACGTTCAACTTTAGATGTCGCTACAAGATCAATAGACGCTATTTCATCACCGTTGTATATAAGCTTCATTTCGCCGAGAATATCGCCGGGCTCTACCGGAGCTACTATGTTGCTCTTAACGATAACCTTCCTTTCTACATCATCGGTAGAAATGCCTTTCGGCCATAGCTGAGTATATCCTGCGGCAGGCTTTAGGTTGACATAATCAGCGTTGTCTCCGAACTCGACAGTGGCCTCGGTAACTTCGCTGTTAGGGTTTATAAAATCGGTTGAAGCGAGAGAGTTAAAAGCCCATTCGTACAGTGCAGAATGATCCAGCATATTGTAATAAATAACGTCGTCCGCATAAAAAGATTCAGGATCTTTATCGCCTTTTTTTATGTCGGCTTCAAGCTTTTCCATTGGAGCGCCCATAGTAACGGTTAGATAATTGTATCCGTCATAGCTTGCATATGAAGCAAGGCAGCGTCCTGCGGCGTCAAGAGATCCGGTTTTTATTCCTTTTACATACGGGTAGTAATAATCAGATGTAGATGAAAGCATATAGTTTGTATTAACGATAGTCGAGCCGACGGAATGATATTTTGTGGATTCCATCTGATAGCTTGGCATTGCAACAATATCCTTAAAAACATCATATTTGTCAAGAAGGTATTTGCATAGTGATGCAATATCCTTGCAGCTTGAGTAGTTCTGAGCTACGAAAAGTCCGTGTGCGTTTGAAAAGTGAGTATTTTTCAGTCCCAGCTTTTCAGCCTTCTGATTCATAAGATCGCAGAAGCCGCTTATGGAGCCTCCCAGGTTTATAGCTATAATATTTGCCGCCTCACAAGACGAAGGTATCATCAATGCAGCTAGAAGGTCGTAATAATTTACTTTTTCATTAGGCTGAATATCAGCGGTAGAGGCTCCCGTTCCGTAAAGCTCATCAAAGGCTTCGCTTCCGGCAGAAACGTAAGACGCTTTCATTTTTTTCTCACTGCCCTTGAATTCGTCAAGCAGAACAGCGGCGGTCATTATTTTTGTAAGTGAGGCGGGAGCACGTTCTTCTTCTCCGTTTATATCAACTATAACATCGCCTGTGTCCAGATTTATCATATATACCGATTCGGAATATAAAGACAAAGGTACCGGATCGCCTTTTTCGTCTACACCGGAGGTGGGAGTGAAATTAAATGCCGATACCGAATACGGAGAAAGAACGCTTATCATTAACATAAGCGCCGTTAAAAAACATATTTTATTTTTTTGCTTCATTTATATCAGAATCCTTTCGGAACAATTTTCATAATACTTAATTATAACTCATATCTTAGGGAGTTGTAAAGCTTTCAAATGTAAATTTTGAATAATAGCTGTCATTTCTTTTGTATATAATATTATTGCCGGATTTTCCGCAGCGTTCTACTATATTCAGGTATGTAAAAATATTAAGAGCAGTCTGAGCAGCAGAACGGCTTATTCCGGCGTTATCCGCTAGGTCGTATGAAGTAAAATCCTGCGGCAGCGTTTCGGGAAGAAATATCCCGTAGTCATAAGGACTGCGTATATATATTTCATCGGTGATCCTCAGCGGGATCCTGTCGCAGCGTGACGAACCCTTCTTCCTGTCCTTTGACCAGCCGTTGAGGTATCTTATCTCTTCAACTTCAAGCAAACACAGGCAAAGGTTCATTCGCGGATTGTCGAGAGTATATTTTATCCTGTATAGCTCAGGAATTACATCGTATATCCAGCCTTTTTTGGGGGATTTTCTTCTGCCGCAGATCTCTCCGGTTTCAGTGTCGAGCCATGAAAGGTATTTAACGGCAGGGATAGGATAAACAACAGTTACATTGCAGAATTCCAGAAACCGCTCCAGCTTTTTTGTAAGCTTTGAAAAATTTCGGGTCTGTATTTCTATAACTCCGTTTTCACCTACAATATCCGCAACAAAGCCCCCTATTTTTATTTCATGGTTCTCGGTATGCGGTTCATAGTAGTTTTTAAGAACGGCGTGCAAAGTTTTTTCTCCGAGAGTACCTATACCGTTTCTGTTTCTTTCAGAATTTATGACCTTTCTGAGCGCCGTTTCAAATTTTTCACTGTCCGTAAAAGTCACCTCCGCTTATGCAGTAAATAAATTATAGCAGAGCAGAGGTTCAAAGTCAATCGGTTTAGTTTTCTGCAATGGTTATTATTCACAAAATATTTTGTATATCAGTTGATTTGTATTTCTTCTTATGATATAATATTGATACTTGATTTTTAAATTGAGGTGTTTGCTTGTTTTTGTTTATATTTGCAGCAGTACTTTTTCTTGTGCTGTATTCTATGTTTAAATATCGTGTTTTATGGGAAAAAACAAAGCTTTCATCGGCGTTTTACTGGCTGATACAGCTTGCCCTTACCGCTGTTCTTATGTATTGTATGCTGGGGAATTATGATAGGATAAGCTATCCCTTTCCTGCTGTACCTATGCTTTTTGCTTCAGCTGCTGTATTTATTATTCTAAGTTATTCGGCGGTTCTGTTTATTGTAAGAGATATATTTCTGATCTCTGCAAAGCTTCTTAAACGTTCGGAATGCAGGGCGGCAAGGATGTTAAAGAGTCGGAAATGTACAGCAGCAATACTCATATCAACATTTGTTCTCTCGATTATCGGATACGTTAATATGGGCATTGTAAGGGTTACTGAATATTCAGTTGATATAGCTAAGCCATCTGTTAACGATAAGCTTGAGATAGTAATGCTTTCAGACGCTCATATAGGAACTGCGGTCGATAAAAACGGAATTGATGAAATCGTGGCAAAAATAAACGATATGAAACCGGACGCAGTATTTCTGGCAGGAGATCTTTTTGATGAAAACACTTCTGAGGAAAACCGTCTGTATATGACTGAAAGATTTTCTGACATTAAATCAAAATACGGCGTGTATTTTTCATATGGAAATCATGAGGGCTACTTGGGTGAGGACATCAGCGGTTATTTTAAACAAGCTGGAATTACCGTTCTGGAAGATGAAGCGGTAACTATAGCCGGAGATATTTCCGTAATAGGAAGAAAGGATCTGTCCGCTGAACCGGAGGATTTGGAAAGTCTTATGAAAAGGTATTCAATTAATACAGAAAGCCCTGTCATAGTCTTAAATCATCAGCCCTCCGAACTTAAAGAAATTTCCGACTCAGGAGCAGATCTTACCCTCTGCGGACATACACACGGAGAGCAGTTTCCCTTAACCGAAGCTTTGGTTTCGTTAGCCAACGATATGGTATACGGCGTTGAGAAATTTGACTCAATGACCGCTGTAACTTCATCAGGCATAGGCGGCTGGGGAGTGCATTTTAAATTTCCCGCAAAGAGCGAGCTTGTTAAAATAACTTTAAACTTTAATAATCAGCTTGACAGAAAATAAAGAAATATGCTATAATAATTAAAATCAAATATTTTCAGGGACACGGTCTGAAAAGTTGTCAGCCTAGTAAGTAATTGGGAATCTGGTTAGAATCCGGAACAACCGTCATTACTGTGTTTGGCATTTATTTGCCATAAGTCAGAATACTCCCGTGTTTCCTAAGCGGTATCGCCGTCTTGGACGAAGAAGAAGCGCAGCCGGCTTTTACGGAGAGATTCCGTCAAAAGGACGTTTTTATTTTCGCTTATTACGGGATAGCTGCGTCTTGTTCTAAAAGTCAGTTGTGCTTTCTTTGCTTTCGGCATTGAAAGCATTTTTTATTTTGTATTTAATAGAAAGGGATCCCGAAATGAATAAGGATAATAAGACGGAATATGCATTGAATATGCTTAAAAGCAAATACTCGGAGCTCGGCAGGATTCCTATCAGGAGCGATTTTGAAAGCAGTGACGTGTGCTTTATAAAACAGAAGCTGGGACCCTGGCCCAGAGCGCTGGAGAGAGCAGGACTAAAAGAGAGCCTTAAACCTTCCGCCGCCGACAAGAGCCGGGAAAAGAGAAAACGTGCAAAGGAAAAAAGAAGAGCATTAAAATCAAACGTACAAGGATCTGATCGTTTGAAAATTGAAAAAACGGAGGAAAAACTATGAAAATAACTGCCAGAATAATATCAGCCGCAGCCGCAGCAGTAATGGCGGTATGTTCGGTATCGCTGAATGCTTTTGCTTCTGAAAAAGCCGGTAGGATTAGGATATCAGCTGTAAACAATAACTTTTCCGTATCAGACGGAGCGGCGTGGGACGGAACTCTATTTGATATATGGATAGATATAGACGGCGAAGAACCGCTGTCCGACGCAGTAATGCGGGGATTTAAAGCAAGCGGCTATTCCGTTTCGGGACTTGATGCAGGCTATGTTACGGATATAAACGGAGTCGGAACTGCAACTGCTTCAGATATGGGCGGCTGGATGTTTACTTTAAACGACTGGTTCACAAACGAAAGCCCCTCGGCTTATACGCTTTCCGACGGTGATGAGATATGTTATATGTATTCATGCAATTGGGGAGCGGATATAGGCAGCGACTGGTCAGGCAGCAGTACGTTGCTGAAGGATGTTGTTTTCAGCACAGGAACGCTCGATAAGGATTTCCTTCCAGAAACGGATAAATACACTCTTACAGTAACGGATTCAGACAGTATAAGGGTAACTCCGTCTGCCGAAAATAAAAATTTTCAGGTCAGGATATATAAAAACAACTATACTCCTGAAGTAGACGGAAGCGAGTATAAAAGAAGCGAATATATTCCCGTTGCCGACGGAGATGTACTTTATATAGGAGTAGGAGATCCGTCATGGCCCAGTATGAATGGCGGACAGACTGAAACGGTATATAAATTCAGCATTGTTTCAGCTGATACCAAGCCCTCCGACGACCAAAAGGCTGCCGACGCCGTAGATGCGCTTATCGCCCGGATAGGAGAGGTAACTTCTGAAAGCAGGGAAGCAATTAAAAAGGCGAGAGCGGCTTATGAAAGGCTTACAGCTCAACAGAAGGCGCTATGCAGTAATTACAGTATTCTGGCTGCGGCAGAGGAAGCTTATTCAAGGCTGTCAGAGCAGAAGCTGGCTTCATTCGACGAGCTGTACAGCAGTGTTGCAGATTATCTGCTAAAAAGCGGAATCCCGGGTATCGGTTCAGTGGGCGGCGAATGGACTGTTATAGGTCTTGCAAGAAGCGGTAGGATAACTGAGGAATTTTCAAAGGGCTATTATGAGAACGCTGTTAAATATATTAGGTCAGCCGGCTCGGCAAAGCTGAGCAATACAAGGTCTACGGAAAACTCCAGAATGATACTTGCATTGACGTCGCTTGGCTATGATGCCGCCGATGTCGGCGGATATAATCTTTTTGAGCCTCTGGCTGATTTTGATTATGTTGTAAAGCAGGGCATAAACGGCGCAGCGTATGCATTGATCGCTCTTGATTCAAGAAATTACGATATACCTGAAACTGATTCTGAAAATACTGTTACAAGAAAAAAGCTTATAGATTATATTTTAGATACGCAGCTTACTGACGGCGGATGGTCGCTGAACGGAGAAAATGCAGATATTGATATTTCTTCAATGGTTCTTACGGCGCTTGCTCCGTATTATGATGAGGAAAATGTAAGATCGGCGGTAAATAAGGCGCTGGATATGCTTTCGGCAGCTCAGAACCCGGACGGTACGTTTTCTTCAACGGGTGAGGGAGTCTGCGAAAGCACGTCGCAGGCAGTAATTGCTCTTGCAAGCCTTGGTATTGATCCTTCATCAGATGAGAGATTTGTAAAAAACGGAGTTTCCGCAGCAGACGCACTGAAGCTGTTTTACGCAGACGGAGGTTTCAGCCATATTGTCAAAAGCGGCTCGGCTGACCGAATGGCTTCTGAACAGGGATTCTGTGCGCTTGCGGCATATTACAGGCTTATGAACGGCGGTAATTCTCTTTTTGATATGACTGATGTTCCCGAGAGTGAAAATCCGGCGGTCAGCGATAAAAATAATGTTTCTTCAAAGTCAGATCCTTCTGCCGATAAGCTTCCCGCCACCGGCAACTGCTCAAAGGCAATAGTTCTTATGCTTGCGGCGGTATCCATAGGTGCGGCGGTTACTGTAAAAAGAAAATCAATTAAATAATAAGGAGAGCGTCTGCTTATGTTTGAATGGCTGAAAAAATACAGGTTCCGAATTGCCGTAATCACTGTTATTGCAGCTGTGCTTGCAGCGGCTTATTGGTACGGCGGAGCTTCTCCCGGATCTCATGGGTGGGCAGTTTCCGATTCAAAGGCGCTGCTTTTAGAAGCTGCGACGGCTTCTTCGTATACATGGAGTCCTGCGCTTATTGAGGGGAACAGTCTTGCAGAGTTGTCGGAAAAAGCTGAGGAAAGCTTGTCTGAAGCTGAAGCTTCTGAAAATACGCCGACATCGGAAAAGGAGTCAGAAGCGTCTGTTTATGAAGTCAGCTCGTCAGTAAATGATCATGTGGAAAGTACGGTTGACGATCCGTCTGCTCAGCCTAACAGTGAGAACTTGTCCGGGTCGGGATCTGAAGCAGCTGAGGAATATGAGCTGAAATGTACGATTTCAATCTCCTGCGGTACGGTTCTTGACAATATGGATAAGCTTGATAAAAATAAGCATGAGCTTGTTCCGTCGGACGGCTGGCTGTTTTCGGAAACCGAGGTGGTTTTCAGCGACGGAGAAAGCGCTTTTGATCTGCTTCTTAGAGTATGCAGGGATAACGGCATACACTTTGAAAGCGCACATACTCCGCTTTCTGATAACGCTTATATAGAGGGTATAGGAAATATTTATGAGTTTGACTGCGGAAGTCTTTCGGGCTGGATGTATAATGTAGACGGTGAATTTCCCAATTACAGCTGCTCGGATTATATTATTCAAGATAATGATAAAATCAATTTTGTCTATACCTGCGATCTCGGCAAGGATGTTGGAGGAGATTATTATGGTCAGAACAGATAGCTGTTTCGGAGGAAAGCTATGAAGGACGCTTTTTCACGTTTTCACCCTTTGGCAAGCTTCGGTTATTTTACTGCGGTGCTGCTGTTTTCAATGTTTGTGATGAATCCATTTTTCTCTGCTATATCGCTGATAAATGCCGTTGTATATTCGGTATATCTGAACGGGCGCAGGAGCGTACGCTTTGGGTTACTGTATCTTATTCCCGCAATGCTTATGCTGATAATTATAAATCCTTTGTTCAATCATGAGGGGATGACTGCTGCCGCATATCTTCCCAGCGGTAATCCTATTACTGTGGAGTCAATTATTTACGGCTGTGCCGCAGCTTTGCTTATGGCAGGCGTTGTTATGTGGTTTTCCTGCTTTAATACAATAATTACTTCAGATAAGCTTATGTATCTTTTCGGCAGAATAGTTCCGCATTTAAGTCTTATGCTGTCTATGAGCCTGAGGTTTATTCCAAGATTCAGGGATCAGTTCACAAGGGTCAGAGAGGCACAGCGCTGTATTGGAAGGGATATATCCGGAGGAATTATAAAACGCCTTAAAAACGCTGTTAAGATATTTTCAATAATGGTCACATGGTCACTTGAAAATTCTGTTGAAACCGCTGATTCAATGAAAAGCCGAGGATACGGAACTTCAAAAAGAACATCTTATTCGGTTTATAAATTTGAAAAGCGCGACGCCTTAGTTCTTCTTATAACGGCGCTGCTTAGTGCGTTTGTTATTTACGGCTGCGCGTCAGGATATGTTAATTTCAGGTATTTTCCTACAGTAAAAGGATCAGGGACCACACCTTTGGCGCTGGGAGTATATACTGCATATTTTTTATTGTGCGCAATGCCTATGGCAATAAATTTAAAGGAGGAAACGGCATGGAGATGTTCAAGGTCAAGGATCTGAGCTTTACATATCCCAAGAGCATAAGCGGCGCTTTGGAGAACATCTCTTTTTCTGTATCCTCCGGTGAATTCATTACCATCTGCGGTCCGTCAGGCTGCGGAAAAAGCACTTTGCTTAGACATTTTAAAACTGTTCTTACTCCTCATGGATTGAAAAGCGGAGAAGTTCTTTTCTGCGGAAAGCCGCTGAATGATGTGGCGTCAGATATTCAAAGCAGGGAAATAGGTTTTGTAGGACAGTCGCCCGATAATCAGATAGTAACAGATAAGGTCTGGCATGAGCTTGCTTTCGGTCTTGAAAGCATAGGCGCAGACAACAATACGATAAGAAGAAAAACTGCTGAAACAGCGGCGTTTTTCGGTATGCAGAACTGGTTTGAAAAAAGCGTAAGTCAGCTTTCAGGAGGTCAGAAGCAGCTTCTGAATCTTGCGTCTATACTTATAATGAATCCGTCGGTACTGATACTTGATGAACCGACTTCTCAGCTTGATCCCATTGCGGCGTCAGAATTCATAGGTATGCTTGCAAAAATTAACCGTGAGCTTGGTATTACAGTAATTATTACTGAGCACAGACCGGAAGAGTTAATTCCGTTAAGCGGTAGGTTAATAGCTATGGAAAAGGGCAGAATAATATGCGATGATACACCGAGAAGGACTGCTGATATTTTAAAGCGTAAGGGTATGTATGCAGCTATGCCTGCGCCGGTACGCATTTGGTCTGCTTTGTCTGATGTCGGCGAATGTCCGCTGACTGTTGCCGAGGGAAGAAGCTGGCTTGAAAATTATTCACTTACTCACGAGCAAAAGCCTGTCCGAAAAAAAGCTGTATCCGCAGGAGAAACGGTACTGGAGGCTGAGAAGATCTGGTTCAGGTATGAAAAGAACGGTGAAGATATTCTCAAAGGCATATCTTTTAAGGCAGGAAAGGGTGAATTGTTAGCGATCACAGGAGGAAACGGAGCAGGAAAGAGCACTTTGCTTTCGGTTCTTACAGGCGCGAGAAAACCGTACAGAGGAAAGGTTCTTATAAAAGGTAAAAACCTGGAGAGCATAAAAAACCTATTCAGCGGAACTGTTGGAGCTGTTCCTCAGGATCCTCAGTCTATTTTTGTTAAAAAAACGTTATATGAGGATCTATTCGAGGTGTTTGACGGCAAAAAAATGTCAGATCAGGAGAAAAGAAAAGCTGTAGAAGCGGTAATGAGGCTCTGCGGAATCTCACAGTTGTCTTGGCGTCACCCCTATGATCTGTCGGGCGGTGAACAGCAGAAAGCCGCGCTTGCAAAGGTTTTGCTGACTGAGCCTGAAATTCTTCTGCTGGACGAACCTACCAAGGGACTTGACGCAGATTTCAAAAAAACCTTTGCGGCAATTCTTAAAGCTGTATGCTTAAAAGGCACCTCGGTAATAATGGTCAGTCACGATATTGAATTCTGCGCTGATAATGCAGACAGATGTGTTATGCTTTTTAACGGAGCAGCAGCAGCTGAGGGAGAATCGAGGGAGTTTTTTTCGGGAAATATGTTTTATACGACCTCTGCCTGTCGTATGTCAAGCGGAATAGTTGACGGAGCAGTTACCGTAAACGACGTTATAGAAGCATTCGGCGGCAGCACGGAAAATACCGAGCCGATAAATACAGACTTTTCTGGCGGTTACATTATAGATAATACAGCTGAGCTTTATGAGAGATCCGATAGTGAAAAAATGCCGCTTTGCAAAAGAATTATCGGGTACGTTGGTTTAGCTATGCTTGCGGCAGGCTTACTTCTGAGTTTCGGTTTCCTGAATTTTCATTCATCAGTATTTGACTTAGTAAAGCCGGAATATATTATGCTTATTTTGTCACTTATTTGCTTTGCACTCGCCTTTTGGAAAAGATCTGACTGCAAAAAACAAGGTTTCTTTGAACCGTCTGAAAAAAGCAGACTGAAAAAAAAGTCCGCCTGCCGCTGCTGCTGCGGTTTTTGCGGCAGTACCTGCGACGGTTCTTTTCGGTGTATATTTTCTGGACAATAAAAAATATCTGTTTATCTCACTGCTGGTAATGCTGGAATGTATGCTGCCTTTTTTCATGGCTTTTGAGGGAAGAAAGCCTCAGGCTCGTGAGATCGTTATTATAGCGGTTCTCTGTGCTTTGGGAGTAGCCGGAAGAGCGGCTTTTTATATGCTGCCTCAGTTTAAGCCTGTTCTGGCTCTGGTTATTATCTCGGGCGCCGCGTTTGGAGGGGAAACAGGATTTTTGGTAGGATCAGTAACAATGCTGGTATCAAATATGCTCTTTCAGCAGGGACCATGGACTCCGTGGCAGATGTTTGCAATGGGAATCATAGGATTTTTATCGGGTGTACTGTTTGGCAGCGGATTTCTCAGCCGCAGCAGGTTATCACTCTGTATCTTCGGTTTTTTTAGTGCGGTAGTTATATACGGAGGAATAATGAACCCGTCATCGGCGTTGATAGCCGGTATAGGTCTAAGCAGATCAGTTCTTATCTCTTATTATATGGTGGGGCTTCCTATGGATTTAGTGCATGGCATAGCTACTGCGTTGTTCCTTTATGCAGGAGCAGCGCCAATGCTTGAAAAGCTTGAAAGGGTAAAAATCAAGTATGGAATTTCAGTATAAAAATATATAATGATTTTCGGAAATTTCAAACAGTTGATTTTTCAAGAAATTTCTTTTTTATTTAAGTTTTAAAATCTCATTTTCGGTGCAAATTATAATTAAGGATTAAATGCACGGGAGGTGTGGAATTGCAGAGCAAAGCAATGAAGATATTTACATTATTTGCAGTCGGTGCGCTGATATACGGTATGATAGAAATATCAGTAAGAGGCTTTACCCATATAACAATGGGACTTCTGGGCGGACTGGCAATGGTAATGATCCATCTGCTCAACGACGAGCGCCGAAGAGGAATGAATTATTTTTTACAGCTGTTGATCGCGGCATCGTTTATAACCGCTATAGAATTTTTTGCCGGAGAAATATTAAATAGGCGGCTGCAGATGAATATCTGGGATTATTCTGATATACCGTTGAATTTTGACGGACAGATTTGTCTGCCATTTGTTTTTCTGTGGATAATACTTGCAGCGATTGGAACGGCTCTGGATGATCTTATACGTTGGAAAATGTTTAAAGAACCGCGTAATTTCAGCTATATAAAAAACAAACGGACCGCATTTTGAAATGCAGTCCGTTTTATCATTTTATAAGAGCTTCGGCTATTTTCAGATCAAAGGGTGTAGTTATCTTTATATTTGTCATATCTCCCTTTACTATTGATACGGGTGTGCCTGCTCCTGTAAAAACTCCGCAGGTGTCCGTTAGTTCGATTTTTTGTTCATCTGTCAATTTACCGTATGCGTCTAGAAATGCTTTTATCCTGAAGCTTTGAGGAGTTTGCGCATGATAAAGCCTTTTTCTTTGAAGGGTTTGATCTATGACTGAGCCGTTTTCACTGCAAAGTATCGTATCCACTGCACTGACTGCTGTTGTGCATGGCTTGCCTGATAGGGCGGAATCTATATTATTATTAATAATATCGCGGGTTACAAAAGGCCTTACTGCGTCGTGAGTAAGAATAATATCGTTATCGTTCAGCCTGTAACTATTGGTTATATTTTCAATTATCCTGAGTATTGTAGAATTTCTGTCTGAACCGCCGCATATAACGCAGATCCGCCCTTTTTCGGAAATATGCTTTTCGATCAGCTTTTCGGTATATTCAATCCAGTTTCGGTTTACTCCGATATATATTTTTTCTATTCGTTTTTCCTGTATAAACTTTTCTGCGGTCCTAATAATTATCGGCTTCTCTTTCAGCTCTATAAATTGCTTTGGGATATCCGCTCCCATTCTGCTGCCGTTTCCTCCTGCGGCAATACCTGCAAATATCATAATCTGTACCTCCGACGCCGTTATATTAAGATAAAATTTAAGGGCGGATCAACCGCCCCTGATTTGTTATCTGCTGTATTTATCCAGCAGCGCCTGTATTTTCTGATGTGGATCTATAATGTTTGAAATGGAAAGATCATGGTTGAGGGAAGCGATAAAATAAGAAATATATTTAGCGCAGTCCACCTCATGAAACCATGTTCTTTTGAGAAGCTGAGGCGTGCGGTAGGTAAGATTCGTTCCGAAAACTCCGTCTATTATACCGTCTGCGTAAGCCTTGTCAAATGTTTCAAGACCGTTAGTGAAGATAGCGTAGGTAGCGTATGCGAAAATTCTTTTTGCCTTGCGTTTTTTCAGTTCAACTGCTACCTCCAGCATTGATTCGCCTGAGGAAATAATATCATCGGCAATAAAAACGTCCTTGTCCTTAATATCGTTTCCTAAATATTCATGAGCAACTATCGGGTTCCTGCCGTTTACTACAACAGAATAGTCCCGGCGCTTGTAGAACATTCCAAGATCTACTCCGAGGACCGAGGCGTAGTACATATTCCTGTTTATAGCGCCCTCGTCCGGGGAAACTATCATAAAGTGATCCTTGTCGATAATAAAATTGTCAATGCTCTTGAACATTGCTTTAAGAACCTGATAAGACGGAATTATATTATCAAAGCCCATCAGAGGAACAGCGTTCTGAACTCTCGGGTCGTGAGCGTCAAAGGTTAGGATATTTTCTACTCCCATAGCTTCCAGCTCCTGAAGTGCAACGGCGCAGTCAAGCGATTCGCGGTAGTTTCTTCTGTGCTGGCGTCCGCCGTAAAGCGACGGCATTATAACATTTATTCTGTGAGCTTTACCGCTGGCTGCCTGGATTATCCTTTTAAGATCCTGATAGTGATCGTCAGGCGACATGGCGTTTTCCATTCCGAAATAATTGTAGGTACAGCTGTAATTGCCGACATCACAGAGAATAAATAGATCATTGCCTCTTACGGTAGATTTTATAAGACCTTTTCCGTCACCGGAAGAAAATCTGGGACAGTCCGTTTCGATCAGATAGCTGTCGTTTTCCATTCCGTGGTCTTTTCCCCATTTTACAAGATAGTCGTTGATCTTATTGCCAAGCTCCTGCGTTCCGTTCATGGCAATTAAGCCGAGCGGCGCGACTCTTGTCTGTGTATCAAACAATATTTTCTTAGTATTCGAGCTTTCCATTCCCAGTCCTCCGATTAAAAATTAATTTATTTAAGAACACGAATATATTTATATTATACTGTATCCGTTACGTTTTTACAATACCTTTTGCGAATTTTTATAATTATTTATATTATTACACAAAATTACGCCCATATTTTGCAGGGCTTTTATACAACTGTGTTTAAGTAAACGTTTCCCATTATTACCTCGGCGTATTTCTTCGGCTTCGGGTAAATTCGCCGTAAAACCTCTTGCGTTTTCTGTGAAGATGATATATAATAAAATAGTATGATTATACGTTTAGTGTATTTATTATAGATCAAATTATTTATAGACGGTTAGGAGATAAGCTTATGACGAAGGCTCAGAGATTTTTTGCATCTGTTAAGGATAAAAGAATAGCTTTTATAGGCGTGGGAGTAAGCCATACCGAGCTTATAAAACTATTTCTTTCAAAGGGAATAAACGTTGTAGTATGCGATAAAAAAGATGAGGATAATTTTGATCCGGATCTGTATGAGGAATTATCTGCAAGAGGAGCAGAGTTTTCTTTGGGTGAAAACTATCTTGACGAGATATTTAACTGCGATATTGTTTTCAGAACACCGGGAATGTACTTTAACGACAATACTCTTACGGCAGCTAGAAAGGCCGGAGCTGTAATTACCTCGGAGATGGAGGTGTTCTTTGACCTCTGTCCGTGTAAGATATACGGAGTTACTGGCTCCGACGGAAAGACTACTACAACAACTCTGATAAGCGAGTTTCTCAAAGCTGAGGGAAGACGGGTTCATCTAGGGGGCAATATCGGCAAGGCTCTGCTCCCTATAGTTGAAACTATTGCCGAATCGGACGCTGCGGTAGTTGAGCTTTCAAGCTTTCAGCTCATATCAATGAGAGAGTCCCCCGACGTTGCGGCAATAACAAATATTACACCGAATCATCTTAATGTTCACGGAACAATGGAAGAATATATTGACGCTAAATGCAATCTGATAAGACATCAGAACGCATTTTCAAAAACGGTTCTGAGCTTTGACAATAAAACCGCCAGAGATCTCAGCGGTCTTGTTAGAGGCGAGCTTTCGTATTTCAGCAGACGTGAAAAGGTAGAGAACGGCAGCTTTCTTGATGAAAATGGAATGCTTTGCTATAACGATCACGGAAATATAACCGAAATTGTCGATATGAGGGATATAAGAATTCCGGGAATGCATAACGTTGAAAACTATCTGACAGCAATAGCGGCTACTTGGGGAGAGGTAAGCGCTGAAAATATCAGAAAGGTCGCAAAGGAATTTAATGGCGTGGAGCACCGTATAGAGTTTGTGAGGGAGCTTGACGGAGTTAAGTATTACAACAATTCTATAGCTTCAAGTCCTACGAGAGTGCTTGCCTGTCTTGCTTCCTTCGATCAGAAGCAGATACTTATTCAGGGCGGCTCAGACAAGGGAATATCCTTTGAGCCTATGGCTGATGAAATATGCAGAAAGTGTAAAGTTCTTATACTGATGGGAGAAACCGCTCAGAAGATTCAGGACGCTGTTACATCTTCTCCGCTCTATAAGAACAGCGGACTCAGAATAGTAAGAGTAAGCAATATGCAGGAAGCTGTCAGCGCCGCAAGAGATTATTCGGAAAGCGGAGATATAGTTTCCCTTTCTCCTGCCTGTGCAAGCTTTGATATGTACCGTATGTTTGAGGAAAGAGGAAATCATTTTAAAAAGCTTGTAAACGAACTTTGATCAAAAGGATATGTTTAGAATGGATACGATTAGTATTTTAACGCAGCTGACATCGGTATGCGGAGTTTCGGGAGCTGAGGAAAGCGCAGCAAAGACGGTTTCACAGCTGCTTTCGCCCTACGGAAAGACTCAGATCGATTCACTTGGTAACGTGCTTTTTACAGACGAAGGCGGTAACGGACCGCTGCTTCTGCTTGACGCTCATATTGACGAGATCGGAATGATAGTTACCTATATTACAGACGGCGGATTTCTTAAAGTTTCGGCCTGCGGAGGAATTGACAGCAGAGTCCTGCTCGGACAGCGTGTTACGGTTTACGGCTTGAACAGACTTACAGGTATTATCGCTTCAACTCCACCTCATCTGGAAACGGACAGCAGCGCCGCTGTATCAGCGGAGGAAATTTATATTGATATAGGTCTGTCAAAGGACGAGGCTGAAAGGCTTGTAAGCCCCGGAGACAGGGTAATTATTGAAAACAGGCTTTGTCCTCTTGCCGGGGGAAGAGTTACCTCAAAGGCTCTGGACAACAGGGCAGGGGCGGCGGCGGTAATACTTGCTATAGCGATGCTTCATAGCAAAAAAACGGCTTGCCGTATTGCCGCATTGTTTTCGGTTCAGGAGGAAACAGGCTGTGCCGGCGCAAGGACCGGAGCGTACAGTATTGCTCCGGACATGGCTGTAGCCGTAGACGTTTCCTTTGCAAAAACTCACGGTGAAACTGAGGAAAGCTGCGGATTTCTGGGTAAGGGCCCTATGATAGGGATCGCTCCGTCTTTGAGCAGAAAGATGTCCGATACTCTTATAAAGCTTGCAGAGGAAAATAATATTCCCTATCAGCTTGAAGTTATGAGCGGGAAAACCGGGACAAATGCCGACGCTATAGGTATAGCACGGGGAGGAACTGCCGCTGTTACCTTGTCGATCCCCGAAAAGCATATGCATACTCCTGCGGAAATTGCCGATTTAAACGATATTGAAAATACAGCAAGACTTATAGCCTTGTATGCGGAAAGGGCGGCTGAAATATTTGATTAACGAATTAAAAGTCCTTTGCGGCATAAACGGAATTTCAGGTGATGAAGAAGCAGTCGCTCGATATATATGCAGCAGGCTTGACGGCTTTGCGGAATACAAGCTTGATAAGCTGGGAAATATAATTGCTTTTAAGAAGGGTAAAAGATCCTCCGGTAAAAGAGTTATGGTTTCCGCCCATATGGACGAAGTAGGAATGATAGTTAACTATATCAATTCGGACGGAACTATAAAAGTATCTCCCGTCGGAGGAGTAGATCCGAGAGTTGTTTTCGGCAGACGGGTAGAGATCGGCAGAAGCAGGATCTGCGGAGCGGCAGGAGGAAAAGCAGTTCACAATCTTACTGCGGAGGAACGCAGGAGATCCGTTCCCTTTGATAAAATGACTATTGATATCGGAACAGAAAGCCGTGAGGAAACACAGAAGCTGGTTTCTCTCGGAGACAGCGTGTGCTTTCAATCAGAGTTTACTGAATTCGGTAACGGACTTATAACAGGAAAGGCTATCGACGACCGTGCAGGGTGCGCAATAATGCTGAGGCTGATACGTCAGGAACTTGAATACGATACCTATTTTACCTTTACGGTTCAGGAGGAGATCGGTCTGAGAGGCTCGTCATGTGCGGCATATACTGTAGATCCGGATTTTGCCGTAGTGCTTGAAGCTACAACAGCCGCCGATGTTCCGACAGCTTCGGCGGAAAAAAGAGTCTGCACGCTTAAAGGCGGGCCGGTAGTTTCTTTTATGGACAGGCATACCATTTATGATAAGGAGCTTTATACTCTTGCTTTTAAAACGGCTGAGGAAATAGGCATACCCTGTCAGACGAAAACAATGGTCGCAGGAGGAAATGACGCTGGCGCTATCCATTTATCGCGCTCCGGGGTAAGAACGGCGGCAATATCACTGCCATGCAGATATCTTCATTCGCCGTACTGCGTGATAGCAAGAGAAGATTTTGAAAACGCATATCTGCTTGCCGGAAATTTAATTGACAGGATTCATAACAAATGATAAATCAGACATACAGTATCGATTCGGCGCTTCTTGAAAAGCTGAAATCAAATCACTATACCAGAAGAATAAGATCACATTATCAGGCTTACGGAACAAAATACGGCTTTCTCCGTTTCTTTGAAATTCTTTCGGACGGAATTAAGACAGGACTTATATGTATTTTTAATTCTTCTATGCTTATATCTACCTTTGAAAACTCTGAGCCTGACGATACGGCGGCGGAGGAGATAGCTCGTTTTATAGAAATAAACAGACCTCTCTCAGTAGAGCTTGAGCCTTGCCTTTTTAATAAGGTTATCGGATTTATGACTGACGGGTATTACACCGATAAGCGTACGGAGTTTCAGTTCGTATCGAAACATACTCTGCCGGATATGCAGGTTAACGAGCTGCCTGCGCTTGACGACGTATTTGAAATTTTAAGTCAGAGCTTTCCGGAACTTGCGGATTCTTATGAGCTGTGGCTGACCGATACGTCTCATAGGGTAAGGCGCGGCCTGTCACAGTCGTTTCTGTTAGGAAATTATACTACGGCGACGATTCAGTATATAATTAACGGCATTGCTCTTATCGGTCATGTTGCAACGATCCCGTCGGAGAGAGGAAAGCTTCATGCAAGAAGTTTGCTTTACTGGATAGGCGAAAGGCTTGCTGCGGACGGATTTTCGGTACGGCTTTTCGCCCGTCCTCACAGGGTAAGCTATTATGAGGAAATAGGTTTCAGAGAAGCCGGAACAGATTATGTTTTAGAGAGGAAAATCAGATAATGACAGAAAGCTTTTTTGATATAGACCGTAAGATAATCGAGATCGCAGAAACGGCGCAGAACGAATGCGGTGAAATGTTTGCTGAAATTGACAAAACTGCTGAATACAACGGTCAGAAGGTTTTATCAGCATTTATAAAGAACAGGGTAAGCGAGGGCTGTCTTAAAGGCACTACCGGCTACGGCTACGGAGATATGGGCAGGGATACGCTGGATAAGGTATTTGCCGATGCTTTCGGAGGAGAGGACGCAATAGTCAGGCACACCTTTGTAAACGGAACTCATGCTCTTTCAACTGCACTTTTCGGAGTTCTTCGGACAGGTGATACAATGCTCGCGGCAACGGGAAAGCCTTATGATACTCTTGAAGAGATAATAGGTATCAGGGGCGAAAAAGGCAGCGGTTCATTAAAGGATTTCGGTATCGGCTATATTCAGTCAGATCTGATAGACGAGAAATATCCTGATTATGATGAGATAGCCAGGCTTGCTCCTAAAGCAAAGGTGGCATATATTCAGCGTTCAAGGGGATATTCTCTTCGTCCGTCATTGACTGTGGATATTATAGGTAAAATAGCCGAGACAGCAAAAAAGGCTAATCCTGAAATTATAGTTATGGTTGATAACTGCTACGGCGAATTTGTTGAAAAGCGAGAGCCGCTTTCTGCCGGAGCTGATCTTATTATCGGATCGCTTATAAAAAACCCCGGCGGCGGAATAGCTTCAACGGGCGGTTATATCTGCGGCAGGACCGATCTGGTCGAAAGGTGCGCAGACCGCCTTACCTGCGTTGGAATGGGCAAAGAGGTCGGCTGCTCTCTGGGACAGAACAGGGATATGTTCATGGGATTCTTCCTTGCTCCCCAGACCGTTGCTGCGGCTCTTAAAACTTCGGTTTTTGCCTGCCGCTTTTTTGAGAAGCTAGGATACAGAACTCTTCCGTCAAGCGGTGAGAAAAGAACGGATATAATTGCATCTGTTCTGCTTGAAAATGAGGAAAATCTCACGGCGTTCTGTCAGGGTATCCAGAAAGGCTCTCCTGTAGACAGCTATGTAACGCCTGAGGCATGGGATATGCCGGGCTACGACAGCAAGGTCATAATGGCGGCGGGAGCGTTTACAATGGGCGCTTCTATCGAGCTTTCCGCTGACGCTCCTATAAGAGAACCGTACGCAGCATGGCTTCAGGGGGGAATTACCTATCCTTCCGGGAAAACGGGAGTTATGCTTGCCGCTCAGGAAATGTTTAAAAAAGGACTTATAAACATATAATAAAAATACTGAAAGGAATGAAGAATATGGCAGAGATATTTACCGTTTCAATAGCAGAGATCGCAGAAGAGCTGAAGCTTGAGATCGTGTATACTCCGAAGGAACTCTCAGAGCTTCTTATATCAGATAACGACTGCAACCGTCCCGGACTGCAGCTTATGGGATTTTATGAGTATTTTAATGCAGAGCGTATTCAAATATGCGGAAATATGGAGTTTGCGTATCTGGCCTCCCTTGATGAGAAAACCCGTTATCAGCGCATAGACGCACTGTTTGCAACTAAGATACCGATGTTTGTAGTAGCCAGGGGACATGAGCTTTATCCGGAAATGCTGGAGATAGCCGAAAAGTATGAGGTGCCTGTAGCCAGAACGAACGACAGCACTACTGCTTTTATCGCTGCTCTTATCGGTTTTCTCAATGTTAAGCTTGCGCCTAGGATAACCCGTCACGGAGTGCTGATAGAGGTTTACGGTGAGGGAATACTTATAGTCGGTGAAAGCGGAGTGGGAAAATCCGAGACTGCTATAGAGCTTGTAAAACGAGGACACCGCCTTGTTGCCGACGACGCAGTTGAGATACGCAGGGTTTCAAGCTACAGCCTTGTCGGTTCTTCTCCTGACAATATCCGTCATTTTCTGGAGCTGCGAGGAATAGGAATTATTAATACAAGACGCTTATTCGGTATGGGCGCTGTTAAGGTAACTGAAAAAATTGACCTTATAGTCGAGCTTGAACCTTGGGACAGCGAGAAAATATACGATAGAATGGGCGTAGACAACGAATATACAACGATCCTTGGCGTAAAGGTTCCAAGCCTTACTATACCTATAAAGCCGGGACGTAACCTGGCTGTAATTTTAGAGGTTGCGGCAATGAATAACCGTCAGAAGAAAATGGGATACAATGCGGCTCAGGAACTGCTTAATAATCTCGGACTTCAGATGGACAATAAGGATACTGTTAAAAATTGGGATACTGTCTGACAGTAAATTTAATTATTGGAGCGAAAACCAAATGAAAATTCAAGCGGATCTTCATACTCATACTATTGCGTCGACCCACGCTTACTCTACTATCTCAGAAAACTGCATATGGGCGGAGAAATACGGTCTTAAAGCTGTCGCGATGACGGATCATGCTATGAAAATGCCCGATTCTCCTCATGTATGGCATTTTGAAAATCTAAAGGCTTTGCCGAGAAAAATAAGTAATGTAATTGTTTTGAAAGGGATAGAAGCGAATATAATTGACAGCTGCGGAAATCTTGACGTTGATGAAAATCTGCTTTCAAGACTTGAATGGGTCGTTGCTTCAATGCATAAATGGACGTTTGAACCCGTTTCCGCAGAAAATAATACAAAGGCGTATCTGGCTCTCTGCGAAAACCCTTACGTCGATGTTATAGGTCACTGTACAACTGATATGTTCCCGTTTGATATGGAGCGCTGCGTAAAGAAGTTCAGGGAGTACGGGAAGCTGGTTGAAATAAACGAAAGCTCTATAAACAATAAAAAAGGCTCGCGCCGCAACAGCTATGAACTTCTGAGACTCTGTAAAAAGTATGAAGTTCCCGTTACCGTAGACTCCGACTGTCATTTTTGTCAGTATGCAGGTCAGATACCGTCGGCTTCCTTGATCTTGGAAGAGATTGATTTTCCGAAGGATCTGATAATAAACGCCGACTGGGAAAGGGTAAGGGAGTATATAACGGCTAAGCGCGGAGATATAGGACTATAATGCGTGAAATACGCCTTCTTTTCAGTAACCTTGATACTTTTTTAATTTAGAAAATCATTTTGGGGATACGCTGTATCTGCAAAAACAGAAGGGTTTGGTCAATTAAATGAATACGGAACAGCTCTGTGAGCTTGCCGAAAAGCTGGGCTGCACAATATACCGCAATAAAAGACTGAAGGATCTTACTACTTTTAAGGTAGGCGGCGAATGTCCTGCTGTAATAGAGATTAATTCTGAAACGGCTCTGGCTCAGCTTATAAAATTCAGCAGTGATAATAAGCTCCGTACTATGGTTATAGGAAAAGGCTCAAATATGCTTTGCGACGACAAGGGCTTTGACGGAGCGGTTTTCTTAATGGGCGGCGGTTTTTCGGAAGTCAAGCTTGTTGACGAAAAAACCGTTGAAGCCGAGGCGGGCTGTCCGCTTATAAAGCTTTGTCTTTTTGCGCTTGAACATTCACTTAGCGGACTTGAGTTTGCTTACGGAATACCGGGAACTGTAGGAGGTGCGGTATTTATGAACGCCGGCGCTTACGGCGGAGAAATAAAGGACGTTATAATTTCGGCACAAGCTGTAGATACTAACGGAAGTATATCTGAATATCCGATAGATAAAATGGAGCTTGGATACAGAACCAGCATTTTTCAGCAAAGCGGCAGTGTAATAACAAAAGCTGTATTCAGGCTACATAAGGCTGAAAAGTCTGCAATTGAGGCAAGAATGAACGAGCTTATGTCACGCCGCAGGGAAAAGCAGCCGCTTGAATATCCTAACGCCGGCTCTACTTTCAAGCGTCCTGAGGGACAGTTTGCAGGGAAGCTTATACAGGACTGCGGACTAAAAGGGCTGCGCATAGGGGGAGCTGAGGTCTCTGAAAAACACAGCGGTTTTGTTATCAATACAGGCTGTGCTACTTCTGAGGATATAAAGCAGCTTATTGAAAAGGTTCAGAAAACGGTTTTGGAGAAAACGGGATATTTTCTGGAATGTGAAGTCAGGATTATCCCATACAGTGAAGATGATAAGTAGACGGGAGGAGTAATTTATGCAGTTTGTTATCATAACCGGTCTTTCAGGCTCCGGAAAATCAAGTGCGGTAAATATTCTTGAGGATATAGGCTACTATTGTATTGATAATATGCCTCCTGAGCTTATTACAAAGTTTGCAGATATATGTTCCCAGTCTGACGGCAAGATCGAAAAGGTAGCGTTTGTCGTGGATATAAGGGGCGGCGATCTGTTCCTGAAGCTGAGCGATACTATAACTCAGCTTAAAGCGGCTCATGTCAATCTTAAGATACTATTTCTTGATTCAGCCGACGATGTTATCGTAAGGAGATATAAGGAAACAAGAAGAAAGCACCCACTTGACGAGGTTTCATACGGCAATATAAGAAAGGCTATCGAAACTGAACGCGAGATCCTTGTACCTGTAAAAGCAAAGGCTGATTATTATATTGATACATCTTCTACTTCTCTTGCTGAATTCAAGGAAAGAATGTATTCAATGTTTCTTGAGTCCGGACAGGATTATATGAGAATAGATGTACGCTCCTTCGGCTTTAAGTTCGGAGCGTTCAGCGAGGGGGATCTGATATTTGACGTAAGATGTCTGCCGAACCCATATTACATACCCGAGCTGAGAGATAAGACCGGACTTTCGGCTGAGGTTTCGGGTTATGTTATGAAGTTTGATGAAGCAAAGCAGCTTTATTCCAAGCTGACGGAGCTTGTGGATTTTCTTATCCCCCTTTATGAGAGGGAGGGTAAATCACAGCTTGTTATAGCATTTGGCTGTACGGGAGGAAAGCACAGAAGCGTGACCTTTGCCGAGGCGCTTGCGGGTCATCTGAAGAACAGCGGACATAAGGTCAGGATTTCACACAGAGATATTGATAAACATTAAGGCGGTAAGATCTGAACAATGGAAAAGCAGTCCTTTTCGTATCATGCAAAGGAAGAAATACTTGAAAAAATAAATACAAAGGCAAAGGCTGACGTTTGTCTTATGGGGATACTCGTTTTCTGCAATATACTGAGCGACCGTGAGATCGTTTTTCTTACCGAGCATAGCTCTGTAGCGGATTTTTTTGCGTCCAACTGCAGAAGAATATGCGGAAATGAAAACGCCGTGGATATCTCTCAGATCGGAAAGAAAAACGAAGTAACCCTTTACCGGCTTGAGATATGCGGCGAAGAAAGCAGGCTTGAGCTGCTTGAGTATTTCAGAATGGATTCCTCAAGACGTCTGACACAGGACGATCTTCCGAAAAAGAAATATTATCCTCAGCTTATTGCGGGAATATTTCTTGCCTGCGGTTCGGTAAACAATCCTGAAAAAAAGTATCATATGGAGTTTGTTATGCCGGATATTCAGCTTTGCAACGATTTCGGACTGCTGCTTCTGGATAATTACGGTATACTTGCAAAGCAGACGGAGCGCAAAAATTCTCAGATCGTATACATAAAGGAATCGGAGAATATCATTGATCTGCTTACGCTTATGGGTGCGACAAACGCTTCGCTGGAGCTTATGAATGTAAAAATAATGAAGGATATGAGAAACCGGATCAACCGAGCCGTCAACTGCGATAACGCAAATATCGAAAAATCGCTGAGAGCCGCTGAAAAGCAGATAGCTGATATAGAACTTATAGATGAAACTCTGGGACTAGGTTCTCTGCCAGAAAGCCTTCAGGAGATCGCTCAGGTAAGATATGAAAATCCTGATTATAACCTGAACGAGCTGGGCCAGGCGCTGGATCCGCCTATATCACGTTCCGGAGCAAATCACAGACTTGCCAGAATAGCGCGTATCGCACAGGATATACGAGAGGGAAAGACAGTAAACTGATTGTTAAAGGAGGCAGCCGAAATGGAGGAGTTCGTTCATCTTCACGTTCACAGCGAATATTCGCTTCTTGACGGCGCCTGCCGTATAAAGGAACTTGTATCCAGAGTAAAAGAGCTTGGACAGACCGCCTGCGCCGTAACAGATCACGGAAATATGTTTGCGGCAGTGGAGTTTTACAATGAGTGTACCGCTCAGGGTATAAAGCCTATAATCGGCTGCGAGGTCTACGTTGCGCCCAGGACCCGTTTTGATAAGCTTCCCAAAATAGATACTTCTCCTTATCATCTTGTTTTGCTGTGCGAGAATAATACAGGATACCAGAATCTTATAAAGCTGGTTTCAAAAGGCTATACCGAAGGCTTTTACAGCCGTCCTAGAGTTGATCTGGAGCTGCTTGAGAAGTATCATGAGGGACTGATATGCCTGTCCGCCTGCCTTGCCGGAGAAATCCCAAGGAAGCTTTCTGACGGCAATTACAGCGGGGCTGTTGAAACAGCATTGAGATACAGGGATATTTTCGGAAAAGATAACTATTTTATAGAGATCCAGAATCATAAATTTCCGGAGCAGGAAAGGATAATACCGTATCTTATAAAGCTTTCGCAAGAAACGGGTATTCCGCTTGCAGCAACTAACGACGCACATTATATAAGAAAAGACGACGCGTATTCGCAGCGTATACTGATGTGCATATCAACGGCGACAACGATAAACGAGCCGTCAAAGCTTGAATTTCCGACCGAGGAATTCTATATTAAATCACAGGCCGAAATGGCGGAGCTTTTCCCCTTTCAGCCTCAGGCAGTTGCAAATACGGCAAAAATTGCGGAGCGCTGTAATGTAAGCTTTGAGTTCGGCAAAACAAAGCTGCCTTATTTTCATATTGAGGGAGTAGAAGACAACGAAGGATTTCTTCGGGATATGTGCCGCAAAGGCTTGTACGAAAGATACGGTACCCCATCTGACGAGGCTGTTGAAAGACTTGAATACGAGCTGTCTGTTATTACCCAGATGGGCTATACGGATTATTACCTTATCGTATGGGATTTTATTCATTACGCCAGAACTCAGAAAATACCTGTAGGCTGCGGCAGAGGCTCGGGGGCGGGAAGCCTTTGCGCATACTGTATCGGTATAACCGGTATCGATCCATTGAAATATAACCTGTTGTTTGAGCGTTTTCTTAACCCTGAGAGAGTGTCAATGCCGGACTTTGATATTGACTTCTGCATGGAAGGTAGACAGCGGGTCATTGATTATGTAGTTGATAAATACGGCTCGGATCATGTAGCTCAGATAGTTACTTTCGGAACGCTGGCTTCAAAGGCGGCGGTGCGGGACGTTGCCCGAGCAATGGGGCTTTCTTATCAGACTGGTGATATTGTTGCAAAAGCCATTCCAAGAGGAATGTCGCTGACTGACGCTGTCAGAGATGTTCCCGAGGTTTCAAAAATGTATAAAGACGACGAGAAGATACGCTCATTGCTTGATACAGCCGTTAAGGTAGAGGGTATGCCGAGAAATGTTTCTACTCATGCTGCGGGAGTAGTTATAACAAAAGAGCCTGCAGACTGTTACGTTCCGCTTTATGCCCGTGACGGACAGATCTCCACTCAGTATACGATGACGGTACTTGAAAGTCTGGGACTTCTTAAAATAGATTTTCTTGGGCTCAGGAACCTTACGACAATAAATCACTGTCAGCTGGCGGTGAGAAATAAAATACCTGATTTTGATGCGGAAAAAATCCCTCTTGACGATAAGGGCGTTTATGATATGCTTTCCCAGGGCAGAACGGAGGGAGTATTTCAGTTTGAAAGCGCAGGAATGACATCTACAATAATGAAGCTTCGGCCTGACGGAATTGAGGATCTTATTGCTGTGATTTCGCTTTACCGCCCCGGCCCTATGGATTCAATACCGATTTATATCCGTAACCGTCATAACCCTTCTCTTGTAACATATAAGCACCCTCTTTTGAAAAAAATACTTGAAGTTACTTATGGCTGTATCGTGTATCAGGAGCAGGTAATGCAGATATTCAGGGAGCTTGCCGGTTATTCCTACGGCAGAGCCGATATTGTGCGCCGAGCGATGGCAAAGAAAAAGCACAGCGTTCTTGAAAACGAGCGAAAAGCGTTTATATGGGGCGAGGAGGGTCAGTGCGACGGCTGTGTCAAGCGCGGAGTTCCCGAAAAGACTGCAAATGAGATTTTTGACGAGATGACTTCGTTCGCTTCTTATGCCTTTAACAAATCTCATGCAGCCGCCTACGCTACTATTGCCTATCAGACAGCCTATTTGAAATATCATTTTTATAAGGAATATATGGCGGCGTTAATGACTGTTACCCTGCTTGAAAGTACAGAAAAGCTTAACAGCTATGTAAGCGATTGTATAAAAAACGGGGTAAAGATACTTCCTGTCGATATAAACAAAAGCTCAAGAGGCTTTACTGCGGAGCAGGACGGAATACGCTTTGCCTTGATAGCGGTAAAAAGTCTGGGTGAAGGAGCAATAGCTTCTATAATAAGAGAACGTGAAGAGAACGGCGTATTCAGAAGCCTGCAAAATTTCTGCACCCGTATGACCGGAAGGGAAGTAACCACCAAAGGCGTTGAACAGCTGATAAAAAGCGGAGCAATGGACTGCTTTCCAAACAACCGCCGTGAAATGATCAATTCCTATGAAGCGCTTATACAGTCGGCTGCTCAGGAGAGCAAAGCAAATCTTGCGGGACAGCTGGACTTTTTCGGAATGGGGATAAGCGAGCCGCCGGAAAAGGTTATCGAGCCGGCAGAGGAATATTCACATGAAGCTCTGCTTGAATTTGAGCATGAAGCGCTTGGAATGTATATTTCAGGTCATCCGCTTGACGAATATATGCCTGCCGCATATGCTTCCTGCTGTACCGAAATTTCCCGTCTTTATCAGTGTGCGTCTGAAAACGTAAAAGGCTTCTGCGACGGGGACAGCGCTGATATTGTTGCAATGATAACCCATATAAAGACCCTTAAAACAAAAAAGGGCGATATAATGTGCTTTGTTCAGGCGGAGGACAGGACTGGCGCTGCTGAAATTATAGTGTTCCCAAATGTCTATCAGATATCTTCATCAGTTCTGAAAAACGGTGCTGTTGTTCATGTAAAAGGTAGAATTTCCGTCAAGGAGGACGAAAATCCTAAGCTTATATGCGAGCTTGCCGAAACAGTTCAGCGTTTTGAGGAGCAGGCTATGAAAAAAGGGGTTTGCGTGAGAGCGCTTTCAGGAGATAAAGCGCTGATTGAAAGAATCAGAAAAACAGCCGCTTCGGCAGGCGAGGGAAGAAATAGGCTTACCTTATATTTCGCCGACCTGAATAAAACCACCGCATTCAGGTCTTTGCCGTCTGTCGCCCTTACAAAGAAGCTTCTTATAGAGCTTCAGCAGGCGGCGGGAGAAAAAAATGTTCTGTTTATGCAGTAGCAGGAAAGCGAGGTAAATCATATATGGAGCCGAAGGATTATATAGTAGTCAGGATTGACGGAGATTACGCTCATCTGAAAAATATTTCAGACGGTGAAACAATGCTAATTGCCCGTGCGCTGATCCCGGAAGAGGCCGATGAGAACACAGTTCTGCATTGGGAAAACTTTGTCTATACGGTTGGGGAATAGAAGAGTACGGCGGATCTTTCTGAAATTCTTGTGAAAAGTGTGGTAATTTTTAAAATAATGTGCTATAATATAATTTGTTTATGACTGCGGCTTGCAGAATGAAAATTAAGGAGATTAACTTATGTCAGAATTATTTGAGCATAAGAGCTGCGGAAACGGAATAACGGTCTCAAAAATAAAGGATGAGAAATTTAAATCAAGCTGCATCGTTATCCGTTTTATATTCCCGCTGAGTGAAAAAACTGCGTCCTGCTGCTCTTTGCTGGTTGATTTACTTGCGACCTCAAATAGTAAGTGTCCCTCTAGGGAGCAGCTTACGGAAAGGACCGCAGAGCTTTATGGTTCAGCTATAAACGCTTTTTCTTACAGGGTCGGTGATTATCAGACCGCGGGACTTTCAATTAATTATATAGGAGACGCATATACGATAGGCGGTGAAACTATTTCGGATACTGCGGCGGAGATCCTGCTTGACTGTATATTTTCTCCTCACCTTGAAAACGGAAGATTCAGTGAAAAATACTTTCAGCTCCGCAGACAGGAGCTTATAGACCTGATCGAAAACTCGGTCAACAACAAACGTCAGTATGCGGTATGGAGAGCCGGTCAAATAATATTTGAAAATGAACCATGTGCATATTCGGCAATGGGAACTGTTGAAACGGCAAAGAGTATAACTCATGACGATTTGTCAGCCGCATATGAAATGCTTCTAACTAAGGCGGCGGTAGATATAACGTTCTGCGGAGGACAGGATACCGAAAAGCAGGAAAGCTATGTTTTGAAAGCGTTTTCAAAGCTCAGAAGAGAATGTCCGGACAAGCCTGTATTCAATTCTCCATCTCCGTTAAAAAAGCAGCCTGTTTTTACGGAAGAAGCTTTAGATATTTCCCAGGCGAAAATGGTAATGGCTTTCAAGACCGGAAATACCGTCAGAAATATCTACGCTGATAAGGTAATGTGCGCTATGTTCGGAGGTTCGCCGACATCAAAGCTTTTTCTGAATGTTAGAGAAAAGCTGTCGCTCTGTTATTACTGTGCTGCGGGAATTATAGAGGGAAAAAATACTATGCTTGTGGACAGCGGAGTTGATACAGATAAAATACCCGTTGCCCGCGAGGAGATAATAAAACAGCTTGATGCGATCAAAAGCGGAAATTTCAGTGACGAAGAGCTTTACAATACAAAGCTTTATATCTCTGGGGCTTTTCGTTCAAATTACGATTCTGTCGGAGATATGAACGCCTGGTATTTCTATCAGTTTGTAAGAAATACAGGATATTCGCCCGATGACGCAGCAGAGATCATAATGTCTGTAACCAGAGAGGATATAATTAATTCTGCCAAAGCGTTCAGTCTTGATACGGTCTATGTATTGAAGCCGTCTGAAGGAGGTGCGGATAATTGAGCTTTACAAAAGAAGTAATTACCTGCGAAAGAACAGGAGATAAATATTCGCTGATCCGTCATTCATCGGGTCTTGATGTTCTTGTATGGAAAATGGAAGGCTTTACAACTACTGAAGCGCTTTTCGGAACAAAATACGGTTCGGTAAACAATAAGTTCAGGACTGTAGATACAGGTGATTATATCGAAGTTCCTGATGGTATCGCACATTATCTGGAGCATAAGCTGTTTGAGAACGAGGACTGCGACGTTTTTGAGCTTTATGCAAAAACCGGAGCGTCTGCAAATGCATTTACGTCTTTCTGCGAAACGGCGTATACCTTCAGCTGCTCGGAAAATTATGAGAAATCTCTGGAGATACTTCTGAGCTTTGTGCAGAAGCCTTATTTTACAGAGGAAAACGTTGAAAAGGAACGCGGAATAATAGCTCAGGAAATAAAAATGAGCAGTGATTCGCCTGACAGAGCCTGCTTTTTCAATCTTCTCGGCGCATTGTATCATTATCATCCAGTAAAAATAGATATTGCCGGAACAGTTGAGTCTATTCAGAAGATAACTCCGGAGCTGCTTTATAAATGCTATAATACTTTTTATAATCTTCATAATATGGTGCTTTGTATTGCCGGAAACGTAGATGAGGAAAAAGTCATCGGGATATGCGATAAATTTCTGCTGCCTGCTGAGGATAAAAGACTTGAGGTTGCTTTCCCGTATGAGCCTGCCGATATAGTCAAGAGAAAAGTAAGCGCTGAATATACCGTTGGAACGCCTTTGTTTTCTGTCGGCTTCAAATGTCCGGTATTCAAGGGTACTGAAATGGTAAAAATGGAGGTATGCGCAGGCATACTGCTTCAAATGCTTTTCGGCTCTATGTCAAGGTGGTATAAGGAGCTTTTTGAGGAAGGACTTATAAACTCGTCTTTCTCTTTTGAGGTGTTCAATGCAGAGGAAGGTTTTTTCAGCTGTATATGCAGCGGAGAATCTCATGCTCCCGATGAAGTTTTCAAACGCTGTCTGGCTGAGATCGAAAGGGCGAAAGCGGAAGGGCTTGACAGGCGTTTATTCGAGATAATCAGAAAGTCACGATACGGTTCAATGATAAGAGGCTTCAATAACGTTGAGAACTGCGCTGAAATGATGTTTGAAAATCATCTTCAGGGTACCGGCGCATTTACGGCGGCCGATATGCTTGCAAAGCTGGACTTTGAGGATATTCTTGCGGCGTTTGATACGCTTTTTGACGCTTCTAAGGCGGCGCTTTCAGTAATTGAAAACCATACCTGATCATAAACCGGAACAGTATAAAATAATAATATGAATGGAGGCAAGCCCATTAAGCTTTGACCGCAGGCGTCGGCTCTTGGCAATGGGCGTACTTATGACGCAGCTTTTTCAGCTTCTCGCTAAGGACGTAAGCGAGGAAATGCAGCAGAAGATACTTGAAAATCCTGACAAAGTATTCTTTCCCAATCTGGGAAACGGCGACAGTATTTTCAAGGAGGGATTTTCTATTGACAGGGTATTGTTCAAAATACCCGGAACGGATTTCTCGATTTATTGGTACGGATTTCTGATCGCGCTCGGTATCCTTCTTGCGATGATTTACGGATTCAGAAAAATGAAGTCGGTCGGAATAGATCCGGACAGAGCGACAGACGCAGTTATCGGCGGACTTATTGGAGCAATTTTAGGAGCAAGGCTTTATTATATTCTCTTTAATTCCGAAATGTCTATAAGTCAGTTCTTTAACTTCCGTGACGGCGGACTGGCAATTTACGGCGGAGTTATTGGCGCTGTCTTGGTGGGCGGAATAATCGCAAAACTCAGAAAGCTTAAGCTTTCCGCACTTCTAGATGTTGTCGCTCCCTGCTTTCTTATAGGTCAGGCAGTAGGCAGATGGGGAAATTTCTTCAATCAGGAGGCTTTTGGCGGCAATACCGATCTCCCGTGGGGAATGATGAGCAGCAGTACCATGCATTATATCGCCGATCATTACGACGATCTCGGAGGAACGGTATCTTCCTATGCACCCGTTCATCCCTGTTTTCTCTATGAATCTATCTGGTGCATAATAGGCTTTGTACTTCTTCATCTTTATATGAAGCACCGTAAATTTGACGGCGAAGTATTCCTGATGTATATCGGCTGGTACGGATTAGGCAGATTTTTTATAGAGGCAACAAGAACCGATTCTCTCTATCTTGCCAATATCAAGGTCTCTCAGCTGGTAGCCGGAACCTGTGTGCTTGCCTCGGTCGTACTTATAATAATGCTTAGAAGTATTTTTAAAAGACGTGATGACTATAAGCTTTTCTGCGATACAGAGATTTCAAAGGCACAGTTGTCTCAGTATGAAAACTACGATGAGATACGCAAGGGCAAAAAAGAGCTTAAAGCAAAGATAAAAGAAGCAAAGGCTAAAGGTGAAAGCTTTGCAGAGCTTCAGAAGGAATATGATGAGAAATACGGCAAAAAGGCAGAACCGTCTATAAAGAAGCTCGGAGAAAATGAAAAGCCCGACAGCGGCTATAAATCTATTCTTGCCGATGACGATGAAGCTCAGAATGTAAGCGACGAATCAGAAAAAACTGACGATAATACAAATACCGAAGCGGAGGAAGACGAGAATGAGTAAAATAATTGACGGAAAAGCAGTATCGGCTCAGGTCAAGGAGCGTATCAAGGCTGAGACCGCCGAGCTTAAAAAGCAGGGAATAGAGGTAGGGCTTGCAGTTGTTATTGTAGGCGAAGACCCCGCTTCAAAGGTTTATGTAAGAAATAAGAAACGTGCCTGCGAGGAGGTAGGCTTTAATTCCTACGAGTTTGCGCTGCCTGAGGATACTACAGAAGAGCAGCTGCTTGAACTGGTTCAGAAGCTGAACGCCGACGATAAAGTAAACGGAATACTTGTACAGCTTCCGCTTCCTGCACATCTTGACGATAAAGTTATTATCAACAATATCCTTCCGGAAAAGGATGTAGACGCTTTTCATCCTGTAAATGTCGGAAAAATAATGATAGGCGACTATAGCTTTCTGCCTTGCACTCCTGCCGGAGTAATGGAGCTGATCGCGTCTTCAGGCACTGAAATTGCCGGAAAAGAGTGCGTTGTTATAGGACGCAGCAATATAGTAGGAAAACCTCAGGCAATGCTGCTTCTGCATAAGAGCGGAACAGTTACTGTTTGTCATTCCAAGACAAAAAACCTTAAAGAGGTCTGTCAGAGAGCCGATATTCTTGTAGCGGCGGTAGGAAAGGCAAAAATGATAACCGCCGATTATATCAAAGAGGGCGCAGTAGTTATTGACGTTGGAATGAACCGTGATGAAAACGGTAAGCTGTGCGGAGACGTTGATTTTGAGGATTGTAAGGAAAAGGCAGGCTTTATCACACCTGTTCCGGGAGGAGTAGGCCCGATGACTATAGCTATGCTTATGCAGAATACCCTGACGGCGGCTAAGGTTAAAAACGGGATTATAGATTAAATTGTAAAATATTTATTAATACTATTTACAATTCAGCTGAGCTGATGTATAATAACTATTGTTGTGTTTTGCACAGCGTTATCCATGCGACAGAATATGGGTTAAGCCCGTAAGGGAGCGTTACCCGCCATATTCTTTTACATCGGAAATATTTTGAAAGAGGTACGGAAAATGCTTAGAAAAGATGAAAAGACTGCGGTTATCAAAGCCAACAGAACACATGAGAGCGATACAGGTTCTCCCGAGGTTCAGATCGCTATTCTTACAAAAAGGATCAACGATCTGACTGAACATCTGAAAGTTCACAAGAAGGATCATCACTCAAGAAGAGGACTTCTGAAAATGGTTGGTAAGAGAAGAAATCTTCTCAACTATCTTAAAAAGAAGGATATCGAGAGATACAGAGCTACTATTGAAAAGCTCGGGATCCGTAAGTAATTTTAAGAACAGCACTAAGGCAGAGGCAATTTTTGTCACTGCCTTTTGGTGTTTATTTTAGTATTAAATGGATATTGGAAAGGTGAAAGTATTTTAGCATTAAACAGAATTCACGAGCTTTCGCGGGGTCTGTTTATTGCTAATGCTTCGCCTGTCAATATATATTATTGTTTGGAGGAAGTATTTAAATGTTTGAAAACTACAGAAAATTTGAAACCACATATGCCGGACGCACTTTTATAGTTGAAACGGGAAAGACCTGTCAGCTTTCCAACGGCTCCTGCTGGGTAAGATACGGAGAGACCGTTGTAATGGCTAACGTTACGGCTTCTGAAAAGCCAAGAGACGGGATCGACTTTTTCCCTCTTTCAGTTGATTACGAGGAAAGGCTTTATTCGGTAGGAAAGATACCTGGCTCTTTTATGAAGAGAGAGGGAAAGCCGACTGAAAAGGCAATCCTTACTTCAAGAATGGTTGATCGTCCTATCAGACCTCTTTTCCCTAAGGATATGAGAAACGACGTTTCGGTTGTTATGACTGTTCTTGCAGTAGATCCTGACTGTTCGCCTGAAATTGCAGGTATGGTTGCGGCTTCTATAGCGATTTCGATCTCAGACATTCCGTGGGCAGGCCCTATCGCAGGAATAAGCGTTGGACTTGTTGACGGAGAGATCGTGCTTAACCCTACTCTTGCTCAGAGAGAGGTTAATCATTTAAATCTTACGGTAGCCGGTTCTATGGATAAAATAGTAATGATCGAAGCGGGAGCTGATGAGGTTCCGGACGATCTTATGCTTGAAGCTATTCTCAAGGGACATGAGGAAATCAAGAAAATGGTTGCCTTTATCAATGAAATAACTGCGGAAATAGGCAAGCCTAAGTTTGAATTCGAGTCAATGGAGCTTGACCACGATATGCTGGACGAGATAATGGCTTCTGTCGGAGATAAGATAAAATTTGCGCTTGATACGGATGATAAGAACGTAAGAGATGCAAGAATGCAGCCTGTTACCGATGAGATCGTTGAAGTATTCAGTGAAAAGTATCCTCAGCTTCCTGAGATAATCGGAGAGGTAGTTTATAAGCTTCAGAAAACTATTGTAAGAGATTGGCTCTACGAGGGCAAGCGTGTAGACGGAAGAGGAATAGACGATATAAGACCGCTTGCAGCAGAAGTAGGAATGCTCCCAAGAGTACACGGCTCAGGTTTGTTTACAAGAGGTCAGACTCAGGTCATGACTATATGTACTCTCGGTCCTGTAAGCGACGCTCAAAGACTTGACGGTCTTGACGAGGAGGACAGCAAGAGATATATTCATCACTATAATTTCCCGTCCTATTCGGTAGGAGAAACAAGGCCTTCAAGAGGTCCGGGAAGACGTGAGATAGGTCACGGTGCACTTGCTGAAAAGGCTCTCGTTCCTGTTATTCCAAGCGTTGAAGAGTTCCCGTATGCTATTCGTATGGTTTCAGAGGTTCTTTCCTCCAACGGTTCGACCTCTCAGGGTTCGATATGCGGTTCAACGCTTGCACTTATGGATGCAGGAGTTCCTATCAAGGCTCCGGTTGCGGGTATTTCCTGCGGTCTTATCACCAAGGAGGACGGAAGCTGGATGACTATGGTAGACATTCAGGGCCTTGAGGACTTCTACGGAGATATGGACTTTAAGGTAGGCGGAACAAAGAACGGTATTACGGCTATTCAGGTCGACATCAAGGTTGACGGACTTACACCTGATATTATAAAGGAAGCGTTTGCGAAGACTCATAAGGCAAGGGATTATATACTTGACGAGGTTATGCTCAAGGCTATTCCAGAGCCGAGAGCAGAAGTAAATCAGTGGGCGCCTAAAATGCTTACAACAAAGGTTCCTGTTGATAAAATACGCGAAGTAATCGGTTCAGGCGGAAAGGTTATTCAGAAGATCTCCGCTGAGTGCGATGTTAAGATCGATATTGAAGAGGACGGAAACGTTTTTGTTTCAGGACTTGATAAGGCTAAGGCAGAGCAGGCTATCTCTATTATAAACACTATTGCAAACGATCCTGAGGTAGGTGCTATTTACAAGGGCAAGGTCGTACGCATTATGAATTTTGGTGCGTTTGTTGAGATCGCTCCCGGAAAAGACGGTCTTGTTCATATTTCCAAGCTTGATAAATCAAGGGTAGAAAAGGTTGAGGACATTGTTTCGATCGGCGACGAGATCGTTGTTAAGGTAATGGAGATAGATCAGCAGGGAAGAATAAATCTCTCCAGAAAAGACGCTTTGGCTGATATTGAAGCAAAGAAAAAGGCTGACTGAAAATAAGCTTACCTTTAAGAGCTGAATTTTATAGGGGGGGTAATTTAATATGAAGTGTACTGTATGCGGAACTGAATTAGGTATAAATGAACAATTCTGTTCAAATTGCGGAACAAGAAAAGTAGAAATGCCCGGAATATCCAGCAGCGGATCGGTTTTTGGCTCAAATCCGAATGCTGTAAACGAAGCTGTTCCTGCAGTCAGAACTGTAAAAAAGAGTCATAAAACGCTTGTATCTGTAATTATCATCCTAGCAATTATTTTAGGTTCGGCAGGATATTTCTACGTCAGATATTTTGTTTCCAAGACATATAAGCTTGACGGCTTTACGGTAAAGCTGCCAATTTCTATGGAAGAAACCGATGAAGGTAATGCATTTTCAAAACTTATGAATACCAACAGTCTGTTTGATGCAAAAGCTGAAGGTTATGGCAACGGCTATGTAGGCTTTGCTTATGTAATTATTGACTATAAAGACGTAGACGGACTTTCGGCAGTTACTGAAGAAATTTTTATTTCTCTTATGGATTCTATATTTGATCAGCAAGGTCAAGAATATAAGAAGGAAAGTCTGGACGGAAATGTTTTGAAGTATACAATAGTTAATTCAAAGGGGAAGAAAGTATATAATTATATGACCTGTGTAAAGAAAGATGCAAAATATTATTTACTTGATTTCCAGTGTCTTGAAAAGTACAAATCAATTTTTGCTTCCAAGATCGACGAATGGGTCGGTACTGTAAGCTTTGATGATTAAGCTCAGAAATATCCCGTGAAAACTGCCGTAAATGCGGCTGAGGTAATATGAAAAACTGCCGCAGAGAAGTATTTTCTCTGCGGCAGTTTTGTATTTATATTCTGTTGTTTTCGGAAAATAAAAAATGTTCCACGTGGAACATAAGTTTAAATTGAATCAGAGCTGTTAATATTTTATTAAAAGGCCGATTTTGTCAGTTATCATATGTTATGAAACTCAAATAAATATATTAAAAATTATTTACTTAAACTATTGACTTTTCAACATATTCGATGTATAATTATTTTATTATTTAATAATTTATAGGGGGTTATCTCTTGAAATGCAAATATTGTGGAAATGATGTGCCTGAAGGCGAAATTTATTGTTCCTGCGGAAATCCTGTTACATACGAAAATTCTTCTGAGAGCGGTTTGAACGGAGGAATTTCGGAAAGTCTTAATGATTCTCCTGTAGTTTCGCCTGTCGCTGCTGTTTCAAAGAAAAAGGGACTGCCGAGGGCGCTTGTCAGCATAATTATAATCGTTGTTATCGCAGCAGTTGGTTTTGGGTATCAATATTATAAAAACGTTTTTAGCCTTACTCATTCCGGAACTTATAAGGAAGTATCTGGTTCTGGCTTTACAATGAATATACCTCGTACGCTTAAGAAGGAATCCAGCAGCGATAAGGATATTGTAGCGTTTTATACCAGTGAGAAGGCAGCCGTTAATATATCGAAGCTCAATTACAGTGATAATCCTGGTATTGAATCGGTTTCGATAGACGAATATGCGTCATTGGCTGAAGCCGGAGGCTTTGACGGCGAGTTCAAAAAGGACGGCGATCTTGTATACGCCTGCTACTATGATTCAGCTATCGGAACGCTGAAGGAAAAGCAGAAATGTTATGTTATCGAAGGTCTTATAAAGGGCGATGACGCTATTTGGAGCGTTAACGCATATTGCTTATCTTCTGATAAGGAAAAATACGAGGACGCTTTGCTTGAGTGGGTAAAATCGTTTGAATTAAAATAACCTATGAAATGAAAATAATTAAGCGGACGGTTGAAATTACCGTCCGCTTTGTTGTTTTCTAAAGTATATTCTAATAAAATATTCTGACAATAAGCGCTGAAAATACAAATCCCGCAAAATCTGCTGTAAGTGAAGAGATAAAAACCGGGATCTCTGCTTTAAGTCGTACCGCAGAATAGTATACAGCTATTGTGTAGAATGTAGTTTCAGTAGAGCCCATTAAAACTGCAGCAACTCTGCCTGCAAAGCTGTCTGCTCCCGAAAGCGACAGAATATTATCAAGTACGGCAAGTGAGCCGCTTCCGGATACAGGTCGGATCAGCGCCAGAGGAAGTACCTCGGAGGGGAAGCCGAGCTTGCCTAAGAACGGAGATAAAAGCTCCGCAAAAGCGTTGAGCGCTCCTGAAGCCGAAAGCATTCCGACCGCAGTCATCAGAAGGATAAGAGCCGGCAGAATATTTACGGCTACCTTTAAATTTTCCATTGCGCCTTCTGTAAAAACACTGAAAATATCGACTTTCTTTATTGCTCCGTAAAGAAGCACGGCAAGTATAAGAACGGGCGCTGCAAGATTTGATATAAGCATCTATTTTATATGCACCTAAGGAGCATATCCTCCTTTCTTAAAATAAGTCTGCTTAGGAATTTTAAGAGTGCTTCTTATTCTGCTTCTTTTTCCGAAGAGGATATATACTGCCGCAGCACCGAAGGCCAATGATATAAGGGAATTTAGCAGAATAGGGGCGATACAGTCCCACGGGGCGGAGGAATTATATTTCAGCCTTATCGTACTTATAGTTACGGGAAGCAGCTGAATAGAAGCAGTATTAAGCAGGATAAGCATTGCCGTGCTTCGTGTGGTATAGCCTGCTTTTTCTTCATGCAGAATTTCCTTCATTGCTTTTATCCCGAGAGGAGTAGCTGCGTTTCCTATTCCGAGCAGATTTGCAGTAACATTCATTGTTACCGCCTGCATAGCCTTTCCGTTTTTGTCAAGGCTCCTGAAAAACGGTCTTAATACTGTGCCTATAACTTTGTTTATTTTTAATGTAAGTCCGCTTTTTTCCGCTACCGCCATAATTCCACCCCACAGCGCCATCGAGCCGGCAAGCTGAATTACCAGTTCTACTGCGCCGACTGAGGAATTCAGTGCCGAGTTTGAAACCTCAGATATATTTCCGCAAAAGACAGAGAAAATTACAGCTATTATAATGAAAAGAATAATCGTACAGTTAAGCAAATATTTCACCTCTCAGGTATAAATAAACATATATATTTATTAAGCTTTTCTTAATTCTAGCATTTTTCAAGATATTTTTCCAAAATAGGTATTGACAATAATCGACATACATTGTATAATAAACTTACACTAGTTGGCATGGTGTAATTTATTAAAAAGGAGAATGTTACAATGAAATCTACCGGTATTGTAAGAAGAGTTGACGAACTCGGAAGAATTGTATTGCCAATTGAACTTAGAAGAACATTTGATTTGGCTGTTAAGGACGCTATCGAGATCTACACAGATAACGATATGATCATCCTTAAGAAGTTCCAGCGTACTTGTGTATTCTGCAACAGCGCTGAAGATGTTGTTGAGTATAAGGGTAAGACTGTATGCTCAGAGTGCATGGCTGAGCTTAAAGGGGAAAAGTAATTTTACATAATTACTTCACTCAATAAACAGAGCGGATCAGTGATCTGCTCTGTTTTATTTATACGGGAATTTGTCCGTAAATATTACAAAGAACCGGCAGAATTAAACTCTGCCGGTTCAATTATTTTGTAAGATATTTTACTGCTATCTGAGTTCGGTGATCAAGCCCGGTCTTTTCAAGAATAACGCTTATATAATTTCGTACTGTTCCGTTTGAAATATAAAGCTTATCGGCTATTTCCTGATTAGATAAACCTTTTGCTATTAATTTCACTATATCGTTTTCCCGTTCCGTTAGAAGCGTAAATATGCTGGACGCTCCGCTTCTTCCTACGCGTTCACGGACATATTTCAAAATATCGTCCTGAAATACCGTTCCGCCGGTACTGACAGTACGAATTGAATTAAATATCATTTCGGCGGGGCTGTTTTTCAGAATATATCCGCTTACTCCTGATTTCAGCGCTTTTATTATAAAATCTTCCTCGTCAAAGGTAGTAAGCAGCAAAGGGGAGCAGAGCGACTCTTTTATCATAAAGCCGGCCGCTTCGATACCGTCCATTACAGGCATTCGGATATCCAGCAAGGCAACGTCTGTCTTATAGCTGCGGCTGAGAGCGACCGCTTCTTTGCCGTTTGCGGCTATTCCGATAATATTAAAATCGCTCTGGGATTCTATAAGCATTTTAAGCCCGTCCCGTATCAATGCGTCATCGTCTGCAATCAATATATTTATCATAGTTCTGACTCCCGAATAAAAATTGTTAATACGGAAAATCCGTTCTGACCGTTTCTGAATATACATCTGCCGCCGCAGACAGCAGTGCGTTCTTCTATTGATTCAAGACCCATTCCTTTATCGAAGCTGCTTGACGATTTGCCGTTGTCCTTTAATTCAACCCGGATTATTTTACTGTAGGACTGGATACTCACTGAAAAGCTGTCGGCATCCGAGTGTTTAAGGGTATTGGTAAGAGCTTCGGTAAGGTTTTCCCGTATGCAAAGCCATACCTGAGGGGGTATATTATCAAGACGTTCGGATACGCTTATTTCGGTTTTTATATTATAGCTTATAGAAAACTGTTTCAGTAAAGTTTTAATACCGCTAAGCCCCAGGGTTTCTCTGTCGGGACGTTCCTCTCTGAGTGAAGCGCGGATACGGTCTACACCCTTTCTGAGATTTTCAACAGCTTTATCCAATATCTCTTCAGCTTTATCAGGAGCTGACCTGAGATTTATTTTTGCCGCTTCAAGCATTATGATACTGCCAGAAATACCATGCCCCAGCTCGTCATGTATTCGGGCGGCGAACCTGTTTCTTTCCTCAAGTGCAGAAGATCGCTTCAACGACGAAGCGTAGCTTTTCATATCTGCGATTTTCTGTTTTTGTTCTGCCAGCCGTGTTCTATAATCAGTTAATTCGTCCTGATAATTTAAAAGCTTTTCAACGGCTGATCTGCCGATGAAAAAGAAAACGGTGCAGATCAAAGCCGTAACTGCGGAAACAAGATCAGGAGTGAAGATCATAGTCATAAGAAGCAGTGCAACTCCCGAGATCGACCAGAACGAGGAGTTTGTTATAAGCGAGTCTGCTGTACACAGAAAAATAACGGCAAGCAGAGGGAAAAAGAACGATTTATCGGTATAAAGGCATATTACTGCGCTTACTGTAGAAATGATCAGGGAAGCTATTCTGCTGAATTTATATCTGTATAAAAAAGCGTCTGCGAAAAGTAAGCAGCACAATGAGAGAGAGGATATTACCGCTGTGGCAGCGTCGCTTTCTCCCATAATACAATATGCAGCACAGGCGGCAAGTGCCGTCAGCTTAACGGTAAGGTAAAGTACAGCTTTATTCATAAACAGTTGCTCCGTAATATTTCTAATCGATCAGCGGTTTTTCTTTTTTGTATATATCATTGCGGAGATCAGATACATAAGAACCGCAAAAAGCGCAAGTATAATAAGATTTGAAATGCAGCTGCTGTCAGGGTCGGCAGTTTTCCTTTTAATAATATCCATAAACCAATATTGCGGCATAATATATGAAAAGTTTTTAAGCGCTCCTACACTGTCAGTTATCGGAAACCATGCTCCGCCGAGAATACAGCCGATAGTGCCGAAGCCTATGACTATAGTGGTTATAGCCATTCTTGAAGCTTCCAGCATTGAAAGCATTAAAGCAAAACCTATTACAAAAAGAATATACAGCAGATACATAAGTACTGCAAGTCCGTAGCTTATACCGATATAGTAACCGCGTATAAAAATAGTTATCAGAGGAACAGCGCCAAGAAGTATACAAAGGGCGGCTCCGAATACCGCAGTACCGATTATATATTCATAAGGCTTTACATTTGAGATCTGCATACGCTCATAGGTTTTTGTGGACTTATCGTCAAGCACTGTAAATGAAACTATTATGCATACTGACATTACGATCATAATGAAAAATCCGGAAGATATTTCAAATGCCGCCGCAGTAGTTTCATCCTTGTCGTATTCAACAGCATTCTCGGTTGTGAGCGTAACGTTCTCCTGTGATATATCGGAAAGAATATTTTGAAGTTTATTTCCGTTGCCTTCCGACGCCTGAACGGCTATGGACAGACTTTGCATATAAATATCAATATATGACCGGATAAAGGCTGTATTTTCATAATCATTTGCTGTTGTAACGGTAAGAGGCATGACAGTTCCGCCGACTGCTTCCGAATCAAATCCCTGCGGTATTTCTATTATAGCAGAAATATCAGTATTAATCAATAGCCTTGACTGCTCATCAAAGGATAACCCTGTTTGTACGTCCATATTAAGATTTTCGGAGAGATAGTCTTTAAAATTATCCGAAAGAGGACTTTTATCATTATCTACAACGCCTACTGAGATCCTGTCGTTTCCGCTTTTAGACCCTAACATATCTTGCGCCATTGCGAAAGTTTCAAAACATACGCAGAGCATTAACGCTCCCAGCAGTGCAATGAGAACAAACATACGGTTTCTCTTTACGGCGTTTTTCATGATTTTAATAATACTGCTCATTATACGCCCTCCTTTCTGCTGAATTTTAAAACTCCCAGCATCATAAGAGCAATAAATATTGCGGCGCTTACGGCGGTTACCTTAACAGCCGCCTCCTTATTTCCGAAAAGAGTAAGCTCAAAAGCCGCCTGTTGGATTATATAAGGCGGACAGATATTTGTAAATCCCTCTATATATATTTCTTTTGAAAATGAGCCGGAGAAGAACAGCATTATCCACGCCAGCGGCTGAAAAACTGCACCGGGGGAAATCTTTTTAAAAAACAATCCTGCAAACACACCGACAGACAGCGCTGCTAATGAAGCTGTAAACAGCATGAGAAACAGCAGCAGATTATTGACTGTTCCGTCAGCGTAATGAGCTCCGAAGAACACAATACTGACTACCATTATAACCGCTATCTGTATTATCGTCATAGGGAATGCGCCTAATATTTTAGCAAAAAACAATTTAGCGCGGCTTATAGGCGATATGTACAGTCTATACATAGTATTATCCCTATATTCGCTGACAAAGCATTCACCGCCTGCGATCATAGAACACATAAATACTGTCATAACGACCATTGCGACTGCGTAATAATCTATCATTGAGCGTTCTATTCCAAGTCCTTTGGTTATTGTATATTCCTGATCGGAGGGCTGAAGCTGAGTAAGCGCAAGAGGATCGTCCGTATTTGCCGCACAGGCAGTATAGGTTTGGTTCATATAAAGAAAGCCTTTGGTCATAGCTTCTAAAGAACGGTTCTTGATACCGTCATCTCCCGTTAAAAGCATTATATTATTTTCTTTTGTCACGGCGCAGGCGGAAAGCTTTCCGGCTTTTACCTCAGCTTCTGCCTTCTCCATGGAATCAAAATGCTTTAAGGTGAGTATATCCTGTTCTTCAAGGTCTTTAAAATATTCTTCAGCTAAATCTGAACCGTCCTCAGAATAGTATCCTAAGGTTATTTTTCCTATCTCATAATCGGATATATCCAGATTTTCAAGCAGGTTTCCCAGAAGAAATACCATTAGCGAGGGGAAAAAGATACAGAAAAAAAGCTGGCTGCCCGCTCTGAAAAACCCTTTGATCTCTTTTATTATAACTGCAAGCATTATTTCGCACCCCTATCTCATTTCGTGACCCGTAAGCGTCAGGAATACGCTGTCAAGGTCGGGAATCTCGGATACAACGCTTATGATCGGCAGCCTGAGCTGTCTTATATGTTCAAGTATTTCAGAAAAATCAGAACATTCCAGGGTTGTTTCGATCTGTATTATATCACCGCTGACAGCAGCCGCATGAACGGAGGGGAGATTGACTGTGTTTTTGATAAACTGTTTTTCGTCAAAGTCAGATGGTATTCTGGTTTTTAGCTTAAAGCATTTATAATCTGTAACCAATGATACAAGCTCTTGTTCAGTTCCGCAGGCTACAAGCTGTCCCTTGTCAATAATGGCTATCCTGTCGCATATCTGTTCTACCTCGTTCATATAATGTGATGTATAAATTACCGTAGCTCCCCGCTCTCTCAGAACTTTAATTGAATTGAGAATATGTTCTCTTGACTGCGCGTCAACACCTACTGTCGGTTCGTCCATAATAATAAGCTGCGGAGAATGGGCAATTCCGCAGGCAATATTCAGACGGCGTTTCATTCCTCCCGACATATGCTTCGGCTTCATTTTAGACTTATCGGCAAGTCCGACAAATCCAAGAGCTTCATTTGCTGCGTCATCAAGCTCTTTTCCCTTTATTCCATAAAGTGAAGCAAAGAACTTAACGTTCTCAGCAGCCGAAAGAAAGGGATATACGGCTATATCCTGAGGCACTAAGCCTATAAGCCTTTTAATTTCGTTCCTGTGCTTTTCAATATTCATTCCGGCGATTTCGACTGTACCTTTTGTGTAACCGTCCAGTGTTGTCATTATGTTTATTGCAGTTGATTTTCCTGCGCCGTTAGGCCCGAGCAGTCCGAATATCTCGCCTTTTTCGACTGAAAAGCTGAGATTGTCCAATGCGCAGAAATCTCCGTAGTTTTTTATAAGATTTTTTACCGATACAAACTCATTCATGTTGACACGTCCTTTCTATGGTTTAAGTATATCACAATAATTTAAGATCGGTAAGTTACATTTGACAGAATATCGTATTACATTTGTCATATTGCTGTATGATATAACTGCGCCGGCAGTCTAAAAGCCTGCCGGCGCAGTTTGTTTTTGTTTTATAATAAATAATATAAGTTCTGAATTTACCGAGTAAGAAGCCGCAGGCAGATATTCCGTTCAGAGCTTTCCGCCCTCCATTAAAAACGTAGCTTCCATATCTGCAATATGAACGGCGAGAGCAAGCGGAAACATTTCAAGAGCCTTGCCGATAGTATTTTTATTTTCTTCTCCGGAAAAACCCATATGCCATCTGATCGCAAAGGCTTCCTCTCTGGTAAGCCTCATAAAACCGGTAATTATGTAGACCGATTTTTCGCCGTGACCGTAGGGAAGCTGATCGTAAAAATCAAAATAGGGAACCTTTTCCCATACCCCGTCATCGTTTTTAGCATTTCGGTAGCTTATTCTGTAAAGGTTGACCTTGCATATATCGTGAAGCAGTGCTACAATAGCTATGCTTTCATCGGAAAAGTCTAGGCCGTACAGTTCTTTTACACGCTCTCGTTCGCAGTAATCCTTCAGGCATTCGTAGACGTTTATCGAATGCTCGCACAGGCCGCCTTCATAGGCTCCATGATATCTGGTGGAAGCCGGAGCGGCAAAAAAATCGCTGCTTTCCGATAACAGCCATTCAAGAAGCCGTTCTGAACCGGGCCGGGTAATATGCTCTTTGTAAATGCTTATAAATCTGTCCTTTAAAGCTTTGATATTTTCCATTTAAATTCCTCCTCGGCAAATTGTTTTTACGAATTGTATTTTCGAGTTTATATCTTTGTTAAACTATTTATTTTGACTTAAACACTTATCTTTGAAGTATATGCCGGTCATGTCTAGAAAAAACCATATCAAAAGAATTATTTGTGCTATTATACAATATATTTTTTCATAATACACCTCTATCATATCAGTTTATTCTGCTAAACCTGAGAACTTAAATTGATGATATTTACACAAGCAATGCGTATTATTAAACAGCAGTAAAAATATAATTTATATAATTATAACATATTTTT
>ERZ779869.24-NODE-24-length-202144-cov-33.038434_pt1 | contig 202144 bp, 190 predicted proteins | sample MGYA00511557_ERZ779869 | MGnify/ENA primary metagenome ERZ779869 (study PRJEB29588, sample SAMEA2154620) | human gut metagenome | biome: human gut; feature: human-associated habitat; material: faeces | place: Denmark | collected 2008/2010 ... | reverse complement strand
ACAGCAGTCAAGCGACGGAGGGAAGACGTGGAAGACTGTAAAGCTGGTAAAGGGATCAGAGGAGCTAAAGATCAGAGGACTAAAAAGGAATACCTCGTATAAATACCGAGCGCTAGCGTACAAGTCAAACGGAGGCGGAACGAACGCCTTGGGAGCATGGAGCGGAGTAAAAACCGTCAGGACGAAGAAATAACTGAGAAAACGGCGCAGACGCGCCGTTTTTTGTTGTAAACAGCCTTTATGTGTGTTATAATAATCATGGTTAAGATATTTTTAAGAAATATATCGGGTTGAACTTAAAAAGTGTACTTTATAATTCTATTGTAGAAAGAAAGGATTGAGCTTAAATGGAAAACGGCTGTATTCTGGTTGTTGATGACGATAAGGATATTGTTGCGGCTATTGCAAAGCTGCTTGAGAAGGAGGATTTCGAGGTGATCCGTGCGTACGACGGACTTGACGCTCTCGACAAGCTTGCCTCCAACAGAAATATAAATCTTATTCTTATCGATATAATGATGCCTAAGCTTGACGGACTTTCGGCAATGATGAAAATAAGAGCCACAAGAAATATTCCTATCCTTGTTCTTTCGGCTAAATCGGAGGACACCGACAAGGTTCTCGGACTTTCTATGGGCGCAGACGATTACATTACAAAGCCGTATAATCCTATGGAGCTTGTTGCAAGAGTTAAGTCAAACCTGCGGCGTTATCTTCATTTAGGCTCAGCAGACACAAACAAAACGGATATAATAAAAATAGGCGGACTTGCTCTCGATACCTCCGCCAAAACACTGGAGGTAGACGGAGAGCAGGTCAAGCTGACGGCTACCGAGCTGAAAATAATGGAACTCCTTATGCGCAATGCGGGAAGGATCTTTTCAGCGGAGGAGATCTACTCAAAGGTATGGAACGAGGACGCTTATGCTGTAGAAAATACGGTTATGGTACATATACGCCATATCCGTGAAAAGATAGAGATAAATCCTCGTGAACCGAAATATTTAAAGGTGGTGTGGGGCATTGGATATAAAATCGAAAAAATCTGATACAGAGGAATTAAACGAAGGCAGTAATAATGAAAAAAAGAAAAATTTCGGTAGGTTTAAGGCTGTTCTGACTTCCGGCATGATGAGAACGCTGGCGTTTCTTCTGACCTGCGCTATGGGTGTGTGTATCCTCGGCTGGGCTTTTCAGCATGACGAGAACGGAAATAATTCTGGCTATTTCTTTGAGGACAGATATACTTCCAGCGAGGAATTTATCTCAAGTAAGAACAATCTGTATCAGGCGCTCTGCACTACTGCTACGGTTTATCTCAGAAACTGTAAGAACGGAGAATTTCAGGGCAGCGAAGATTTGTACAAAAATTTCATGCGTGCTCTGAAAAGCTATGAATATTCTAATATTATAAATATATACAGCAATAACAGAACTCCGGTTATAGAAAGCAGTTTTTTTGATTACTATGTTTGCTTCGGTAACAGCGTAATCACTAATATTGAAGAAATGACGGGAATTATTGCCGATCAGAATGATATTAAAGACTTTCAGAAAGAAAGAAGCTGCTGGTATACCAGATATAAAAATACGGCGGAAAATGACGAAAATTATCAGAGCAATGACAATTCCATGGATTATTTTATTACATCAGATCATTGGAGCGCCAGCGACGGAAATTTTACGGAGCAGGAAATATACAGTATGTATTCAATACCTGTAGGATGGTCGGGGTATGACAGTTATGGAAGATATATATCCTGCTACGGGCCTTACGACGATCTGTATATTTACGACTTTGATATAAATGACGCTTCAAAGGCATATATTATCAACGGATATAAAAAGGTTCTTATCAGCAAAGAAAAATTGGAGGACTACAACGATTATTATGAATCTTACAACGAAGACGGAAAGCTATACGCAGATATATCTATAGAGGATCTGGAGGGTTATAAATTTAATCTTCTCGACGACGAGGATATGATCGTTATGATATCGCCGAATCAGGAAAAGCTTGCGGCGGCAGAAGCGAGATTTAATAAAAGCGTTGATCTGAAAAATAAACTTACAGTAAAGATCATCGCCGCTTCTCTTGTGCTGCTGATATGTGTTGTATATCTTATTGCGGTATGCGGGTACTGCGGAGAAAATAACCAAAAATGGCGTTACGCCGTTATTTTCGGAAGATGGCATACTGAGTTTCTTGTAATTGGAATGATAATGTCTCTGGCATTTGCCGGGGTTATTCTCAGCGAATATTCTGGCTGGTTAAGAATAATAAAAAATCTTTTCGATATTCCAAGACCCTATTCGTATTGGTGTCTCGGGGGTGCGGTTACTTTTATAAGTGCAGCGGGACTTGGATTCCTGCTTGGTGCGGTCAGCAAGCTGAAGGTCCATAGCTTCTGGAGGGATTTCTATGTATTCAAGCTGTTCAAGGGATTTCTGAGATGGTCCGGAGAAAAGCTCAGGTCATGGGGATTGTTTGAAAAATACAGCAGCCAGACAGTTGCAAGAAAGCTGTATATAAGACAATGGATATTTGCAGGGGTTACAGCTGCGGAAGCGCTGATAATTATAATGAGCTACGGCGTTCAGCATTATTCGTATGAGGACGACTATGATTATTACAGATCAGGATTAAACTCGGGATTGGCGGTAATTTCAATTATAGCTTGGATCGTATATTTTATATGGTTCATTATTACGGAATTCAGGATATACAGAGATATTAACAGGCTTGATATTCAGATAGACCAGATGAGCAGGGGAGATGAGCCTGACAGCGATATTCCTGTTACCTCTCCTGTATACTCAGACAGTATAAAGCTGTCTGAGATCTCAAAGAATATTAAGGATACCGTTGAAAAACAGGTTCAGTCGGAAAGAATGAAGATAGAGCTTGTTACAAATGTTTCACATGATCTGAAAACGCCTCTTACTTCAATTATAAGCTATATCGACCTGCTTAAATCGGAGGATCTGCCGCCTGAAGCTATGGATTATGTAAAGATACTGGAGCAGAAATCTGAAAAGCTTAAAAATATTGTGGCAGACGTATTTTCACTTGCTAAAGCGACCAGCGGAGTGGATATAGATATGGAGAAATTGGACGCTGTAATCCTTCTTAATCAGGCTCTTGCTGACGCACAGGATAAAATAGAAAAAAGCGGAAGGCAGATGAAAATAAATACAGAAGCTAAGTCTGCGATTATAACTGCTGACGGAAACAAGCTGTACAGGGTGTTCCAGAACCTGATAGATAACGCTCTGAACTATTCAATGGACGGTACGAGAATATTTATTGATCTTAAAGAAGAGAAGAATTATATTAGACTTGAAATGAAGAATACTGCAAGCTATGAAATGAATTTTACTCTTGACGAAATAACCGAGAGGTTTACAAGAGGAGATAAATCCAGAACTGACGGAGGAAACGGTCTCGGACTTTCAATAGCAAAAACCTTTACGGAAGCCTGCGGCGGAGTATTCCGTATCGAGCTGGACGGCGACGTTTTCAAGGCAGTGCTTCTGTTTCAGAAATCTACAGATTCAGACGGTTTTGTAAAAACTTCAGAATAAAGAGAATTCCGGAGGATATCTATATCAGATGTCCTCCGGAAAATATAAAGGATGATGACAAAAATGTTTGTAAGAAAAAAGCGATTTTGCAGGGTGATTCTGATTTTGGCTGTGCTTGCTGCTGCCGCTGTCGGAGGATTGTTTGCGCTTCGGCCTGATCTCAGGTTTATTGTAAAGCATGAGTTCATTCAGCTGAGTAAAAGCGCAGATGTTACTGAGATAAGCGAAAGCTCTCTGACTCTTAAAAGTATGTATATAAATGAGCTTGAGCACAACGGCTGTACTGTAAATCAAAGTCTTATGCTGGTAAACTGCGATTATACCCTTGGCAGTAGCTTTAAAGCCGAGATTGTTGACTACAAGAACAGCGGAGCAATGATAAACCGCTGTGCAGAGCAGGCGTTTGAGGAGCTGTCAGACGCAGTAAAGAAGAATACCGGAGAACCGCTCTACATAATCTCCTCATTCCGTACTGCACAGGAGCAGGAGGAAATATTGTCTGAGCAGGGTTCCGATACGGCTATGTCAGCCGGCTCAAGCGAGCATCAGACAGGATTAGCTCTTGACGTATATACCGACGGATATGCCGGAATGGGATTTCTTAAGTCAGACGCAGGACAGTTTGTAAATTCAAAATGCGGGGAATATGGTTTTATAATAAGATACCCGCTTTTGAAAAAAGATGTTACGGGAATAGAATATGAGCCGTGGCATATAAGATATGTTGGTCTGCCTCATTCGGAGATAATAAGCCGTGAGTATGAAACGCTTGAAGAATATTTTGATAGTCTTGAATGCGGTAAGTTCTATAGATACGGCGGATACATAATTTCACGTCAGAAAGGCGAGCTTGTCAGAGTTCCTGAAGGCTCTGAAACGACAGTGTCTTCCGATAACTGCGGAGGCTGGATAATAACCGTAAAGGAATAGCAGAATATCTTCTCTGAAATGCGGGATATTTTTGTCCTGATAAAAAACGCATTTTCGGTACTTGCAACAAGGACTTGGATATGATATAATGTATATAGATTTAAATTGAAGGGAAGTAAAGCTTATGACTTATAAGGAAGAGTTTATTAAATTCATGGCAGACAGCGGAGTGCTTACATTCGGAGATTTTACTTTGAAAAGCGGCAGAAAGGCGCCGTATTTTATAAACTGCGGAAATTATAAGACCGGCGCTCAGCTTGCGAAGCTAGGCGGATTTTATGCGGATTGTATTATGGATAACAAAATTCCCGTAGAAACCCTTTTCGGACCCGCTTATAAGGGTATTCCTCTTGCAGTTTCGGCTGCAATTGCACTGGGGACCAAATACGGAGCCGATGTTTCCTACTGCTTTGACAGAAAGGAAGCAAAAGATCACGGGGAAGGCGGAATGTTTGTCGGAAAGAAGCTGAGCGATAATGAAAAGGTTATTATAATTGATGACGTTATGACCTCCGGAAAGGCTCTTCACGAATCTATGCCAAAGCTTAAATCTGCTGCCGACGTTGACGTAACCGGTATGGTCATTACAGTTGACAGAATGGAAAAAGCGCTTGATACAGAGCTTTCAGCTATACAGCAGGCGTATATAGACTTCGGAGTTAAGGTTTATTCTATAGTTAATATAAACGATATAATTAAAGCCATAGAGGACGGAATAGTAGACGGCAGGGAGTACCTTGATAAAATGCTTGAATACCGTGCGGAATACGGCGCAGCTGAATAGCGGTATAAACAGCGGCAGATATTATAAAAACTATTTATACGCTTTATAATTTCTTGATTATTTCAAGGTAAATTTTGCAAATAAAAAGGTGCCAGAACGGTTACAGCAGAAAATGTCAATTGTAAACGATCTGTAGTAAAATGTAATTGTATTGTTCTTGATGTTTCTTTCTTATTGAGTATAATATTAATTGTAGAACAAAGAAAGAAAAAAGAATGAACACACTAAGTGAATAAACTCTTAGCTCGTTTCATCCTCTCCAAAATTTTTACACAAGTTAGAAGGCAGCCGATCGGCTGCCTTTTTTCTTTACTTTATTTACAGATATGATATATTCGATTTTATCTGTTCTATATCTACAAATTTATTTTTTAATACTATATTAAAGCCGCTATATTATTATTTTAATTGACAAAAATTTTAATATGAGATATAATAAAAGTAATAACATACTTGCTTAATGAAATGTAATGTATAACTGAGAATCAACACTGTAAATTTAAATTCGGTAATTAACCTAATCAGGATGATTGCCGCAGCAGAAACCTTTTCGTAAGCGTTCTTGTATAATAAGCAGTAAAGTTTGATTTTCCTGAAAATAAGCGGAAAGAATGTGAACGAAATGACGGAAGAATTTCTGACGATGGAACAGCTTACGGCTATGCTAGATAATGTCCCGGTAGCGATATTTGTCAGTGAGATAGAAAGCAAAAAGGTTTTGTATGCAAACCAGTTGGCAAAGGAAATATTACTGCCTAAAGACGGTTTTGAGGACTGCTGCTGTTATCATTTAGCAGGTTTTGATAAGCCATGCTCTTTTTGTCATGCCGGACGTATTAACCGCGGCGAACTATTTACACGTGAGTTCCTGCATCCTCAAACAATGTGTATCTATGAGCTCAGCGGAAAAATTATTGATTGGAACGGAAGACCTGCGCATATTGAATATGTTTCGGATATTACAAAAAAGAAAAAAAAGGAAGAACATTCAGAAGCGATCAAGAAAAAACTTGAGTCGACCTTTGGAAATATTCCATGCGGTCTGTGCGTCTATCGTATTGTAGAAAATAAGATTTTCCCGGTTTTTCATAATCCGGCGTTTTATGCGCTGCTGGGCTATTCTGACGATCATATCCAAGCGATGGAGCGTGCGACTGAATATATGGGCGTTCATCGTGAAGATCTAAGCCTTTTGAAGGAAAAGGTTAAAGAAGCTGCCTCCAATAACAGTAATCTTAGTCATACATACAGGGTCTGGAACGATCAGATGGGATTATACCGCTGGATCCGTCTTGAAGGTACTGTCGTGCAGGAGGAAGACAATACAAAGCTGCTTTATTGTGTATACAGCGACGTAAGCGAATATAAGAAACTGGAGAATGAGCTGACTGCCGCAAATATAAAAACTCAGAATATAATAAATGCGATACCTGGAGGAGTTGCAATTTATAAGGTATCAGATATATTTGAAACATTGTATTTTTCTGACGGAGTACCTGAGCTTTCCGGATATACTTCAGATGAATACAGTGAGTTGGTCAAGCAAAACGCCACAGCAATAATCTATTATAAAGATAAAGATATGGTAATATCCAATCTCCGCAAGGCTCTTAATAAACATACGGTAGCGGATTTTGAGTATCGTAAGCAGCATCGCAGCGGTAATATCGTGTGGGTTCATATGCAGGCAAAGCAGATCGGTGAAAAAGACGGCTGTCCGTTGCTTCAGTGCGTTTTTCACAATATTAACGAGCTGAAGGAAGCTCAGCTTCTGCTTGATCATCTGGTAAACTCAATTCCGGGCGGAATAGCCAGTTATCGGGTTGAAGGAGAGCGTTTTATCCCGACCTTTTATTCAGACGGCGTTACGGCTATCTCAGGGCATACACGGGAGGAATTTCAGGAATTGGTGCACAACGATGCAATGAACATCGTATATGCACCGGATAGGGATAGAGTGCTTACTGCGGCAAAGGCGGCGCTTTTGAGCGGTGACGTATTGGATATTTCTTATAGAATGAAGCATAAAAACGGCAGCCTGATATGGATTCATCTGAACGGCAGGAGGATGGGTCCGTTATCAAACGTTACGAGATTTTATGCCGTTTATACCGGAATGTCAGCTGAAGCTCAGCTTTTTCAGCGTATAGCCAATGAATCCGCTGACGGTATATATGTTATAGATAAGGAAAATTATGATCTTCTTTATGTAAATGATTCAAAGGACTTATTTTCTTTCAGCTCTGCAAATACAGTTCAAAAATGTTATGCGGCGCTTCACGGCAAAGATTCACCATGTGAATTTTGTACTCTGAAGAACAGGGAAGCCGACGGTCTTGAGCATGAGATGACTGTTAACAGCTCAGGCCGGGTATATATAACCCGATTTATAGAGGCTGATTGGAATGGTGTTCCTGCATACATAAAATTTGTGCGTGACGCTACCGAAGAAGTAAAGATGAAAAAGGAAAAGGAACGGCTGGAGGAGTATCTTCAGACTGTTGTAAAAAATCTTCCGGGCGGTATCGCTGTTGTTCGCTATGAAAAAGACGGTACTATGATACCTGAATACATTTCTGACGGTTTTGCCGCTATGACTGATATGACTTTTGAAGAAGCTTGGGATGTTTACCGATATGATGCAACCAGTGGCATACACCCGGATGATATAAAACGTATACGGAAAGAGCTGAAAAAATATATTGCCGGACATGATAATTATTATGAAACATCTTACCGAATAAAAAAAGGAACAGACGGTTATCTATGGACGAAGGTATCTTTTTCTATAATTTCCAATCAGAACGGAGAAAAACGTATCTATGCTATTTATTGCGATATTACCAAAGAGATAGAAGAACATGAACGTGTCCGCCGGCAATATAAGGATCTGATTTTAAGGCATTACCGGACGCCGGATCCGAACGCTCTGATTGTCGGACACTGTAATATAACACAGAATAAAATACTTGAGATAATCGATTATATAAATCTGAACCCCCTTGGAAAATTCGGATCAGATCGTGACAAGTTTTTTACCGGACTTTCAGAAATGATCGAAGATGGTTCTGAACGCCGTAAATTCCTTGATATATTCTTGGATTCACCGGCTCTTGCAGCATTTAAGAGAAATGAAACGGTACATATTTTTGATTGTTTTGTCAAGCTGCCGAATGAACCTTCGGGAAGATTCGTACAATTTAAAATGAACATGGTATCCGAGCCGGATACAGAGGATCTGACCGGTATTTTAACAGTTACGGATATAACTGAACAAACTATATCCGCCCGTATACTTAATCAATTATCATTGACCGGTCATGATTTTGTAGTAGATGTAGATGTTCTTAAAGATAAATATAAGGTTATATCTTTAAATGAGGGTTCAAATCTTATTCCGCCCGAAAGCGGTGTCCATACTCAATGGATGAGCAGTATGCTTATGAGAATAGTTCCGAAAGATAGAGAAGCATATAGAAAGAGTCTGGATCCGGAAATAATGATGAAACGTCTGCAAAAGGAAGAATCATATACTTTTTCTTATTCTATAGCCGACGACAACGGAGATATCCGTACCAAGAATATGACTGTTACAGCTATAGATCTTCGGTTCGGACGTATCTGTTTATCAAGAACGGATATTACTGATTCTGTCAGAGAGCAGCAGGGGCTGCTCAATATGATAGCTTATACTTTTGATCTTGCCGGTTTTATTGATGTAAGTACAAAAAGAATGACAATGTATACGCGTCAGACAGTTTTGGAAAATCTTCCTCCTTATATTATAGAAAATTATGAAAATGAAATTGAGAGTTATGTCAAGAAGAATGAAGTAAAACAGGAAGGAAAGGCTAAAGAGCTTAAACTGGACACAATGCTGAAACGTCTTGAGGAAGAACCGGCGGGGTATGAATTCCTGCTGTCTTACCGAACAGATAAGGAAGACAGGTATAATCAGATCAATGTCCTTTGGGGAGATCAGAATCACAGAACAGTTTGTCTGGTGCGTGCTGATATTACCGATATGCTGGCAGCGGAAAGAAAATCACAGATCGAACTGCAAAATGCCCTTGAGTCGGCGCGTAAAGCAGATCATGCGAAAAGCGATTTTCTTTCTGCGATGAGCCACGATATACGAACCCCTATGAACGCGATAATGGGAATGACGGCGCTGGCTTTTGCACATCTTGACGATACCGATCTTGTGAAAGAATACCTTAAGAAAATTTCCGTTTCTTCTAAGCATCTTCTCAGCCTGATAAACGATGTACTGGATATGAGCAAGATAGACGGTTCAAAAATAGAACTGAACAAAAGGGTAATATGTCTTTCTGAACTACTTGAGCAGCTTTCAGATATTATTTCTCCTCAGGCCAGAGAGTCGGGTATTGAATTTACCGTCCGTACAGAGGGAATATCACATTTCTGCTTTTATGGTGATCCCTTGCGGATCAATCAAATTCTGATCAATCTTTTAAGCAATGCGGTAAAGTTTACTCATAAGGGAGGAAGCGTGGATTTCCTGACAGAGGAGATCGAGCCAACCAAGCGGAATTTTGTCTGTTATCGTTTTACGGTTAAGGACACCGGAATAGGCATACCAGAAGAATATTTTTCAGATATATTCTCGCCGTTTGTCCGAAGTAAAAATTCAGAGCAGATTGAGGGAACGGGCCTTGGATTAAGTATAACGAAGGGCCTGATAGACCTTATGGGAGGAAGGATAACCGTCGACAGTCAGGTAGGTAAGGGAAGTGTGTTTAAGGTCGAGCTTGAATTTGAAATTGCACACGATTGCTGCGGCAAATCAGGTTCTTCTGATAGCGGCAGTCTTAATGCTGGCGATTCAGCCATTCTGTCCGGATGCCGTATTCTCATAGCTGAGGATAATGCTATAAATGCCGAAATTATCTGCGGACTTCTGGATCTGTTCGGTGCAGAGTATGTGGTTAAGACGGACGGTAAGCAGGCGGCAGATGAGTTTTATAAAACTGAGGCCGGAACTTATAACGCAATTCTTATGGATATTCAGATGCCAAGAATGAACGGTTATGAGGCTGCTAGGCTGATACGGGGTATGCAGCGCCCTGATGCTGCAGAAATACCGATAATTGCTATGACAGCGAACGCATTCGCAGAAGATGTTAAGTCTGCACTGGATTCCGGTATGAACGCTCATATTGCCAAACCTATTGATGTAAAGAACTTAAAAAATACGCTTTGTCAATTACTGAAAAGGTAGCTGACAGCGCTTAATAGAAAGACACAAACTTAATTAAATATACTTTCCAACTGTACATTAAATTTTTGTAAATGTTAATAAGCCCCTGATTTTTTTAGAGATCAGGGGCAATATTATGTAGTAAAGCACAAAAAATTATAGAGATATTGATACTGAAACGACGCGCTATGGGTTACCGCTGTTTTTAGGAGTTAATTTAATATAAAAAATCAAGCTATTGAGAAGATTAAGGAGAAGAAAATTATGATCAAAGCGGCTATGTTTGACTCAAAGCCATATGATATTGAATCATTTGATAAAATCAAAAGTGAAGAACTGTTCATTAAATACTTTACTGTAAAGCTTGATGAGTCCACTGTTTCATTGGCTAAGGGGTTTGATACTGTGATTGTTTTCGTTAATGACGAACTGAATGAAGCAGTTGTAAAAGCATTGTATTCATATGGTATTAAGCTGATCGCGCTTCGCTGTGCAGGTTTTAACAATGTAAATGTAAAAGCCGCCTATGAAAAAATTCATATTGTACGCGTTCCTGCCTACTCACCGGAAGCAATCGCAGAACATACTGCGGCTTTGCTCATGACCTCTGTTCGGCGTATCCACAAGGCTTATAATCGTACCAGGGATTTCAATTTCAGTATCTCAGGACTTGTGGGAATGAATCTTTATCAGAAAACTGTGGGTATTATCGGTACCGGAAAAATAGGAAAAGCATTTGTAAATATCTGCAACGGATTTGGAATGAGAGTTCTGGCATACGACAAGTTTCCGTCAAAGGAAGTTAAAGCGAAGTATGTATCTCTTGAAGAGCTGTATTCTGAAAGCGATATTATTTCTCTGCATTGTCCTCTGACAAATGAGAATAATCATATGATCTGTACAGAATCTATTGAAAAAATGAAGGACGGAGTAATAATACTCAATACTTCCCGAGGTTCTCTGATTGATGCTGAAGCATTGCTTGAGGGGATCAAGAGCAAAAAGGTAGGCGCTGCCTGTCTTGATGTTTATGAGGAGGAAACCGATCTGTTTTTTGAGGATAAGTCCGGACATATTCTTCACGACGACACGCTGGCAAGACTGCTGTCTATGCCGAATGTTATTATCACCTCTCATCAGGCATTTCTTACTGAAGAAGCTCTTGACAGTATTGCTTATACAACAATAAGAAATATATCTGACTTTTTCGCCGGTAAGCATATTGAAAACGAGATATGCTATAATTGTGAGAGTATCGGCGAGTGTAAAAGAAATCGCAGACAAAATTGCTTTTAATTTATAGACCCTTAAAAAGCCGTGTTTTCTTTTTCGGAATATGCGGTTTTTTTATGTTTATATGATTAGAAAGACTGGCTGGTATGAGTTGCTGAGCGTATATATTTTCAGATATTATAAATAACGTAGCGCATATACCATAGATGCGTTCAGCTGTTGGGCTGCGCTTTCCTTAGTTGTTCGAGAAATCGTTCAGCCGGTCTTGTAAGCACCTGATATTTTTTCCAGATAATATGCGTACCGATTTGCATTTTTGGAAATAACGGTCTGAAGCATAGCCTGCTGTCACCTGATACATTAATTATCTTATCAAGACACAGTGCATATCCGAGTCCTTCCTCGACCATAAGAGAAGCGTTGAATAAAAGGTTATAGGTTCCTATAATATTAAGCTGATCTTTTTCACGTCTGAACCAGGGAAGCAGCGCTGACTCTGTGCATTCCTGTCTTGAAAGGATCAAAGGCTTATCCCACAGGTCCTCGGGCTCGATAAATTTCTTTTTTGAAAGCGGTGAATCACGGCGCATTAAAATTCCCCAGGTGTCTGAATAAGGTATTTTTATTGATTCGTATTTTGATGAATCAATTTCCCCGAACACTAATCCGAAATCAGCTAGTCCTTTATCCAAGCTCTCAGATATAGTCATTCTGTCACCGCTCTGCATATGAAAATGTACTAACGGATATTCGTTCCTAAGTTCTTGTTCTGCTTTTATAACAAATCTAACTGCGTCCGTTTCTCCTGCTCCGATAAAAATATTTCCTGCTACGGTTTCGTCAGACAATGCGATCTCGTCCTCTGTTTTCTTTACCAGCTGTGTAATTTCCTCGGCGCGCTTACGGAGGATCATGCCCTCTTCAGTCAGTGTAATTCTGCGGTTACCTCGTATAAATAGTTTTTTTCCAAGCTCCTCCTCTAAGTCCTTCAGCTGGCGTGACAACGTAGGCTGAGAAAGGTGAAGATATTCAGACGCTCCTGTAATGCTCTGTTCTCTTGCAGCTGCAAGAAAATATTGAAGTACGCGTAATTCCATATGAATCCTCCTTAATAACATCAGTATAGCATATTCTTCTATGCCTGTCAAGCATATTTAACTATTTAATATAAGTATTTGCTATTTTAAAATCTTTGTGCTAATATATAAGTAACGAAAAAATAATACGGTTATTTATGTATGAAAAACATCAGCATAAAAAGGATGCGGCCATATGATAAAAAACAAAGGATCTGCAAAAATAATACAAAATTTAGAGGACGCAGGGTGCGATTGTGATACGATCGCAGCTGTATTAAATGACTTCGCAAACGGAAAAACTCTATGCGGAATAAAAAGGCTTGAAAAACACAGGCAGATACTGCTTGACGATCTGCATGAAAATCAAAAGCAGATAGACTGTCTTGATTATCTTGTTTATCAGATCAAAAAAGGATAAACACAGTTTAACCCCGAAAGGATGAGAAGCTATGAGAATAATTGAAAACAATACCTTCGATATGGAAAGAGCATTATACGGAAGCAGCGGAATTATAGTAAAAAACTGTGCTTTTGACGGTCCTGCCGACGGAGAAAGTGCTTTGAAAGAGGGAAGAGATATAACCGCCGACGATTGCTTTTTTAATCTACGTTACCCATTCTGGCATGATACAGATCTCATTATTAAAAACTCTGTTATGACAGAGAATTGCCGTGCGGCTCTTTGGTATTCCAAACGAATCGAGATTTCTGATACAAAAATGTATGGCATTAAAGCGCTTAGGGAGTGCGGCGAGGTGAAAATTCACGGCTGTGATATTATTTCTCCGGAGTTCGGATGGTCGGTCAGAGGCTTAGAAATGGAAAACTGTACTGCCGAAAGTGAATATTTTATGATGCGTTCTGAAGATCTGACCTTTAAGAATGTACAGTTTAAAGGGAAGTACTCATTTCAGTATATTAACAGCTGCTTGTTTGAAAATTGTGTTTTTGACACCAAAGACGCTTTTTGGCACGCAAAAAATATAGTTGTAAGAAACAGTATTGTTAAAGGCGAATATCTTGCATGGTACAGTGAAAATGTTACTTTTGAAAATTGTAAAATCATAGGTACACAGCCGTTATGCTACTGTAAGCAGCTTAATCTTATAAACTGTGAAATGACGGATACCGATCTATGCTTTGAAAAATCTGAAGTTGAGGCGACTGTAACCACTCCGGTTCTTAGTATTAAAAACCCTAAGTCGGGACATATATATGTTCCTGCCGTCAGCCAAATCATTATGGACGATGAAAGTGCCGCAGGAGAAATAATAATCCAGGAAAGTTCATGTACAGATAAAAAGAAAACCTGTGTATGCGCATGATCAAATAAGGCGCTGAGCCTTACGGGCGGGAGATAAAATTAAAGCAAATGATAAATTATTTTCCGATTTACTGTATAATAATGAAACAGCGAAAGCCCTGATCGACCGTCTGTCGCTGAAGTTTGAAATGAGCGAGCTAAACGGCAATCAGCTACTTACAGCTATACGCCTATAGGATATATTCGGTCTTTAAAATGCGTTGTACAGTGGCAGTATTGAGATTAAGATTTATAAATAACGGCTCAGATCAAAATTCAGTATTATAAATAAATATAGGAGGAATTTATTATGTTAGGTAATTTCAGCTACTTTAATCCAACGAAGCTGTATTTCGGTAAAGGATCGCTTAGTAATCTGAGCGGGGAATTGTCCCAATACGGCAATAACATAATGTTTGTTTACGGCGGAGGATCTATTAAGAAAAACGGAATTTACGATAAGATGATCGAAATTTTGAAATCGGCAGGCAAAACTATTTTTGAAGATCCGGGCGTAATGCCTAATCCTACTGTCGATAAGCTTTACGAGGGCTGCAAAATCGCAAGGGAAAATCATATAGACCTTATTCTTGCTGTCGGCGGCGGTTCTGTATGCGATTATGCAAAAGCAGTTTCGGTTTCTGCTTATTGCGAGGAAGATCCTTGGGATAAATATTATCTTCGCATGGAGGATGTTGACAATAAGATCATACCAGTTGGATGTGTTCTGACTATGGCAGGTACAGGCTCTGAAATGAACGGCGGTTCTGTTATTACAAATCCTAAGCAGAAGCTGAAAATAGGCCATGTATTCGGCAGCAATGTATTTCCGAAATTCTCTGTTCTAGATCCGACATTTACCTATACTCTGCCGAAATATCAAATGACGGCCGGTTTCTATGATATAATGAATCATATTACTGAGCAGTATTTTTCAGGCGATGATGACAATACTTCTGACTATATTATGGAGGGTCTGATGAAGTCGCTTATCCATTCATCCGGGAATGCGATAAAGGATCCTGCCGATTACGAAGCCCGCAGCAATATTATGTGGATTGCAGCATGGGCGCTTAATACTCTGATTTCAAAGGGCAAGGATACCGATTGGATGGTGCATATGATAGGTCAGTCGATAGGTGCGCATACCAACGCTACTCACGGAATGACGCTATCAGCAGTATCTATGGCTTATTATCGGTATATCTGTCCTTACGGACTTCATAAATTCAGGAGGTTTGCAGTTAATGTATGGAACGTAGATCCTGAGGGAAAAACTGACGAGCAGATCGCTGAGGAGGGTCTTCAATGTATGGAACGCTGGATGAAGGAGATCGGTCTTATAATGAATATATGTGAATTAGGAGTAACAGAGGAAATGCTTGATCCAATTGCTGACGGTACCTTCATAATGGAGGGCGGCTATAAGACGCTGACCCATGAGGAGATCGTCGAGATACTGAAAGCAAGTATGTGATTAGTCACAATGAAGATGATCATTATAAGCTTGTAAAGAAAAAGCTCCGTTTGCTGAGAGGCAAAACTTTCAGAAAACGGAGTTTTTAGTTTATTTAACGATAAAAAATACTGTTAAACCTTATAATTAGAAGTTTAACAGCATTGGTGCCGCTAACCGGACTTGAACCGGTACGGATGTTACTCCGAGGGATTTTAAGTCCCTTGTGTCTGCCTATTCCACCACAGCGGCAATTTAGTGTATTTATTATATCATATTCGGTGAATATTGTCAAGACATAGTATTAAAATAATAAATAACTGCTGCGCTGAAAATTTTTTATTAAATAATGATCTGTCTACTGAAGCTACTCTGTTACTGACGTAAATATAAATAAGAATTATCCGTTTGCTCGAAGTATTACCTCAGCAAGCGGATAATATTTACTGCTTTAAATTTTATTATTTGCAGGTAACAGTCTATCCGAGAAAATAATCTATTATAAGCATAACCGATATACCTGCAAGAAGTGAGTAAGTAGCTGTCCGTTCATTTCCGTTGCTGTGAGTATCCGGTATCATTTCGTCGCTGATAACATACAGCATTGTTCCTGCTGCAAAAGCAAGTACGAAAGGGAGGACCGCACCGGATACGGAAGCTGCAAAATATCCGAAAAATGTTCCGGCAACTTCTATAAGTCCTGTAGCCGAGGCAATAGCAAAAGTACGTTTTTTACTTAATCCTGTAGAAAGAAGCGGAGAGATTATGATAATACCCTCAGGTATATTCTGAAGCGCTATTCCTATTGCCATAGTTACCGCATTGGCGTTATCTCCTGATCCGAAGCCGATACCCGCAGCCATTCCTTCCGGAAAGTTATGAATAGCAACAGCAAGAACGAATAAAAGTATTTTTCCTACGGCTGTGTTATTTCGGTGCTCTTCTTCATTTAAGCCTGTTATATGATGAAGATGCGGTACAAGCCTGTCGGCAAAATTTATAAAAAGCGCACCTGCAAATATTCCGGCTACGGTTATCCATATTCCAAGCCTTTCGGAAAATTCAATTGCCGGAATGATAAGGCCGAATATTGACGCAGCCAGCATTATTCCGGCAGCAAATCCTAAGATGGAGTCACTGTGCTTCTGCGAAATGTTCTTAAACGCAAAACCGATTGCCGCTCCGGCTACCGTTGCTCCGCCTATTCCCACAGCAGTAATTGCTGCAAGTTCCAATAAAACACCTCCTGATTTATTTTAACCAAATTACGTTCGGTGATGTGTAAAAAAGAGCGGCATATAAATACCGCTCATAAAATTATTCAACTGAAATTATATAATAGTAAACGGGCTGTCCGCCGTTTATGAGATTTACGTCAATATTCTGATATTTTGAAGAAACCTGATCGTACAACGCTTCAGCCGCTTCATCAGATACATCGGCTCCGTAAAGTATAGTTATATATGAGCTGTCACCTTTTACAAGCCGCTTGGTAAGCTTGTAAGCTGCCTTAGCCACATCTCGGTCAACAAAAGCGAGCTTTCCGTTGTCAAGACAAAGGATCTCACCCTGCTTTATCTGATGACCTTCATAATCAGAATCCCTTGCGGCAAACGTTATCTGACCGGTTGAAACTCTTTCAAGCGCTCTCGTCATTTCAAGTCGGTTCGTATTGAAATCACATTCCGGATCAAATGCAAGCATTGCGCTCATACCCTGAGGGATAGTACGGGTCTGTAGAACGCATACGTTTCTGTCCGCAAGCTTGACCGCCTGTTCAGCTGCCATTATAATGTTTTTATTATTAGGAAGAACGAAAACCGTTTCGGCAGGACACGACATTATTGCCGCAAGAATATCCTCGGTAGAGGGATTCATTGTCTGACCGCCTCTTACTACACAGTCGACTCCGACATCTTTAAACATTGCCTCTATTCCGTTTCCTGCCGCTACTGCAACAAAGCCGTACTGTTTTTCAGGCTTTGCAGGTATAAATTCCTGCTTGGATTCCTTCTGGCGCTGCTCGTGCTGTAGCTTCATATTTTCAATTTTAGGCAGATTTACATATCCGAATTCAAGTCCCTTTTGTATAGCAAGACCGGGATCGTTGGTGTGAACATGAACTTTTATTATTTCATCATCGTCAACCACTACAACGCAGTCGCCTATAGTTTCAAGATATGCTCTCAGCTTTAAAGGATCGTCGCAGTCTTGCGCCTTTGTTATAAGCATTTCAGTACAGTAGGTAAAGTGAATTTCCTCATCAAACTGTCCTACCGTATCCGCAAAGGTTTCAACAGTAACCTTTTTTATATCAGATGAAGCCGCCTCAACGATACTTCCTCCGTTAAATACATCTTTCATTGCCTCAAAGATAATGAGCAGTCCCATGCCGCCTGCGTCAACTACTCCTGCTTTGGCAAGTGCAGGAAGAAGCTTAGGCGTTTCGTCAAGAGAAAGCTTAGCCTGACGGCATACCTCGTCCCAGATCAGCAGCGGATCATTTGATGAAAGAGAAAGAGCTCTTGCTTTTTCTGCCGCTTCTCTGGCAACTGTAAGAATCGTACCCTCGGTAGGCTTCATTACAGATTTGTAGGCCCCGTCAACGCCTGTTTCAAGGGCTCTGACCATATGCTCGCTGTCCATTGCCTTCTGACCGTCAAGCGCCTTTGCAAACCCCCGGAATATCAACGATAAAATAACCCCGGAATTTCCTCTCGCGCCCCTCAGCAGAGCTGAAGCTGCGGTTTTGGCAACGTCGCATACCTTTGAATCGTCGTTCATATTCTTAAGCTCGGCTACGGCGTTGCCTATTGTCATTGACATATTTGTACCCGTATCTCCGTCCGGAACCGGAAAAACATTCAGCTCGTCAACTGATTTTTTATTATTTGAAATACTGTTTGCAGCGCTGATAAGAGCGTTACGCAGTATCTTTCCGCTTATCACCAGAAACGTCCTCCTATTTAGTTAATTTACCATTCCGTCAACATAAACGTTTACCGATTCGACACTAATGCCAGCCTGTTCGGTAAGAACATAATCCACTTTATGAGCTATGCTTTCGGTTATTGCTTTTACGTTAACGCCGTAGGTTACTGTAATATGCAGATCAATTATAAGCTTATTGTTATTTTGTCTTATAATTACACCTTTATTTGCAGCGTTTTTCTTTTTTATAAGGGCGTCAACTCCCTGCTTTGCACCGTAGGAGTTCATTCCCGCTACGCCGAAGCAGTTTTCGGCAGTTCCTGAGATAAGCGTTCTCAGGTATTTCATAGATATGCCGATCGTTCCGAGATGATTGCAGACTTTTATCATAAAACCCACTCCCTTTCAAACGGCGCGGTATTATCCGCTGATCCATTGTTTGAGATTATTTTTATTATTACAGGATAAAGCTACGGCTGCAATAATATTATTCAAAGCAATGCTTAAAATTATTATATCACATTATAAATTTGTTTGCAATAGTTTTATTAAAACTTTTTACGCAGCCTTATAAGAAAAAAGCCGTGCCGGAGAAACGGTTTTATCGGATTATTCCGTAAAAAATCCATTCCGCCGGCAGCGGCGCTTATTTGTTAGTTACCTGTACCTTCATATATTTGTTTTCAAAATCCTTTACTGAAAGCGCCTTATCAAAAAGCCATCCCTGAGCCATTCTGTGACCGCATCTGCATAGAATTTCAGCCTGACGCTCAGTTTCTACGCCTTCAAATATTATCTCCTTGTTGGTTGAATTTATAAGACTGCATATCTGGTTAACATATTCTCTTGCCTGAGTGCTTGCAACTATATTATCGATAAATACCTTATCAAGCTTTACAATATCGACAGGAGCGTCAAGAAGAACGCTCAGCGACGAATATCCCATTCCAAAATCGTCTATATCTATTTTAAATCCGTTTTCTCTAAGCTTTTTCATATTGGTGAACATAACATTTATATCTTTTGTAAAGCTGCTTTCCGTAATCTCTATTTCTAGCAGATTACGGTCGATCCCATATTGATCTGCCATTTCCGTTATCTTTCCTACAAACGAGCTGTAATTATTATGCTGCCTTGAGAAATTTATAGATATAGGCAGCATACGCATACCCTTATTCTTCCACTTAAGAAGAGTTTTAAGCACCTGTTCATAAATAAAAAAGTCAAGCTCAACGATATATCCGACATTTTCAAGTATTGATATAAATTCATAAGGAAGCTTATAGCTGCCGTCGCTGTTTCTCCATCTGCTGAGAGCCTCTGCTCCTATTATTTCTCTGGTGTCAAGAGAGAATTTAGGCTGTAGAAATAACTCAATATTACCGTTTTTTATTGCAGGAAGCAGCTCGCTTGCAATAGCCTGTTCATAGCTGCGCTGTCTGCGCATTCTTTCAGTATAGATTCCGCAGGGAATATCCTTTATGCCCTTTACGCTTCTGCGGGCAAGATTTGCGTTGTCCATAGCTATAGTTACGTCAACGTCATCGGAATCTATAAAATAAAGTCCGCTTGAAATATGTATATCGCTTGCAGGATATTTATGCTTATGGAATTCGGTAAACCTGGCATTTCTCAGCTTTATGCTTTCAATAAGAGCGTCACGCGAAGGAGCTTTATACAGGCCGACATAATAATCTGAATATATACGGCAGCCGTATATATTAGTTTCGGTGCTTCTGATAATTTCGGCAAAGTCGTACAGCATTTGATTACCTGCGTCCGATCCGAAGTTGTCATTGACGTATGAAAAGTCGTTTATATCGGAATATACTATACCGTAGCAGCCGGAGCTGTCAAAACCGCTTGCTAAATAAGAAGATACACGTTCTTTGAAGGCTTTTCGGTTCAGGAGTCCGGTAACCGCGTCGGTCGTTGTAAGGCGTTCAATTTCAGCGCGTTCGCTGTCGATAGTCATTTTAAGATTTTTAACGTGTTCTATGCTGAAAAGCCTGCCGTAGACGTTAGTGACTTCACCCTGTTCGTTGGCTACGCTGACGTACGGCAGCTTATACCAGGTATAATCGTCGTCATAAGCCATTGTTCGGAACTCAATGCTTCCTCTTTGAGGAACTGAGCATATTTCTATCCATGAATTGAGATATGATTTGAAATCGTCAGGGTGAACAAAAGGTTTGCATTTCAGCTCGTTCCAGAAATTTTTTATGATATTATCTTCCTCGCCGTATCTGTTTATGCAGTTTGCAAGAAACATAGTATCTTCGGTGACATTGTATTCAAAATACACTTCTTCGGTATTTTCTGCAATTATCTTAAAGCGTTCGGTTTGATTTAAGATTTCACGCTCCGCTTTCTTTGCGTTAGAAACATCGAGAAGAATAGCATATATAAAATGTGAGCCATTTTCTGAGGTATCAAAGTATTTACCTTTAAGACACATCCAAGCCGGCTTACCGTCGTATTTTGTCAATTTAAACTCATAAGAAAAATCGCTGCGGTTTTCGATACATCTGCTGAGCGTTTTCAGAAAATTTGACATCTCGCCTTTTTTGAGAAGATGACCTACAACTCCGGGATGAAGTTTCTTATCGGTATAGCCAAGCATACTGTAATAATCATCATTGGCGTCGGCGATCCTGATCGTATTGTTTTTTATTTCATAAAGAACCACGCCGCCCGGCACATTGTCCATAAGAGCATCAAGCTCCATTTTTGAAAGCCTGTACTTTTCCCTGAGATTTATATTTTCGGTAAAATCGCAGATCGTAATTTTTGAGCGGAAATGTCCGTTTTCGGCAGTATAGTCGTCTGCGTAGCAAATTACATGGATGTATCTTCCGTTTTTGCATTTAAAACGGTGTTCAAGATAACCTCCTCGTCTTTCCTTCTGAAGCTCTTCTACTTTTTTAATATATATATCGTAATCTTCTTCAGGAATAAAGTTATAAAAACATACTGAACCGTTTTCTATATCCTGCTGAGTATATCCTGTGATCTTGCAGAAACCGTCATTAGCGGACAGAATTATACCTCCGTCTGTGAAATCTGCGATGTACTGTCCGTATAATATTTCCGAAACGGCTGGCATTGTATTTTTCATTTCCGCACCCCCTTACGTCACTTTTTTACAATTAATATTATACTATATTTTTCACAAAAATTCAATATCTCAAATACTTTTCGGCAGAATGTATATTTTTTTTGACGTTTCTCACAAATATTTAAAACTGCTTTTGAAAAATTTAAATAAGGTTGATTTTGCGGTAATTATATGCTATTATATAAATAGTATGTTTTGGAATTGAAAGGAATGTATTTTATGAACAATAATAAAAAACCTCTTATTATGAGAATTGCTGTAATAGCTATAGCAGCTATTATGATTCTTGGTATCGTTATCGGAACGGTTGTAGGAGTTTACTGATATGGTACATATAGGAAACGGCTGGGATGAGATTTTAAAAGACGAATTTAAAAGCGAATATTATCTTAAGCTGAGGGAATTTTTGAAAAAAGAATACGCTTCACATCATATATATCCGAATATGTATGATATTTTCAACTCGCTTAAATATACTGATTATTATGATGTTAAGGCGGTCATACTCGGGCAGGATCCATATCATGGTCCGGGACAGGCTCACGGACTTTGCTTCTCGGTAAGAGAAGGAGTAAACCCTCCTCCGTCGCTGCAAAATATTTTCAAAGAGCTTCAGGCGGATCTTGGTTATCCGCCGCCTAAAAGCGGAGAGCTAACTAAATGGGCAAAAAGCGGTGTACTACTGCTTAATACTGTGCTGACTGTAAGAGAGGGACAGCCTAACAGTCATAAGGGCAAAGGTTGGGAACTGCTTACAGACGCTATTATAAGAAAGCTGAACGAGCGTAACAAACCGATAGCCTTTATTCTCTGGGGAGGTAACGCCAGAGCTAAAGCCGCTCTTATAACTAATCCGGCGCATGGAGTTTTTCAGGCAGCTCATCCGTCGCCTCTTTCAGCCTATAACGGATTTTTCGGCTGCCGTCATTTTTCAGCTGTTAACAACTACCTTGCAAAGAGCGGAATTGAACCGATCGACTGGAAACTCTGAGAATTATGCAGGAAAATTCGGCGTGTTTAAAGTAATCTGGACAGTGTTTTAGTTTTGCTCTTAGGTCATAATAAAACAATAAGCAATAGTAAAGCTGATTATTTACGGAATCAGTCATAAGAGGAAATATCGAAAATAAAGCCGTACCGAAGTTCGTTTTACGCTTAGTTATCTGATAATAATTATGTAATTATGTCCGTCTGCAATTGCAGGCGGATTTTTACATATCAAACACAAATGTTCCACGTGGAACATTTTCAATTAACATGAGCCGGAGTTCAGGCATATAGTAATAGTGTCCGTAATTTTCTTTTCTCGGACAAATTATTTAAAGGTGGAAATAATAATGGGGAGATACCTAATAGCAATGACTTCTATCACCTATGCTATGAAAGCCAAGGCACTTCTGAATGAAAAAGGGCTGTACTGTGAAATACAGAGAACGCCTAAGGATATAGGCTCGGGATGCGGTTATTCTCTTAGGGTGCAAAACGACCCTAATACAATAATCGCATTTCTTGAAAGCGGTAATATTCCTCATAAGGACGCCTACGATTTTGAATGAACAGGCGGTGATAAAATGTGAAAAACATCATAAATTTCGACAATTCCGCCACCAGCTTTCCTAAGCCGCCCGGAGTAAGGACCGCGGTTTCGGAGGCGGTCTCAAGATACGGCGGAAATCCCGGGAGGAGCGGTCACAGGCTTTCTCTTCAGGTTTCACAAAAGGTTTTCGATGTCAGGAACAAAGCTGCGCAGATTTTTGCAGCCGAGCCGGAAAATGTAGCTTTTACGCCGAACTGCACCTTTGCGGTAAATATGGCTGTAAAGGGAATAATGCAGTACGGCGGGCATATGATCATATCAGACTACGAGCATAATGCTGTTTCAAGACCTGTATATGCGTTATCACAGACCAGGGGAGTGGAATATTCAATAGCTCATGTTACCGACAGTGATGAGGAAACGGTAAGAAATTTTGAAAAACTGATCAAGCCTAATACAAAGTGTATATGCTGTACTGCCGCGTCTAACGTAACCGGCAGAATACTGCCTTACCGTCAAATCGCACAGCTTTGCAGACGCAGGGGGATATGCTTTATCGCAGACTGTGCTCAGGCCAGCGGACTGCTGGATATTTCTCTTGACGACGGAATAAATTTTATATGTACGTCAGGACATAAATCCCTGTACGGACCGACAGGCACAGGACTTCTTATAACTGACGGAGAATATGCACTTTCAACTATAATAGAGGGCGGAACGGGAGCGACCTCCTCTGAGCTTGCGCAGACACCATTCCTTCCCGAACGGCTTGAAAGCGGTACTATCAATACGGTAGGTATACTTGGTCTGGGGGAAGGACTCAATTTTGTCAAAGCAAAAACTATAAACAGAATTTTTTCTCATGAAAGCGAGCTTTGCAGTCAGTTTATAGACGGTATCAAGAATGTACGGGACATAAAGATATACCGTTCTGAATGCAGCTATGTTCCTATTGTATCCTTTAATATAGGCGACAATAATTCACAGCAGGTCGCAGGCTGGCTTTCTGACAGAGGCTTTGCGCTCAGGGGAGGACTTCAGTGTGCTGCTTTAGCGCATAATACTCTCGGAACGATCTCTCAGGGTACTGTAAGATTTTCTCCGTCAGCTTTCAGCACCAGACAGCAGGTTTTTGCACTGATCGACGCTGTAAGAGCATATTGAGCCGATTAATGAATACTATCTGTAAATTTCCGCAGGCTATTTAGTGTCTGCGGAAATTTTATTCGGTTATGAAGCAATTTTTTTAAAATACCTATTGTACTTTTGATTTTTATATGGTAAAATAAATATATATGTAACCGTTATGTCAGTTTTGAAATTGATTTGTAATATATTACAGCGGCCTGCGGCTATGCAAATTTACAGAAATCACAAAATACCTATAGGGCTATAATTTATGTTAAAGACAGCCGAGGCGGTTAAATATTTCTACAGGAGCTGCGGAAATATTTAAATACCTCAGCGAATATGTAAAGGGTGTGACGTATGCTAACAGCAATTACTGACGGAATACTGGCTATATGGAGCGTTTTCAAATCTATTCAGATAAGCGATATTATAGATATAGCCATTCTTTCGTATTTAATATTTCACGGAATAAAGCTGATCAGGGAAACAAGGGCGCAGCAGCTGGTAAAGGGCATACTTGTACTTATTGTTTTTTACCTTCTCGCCGTATTCTTTAACCTTCAGACTATGAGGTTTCTGTTAAAGACCTGCTTCCAATGGGGAATACTGGCTATAGTTATTGTGTTCCAGCCGGAGCTAAGAAGGATCCTCGAAAAAATAGGGCGGACGAAGCTTACGGAATTCAGCTTTTTTTCAAACGGCGATGCCGACGATTATACTGAGCATTGGAAACAGTGTATCGACGCAGTATGCGAAGCCGCTCAGAATCTGTCCTCCACTTGTACAGGAGCACTTATTATATGCGAACGCAAGACAAGACTCGGCGAACAGATAGATACGGGAACTATTCTTAACTGTACTCCGTCGGCTGCGGTTTTTGGGAATATTTTCTTTCCGAATACACCGCTTCACGACGGCGCAGTAATTATACGCGACGGTATGATATTAGCCGCCGGCTGTTTTCTGCCAAAGCCTCAGAAGGAGGAGCTTATCGCAAAGCAGCTTGGTTCAAGACATAGAGCTGCTATTGGTATGAGCGAAATATCCGATGCTATCGTTATAGTTGTTTCCGAGGAGACCGGAACTATTTCGGTTGCGGAGAACGGCGAGCTAACAAGAGGTTTTACAAAGGAAAGCTTAAAAAAGCTGCTTACTCTCCGACTCGTGCCTGTTAATGAGGAAAGTTCGGGCAAGGAAAATTCATTTGCAGGAAGGGTGATATCTAAATGGAAAAAATAAAGGCGGAGAAAACGCCTAAAAAGCATGAAGCTGACTTCGGTCTGCGTATTCTTGCCGTAATTATTGCGGTAATTATATGGTTTATTCTTTCCATTACCCAATATCCTACAAGAAATAAGACTATTACCAATGTCCCGGTTGATTTTTCTATGGATGGAACGAAAGCTGACGAAAAGGGACTTTCGGTTTTAAATTATAAGGATATAACTGTAGACGTTGAAATAAAGGGAATGAATTACGAGATCGGAAATTATTCCGCCAACGATCTTGTTGCGACTGTCAATCTGGATCAGGTTACAAAGGAAGGCACATATCATCTTGATATTGATGTAAAATCAGCTCATTCTTCCGATAAGGTAACGATCGTATCAGTTTATCCTGAAACTGTAGAGGTAACCTTTGACAGAATAAGCTCAGCGAAGTTTGAAGTAGGAACTGAAGCGCCGCTTGTCAATGCAGCTGAGGGACTTACTTTAAAGGAAACTGCCGTTTCGCCTTCGGAGGTTGAAATAGAGGGAGCGGAAAACGAGCTGAAGAAAATAGAAAGAGTTGTTGCTAACGTATCAAAATCTGTAACGGTTTCAGAGGATACCACTATTCCTACCAATGACATAATTTTCTATGACGCTGATGACAACGTTCTTGACGCTTCAAAATATACGATTAAAGATGTAAAATCATTTGATGTAAACTTTGTTATTTATAAGAAGAAAACAGCTGTTTTCAATGTGGAGTTTACAGAGTGTCCTCCGGGATTTGACGTATCGTCGCTGCCGTATACGCTTTCGGAGGAAAGTATCCAGGTAATATCGCCGAAGCTTGACGATGCTGATACGGAGAATGTAAAGCTGGGAACTATACCTCTTAGCAGCGTTGATCTGTCAAAGAAATTTTCCTTTGAGGTTGACAGCGCACTCAGCTCTGGAGAAATAAATCAGACAGGTATAGGAACGATCGAGGTAACTTTTGATCCGGAAGGCTATTCCTCAAGAAAGCTTACGATCCCAAAGGACAGGATAAGTATCCGGAATATTCCGTCAGGCAAAAGCGTAACCGTTGAAACAAAGCAGATACCTGATGTTACAGTTTACGGCCCGCAGGAAATTATAAATAATATATCCTCTGATGATTTTACAGTAATACTGAATCTTTCGGATGTTGTTAACTCGGGTTCAGCTAATCATTCCGTTACTATTTATTCTCCTAAATATAATAAGGTATGGTGCTACGGAACCAATGAGGTTCAGATCGAGGTAGAGGACAAGGCTTCAAAGTCAGGTCCGTAATCAATTGTACAGGATTTGAAAGCGGTCTGCGTTAAAACAGACCGCTTTCGGCTTAAATATAAGGAGATTTATATGCCGATTATTGTAAATCAGATTAAGTGTCCGCTGGAGGCTTCTGAGCCGGAGGTTATCGAAAAAGCGCTGAAACTTGCAGGTCTGAAAAAAAGCGCAGTCAGATCTGTGCAGATCCATAAAACTTCACTTGATGCGAGAAAGCAAAGTGATATTTGCTTTGTTCATTCAGTATTTATCAGTCTTGCTGACAGCAGCAGGGAAAGGGAGCTGTGCGAAAAGGGCGGATGCTTTTCCTATGTTTCACCAAGCGGGATAGAGCCGGAGATCTCAGATAAAAAGAAAAACGGTCGTGTTTGTATTGCAGGGTTCGGGCCGGCTGGAATATTCTGCGGTATGGTGCTTGCTGAATACGGGTACAGGCCGTTGATACTTGAAAAGGGAGAGGACATTGACCGCAGGACAGAAAGCGTCAATAACTATTGGAAAGGCGGAGCTTTGAATACCTGTTCAAATGTACAATTCGGGGAGGGAGGAGCAGGAACATTTTCGGACGGCAAGCTTACTACCAGAATAAAAGATCCTCTTTGCAGATATGTTCTGGAGCAGTTTGTCAGATTCGGAGCGCCGGAGGAAATACTTTCAAAGGCAAAGCCGCATATAGGTACGGATAATCTGAGAGATATTATCAAAAAGATGCGTGCACGGATAATTTCAATGGGCGGGGAGATAAGGTTTTCGAGTGAGGTAAAGGATTTTACCGTTATAGGCAGCAGTGTCTCATCAGTAGGCTTCGGCAGTGAAAGCGCAGAGTGTTCGGCTCTTGTTCTTGCAACAGGCCATTCGGCAAGAGATACCTTTGAAATGCTTGCGGCAAAACAGATATTTATGGAGCCGAAGCCGTTTTCGGTAGGAGCCAGGATCGAGCATTTGCAGACAGACGTTGAAGAGAGTTTATACGGAAATAATGCAGGAAATCCGCTTCTGCCAAAGGGTGAGTACCAGCTTTCATACAGGCGCAGGGACGGCAGGGCGGCATATACCTTCTGTATGTGTCCGGGAGGTGTAGTAGTTCCGGCGGCGTCTGAGGAAGAAACTATCGTAACTAATGGAATGAGCGAATTTGCAAGAAACGGAAAAAACGCCAATGCAGCTCTTGCGGTTTCAGTAACTCCTGCGGATTACGGATATTCTCCGCTTGACGGAATGTATTTTGCCAGGAAAATTGAACAAAACGCCTTTAAAGCAAGCGGGGGTATATGCGCTCCAGCTACTACAGTAAGGGGATTTTTAAATAGTAAGCCTGATTTGAATACAAAGGTTGCGCCAAGCTATGCAAGAGGTACGGTTCCTTGTGAATTACGCAGGATATTCCCCGAATTCATAACAGAAACTATGACGGAGGGGCTGAGAGCCTTTTCAGGAAAGATGAGATGCTTCGGAGATGAAAATGCAGTTCTTACAGCGCCTGAAACCAGAACAAGTTCTCCTGTTCGTATAACCAGAACCGAAAATCTCAATTCACTTTCAGCAGAGAATCTATTCCCCTGCGGCGAGGGAGCCGGATACGCGGGAGGAATCATGTCTGCCGCAGTCGACGGGATAAAGGTCGCGTTGGAAATTATGAAGAGACAGGCACCTCCGGATTAGTCAGGCAAGAAAAAAGACAGCTGCCCAAACCGCTGTCTAAAAATAAAATAAATATTAATGTTTTTAATCAAAAGTTTTGCATAAGGAAAATAAAATAAAAATTATCAAGCTGGTTTGGGAAATTGCCGCGGCAAGCGGTTCGTCGCTAAAGTAGCATAAAACAGATTGCCGCATAAAATGTAATTAACGGCGGATAGGAAAGCGGAAGTGTGCGGTCAGAGTGGCGCAAAAGAGATTACGAAACGCTTTTGCGCCCACAGGGGAGCTTTGACTGCCTGCCTGCCTTACGCTGTTAAAATAGATAGGATGCCGGGAGCGGAGCTCCGGTTTCGCTCCCGCCGTTTTATTATATTTAATTTGCAACTTTAATAAGACTGTCCAGTTCACGGTTGACCTTATCAGCTATAATGAGAATAAATTCTCCGTTTGTAGGATGCCAGTCGGAGCGCGCAGCGCTTGTTCCGAAGATGTCAGCTTTATCGGACAGCGATGCTCTCTGCCAGCCTTTTTGGATAACCGTTCTGATATTTCTTTCAATACTTGCAGTACTTGAATGAAATTCCTGTGAAATACGCGGATAAACACATTTTGAAAAGCTTCTGGTATTGACCGGCTCTATTACAGCCATTTTTATCGCTTCGCGTAAATATATAAAACCATTGTAATTAGGTGTTATACATAAACGTGACAGAATATCGGATACATAGTTGTGCAGACGGCTTAGGTATTCCGCTGCATTTTTTATATTTGTTCCGCTTCTGCCAAGCTGACCTACCAGGGAACAGGCAACATTTTCTGCATTCAGAGGTTCTTTCAGTACCGTAATATTTTTATCCGGTTTTACTGCACTCTGGAAAAGGCTGTCCTTCAAAATAATGAAGTTTATGATCGGCTTTGGACTGATCTTAAGTATCTCCTCAATCAGCTTTTCAGGCTGACTGGTTTCAGATGTAAGAAGTACCGCCGCCGGTTTATTCTCCATTACTTCAAATAAAATCTCCAGTGAGTTGCTGCTTGTTTTGATGATCTGCATTCCTTCATCGGTCAACATCTGTGAAAGTTTCTTAACAGAATTACTTTCTGTTCCTCCGATTATTATTTTTTGATTAACTTCCATATATCCTCCTAAAAGATTAAAAATTAACAATTCAGATTATACCGTGTTTATATGAGCTTTTCAATGAATTCTTCGGTATTTAATTGTTTTCGCATATTAAGTTGCTATTGTATTAATCTGAAATTTATCGGAGATTAATAAATGTCGAAAAATAATTGTTTAAGGTTCAAAACTAAATGCTGGGGTTTTCGTTTGGATTTTCAGATTTTTTGTCAAAAACGCATATAATTTGTAACATTATTTAATAAAATAAGATGAAAATAACCTATTTTATTTGTTTAAACGGTCGAAAAAGGTTGAAAGAAATAAACGTTCTGTGCAGTTTTGCGATTTGTTTTTTTTAGATTCCAGATATTTATAATATAAACTGATTTAGTGTACGTTATAAACAAAGCATAAATACATTAATATACAATTTTAGTATTAATTAAAAGCATAATTGCTTCTATATAAAAATACTCTTGATTATTACTGTAAAATGATATATAATAAAAAATAACTAAGCTAAAGGAGTATAAAAATGGAAAATCAGTCGTATGAGCAGAATAATACAATAAATTTAAACGAGCTGCCAAGGCTTAGGAACGGAGCAATGTGGTATGTTGCAATCCTTCCGGCTCTCGGTCTTTATTTAGAAAATTATGCGCTGAATAAATGGCTGGGCATTTTAATTTGGGCTTTTGTACTTATAGTCGGTCGTATAATCTGTTTCAGGGATATGAAGAGGCTTGAGAAATTAGGCTATCCTGTAGAAGGTATTAAAACCTTGTCCGCTGTTTTTCCTTTGATATATATGTATAAAAGATGCCGCCTGCTGAAGCAGAGCAATATTATTGCGGTGTTCTTTACGATATTCACAGTATACGCCGTAATAGACAATGGTTTTACCCTTTCCCTTCAGATTGACGATCAGACCTTTACAGATCAGGTAAAGTATAGCTATGTAATAAATCTTGAAGGTTATTCAGATATAAGCGGAGACGTGAGCTACAATATAGTAGGAGAGCAGATCAACGCTTTTATAAACGAAGAGGAAGCCGAGTATAAGGTATCTGCCGAGGGAGATCTGAGATATATTACGGTTTCCGGAAGCTGTGATTACAACGGTGAAGAAAATGCTGCACTGGAAATAGTTTTTGTTATTGATTATGACGGTTATGCGTTTAAAAGTTTTAGGACGGATTCAGTTACTGTTTCCGGCAAAGCGCTGGAGGACGAAGAAAAATGGGAATTGCTAGATGAAATACTTTTGAACAGCAGTACTGGAACAAAATCAAATGGCGATTCTGTTATTCAGCAAGAGGATTCATCAAATTATAAGACGGCTTAAATATATTGCAGATTTAATTTAATATAATTTCAGGGCGGTGAAGACCGTCCTTTTTTATTTCAAGTTGCAGCTCAGCCTATCTAGTTATGTATTTTACTTTTTATTATCCGCAGCTTATCTTAAAGTCCTTGAAAGCCAGTGCAATTTACTGATATACTGTAATTATAGTTTGAGAAAGGGTGACGGATATGAAGATAATCACAGCTGAAGATCTAAGCAAAAGCTATGGAAAAATCAAGGCAGTTGATTCTTTAAGCTTTTCGGTTGAAAAAGGCGAGCTGTTCGGATTCCTTGGTGTAAACGGAGCAGGAAAGTCTACTGTTATAAATATGCTTTCGACTCTTATGAAGCCTTCGTCAGGTAAAGCGGAAATATGCGGATACAGGCTCGGAAGGAATGATAACGAGATAAGGAGCAGAATAGGCATCGTTTATCAGCATAACTGCCTTGACGGTATTCTTACAGCTGAAGAAAACTTGATTTTCAAAGGCTTGCTTTATGGTATGAACAGAAGCGGCGTAAAAAAACAGCTGGATAAAGTATGCAGTATTCTTGAATTAGCGGATATCAGGGAAAAAAGATACTCCACGCTTTCCGGAGGGCAGAAAAGGCGCTGTGAAATTGCCGCCGCACTTATGCATACTCCTGAGATACTTTTCCTCGATGAGCCTACTACAGGTCTTGATCCGGCTGCAAGAAAAAGCGTATGGAAAACAGTTGAAGAGCTTAGAAGAAAAACGGGAATGACTGTCTTCCTGACTACTCATTATATGGAGGAAGCTGCTTCCGCTAACAGGATCGTTATTATTGACAGCGGAAAAATATGTGCGGAGGGAACGCCATTCGAGCTTAAAGAAAAATATGCGAAGGATACGCTCAGACTGTATACCGGAGAGGATCTATCCGATATGCTGATCGGATCGGAATTTATTAAAACCGATTACGGATTTGCGGTTTATACGGAAGGAACGCTTGAAGCGCTGCCATTTATAGAAAAGGTCAAAAACAGGATCAGCGGTTTTGAGGTAGTGAACGGCAGTATGGACGATGTTTTCCTCAATTCGGCAGGAAAGCCGCTTGAATCCGTATATATTGATTGAATGTAATAGACTATATAGAAAGGAATGGTTATATTTATGAATCGGTTTCAGGTCTGGTTTCAAGAAACCTTAAAATATATCTAAGGGATAAATCGGCAGTATTTTTTTCTCTGATCGCTATGTTTATAGTTATCATACTTATGGTAGTTTTTCTGGGAGATATGAATGTAAACGCAATTACCGAAATACTTGAAAGCTTTGGAACACGAGATACAGACGCTGATAAAAAGAACGCTCAGCTTGTCGTGCTGATGTGGACTGTTTCGGGAATAGTGTCAATCAACGCAGTTACTATTACAATGTCTTCAATAACGGCTATGATAGACGATAAGGCTCAGCACAGGCTTGAGAGCCTTTACGCAGCTCCGGTAAGCAGAACGGTAATAGCTCTTGGCTATTTAAGCGCAGCATGGATAGCTTCGGTAATTATATGTATAATAACGCTTGCTGTATCTGAGGGGTATGCTTTTTATCAGGGAGCAGAGCTTCTGTCTGTACAGGCTCATCTTAAAGTGCTGATGATTATCGCGGTAAATTCGTTTGCGTATGCCTGTATAATGTATTTTACAGCGCTACTTGTAAAAAGTGAAAAGGCCTGGTCAAGTCTGGGAACGGTTATCGGGACGCTAGTAGGATTTCTGGGAGCGATTTATATACCTATGGCGGGGCTTCCCAGCGGAGTACAGAATGTATTGAAATGTATGCCGTTTCTTCACGGAGCTTCAATGTTCAGAGCGGTAATAACCAATGACGCAGTTAATACGGCGTTTAGCGGCATTCCGTCGGACATAACTGCGGAATACAGAAATGAAATGGGGATAACAGTGTCTTTCGGAAATACGGTTATAAACGAATATACTCAGCTTGCAATTCTGCTGGTTTGTGGTATAATGTTTTTAGCGGCAAGCGGATTGATTATGAAGAGAAAATCTTCCGCAGAACAATAAGGACGTGATATTATAAAAATTATTATAGAGGATATCGCCGATAACTGCGAGGACGAGATCGTTATACGCTCAAATAATATTGACGAGCGTATATTAAAGCTGATCTACTCCATAAAAGCGGAAAGGGATAAGCTGACCTGTTATGACGAGAACGGCGGAATAAGAATGATAGAGCCAAGGCAGATATATTATTTTGAAGCGGTAGACAGCAGGATCTTTGCGTATTGTGAAAAACAGTTTTATGAGATAAAGCAGAAGCTTTATGAATTGGAAAAGCAGTTTGAAAATACAGATTTTATCAGAGTGTCTAAATCAGTAATAGTAAATCTGTCAAAGATCCAGAAGCTTACTCCTGCTTTCAACAGCCGTTTTGAGGCCTTGCTTAAAAACGGAGAGAAAATTATTATCTCACGGCAGTATGTGCCTGATATGAAGAAAAAACTAGGAATAGGAGGATAGCTATGAAAGGCGTGAGCAGATTTATAAAGGATTTCATAGACAGCTTTACAAGAATTACAACCGGAATAACGCTCGTTTGTGCGATATCTCTTTCGTTAAGCGATGTACGGGATTTTAGCTTATATTCATCGGTGTTGTGGCAGGTGCTGGCAGCCGGAGCGGCAACAGGACTTATTACCGCAGTATGTCTTCCCTGTACGCTCGGCGACAGAGATGTTTCAAAAAAGGAATATATTATACGTTATTCGGTGCATTATATACTGATCAATATATGCATAATGCTTATGGGATATAAATTTCACTGGTTTGAACTGTCCGTTTTATCTTGTATAGTGATGGCTCTGAGTATTTTGGCGGTTTACATATTTACAGCTGTCTCTTCTTATATTTCTGATAAAAAGTATTCCGAAGAGATCAACGATGCGCTTAAAAGATTTAGAGAAGAATAATGAATGTTGTATTTTTACGGCAGTGAAAAATTATTTTCTTAGCTTTACGCAGTTGTATATTCATAATAAAATGAAATGAAAATCAAGAAATCAAGAGAAAACGAGAAAAACAGAGAGATTTTAAGCGTTGCAGGGATATAAATTAAAAATTCGCCATTTTAGCTGTTGACTTTTGAATTTTCATATTGTATAATAGCTAATGTTGTGAGTCTACAGGCAGAATATGTCTGTATGGATTACAGAATTGAAATTTGAACGGAGGAAAAAATATGTCAACCTATATGCCAAAAGCCGGCGATATTACTCGCAAGTGGTATATTTTAGACGCTGAGGGACAGTCCCTCGGAAGAGTTGCCGCTAAGGCTGCTCATATTCTTCGCGGCAAGCATAAGCCGACCTATGCGCCTCATGCAGACTGCGGAGATCATGTAATCATCATAAACAGCGATAAGGCTGTACTTACGGGAAAGAAGCTTGAGCAGAAATCCTTTAAGTGGCACACAGGCTGGATAGGCGGTCTTAAAGAGATCAAGTATTCAAAGCTTATGGCTGAGCAGTCTGACAGAGCTATGACGATTGCAGTTGAGGGAATGCTCCCTAACAATACACTCGGAAGAGCCGCTGCAAAAAGGCTGAGAGTTTACAAGGGCGCTGAGCACAACAATGCAGCTCAGAAGCCTGAGAAATACGAACTTTAATGAGAGGAGCAATTAAGATGTACGAATCAAAAAAGCCATTTTTCTATGGCACAGGTAGAAGAAAGCATTCTGTTGCCCGCGTTCGTATTTACGAGGGAACAGGTAAAATAACCATAAACGGAAGAGATATCGACGATTACTTCGGTCTTGAAACACTGAAGCTTATAGTTCGTCAGCCTTTCGGTGTAACAGATACAAATGACAAGTTTGACATCGTCTGCACAGTAACTGGCGGCGGTGTAACAGGTCAGGCAGGAGCTATCAGACACGGACTTTCAAGAGCTTTACTTCAGTTTAACGAAGAGTTCCGTCCTGCTCTGAAGAAGGAAGGCTTCCTTACCCGTGACCCGAGAATGAAGGAAAGAAAGAAGTACGGCCTCAAAGCAGCACGTCGTGCGCCTCAGTTCTCAAAGAGATAAAGAAATTATCTCAGGAATACCGGCATTATGAAATCTGCGAAAACTTTTTGCTGGTTTTCCAACTCAAAATTGCTGATATAAACCTCTTTGTCAGACAGCTGACAGGGAGGTTTTTGTTTATGTCAAGTGAATAAAATCTTTATTATGATCGTATTTGACGTATTGTTCAAAAAGCAGATCCTCCTGTTATTCAAATTCTTTCGTATGCTATTGAAAAATAATTTAAATTATGCTATAATAATATGGAATGTAAATTATCAGTGAGGATTTGTTGTTAATGAAAAGATGGAGAGTGAATAAGCCTGATGAAAGGCTTGCGGCGGAGTTCGGTAGAAAATGCGATTTGAGTCCGCTTACTTTAAAAGTAATGGTTTCAAGAGGATATACTGAATTTCAGGACATTGCTGATTTTTTCAGCGACGCCGCTCTTTCGGATCCTTTTATGATCAAAGATATGCAGATTGCTGCCGATGTTATAAACAGAGCTGTGGACAGCTACGAGCTTATATGCATTTACGGGGATTACGACTGCGACGGTGTCACCGCAACAGCTGTTTTATATAATTATCTTGAAAATATGGGCGCAAACGTAATGTATTATATACCTGAACGTGAAGCCGGTTACGGAATGAACAGCGAGGCAATAAATGAGCTTGCCGAAAAAGGTGTTTCGCTTATCGTTACAGTTGATAACGGTATATCAGCTCATGCAGAAGCCGAACTGATCGAGCAGCTTGGAATGAAGCTGGTCATAACCGATCACCATCAGCCTTCGGAAAAGCTGCCCAGAGCGGCTGCTGTTGTTGATCCTCACAGGCTTGATTGTCCGTCTGTTTTCAAAGAACTTTCCGGGGTCGGAGTAGCACTTAAGCTCTGCGCTGCACTTGACGGAGGAGATTATGAGGCGGTCGTTGAGCAGTATTCGGATATTTGCGCTATCGGAACGGTAGCAGATATTGTACCTCTTACGGGAGAAAACCGAACTATAGTTAAAAAGGGTCTTTTATACATAAAAAACACTGAGAATCCTGGTCTGAATTTTCTTATTGATAAAGCAGGGATAAAAAGAGACTGCCTTACTTCAGGAGCGATAGCATTTCAGATATCCCCGAGAATAAATGCTTCGGGAAGATTCGATTCTCCGCTTACCGCAGTCAAGGCGCTGCTGTCGGAAGACGCTGAGGACGCCGAAAGCTATGTAGATATGCTTATAACGCTGAATAATCAGCGCAAAGCTACAGAAACTGAAATTATGACGGATATACTTAAATACATTGATGAAAACCCGGAGGTTCTTGCTCAGAGGGTCATTGTTCTTGCGGGAAAAGGCTGGCATCACGGAGTTCTTGGGATTGTATCCTCAAAGCTGCTTGAAATGTATTCCAAGCCTAATATACTTATATCTATTGATGAAAATGAAATGGCTCGCGGCTCTGCAAGGAGCGTGAAGGGCTTTAATATATTTAAATGTCTCAGCTATACTTCTGAGTTTCTTGAACAGTTCGGCGGGCATGAATGTGCGGGAGGACTGTCGCTCAAGGAGGAAAATATACCAGGATTTACCGATAAGGTTTATGAGTACGCAAATGCTTTTGATTCAATGCCGTCTGCAGTTATTGAATGTGATATGCTTATACTTCCGCAGGAGATTACAGTGGAAAATGTCAGGGGTCTGCTTGCTATGGAGCCTTTTGGCGCAGGTAATCCTCAGCCTGTATTTGCACTGGCTGGAGCAAGGGTTGATAGAATAACTTCTCTTTCTCAGGGCAAGCATACTCGGCTCGACATTACCTACGGCAGCCTGCATACTCAGGCGCTACTGTTCGGCAGAAGTCCGGATAAATTGTTTTTCAGCGCAGGAGATATAGTAGATATAGCTGCTAATCTTGCGGTAAATTCATATGCAGGGAAAGAAAGCGTAAGTATTAAGGCGCTGGATATACGCCCTCACCGAGTAAATCAGGACAGATATTTCGCCGCTAAGGACTGCTATGAAAAATACAGACGGGGAGAACAGCTGCCTCAGGCGTTTCTGCGTAAAATCAATCCCGAAAGACATGAGCTTGTAGAAATATACAAATATCTGAAAAACGCTCAGGAAATAACGGCTGACGATTTATATATGAAGCTTAAAGCTCCTGATATGAATTACTGTAAGCTCAGAATATGCATTGACGCTTTTTGTCAGACCGGACTGGCAGCATTTACGCCGTCGTCCGAAAAAATCAAGCTGCTGCCTGCCGAAAGCAAGGTCAAAATTGAAAACGCTCCTGTACTGGTGCAATTAAGAAATAAAATCTGCAACGGAGGCTGCTGATATGGAAGATATTAATGAAAAGGATTATCTTATAGAAGCAAAAACCGAATATACTATCGACGCATTGATACAGAAGATATTAGACGGCGAAAAGCAGTATGACCTTTCAAAGATAGTGTCTGCATATGAGCTTGCCGATAGGTATCATTCCGGTCAGAAAAGGGAATCCGGTGAGCCGTATATAACACATCCTCTTGCGGTTGCTTATATCCTGCTTGAGCTGGGCATGGATACCGATACTATCTGCTCCGCATTGCTTCATGATGTTGTTGAAGATACCGACTGTTCTCTTGAGTATCTCCACAAGCAATTCGGAACTGATGTAGCAATGCTTGTAAACGGTGTTACAAAGCTGAAAAAGGTAGAGATATTTACAAAGGACGAGCAAAAGGCTGAAAATATAAGAAAGATCCTGCTGGCAATGAGTGAGGATATACGGGTAATTATTATAAAGCTCGCTGATAGGCTTCACAATATGAGAACTCTGAACTTTTGCCGTGAAGAAAAGCGAAGGATCATTGCTCACGAAACTATGAATATCTATGCTCCGATTGCACATCGTCTGGGTATACGTTCTATTAAAGACGAGCTTGAGGATCTGTCTTTTTACTATCTTGACCCTTATGCTTATGCCGAGATCGATAAGCAGATGAAGCTGAGGAAGGACGGACGTGATCAGCTTGTAGAGGAGATCAAGGAGCGTATCCGTGAAAGGCTTTCTCAGGACTTTGACCCTGTTCCCCAGATCGAGGGAAGAGTTAAGAGCAATTATGGGATATATAAGAAAGTATACCGTGACGGTAAGGAGATAGATCAGATCTATGACCGTTACGCCGTAAGAATAATCGTTAATACTGTTACTGAGTGCTATAACGTTCTTGGTATTATCCATGATATGTTCAAGCCGATTCCCAACAGATTCAAGGATTATATTTCGACGCCCAAGCCGAATATGTATCAGTCGCTTCACACTACGGTAATAGGCAGACAGGGAATACCATTTGAAGTTCAGATACGCACATGGGAAATGCACCGTACAGCCGAATACGGAATCGCCGCTCATTGGAAATATAAAGAGGGCGTTAAGGGAAGCTCCAAGGATGATAACAGATTGGCATGGATAAGGCAGATCATCGAATCACAGCAGGAATCCAACGACGTTGAGGAAATTGTCAGAGCTATCAAGAATGATCTTGCACCTGAGGATGTTTTTGCCTTTACTCCTAAAGGCGATATGATAACGCTGCCTATGGGTTCAACGGTAATTGATTTTGCCTATGCTATACACACTCAGGTAGGACACCGAATGTGCGGCGCAAAAGCCGATAAAAAAATGGTTTCCTATGATTATCAGATCAAAACGGGAGAAATAATAGAAATACTGACTACAAACGTAGAAGGTCACGGTCCGAGCCGTTCCTGGCTTAATATGTGCAAGACAAACGAGGCAAAGTCCAAGATACGTTCATGGTTCAAAAAGGAGCGCAGAGAAGAAAATATCTTTGAGGGAAGAAACGCATTGGAGCGGGAATTCCGCAGAAATATGATAAAGGTGCCCGAGGAAGAACTTGAAGATTTTCTTAAGCTTGATATGCGCAGGCATAACTGTGAAACTCTGGATGATTTTTTTGCAGCTATAGGCTACGGCGGAGTACAGCTTTCCAAAGTAATGCAAAGGCTTAAAGCCGAATACAACAAAAAATACGGTGAAAAAGTAACGGCTGAAATAAGCGAGGATATAAAGCCTCAGCGCACTAAAAATTCGTCCGGAGTAATTGTAGACGGGATCGACGATTGTGTTATAAAATTTGCCCAATGCTGCAACCCGCTTCCTGGTGATGAGATAATCGGTTTTATTACCAGAGGTCACGGTATATCAATTCACAAATGCGACTGCGTAAATTATCAGACTCAGAAGGATAAGCCTGATTCAGCTCCGAGATGGGTTCATGTCAAGTGGGCTGCAACCAAGGAAAACAACGGATATTTCAAGACGACACTTGATATTATTGCGGTCGACAGAATAGGTCTGCTTGCTGACGTTTCCTCCGCTCTTGCAATGATAAACATCTATATTCATGAATCGGCGTCAAGAGAGCTGAAAAACGGCAATGCAATTCTGTCAGTAACATTAAGCGTTGCAGGGATGGAGCAGCTAAATAGTGTAATTGCAAAAATAAAAAAGATAAAAAACGTTATTTCCGTTGAACGCAGCGGAAAGTAAATAAGGCGGTGATAATATGAAAATTTTCAGGCTGAAGCCTCTGAGCGTATGTGATACGAACAGCTATATCGTTTCCGGGAACGGAAATAACTGCGCTTTGATAGATGCTCCCGACGACGCAGACTATATCCTTGAGCAGATAGATATGCTGGGTCTTAAACTGAAAAAAATATTTCTTACTCATGGGCATTTTGACCATATCGGTGCGGTAGCTGACCTTTATGACAAAACAGGGTGCAGGGTATATATTCATGATAAGGATATGTATAAGCTAACCGACGATACGGGTATGCTTGCGGATCTGTTCAGGATACGAGGAGCCAGAAAATTTGATAAGGCTATACCCTTTGGTGAAAAAGATGTTCTTACTCTGGACGAGCTTGAATTTGACGTGCTTCATACTCCAGGTCATACCAGCGGTTCGGTATGTTTTATTTCGGGAGATAATATGTTTTCCGGGGACACTCTTTTTGCACGTTCCGTTGGAAGAACCGATATGCCGGACGGAGATACTTCCGCACTTATTAATTCACTAAAAAAAATCTCTGAGCTCGGCGGAAATTTGAAAATTTACCCCGGTCACATGGCTGTTACTACTCTTGATGAGGAAAGAATGTATAATCCGTATTTAAGAGGCGGATTCGGAGATTATTGATATGACGTTAATTTTCAGCGGAAATGATTTCAAATATGAGCTGGAGGGGATAATGAAGCTTTTTATTCCCGCTCAGCTTTTTAATCATATTTATACAGACGGCACAGCAGAATGCAGCGGCGATTATGCCTTCATAAGACGCAGGGTTTATAAAAAGTACGCTCTTTTGTATGTTTTCTGCCGATTGGACGGGAAAAGTGCGCGCAGAATACAGAAGCTCAGAGCCGATGCCATAGATTTTGAAAACGAATGCGAGCTTATTTTATCCCGTCTGCTTTTTAAATGCATGACTGAACTGACCGGTATAAGCGCTAAGTGGGGAGTTATAACCGGGATACGTCCTGTAAAACGGGTGAATACATTTATTTCTCAGGGAATGAATAAAGAAGAGATATATGCTACGCTTCAGAAGGATTATCTGGTAAGCCCTGAAAAGTGCGATATTGCATATATGACCGCCATGAATCAGGAAAAGATCATAAATAAATTGAATGCTAAAACGTTCAGTCTTTATATTTCTATACCCTTTTGTCCTACGAGATGTTCATACTGCTCCTTTGTTTCCCAATCTGTCGAAGGCTGTAAAAAGCTTATTCCCGAATATCTGGATAAGCTATGCAGAGAGATAGAATATACAGCGAAGCTTGTAAATAAGATCGGTCTTTCACTTGATACGGTATATTTCGGCGGAGGTACTCCTACAACGCTGGAAGCTGACCAGCTTTGCAGGCTTATGGATACAATAGCTTTGTCATTTGATATGTCCGGTGTAAAAGAATACACAGTAGAGGCGGGAAGACCCGATACTATAACAGAGGAAAAGCTTATTGCGCTTAAAAGTAAAGGCTGCACCAGATTGTCTGTCAATCCGCAGAGCCTTAACGACAGCGTTCTTGAAACGATTGGCAGAAAGCATACATCAGATCAGTTTTTTGAAAGCTTTAGTTTAGCTGAAAGAATAGGATTTGATTGTGTTAATACTGATATAATCGCAGGACTTCCGGGAGATGACCTTGACAGTTTCAAAAATACCGTTGACGGACTTATAAAGCTTGCACCTCAGAATATAACGGTACATACTCTGTCATTAAAAAGGGCGGCAAGACTTAACCGATCCGAAGAAAAACAAGACATTCTAAAAAGCAATGCTTCGGATATGGTCAACTATGCGTCAAGTCGACTGCTTGAAAGTGGCTACAGGCCTTATTACCTTTACCGTCAGAAAAATATGCTGGAAAATTTAGAGAATATCGGCTGGTCAAAACCCGGCTGCGAAAGCTTATATAATGTTTATATTATGGAGGAGATCCAAACGATCATTGCGCTTGGAGCAGGCGGCTCAACAAAGCTTGTGGATCTGAAAAATCATAAGCTTGAAAGAATTTTCAATTATAAATTCCCTCTTGAATACAATAAGCACTTTGATTTAATGCTGGAGAAAAAGAACGGGATCGAGGAATTTTATGCTGAAGAAGAATGAAATTGTGAAATTAGAAATTACAGGAATGACCAACGAAGGAAACGGAGTGGGACGATATAACGAAATTGCTGTTTTTGTGCCTTTTACCGCAGTTGGTGACGTTATTTCATGTAAGATCGTTAAGGTCAGTAAAAGCTATTGCTACGGAATAGCAGAACGATTCATATCCGAAGCGGAAGTACGTATTTCTCCCGACTGTCAGGTATTCGGAAAGTGCGGCGGCTGTTCGTTCAGGCACTTTTCTTATGAAGAGGAGCTTAAGGTAAAGCAGGACTTTGTCGAAAGCTCTTTCAGGCGTATAGGCAAGCTTGAGCCTAAATTTGAAGCTATACTTGGCTGTGAAAAAATTGACGGATACCGTAATAAGGCTCAGTATCCTGTTTCACAAGCAGACGGGAAAATGGTATGCGGATTTTATTCAAAGCGTTCACACCGTGTTATTGATTTTACAGATTGCAGGCTTCAACCTAAGATTTTTTCCGAAATTTTAAAAGATATTATTGATTTCTGCAATGAAAATAATGTTTCAGCTTATAACGAGGTTTCCGAGAGCGGTCTGTTAAGACATATTTATTTACGAAAGGGCGAGCATACCGACGAAATAATGGTTTGTCTTGTAGTTACATCTATTAAGAAAAGCCTGTTATTTCATGCGCTTGCAGAGACGCTAACAAAAAAGTACAGCGGTATAAAAAGTATAGTGCTTAACGAAAACAGCAGAAAAACGAATGTGATACTTGGAAGCAGACTAAAAACTATATACGGCAAGGATACTATTACAGATATAATGTGCGGCAGAAAATTTGAACTATCACCTCTTTCTTTTTATCAGGTCAACACCGTTCAGGCGGAAAGATTATATAATATTGCCAAGGAATATGCCGGTCTGACCGGCGGTGAGATATTGTTGGATCTTTACTGCGGAGTCGGAACTATAGGGCTTTCAATGGCTGACAGCGTTAAAAAGCTTATAGGAGTTGAAATAATACAGTCTGCTGTTGACAATGCCGAAAAAAACGCAGCTCAGAACGGAATTACAAATGCTGAATATATCTGTGCAGACGCTGAGCAGGCAGCAGAAATGCTTTATCAGAGAGGCGAGCGTCCGAACGTAATAATTGCCGACCCTGCCAGAAAGGGCTGTACTTCCGAAACTCTTAAATACATGGCAAAAATGAATCCTGACCGCATAGTCATGATCTCATGCAATCATGCAACCGCCGCAAGGGACTGTGCTGTTTTAGAAAAAATGGGATATATAACGGTTAAATGCAGGGCTGTTGATATGTTCCCGAGATCTACGCATGTTGAGACGGTAGTTTTGATGTCAAGAAACAGATAATTATTTTGGATACATTATAAAGAGGGGTGCGGTACAAAAAAGAAGTTTTAATTGATGATCCAACTCTAGGGAAAACGCTTTATATATCGTTGATGGTTCTTTGATAAGATCAATGCTTTATTGTCTGACAAAGTTATTTAATAATAGACCATGCGTGCTGCTAAGGGTAATAAATTTACCGAGCATAGAGCATGAAAAACTTATTTAATGATACGAGTTATTCATTCCGTCTCATCACATGGATCATTTATTTTTATGTCATCTAAGGTGATGGCATTATTTTTTTAAGATAAAAACAGATAAATAAAGATACGCTATGATCAAGGCAGAGCGCTAAGAAATTCCGTCAAAATAAAATAAATTGTGAATATAATCGTTTGTTCGTTGCTTTAGGTCAGGTCTTGTGGTATAATAAATATTCAGAGTATAATTTAAGGTGGGAAAGCGAAATGCCTATAAAAATTCCAAACGACTTGCCCGCGTTTTCAACGCTTGAGGCTGAAAATATATTTGTTATTCCGAACGACCGTGCCGATCATCAGGATATACGAGCGCTGAAAATTGCTATCGTAAATCTTATGCCTGATAAGATAGTAACGGAAACTCAGCTGCTTAGACTTTTAAGCAATACTCCGCTTCATGTGGATATTGATTTGGTTCAGATGAATCATATCTCAAAAAATACTCCTCAGGAGCATATGCTTGCGTTCTACAAATCCTTTGATGAGATAAGAAGCAACCGCTATGACGGTCTTATTATAACCGGCGCGCCGGTTGAACAGATCGAATACAGTGAGGTCGATTACTGGGACGAGCTTTGCGAGGTCTTTGAATGGTCAAAAACAAATGTGTATTCTACGATCCATATCTGCTGGGGCGCTCAGGCGGCTTTGTATTATCATTACGGTATACAGAAATACGCACTTGAAAATAAGAAATTCGGAAATTTCAAGCATCATATTAATTATCCGCAGAGCTTGCTTCTTAAAGGTTTTGGTGATGTTTTTCATTGTCCTCATAGCCGGCATACCGAAATAAGGCGGGAGGATATAGAAAAGGTTTCCGATCTGATTATCGTAGCTGAATCCTATGAGGCCGGAGTTCATGTTATATCTGACAGATCGGAAAGGCAGTTTTTCCTGCTGGGTCATTGGGAGTATGATCGTGATACCTTGGCTAAGGAGTATTTCAGAGATAGAGAGAAGGGAATGGTAATAAATGTTCCCTATAATTACTTTCCTGATGATGACCCCGGGAAAACCCCTATTTTCAATTGGAGCTGTTCAGCAAATTTAATGTATGCAAACTGGCTGAATTATTGCGTATATCAAAAGACTCCATACGATCTTGACGATTTGAAACCATTAAAATACAATATATAAGATAGCCCACGAAAGAGTGTATTGCTTTCGTGGGTTTTGCTTTTATATAACCGTTTATCTGTTGTTTTTGTGCGATTGCCTTTAATTAAAAACTGACGCAGCGTTAGGAGATAATTTTATTTTCTTGATTCTCGTTCTTAAAAACCTTGTTTCTTAATAACATTTTGCGGTATATTTCAAACGATGTCCGAATATATTGTCTTAGCAAGATAAAAAACAAACCAAGATTTTTAGGAGGACGCATTTATTATGGGAACAATGGAATTCAAAGTAAATCGGGAAACCTTTACAGCCAGTCAGATCGCTCTTGATACAACAGTAGAGCAGGCTGTAGAGCGTGATTTTGTCCTTCCCGATTACTACCCTGATATTTTCAGGATCTTAAAATGCCGTGTGATACCTAAAATTATGTCACACAGCATTAACGGCGAAAAAATGACCTTCGAGCTGTCAGTGCTGATAAGAGTAATGTATCAGAGCGAGGGAAGCTGTAAGGTAAACTGTCTGGAGCAAAAGCTTAATTATTCAAAATCAGTAGATATGAGCGGCGACTGTCAGAATCCTATGATCACAATTACTCCGCATGTTGATTACATAAACTGCCGTGTTGTTAATCAAAGAAGGCTTGACGTTAGGGGAGCGGTATCAGCAAGAATCAAGATCGTCGGAGAAAGGCAGCAGGCAGTTATAGTAGACGCTTTCGGAGCAAATATCCAGCTGAAAAAATCCCTTATAACATATCCGTCAAAACGTCTTACTGCCTCTAAAAGAGTAACGGTCATAGAAGAGCTTGAGCTTGGTGCTTCTAAGCCTGCTGTAGGCGCTGTAATACGCTCGGATTGCACCGTATTTCCTCAGGAGCAAAAAATGATCGCAGGTAAGCTTATTACAAAAGGCGATGCCGAAATATCTATGCTTTATACCTGCATTGACCCGTCCGGAGAGGATACTATCGAATCCATGAAATTTACCATACCGTTCAGCCAGATTATAGATATAGACGGCATAGACGAAAGCTTTGACGCTTTTGTTGATATAACTCCGTCAGGCTGCGAGATCATACCGAAATCTGAAAATTCATCAGCGCTTGAATGCGAGCTGGTTCTTCTTGTAAACTGTACAGCTATGAAGTTTGAAACCTGCGAAGTAGTTACGGATGCTTACTCTACCTGTTACGAATGCGAGATGGAAAACAGCGGCTGCCGTATAGAAAGCATTCCGGTACAGATAAACGAAACTCACACTTCAGCTGCACAGATAAGCTACGACGATGATGAGATATCCTGTATCTATGACTGCTGGTGCGATATAAACAATATCTCTTCCAGATATGACGAAAGCAGCGGAAGATATGTTATATCCGGTAATGTTATCTTTTGTCTTATCGGAAAGAACGAAAGCTGTTCGCCGATATATCTTGAAGCCGAATCGCCGTTTGAACATGAGCTTGCCGCTGAGTTTTCCGCTGAAAGTACGATAGATCCCAAAGTCTGCGTTCAGAGCTGCTCTTATCATCTTACTGACAGTCATACTGCCGAGCTAAAAGCGGAGCTGAAAATAGGAGGTCATGTCTGCGAACAGTCGGCAAGGAATATGCTTTGCGAGCTGAGGGCGTATACCGACAAGCCTAAGGAAAGACAGCAGGGATATGCACTAAAACTTTGCTATTGCAGCGAAAATGAGGACATTTGGGAGATCGCAAAGAAGTATTCTACATCAATCAATGCGATTATGGAGGAAAATGATCTTGCAGGAGATAAACTCAGCGACTGCGGAATGCTGCTTATACCGTTAATGAATTAGAATCTGGAGGAAAGAAATATGACGAACGATATTTATTCAGACATTGCCACCCGAACTGACGGCGATATTTACATCGGAGTCGTCGGCCCGGTAAGAACCGGCAAATCAACATTTATAAAACAATTTATGGAGAATTTCGTTATTCCGAATATAGAGAGCGATTACCGGAAGGAAAGAGCAATTGACGAGCTTCCGCAGTCCTCCGGCGGAAAAACAATAATGACTACCGAGCCTAAATTTATTCCTGAGGAAGCGGTAGAGGTAGCGCTTGACGGCGGAGCAAAATTTAATGTCCGTATGATAGACTGCGTAGGCTATATTATTCCCAGCGCTATAGGCTACTTTGAAAACGAGATGCCGAGAATGGTCGTTACTCCGTGGTTTGACGCAGAAGTTCCTTTTAATATGGCGGCAGAGGTAGGTACTCAGAAGGTAATTACTGAACACAGCACTATAGGACTGGTAGTAACAACAGACGGAACGATAACCGATCTTCCCAGAGATGAATATGAGGAATGTGAGGAAAGAGTTATCGCAGAGCTGCAAAATATCAATAAGCCCTTTGTAGTTCTGATGAACAGCGTTTATCCTGACTCGGTTGAGGTACAGCAGCTATGCAGAGAGCTTTCCGAAAAATACAAAACTACAGTTATCCCTATTAATTGCCTGGAGCTTTCCGAAGCAGATATAAAGAATATACTTACTCAGGTTCTATATGCATTTCCCATAAAGGAGATCAATATTGAAATGCCTTCATGGATCAACAGCCTGGACAAAGGACACTGGCTGAAAGAAGCTGTTTTTTCACATATAAGAAGCGCTGCTTCTCAGCTGACTAATCTGAGACAGATAAATACCTGTGCAGACGAAATTGCATTATGTGATCAGGTTACAGAGAGCAGAGTAAAGAGTATTGATCTGGGAAGCGGAAGCGCCGTAATTTCCGTTGGGATTCATCAGGATCTTTTCTTTAAGATAATCGGAGAAGCGACCGGTCTTACGATTGAAAATGAAAGCGATCTTATGCCTCAGATACTTGAGCTTGTAAGGATAAAAAATAAGTTCTCGAAATTTGCTGAAGCGCTTAATCAGGTAGAAGAGACCGGATACGGTATAGTTATGCCTTCTATGGATGAGCTGTCCCTTGAAGAACCGGAGGTTATAAAGCAGGGCGGAAAATACGGCATACGTCTGAAAGCTGCCGCTCCGTCTATCCATATGATGAAAGCTACGATAAATACTGAGGTAGCGCCTATTGTAGGTTCTGAAAAGCAGTCTGAAGAGCTGGTTCTGTATATGCTCAACGATTTTGAAGAATCGCCGCAGAAGATCTGGGAGAGCAATATATTCGGTAAGTCGCTGCATGAGCTTGTAAATGAGGGACTTCATGCAAAGCTGGCGAAGCTGCCTTATGATGCAAGAATGAGATTAAAAGAAACTGTTGAGAGAATGATAAACGAGGGCTGTTCAGGTCTTATATGTTTTATACTTTAAATAAAAAAGCAGGTGTTCTTTTACGAATCACCTGCATTTTTTATAAATATATTGTATTTAATTAATTCCCATAGCAAAGGTCACAGGCACTCCGAAAAGTACTCCTGCATTCGGCACAGAAAGATCACCGGTTATTTTCAGAATAGCTTCCTTTGCCTCTTCGACCTGTTCATCCTTAACGGCTACAAAGATAGTTTTACCTTTCATTGCGGGATCTTCTCCGTTCAGAAGCTCTCTCAGAAGACCTATCGTAGGAAGGTTATCCATACCGGATATTGATTTTGCCATACCTACGCTGTCTATAGCCGTTCCTCCTCTGATACCTGCCTTAGCAAGCTCCTTCATAATATCGTCTACAAGCTCCGTTCTTTTAATGATCAAAAATAAAAGCTGCATAATTTTCTCCTTTCCGTTTTATGTTAATTCTCTAATACAAAAGCAGCGGCGACCCAATCCTCTTTTTCTCTGATCTCGGTCAGCCTGAAGCCTTTTGAACTGATAACATCTAAAACCTCGTCCTTTCGGCTGTCTATAATTCCGGAAACAATAAGTTTTCCGTTCTGCTTTAGAAATTGTCCGAACCTATCGCCCATGCCTATAAGAACATCTGCTACGATATTGGCGCACACTATATCATAGTCTGAACCGATAGCGCAAACAAGGCTGTTATCGTCAATTACATTTCCGCATACTGCCGTATATTTATCTCTCGGAATATGATTTTTTACTGCGTTCTCTCCTGCTATTTTTACGGAGTTTTCATCTATATCTACGGCAAATGCCGATTTTGCACCCAATAATATGCCGGCTATAGATAAGATTCCGCTGCCGCACCCTAAATCCAGCATTTTACAGTCTGCGGCAATATGCTTTTCAATCAGTTCAAGGCAAAGCTGAGTCGTATTGTGCTGCCCTGTTCCGAAACTGGAAGCAGGGTCGATTTCAAGTATCCTGCGGCTTTCGCCGGGATCTGTCTTTTCCCAAGACGGCTTTACGAGCAGCTTTTCGCCTATACAAAGAGGCTTAAAATACTGCTTCCAGTTGTTCGCCCAATCCTCCTCGCGCACGTTTTTCAGTTCATATTCAAGTCTGCCGAATACGTTATCAGAGTCACGCTGTTTAAGAGCTTTGAGCTCCGATTTTACAGCCTCCAGGTTTTCAAGTCCCTGAGCGTTTTCAGGCAGATAAACGGTAACGGTAGTTTCGCAGTTTTTCAGCCCCATCAGATCATCGTCTATATAATCCCAGTTGACAGATTTATTCTGCAAAAATTCTTCAAAATCCTCCGGATCCTTAATAACAAATCCGTTTATCCCGTAACCCAGCAGTGAACCGGTAAGCGGTTCAATTCCCTCAGATGAGGTATATATATCAATTTCGATCCAATTCATATTTTACGACCCTTTCAGATAGATATATTATTATAATAACATATTATCTGACAATTGTCAAATACAAGTAAAATTTTTGTAATTAACGTCCACTGTATGATAAAAGCTGCTTATGATCGCTGCTGAAAATATCGATAAATAATTTGAAAAATCTATTGAAAAAAGACAAATGCTGTGGTATAATATCATCATACATATAAATATGTATAGAGCAATATAATATAAAGGGGGATATAATATGAGTACGATGATGATCGTCGGCTGGGCAATAGCTTTTGTGTTTTTTATTGTAGCTGAAATAGCGACTGCTACGGCTCTGGTTTCTATCTGGCTTGCGTTCGGAGCATTGGCTGCAATGTTCTTTGCTATTGCCGATTTCAGCTTTATAGTACAGCTGACTGTTTTCGTTATTGCGTCTGTGATACTGCTGATTGCGACTCGTCCTCTGGTGAAAAAAATGCAGGGAGAGAAGTATCATACCAATTTTGAGCTTGATATTGGAAAAACCGCACTGGTGACTGAAAAAATCAATAACGAGCTTGGAGAGGGCAGAGTCAGATTAGACGGAACCAATTGGGCAGCGCGTTCAACTGACGGTTCTGTTATTGACGAAGGCGCTGTTGTTACCGTACGGGAGGTTGACGGCGCAAAGCTTATAGTTTCAAAATAATTTACTGAAATTCAGGAGGTAGTATAATGGACGGTTTGGTAATCGGGTTAATAATTGCTGTTATTCTTATTATAGTAATAATAAGCAATATCAAGGTAGTTCCTCAGGCATATGTATATGTTGTCGAAAGATTCGGAGCATTCCATGCCGCATGGGGAACAGGACTTCATGTAACTATACCTTTTATCGATAAGGTAGCTAAAAAGGTTTCTATCAAGGAACAGGTAGTGGATTTTAAACCGCAGTCTGTAATTACGAAGGACAATGTTACAATGCAGATAGATACTGTAGTTTTCTTCCAGATCACAAACGCTATGCAGTTTACCTACGGTGTTGAAAGACCTATTTCTGCAATTGAAAATCTTACGGCTACTACACTTCGTAATATAGTCGGAGATATGGATCTCGAAGCTACTCTTACATCGCGTGATTTTATAAATACGAATATAACAAAAATTCTTGATGAAGCAACTGACAGATGGGGAATCAAGGTTCAGAGGGTCGAGCTGAAAAATATACTTCCTCCTTCTGAAATCCGCGACGCTATGGAAAGGCAGATGAAAGCGGATCGTGAAAGAAGAGAAAAGGTAATACAGGCAGAAGCGGAAAAGAAATCGCAGATCCTTGTTGCCGAGGGTGAAAGAGAATCTAAGATACTTCGTGCAGAGGCTGAAAAGGAAGCAAAGATACTTCAGGCTGACGCTGTTAAACAGCAGAAAATTCTTGAGGCTGAAGGTGAAGCGCAGGCTATCCAGATGGTTCAGCAGGCTATTGCCGACAGCTTGGTAAAATTGAATGCTGCTAATCCTAATGAGCAGGTCATTCAGCTCAAGAGCCTTGAAGCGTTTGCCAAAGCAGCTGACGGAAAGGCTACAAAGATAATTATCCCCAGTGAAATTCAGGGACTCGCCGGACTTGCTACAGGTTTTAAAGAAGTAATAACCGATATTCCTAAGCAATAAGAGAAACCATAATATTAAAAGCGGTCAAAATACTGGCCGCTTTTTCTTATAAGTTTATTCCATAAATTGCTTATAAGGCTGCTGTATACTGTAACTCGGCTTTGGTAATAATTATATTATCAAAGCTTATAGGAGTTAATATGCAGTATAATAAGGTTGAAATAAGCGGAGTCAATACCTCCGAGTTGATAGTATTAAAAGAATCCGAAAAAATGGAGCTTCTTAAGAAAGTGCGCAGCGGTGATAAGCAGGCCAGAGAAGAGCTTATAAAAGGCAATCTAAGACTTGTTTTAAGCGTTTTACAGAGATTTGTCAACAGGGGAGAATCTGCTGACGATTTGTTTCAGGTAGGAGTAGTCGGTCTGATAAAGGCAATAGATAATTTTGATATAAATCTTGACGTTAGGTTCAGCACCTATGCTGTCCCTATGATACTTGGTGAACTGAGAAGATTTATGAGAGATTATCAGCCTTTGAGGGTAAGCCGTTCATTAAGGGATATGGCTTATAAGGCCATGCAGGCTAAAGAAAGACTTATGAATATAAACCAGAAGGAGCCGACTGTTGATGAAATTGCTAAGGAAATCGGCGTTAAGCGCTGCGAGGTAGTAACGGCTCTTGAATCAATCAGCGATCCGATATCTTTATATGAGCCTGTATATTCAGATTCCGGAGATACGCTTTTTGTATTAGATCAAGTTGGGGATAATAACGACGCTTCGCAATGGCTTGAAGAGCTTTCTCTTAAAGAAGCAATAAACTCTCTTCAGCCCAGAGAAAAAAACATTTTATTTCTAAGATTTTTTCAGGGAAAAACTCAGGTAGAGGTAGCAAACAGTATAGGTATTTCCCAGGCACAGGTCTCAAGGCTGGAAAAAGGTGCTTTAAGCAGGATAAAGTCCCAAATTTAATGCGATTAAATTCGACATATGTAAAATTACAATAAAATATATTTGTGCAAAATTTATATGCAATCGATACAAAAAGTGAAATGAACCTGCGCTCTTGAATTTATTTTGAAGATTTGTTATACTGTTATTGATAAGTATTTAACAATTTATGTTCGGAAAGGGGTGCAGGCTGTGATCAATAAGATAAGGCTGCTTATTTCAGTGAACGATGAAAAGCTGCTTTCACAGTGTATTTCAGCTTTTGCTTTGCCTTATTTTAATATACAGAAGTGCGATCCTGACAGTGTATCAGTGGAAGTTTCGGTTATGCGCTGTAAACCTCATGTCGTTCTTTTGAGCAGCAATAATATGAAAAGCGACGCAATGCGTTCTTTGATAAGTAATCTTAATGTAATGCATAAATCGCCGATCATTATAAATCTGTACACCTATGAAGAACAAGGACTTATAGAAGATCTGGAAAGTCTGGGAGTCAGCAAAAGCTATTCTGCACCGTTTGATTTTCAGCAGATTGCGGATGATATCCGTGAGATCTGTAGTTTAATGCCGGTTGATATTAATAAGGGCTATGATGAAATAAAGCATAGGATTTCAGAAATTATGAATATATTTAATTTTAATAATTGTATGCAGGGATACAATTATATAAGAGATTCTATTTTTATGGCTGTAACTCAGATGAACAGAAAATACAATTTTTCAAAAGACGTATACCCTGCGATAGCCGAGAAATATGAAACGTCTTCCACGTCGGTAGAGAGAGCGGTCAGAGTAGCGATAAGCAATTCATGGAAGCGTACTAATGAAAACGTCAGGAAAATGTTTTTTAATCAGAATTCTCTTAAAAATTGCAAGAAACCCACGAACAGCGAGTTTATACTGATTATAGCAGACTACATAAGAGTCGAATTTTCCGACTTTTTTGAATACATAGAAGCCGACAAGAAAATTTTAAGCTCGAATAAAATTTAATTGTAATCAAACAAGCCTTCTTCTGCATATTTTTATGCAGGGGGTGGCTTTTATGATATGCAGCTTTACAAGCCTCAGAAATAAAGAGGTGGTTAATCTAAGGACAGGTCTGAAAATAGGTTTTGTAGATGATATCGAAATAGATACAGTAACCGGAAGCGTTGTTTCTCTTATTGTTTTCGGCAGATCCAGGGCTTTCGGAATAATGGGAAGAGATGAGGATATAATTATTAAATGCAAGGATATAGAATTAATTGGTGAGGACACTATATTGGTGAAGTTTGATAATGATGCAGTATGCACAAAATCAAGAACTTTCTGCGTGGAAAATTTGTTGAAATAATAAACAGTTCAGACTTGCATTTTTATAAGCTTTATGGTATAATATTAAAGCAATTCGCACGTCTGTGTTTTTACTGTGGTTCCTGATAATATCAGGTGTAGGTAAGCTAAACCAGGCGGAGGATACAAAATCCGTTAAATCGGAAATAAAAACCAAACAGGAGGTTACTACAATGGGAGTAGTATCAATGAAGCAGCTTCTTGAGGCCGGAGTACATTTCGGTCATCAGACAAGAAGATGGAACCCTAAAATGGCACCGTATATCTTTACGGAAAGAAACGGAATCTACATTATCGATCTTCAGAAGACGGTTAAGAAGCTTGAAGAAGCTTATATGTTTATCCGTGATATTTCTGCTGAGGGTAAGGAAGTGCTTTTTGTAGGCACAAAGAAGCAGGCCAGCGAGTCTGTTAAGGAAGAGGCTCTAAGAGCAAATGCACATTATGTAAACGCCAGATGGCTCGGCGGAATGATGACAAACTTCAAGACTATCCAGAGAAGAATTAAAAGACTTGAGCAGCTTCATGCTATGGAAACTGACGGTACATTTAATCTTCTTCCTAAAAAGGAAGTTGTTAAGCTTAACCTAGAGATTGAAAAGCTTGAGAAATTCATGGGCGGTATCAAGAATATGAAAACGCTTCCGGGCGCACTCTTCGTTGTTGATCCCCGTAAGGAAAAGATTGCCGTTTCTGAAGCTAAGAAGCTTGGAATCCCGGTAGTAGCTATCGTAGATACTAACTGCGATCCTGATGATGTTGATTATGTAATTCCAGGAAACGATGATGCGATAAGAGCAGTTAAGCTTATTGCCGGCTGCATGGCTAATGCAATTATTGAAGGCAGACAGGGCGAGGACGCTGAGGCTGCTGAAGAAACAGCTGCCGAAGCAGTAGCTGAATAATTTTAAGATAAATACGGGCAGGCAAGTCAAATGTCTGCCCTGATTTGGATAAAAGCTAAAATACTTTTAGGAGGAAACTAATATGGCAAATGTAACCGTTAAGGATATTAAAGAGCTTATGACACTTACAGGCGTTGGAATGATGGACTGCAAAAAAGCACTTGTAGAGGCTGACGGCGATACGGATAAGGCTGTTCTTATTCTTCGTGAAAAGGGACTTGCCACTCAGGCAAAGAAAAGCGGAAGAGTTGCAGCTGAAGGTATCGTTGCTTCAGTTGTAGAGGGAAATGCCGGCGCCGTTGTCGAGGTCAATATTGAAACTGACTTTGCTGCAAATAATGAAGAATTTAAGTCGTTTGTTGCCGCGGTAGCTAAAACAGTTATCGAGAAGGATCCTGCCGATGTTGAAGCTCTTAAGGCCTGCGTTATCAGCGGAGGAGATAAAACTGTTGAGGAAACGCTTCAGGATCTTTTCATTAAGATCAGAGAAAATATGGTTATCCGCCGTTTCAAGAGATTTGAAGGCGTTCTTGTTCCTTATGTTCACGGGGGCGGAAGCATAGGAGTAATGGTTAAGCTTGATACAGATCTTCCTGCTGAAAAGGTTTATGAGGTTGGAAAGGACTGCGCTCTTCAGGTTGCTGCAATGAATCCTTCATATCTAAATAAGGAAGCTGTTCCTGCCTCTGCTCTTGAAGAGGAAAAGAAGATCATGCTTGCTCAGATGTCAGAAGATCCAAAAATGGCAAATAAGCCGGAGCAGGTTAAGGTTAAGATAGTAGAGGGCAAAATCGGCAAATATTATTCTGAAAACTGTCTGCTTGAACAGGCATTTGTTAAAGATGATAAGGTTTCTGTCGGTAAGCACGTCGAAGCTGCTGCAAAAGAGCTTGGCGGTTCAATCAAGGTAGTTGATTATGTTCGTTTCGAGCGCGGCGAAGGTGTTGAAAAGAAGGAAGACAATTTTGCTGATGAAGTTGCTTCCATGATCAAGTAACTTGTTTTAATTTAATATAAAGCTGACCCCTGCAAAGACTGGCTCAAAGCTTTTGCAGGGGTCTTTGTAATTTTGATTTGAACTTGCAATTCAGGCTGCTGAACGCTTTTGCTGTCAGCAGATCTTTTCAAGGTTCTTTCTGATAGATTTTATTATACGTTTTTCAAGACGCGAAATATATGACTGAGAGATGCCTACTACATCAGCTACCTGTTTCTGCGTCATTTCTCTGCCGTTTATCAGACCGAATCTCATCTGCATTATCTGCTTTTCACGGGAATTGAGTTTGTCTATTTCTTCAAGCAGCAGCTGCTTTTCTACTTCGCTTTCTATCCCTTTATTGACTGTATCGTCTTCCGTTCCGAGAATATCGGAAAGCAAAAGCTCATTACCGTCCCAGTCGATATTAAGCGGTTCATCTATCGATATTTCGTTTCTGTGCTGAGTTGATTTTCTCAGGAACATCAGTATTTCATTTTCTATACAGCGTGAAGCATAAGTTGCAAGCTTAATATTTTTGTCCGGACAGAAAGTTTTTACCGCCTTTATAAGACCGATAGAACCTATTGAAATTAGATCCTCTATCCCTACCCCTGTCGATTCAAATTTTTTTGCTATATAAACTACAAGTCTTAAATTGTGAACTATAAGAAGTTCTCGGGCCTTTTTCTCATCTGTTTCAAGCAGCTTAAACGCTTTTTGCTCGTCGTCCTTTGAAAGCGGAGGCGGGAGAGAATCAGCGCCGTTTATGTAATCTACAGTTTTCTGCTCTGAGCATAGAAGCCTGATTATTACAGCGTTTATATTTCTGTAAAGATCTTTCAGTTTATTCATAGCTATTCTCCTTAAAAGTAATATTTTATACAAGCAGACTCGGATTAAAAATCGCCCTTGATCTGTTATTATCTGATTTAACAATACCCACATAGCATTTAACTTCCTTGGTAAAATTGTTTCCTGAAATTATTTCAACTTTTCCTTTTGATGTAACAGGCATTAAGCTTCTGCCGTTTACGGTAGAGTATGGAATAAGCCTGAAGCCGTTGACAGTAAAATAATTGTCATAATCAAGATTGAAGTGTTCATACAGTTCATCGCAGTAAAATACAATAACTGGGATACCCGTAAATGAATCGCATAGGATATTTCCGCTGTCAGAAACAGCCGGAATCACCACCTCGTAATCTCCTACCGAATACTTTGCCTTATATATAATATTCTTTCTGAAGCTGCGGGTGGTAATAAGGTCATATACCGATATAATTATATAGGCAGCTATAGTAGATACGGCTATACTTATTAAGGATATATCAAAATATACGGTATAGTTTTTTATGTAAATTATTCTGCTGCCTGTAATTTCCCACAGCATAAAGCAGCAGCCTGCGAATACAAGATTCATTGCGAGGTACAGCAGAAAAAACTTTATAAGATGTAAAAACCCATTCCATTTAAAAGCAATCGCGATCGTTATAAAAACACTTAATATTTTAACTGCGGTTATGATAAACGACTGAAGAAAGTTTTCGGGTTCGGCAATAACGAGTAAAGATGAAATCCCGCTGAAAATACATGAAGCTGCGGCTCTGAGACGTTTAAGCGGAGAATGAGTTATTTTGCTGAGTCCGAGCAAAAACATCAGAGTTACGGCAGCATTTGTAATAAAAAGAACATCTATATATATTTTCACGCTGTCACCTCCGAAGCTGTCCTGATATTATTATAACTCCCTCAAAGACAAGTATTTGTCGATTTGAAAAGGCACATAAAAAACTCCTGCACAAAAATAGTACAGGAGTTTTCTCAATAACACCGGTTATTTAATTAATCCTCAAAAAATACCGAGAAAGCTTTAAATGCCATATAAATATCGATCTTCGACGTAACCTCAAACGGTGCATGCATTGAAAGCACGGGAACGCCCACGTCAATTACGTTTATATTAAGATTGGCTATATACTGAGCAACAGTTCCGCCGCCGCCCATATCAACCTTTCCAAGTTCTCCGGTTTGCCATATTACGTCGTTTTCATCAAATAACCTGCGGACACGTCCTACAAATTCAGCAGAAGCGTCAGAAGTTCCGGACTTTCCGCGCGAGCCTGTAAACTTTGTAGCAACGACGCCGTAATTTATTTTTGAAGCATTTCTGATCTCAGTCACGTCCGGGAAAGTCGGATCGACAGCCGCATTTACATCTGCCGACAGACATTCGGAGGCGGACATAACGTTACGTCCTTCAAGTCCGTAAACAGAGGCAAGGTTATCTATGAAATAGGGGAGATAGGAGCTGTTAAGTCCTGTATTTCCGTCGCTGCCTGTTTCCTCTTTATCCGTTAGAACAGTCATGCAGGTGTGTTTAGGATTTTTGCATTTCAAAATAGCTTCAAGGGCGGTGTAGGCGCATACTCTGTCGTCCTGACCGTAGCTGCCGACCATACTTTTATCGAATCCGACGTCGGAGGCCTTAAACTGAGGAACAGCTTCAAGTTCGGCAGATATAAAATCATCTTCAACTATACCGTATTTTTCGTTCAATACAGACATTATATTCAGCTTTACCTTATTTGATACCTTATCGTCCTTGAAAGGCAGTGAACCGACAAGAATATTAAGCTCTTCCCCCTTTATAACTTCTCCGGGAGTTCTCTTCATCTGTGCACCTGCAAGATGAGGAAGAAGATCGGTGACACAGAAAACAGGATCATTCTTATCCTCTCCGATATTAACAGTTATCTTTTCTCCGTCGGATTTTATAATTACTCCATGCAGGGAAAGGGGAATAGCGGTCCACTGATATTTCTTTATTCCTCCGTAATAATGAGTTTTGAATAACGCAATTTCCTGATCCTCATATAAGGGGTTCTGTTTAAGATCGAGTCTCGGAGAATCTATATGAGCAGCTGCGATCCGTATTCCGTCAGACAAAGGCTTCTTTCCCATTACGGTAAGAATTACAGCCTTACCCCTGTTTACAAAGTAGAATTTTTCTCCGGCTTCATATTTCTTACCTGGCTCAAATTCCGAAAAGCCGCAGTCTTTTGCTTTTTTTACAGTCTGGATTACAGCTTCGCGTTCTGTTTTTGCCTTATTAAGAAAGTCCTTATAATCCTCGGAAAAAGAAAGCGCTTTTTTTAGCTTGCTGTCACTGAGAATAAGTCCTCCGTTCTTATGATTTGAAAGCAGTTTTTCCGCCAGCTTTTCACCCTCGGTTTTTTCAATATTTTTATCCATTTTCAAAGTCCTCCTCCAGTTTTTCCTTGTACTTATTATACGCATTCATTACCTTATATATGTAGTTTGCGGTAACATCAGACGGAATATCCTCAAGCCTGAAATTTTCAGGGTCAACTGTTCCGTCAGATATCCATCCGTCTACTGCATTCATTCCCCCGTGATAAGCGGCAGCGGCAAGCTCATAGGAGCAGTCAAACTTATCATAAAGATATTTCAGCATATATGTACCGTACTGAATATTAAGCTCAGGATCATACATATCTTCGTATGTGTGTTCTCTGTTATCGTCAAGTCTGAACTTTATCCAGTCGTATGCGTCCTCCATGATCTGCATTAGTCCTCTTGCTCCCACATCTGAGGTAGCCTTCGGATCAAAATGACTTTCGGTATTTATCACCGCAAAGATATATCTTGGATCTATATCGTACTCCTTTGAATATTTAACTACATATTCCTCATATTCGGTAGGATATGTAAAAGCATTCGGACTCAGCTTCTTTGCTTTCTCTGTAATCGCATCTCTGTATATGTAAACCAATCCGCCGACTATGAGAAGAACAATAAATATAATAAATAATATAAGCGGAGCACGAACTTTTTTCTTTTTTCTTCGCTTTTTAGCCATTGTATTTTTCCTTTATCTGCTTTATAATGTTTTCAGTTTGAGAAACCGCTTCTGAAAGTGAACCGTTATTTTTTATAATATAATCAGAATGATATATGTAAAATTCATCTGATCTTTGTGCTTTGATCCTGCTTCTGGCAAGTTCCTCCGAGATACTGTCTCGCTTTATGATCCTTTCAAGACGTATTTGTTCATCTGCAATACAGCTTACTATAATATCGCAGTGCTTGTCAGCACCGGCTTCAAAAAGAGTAGGAGCATCCAGAAGAATATATTTTATACCTGCGGCGGTAAGCTGATTTATTTTCTGCGATATTTTTTGATTTATGTACGGAAAAATTGTTTTGTTAAGAAGAAGCAGTTTAGATGGGTCATTAAAAACTATACCAGCCAGCTTTTTTCGGTTGAGCGACAAATCGTTGTTAAAGCATTCAGGAAAAATTAAGCTGAGCTGCTCGTTGCATTTGCTTCCGTCAACAGTAACCGTTCTTGCAATTATGTCACAATTTATAATTTCAAAATTGTTTGCGGCAAAAATATCGCTTACCGTTGTTTTTCCCGCTCCGGTCTGACCTGTAAGACCTATTGTAATACTTGTCTTTTTCATAGCTTGATCACCTTAAATCCGGCAGCTCTCAGCAAACGGTTATAGACTGCAAGGTCAACGCCTCTTTTTTCGGGACATCTGGCGTAAACCTTCTCTGCGCCAGCCTTGTCGAGTTCTCTCAGAACGTCAAACAGCATTTTTGCCCTGGCTTTATCATCTGAACCGTAAACAAGAGCGTGACAATTTATCCCCTGAATATCTTCTTCGCTGAAAGTCATGCACCAGGTTTTTTCGTCATTATGTTCAGAAATAAACTTTCTGAATTTCCCGAGTGTTCCGTCAATTATTGTAACGTCTGCCTTAGGTGAATAATGCTTGTATTTCATTCCGGGCGATGCAACGGCAGTTCCCTCGGCAACTGTATTCAAAACGCCATTGTCAACGATTATATTTTCTGTAATTTCTGCAAGATCCGATACTGAAATAAATCCAGGCCTCAGCAGTCTTATTGAATCCTCCTCAAAAGCAATGACCGTAGATTCAACGCCTACAGCACAGCGTCCGTCGTCGAGAATACAGGGTATTCTTCCGTTCATATCGTCGTATACATGACAGGCGGAAGTAGGCGAAGGACTTCCTGAAAGATTAGCTGACGGAGCGGCAAGAGGAAGTCCGCACACTTCTATCAATTTTCTCGCCGTATCGTTTGACGGCATTCTTATTCCCACAGTATTCAGTCCTCCGCTTGTGACCATGGGTATTTTATCTGTTTTAGGCAATATCATAGTAAGAGGACCGGGCCAGAATTTTTCAGCGCATTTTACTGCAAGCTTAGGTATATTATCTGCAAGTCCATCCAGCATATCAAAGTTTGATATATGAACGATAAGCGGATTGTCCTGCGGTCTGCCCTTTGCAATGAAAATTTTAGATACAGCTGACGGGTCAAGAGCGTTTGCGGCAAGACCGTACACGGTTTCCGTCGGCATTCCGACTATTTCGCCTTGTTTTATAAGCTCTGCCGCTTTGGCTATTGAAATTTTGTCAGCGTGTAATATTTCTGTATTATAAACCATAGCTTACGCTTCTTCCTGCTGCGAAAGCTTCGCTGCCTGATCCGCCGTAGCCAGTGCGTCAATTACTTCGTCCAGATTTCCGTTGAGGATATTTTCAAGCCTGTATATTGTAAGTCCTATCCTGTGATCTGAAATTCTTCCCTCGGGGTAATTATATGTTCTTATTCTCTCGGAGCGGTCACCGGTTCCTACCTGAGAACGTCTTTCGGACGCTATTTCATTGTCATGAGCGGCCTGTTTCTGTTCTAGCAGACGGGAACGCAGGACCTTCATAGCTTTGTCTTTGTTTTTATACTGCGAACGTTCGTCCTGACATTCGACTACCATTCCGGTAGGCAAGTGAGTGATTCTGATCGCCGATGAGGTTTTATTGATATGCTGTCCTCCTGCTCCCGAGGAACGGAATACGTCAATTTTAAGATCCTTATCATTGATCTCAAGCTCAACGTCCTCAGCCTCAGGCAGAACTGCAACAGTAACAGTGGAGGTATGAACACGCCCCTGTGATTCGGTTTCAGGAACACGCTGTACTCTGTGTACTCCGCTTTCATACTTGAATCTCGAGTATGCTCCTGCGCCCTCTATCATAAATGAAATTTCCTTGTATCCGCCAAGCTCTGTTTCATTAGCGTTAAGAACCTCGATATTCCAGCCTTTAGAAGCGGCATAGAGAGTATACATTCTGTAAAGCGAATTTGCAAAAAGAGCGGCTTCTTCTCCTCCTGCTCCTCCTCTTATCTCCACTATAACATTTTTCTCATCGTTAGGATCTTTTGGAAGCAGCAGTATTTTAAGCTCTTCGCTCAGGGTTTCCATTTCCTTTTTGGATTCGGTAAGCTGGAGCTGAGCCATTTCCTTGAACTCTTTGTCAAGACCTCCGGATTCCAGCAAATCCTGTGCTTCGTCATATGCTGCTTTAGATTTTTTATATAGTGAGAATTTTTCCGCAATAGGAGAAAGGCTGCTGTATTCTTTCATTAAGGCGGTATACTGCTTATTGTCGTTTACGATCTCAGGCTGCATCAGTCTTTCGTTTACCTCGTTGAATTTATCCTCAATAGCTTTTAACTTATCAAACATATTAATCCTCCTGAATAATCATAGTGCTGTTTATGCTGTAAATTTCAATGCGGCGCTATGACTCAGCGGCTTTTATAATAGATTTAACGTTTTTTTCAGCCTTGCTTCTAGGAACCATAAATTCACGTCCGCATCCGACGCACCTCAATTTAAAATCCATTCCGGATCTCAGAACCAGCATTCTGTTTTCTCCGCAAGGATGATTCTTCTTCATGACCAGAGTATCGCCTTTGGAAATATCCACAACGCTCATCCTTTCATTATTTCATACTTAATTATTATATCACAGTAAAATAAAAAAGGCAACTTTTTTTGATATTTTAATTCGTATAGGTAAAGTATAATAAAAAGTATACAAGCACCGTATAAAAACATATGAAGAAATTAGTTAATTTATAAATTTTTATTTTTGATATTGACGAATGTGAATGAAAATGATATGATATTATATATATTATTAAAAGGATTGAACACAATGAAAACACCATTTATAACTAAGGAACAGGCTGAAAAAATAATATCGGAGTATCCTACGCCTTTTCATATATATGATGAAAAGGGAATAAGAGAGAACGCTAGAAATTTGAATAAAGCGTTCAGCTGGAATAAGGGCTTTAAGGAATACTTTGCTGTAAAGGCAACGCCTAACCCGTTTATACTGAAGATACTAAAAGAAGAGGGCTGCGGAGTTGACTGTTCTTCGCTTACCGAGCTTATGATGAGCGAATGCTGCGGTTTCAGCGGAAGTGAGATCATGTTTTCTTCCAATGTAACACCGGAGGCAGATATGCTAAAAGCAAAGGAGCTTGGAGCATATATAAACCTTGACGATTTTACGCATATTGAATTTCTGGAAAAGCTTTGCGGTCTGCCGGAAACGGTATTTTGCCGTTTTAATCCTGGCGGACATTTTGAGATAGAAACTCAGATCATGGATAACCCGGGTGAGGCAAAATACGGCTTTACAAGAGAACAACTCTTTGAAGGCTTTAAAATTCTTAAAGAAAAGGGAGTTAAGCACTTCGGAATCCATGCGTTCCTTGCGTCTAACACCGTATCAAACGCATATTATCCTAAGCTTGCGAGGATACTATTTGAGCTTGCTGTAGAATTAAGAGATAAGACCGGAGCAGATATTAAATTTATCAATCTATCCGGCGGCGTAGGTATCGCATATGAGCCTGACAAGCCTCAGAATGATATTTTCGCGATCGGAGAAGGGGTTCACAAAGCTTTTGATGAGATCCTCGTTCCCGCCGGAATGGGAGAGGTTTCAATTTTTACAGAGCTTGGAAGATTTATGCTTGCTCCGTACGGTCATCTTGTAACAAAATGCGTTCATCACAAACATACCTATAAGGAATATGCCGGAGTCGACGCTTGCGCCTGCAATCTCATGCGTCCCGCTATGTACGGTTCATATCATCATATTACTGTTCTTGGCAAGGAGAATGCTCCATGTGACCACAAGTATGACGTAACAGGCGGACTTTGCGAGAATAACGATAAGTTCGCAATTGACAGAATGCTGCCTGAGATTGATAAGGGAGATATTCTTGTAATTCATGATACAGGTGCACACGGCTTCTCAATGGGTTACAATTATAATGGAAAGCTCCGCTCGGCTGAAGTTCTTCTCAAGGAGGACGGCACGACTCAGCTTATCAGACGTGCGGAAACCCCTGCGGATTATTTCAGTACCTTTGATTTCTGCGGAATAATGGATAAGTATCTGAAGTAATAAGAATATATAAAGACACTTTTATGTTTAGGCTGGAAGTGTCTTTTTTATTTAATTAACAGAAACTAATTTTTACATAAGTGTATATGCTTTTATGAAAAACGAATGAGTCTAACTTTTCTTTTACGCTATTACGTCGGAGAAAATATAGAAAGTTAAGAAGACAAACAGGAATGTCGGGAACGTGAATTGTATAATAACAAAATTTACAAAGAAGATATGTTCTTTGCGGATTTCAAGCATGATTTTGAAATTTTATGCTGATTGGTGAAAAAAGGCTTGCAAAACAGGGCAGAATATAGTATAATATTTAATTGGTACAGCAAAAATTCAGTTTTTGCAAAAATACGGAAAGGACAATGAAATAATATGGATCTGGCTATGGTAAAATATCTTGCTGAGCTTGGTAAGCTGGAGTTTTCCGACAGTGAACTGGAAAAGACCGCAGATGAGATGACTGATATTATTGATTTGATGGACACTGTAAAAGAAATCAATATTACTTACGACGCTTTGAAAGACAATCATGACGTATATCTAAACGAACTCCGCCAAGACGTTTCAGCTCCGTCAATGGAAACTAAAAAAGTTCTTCAGAACGCGGTAAACTCAGATAACTGTTTTGTAGTTCCCAAGGTAGTTGAATAATAACTTTAATAAAGGAGTTGTAATAACGTGGACGTATCTGCGATGAAAATACGTGATATGCGTAAAGCATTGGATGAAAGAAAAATATCGGTGCAGGAGCTTGCAAACGAGTATCTTTCAAATATAAAGAAAAATGATAGAAATATCAAAAGCTTTATCACAGTTACAGAAGAGCTTGCTTTAAATCAGGCACAGCAAGCACAGAAAATAATTGACGCAGGCGAGTCAATGCCGCTGACAGGTATTCCTATGGCTGTAAAGGATAATATATGTACCGAAGGTATAAAAACTACCTGCGCTTCTAAAATACTGGAAGACTTTATCCCGCCGTATAATGCTACTGTTATGGAAAAGCTTAACTCTCAGAATATAGTTATGCTGGGAAAGACGTCTATGGACGAGTTTGCAATGGGCGGTTCAACTCAGACCTCTGCATTTGCTAAAACAAAGAACCCTTATAATACAAATTGTGTTCCGGGCGGTTCTTCAGGCGGTTCTGCTGCAGCCGTTGCCGCCGGCTTTGCCGCTGCTTCACTTGGTTCGGATACGGGCGGTTCGATAAGACAGCCTGCTGCATTCTGCGGAGTAACAGGTATCAAGCCAACCTACAGCCGTGTTTCAAGATACGGTCTTGTAGCGTTCGCTTCTTCCTTTGACCAGATCGGTCCGATCGCACACGACAGCTATGACTGTGCGCTTATTCTTAATTCAATATGCGGTTTTGACCCGCACGACGGTACAAGTGCAAAGGCTGAGGTTCCTGATTTTACAGCTAAGATCGGTCGTTCTGTAAAGGGAATGAAAATTGCTCTTCCTCAGGAGTTTTTCGCTGATGGAATAAACGAAGAAATCAAGGCTTCCGTTTTAAAGGCAGCTGATGAATATAAGTCCATGGGCGCTGAAATTGTCGAGTGCAAAATGCCTTCACTCAAATATGCCGTTCCTGCATATTATCTGCTTGCCTGTGCTGAGGCCGCGTCTAATCTTTCAAGATATGACGGAATTAAATACGGTCACAGAACCGTTCAGGCTGACAGCTATGAGGAGCTTATCAAGAAATCACGTTCAGAGGGCTTCGGCGACGAGGTCAAGAGAAGAATACTTCTAGGTAATTATGCGCTTTCCAGCGGTTATTACGACGCTTATTACAGAAAAGCGCTTGCTCTTCGTCAGCTTATAAGGAATGAGTATTCGTCAATTTTTGAGAAGTGTGATGTGATTCTTACGCCTACAACTCCTACAACTGCATATACTCCTGAAATGACATCTGATCCTGTTCAGATGTATCAGGCGGATATATGTACGGTAACTGTAAATATTGCAGGGCTTCCCGCTGTTTCCACTACCTGCGGATATAATAAGGATGGTATGCCTATCGGTATGTCAGTAATAGGAAAGAAGTTTGACGAGGCAACGGTGCTTCAGGTTTCAGCTGCTTTTGAGCAGAATTTTACGCCTGTTGCTCCAAAGCTTTAAAGGAGGGAAAGACAAATGGAAAAATGGAAAACTGTCATCGGTCTTGAAATCCACGCCGAGCTGCTTACCAAAACTAAAATTTTCTGCGGCTGCTCCGCTGAATTCGGAGGCTCGCAGAATACAAGGTGCTGTCCTGTCTGCACAGGTATGCCGGGAGCTTTGCCGGTAATTAATCAGACGGCGGTTGAATATGCCGTAAAAGCAGGATATGCTCTTAACTGTGAGATAAATAAATTCTCTGTTTTTGATAGAAAAAATTATTTCTATCCTGATCTTCCGAAAGCGTATCAGATCTCTCAGCTTTATTATCCGATAATAGGAGCAGGTAAGGTCCCTATAGAGGTCAACGGCGTTAAAAAGGACGTAAGAATCAACCATATCCACCTTGAAGAGGACGCCGGAAAACTGGTTCATGACGACTTTAACGGAGTTTCTCTGGCGGATTATAACCGTTGCGGTATTCCTCTTATTGAAATAGTTACGGAACCGGATATTTCTTCAGCGGAGGAGGCAATGGCTTTTGTAGAGCAGATATCTCTCCTTTTGCAGTATGCCGGTGTCTGCGACTGTAAAATGGAGCAGGGTTCACTCAGGTGTGACGTTAATATTTCGCTTATGCGCCCTGACGCCAAAGAGTTCGGAACGAGAGCGGAAATAAAGAATATCAACTCTGTCAAGTCTGTAGGACGGGCAATTCAGTATGAAGAGAAACGTCAGGCGCTGCTGCTTGAAGCAGGAAAGAAGGTAGTTCAGGAAACCAGACGTTATAATGCAAACAGAGATAAGACTACTTCAATGCGCAGTAAAGAAAATGCCAATGACTACAGATATTTCCCCGAACCCGATATACTACAGGTCAATCTTACCGACGAACAGCTTTCGGAAATAAAGTCAATGCTGCCGGAAATGCCTTCAGAACGTTATAAAAAATATGTAGAATGGGGAATTTCAGCAGTTGACGCTAATATACTGATCCATTCAAAACCTGTTTCCGATTTCTTTGAGGACGCAGTAAAAATTTATAACAGTCCTAAAAGCATAGCTGTGTTTATTCTCGGAGAATTTATGCGACGTGTAAATCTTGGAGAGATCGACCCTGATAATATAAGCTTTTCACCAGAGGATTTTGCACAGCTGGTTCAGATGGCTGATACCGAAAAAATATCAAAGAGTGACGCGAAGGCTGTTTTCAGAGAAATTGTTGAAAATGGCGGAAAGCCTGAGGATATTGCTAAAGCAAAAGGTTTTATCATAAATGTCGATACTAAAAAAGTCGATTCTGTTATTGAAGAAATTCTCAATAAAAATTCGGCTCAGGTTCAGCAGTATGTGAACGGTGAAACTAAGGTTTTCGGCTTTCTTATGGGTCAATGCACCAAAGCGCTGAAAGGTTCAGCGACGCCAAAGGTTATAAAAGAGGCGTTGGAAGCAAAGTTAAAAACAGCCGCGGCAGGCTCAGCAGAAAAGCTGAATGAACAGGATACTGAAAAGAATGTCGTTGATATATCAAAGCTTTCAAGATATGACAACTGCGGCAAGTATGTTCCCGAAAGCAACGGGAAGCTTCTTATGGTAGGAGCAGATAAGCTAAAGAAGGAATTTTCTCTTGAAGAAGCTAAACGGAATATAGGCGGAGAAATAGAATTTGAAGCTTGTGTTCATAAGATCAGAAAAATGGGAAATATCTCGTTTGTAGTTGTAAGAACTGCATTTAATGTAATTCAGACTGTTTACAGTCCCGACATCTGTAAGGACAGTATCGATGGACTTCGTGAGGGATACTTTGTATGGGTAAAGGGCATTGTAAAGGAAAATGAGAGAGATTTTGCTGGAATAGAGGTAGAGCTTACTGAACTAAAGCTTATTTCAACTTCAGCTGCTGAATATCCGCTGAAAATATCTCAGGGCAGGCTCAATTGTTCAATAGAAGTCAACCTTGACAATCGTTCGGTTGCACTGAGAAATCCATACGAAAGAGCGATTTTCAAGCTTCAAGAGGGTATAGTTCACGGAATGCATAAATTTATGCGTGAAAATGACTTTACTGAGATCCATACGCCCAAAATCGTGGCTCAGGGAGCAGAAGGCGGTGCTAATATCTTCCGTCTTGACTACTTCCAGAAATCTGCATTTCTGAATCAGTCTCCGCAGTTTTATAAGCAGGCAGCCGTTGCATTTTTCGACAGGGTATATGAGATAGCACCTGTATACAGAGCAGAAAAACACGCTACTTCACGTCATATAAACGAGTATATCGGACTAGACTTTGAAATGGGATATATCGACAGTATGTATGACATTATGGCTATGGAAACGGCAATGCTTAAATCAATTATGGGATATCTCAAGGAAAATTATCAGAATGAGATAAAAATTCTTGAAGCAGATATTCCGGAAATAAATGAGATCCCGTCTATAAAGTTCTGTGACGCAATTGAATTGCTGAGAGGCGGAGAAGGAAGCGGAAAGAAATTTGATCTCGACCCTGAGGACGAGGTCAGGCTTTGTGAATACGCAAAAGAAAATTATAACAGCGAGTTTATTTTTGTAACGCATTTCCCGTCGTCAAAGCCTCCGTTTTATGCTATGAATTCCAGGGAAGACCCCAGAGAAGCGTATAAGTTTGATTTACTGTTCAGAGGGCTTGAAATAACATCGGGAGGGCAGAGAATCCACGATTACAATGAGCAGGTTGAGAAAATGAAGGCTCAGGGCCTTGATCCCGAGGATTTCAAGAGTTATCTTGAATCGCATAAATACGGTCTGCCTCCTCACGGGGGACTTGGAATCGGTCTTGAAAGACTTCTTATGAAGCTGCTTAAAAAGAATAATATCCGCGAGACTTCAATGTTCCCGAGAGATATTAACAGGCTTATGCCGTAAAATATTTACCGCTCCCGCTTAACGGCAGGAGCGGTTTTCATATATCTCCTTTATAAATAATATAATGTAAGGTAATACGATAGATAGTTTATAAAAACGGAGGAAATATATGAAAAAAATATTTATATTGATTGTGGCGCTGCTGCTGGTTTCGTGTTCGGTCAAGGATACTCAAGATGTAAAGATTGTAAATGTGTCGCCGGTTCCGGAATTAGGAAGCTCAAAGGTATCGGACAGGCATTTAAAAAACAATGAAACAGCTTCTGTTTCCGGAGAATATATTCCGTTAAATTATGATGAACAGAAATCTATCTGGCTGTCATATATAGATTTAGCGCCTATGCTCAGCGGCAAGAATAGAAATGAGTTTGAAAACGCTTTTTCAGAAGCTTGTAATAATATTAAGAATATTGGCTGTAATACATTGTATGTTCACGTTAGAAGCTTCGGTGACGCATATTACAGATCCGATTATTTTCCGTGGTCAAAAGGAATTACAGGAGCAGTGGGAAATGAACCGAGCTTTGACCCTCTGGAAATAATGGTAAATATTGCTCACAACAAAGGTTTGTCTTTTCATGCTTGGATAAATCCGTTAAGGTGCGAAACTGAAAGCAATATGAAGCAATACCCGGAAAGCTGTATTCTTAAGAAATGGTTTTCCGATAGCGGAAATTACGGGGAGTACCTTGTTAAAGTGGATAATGACGATCATTATTGGCTGAATCCAGCTGTTGATGAGGTAAGAGAGCTTATTTGCTGCGGTGTAGAAGAATTATGCGAAAACTATAAAATCGACGGAATACATATAGACGATTATTTTTATCCCACAACAGAAAGCTATTTTGATTCTGAAACCTATATACAAGCCGGAGCTTCAATGACGCTTTCGGACTGGCGTCTGGATAACTGCAGTAAAATGGTTAAAGAAATTCATGATACTATAAAGAAGGTCAATAAAAATATATTATTTGGTGTTTCTCCTCAGGGGAATATTGAGAATAACTATTCTTATATGTATGCCGATGTAAAAAAATGGTGCAGCACAGACGGATATATTGATTACATAGTTCCTCAGATTTATTTTGGTTATGAAAATACTGCAAAGCCCTTTGAAAAAACAGCTGAGGAATGGAACGAAATTGCAGAAAGCGGCAATGCAAAGCTTGTTATCGGACTTGCGCCGTATAAAATATCTGATGACAGTGAATTTACGGATAATATAGGTATTATTGCAAGCCAGATAAAAACCTCGGAGAAACTTAAATGTTACAGCGGGATTGCGCTGTACAACTATATAAATATTTTCTGTACGCAGGATAGTTTATCGGAAAGACTTGATAAGGAAATAACCGAGATAACGAAAGCTTTAGCAGAATAGTATGCACACTCAGTAATAGCATATGCTGTACAGTATATGTAATCATATAAAAAAGTCATGTAAAAAAAAGAAACGTACAGCGTTTTTAACAGAATTGACTTGAAAATTTGATTAATATGCTGTATAATGTTTAACGGTGGCATAGAAAGGCTGTGCTCTCATATTTTTCGGGAGGGATAAAAGTGTATAAAATAGTCAGAAGAAAACAATTAAACGACCAGGTCGTTCTTATGGAAATTGACGCCCCGTATATTGCAGCTAAGGCTGAGGCGGGTCAGTTTATCATTTACAGAATTGATGAAAAGGGAGAGAGAATCCCACTTACGATCGCAGATTATGACAGAGAAAAGGGAACTGTTACGATTATTTTTCAGACTATCGGAGGTTCGACTCAGCAGCTTGCTTCTTTAAACGAGGGAGATTCTATTCTGGACGTTGTCGGTCCTTTGGGAATTCCTACTAAATATGAGGATGGCGCAAAGCGTGTGGCGGTAGTCGGAGGAGGCGTAGGCTGTGCGATCGCTTATCCTCAGGCTAAAAAGCTTCACAGAATGGGTGTCCATGTCGATCTTATTGCCGGCTTCAGAAGCAAGGATATTATTATTCTTGAGGAAGAAATGAAAGCTGTTTCATCTGAGCTTTACGTTTGTACGGATGACGGCTCCTACGGCAAGAAGGGCTTTGTAACAGATATGCTCAAAGAGCTTATCGACAGCGGTGTTAAGTATGACGAGGTTATTGCGATAGGACCTGTTCCTATGATGAAGTTTGTCTGCAAAACAACAGAGCCTTATGGAATAAAAACTACAGTATCCTTAAACCCGATTATGGTAGACGGTACAGGAATGTGCGGCGGCTGCCGTGTAACGGTAGACGGAAAAATCAAATATGCGTGTGTTGACGGACCTGATTTTGACGGTCATAAGGTTGATTTTGATGAGCTTATGAAGAGAAACGGTACTTACAGGGAGCAGGAGGCTGCTCATATATGCAGATTGACCGGAGGTATGAGATAATGGCTAATATGAGTTTAAAGAAAACACCTATTGGTGAACAGGACCCTAAGGTCAGAGCCAGAAACTTTAAAGAGGTTTCTTTGGGATATACAAAAGAAGAGGCAATGGAAGAGGCAACGAGATGTCTTAACTGCAAAAACAAGCCTTGTGTAAGCGGCTGTCCTGTCGGTGTAAGAATCCCTGAATTTATAGAAAAGGTTGCCGCAGGCGAGTTTGAAGAAGCATATAAGATCATTAAGTCAACAAATGGACTTCCGGCTGTTTGCGGACGAGTATGTCCTCAAGAAAATCAGTGCGAAGGCAAATGCGTAAGAGGTATAAAGGGCGAATCTGTTGGTATCGGACGTCTTGAGAGGTTCTGTGCGGATTATATGATGGACAAAGCCGCTGCTTCCGAAAAGCCGGTTTCAAACGGTCATAAGGTTGCGGTTATCGGAGCGGGTCCTGCAGGTCTTACCTGTGCCGGAGATCTGGCTAAGCTCGGCTATGAGGTTACAATTTTTGAAGCGTTCCATACTGCCGGAGGTGTTTTAATGTACGGTATTCCGGAGTTCAGGCTTCCTAAGGCGATTGTTCAGAAGGAAGTTGATAATCTTAGGGATATGGGCGTTAATATAATGACTAATATGGTTATAGGAAAGGTTCTTTCAGTGGACGAGCTTATGGATCGAGGATATGAAGCTGTATTTATAGGTTCGGGTGCAGGACTTCCCAGATTTATGGGTATTGAAGGAGAAGGACTTGTAGGAGTATATTCCGCTAACGAATATCTTACTAGGATAAATCTTATGAAGGCATATCTGGAGGATTACGCTACCCCTATAAAGAAATCCAGATCTGTAGCAGTTGTAGGCGGAGGAAATGTAGCAATGGACGCTGCACGTTCGGCAATGCGTTTGGGAGCTGAACACGTTTATATTGTATACAGGCGTTCGCTTGATGAAATGCCTGCAAGACGTGAAGAGGTTCATCATGCTATGGAGGAGGGAATCGAATTTCTTGTTCTCAATAACCCTGTAAGAGTTATCGGTGATGAAAACTGTAATGTAACCGGTCTGGAATGCGTAAAGATGGAGCTGGGAGAGCCTGATGAAAGCGGTAGAAGACGTCCGATAGAGGTTAAGGATTCCAATTATGTATTGGACGTAGATACGGTGATTATGTCAATAGGAACATCTCCAAATCCGCTTATCAGAACGACTACACAAGGACTTGAAGCCAACAGCCGCGGCTGCCTGGTGGTCAATCAGGACGATATGGCTACAACTAAGGAAGGCGTTTATGCCGGCGGTGACGCAGTAACAGGAGCCGCTACTGTAATACTTGCTATGGGAGCAGGAAAAACTGCTGCCGCTTCAATTGATGAATATATTAAAAACAAATGATCATACATAAAAATATTTTCTCAAGCACTTGAACTTCTATGAATTATATGATATAATACTATAATATAATTAGTTTGGAGGATTACAAAAATGTATGATATTTCAGTTTTGACAGCGTCAGCGGGTTCAGGAAATTTGTTTTTAACGTTGATTCCTTTGGTGCTGCTGGTCGTATTTTTCTACTTCTTTATTATCCGTCCTCAGAAAAAGCAGGATAAAAAAGATTCACAGATGAGAGATTCTCTTGAGATCGGCGATGAGGTAGTAACTAACGGTGGGATTGTCGGAATAATTTTCTCAATTAAGGACGATACGGTTGTTATTGAAACGGGCGGCGATCGTTCTAAAATCAGAGTTATGAAATGGGCGATTGCTAAAAATCTTACTGTTCATGATGAATAATATAAAGGCTCTGCTTATGCAGAGCCTTTTGCATATTTGAATACTCCCACGAATATAATTAAATAAAAAGCCGGGAGGGATTTATATGCCGCGAAGAAAAAACACAGGAGCAAGGCTTTCAGCTTTAGGCTGTACGGCTGTTTCCGCTTTGATAGGTTTTTCAGTTGTTTTTTTATTGATCATTATTTTTGCATATCTTATTACAAAAATTGACGCTGCAGATACTGTCGTTTCTGTTATGACTTCAGCTGCTCTTTGTGTCGGAGCATATGCAGGAGGTTTTATAAGTGCAAGGAAACGCCGTAAAAACGGACTTTTTATGGGTGTGCTTTGCGGAATATTTATGTTCTTTGTGATTTTTATAATAAGCACTTTTTTTGCACAGACTATATCCGGATTTTCTGGCTCAGCTAAACTTATTATGACTTTAATATTCGGAGCACTTGGCGGAATAGTCGGCGTTAACTCGAAAAGCAGAAGATTCTGAATGAATAAAATATTTATATCTCAGTAATTTATTATTCATAATAGAAGCTGTATTATATGCTATAATTAAAGTAAATTAAAAGTGGAGGAATTTATTATGAAACATATTAAGACAATTAACAAGGCTAATCTGAAGAAAACCGCTGAAAAGGGCGGCTGCGGTAAATGTCAGGCTTCGTGTCAGTCTGCCTGCAAAACGTCCTGCACAGTAGCTAATCAGAAGTGTGAAAAAAACGCATAATTTTTCTATCTGCCTTGAAGGGACATTTATGTCCCTTTAATTTTTGCATAATTTGATTTTAAGGAATGATAAATATGATACATAAGTTTAAACTCAACGGCTTCAATATATTATTGGATGTTAACAGCGGAGGAGTTCATATAGTCGATGACCTTACATATGATCTTCTTGATAACGTTGAACCTCCTTTTGCAGAGCGCTGCCCCGAAAATGTAAAGTCTAAGCTTTCTAAAGCATATCCTGCTGAGGAAATTGAGGAATGCTATCAGGAAATTATTCAGCTATATAATGATAAAATATTGTTCAGTGAGGATGATTATGAGAAATTTGCTCTTTCTGCCGTTGCCTCACCGATAAAGGCAATGTGTCTTCACATTGCGCATGACTGCAATTTAAGATGTGAATACTGCTTTGCCTCTACCGGAGATTTCGGAGAGGGAAGAAAGCTTATGGATTTTGAAACGGGTAAAAAGGCTATAGATTTTCTTATAGAAAAATCTGCCGACAGAAAATTTCTGGAGCTTGACTTTTTCGGCGGAGAACCTTTGATGAATTTCGGGGTAGTAAAGCAGATAGTGGAATATGCCCGTTCCAGAGAAAAGGAATGCGGAAAAGTATTCAGATTTACTATTACAACTAACGGTATGCTTCTTACAGAGGACAAGATGGATTTTATCAATAGGGAGATGTCCAATGTCGTTCTTTCTATCGACGGAAGAAAGGAAGTAAATGACCGTATGAGAAAACGGGCGGACGGAACAGGCTCGTACGATAAAATACTTGAGAATTTTAAAAAGTTTGTTTCAATACGCGGAGATAAGGATTATTATGTAAGAGGAACCTATACTAAATATAACCTTGATTTTTCAGAAGATGTTATGCATTTATACGATATGGGATTTGACCAAATATCAGTTGAGCCGGTTATGGCTGATCCGTCTGAGCCTTATGCGATAACCGAGGGCGATCTTGCAAGGATCTTCAAAGAATATGAGATACTGGCAGATAAAATTCAAAAAATTCAGAACGAGGGTAAGTTTATAAACTTCTTTCATTTTATGCTTGATCTCGATCAGGGTCCGTGTGCTATCAAGCGTTTAAGGGGCTGCGGCTGCGGAAACGAATATGTTGCTGTAACGCCTGACGGAGATATTTATCCATGTCATCAGTTTGTAGGAATTGAAGATTATAAAATGGGCAGCCTGAATGACGGAACATTTAATAATGAACTGAAAACTGCATTTGCCGGCTCTCATGTATATTCTAAACCTGAATGCAAAAAGTGCTGGGCAAAGTTTTATTGCAGCGGAGGCTGTAACGCTAACAATTATATCTATGCCGGAGATATTCATAATGCCCATAAGCTTTCTTGTCAAATACAGAAAAAACGTCTTGAATGTGCGATTATGCTGAAAGCTGTAAAAATGCTTGAAACGGCTGAATAAAAAAATTAAACGTTCCTGAATGAAAAAATTCAGGAACGTTTTTTTATCAGTATAGATTGTAGATCCATTTAGCCGCAAATTTTCCTAAAGCAGTAAGACGAGCTAAAATAACTTCATTTGATAAATGCTTTAAGAATCCTCTCGCAAATTCGGCTTCTTTATCGGATATTTCATTACAGCTCAGATAAGCTTCGCAGGCTGATTCCGCAAGCCTGATAAAATCCTTATCAATTCCAGTGATATTCTTTTCATGGCATTGCTCAAGTATTTCATCGGCAGCTTGTATATCAGTAATATTTTTATCTGAAGTGACTGATATAAGCGATAAATATTTTAAACAAAGCCTGTAAATATCCTGAATTGCAGTTCTGTTATCACTGTTATTTATCTGATGTTCGATTCTAAGAACTGCATATCTGTGCCTGAGGACAACAGCAGTAATTATAATTATCAGTCCGAACAGATATAAAATAAGCGGTTTTATAATGTTGCGGCCTGAATTTCCAACTGAAGAGGTCTCTGATTTATTGTAATTATTTTTTCCTGTCACAGAAGGTGCCGCTGTAGTTTTTTTAGTAGTATAGGCCGAAGCGGTTGATTTTTTTTCGGATTGAGTTGTTTTTGAAACCGTTGTTCCGGTGCTGTTATTTGAAGCAGTTGTAGTAACAGAAGAAGTCTGGGGTTTACTCGGATTTTTTTCTGTATCAGTCATATTAGGATTATCATTGGAATACCCGGGAGTAAACTCAAGCGGTATCCAGCCTATATCTGAAATAAATACTTCGCACCAAGCGTGGGCAGACTTGTCTGTAACTACGGCAGTAGGTATACTATCTTCGCTGTCTGCGAATTGAGACGGCAGCACAATGTACCCTTCAACATATCTTGCTGGAAAACCGAATTTTCTCATAAGCATTACGCCTGCGGAAGCATAATATGAACAGAACCCCTCTTTCTGCGAAGAAAGAAAATACTCTATGAAATCTTCTCCCTCAGGAGTTGCTCCGGGTGACAGCGTATATTGAAAATTATCTTTAAAGTAATCATATACAGCCTGGTATATGCTCTGAACATCGTTAGAATCCGATGTAAGATAAGATCCTAGTATTCTGTTATATACGTTGTTTAAAATATCGGAGTCGTTTATATCAAGATATTTTTCACGGACAAAGCTTTCGTAAGACCTTGTAATTTTATCGGAATATACTTTGTTTTTCAGAGATGCGGATATATTGCTCCATGAGTTGCCGGCAGCTGATAAGTCGGTAAAAATCAAGGAGTATTTTTTGCTTCGTAAATTTACATATGATTCGGGGCTAGGAACCATTTTATCGTCTCCGAAATTGCCGTCACTGGAATAATAGGCCATATAGGGGGCGTATACAAATCGTTTGCTTGCTCCGAGGACGGAAATCGTTATATCGTGGTTGTTTCCGAAAAAATCGTTTTCTGATCCCTGATTTTTCTGATAATTTAAATAATAATTATAATCCTGAACAAATATATTCTTTTCATTAAAGGCTTTTAGTCTTTCGTCGTCTTTTTCAAATTCTATTTCGTTCCAACGGTTATCTTCATATTTTCCTGCTACATAACCCCGTAAATAAAGAGGATAGGACGGCTTTATTGTTTTTACTTTCAATGCTGTTGAACCGTTGAAGCTGATACTGTCGGTTTTTCCAAGTATTCCTCCGTTTGTTCCTCCAACTGTTTTAACGCTGAAAAGATTTAGTCCTCCGTCATAATCCTCAAAAAAGTTTTTAATTTCATTGAATGAAAAGTCGTTTACTGCTGATGAAATATTTTTTCTCATCTGGTTAAAGGCTTCGGGACGTACAAAGCCGCTTATGCTGGAAAACAATATTAAAACTATAAAAATCAAGGCGCACATAAGTGCAACAGATTTTGAATATACTGTGAAAAATCTCTGCTTTAATTCGGATGATGTTAAGAAGTACGATTTTTTTCGATCGTGAAGTGCAAAGGTATTTGTTTTGCCTGCTTTATTGGTAGTGTGATTAATAATATGAAGCGCCAGCACAGTGATCCAGCATACTACAAGTCCGATCGCAGTCCATGTTTTAGGCTGCCAACCCCAGTACATCCCTAACTCAAAAACAGGAAACGTAATTATAAACATCATCGGAAAGTCTATCCTGAATATACAGGCTGCTGCAAGAACTATGACTATAACGCTGCCCAGAAAAACGAAAAAGTGAGTTGATATATACTCGTAATCGTATGGACTTATATCTTTTATTTTACTGCTGTAAAAGGAATCAGGCTGATTTGCCTTCTGAAAGTATCTGAAAACGGTATAAAAAAATCCGTCTTTGATATTACTGAGTACAGAGATCAGATAAATTATATGAACAATTAAATATGTTCCGCCTATAAAGCGCAGTGCCTTGATTTTTGAAGCTATAAAAGCAAAAGCGGCGGTAAGCATTATCGTCAGGAATATTACCGGATTTGCAATTATGTTTATATCAAGAAAAGAAGCGCCCATAAAAACGGTGCATAATGCGGCAAATGCCGTAATTGCAAATTGAATGATTCTAAAATAATTTGCATTTATATCTTTGTCAGACGAAAATGAAATATCTCCGTCTATATAAATTCCGTTAACGCCTTTCAGACCTGTCTCGGAATTTTTGTTTTTTCTCTTTTTTATCATGCTGTCACCTTTTTATTTTATAAACAAATATTTTCTACACTTTCGCTTATTTTGTCCGGAGAAACTGAGACAACGGAATATATACCGTCATTTTCATTTTTTGTTACTTTTCTGTCAGAAGTATTGCTTTCTATTGCAAGAACCGAATACTTAAATGCTGCTCCTGATTGCGGGATCAATTCTGCAAGCTTGTCCGTGTAATCTGCTGTACAATAAAGAAAATGCCCGTATTTTTCTGAAGCCTCATTATCCAATTCAGAAAGCAGCACATTTCTTTTACTGCTTATCTGAGCTTTAAGAAGATTATTTATCATATATCTGTAATCGTCAGTATCAGCAACTCGGCAGGCTGTTTTCTGCATGGTTTTATCGTCAAACCATAAGACTATATGGGGGCATTCGATTTCACACAAATGCATTGATAAAGCTGATGCAGTTTCTATAACGGTGTCATACTGGTTTAAAAATTCATCGCTTTTGTCGTCTTGTTCAAAATATAGATCAACGCATATAATTATTGAATTTGTTATCGGAAGGGAATAATCTTTAACCATAATTTTATCCTGCTTTGCGGTAAGCTTCCAATGGATCCTGCTTATTTTATCTCCCTCGTTATATTCATGAATGTCAAAGATTTCTGAAGGGTCGTCACCTTTCTTATATTTTGAATAATTATTTGTTTCAAGGCCCATATCCGAGTAGTCACATACAGGATTATTAAGCTTTATAAAATCAGGAGTTATTGTTATATTGCACTCACTCAGCATAATATCTGTCTGTGAAGCTTTGATTTTTCTCCTGAAGATTTTCAGCATATCAATAATTTTTATCTCTTTTATTTTAAGATTTACCGTACCGTAGTGGATCGAAGAAATATTGATTGTAAGGTATTGTGCGTTCTTGGGAAACATCGGTGTGTTTATCTTAAAGGTTTCTGTTTTACTTTTAAGCTTTGAAGTATAAGCTATGGATATAATGCAGTTAGGTATTGGAACAGAAGACATATTTTCTGCTTTTATTATAACAGGCAGCTTTTCTTTTCTGCATGATGAATACTGGTTTTCAAGGAAGGTTACTTTTATGCGTTTTCGTACGTGAGCCAGTAGTAGATTCAGAACGATTGTAAGAACTGCAACAAAGGAAAATAAATAAAATGAGAACGCTCCGACATATAGTATATAAAACATTGCGGCAGCGATCACAAGTATGATATAAATTACGATCATTTACCGTCACCGTTTATCTTCTTATCTTCGGTACGGAAACCGAGGCAATGATCTCCTGCAATACCTTTTCCTCGTCAACGCCGTTTATCCTTGCTTTTGAATTAAGCATGATCCTATGAGAAACAACGTCTGAAAAGGTATAGATCACATCGTCAGGCAGAACGTAATCTCTGCCTTTCAGCAGTGCGGTAGCTTTAATCATTTTCAGCAGTGCGATAGTACCTCTAGGCGAAAGACCAAGCTTGATTTGCGGATGCTTTCTTGATGCTTCTGCAAGCTTGGCAATATATTCAAAAATAGGTTCGGCAACATAGATATTTTCAACTGTTTTCTGAGCTTCTATGATCTCAGGAGCGGTAACCACGGGTTCTACAGTATCTACTGTTACCTGATTATGCTTTGATTTGAGCATCATTATTTCATTTTCAAGACTGGGATAACCCATAGTAAGACGAACTATAAACCTGTCCATCTGTGATTCAGGAAGAGTCTGAGTGCCTATAGAACCAATCGGATTCTGTGTAGCGATAACTATATAGGGTTCAGGGGTTTTATAAGTGACCCCGTCGACTGTAACTTTTCCCTCCTCCATGACCTCGAGCAGAGCCGCCTGAGTCTTTGAGGATGTTCTGTTTATTTCATCAGCAAGAAAAAGGTTCGTCATAGCCGCACCTTTTTTATATTCGAATTCTCTGGTATTTTTATTAAAAATTGTAAATCCGGTCACATCGGTAGGAAGGACGTCTGGTGTAAACTGAAGTCTTTTGTAATCAAGTGACAAGGCTTTTGAAAGTGCAAGAGCAAGAGTGGTTTTACCTACTCCCGGAATATCTTCTATCAGGATATGACCTCCAGCAAGAATCGAAAGGAGTACCTTAATAATAATTTCATCCTTTCCGATTATAACCTTCTTTACTTCAGTAATTACTTTCTGTGATAAATTTAGGACCCTTATCTGATCCTCGTTTAAATTCTGCGCCATGTTTTTTGCTCCTTTATTTTTATTTCTCTTTATATACTGCCGAAACCAAAATGTTTGACGGCATCACTTAATTATCATATCATATATTGATAAAAATTTCAAGCATTTTTAGGCATACATCTTTCACAATTTTATAAATCCAAATATGTATGCATATACAAAAACCTGAAAGCATATTATGAAACATGATACAGGACAAGTAAAGGAGCTGTTTAAATGAACAGGGAAATCAGCAAGCTGAAGTTCTCATATGAGCTTCTGACGCCTAAAATAAAAAACGCAATTATCTCAATACCTGAACCGGAACGCAGCCGTATTCAGGAAATTAGAATGCGTCTTGAGAAGAAATTAACTGTGACCGTATTCGGAAAGGAATACTTTGTAACGGAAAGCGGCAGGCTTATGAACAGAGCAGACGACGGTATACCGATAATACATGAGGATATAGCGGTAACGTTCAAAAGAGCTTTCCAAAATTCTATACATAGCTTTCAGCGCGAGATCTCCCGCGGTTATATAACTGCGGACGGCGGTAACAGGGTAGGTTTTTGCGGAACTGCCGTTCTTGATACTTCAAACAATTATACAGTTAACAGTATAAAAAATATATCTTCCGTAAATATAAGGATCGCAAGGGAGGTCTGCGGCTGTTCAGGTGAAATATTTGACAAGGCATTTTCAAACGGTCCGGCGTCGCTGATAATAGCAGGACCGCCCTCAAGCGGTAAAACTACTGTTTTGCGGGATCTGTGCAGAAAAGCAGGTTCGCTTTACAGGCTTTCGGTAATAGACGAGCGTAATGAGCTTGCAGCGACTAAAGATGGAGCAGCGCAAAACGATATCGGTATGATGTCAGATGTATTCAATTCATATAATAAATATGACGGTATAATGACCGCAGTTAAAGTCATGTCGCCTGTAATGCTGATATGTGACGAGATAGGTTCTAAGGAAGATATGAAAGCGCTGGAATATGCGGTCAATTCGGGGGTAAAGCTTGTAGCGACCTGTCATGCTTCTACAGTCGATGAGCTGAAAAAAAGGCCTGTAATATCCAAGCTTATAAAAGATAAGGTGTTTGATTGCTGCGCACTGCTGGGAACGGGTCCGATGTGCGGAAAGATGACTGCTTTTTACCGTCTGGGTGATAAATATGGTTAAAATGATCGGTTTGGTTTTAATTCTGATATCAGGAGGGTTTATAGGCATTGCGGCGGCGGATAAAGTTAAGGCAAGAAGCGGCGGATTAAAAAAAATACTAAGGCTTCTTGAAGAATCAGAAATTATGATAAGATATAACGCCTGTACGTTTAATGAGCTTATCTGTCATTGCAGAACCTGCGCTGATATAAAAGATATTGATTTTTTATCCGCACCTGAAACGGACGGAGATATAAAAGAAGCGGTCTGCAATGCCGCATACTGTACCAAGCTTGAGCTTAGCGAGGAAGAAAGATATAATCTGAGATCATTTTTCTGTGAGCTGGGTTCAACAGATCTGGACGGTCAGCTGGCAATTATATCTCATTATAAAGAGTATTTTAAAGGCTGTCTTAACAGAGCCGACGTAGAAATGCAGTCAAAGTGCAGGCTTTATAAAACAATGGGGGTGCTGGGAGGAGCGTTTTTAGCTGTAATATTAATATAGAGGAGCAGATTTGATGGAAGTTGATTTGATTTTTAAAATAGCAGCGATAGGAATTATAGTAGCGGTTCTGAATCAGCTCCTTAAACGTGCAGAACGGGACGAACAGGCAATGATGACAACGCTGGCAGGATTGATCGTCGTTCTTATGATGATAGTAAATCAAATCGGAAATCTGTTTGAAACAATTAAAAATGTTTTTGGTTTATACTGATGGATATAATAGCAATTACCGGATTTTGTCTGACCGCCTGTATTATAAGCAAGGTGCTTGAAAAAAACGGCGGTGAAATAAAAACGGTCCTTACAATTTCTGCTGCCTGCGTTGTTATAGCAAAAATCGTGGGCGAGCTGTCACAGGTCCAGTCTGTGATAAAAGAATTATTTTTCCACGCTCAGATGAGCGAAGAATATCTTACTATAATTTTTAAAGGACTCGGAATATGCTATCTTACGCAGCTTTCCTGCGATTGCTGCCGCGACTGCGGAGAAAGCTGTATAGCTTCCCAGATAGAACTGGCAGGAAGAGTCTCTATGTTAGTTATATCTCTGCCCTTATTCAGGGCGGTGATCTGTATTGTTGAGGCTTTGCTGACTTAAACATAAAGGATATTTATGAAAAGGTTTTTATTTCTTATTATTGCCGCCGCAGCTTTGTTATTATTTCCGGTCAACGTATATGCAGATAACAGCGGAGATTTTACTCAGACAGATGAATACAAGGAAATAACCGACGAGATAAACGGCGCGATCGGATCCGCAGCAGGAAGCGAAACAAATGAAATTCTTGAAGATAATAATATTTCTGCCGAAAATGCTAAAGGAATATCTGATATTTCCATATCAAACGTTTTAAAAAGTGTTTTTACATCATTTACCGATTCCCTTAAAAGTCCAATAAGAATGTTGGGAAAAATAATTGCCGTTGCCGTCCTCTGCATGATATCTCAAAGCATGGCTCCGAGCGGCTCCGGCATGATAAAAACTTTTAATATCATAGGCGTTCTTTGCTCTGTAACTGTAATTTACGATACGGTGTATTCATGCTTTGAGGTAATAAAATCCTCACTTGACGGAATATCGGAGTTTATGATCGCATATATTCCTATATTCTCAAGTGTTGCGGCGGCAGGAGGCAATGTAACTTCAGGCGGAAGCTATTATGCGGTAACGCTTCTGCTGTGCGAAATAATAGCCGCTGTTTCCAATAAAATACTTATGCCGTTTCTCAGCGTTGTTATGGCGGTTTCTCTGGTTTCAGCAATAAACCCTGAATTAAATTTCTGCGGAGCGGCTAATTCTATAAAAAAATGCGTTCAGTGGATATTAGGCGGTCTTATGACGATTTTTACAGGATTGCTCACGATCCAGAGCCTGACGGGAGCGGCAGCTGATTCATTGGCTTCCAGAACCGCTAAATTTGCTGCATCAAGTTTTATTCCGATAGTAGGCGGCGCAGTTTCAGAAGCTTATTCAACTGTATATGGAAGTCTTGGGGTAATTCGTTCCGGAGCAGGAACAGTCGGTATCGTTATTCTGTGTATCATAGTTCTCAAGCCGATATTAACAATTCTTGCGGTAAAGCTGGTCATCACGCTTGGCAAAATAATCTGTGAGCTATTCGGACAGCGTGAAAGCAGTGAATTTCTGGGAAGTACAAACGCCGTACTTTCAATAGGACTTGGTATAGTGATATGCTTTTCGGTTATTTTCATTGTTGCTACCGCAATTCTGATGCTTACGGCAATGAATGTGGTAGCATAAGTTAGGTGGTTAAGTTGAATATGTTTAAAGCCGCTGTACTTACAGCAAGCATAGTTGGCATAATAAGCACCTTCGCAGAATTTGCTGCTCCCAGCGAGGGCATGAAGAAACAGCTGAAAATGATAATTACCCTGGTACTGATCCTGGCGTTATTCACGCCTTTTATAGGATCAGATTTTAAAATAGCGCTTGACGGTATCGGAGATTTGAGCGAAGATAATTCATACAGCCGTATAAACAGGGATTTCAGCGATTATTATCTAAAACAGTCAAATTCAAATATTGAAAAATCACTTATCAGTCAGTTGGCGGCAGAAGGAATTTATGCTGAAAGAATAAGAATATATTCTGAGCTTAATGAATACAATTCAATAGAAATAACAAAAGCCGAGGTGTATGCCGATAATTTAGACGATAGCTCAAAAGACCGCCTTATGAATATAATCAGCGCTGCTTTGCCGGATGCGGATATTGTTTTCGGCTCGGAGGTGGAAAGTGAAACTCAGTGATATTAAAAAACGTTTATTTTCGTTCTCTCAGCTTGACAAGCGTACAAAAATTATTTTAGCCGCAGGGATCATAGGGATTCTTCTTATTTTTCTTTCTGAATTCATACCCGATTTCACCGGAGAAACCAAAAAGACCGAAAGTTTGCCTATGGACACAGTGACCGATGATACCGATCAGTATAAAAGGCAGATAGAAAACGAGTTGGTGGATATGCTTAGTCAAATAAAGGGAGTAGGAAATGTAACGGCAATGGTTACAATTGAAGGAACAACAGAATATGTTTACGCCGAGGAGCTTAATACAGCTACCGATAAAGACGGAAATCAGATATCGGAAAAATATCAGAATCAGGTAGTAATGACCGAAAAGGACGGCGAGAAAAAGGCTCTTGTTAAGCAAATAATAAAGCCTAAAATAAGCGGCGTTATAATTGTCTGCGACGGGGGGGCAAGCACGTCGGTAAACGAAAGAGTAATAAAGGCGGTGTCGACAGCGCTTAATCTGCCGTCAAGCAGAATTTGTGTCGAGTGCAGAAAATAAGTAAATAAAAAACGGAGGTATTTTTATGAAAAAGCCAACTATGATTATCGGAAAGAAACAGATAATTCTTGCAGGAATGACGCTGCTGCTGGGAGTTGCAGTATACATAAACTATGCTGTATCGGCAAACGGCAACGGGATCAGGTCTACTGATAAAATTGAAAGCAAGAGCGTTAACTACGGCGATGCTCAGCTTGTGAACAACAATGCGGAGGATAGTTATTTTGCACAGGCAAGAATTGACCGTATGACTTCCAGAGATAAGGCGGTTGAAACTCTTCAGACAATAATGGGCGGAGGAGATTCAACAGATGAAGAAAAAGCCGTGGCTGCGGAGGACGCCGCTACGATTACAGGACTTATTGAAACGGAAAGCAAGGTCGAAAATTTAATTAAGGCTGCCGGTTTTGAAGACTGTGTTGTTTACCTAGACGGTGATACCGCAAATATTGTAGTAAAATCCCCTGAAGGACTGATCGACAGTGAGGCTGCTCAGATCAAAGATATTCTTTTAGGAGAAGTTGATGTAGCTAATGAAAATATCAGGATCTTTGATGTAGAATAAATTTAAACTTATCAGAAAAAAATATCCGTAAACTGTTGTACATTTGATAAAAATATGCTATAATATTGTATATGTGTTTCGGCAATTAATTTCTGATAAGGAGGCTCTCTGCTATGAGTCAGGTTAAAAAAAATATATCTAAGACCCTGCACGTAAGTCAGGACGTTATTGCTCGTATCATTTCCAATGCCGTTAAGGAGGTAGAAGGAGTTGAGGGGATCGCTCCGCTCCCTAAAAATCCGGCTCAGATATGGTTCAAGGAGGAAAACTTTGGAGATATCCGTATCGGTCTGGTAGATGATGTTCTGTCCGTATCGGTTGGGATAATACTTAAAAACGGCACAAAAGCAATGAATACCGCTGAAAATGTTCAGAATAAGGTAAAAAGCGCAGTTCAGGGAATGCTTGGACTTACTGTTGCTAAGGTCAATGTAAAAATCTGCGACGCAGTTTTTTAACAGCAATTACCAGCTCTCGGGAATATTATTCCCGGGGGCTATCGGTGTTTTTATGACGTAAAAATAATTAAGGATGTGTTTATGTGGCTGCAAAGAGAAGAGAAGTTCGTGAAACTGCGTTTGTTCTGTCCTTTGAAATGCTTTTCCGTGACGATTCATTAGATGATATTATAGCGGTTTCGTCTGAATACGAGGATATCAAGATCGACAGCGAGGCTGCTGCGCTTGTAAGAGGAATTTATGAAAAGAAGGACGAACTGGATAATATTATATCAAGATTCAGTAATAGGCGTTCAATTGAAAGGATACCCAAAATAAATCTCGCAATATTAAGGCTAGCTATTTATGAGGCGCTGTATGATGAAAAGGTCCCGATAAACGTTGCGATCAGTGAGGCTGTAGCTTTGGCTCAGAAATACGCACAGGATCCGGATATTGCGTTCATAAACGGGGTTCTCGGCGCTTATTCCAGAAGCGGGGACGCTCCGTCAGATGAGTAAGATACTTGGAATAGATACAAGCAACTATACTACGTCTGCAGCGATCCTTGACACGGAAAGTATGGAAATAAAACAGAGTAAAATGCTTCTGCCGGTCAAACACGGCGAAAAAGGTTTAAGGCAGTCTGATGCAGTTTTTCATCATACAAAGCAGATACCTCTTGTTTTAAAGGATCTGCTGTCTGATTTCAGCGGAGAGCTTGACGGGATCGGAGTATCTGTAAAACCAAGACCTGTCAGCGGTTCCTATATGCCGTGTTTTCTTACCGGACAAGCTGTTGCAGAATCAATAGGGCTTGTACAGAATATAAGACCGGATTTTACATCTCATCAGACCGGTCATATCCTTGCCGCATTATATTCCTGCGGTAAACTTGATCTTATAATCAATAAGATCCCTTTCATTGCGTTTCATGTAAGCGGAGGTACAACAGATATGCTGCTGTGCAGACCGGATGAGAAAGAAATTTTGAATATTGAGCTTATAGGCACTGCGCTTGATTTAAATGCAGGTCAGGTGATCGACAGGACAGGAGTAATGCTTGGACTTGGCTTTCCGTGCGGAGAAGAGCTTGAAAAGCTGGCTGAAAAAAGCTCAGTAGCTTACAAAGTAAAGCCCACGATGAAAGGTATGAACTGCTGCCTTTCCGGTATAGAAAATCAGTGCAGAAAACTTTATGAAGCCGGAGAATCAAGTGAAAATATCGCAGGCTTCTGTATTGCTTCGATTTCTGCGGCGATATATAAAATGACGGTTCTTGCCGCTGATAAATACGGCGAAATGCCTTTTATTTATGCAGGAGGAGTTATGTCCAATAAAATTATATCAGGAAATCTGAAACGCGGTTATTTTGCAGAACCTGATTTTTCTAAGGATAATGCGGCGGGTGCTGCCGTTTTCAGCGCTGTAAGAAAGGGACTGATTTAATATGAGCTCAATTTTATCAGTATCACAGCTAAACAGATATATTCAATTAAAGATACAATCAGATCTGAAGCTAAAGGGAATAGCGGTAAAAGGCGAGCTTTCAAATTTCAGTATACACTATAGATCAGGACATGCTTACTTTTCACTTAAAGACGAAAACAGCGTAATAAAATGCGTTATGTTTTCACGAAGCGCGGAAAAGCTGAAATTCACTCCGGAAAATGGCATGAATGTTTTGGTCAGCGGTAATCTTGAAGTGTACGAACGCGACGGCATATATCAAATAATAGCTTCTGATCTTCAGCCGTTGGGAATCGGAGCGGTTCATACGGGAATTGAACAGGTTAAAGAAAAGCTGAGAAACAATGGTATATTTGATGAATCGTCAAAAAAGCCTATACCGTATTTTCCTAAAAAAATAGCGGTTGTAACTTCTTTGACCGGAGCTGCGCTTCAGGATATTCTTAATATACTGTCCAGGAGATTTCCTGTTTGTTCTGTGCTTATCTGTCCGGCTCAGGTACAGGGAAGTCAGGCTTCCGGCTCGATATGCCGAGCGCTGAAAAACGCTGACGCAAGCGGAGCTGATACTATTATTCTTGCAAGAGGAGGAGGATCCTTTGAGGATCTTATGCCGTTTAATACCGAAGCTGTAGCAATGGCTGTATACAACTGTACCGTACCTGTTATCTCGGCGGTTGGACATGAAACCGATACTACTCTTTCAGATTATGCCGCAGATCTAAGGACTCCTACGCCGTCTGCCGCAGCGGAGCAGGCGTCGCCCGACATTTCCGAGCTTATATCTGTGTGCAGAGCAATGAGATCAAGGCTTGACAGTGCTATGTTTGATTTTTTAGCCGAAAAGCAAGCAAAGCTTTCTGAAACAGATACATTTTTAAAAGTTTATTCTCCGCTGAAAAAGCTGGACGATGATTTTAAGCATTTGAATTTTTTAAAAGACAGGCTTAATAAGTTGATCGTTTCTAAAATCAGATATGAAAGCGCCGCATTGGATAAATACTCAGCACAGCTTCAGGCACTGAGTCCATTTAACGTGCTGCAACGCGGCTACTCGATTGTAACCAGAAACGGCAGAGCGGTTTATTCAGCTGATGACCTGCAAAAGGGCGACAGGATCGAGATCAGATTTAAGGATTCATCTTGCAGCGCAGTGATAGACTAAGGAAAGGAATACGGCTATGACATATGAGGATTCAATAAAAAGAATGGACGAGATCGTTAAAGCGCTGGAAAATGAAAAGCTGCCGCTTAATGAGGCGCTTAACTTGTATAAAGAGGGAGTAGAGATTTCAGCAGACTGTAAAAAACTTCTTGAAAATGCAAAGCTGCAGGTCGAGACTCTGTCTGTCCCGGAGGATCAAAATGACTGAAAAGAATGAACTGAAATTAAAAAAATACAGAGAGGATATTGACAGGGAGCTGCTTGCGTTTACTCAAAATAAACCTAAGCTGTGCGAAATAGCCGCTGAGGCGATGGAGTATTCACTTACAGCGGGCGGCAAAAGACTGCGTCCTGTGCTTATGCTTGAATTTTGCAGAATGTGCGGAGGCGACTCTTCCGAAATTCTTGATATTGCCTGCACAATAGAAATGATCCATACTTTTTCTTTAATACACGACGATCTTCCGTGTATGGATAATGATGATTACAGAAGAGGAAAACCGTCATGTCATAAGGCGTTCCCTGAGAATATAGCCTTGCTTGCAGGCGATGCGTTGAATACGCTCCCGTTTGAGGTGATTTCCGGGGCGGCTATAGACGGCAGAATTACTGCGGAAATTGCGGTTATGCTTATTTCCGTGCTGTCCAAGTCTGTAGGGATCAACGGAATGATAGGCGGACAGGTTATTGATCTTCAGTCGGAGGGAAGAGATATTACCGAAGAAACTCTGAATATTCTTCAGGAGCATAAAACCGGTGCGCTTATTGAAGCCGCCTGCGTAATGGGCGTGGTTTTGTCAGGAAGGTTTGAAAAGATACCCTTTGCGGCTCAGTATGCTTCTGCACTCGGCAGAGCGTTTCAGATCGTCGACGATATACTGGACGTAACCGGAACCTTTGAGGAGATGGGAAAACCTATAGGAAGCGACAGAGATCAGGGAAAAAATACTTTTGTATCCGTTCTGGGTCTTGAAAGATCGCTTGCCGAGGCTGACAGACTTACAAATGAAGCTCTGTCATATCTGGAGGAATTTGATAATAACGGCTTTTTATGCGAGCTAACTGAAAATCTGCTTAACAGACGAAGCTGATATACTGGGGGATATTATATAATGCCGGAAATAAAAAAACCGAATATTTATAAAATGCATCTGCCCTCAGATCTTAAAAAGCTTAATACAGAGCAGTGCAATATGCTTTGCGGTGATATCAGAAAGATACTTATAGATACAGTTTCTCAGAACGGAGGTCATCTTGCCTCAAATCTCGGAACTGTAGAGCTTACTGTTGCGGTACACAGAGTTTTTGATTCGCCCAAGGACAAGATAGTATGGGACGTAGGACATCAGTCTTATACACATAAAATTCTGACCGGGCGTCTTGATAAATTCAATACACTTCGCACAGATAACGGTATATCGGGCTTTTGCAGACCCGACGAGTCGGAGCATGACGCCTTTATCAGCGGTCACAGTTCAAATTCTGTTTCAGCCGCTCTCGGTATTGCCGCCGCAATGAAGCTTAACGGCGATAATCATCATACTATAGCAATACTGGGTGACGGAGCTTTTACAGGCGGTCTTGTCTATGAAGGACTTAACAACGCAGGTAAAAGCGAAACAAATCTGATAATAATCCTGAATCATAATGAAATGTCCATATCCAAAAATGTAGGAAGCATGGCAAAATATTTGTCTACTCTGAGGACTAAGGATTCATATCACAGGACTAAAAATGCGGTGGAAAAGGCGCTTAATAAAACTCCTGTTATTGGAAAGCCCATAAAAAGCATTTTAAAATCGTCAAAAAATGCTGTGAAAAATCTTGTTCTTCACAGTACAATGTTTGAGGATCTTGGCTTTGAGTTTATCGGTCCCCTTGACGGACATAACATAGAAGAGCTTGAAAGCGGTCTTATGGCAGCAAAATCCTTGAATAAGCCTGTTTTTGTTCATGTTAATACAGTTAAGGGAAAGGGATATGCTCCTGCTGAGGATAATCCGGGAGAATTTCATGGTATAGGTTCTTTTGAAATAGCTACCGGAAACCCTGATGTTGTTCTGTCCGACAGTTTTTCGTCCGTTTTCGGAAAAGAGCTAGCTGAAATGGCTCAAGATAACAAAAAAATCTGTGCAGTTACTGCGGCTATGAAATACGGAACCGGACTTCAGTATTTCTATAAGGCCTTTCCGGAGCGTTTTTTCGATGTAGGAATAGCTGAGGAACACGCCGTAACCTTCTGCGGCGGACTCGCTTCAATGGGAATGATTCCTGTATTTGCGGTCTACTCCTCGTTTCTGCAAAGAGGCTATGACCAGATCATACATGATCTGGCTATCTGCAATACTCATGCAGTGATAGGAGTTGACAGGGCGGGAATAGTAGGAGAGGACGGAGAAACTCACCAGGGAATTTTTGATGTGTCGTTTCTGACCTCAGTTCCCGGTATTACCGTTTATTCGCCTTCCTGCTATGATGAACTGAAAATATGCCTGAGAAAGGCAGTCAGTGAAGATAAAGGAGTATCTGCTGTTCGGTATCCGCGGGGAAACGATAAATCAGTTTATGATAAATCAAAAGTCAGTGACTCTTTCAGCTATGAGGACAATGGATGCGGAATACTGGTTGTAACGTACGGAAGGCTTTATAATAATGTTCTAAAAGCGGGAGAAATACTTCACAGCAGCGGTATAGACTTTGATACCCTGAAGCTTGTAAAGATCTTTCCTATAGAAGAAGAGATAATAGATATTATTTCTTCATATAAGCTGGTATTTTTCTTTGAGGAAGCCTATACCTTCGGGTCTATATCTGAAAAATACTGCGCTGTATGCAGCAATGTCGCTCCGTTTGCAATAAATGGATTTGTACGTCACGGAAAGGTTGGAAATCTGCTTGATGAATGTGGATTGTCGCCTGAAAAAATAGCAATGCAGATCGAGGATTTTCTTAAAAATGAGTAAACGTATTGACGCTTATTTGGTTGAAAAAGGCTATGCAAAAAGTCGGGAAAGAGCTAAAAATCTTATAAAGTCCGGAGGAGTCTATATAAATTCAGCCGCTGTTTCAAAGCCGTCGGAAGCGGTAAGCGAAGGCGATACAGTAACTGTTACTATCAGTGATTTGAAATATGTTGGGAGAGGCGCTTTAAAGCTTGAAAAAGCATTTGAAGCTTTTGATATTAATGTTACGGGTATGGTGTGCGCTGATATAGGAGCGTCTACCGGAGGATTCACCGAGGTTCTGTTGGAAAAGGGTGCAGAAAAGGTTTACGCAGTAGATGTCGGTCACGGTCAGCTTGACAAGAAGCTTCAGAATAACAGCAGAGTAGTTAATTGCGAGGGAACTAATGCAAGGGAACTTACCTCTGATCATTTCAGCGAAGCCGTTGATTTTTTCAGCGTTGACGTATCCTTTATATCTTTGAAGCATATTATGAACGCTTTGTCTGACTGTTCCGCTTACGGCTGTATTTTTGCAGTTCTTATCAAGCCGCAGTTTGAAGCAGGAAAAAATGCTTTGAATAAAAAAGGGATCGTTACCGATAAAAGAGTTCATAAAGCCGTTCTTAAAGAAATTACGGAATATTTTAATATGTGCGGTTTAAGCGTTTGCGGGCTTACTTTTTCGGGCATAAAGGGTTCTGACGGAAATATTGAATATCTGGCATATCTTAAAAAATCTGAGATCGTTATCAATTCAGATATAAATACCGACGCTGTTGCAGACGAAGCATTCAACAGCTTGTGAGAGGTGAAAATTTAATGAACGTATATGTGTTTCCGAACCTTGATAAAACAAACTGCAAAAAGATAACTATGGATGCCTGCCGTATTCTGAACAGCGAAGGTTCAGCTGTTTTTATGGAAGAGCGTTACCGAAGCGTTTTCAGCAGTTTTGAATATATACATTTTACCGAAGAGTCAAGATGTATTCAGACTTCTGATTTTATCGTTGTTATAGGGGGAGACGGAACGATACTTAAATGTGCCGGCGCTGCGTCTGTTTATAAAAAGCCTATCCTTGGGATAAACTGCGGACGATTGGGTTTTATGGCATCTCTGGAGCATACGGAGCTGGACAGGCTCAAGGCCTTGTGCAGAGGAGATTATAATCTCAGCAGTAGAATGATGCTTAAAATCGAGATCATTCCCTCAAACGGAGAAAAGCTTGTATTCAGCGCATTGAACGACGCTGTGATCTCAAAGTGCGATGACTGCAAAATTGCTGATTTCAAAGTATCTAAAGGCGGTCAGGTAATCTCTTCACTGCGTGCAGACGGCGTTATTTTTTCTACCGCTACCGGTGCAACTGCGTATTCTATGTCCGCAGGAGGTCCTATAATAGAACCGGAAATGGAATGCATTGAATTTACTCAGATCTGCGCTCATTCGCTGTTCGCCCGTTCAATGATCTTTTCTCCCGAAAGCGTAATCGACGTAAAATGCCGCTGCAACTATAATTCTCATTCCGTAGTAAACGTTGACGGAAACGTTGTATACAGGCTCAGCAATGATGACAGCGTAAGAATTTCAAAGGCTTCAGAACACCTTGATATTATCGACATAGCAGGAGGAAGCTTTTTCACTTCAATAAATAAAAAGCTTATGCAGCCGCTGAAAGGAATTTCCGAGGAGAGCTGATATGAAAAATAAAAGGCAGAATCTGATACTGAAACTGGTATCTGAAAAAAATATAGGAACGCAGGAAGAATTGCAGCAGGAGCTTAACTCAAACGGGGTCAGTGTAACTCAGGCTACCGTATCTAGGGACATAAAGGAACTTGCTTTAATAAAGACCTGTACTCCTGCCGGAAAATATAAGTATGCTGTTCCTGCGCTTAAACGGGATTCGATTGATAAAAAGGACAGTATGATACTTACAATACTTTCTGATGCAGTTATATCCGTAGATTACGCAATGAATATAGTAGCTGTAAAATGTCATGTGGGGATGGCTCAGGCGGTATGTGCAAAGCTTGATAATACTGAGCTTGACAACGTTGTAGGAACTATTGCCGGCGATGATACTATTTTTATTCTTATGAGAAGTGAAAAGGACTCGTCAAGACTGGTAAAAGAGCTGAGTATAGTTACAAACAAATAATCAGGGAACTGGTGTGCTATGTTAAAAGAATTATATATTGAAAATCTGGCTGTAATTGAAAAAGCAGCAATAGAATTTACCGGGAGCTTTAATGTATTTACAGGTGAGACCGGTGCGGGTAAATCAATCCTTATAAACGGTATCAACGCAATTCTCGGACAGCGTGTTACAAAGGATATCGTTCGTGCCGGAGCTTCAAGAGCTGTTGTTTCCGCTTTATTTACGGATATGGATATAACCGTGTTGGCTAAGCTTAACGAACTGGGAATTTCGCTTGATGACGGACAGCTTTTTCTTTCAAGGGAAATTAATTCAGACGGCGGAAGTATCGCAAGAGTTAACTCAAGAAGCGTGAACGTATCGGTTCTGCGGGAGATAGGCGCTCTTTTGGTCAATATACACGGACAGCATGATAATCAGCTTTTAATGGCTCCCGAGGAGCATATACATATTCTTGACAGCTATGCAGATGATGAAGCGCTTCTGACAGATTACAGAAAGTCGTTTAAAGAGCTTCAGGAGCTTGCAAGGCAGATAAATAAATTGAAAATAACGGCGGGAAGAAAATCCGAGCGAATAAATCAGCTGCAAGAGATAATTTCCGAGATCGAAGCGCTTAAAATTGATCTCGACGAAGACTTGAAAATTGAAGAAGAGCTTGAGATATCAAAGAACGCAGTTATTCTTTCGGAAGCCGTCTATTCCGCAAATCTGCTTTTAAGCGGCAGCGACGAAGTTTCGGGTGCTGCTGAGATAATTTCCGAAGCAAGCGGTAATATTTCTGCATATACCGATATCCTTTCTGACCTTGAACCGCTGGCAGCCAGACTTTCTTCCGCTCAGATAGAAATATCCGATATTGCGGGAGAGTTGTCATCACTTCTCGGAAGCCTGGATATAGATCCTAAAAGATATGATTTTCTTAATCAGCGCAACGACGAGCTTAGGAAAATAAAAAAGAAGTACGGCCCGGAGCTTGAGGATGTACTTAAAACGCTTGACGTTTCAAGAGAAGAGCTAGATTCTTTGTTAGGTGAAGAAAATAACCTGACTGTTTTATTCGCAAAACAGAAGGAATTGCTTGCCGAGGCAACAAAAAAGGCTAAAAAGCTTTCAGAGTACAGAAGAAAAGCTGCGGAAAGATTTGTAGCTGAGGTTACGGGAGAACTTGAATTTCTGAATATGCCTAAAGTAAAGCTTGTTGTGGATCAGAAAAACGGCAAGCTTACTGTAAACGGAATGGATACGATAGAATTTTTAATTTCGGCGAATGTGGGAGAAGAACCTAAGCCTATTGCAAAAATAGCTTCCGGCGGAGAGCTTTCCAGGATAATGCTGGCTTTAAAAAATGTAATAGCTGATAAGGACAGTATAGAAACTCTTATATTTGATGAAATAGATACCGGAGTAAGCGGACGTGCGGCTCAGAAAATTGGCTTGAAGCTCAATCAGATCTCAAAAATACGTCAGGTTTTGTGCGTTACTCATCTTTCACAAATAGCTGTAATGGCTGATAATCATCTTCTTATAGAAAAAGGAGTTTGCGGCGAAAGAACCGTAACAACCGTTAAAAGGCTTGATTTTGAACAGAGAAAGTATGAAATTGCAAGAATACTGGGAGGGGATAATATTACATCGCTAACTCTTGAAAATGCCGAGGAGTTATTGCGAAGTGTTAAATAGAACATAAACTGCTTGTATTTTATCATTATTTATGGTATAATAATTATATTATTTTTAATTACGGAATGGTGATATATGGAATTTGAAGCTGCAAAATCTAAGATAGAGGAGTTGGTTGAACTTCTTAACTACCATAGCAGACTTTATTATGTTGAAAACCGAAATGAAATATCGGATTATGAATATGATTCACTTCAGAACGAGCTTAAAAAGCTTGAAGCTGAATACCCGGCTTTGATAAGAAATGATTCACCTACTCAGCGTGTCGGCGGAGAAGCCTTGTCTGTTTTTGAAAAGGTTGAGCATATTGTTCAAATGGGGTCTATTCAGGATGTATTTTCTTTCCCTGAGGTTGAACAGTTTATAAATACCGTAAAGCAATCGGTAGATAATCCGCGTTTTGTTGTTGAACCGAAAATAGACGGTCTTTCAGTTTCTCTTGAATATCATGACGGAGAATTTGCTGTAGGTTCAACAAGAGGCGACGGCTTTATCGGGGAAAATATTACTCAAAATCTTAAAACTGTTATGTCGGTGCCGATGAGCATTCCCGAAAAGCTTCCGCTTCTTGAGGTCAGAGGCGAGGTTTATATGCCGAGAAATGTTTTCCTTGAGCTTGTGAAACAGCAGGAAGATAACGATGAGCAGCCTTTTAAAAATCCACGCAATGCAGCGGCAGGTTCTTTAAGGCAAAAAGATCCGAAGGTTACTGCTAAAAGAAAGCTTGATATATTCTGCTTTAATATACAGCGTGCAGAGGGCATTGAACTGACCTCTCATAAGCAGTCGCTAGATTATATAAAGTCCCTCGGTTTTAAAACGATTCCGAATTATCAATTGACCGAAACTTTTGAAGAAATTAGGAAATGTATTGAAGAAATAGGTGAAAAACGTTTCAGTCTGCCTTTTGATATCGACGGAGTAGTAATCAAGGTCGACAGCTTTGCGCAGCGTGAAATACTCGGCTCGACTTCAAAAACTCCGAAATGGTCGGTGGCCTATAAGTTTCCGCCGGAGGAGAAGCAGACAGAGCTGCTGGATATTGAGCTTAACGTAGGTAGAACAGGAGCAATTACTCCTGTTGCGGTATTCGAGCCTATATTTCTTGCGGGAACGAGCGTTTCAAGAGCTTCGCTGCATAATCAGGATTTTATCAATGAAAAGAATATATCTGTCGGCGATATAATTACAGTACGCAAGGCGGGAGATATTATTCCCGAGGTCGTATGCGTATATGAGAAGAAATCTGAGAGCAGCTTTAAATATCCTGAGGTTTGTCCCGTCTGCGGAACTCCGGTAGTCAGATCTGACGAAGAAGCGGCGGTAAGATGTCCGAACGTAGACTGTCCGGCACAGATTTTCAGAAGTATCGTTCATTTTGCTTCTAAAGGTGCAATGAATATTGACGGTCTGGGTCCTGCGATTGTTGACGCTCTACTGAGATCCGGTCTTATAAAGTCCGTAGCTGATTTATACAGGCTTACGGTTACTGAGCTGATGGATCTTGAAAACTTTAAGGAAAAATCGGCAAACAATCTTATAAATGCAATCGAAAAATCTAAAGGTAATTCACTTGACCGCCTTATATTCGGTCTAGGAATCAGAAATATAGGACAGGCAAGTGCCAAGCTGCTTTGCGCTAAGTTTGGAGATCTTGATAATATCATGTCAGCGTCTGCGGAGGAAATAGCCGAAATAGACGGCTTCGGCGAAGTAATGGCAGAAAGCGTTGTCAGAGAGCTGAATGAGCCTCACATGATAAGTCTTATAAAGCGCTTAAAGGAATACGGCGTCAATACTGCCTTTGAAAAGCTGCAGATCGACAACCGTTTCGAGGGCATGACTTTTGTTCTGACCGGAACGCTTCCTACCCTTAAAAGAAACGACGCTAAAGCTCTGATAGAAAAATACGGCGGAAAAGCAAGCGGTTCGGTTTCCAAAAAGACAAGCTATGTGCTTGCCGGAGAAGAGGCGGGCAGTAAGCTTACCAAGGCTCAGGAGCTGGGAGTGAAAATAATTACAGAGGAAGAGTTTCTGAAAATGACGGAGTGATCAGATGAGAGTCGTGGTTACGGTTGACAGACCGATTGGATATAACCACAAAGGCAGTATTTATACTGTAAACTATGGATATGTCAGCGGCGTAATAGGCGGCGACGGACATTGGCAGGACGCTTATATCCTTGACAGTTCTATAAGCTGGCCTGTTGAAAGCTATTCCGGCAGCTTGATTGCAGTTGTTGTCAGAGATGATGATAATGAAACAAAATGGATCGTCAGCAATGAGAATTTATCTGCTGACGAAATATATAAGCAGATAGAGTTTATTGAAAGGTTTTTTAAATCAAGGGTACATTTAATTGAAAATTATCCTGCGGACAAGCTCTGACAGGATTTTCATAAAAGGAGGAAGTATAAATGAACATTGACATTAAGCATATCGCCAAGCTTGCCCGTCTGAAAATTGAGGACGATCAGCTTGAAAAGTTTGAAAGTGAAATGCAGAATATCGTCAATATGGTGGAAAATCTGCCGGACATTGACGATGAGCTGGCGCTCGACGAAAAAAATCCCATGATTTTAAGAAAAGACAAGGCTGTTACAGACAAGTATACAAGACAGGAGCTTATGGCTAACGCTCCGCAGGTTAAGGCAGGCTGTCTGGTTGTACCTAAGACTGTTGAATAAGGAGTGTTATAATTGGAACTTTTTGAAAAAAGCGCTTATGAGCTTTCTCAGATGATGAAAAAAAAGGAAGTAAGCTCTGTTGAAATCACAAAATCTGTATTTGAAAGGATCAAGGCTGTTGAATCAAAGGTTGACGCATATGTTACGCTTGATGAAGAAAACGCTTTGAGAACTGCGGAGAAAATTGATAATAAAAGAGCACAGGGCGAACAGCTTTCACACCTTGCAGGTATTCCTATAGGCATCAAGGATAATATTTCAACTAAAGGTCTGAAAACTACCTGTTCTTCAAAAATGCTGGAAAACTATGTTCCGCCGTTTAACGCTTCCGTTATGGATAAGGTTTACAGCGCCGGAATGGTAGTTACAGGGAAGCTCAATATGGACGAATTTGCAATGGGTTCTTCAACTGAGAATTCATACTTTAAGCCTACGCATAATCCTCATGATACGGAGAGGATACCCGGAGGTTCATCCGGAGGTTCTGCCGCAGCTGTTGCAGCCTGTGAAGCTGTCGTTTCTTTAGGCTCGGATACGGGAGGTTCTATACGTCAGCCAGCGTCTTACTGCGGAGTTGTAGGGTTAAAGCCTACTTACGGTTCGGTTTCTCGATTCGGTCTTATAGCGTTTGCTTCTTCTCTTGATCAGATCGGACCAATAGGTAAAACGGTAAGAGATGTAGCAATGCTTCAGTCTGTAATAAACGGACATGATAAAATGGACTCTACTTCTGTATACAGAGAGTATACGGATCTTGCCGCTTCACTTAAAGTCAATGTAAAGGGTCTTAAGATCGGTCTGCCAAAGGAGTATTTCGGAGAGGGAATTGACAGTGAGGTCAAGGAGAAGATCTTGTCTGCTGTTAAAACTCTTGAAGCTAACGGCGCAGTTATAAAAGAAATTTCACTGCCATCCACAGACTATGCGCTTTCTTCATATTACATTATTTCATCTGCCGAAGCTTCATCAAACCTTGCCAGATTTGACGGCGTAAGATACGGTTACCGTGCTGAAAATTATGACGGTCTGGTTGATATGTATGAAAAAACCCGTTCCGAAGGCTTTGGCGACGAGGTTAAGAGGAGAATTATGCTGGGTACATTCGTACTTAGCTCGGGCTTCTATGACGCTTATTATAAAAAAGCAAAGCTGCTTCAAAGAAGAATATCCGCAGAGTTTTCCGAAGCGTTTTCGGATATTGATGTAATTGCAGCGCCTACAGTTCCTACTACTGCGTTTAAAATCGGTGAAAATACTGACGATCCATTGAAAATGTATGCTACCGATATATGTACAGTTACTGCCAATATCTCAGGACTGCCTGCTATTTCCGTACCTTGCGGCATGGACGGTAGGAATCTGCCGATAGGACTCCAGCTAATAGGTGATAAGTTTACCGAGCAGAAGCTGCTGAATACGGCATTTGCATATGAACAGCTTACCGGCGGATTTGCAATGCCGAAGCTTTAAGGAAAGGAGTCTTGTAAAATGATAAAAGGCTATGAGGTTGTTATCGGTCTTGAAACTCATGCTGAGCTTAATACCGATTCTAAAATATACTGTGACTGCAAAAATCAGTTTGGTCTTGAAGTTAATTCACAGGTGTGTCCGATTTGTATGGGTATGCCAGGAACATTGCCTACTCTTAATGAAAAAGTGGTAGATTATGCTATCAAAATGGGGCACGCTCTTAATTGTACAATTAACAGAGTATGCAAGCAGGACAGAAAGAATTATTTCTATCCTGACCTGCCTAAGGCTTATCAGATCTCTCAGGCAGAAGTTCCGCTGTGTGAAAACGGATATGTTGATATTCTGGTTGACGGAGAAGAACGAAGAATAGGAATAACTCGTATCCACATAGAGGAGGACGCAGGCAAACTGCTTCACTCAGAAAAATTCGACGGCTGTTCGCTGGTCGATCTTAACCGCTGCGGCGTTCCGCTTATTGAGATCGTTTCCGAGCCTGATATGAGAAGTTCTGCTGAGGCGAAAGCTTATCTTGAAACTCTGAAATCGATTCTTCAGTATCTTGATATATGTGACTGTAAAATGGAGCAGGGTTCTATCAGATGCGATGTCAATGTTTCTGTACACAAGCCAGGAGAACCGTTTGGAACACGTTCTGAGATGAAAAACGTCAACAGCTTTTCCGCCGCAGTTAGAGGAATTGATTATGAAGTAAACAGGCAGATCGAAATACTTGAAAACGGCGGAACTATAGAACAGGAAACACGCCGTTGGGACGATGCAAAGGGCATAAGCGTTTCAATGCGGTCAAAGGAGGATGCTCAGGATTACAGATATTTTCCCGAGCCAGATCTTCTTACTATCGTAGTTGAGCAGGAAAGGGTCAATAAGCTTAAAGAAGAGGTACCTGAGCTTCCTAATGCTAAGCTTCTGAGATATGTAAAGAATTTCGGGCTTTCTCAGAAGGACGCAGCATTTATTGCTGAATCTGTTGAGCTGGCTTCGCTTTTTGATTCCTGTATGGCAAAAGGCAAGTATCAGGCTAAAGCGTATACTACATGGCTTCTCGGCGACTTTATCAAATACCTGAACGACAGCGGAAAAACAGTCTCTGAAACAAAGCTAAATGCCGACAATCTTACAGAGCTGGCAGGGCTTATAGAAAACAAAACTATTTCAAATGCCGGCGGAAAGAAGATATTTTCCGTTATTCTGGAGCAGGATAAAAAGGTCAGTGAGCTTGTTGATGAGCTTGGTCTTGCGCAGGTTTCTGATACATCTGCGCTTGAGGCGATTGCTGATGAGGTTCTTGCAAATAACGAGAAATCTATCGCTGACTATAGGAACGGTAAAACTAATGCGCTTGGCTATCTTGTAGGACAGTGTATGAAAGCTTCTAAGGGAAAAGCCAACCCGGGTATGTTGAAGGAAATTATAATTGGAAAATTGAATAAAATATAATAAGAAAATCTCCGGTTATTAAAACTGCCGGAGATTTTCTCTTTTAAAGATCGTTATGAAACGCTTTTTTACTTTTGTACATTTCCTTATCTGCACGGACACATAGATCTCTGAGATCAGAATCAATTTGCGGATCATAGATTGCAAATCCAACTGAAAGTGACAGTTTGATGTCTGGATCAGGAATTATTGATTTTGAATTCTCTGTTATACTGTCCTGAAGCTTAAGGGTCAAAGCTTGAAGGATATCTTTATCTGTATTAGTTATTACTGCGGTAAATTCATCTCCCCCGACTCTGTAAACCTTGCCTTGCTTTCCGACTATTCTTTCAAATGTCTGAGCTGCCGCTTTTATATATGTATCTCCTGCGTTATGTCCCAACTTATCGTTAACTGTTTTTAGATTATTCAAGTCAGCTTCGATTATACCTATTCTTACTTTGCTTCTAATGCTTTCGAGATTGTTTAAATCCGTATGAAATGCATTGCTGTTTCTCAGATCGGTAAGAAAATCCGTATTCGCAGAATCCTTATAGGAGGGATTGGAAATTTTCCTGAATATTATTACAGCACATAAGGTAGAAGCAAGACAGGTAAAAATAATTACCGCAGGCAGCAGCTGCTTCAGTCTTAAATAAGTTGAATATTGGTGCGACGCTTCAAATTCAATTCCCAGAACCCCGGCTACTTCACCTTTGTCGTGTATCGGAAAGTATGCTATAAAAATCTCTCCCCAATCAGTGCTCTTTATCTCGTCCGGCAGAACAACGCTGTCTTTTAAAGCCCGCTCCATATCAGGGCATATTTCTTCCTCGATTTTATCTCCCGGGAAGCGAAAGTCTTCGGCGTCGTATTCCAGTCCGTCAATAATATATATAAGCTTTCCGGTATCGGTTTTCTTTGCTGTGTAAAGATACCTGACATTTGTGCTGTTTTTTATGTTTGTGAGTATTTCCTTGCCTTTAAGATAATTTTCGTTCTTCATATCAGATTTGGAGTTAATTGTCTGAAAAGTGGATTTATCAAGCATATCATCAAGATATGTATAGATCGCATTTACTCGATCCTGAAGACTTTTTATCATATCATGATAAGTAAGACGGTAAGCGATAAGATATATGCATACGCTGCAAAAAACCGTTGTCAAAATGATCAATATCGAAACTTGAACATCGACCCGCCTGATCTTTCTTTTAATTTTCATGATTTTATCCTCTTAGAATTAATTATTGTTTCTCATGATCAATTTATTTAATTATAACTTGCAGATATAAATAAATAAACTATAATTCTGCTTTAAATGTAAATGCAGATAAAACTTTTTGACATAAGAATAACATATTAAACTTTAAAGTAAATACAACAAATTACTGTCAACGGCTTATTTATTGTACCTTACAAGCTTTACTGCACATTCAATTCCCGTCGTGTGAGGAAACATATCTACAGGCTGGATCTTTTCAGACTTATATCCAAGACTTTTCAATATTTTCAGATCACGTTCCAAGGTTTCGATCTTGCATGATATGTAAACAATTCTTTCCGGCGCAAGCTCGGCAAGGCTTTTAAGGAATTTAATATTGCTTCCGGCTCGCGGGGGATCCATCATAACTACACTGACAGAGCGCTTATCTTGAGCCAGCTTCTGCATAAATTTTCCTGCATCGCAGCTGTAAAATTCGGCGTTGCTTATATTATTCAGCTTAGCGTTAGCTTCCGCGTCCAGACAAGAATACTTATTCAGTTCAGCACCTATGACCTGCATAGCTCTGGAAGCACAAAGCAGACCGATAGTACCTGTTCCGCAATATGCGTCAATAACAATGTCATTTTTGGAAAGCTCTGCAAACTCAACAGCCGTGCTGTAAAGCTTTCGGGTCTGTTCATAATTTACCTGATAAAATGACGACGGTGAGATCCTGAATTTCAGCCCGTTTATAATATCCGTTATGTAACCTTTTCCATATAAAATATTCTGCCTATCCCCCAAAGTAAGCGGCATTGGATCGGTGCAAATATTCTGTACGATGGTTGTTATTTCAGGATGTTTTTCAAGCAGTGCTTTTGTAAAGTTGTTTTTTGAAGGAAGAATAGGTCCATTCGTTACAATGCATACCATCAGCTCGTCTGTTCCTTTAGCGTATCTTGCGAGTACATGGCGGATATTCCCATTTCCCGAAGCATTATTATACGGTGAGATTTTAAACGGCTTCATCAGTGCTTTAATAGTTTGAATAACAGCTGTGCAATGTTTATCTTCCAACATACAATCGTCTACAGCTGTCATGCTTCCAGAACCTGACTGATAGACTCCTGAAATGATCTGTTTGTGCTGATTATAGCGGAATACAGTCTGGACCTTATTTCTGTAATTATACGGGTGCTCCATAGCTATTATAGGCTGTACTATACAGAACTTTGAAAGCATTCTTTCAGCCTTGTTTTGTTTCCATTCCAGCTGCTTTTCATATGGCATATCTAGCTGACATCCGCCGCAGCGCTTAAAGCATTTACAGCGGCGTTGTCCGGTATTCTTATCAATGACAATTTTCTTATTCATTTTAACAACTCCTGTTATAATAATAACATTATCAGAACAATTTGTCAATTTAAATATAATAAACTTACATCTGCAACCATTCTGATAGATACGGCGTTTTTATTATAAAAGAGTATTTTTTTAATTGAAATATTCATAATTGAATAATGATTAAATTGAAAACAGTTGACAAATAGTACAAAATGAACTATAATTATAAGAAGAATTTTTATTAAAATAGATAGAAGGAACAAAAATGGATCTTAAAAAACTATTTACGGGGGATACCGATAATACTTTTATACAGTTTTTTCGTTACTGCTTTGTTGGCGGCTTTGCTTTTGTAATTGACGCAGGAACGCTTGTGATTTTCAAAGAAGTGTTTAAGCTGAATACCAACATTGCCGCTGCAATAAGTTTCGTTCTGGGCCTTACGGTAAATTATGTTCTAAGCACCTGCTGGATATTTAAAAACTCCAAAATAAAGAACCGCTTTGCGGAATTTATAGCGTTTGCAGTTATAGGAGTTATAGGACTCTTAATGAATGTTGCAATAATAAGGTTCTTTGAGGATCTTTTGGGACCTAAACAGCCTTTCGGAAGTTTGATCCCGCAGAATAAGTATTATATTATCGGAAAGCTTGTTTCTACGATAATAGTTTTTATATGGAACTTCTGTGCAAGAAAGTTCATAATATTTGATAAAAATAAAGGATAGAGTGAAAGGATATGATAAAATGAAGAACGTTGTTATTATCGGAGCAGGTCCTGCCGGACTAACTGCCGCAGTAGAGCTGCTTAAAGACAAAGATGAATATAACGTTACAATACTTGAAGGATCAGATGTGATCGGAGGTATTTCACAGACCGTCAGATATAACGGAAACAGAATGGATATAGGAGGCCACAGGTTTTTTTCTAAATCTGAAGAAGTGATGAACTGGTGGAGCAGTCTTATGCCAGTTCAGGGAGCAGATGCTTTTGACGATAAGGTACTTGGAAGAGAAAAGCCTCTTGAAAAGGGAGGACCTGATCCGGAAAAAGACGATGTTGTAATGCTGGTAAGGGATAGAGTTTCAAGAATTTATTACAATAAGCACTTTTTTGATTATCCTATTTCTATGAAACCTGAAACTATTAAAAATATGGGTTTTGCAACCACTGTAAAGGCCGGTTTCAGTTATCTTAAATCATGCGTATTTAAAAAGCCTGAAACAAATCTTGAGAATTTTTATATAAATCGGTTCGGCAAAGTTCTTTACAGTATGTTTTTTGAGGGTTATACCGAAAAGCTGTGGGGACGACATCCGAGTGAGATCTCCGCTGATTGGGGTGCTCAGCGTGTAAAAGGACTCTCTGTCAGGGCAATTCTTAAGGATATGTTTACAAAGGTATTTGGTAAAAAGAAGGATCCAAAAGAAGTTGAAACCTCCTTAATAGAACAGTTCTGGTATCCCAAGTACGGTCCGGGACAGCTGTGGGAGCTTGCCGCTCAAAAGGTAGAAGAAAACGGCGGAAGGATTCTGATGAACCATTCTGTTGAAAGAATTGTATGTGAAGGCAAAAAAGTTAAGGCTGTTTCCTGCAGAACTCCTGACGGAGACCGCAGCTTTGAGGCTGATATTTTCATATCTACAATGCCTGTTAAGGATCTGGTAATGGATATGGAGGGCGATGAACCGTGTGAAAAGATAAGGAAAATTGCCGAGGGACTTCCTTACCGTGATTTTGTGACAGTAGGTCTGCTTGTAAATAAGCTTAATCTTAAAAATCAGACAGGAAGAAAAACATTGGGAGATATAGTTCCTGACTGCTGGATATATGTACAGGACAAGGGCGTAAAGCTTGGAAGAATACAGATATTCAACAACTGGTCTCCCTACCTTGTAAAGGACCCGAAAAATACCGTCTGGATCGGTCTGGAATATTTCTGTGCTGAGGGTGACGATTTCTGGAATATGTCTGATGAACAGTGTGTAGCCTTTGCGGAGGGCGAGCTGGTAAAGATGGGCGTTATAAGCTCAGGAGAGGTTCTGGATTCACACAGAGAGCGTATTAAAAAAGCGTACCCTGCATATTTTGATACCTATAAGCACTTTGATCGGATGATAAGTTTCCTAAATAAATATGAAAATCTTTTCTGTATCGGAAGAAACGGTCAGCACAGGTATAATAATATGGATCATTCTATGCTTACGGCTATTTACGCCGCGCGCAGCATTAAAAACGGAAATGCGGATAAAAGCGATATTTGGAACGTAAATACGGAAAAGGAATATCACGAACAGAAAAGTGAGTAGGCGGCTGTTTTATGACTATTAAGATCAATAAACTCAATAAGATCTATGAATGTATAGGAGCGCACCCGTTTTTATTTTCGTTTTTTATTTGTATGCTTCTTACGCCTTTCTGCTTCGGTGCTGAGTCTAATATTACCGGTGGTTCCGTATTTTTAGCGAGCGTATTGTTTGCGGCTTTTATACTGTTTGCGATCTACCGTCTTTATACATCAGGAAAGCTGAACAAGTCTGCGGCTTTGCTTTTTGCATCGGGCCTGATACTTTTGGATATAACTTTAACTGAATATTTCGGCAGGCAGGAATCGAAGGCGGTCTGGATTTTTATTTCAGGAGCAGTAATTCTTATTCTGTTTAAAATGTTTGTTCAGGTCGGTAAAAATGGAATTGAAAAGCTCAATTGCTTTTATATAATTTCAGGGAGCTTTATGCTCAAGTTTTTCTATGTTCTTGTAACGTCCTGCTATACGCGTCAGAACGATGTTCATAAGTTCGGAGGCAGTATCGGTCACGCTGCATATATCGAGTATTTTCTGGACAACCGTAAGCTTCCGGATTTTGATGTGCGTGACGTATGGCAGTTTTATCATCCGCCTCTGCACCATTCCATAAGTGCAGCATGGATAAACTTTTTGCAGAACTGCTGCGGAGTGGATCATAATTTTGCAAGAGAATCCCTCCAGATGCTGACGCTTTTCTATTCTACTGCCTGTGTGATCTTAGTTTATAAGATCCTACGTCACTTTAAATTTAAAGGAGCGGCGCTTTATATACCTTTAGCCGTTTTCGCATTTCATCCTTCTTATATCCTTATGTCGGGAAGTATCAATAATGATATGCTTTCAGTGCTTTTTATTCTGTCTGCTGTTCTTAATACTCTGAAATGGCGTGAAGCACCTGAAATTCGGAATATTCTGAAAATTGCCCTTTCGGTCGGATTGGGAATGATGACAAAGCTTTCCGCAGCACTGGTTGCTCCGGCAATAGCATTTGTTTTCCTTGCGGCGCTTTTTAGAAATAGAAACAGGATAAAAAACCTTATAGCTCAATATGCTGTTTTCGGAGCTGTATGCTGTCCTCTGGGATTATGGTGGGGGATAAGGAACTATATCAGATTCAAAGTGCCGATTACCTATGTGCCGGAGCTTGGATCAAATTCATCTCAGTATATCGGAGCTATACCGTTTTTCAAACGCCTTACAGATTTTTCGCCTGTGCAGTTTAAAAACGTTTTTGAACAGTGGCAGTCACAGGGTTCTTATAACGAGTACAATCCGACTATAGCTTTCCTTAAAAACTCTCTGTTCGGTGAGGGTATCAGTGAATCAAGCTTCAACAGCGGGTTGTTATTTATCCCCAATATCTTCTTTTGGATAGGTACGATCCTGGCATCTGCGTCGTTTATACTGATGATAGTATACACATGCAGAAAAAGTGCAGTATTAAAATGGGATATTAAGGCTTTCTTTCTTATATTTTATATTGTTATGATGTTTAATTTCTATAACTTCTGCTATCGGTATCCCCATACCTGTACTCAGAATTTCAGATATATAATACCTACAGTCATGATCGGCTGCGTATATATAGGAATACTGCTTAAAGAAAGCTGTGACCAGCCTGGTAATAAGATCCTTGGAGCGGCTTCAAAATGTGTATCTGCCGTTTCGATTGCATTTGTAACGCTGTCTTGTTTAACTTATTATTTCATATGCGCAGGTTAAGATAATAACTGACGATCCTTGCAGTCATTTCAGCTGCAAGGATTTTTTGCATAGATGTATTTAAAGTAAAATTAATGTTCTTTATAATGTTGACAAAAGCAAAAAAAGAAGTTATAATTATATAGAATGTATAGCTGTGCCGTAATGCATACTATATATTGAATTACTGCTGAAATGAGGGCTTTGATGAACGCTTCGGAAAAATCCGTGTATAATGCTGCCGAAATAAAAAAATCACTTCTGGATATTTTAGAACAATATAAACTGCGCAGCGGCCATTATCCATTGGCTCTGATACATTCCTACGGCTGTCAGCAGAATGTAAGCGACGGTGAAAAGCTTAAAGGAAAGCTTTCTCAGATCGGCTATGAATTTACCGACTCGCCGAAGGAAGCTCAGCTTATTATCTACAATACCTGCGCCGTACGTGAAAATGCAGAGGACAGAGTTTTCGGAAACCTCGGCGATTTAAAGCATTTAAAGGAAGAAAATCCTGAGCTGATTATAGGTGTCTGCGGCTGTATGGCTCAGCAGCAGCATATAGCTGATAAGATCAGGAATACCTATAAACAGGTTGATCTGGTTTTTGGAACTTTCGCATACAACGATTTATATAAAATGCTTTATGAAGTAATCAGCTCTCACAGACGAATATTCAACCTTTCAGAAAACCATACTGATATAGATGAGGATTTTATTCAGCTGAGAGATGATAAAATCAGGGCTTTTGTTCCTATAATGTACGGCTGCAATAACTTTTGCACCTACTGCATAGTCCCATATGTCAGAGGACGGGAAAGAAGCAGAAATCCGGAAGCGGTTGTATCTGAAATTGAAAGTCTTGTGCAGGAAGGCTACAAAGAAATAACTCTCCTAGGTCAGAATGTTAATTCGTACAGCTATGGTTTTTCTCAGCTGCTCAGAAAAATAAATTCTGTTAAAGGTGATTTCAGGATACGTTTTATGAGTTCTCATCCTAAGGATGCAACAAACGAGCTTATAGACACTATCCTTGAATGTGATAAGGTCTGCAAGCATCTTCATCTTCCTCTTCAGGCGGGTTCTGACAGGATCCTTAAGCTTATGAACCGCAGATATACGGTTTCGGATTATATGAAGATAATCGGCTACGCAAGAAGTAAGTCTCCGGAGTTCTCGTTTACTACCGATATAATTGTAGGCTTTCCCGGAGAGAGCTACGATGAATTCTGCGAAACCAAGAATATAATAAGACAGGTGAAATATGATAATATCTATTCATTTGTATATTCAAGGCGCTCAGGGACCAAAGCCTCTGAAATGGAGGATAATATCTCCGATAAGCAAAAAGGACTTTGGCTGAGAGAGCTTCTTCTTGAACAAAGGGAAATAAGCTCCGAATGGCTGTCCAGATTTGTCGGCAGGACAGTAACCGTGCTTGCCGAGGGTGAGGGAAGAACAGGGGAAGGTTATCTTACCGGCAAAAGCGACGAGAATATTATAGTAGAATTTAAAGGCAGCAGTGAGCTTATAGGAAAATTCATTCAAGTAAGAATAACAAAGGCTATGAACTGGGCTTTGGAGGGCGAGCTTGTATTTGAATAAATAAATATTTTAAAAGGAGTTTTATTATGAACGTAATTGAAACGGCAAGAGCGCTGGGAGCTGCGCTTCAGGAGGACGAAAGATATAAGAAGTTTAACGAGGCTTCAAAGGCCAACGATAACGATACTGTTATCCAGAACAAGATAGGCGAATTTAATATGCTGAGAATGCAGCTCAATCAGGAGATGCAGAAGCCTGATAAGGACGCTGAAAAAATGACGTCCTTGGATAACGATATCAAAGCGCTGTATGATGAGATCATGGCAATGCCTGTTATGATCGCATACAACGACGCTAAGGACGAGCTTGACGCTTTGCTTTCATCGGTTAATTATATTATTTCCATGGCAGCAAACGGTGAGGATCCTATGACCTGTCCAGAAGAACCTCCTCATAGCTGCGGCGGAAGCTGTTCTACCTGCGGAGGATGTCATTAAGAGCAAAAACGTAAAGATAAGGAGTGAGCTTAGGTGCTTTTAAAAGACGTAGACGTTTCAAAGATTTCTCCTATGATGAGGCAGTATTTTGAAACTAAAATGAAATATAAGAAGCATATTTTGTTTTACCGTCTGGGAGATTTTTATGAAATGTTTTTCGACGACGCTATTATTGCGTCCAGAGAACTTGAGCTTACTCTGACCGGACGCGACTGCGGACTTGAAGAACGTGCGCCTATGTGCGGCGTTCCGTATCATGCCTGCGATCTTTATTTAAAGAAGCTGGTTGAGAAAGGCTATATGGTCGCTATCTGTGAGCAGACAGCCGATCCTGCTACCTGCAAGGGTCTTGTTCCGAGAGAGGTAATAAGAGTAGTAACTCCCGGAACGCTTATTGAGAGCAGTATGCTTGACGAGACCTCAAACAATTATATATGCTCCTTCTATGTAAGATCCAAGGAGTGTTCTATGTGCCTTGCCGATATTTCCACCGGCGAGGTGCACTTGTTTGAGTTTTCAGGTAAGGACATGGCAAACGACGCTGTAAACGAGCTTTCACGCTTTTCTCCTGTTGAGATCCTGATAAACGACGCTTTTCTTACGTTTAAGGATATCGGCGATTTTATACGGACACGTCTCAGCGCAGCTGTTCAGCTTCTGGACGAAAATCAGTTTTCTCCTATGCTTCATACCGACGAAGTTCTCAAGCAGTTTTCAGCCGACAGTTTTGAAGTTCTCGGTATAGACGGGGATTCGGCTGCGGCTTTTGCTGTATGCGGTCTTTTCGGCTATATACATGAAACACAGAAGGCTCTTGTCGGACGGTTTTCTCAGATAATCCGTCATGATAAGGATCCTATTATGACGATAGGATTTACTGCAAGAAGGAATCTTGAACTTACCGAAACCCTGAGAAACAAGGAAAAGAAAGGCTCTCTTCTCTGGGTGTTGGATAATACAAAAACCTCTATGGGAAAGCGTATGCTGAAGTCATACCTTGAGCAGCCGCTTATTAATCCTGCAAAAATAATCGAAAGACTTAACGCTGTTGAAGAGCTTTATAATTCTCCGGTTGAGCTAAGTGAAATAACAGAGCTGCTTTCCGGAGTCTACGACCTTGAACGTCTTATGACCAGGGTAATGTATAAAACCGCAAGCCCCAGGGATCTTAAATCTCTTTCTGTAACCGCACTGAAGCTTCCGGGACTTAAATATCTTTTAGACGGTTTTTCTTCAAAGCTGCTGGTTTCACTGAACTCTCAGATATCTACGCTTGAAGCCGTTTCAAACCTCATTGAAAATGCCGTTGTGGACGAGCCTCCTGTCAACGTCAAAGACGGAGGGGTCATCAGAGACGGATTTAACGAGCGTCTTGATGAGCTTAGAGATATTATTTCCGGCGGTAAAGATATTATTGAAAATATAGCTGCCCGCGAACGTGAAAAAACCGGTATTAAGAATCTTAAGATAGGCTATAATCGGGTGTTCGGATATTATATTGAAGTCACAAAATCTTATTATGACCTTATTCCCGAAAGCTACATAAGAAAGCAAACTCTTGCCAACTGTGAAAGATTTATAACTGAAGAGCTGAAGAATGCCGAAAACACGATCCTCGGAGCAAACGATAAGGTAATAAGCCTTGAGCAGGAGATTTTTACAGAGCTTAGGGAGTTTATCGCTACTCAATTAAGACTTGTCCAGGAAACTGCGTCTGCAGTTGCTTCGGTTGATGTTCTCTGCTCCTATGCCGCTGCGGCTGCAAACAATAACTATACTAAGCCTGAAATAGCTATTGACGGAGTAATTGATATAAAGAACGGAAGACATCCTGTTGTAGAGCTTATGCAGAAGGATGAAGTGTTTGTTCCCAACGATACATATCTTGATCTTACCAGTAATCGTACGGCGGTTATTACGGGCCCGAATATGTCGGGAAAATCCACTTATATGAGACAGGTTGCTCTGATAACGCTTATGGCTCAGATAGGCAGTTTTGTTCCTGCTGAATATGCAAAAATCTCCGTTGTGGATCAGATATTCACAAGGATAGGCGCTTCCGACGATCTTACTGCCGGTCAGTCCACATTTATGGTTGAAATGAGCGAGGTTGCCGAGATCGTCAGACACGCAACTAAAAACAGCCTTGTAATTCTCGACGAGGTAGGACGCGGTACCTCTACGTTTGACGGGATAAGTATTGCCAAGTCGGTTCTTGAATATATTACCGCGTCCAAATCCCTTGGCTGCAAAACTCTTTTCGCTACTCATTATCATGAGCTTATAAGTCTTGAAAACGAGCTTGACGGTGTAAAGAATTTTTCTGTTGCGGTAAAGCGAAAGGGTGACAGCATTAAATTTCTCAGGAAGATAGTTCAGGGAGGAGCAGACGAAAGCTATGGAATCGAAGTAGCAAAGCTCGCGGGTCTGCCTAATAAAATAATCGACCGCGCAAAAACACTGCTTGATGAGCTTGAAGCGGAGAACCGAAAGGCAAGGCTTGCAGTTGGTCAGGCAGTCTCAGATCAGATTTCGTTTGACAAAATAAGTGACAGTATTGTTACAGATAAGCTGAGAAAGACCAATATAGATGAATTAAATGACGGAGAGCTTAGGGAATTTCTCAGGGATTTGCTTAGGTACGTATAATTTTTATATAGGAAGGATAGCAATGATCAATTCTATTTACAGCAGGAGAAGCATCCGCAGGTATAAACCTGATGAAGTGCCTGAAAAAATTATTATGGAAATTATCAAAGCAGGTACTTTGGCTCCGTCGGCAAAAAACAGACAGCCGTGGAAGTTTGTAGCTGTTACAGGCGATTCAAAAGCTGATATGCTGAAAGCTATGGAAAAGGGACTTGAAAGGGAAAAAGAAAAGCCTTTGCTGCCAGACAGTACAAATAATTTCAGCGACGCAGAAAACACTTTCAAGATCATGCAGCAAGCACCTTTGATCATTTTTATAATAAACCGTTTCGGAAGCTGTATAGATAAAACTTTGACTCCCGAAGAAAGAGTATATGAGATATGCAACGCCCAGTCTATCGGAGCGGCAATAGAAAATATGTCTTTAGCTGCTGATGATCTGGGTTTGGGAAGTCTTTGGATATGTAACACATATTTTGCATATTACGAGCTATGTGAGTGGCTTCAAACCGATAAAAGCCTATTTGCCGCTCTGGCAGCAGGATATGCAGATGAAAGTCCGCAGCCGCGTCCAAGGCTTAAGATTAACGATATTTTTGAGCGGCGTATATAACAATTATTTAAAACGCAGTCAATAGAAAAGGGATTGATATGTCTGAAATAAAAGTATTGAGCAAAGAGGTTTCCGAGCTTATTGCGGCGGGAGAAGTCATTGACCGGCCTGCTTCTATAATCAAAGAGCTTCTGGAAAACTCGATTGACGCAAATGCGAACGTCATAACTGTTGAAATCAAAAACGGAGGGCGTACCTATATAAGGGTAACCGACAACGGAGCCGGGATCTATGAAGCAGATATAGCAAAGGCTTTTTTAAGACACGCAACCAGCAAAATATCGACCAAAAGCGATCTTAACAGTATTATGACTCTTGGTTTCAGAGGCGAGGCGCTTGCTTCAATAAGCGCAGTATCAAAAGTTGACGTGCTTACAAAACCGATAAGCGAGGAATACGGCTGCCATTATGTAATAGAAGGCGGAGAAGAAAAGCTTAATGAAAAATCAGGATGTCCTGACGGAACTACTTTTGTAGTAAGGGACATTTTTTATAATGTTCCTGCTAGGCTGAAATTTTTGAAGAAGGATACTTCGGAAGGCAATTATGCCGCAGATTACGTTACAAAACTAGCTTTATCTCATCCTGAAATTTCCTTTAAATTCATAAGAGATAATAAGACCGAACTTCTTACAGCAGGCGACGGAAGGCTGTATTCAAGTGTATATTCGGTTTTCGGCAGAGAATTTGCGTCTTCGCTTATTCCGGTCGATTACAGCTGGAACGGGATTCATGTATATGGATATACCGTAAAACCCTTATATTCAAAATCAAACAGAAGGTTTCAAAACTTTTTTGTAAACGGAAGATATGTAAAATCAAAAGCCTGCTGCCAGGCGCTTGAAGAGGCCTACAGAAACAGTATTATGACGGGTAAGTTTCCTGCCTGCGTTTTATGCATTGAACTGTCGCCCGGTATTATTGACGTAAACGTACATCCTGCAAAAATTGAAGTCCGTTTTTCTGATGAAAAGCTGATACATGAGGCAATTTTCTTTGCGGTAAAGGATTCACTGATGAAGCAGGATAAGCCTATGAAAATGGAGCTTGATAACAAGCGTCGTTATACCGACAGTGAATTGTATCAGCCGCCTGAGAAGCCGCAGGGGATTCAGCTTAAATTTTCCGCTCCAAAGAAAACTTCATCTCCGATCAGCTCTGATAACAGTAAAAAAGAAACTATTGAGCCGGAAAACATAAATAAACCTGTTACGGTCGTTCCCCCGGCAGACAATTTACCTGTCAAGTCGGATAAAAATACAGACAATGATTTATTTTTATCGTCGCTTGAATCTGACAGGGAATTTTCAGATTCGGTATCCGCCTGTGCTGAAATCGGATCTGATATGAACAATAACGATTACGGAGTAGCCGAATATGCTTCTGATAATAGTTTTGCGGAAGAAACTGCTGAATTTAAATACATAACCAAAGATGACCTTGAAAAAAAGAGCAGCGTCAATTCGGAGATATGCGAAGACAGCACAGAAGAGGAAGTAAAGCCTGTTGTTATCGGCGAGCTTTTCAAAACGTACATTGTAGCTCAGGCAGGAAATGAAATGCTGCTGGTAGACAAGCATGCCGCACATGAACGATATATTTTTGAAAAAATAAAAAATGACGCTAATGAGCTTGATATTCAGATGTATCTGGAACCTATAATGGTACTGCTTTCTTATGATGAGTATGACGCATTATCTGCAAATATAGAAAAAACTGCAAAGCTTGGCTTTGACATTGAGCCGGACCTTGCCCCGACTGTAGCAGTAAAAGGAGTTCCGATCATTCTTGGTGATGAAAATCCAACTGAACTGATTTGCGAGCTTGCTAAGAACTTTCTTGCTTATAAGCTTGATCCGCAGCTTCAAATTTTTGATGAGCTTTATCATTCGATTGCCTGCAAAGCCGCTATTAAAGCAAATGACGAATCCAGCGCTGTTGAACTGCAGGCTTTGGTAAATTCCATATACGGACGTGATGATATTAAATACTGTCCTCATGGCAGACCGGTAATGATAAAGCTTTCAAAAAAGGATATTGAAAAGCAGTTTAAAAGAATCGTATAGAAACAGAGGTGATCGGTACGAAAGATAAAATACCTTTGATCGTTATAGCAGGTCCTACTGCTTCAGGAAAAACAAAGCTGGCTGTTGAGGTTTCTAAAATATACGGCGGCGAAGTTATTTCAGCTGATTCTATGCAGGTTTACAAGGGAATGAGCATTGCTACAGCTAAACCCGACATTGAAGAAATGCAGGGGATACCTCATCATCTGCTGGATTTTCTCGAACCTGAAACTCCTTTCAGTGTTGCCGATTATGTCAAGCTTGCCCAGAAAGCTGTCAACGATATTTATTCAAGGGGAAATATACCGGTTTTATGCGGCGGAACAGGCTTATATATAAGCTCGCTTATAAACAATGTAAAATTTGACGATACTTCCGGAAACAGAGAAATAAGAGAACGTCTTGAAAAGGAAGCGGAGCAGAAAGGCAGCCGGGCTTTATGGGAAAGGCTGAGAGAAATTGATGAGGAAACCGCTCTAAAGGTTCATGAAAATAATATACCACGAGTTATCAGGGCTCTCGAGGTATATGAAATTACAGGTATTAAACTCTCTGTTCACAAAGCCAACAGCAGAAGGGAAGAGACGCCGTACAAAAGCTGTATAATAGGAATTGATTTTTCAGACCGGCAGATATTATACGATCGCATTAATCAAAGAGTAGATATAATGATCGAAAAAGGATTGGTGGAAGAAGCACGCGGATTTTATGAAAGCTGTATACCGGCTACCGCCTGTCAGGCTATAGGCTACAAGGAGCTTATACCGTATTTTGAAAATAAATCTGAGCTTTCGGTATGTATCGACAAAATCAAGCAGGAAACCCGTCGTTACGCCAAACGTCAGCTTACCTGGTTTAGACGAGTTGACGGAATTCAATGGGTTATAGCCGATAAAATTGGAGAATATAAAAATTTTCTTGAAAATGTGCAAAATATTATAGCCAAATCAGAAATTATGTGTTATAATAAAAGTTGATATAATGTTTTATCATCATTTGCTGTGTAAAAATACTAAGGAGTGTAATTATTATGAACAAAAATTTAAATCTTCAGGATGTTTTTCTCAATCAGGCAAGAAAAGAAAGACTGGCGGTAACTATTTTTCTTATGAACGGTTATCAGTTCAAGGGAATGGTAAAGGGTTTTGACAGCTATATTGTTATCCTTGACTGCGAGGGCAAGCAGTATGTTGTTTATAAGCATGCTATTTCTACTATTGTTCCGGCTCGTCCTATAAATGTTCTTGACGCGGCAAATCAGCAGGAAGATATTTAAAAGGTGATTTTTAATGAAATCAGTCACTACAAAAATTCTTGTAGGTCTTTTATCGGTTCTGACGCTTACTATGGTCGGAACTCAGATATATTCCAGGCTGAACGATAAGCACGATACAGAAGAAGCAGTCTTGTGCGACATCAACGAAAATATACCATTTCAGGGCATTATCGTAAGGAATGAAAAGGTTATTTCTTATGATAAGACAGGTGTTCTCGATTATCTTTATGCAGACGGAAGCAAGGTGTCGGTAAACAGTCCGATTGCAGAGATTTATTCGTCGGAGGAGGCTGTCGCAGCTAAACATAAGGCAGAAAAGCTTAATAAACAAATTTCCGATCTTGAAAGAGCGCAGAACCCGGGAACTACAAATTATGTTCAGCCGGAAGCTCTGAGATCAAAGATCGACAGCGAGTATAAACAGCTTTTAACGTATACGCAGAATCATGATTTGGCGTCTGCTGTTGAAATTAAAGACGAAATGACTGTTGTAATGAATATTTATAACATTATAACTGATATATCCACGGACTATAATTCCAGAATAAAACAGCTTCAAAGCGCAGCGGCTCAGCTTGAAAGCCAGTCTGGTGTTTCTGATACGGTCAGTGCTCCGGAAACAGGGTATTTTGTTTCCTACTGCGACGGTTTTGAGGACAGGCTTACCGAAGAATCTGTAAGCTCGCTTACTCAGCAGGAAATTGAAAATATTATAAACAACAGCGGTTCAGATAAAGTAAATGCTTCGGATAATGCGATCGGGAAAATGTTTGAAGATTACTCATGCCGTATAACCGGTATCGTTGACAGTGATAAGCGGATAGTCGAGGGCGGTACTCTTCAGATTATGTTCAGTACATCGAATAATGTTTATGACGTTACGGTCGAATCGGTCAGAGCTGCCGAAGAAGAAGGAAAATCCATAATCGTTTTATCCTGTGACAGACTTGATGAAAACCTGGTTCGTTCAAGAGTTCAGTCTGTTGAGCTTATTTTTGAGGAATATCAGGGAATTAAAGTTCCGAGGAAAGCTATACGTTTTAAGGAAGATCAAAAGGGTGTTTATGTAATTCTGGGCAGTGAGATTACTTTTAAAAAAATAGATGTGATCTATGAAGGAAGCGATTTTGTCGTTTCCAAAAATACATCCGATGAAGAATATCTTCTGCTTTACGATCAGATCCTTCTGGAGGTGGTTTCCAATAAAGATGTGTCAGACAGCAGTAAATCCTCCTGAGTTTCAATATATACTTGAAAACTATAAGGAGATATGCTATAACGTAGAAAACGCCAAGGCAAAGTACGGCGGCAGAGATGTCAGGGTAATGGCGGTTACTAAAACAGTTCCTCCTGAAAAGGTCAATTATGCCGTTTCACTTGGAATTGATCTTCTGGGTGAAAACCGCGTTCAGGAATACCTGTCAAAAAAGGACAGCTACTTTAGTTCTGCTCAAGTGCATATGATAGGTCACTTACAGACAAATAAGGTAAAATACATTATTAATGATGTTGATATGATACAGTCTGTAGACAGTTTAAAGCTGGCGTCGGAAATAAACAGACTTGCAGAAAAAAACAATAAAACTATGGATGTACTGATCGAAGTAAATATAGGCGGTGAAGAATCAAAAAGCGGAGTTCACGCAGACGGGCTATACACGCTTATTGAGGAAGTTTCGGCGTTTAAAAACATTTCGGTCAGGGGGCTTATGGCTATACCGCCTATCGGCTCGAACGAGGAGATTTTTGACAGAATGAACGCTCTTTTCTTAGGTGTAAAGGAGAAGGGTTTCGACGGTGTTTCAATGGATATTTTATCTATGGGAATGTCCGGCGATTATGAAACAGCCATCAAGCATGGCTCTAACTTGGTGAGAATCGGAACAAAGCTCTTCGGAGCAAGAAAATATTTGGAGGTTTAGGGTAATGAGCGTTTTACAGGGTTTTAAAAGCATTTTCTTAGGTGAGGACGAGATCGAGCAGGAGGAAGAATATCAGTCGATCTACGAGAATAAAAAGGATTACGGCGAGACTGAGAAAGCTCCTAACCGTGAAGTAAAGATAGCTGCAACAACTACACTGCAGATCGTTTTGGCAAGACCTAACGATTTTTCAGAGGTAAAGTCTATCGGCGATGACATTAATGACCAGAAAACTGTTTTACTTAATTTAGAAACAGTTAAAAGCGAAGACGCAAAACGTATTCTCGATTTTCTTTCGGGAGTTGCTTATGCAAATCAAGCGGATATAAAAATGATGGCGCAGAAAACTTTTGCAATTATGCCTAAAAACGTTGGATTTTCAGGCGTTGATCTGATGAGCGAGCTGGAGAACAACGGTTACAGCTTCTGATATGAAGCCTCTTGACCTATCTTTTCTCGGCAATATAAGCGATGAAGATAAGATTTTGCTGAACAGAACTGCTCAGTGGGCATTTTGCGCTGAAAATAAATATCAGCTGAAATACTCATTTTTTCTTGACGAGCGTCAGGCTAAGCTTTGTGAAACGGTTTTAAAGTCAATTAAATTTGACAGCTGCTGTTTTTACGGAGGCTATGAGGACGCAAAGCGGAAAATCATAGGGTTCTTCCCGCCTTTCAGCGATCCAGATAAAAATGCTTTTCCTATTGTTCCGGTTACCTTTACATACAGGAAAAGCGATAATCTGTCACACAGGGATTTTCTCGGATCATTGATGAGTTTGCGTATATCCAGAGAAACGGTGGGAGATATTATTGTTTCTGAGGGCGAATCAGTTATATTTCTTTATAAAACGATTGCTGAATATGTTCTGCAAAATATGAATAAAATAGGAAGAACCGGCGTTAAATGCAATATCGGATATAACACGGATATAATACCGGTTCAGAAATTTGAAGAGATAAAAGGTACTGCAGCAGCTTTAAGACTTGACTGTATTGTCAGTCTTGCTCTGAGAATTTCGCGTGAAAAAGCTGCTGGGCTTATCAGCACTTCAGGAGCAGAGGTAAATCATTTACATATTACTTCTCCGAGCTTTCAGCTTTCAGAAGGTGATGAGTTTTCCGTAAAAGGCTATGGCAAGTTTATTTTGCTACAAGTCGGAGGGATTACCAAGAAGCAGAGGATTCATATAACACTGACAAAATATGTTTAGGAGGCATTATTATGTTAAAACCGAATAATATAAAAGCTAAGACATTTGAAACGGTCAGAAACGGATACGACCCTGACGATGTTCATGCTTTTCTGGCAGAGGTAGCAAAGGACTATGCGTCAGCTTTGTCATCAAGCGAGGATAATGAAGCGAAAATAATAAAGCTGGTAGAAAAGATAAATGAGTACAGAGCGGATGAGGACGCAATTAAAGACGCAATGATAAACGCTCAGAAGGAAGCCAGCAAAACTATCAGCGACGCAAAGGCTAAAGCCAGAGATATGATCGAATCTGCAAAGACCGAGCAGGTTCGTCTGGCGGAGCAGAGCGCTTCAGAATGTGAGCGCATAATAAGAGAGCATAAGGAAAAATGCGCACAGCTCATTAAAGAAAATACTGAAATAACCGAAAAGAAAATAACTGAGATCAGAGATCAGCTTGAAAAAGAAAAGTCTGAATATGAATCTCTAAAATCTGAAATTACATATTTCAAAGCAAATCTTATTGAGCTTTACAACAAACAGCTTCATTTGATAATGGAGATACCGGAAACAAAGACTGAAGAAGTTATTGAAGAGCCGGTTACTGAGGATCTGCCGGAAGATGCAGCCGATCAAGCTGCAGATGAATCGGAAGAAAAGAATGAAGAAGCTTCAAAAGACGAGAAAATAGAAAAAATACTTAATACAGGTTCTTTTGAGCCGGTTATACCAAAAGAAAATTTCGCCGATCTTAAATTCGGCAAAAATAAGTGATTGTTAGGAGAAGTCAAATGCCACAGGATTATAATAAAACGCTTAATCTTCCGGAAACTGATTTTCCTATGAGGGGAAATCTTCCTAAGAGAGAGCCTGACGCTTTGAAAAAATGGGACGATGACAGACTTTATTATAAGATGATCGAGAAGAACGAGGGAAAGCCCTCCTATATTCTTCACGATGGTCCTCCGTATGCAAACGGCGATATTCATTTGGGTACCGCTTTAAATAAAGTTCTTAAAGATATAATCGTAAAATACAAAAATATGAGCGGATACTGCTCTCCTTATATACCTGGATGGGATACTCACGGACTTCCTATAGAGCTTAAAGCAATGAAAGCTATCGGTGTGGAAAACGGGGCTATCCCTCCTATTGAGCTCAGAAAGCACTGTAAGGATTTTGCTTTATCATTTGTTGAAAATCAGAAGAATCAGTTTAAGCGCCTGGGAGTATTGGGCGATTTTGATGACCCTTATCTTACTCTAAAACCCGAATTTGAGGCGCGCCAGGTAAAAATATTCGGAGAAATGGCTAAAAAGGGATATATATATAAAGGCTTAAAGCCTGTTTACTGGTGTCCTGAATGTCAGACTGCATTGGCTGAGGCTGAAATCGAATATTCTGATGATCCGTGTTTTTCAATTTATGTTAAATTTAAGGTTACCGACGATAAGGGGTTATTTTCAGCTCTTGGAATTGATTTGGAAAAAACATATTTTGTGATCTGGACTACAACTACCTGGACTCTTCCTGGAAATATGGCTATCTGTCTTGGACCTGAATATGATTACTGTATAGTTAAAGCCAACGGCGAAAATTACGTTATGGCTGAAGGATTAGTATCCGAAACCATGAGCAAGGCGGGAATTACCGATTACGAAACTGTCGGAAGCTTTACTGGCGCACAACTTGAAGGCTGTATAACTGAACATCCGTTTATGGGAAGAACTTCACCTATTATAATTGGTTCTCATGTAACTCTTGAAAGCGGTACAGGCTGTGTTCATACTGCTCCCGGCTACGGAGTCGATGACTTCGAGGTTTGCAAAAATTATGACAATATAGGTATTGTAGTTGGTGTTGACGGTAAGGGAGTGCTTACAAAAGATTCCGGTATGTTTGAAGGTCTTACTACTGATGAAGCAAATAAGGCGATCGGAAAACACCTAAGCGAAACAGGAGCTTTGTTCGCTACCGAAAGGATCGTTCACCAGTATCCTCATTGCTGGAGATGCAAATCGCCTATACTTTTCAGAGCTACAGAGCAGTGGTTCTGTTCAATCAATGATTTTAAGGACGAAGCTATTAAAGCAATAGAAGAAGTAAACTGGATTCCCGGCTGGGGCGAAGAAAGGATCAAGGGAATGGTACGTGACCGTTCTGATTGGTGTATTTCCCGTCAGAGAACCTGGGGAGTTCCTATTCCTATCATATACTGTAAAGACTGCGGAAAACCAATTGTAACTGAAGAAACAATTAACGCTGTATCTGAGCTTTTCAGAAAAGAAGGTTCAGACTCATGGTATACTCATGAACTGTCTGAAATCATTCCTGAGAGCGTTAAGTGCGAGTGCGGCTGCAATAGCTTTACTAAAGAAATGGATATAATGGACGTTTGGTTCGACAGCGGAGTTACTCATGCGGCAGTTCTTGACGAGCGTGATAATCTTAGTTCGCCTGCAGATCTGTATCTGGAGGGAGCAGATCAGTACAGAGGCTGGTTCCAGTCATCTCTGCTGACTTCTGTTGTTTGCAGCGGTCATGCTCCTTATAAAAATGTCTGCACCCACGGCTGGGTCGTTGACGGTCAGGGAAAAACTATGCATAAGTCCCTTGGCAACGGAATCGAGCCTAAGGAGATCACTGATAAATATGGCGCTGATATTCTCAGACTCTGGGTAGCGTCATCGGATTATCATTCCGATATAAGAATCTCCAAGGATATTTTAGGACAGCTTTCCGACGCATACAAGAAGATACGAAATACTGCAAGATTTATTCTTGGAAACCTGACAAATCAAGACGGTTTTGATATTGACCTTGACGGCGTTTCAGACGATAAATTGTTTGAGATAGACAAATGGGCACTTTTAAAGCTTGACGAGCTTATTGATAAAGTAAATGCGGCATATGAAGCGTTTGATTATCATATCGTATTCCATGCTATCCACAATTTCTGTGTTATAGATATGTCCAATTTCTACCTTGATATTCTTAAAGACAGGCTCTACTGCGAAAGACCGGATTCGGAGGCAAGACGTGCGGCTCAGACTGCTATATACAGAATATTGTCTGCTATAGCAAGACTTGTTGCACCTATACTTTCGTTTACAGCTGATGAGATCTGGTCGTATATGCCGCATTCGTCTAAGGATAACTCAGAAAGCATATTCCTTAACGATATGCCTGAAAAGAGCGGGTTAACTGCTTCTGATGAATTTAATAAAAAATGGGTTCTTATTGCGGCAGTAAGGGAGGACGCTAAGAAAGCTCTTGAAATCAAGCGCGCGGATAAGATCATAGGAGCTTCGCTTGAAGCCGATGTTCAGATTTTTGCTGACGGAAAGCTTTATGACGATATAAAAGCAGTTAAGGAAGAACTGCCGTCACTTTTGATCGTATCAAGAGTAGATGTGCTTGAAGGCGCTGATAACGGAGAATTTAAGGGCGATATGGAAGGCATCTCCTTTACAGTTTCCAAAGCTGGCGGAGAAAAGTGCGAAAGATGCTGGGTTTACTCCGATTATGTAGGTAAGGATTCTAAGCATCCTACGCTTTGTGAGAGATGCTGCGGCGTTGTAGAATAATTTTTGCTTATAAGGCTCTGTAAACGCAGAGCCTTTTGGGCATTTTATAAAATTACTCACCGCTTTTGATGCGGGGAAACGGGGACAAATGTTTATTCTTTCACTTGTTATCATTTCGACATTGACCGTAATAGATCAATTGATTAAATTTGCTGTGGTAAAAAACATTGAGGTAGGCGAAATTATAAAGGTCATTAAAATTGGGTCTCATGATATTTTCAGCTTAACTCATATAACCAACGACGGAGCTGCGTGGAGTATGATGTCAGGTAAGACATGGTTTCTTATTGGGCTTCCGGCGGTCGTTGTAGCTGCCGCACTTGTCTATATGTATAAAAAACGCAGAGAAAGCAAATTACAGCTTATTTCATTATCACTTATTATTGCTGGAGGAATAGGGAATTTAATTGACAGAGTAAGAATAAAAGAGGTTGTGGATTATATCTTGTTTGAACCTGTTGATTTCCCAATTTTTAATTTTGCTGATATATGTGTTGTTATCGGAGCAGTTTTATTCTGCGTCTATATAATTTTCATAGAAGGTAAAATTAAAAAATCAATATCCGCTGAATCTGCGGAGGATAAGGCTGATAATAATGAACAGGATTGAACTTCAGATCTGTCCCGAGAATGAAGGTATCAGAATTGACAAATGGCTTTGCAGTCAGAATATTGACCTAACAAGATCAGCTTTGCAGAAGCTTATAGAAAACGGAAATGTTTTTGTTAACAACAGTCCTGTAAATAAAAATTACAAGCTGAAAAATTCGGACTTGGTAATAATTAATATTCCTGAACCTGAAACATTAGAGGCAAAACCGCAGAATATTCCACTTGATATTGTTTATGAGGACAGTGATTTGCTGGTTGTAAATAAGCCGAAAGGAATGGTAGTTCATCCCGCTGCCGGAAATCCTGACGGGACATTGGTAAATGCGTTGCTTTACCACTGCGGAGATAGTTTATCTGGTATAAACGGAGTTATCAGACCGGGCATAGTACATCGGATAGATAAGCTTACAAGCGGACTGCTTATCGTTGCGAAGAATGATTTTTCGCATAATTTTCTTGCCGAACAAATAAAGGCTCACAGCTTTACAAGAGAGTATCAGGCGATAAACTGCGGAAGATTTAAAGAAAAAACAGGAACGATAGACGCACCTATCGGAAGAAGCAAGTATGACCGAAAGAAAATGTGCGTTACTGACCATAATTCCAAATGCGCAATTACTCATTATGAAGTAATCGAAGAGTTCAGTCAGTATTCTATGCTGAAATTTCGGCTTGAAACCGGTAGAACTCATCAGATAAGAGTTCATTCTGCTTATTCAGGTCATCCGGTTCTCGGCGATTCAGTATACGGAAAATCGTTTAAGGGCCTGGACGGACAGTGCTTACACGCAAAAAAGATTGGTTTTATTCATCCATCAACAAAAAAGTATATGGAATTTGACAGCGTACTTCCTGATTACTTTGTTAATACAATAAGAAAATTAAAAGCATAAGAGAGGGTTTATCTTTATGTTTGAGGATATAAAAAAGGTACTTCTGATAACTGATATGGACGGAACATTTCTTCCTGCCAGCAAAAGACCAAGTATTAAGAATTTACAGGCAGTGGAGCATTTTCAAAAAGCCGGAGGAAAATTTTCAATTGCTACAGGCAGATCACTTCAGGCTTCAAAGCAGTATTTCAATGATTTTACTGTAAATTGTCCCATAATTATGTGCAACGGCGGTATGGTTTACGATATTCAGAGGAAAAAACAGATATATGATGTTTATCTTCCTGGAAAGGCTCGTGACTTTACACGCAAAATATTGAAAGATAATCCCGATATAGGCTGTGAAGTTTTGCTGCTTGAAGGGGTGTATGTTCCGCAGAACTCTGATATGGAACGCAAGCATTGCGAAATTTGCAAGGTGGATCCTATCCTATGTGAAATAGATAAAATTCCCGACAACTGGTATAAGGTATTGTTTACAAATGTTCCCGATAAATTGGGGAATCTTGTTGACTATACTGAAAAGAACGATTTTGATGATGTGGATTTTGTAATTTCCGCACCTCAGTATTATGAAATGCTTCCTCAAAATATTTCAAAAGGCTCCGCTCTTGAGCATATGAGAAAAATATGCGGAATGGAGGACTATACCTTTGTAGCTGTGGGAGATTTCAATAATGATATTGAAATGATAAAGTATGCAGATGTAGGAATATGTCCGTCAAATTCTTCAAAGGACGTAAAAGCCGCCGCTGATATAGTTCTTGACGTTTCCTGCGAAGAGGACGCTGTTGCAGAAGTCATTGATTACATATCTACTCAGTTAAAATAATATAATTTGGAGGTTTATTTTATGGACGCTACTATTAAAAAACAGCTTGAAATTAATGCCTGTAAAGTTCGTCTTGGAATTTTAGAAGGCGTATTCAATGCTAAATCGGGTCACCCAGGCGGGTCATTGTCAATTGCAGATGTACTTACTTATCTGTATTTTGCAAAAATGAATATTTATCCCGATATGCCTGACGAGCCTGAACGCGATAGACTTGTGCTTTCAAAAGGACACACTGCTCCAGCACTTTATTCAGTTCTTGCGCTAAAAGGCTTTTTTGACAGGTCGGAACTGAAAAATCTACGCCATATCGGAGCGCTGCTTCAGGGTCACCCATGTATACATATTCCCGGTGTAGATATGTCGTCAGGTTCCCTGGGACAGGGAATTTCTGCTGCGTGCGGAATGGCGCTTTCAGGAAAAATATCAGGAAACACATATAAAGTCTATACTATTCTTGGAGACGGAGAGATAGAAGAAGGTCAGGTCTGGGAAGCAGCAATGTTTGCCGCTCACTATAATCTTGATAATCTTGTCGCTGTAATAGACAACAATGGACTTCAGATAGACGGAAAAATACAGGACGTTATGTCACCTTATCCAATCGCTGAAAAGTTTGAAGCTTTCGGCTGGCATACAATAAAAATGAACGCTCATGATTTTGATGATATTGAAAGGGCTTTCAACGAAGCAGAAAAGATTGCCGGACAGCCGGTCGCTATTATTCAGACCAGCGTTAAGGGCAAGGGAGTTTCATTTATGGAAAACAACGTATCCTGGCACGGCGCAGCTCCTAATGCTGAACAATATGAGCAGGCTGTAAACGAGCTTACGGCAGTACTGAAAGAATTGGAGGGCTGATAATTATGGCAGATATTATAAAGAAAGCTACAAGAGAAAGCTATGGCGAGGCTCTTGCAGAGCTTGGGGATAAATACGAAAACCTCTTTGTTCTCGACGCAGATCTGGCAGCTGCAACAAAAACCGGAATTTTCAAAAAGAAGTTTCCTGACAGATTTTTTGACTGCGGTATTGCAGAGGCAAATATGATGGGAGTTGCCGCAGGACTTGCCGTTACAGGCAAAATTCCGTTTGCCTCGACCTTTGCTATGTTTGCCGCTGGTAGAGCTTTTGAAATCGTAAGGAACTCAATCGGATATCCTCACCTTAACGTAAAGATCGGAGCTACACATGCCGGCATATCTGTCGGAGAGGACGGAGCTACTCATCAGTGTAATGAGGATATTGCGCTTATGAGAACAATACCTGGTATGACGATAATAAATCCCGCAGACGATGTTGAAGCTAAAGCGGCCGTTGAAGCGGCAATCCTTCATAACGGACCTGTATATATGAGATTCGGACGTCTTGCCGCTCCTATATTTAATGATAAAAACTCTTATAAATTTGAGCTTGGAAAGGGCATTAGGCTTCGTGACGGAAAAGATGTTTCAATAATTGCAACAGGGCTTATGGTTTCTCAGGCTCTTGAAGCCGCCGATATTCTTGAAGCCCAGGGGATAAGCGCTGAAATAATCAATATTCATACCATCAAGCCGATAGATTCAGAAATTATTGTTGAGTCTGCAAAGAAAACAGGTCTTGTTGTAACTGCCGAAGAACACAGTGTTATCGGCGGACTTGGGTCTGCCGTATGCGATGTACTAAGTTCAGAGCTTCCGACTAAAGTTGTAAAAATCGGTGTTAATGACGAATTCGGATATTCCGGCCCTGCAGCCGAGCTTTTAAAGGCTTTCGGACTTTGTGCTGACAACATCGCCAAAACTGCAAAATTAGCTGTAGAAGCCAAATAAAAACAGTATTTGATTTTTTAGTAACAACAAAATTGAACTATGAAATTCTTTTAAAATACTGATTTTTTATATCAAAATAGCGCTATACACACAGGTACAATAAAAATCAGGTTTCCTCGGCGCTTTTATTGCTTTTTTATCTATACGTTAACAAAATCGCTTCCTTTTGTATATTATAAGCAAGAGGAGGCGATTTTTTTGAGCAGGTACAGCACTTCACGAACGTTTAAATTATCCTATTTTATTCTGGCCGTTATAATTTTGTTGGCATCAGCTGCGTTTGCTTTTCACAGACAGGTAAGCCGTCATATGGCAGAGATATGCGAGTACAAAGGAAGAAATACAGCCACCGATATAGTTACATCTGCTGTTGAAGATCAGCTTGAAAAGGAAACCGCTGATAACAGGAGTTACATTGATATAAAACGGGATGCTGACGGAAATATCGTTTCAATTGAAACTGATACCACAGCAGTAAACGAGCTGCAGAAAAATGTCAGACAGTCTGTCAACGAAGCGCTTTCGGAAATTGAAAACAAAAAGCTGTCACTACCGCTTGGCACCTTGTCCGGAATTACCTTTTTCAGCGGCAGAGGACCTGAAATAAGTCTTAAGCTTCATCAGGTAGGTGCAGTTGATACAGAAATACACAGTGAATTCATATCCGAAGGAATAAATCAGACCAAACACAGAATATCGGTACTTGTTACTGTAGAAATTTCGGCTATATTGCCGCTTCATTCCACCGACATAAAAATATCTGATGAATTTCTTGTTTCCGAAACAGTTATTGTAGGAGAAATTCCGAATGTATATTTGGATAATCAGAAAAAGTCTGAGTGAATAATTAAATTTAAACCTAGAAAAGAACCGCTGTTTTTATTGACTAATCAGAAGAAAAATGATATAATATAATAAATATACTGCTTAGACATTATTATAAAACGGAGGCTTGTGAAAAATGAAGGTTACTTTAATAACTCATACTCCTGAACCGGAAAAAATTATCGCAACTGCAGCAAAGCTTTGCTATGCCAACAGCGATATAGATACATTGATGGACGGACTTACAGAAGAGAAGATACATAGCTTTATAGATATGCTTTCGTCGGTCGGCCACGAAAGTCCAATAGAGCATATAACGTTTACCTTTGGAATCGAAGGTGTATCACGTTCCTTTCTTGCTGAAATTACCAGACACAGGATCGCTTCATTTTCTGTACAAAGCCAAAGGTATGTTGAGGTAACTGATTTTCAGTTTGTAACTCCTCCTGAAATCAGTTCAGATGAAACAGCTCTTGAAATCTTCAATGAGCAGATGAATTGTGCGATAGACAGCTATAACAAGCTTGCTGAAATACTTAAGAAAAAGCATTATGAAGTATTTATCAATGAAGGGTACGATGAGAAAACCGCAAAGCATAAAGCCCAGAAAAAAGCTATTGAGGACGCAAGATTTGTTCTACCGAATGCGGCAAATACCAAAATGATTGTTACCATGAATGCGAGAAGTCTTTACAACTTCTTTAAGCAAAGGTGCTGCAACAGAGCTCAATGGGAAATAAGAAACGTTGCTGCTGAAATGCTCAGATTATGCTGTCAGGTCGCACCGACACTATTCAAAAATGCCGGTCCTGCCTGCGTGAGAGACGGAAAATGCTGTGAGGGTAAGATGACCTGCGGAAAAATAACCGAGGTTCAGAAGTATTATAAGGAGCTTAAAAATGCAGAATAACAAGCGTCTTATAGTATTGGAGGGTCTTGACGGAAGCGGTAAAACCACACAGTTTAATTTGATAAAAGAATATTTACAGGCTAAAGGTGTTAAAATAAAACCAATCAGCTTTCCTGATTATGAACAGCCGTCGTCAGCTTTGGTAAAAATGTATCTGAACGGCGAATTCGGCAGCGACGCACAGAGCGTCAACGCTTATGCCGCCTCAAGCTTTTACGCTGTTGACAGATATGCAAGCTATAAAAAGTTCTGGGAGGAGGAATATCTGAACGGATCCTGCATTTTAGCAGCCAGATATACAACTTCCAACTGTATTTATCAGATGGTGAAGCTTGCTCCTGATCAATGGGACGGATATATTGAATGGCTGTGTGAATATGAATACAATAAGCTGCAGCTTCCTAAACCGGATCTGGTCATCTTTCTTGATATGCCAATAGAGGTTTCACAGAAACTGATGACCGAAAGATACAGCGGTGATGAAAGCAAAAAAGATATTCACGAATCAAATATCTTATTTTTAAAAAAATGCAGGGAAGCGGCGCTTTATTCTGCGGACAGGCTTGGGTGGAAAATTATTAAATGCAGCGAAGAAAATAAACCTATAGCTGTCAACAAGATAACGGAAAAAATACTGGAACTTATAAAATCAATATAAAGAAAAGTGAAATTTTATGTTTAACTTCAGAGAAATACAATTATCTGACCGTGATTGGATCAACAGCTGCCTTGAAATATCTGATTTCAGAGGATGCGAGTATTCATTTGCAAATAATCTTGCATGGAGGCGGCTAAACAATACACTTATAGACTCTTACGGAGATTTCTATATAAGCTGTTCTTTTGACAGAGAGAATCCTGTCATCACGTTTCCCTCAGGTGTAAAATGCGACAGTACAGGTATTGAAAAATATATAAATCTATTCGGCGAATTAGAAAAGTTCACTCTATTTCAGGGTCATTCTTTGAAAATAAGCTCTGTCAATAGTGAAAATTTAAAATGGATGACTGAATATTATAAGGGCAGAATAAACGTTGATGCAAACCGTGACAGCTTTGATTATATATACAATTCTCAGGATCTGATCGAACTCAGGGGCAAGAAATATCACGGAAAAAGAAACCATATAAAACGTTTCAAGGACAATGAATGGAGTTTTGAGCCGCTCACTGAGGATAATTTTGATGAATGCACTGCCTTTGCCGCCGAGTTTTATAACAGCAGTGACAGCTATGACGATTATTCCGCTGTTGTTGAACAGTATGCTATCCATACGTTTTTCAGCAATTTTGAGTATCTGGGGCTTAACGGAGGCATTCTCAGATCTCAAGGCAGAATTGTAGGATTTACTATAGGCGAACGATTAAATTCAGATACATTTGTAGTCCATATAGAAAAGGCATTGAGTGAAGTTCAGGGAGCTTACCCCACTATCTGTACGGAATTTGCAGCAGAATATGCAAAAGATCTAACGTATATAAACAGGGAAGAGGATCTGGGAATAGAAGGTCTTAGGAGATCAAAGCTTTCGTATCATCCTGTATTCCTGCATGAAAAGTATACGGTTACTTTTAAATAAATTTCTTTGAAGGGAAGTGTTAAATTATGATATATGTTTTTTTAGCAGACGGCTTTGAAGAAATAGAAGCCATTACACCGATAGATGTTTTAAGGCGGGCAGGCGCCGAGGTTAAAACTGTAGGGGTAGGTTCAAGAGAAATCACAGGCTCCCACGGTATTAAAATAACAGCCGATATTACGGTGAAAGAAATTACACTCAGCAAAGAGCTTCAGATGATAGTTCTTCCCGGAGGTATGCCGGGTGCAGATAACCTTGAAAATTGTCCTGAGGTTCAGGCAGCGCTAGATTATTGCTCAGATTCCGGGAAATTTATAGCTGCGATATGTGCGGCGCCTAAGATACTCGGACACAAAGGACTGCTGAATGACAGATATGCAACATGTTTTCCCGGCTTTGAAAATCAGCTTGGTGAAGCTAGACTCACTTCTCAGCTTGTTGCAGCTGACGGCTTGTATATTACAGCTAAGGGTGCAGGAGCGGCTTTGCCTTTTGCTTTAAGGCTTGTTGAAGTACTGTATTCTAAATCCAAGGCTGAACAGCTGGAGGCGTCGCTGCAATGCAGATGACAGAATTTAATGATAAAAATTCGCTTAGAAATTTTTTTAAGAAAGTCCGAAGCGAAATGACGGAAGAGGATAAGGAACAGATCCACAGCATGATCCTGAAAAATATTATCGGATCTCCTGAATTTATGGAAGCAAAAGAAGTCCTGACTTATATTGCTTCCGATATTGAAGTCGATACGTCAGGAGCTGTGCAGACCTCATTTGACAGCGGGAAACGCGTATTTGCTCCAAGATGTATACGCGGAACCAACTCAATGGATTTTTTTGAGATAAAGAGTTTTGATGATCTTGAAAAAGGATATTTCGGCATATCAGAACCTAAAGCATACTGTCAATCTGTTAAAAGCTATGAGTTTCCGATATGCCTTGTACCTGCTCTTTCATACGACAGTTATGGTTACAGACTTGGCTTCGGGAAGGGATTTTATGATAAATTCTTAGTCGGTTTTAAAGGAACGTCTGTAGGACTTTGCTACGACTGCTGTCTTTCCGAGTTGTTGCCGCATTCTAATTACGATATTCCGGTAAATATTTTAATTACAGAAAGTAGAATAATAAGATTTGCAAATAATGAGAGGACTGATAAATAAAATGGATGAAAAAGATTTTAATATTGACGATATCATAAACGATGTCAATTCTAAAAAGCTTGCAAATGAATCCAAGCCAGAGATGGAAAACGATATTTCCTTTAACGATAATACTGAAACTGAAAATAAGGTATCAGATCAGGAAACAGAACAAACTGACGAAAATATATCGGACACTGAGGAAACCGAAAAATCCACTGAAGATATTCATCTGAATGATGAAGATAATCAAGATGTTTCTTCTGGTGCTGAACCGATCATTGAACCGGAAAACAATAAAAAAGAGAATATATACTTGAAAACCTCTGACGCTGTTCAAAAGAAAAATATACATAAGAAGAAAAAAAGGAAAAAGAATAAGCAGGTCAATACATCTATTTTCAGCGGTCTGATTATTGTGATTTTAATACTGACCGTATCGCTGGTAGTGGCAATCGGAGGTATTTCGCTGGGTATGGAGTATACCGGTATGGGGAAAAGCGAGAATGAGATTACCTTTAATATTCCAAAAAATTCATCGACAGACGATATTGCACAGATCTTGGCTGATAACCAGATCATAAATAATAAGCTTCTGTTTAAACTTGCAATGAAGCTTAAAAGTCCAGCTGCTATTTATCCGGGAGATATTACGCTTCACCCGTCTATGGGATATGCCGCTGTAATAGACGAGCTTGCAACTATGCGTGAATCCTATGAAACAGTTACTATAACTTTTAAAGAGGGCATTACGCTGCTGGACGCCGCTAATCTGCTTCAGGAAAACGGTGTTTGTTCAGCTGACGAATTTCTGTTTGAATTCAATAAAAATCAGGGTTTTGGATTTGAAAGCAAAGTAACTGATAATGAAGACGCATTCTATAGAATGGAAGGATTCTTCTTCCCTGATACCTATGAATTCTATGTTGGAGATTCGGTTTACAACGTAACTAAGATAATTCGCGAGCATTTTGAGGATAAAATAACCGATAAAATGTATGAACAGATGAAAAAGAAGAACCTTACGTTAAGCGAGGTAATGACCCTTGCTTCAATTGTTCAGTGGGAGGCTAACTCTGCCGGAGATATGCCTAAGGTAGCTTCGGTATTTCTTAACAGACTTGACGATTCGGATACTTTTCCATCGCTTCAGTCTGACGCAACTAAAAATTATATTGAAAAGGTTATAGATATAAAGGCTGATAATGATGCTTCTATAGAGCATTTTTCAGACAGCTACGATACATACGAGTGTCAGGGACTTCCTGCCGGACCTGTATGCAATCCGGGCCTTGATGCAATAAATGCAGTGCTTAATCCCGTAAAGAGTAATTATTATTATTTCTGCAATAATCTTAAAACTGGCGAAAGCTTCTTTGCAGAAACGTTGGAAGAGCATGAGGAAAATCTGAAAAAGGCCGGATTGGCTTAAACTTAAACGAAAGGAAACTTACTGATGTCTGAATCCGGGTTACTGGAAATTCTTTCGCCTGTCGGAGATATGGAACGCTTATATGCCGCTTTGGATTTCGGAGCCGACGCTGTTTACCTCGGCGGAAAAATGTTCGGAATGAGAGCGGCTTCCGCAAATTTTGATTTTGATACGTTACAAAAAGCAGCCGAGGAAACCCATAAGCGCGGCAAACGCTTATATCTGACCTGCAATACGCTTCCTCATAATAATGAAATCAAGAATTTTGAACGGTTTGCAAAAGAAGCTGCTGAATCAGGCGTTGATGCCTTGATTGCAAACGATATAGGAGTTTTTTCTCTTATAAAGAGATTTATTCCTGATATGGAAATTCATATTTCTACACAGGCCGGCATTGTTAATTATGTTACCGCAAATGAATTTTATAATATGGGTGCTAAAAGGGTAGTGCTTGCCAGAGAGCTATCTCTCGAAGAAATTGCAGAGATCAGAGCAAAAACACCTAAAGATCTGGAAATAGAGGTTTTTGTACACGGAGCTATGTGCGTAAGCTTTTCGGGAAGATGTTTGCTTTCCCAGTATTTGATAAATCGTGACGCAAATCGCGGTGAATGTGCTCAGCCATGCAGATGGGGATATCATCTTATGGAGGAAAAGCGTCCTAACGAATTCTATCCTGTTTTTGAAGATGAAAAAGGCACATATATACTTAATGCAAAAGACCTTTGCATGATCGATCACATTGATAAGCTTGCCGAGGCCGGCGTGGACAGCTTTAAAATTGAAGGGCGTGCAAAATCGTCATACTATGTGTCGGTTATAACCAATGCCTATCGTATGGCTATGGATATTTACAAACAGGCTTCTGACAAATTTGAACTGCCTGAATGGATTCATGATGAGGTATTTAAAGTTAGCCACAGAGCTTACTGCACAGGATTTTTCTTCGGTCATCCTAAAGACTGCCAGTATTACGAAAACAGCGGCTATATACGGAATTATGATGTTGTTGCAGTAATCGACGAATGCAGGAACGGCAGGATATATGCTCAGCAAAGAAATAAATTCAACAGAGGAGATATACTGGAAGTATTGGCACCAGGAAGTAAGCCGGTTAAGATCACTGCCGAAACAATTTTTAATGAGAAAGATGAAGAGGTGGAATCGGCTAATCATGCTATGATGAAATTTTCCGTTCCATGCAGCAAAGTTTTTCCTAAAAACTCAATCTTAAGAATCAAAAAATAAAAAAACGACCGGCAGACGAAAGTAATTTAGATTCGTCTGCCGGCCGTTTTTACTTTTTAATTTTAGATAATCTGTCTGCTATAGGGTTGTTTTCAGCTGCTTTTCGTAAATTATCATCAGCTAAATGCGTATATATTTCCGTTGTTGCTATGCTTTTATGACCTAAAATATCCCTTAAAACCAAAGTATCTACGTTACCGTGCTGATACATTATTGTTGCAGCTGTATGACGCAGCTTATGAGTAGTTATTCCAAGATTACCAAGCCCGGAACGTTTTAGACTTTCTTCAACTATCTGCTGAACACGGCGTTTAGATATCCTTGTTTTATTTGCCGATAAAAACATAGCGCTGCTGTCAACAGGGGGACGGACTCTCAAATAATCATCTATGGCGTCAATGCATAAATCATTCAGAAAAACAATTCGTTCTTTGCTTCCTTTTCCAAATAATCTAAGAGAACGATTATCCTTACTGAAATCGTTTAGATTAAGTCCGACAAGCTCACTCAACCGCATACCGCAGTTTAAAAAAAGCAGAATTATACAATAATCTCGCTCTTTAAATTTTGAATCAATATTTTGAAGCAAAGATAGGCTTTCTTCAAGCGAAAGATATTTAGGAAGCTTATTTTTTACTCTTGGAAGTTCTAGATCAATCAGGGGATTTTCGTCAATAAGCTTAGCTTTCTTGTGAAGATAAGTATAGAACTGCTTTAATGCTGATGTTTTTCTTGCGCGCGAAGCTGTTGAATTTCCGCGCTCATCTTTAAGAAACCTTAAATACTGATAGGCGTCATTCAGTGTAAAAGATTTGATAATAGTGAGCGGAATATCTTTGATTTTAATTTCGTGCCAGTCAGAATTTACATCAGCTAAATTATTTTTCAGCTTCAAGTATCGCAGAAAGGTACGCAGATCGATATAATAAGCTTCTTCAGTTCTATCTGCACGGTCTTTTACAACTTTTAGGTTGACTAAAAAGCTTTCAAGGTAATCCGGGCAATCTTCTAAGTATTCTTTTTTCATATTGCTTACACTCCTGTAGTTATCGCTTCTCTATTGCACTAAATTTTTATTTAGTGCAACTTACTGTATTATAATTATATCACTTTCCGATTGGTTTGTCAATAAAAAAACGACAGTTTTATTCTGCCGTTTTATTTTTATTTACTTTAATTCAACTACTGTTACTCCGTCTTCGCCTTCACCATATACACCTTTTCTTGATGACTTTACATGAGGATGTCTTTTCAGATGATTACGAACTGCATTTTTTAAAACCCCTGTTCCTTTGCCGTGAATAATAGTTACAATACTTATGCCAGACATAACCGCGTTGTCAAGAAAATCATCCACTTCGTATAAACCGTCGTCAACTGCGTATCCTCTTATATCTAACTCAGACTGAACCTTTCTGGTCATTCTGCTCTCTACGCCAGTTGATGAAACATAAGAGTTAGATTTATTTTTTTTCTTGTTACCTTCCTTAGACGTATTGCTTTTTTCAATAAGCCTAAGCTTTGATATATCTATTTTAGTTTTCATAACTCCTACCTGAACAAAGCATATTCCTTTATTGTCCGGCGGAGAGACAAGTATTCCCTTGCGGTTTGTATCAGTAATTAATACGCTGTCTCCTTTTTTCAGCGGTCTTGGCAGTACATAATGCTCATTTTTGTTTTCTGATACAGGGTTTGCTTCCAAATAAAGCTTATTTATAGCGGTTTTATGAAGCTGTCTTGCACTTCTTACCATATCGGAAAAATCAGATTTATCCTTATCCTTTTTGATTTTTTCCAGCTCATCAAGCAATCTCTGAGATTGACGCTGAACGCTGCTTACAATTTCCGCAGAAACTTTCCTGGCTTTTTCAAGCTCTTCCTCTTTTTCGTTGTATAAGCGTTCACGTTCCTCTTGAAGCTGACCCTTTAATTTCTCACATTCCTTTTTGTATTGTTCAACTGCCCTGTTATTTTCCTCAAGACGAATTCGTGTTCTTTCGAGATTATCAATTATAGTTTCAAATTTCCTGTTTTCCGAGGTTATGAGTGACTGAGCATAATCGATTATTTCTTTAGGCATTCCCAGACGTTCAGATATAGCAAACGCATTTGATTTGCCAGGAGTGCCTATTATCAGCCTGTAAGTAGGCTTTAATGTTTCCACATTGAATTCACATGACGCATTTTCCACTTCAGGAGTATTCAATGCATACATTTTAAGCTCCTGATAATGAGTCGTCGTAATAGTCGTAGAGCGATTACTTTTTAAATCTTCTATAATAGCAACAGCTAAAGCAGCGCCTTCTACCGGATCGGTGCCTGACCCCAGTTCATCTAGAAGCACAAGGCTTTTTTCATCTGCTTTTTCAAGTATTTCTACAACTCGGTTCATATGCGAAGAAAAAGTAGAAAGGCTCTGCTCTATGGACTGCTGATCGCCTATATCTACAAGTATATTTTTATAAATTGATATTTTGCTTCCGTCAGATACCGGTATCAGTAAACCGCACATTGTCATCAAGGTCAGAAGTCCTACAGTCTTTAAAACTACAGTTTTTCCTCCCGTATTAGGCCCTGTTATGATAAGCGTTCCGTATTCTTCCCCTATTGAAAAATTGATTGGAACTACATCATCGGCATTGATAAGAGGGTGTCTGGCTTTATTTAAAACTATTATATTTTTATCATTTAATTCAGGCGCACAGGCTTTCATTGCGGCAGCCAGATTAGCTTTTGCAAAGTACAGATTAAGCTCGGCAGCAGCATTATATCCTGAAATAAGCTGATCCTTTATCTGAGCACACTCAGCGGAAAATTCTGAAAGGATCCTATGGATCTCGTCCTGTTCTTTTCCTTTAAGTATTCTTATATCATTATTTGCTTCAACAACAGACATAGGCTCAATAAACAGCGTTGAACCTGTTGCGGACGTATCATGTACAAGACCGTTTACCTGTCCCTTATGCTCGCTTTTTACAGGAAGTACAAATCTTCCGTCCCGTATAGTTACAATTGAATCCTGAAGATATTTATTTACACTCGAAGATTTTATCATTTTATCGAGAGTTTCTCTTATCCTTATTCCGGAATTGGCGATCTTTCTTCTTATAGACAACAGCTCTGTACTTGCGTCGTCAGCCAACTCATTTTCATCTATAATCGCCTTATCAAGTCTTTCTTCTAAATATTTATTTGGAAAAAGACATTCAAACAGATGATCCAGTTCATTTTCATTGTCTTCGATATTTTTATACCAGCCAGAAAGAATATTTATCTGCGCTAAAACTCGTTTGATATCAAGCAGTTCTTTTAACGACAAAACTGCACCGGCGTCTGCACGTTTTAAAGCGGCGGAAATATCTTTCATTCCGTAAAATACAGGAGTGCCGTATTTTACAGACAAATCAAAGGCACATACAGTTTTATTTATTTCACGCTGAACAGTATACAGATCATCAGACGGAACAATGCTAAGAGCCATTTCTCTGGTTTTTTCATTTGAGCAATGATCCGCCAGCATTTCCAGTATTTTATGTAGCTCCAGCGTTTCGTAATTTTTATTCAAGGTTTTCACCGCCTATAAAAGTTTATAAAATCTTAAAGTTTCAAAATCATTTGTAAAATAATAGCCTGTAAACTTTTCTGTAAAATCAGAAAGCTTTTTAAGATAAGTTTCACTGATTTTAAAATTAAATAGTTTACTGTAATCTGTAAGGGCTATATATCTGACTATATAAAGCAGGGTTTTGTCAAGTTTATAATCGTAAATACTGTCCGGATTACGGCAGCATTTTTCACATTCAAGCAAACCTGACCTGAAATTAAAATGCATTGCTTCAGTTTCATATATAAAACAATGATTGCATCCGATAAGATACGGTCTGAAACCAAGCTCACATAAAAGCCTGAATTCAAAGATAGATTTTAGCAGATCTGGTTCTCTTGTTCCCTTATCAAGAAAATAAAATGTGTTAAGTGTCAGTTTTAATATTTCGCTGCAATCGTTATTCTCGATCCTTGAATAGCACAGCAGATCGGTGAAATAACAGGCAAGAGATGTTTTTTTTACGTCAAGCCTAAGCTCATAGAAAATATTTATTGATTCTGCACTGTTTAAAAAATAATTGACATGACCACGCGCATCCTTTTTTTCCTCTGTACAAAACAGGGAATATGAAAATACCTGCGTCGCAGATGATGATTTCTGACTCTTCATTCCGCCCCTTACAAAAATATCTATAATACCATTATCAGCACACAGAACCGTTATAGATTTGCTTGATTCTCCCCTGCCCTTTTCCCGTATGACAAGCCCTTTAAAGGTTTTCATTGAATTGTCCCTCTTCGGATTTCTTATATTTCAGGTAATCTTCTATTTTGCCGCTTTTGCAGAATTCTTCCCACAGGCTCATATATAACAGCTCCTTTATATTTGAAACTATATATATTGTTTGCACATATCTTAAAAGATATAATCGGTAATTTTTTCAGGAATTATGATAATCCGAAATTCTTTATCATTCCTTCACGGTTTCTCCAACCTTCCTTTACCTTTATCCAACATTGAAGATTGACCTTTATCTGAAAAAACTGCTCAAGCTCCGCTCTTGCATCTCCGCCTATTTTTTTCAGCATTGATCCGTTTTTACCGATAACGATTCTTTTATGAGATTCACGTTCACAGTAAATAACAGCGGATATATCTAAAATAGGTTCTCCGCTTTTACTGTCGCGTTCGCCTAAGCTTTCGATCGAAACAGCTATACCGTGTGGGATTTCGTCATTAAGATTATTTAAAGCCTTTTCTCGTATAATTTCAGCCATAATAACCTTTTCCGGCTGATCCGTCAGGGTATCGTCCGGAAAATAATGAGGTCCTTCCACAGTAAACTTATCAATAGCTGACATAATTATGTCTATACCGTCGTTTTCAGCAACGCTTACCGGAATAACTTCTTCAAAGTCGTACAGATCCGAATATTCAGAAATTTTCTGCATTAAGGACTGCTTGTCCTCTATCAGATCAATTTTATTAAGAACAAGTATTACCTTGCTTTTATGGCTTATTCCAGACAATAGATCCCTTTCAGTCTGTGATACTGTCTTTGTACAGTCTGAAACCAGCAAAATTATGTCTACATCCGAAACAGAATCATTGATTGTTTTTATCATATGTTCGGACAGCTTGTTTTTTGCCTTATGAATGCCTGGAGTATCCATAAAAACATACTGTGTTGCTCCTTTTGTAACAACTCCGGTTATTTTGGTTCTGGTAGTCTGAGGCTTTGAGCTTACCGCGGCAATTTTTTCTCCGACCAATGCGTTTAAAAGTGAGGATTTTCCGGCATTGGGTCTACCTGCAATTGTAACGAATGCGTTTTTTGTATTATTCATTTTTTATATCCTTATCATTATTGTCAATAAACTTTTTTTCTGCTTGAACTGAAAAAATAAAAATGAACCAAAGCACAGCAGAGATTATTATTCCGATCAGCGCGGCAGAATTTCCTGCAAAATACTTGAAAATCTCTGAAAACACCTCGGGATCCCAGAAAATAATTGATCCTATAATTACCGAAAAAACAGCCGAACATAAAACTGCTCCGGCCGCTGCGTCTTTGGCTTTCTTAGCAAGAGGATCGTATTTAAGGGAGATCAAATCAATACACCTTTCAATAGCGCTGTTTACAAGCTCTAAGCATATTACTGCGCTTATTGTAAGAAAAATCACCATCTTTTCACATCGTGTAAATTCGTAAAATCCCATAAAAAGTATTACATAAAAAGCAGCACAGAGGTGAAAACGCATATTTCTTTCTGTTTTAATACAGTAACCTATTCCTGAAAAGGCATATTTAAAGCCTTTCAGAAAACGCTTTAAATTACTTTTTATATTCATGCTCATCAATTACAAAGCTCTGATCCCGCGATATTCCGAGAACTGACAGAATGCTTTCTTCTCTTTCACGCATCAGACGTTCCTGAAGCTTGCTTTCTTCATGATCATAACCAATAAGGTGAAGCATAGAATGAACAGTTAAAAATCCTATTTCACGCTCAATTGAATGTCCGTAAATTTCAGACTGCTTGTACGCTGTTTCAGCTGAAATAACAATATCACCAAGGAGATATGCATTTGTTTCATTGTTTATGTCATATTCACCGTTTTCTCCGAGAGGAAACGAAAGCACATCGGTTGCTCGGTCAATATTTCTGAATTCCTTATTCAACCTGTGTATCTCATTATCGTCAACAAAAGAAACGCTTACTTCATAATCGTCATTCATGCCTTCGCTGACAAGCACTGCGTGACAGCATTTCCTTATTAAAAGACGGATACCTACAGGAATTTTGCAAATATTCTGATTATCCGTAATCAGCACTTTAACCTTTCCCATGACTGCCTGAATTTCCTTTCTCGTAATATTTTTCATAAGCCTTTATTATATCCTGAACAAGCTTATGTCTTACAACGTCCTTTTCTGTAAACCTGTTTATGGAAATATCATCTATGCCCTTTAACACTCTTGACGCTTCAATGAGACCTGATTTTCTTGAATCCGGCAGATCGATCTGAGTTACATCTCCGGTAATGACAATTTTAGAATTAAATCCAAGCCGAGTCAGGAACATCTTCATCTGCTCCGGAGTGGTATTCTGTGCTTCATCAAGAATAATGAACGAATCGTCAAGAGTGCGTCCCCTCATATATGCAAGCGGAGCTACCTCTATGCAGCCTCTTTCCTGCTGCTTTGCAAACGTTTCAGGTCCCAGCATTTCAAACAATGCATCATAAAGAGGTCTGAGATACGGGTCTACCTTATTCTGAAGATCTCCCGGAAGAAATCCAAGCTTTTCCCCCGCTTCAACTGCAGGTCTTGTAAGAATTATTTTATTTACCTCATGCGCTCTAAAAGCCTTTACCGCCATAGCTACAGCCAGATAAGTCTTTCCGGTTCCGGCAGGTCCGACTCCCAGAACGATGGTTTTACTTCTTATTGCGTCTACATATTTTTTCTGCCCCAGAGTTTTAGGCTTTACTATCCTGCCTTTCATTGTAACACAGATACCGTCGTCGGTAAGATTCTGTATTTCATTCTGAGCGCCTTCTTTGACCAATGAAAAAATATATCTGATATTCTGCTCATTTATATTTTCGCCCTTATTCGCTAGAGTAATAAGCGCTTCAACAGCTTTAGAAGCTGAATATACGTTTTCTTCCTCGCCCGTTATTTTAATATCGCTTCCTCGGCTGAGTATAACGACATTATACTGTCTCTGAATGAGATTGATATTTTCATCGTAATTACCAAACAGATTTAAAACAACGTCCATTCTGTCAACATTTATAGTTTTTTCTATCATTAAAAATAATCAATCCTTTCGGCAGCTTGATCCCAAGCCTTGCCTTTATTTTATACCTTTATAAGTATATCATATTTTTTTTCAGAATGCAATGTATACGGCGGTGTTTTTCAGGCAATATCTCTACTTATTTATAAAAAACTCTACCTCCCGGCTTATATCTCCGTACAAAGTATACTGAACCGTTACTTCCGCGCCTTCATCGGTAATTTTTTCGGAACGTTCAGCTTTCTTTATCTCATAGTCTTCTAAAAAATTATTTTCATATTTATCAGCCTGTTCATTTGCCAGACTTAAAGCCTCATCTTCCGAATAAGTATAATTTTCCCGTGTTATTTTATGTAATTCGGTATGAGTTATTCCGATAGGAAGTTCAAAACCGAATATAGAAAATCTGTTGGTACTTGAGCTTTCGCTGAATCTTCCCTCCTCCTTTGAAAAAAACAATGGGATATCAGCGTCAAAAAGTTTAAAATAATTCTTTTTTACAGGTTTTTCTGATGTAACATCCTTTACATCGTTAAAAGGCTGATAAAAGGTTTGGGACTGAATAAAGGTGCCGTATATCTTGCCTAAAGATCTTGCGTATCTTTGAGTTACGTCTTTAATTTCCTTGCCGTCTTTATAGGATATCTTTTCAGTAATAACTGTTCCGCTTACAAGTATATCGCCCTTCTTTACACCGCTCCCTACAGTTGTTACCAGCTGTCCGTCGTACACCTCGATTTTATCAATAACTGCGTCATATTTTGCTACAAGATCGCAAGGCATTCTTATTTTTCGGGATTCAGGCTTGTCAACATTTTCGACAACGTCTATTATAAGAGAAGAACCGTCACAGGTAATTCCCGCCCATGAAATACCGTCTACCTTCTGTTTCAGCTCCCTTTCCAGTACTGTACAGTTGATAGATGGAATAAAACAGCCCGTGTCAACTCCGTTTTCATGAAGAACAGCGGTTATATCCCTTCTGATCTCTTCGCTGTCACATAATATTTCTAACTTGAGCATTAAATTTGACATTATAAATGATATAATTAAGACCAGAACGCCTCCTGCAACAAGACCTTTGCGTCCTATGAATCTTTTTATTAGAAAGAAAAGTCCCTTTTTCTTTGTTATTTTATATTCAAGGGAAAGCAAATCGAATTCTTCTTCAATTATACCTTTGCACCATATAGATGTTTCAAGATATAGTATTCCCTTGATCTCTGTTATGCTTTTGCAGGGAATATTATTTTCCATAATAAATTTATACAGCTTTTCATAGCTGTCACCGATTATTTCATAGCTTATATTTCCAAAGCTCATTATTCTCTCTCCTTCAGCCTTCTGGATGTAAGTGAAACGGATTCTACAGTACCGGTAACCTCTACTGAATCCGTACAGTAATTGCTTAAAGAAAGATCGTGACCCCAAATTTCGATCTGAAAGCTGCCTGTAGTTACCCGTGCAAGTACTTCGTTGCATTCAAGTATCTGCTTGCAGTTTTCAATAATAACCTTCTTGTTGTCAAGAATATTTATGTATGAGTTAAGACACATAAATTCCTTTGCTTTTCCTGTGAATTTTATATTTGGCGCTTTTCTTTTCATGCAGATCACTCCGTTTTCTTTTTTATACAATTATATTGTCCGACTTTCGGACATATACTTAAATGATAAATAAAACGGATGACCTATACAGGAGGAATTATGATATTAACCAAACAAAAGACCGCTCCCTATTTATTTAGCGCAGCAGCAATTCTTTACTGTGTGCTTTTAATTACTAATGCAGAAGCAGTGACCGATGGAATAATCGAATCAATATTCAGATGTATTAATATTATTGTACCATCTTTATTTGCATTTATGGCAGTTTCAGGCGTTATAATAAAAAGCCGTATATATTCATATATATCAAAGCCTTTTCATTTTTTCAGTAAATACATACTTAATGTACCGGATAATTTGTTTTTTATTTTTATTCTGGGAAATATATCAGGCTACCCTATCGGCATAAAACTTCTTTCAGATATGGTCAAGGAAGAAAAAATACCGCCCAGAACAGCTGAAATAATGAGCTGCTACTGCTATGCAGGAGGTCCTGCATTTCTTACCGGAGCAGTCGGACTTGCAGTATTCGGAAGCAAAAAAGTTGGTCTTTTAATGTTTCTATCAATACTTACAGCTAATTTCCTGGTGGGAATGGTAATGAACAGAATTTTTAAGCTAAAGTGCCTTGACAGTGGCAATTCCTTTGTTTTTAAACCTGAAACAGTAATTAATTCTATAACCGAAGCCGGAAGATCGCTTTTCGTGATGTGCGCCCTAATTGTTTTTTTCTCTACAATAATCTCCGTATTGGATAGCTGCAACGTATTCGGTCTGTTAGCTGATAATTTCAATATAACTGACAACGGTTCAGTTTTGATAAAATCCTTTCTTGAAATATCCTCAGTAACCCGTCTTACAGGAGCTCCGTACCGACTGATCCCGCTTATAACATCAATCTGCGGGTTTGGCGGAATATGCGTTATACTTCAGATAATAGCGGTAAATCAAAACAGCTTTTCCCTAAGAATGTTTTTTTTAACAAGAGGAATTTGCTTTATAATTCAATATTTTGTAAGTTTATTTATATTTATGCTTTTCAATAACAAATATGTTGCCGCTTCCGCAGCTCAGCCTGAAATAATCGTCGATTTTAACAATTTTGTTCCGTCAATTTGCTTAATAATGATGATTTTTTTATTAGTTTTGAGAAAAGACTAGTAATTTGTAAAGAACTATGTTATAATAAAAAAGTAAAATAATCAATTACTTTAAAGGAGTTGTATATATTATGGCTAAGAAAAAGAATTACTTCGGAAATGAAATTCAGCCTTCATGCTCATATTGCCTCTACGGTAACCGCTCAAAGGAAGGCAATAAGGTTTTATGTGAAAAGCAGGGACTGGTTGATGCTGACTACAGCTGTAAAAAATGGGTATACGATCCAATCAAGCGTATTCCGAAAAAACAGCTGAGTATTCCTAATCAGGAAGACGATATTATATAATTACATATTCCCGAATTTATCGACAGCCTTTAACGGCTGTCTTTTATTTTATGTGAAAATACCCGGTAGGACTTATGAATCCCTCCGGGTATTGATATATAATCTTTGAAACAAAAGCTTTTCAATACTGAAACTGTCTTTTCACATGGCGTATATCCTTGCCAAGAAAAGGAATAGGTTCAAAGCAGCCTGTAATTCTCGAAACAATTCTCTCATTATATCTTCCGTTCAGTTCAGATACAGAAAGATTTGTTGAAATTATCGTAGGCTTATCAAGATTTATTCTGCTGTTTATAATGTCATATAAAGCCGATTCGTTAAACGCCGTCTGAAATTCTGAACCAAGATCGTCTAGGATAAGCAGATCAGCGCCGATAAGTATACTGAGAGTATCCCCTTCAGATCTTCCGAACCGTTCATTCTCAACTGCCCTGAGAAAATCCAGTATTGAACCGAAAGCAACATTAAAGCCGTTTTCCGTCAGCTGCTTTGCAATACATGAGGAAAGAAAAGTTTTTCCCAAACCAGTTTTCCCGAAAAAAAACAGCGAAGGGGAACCGTTTCCGAAGTTCAATGCATAATCCCTGCAATACTGATAATTCTGAGCCATCTTTTCTCTGGGCGAAACTCCGCCGGAGCTTCCGTTATCATAGTACTCAAGACGGAATTCACAAAAATCGTGAAGCTTGATATGACAATTCTGATTTATATCCTCAATAGTATATTTTTTCAGAAGCTTTTTAAAGCAATCACATCTTGTACCGCCGATATACCCGGTATCCCCGCACTTTTTACAGGTATAGGGAATATCAAGATAATCTCTGTCACCCTTAACGGCTTCAAGCAGCTCCCTGACCGCTTCCTGTGTTCTGAGGTTTTTTTCTTTTACGATATCAATGATCTCAGCGGTATCATCTCTTTTTTCCATGACAAGTCTGATAAGCTGAGTTCCGGTATTTGCCAACGACTTCTGCAATACATCTATTTCAGGTGCAAGCTGACTTATCTCAGCTGTTCGCTCCGTGTGTATCCTCTCGGCATTCCTGCGTCGTCTGCTCAGTTCCGCCTCTGCCCGTTCAAAAGCCTGTTCACTGTACTTCATTATTTACCACCCTTGCTGTTAGGATTATAGTTCATGGCAAACTGCTCCCATTCATCAAGGTCATAGGAGGTTTCCTTATTTTTTTCGCTGTACTTCTTTTTTGTTGTTCCTGAAAACTTCACATCATCGTCAGCTGCCTGTTCTGGAGATTTTATACTCTTTCCCGCCCAGTTTTTCAGTATCCCGTCAATATAGCTGAAACTCAGCTTGTTTTTGCTGTCCATGCACTTTTCATAAGCGATTTCCAGCATATCCGTACCGAAGCCCATTTGATTCCATTTATCGAAGTATTCAATCTGCCTTTTTGACGGCTTGCTATCAAGTCCTAATACCTTCGCCGCCTTATTCTGATAAGATCTAGCCTTTGACTGCCTTATAATTTCCGCCTCAATATCCGAATAGCTTACAATACCTCGTTCAAACCAGTTTCTTGCTACTGTTTCTATGTATGCAAATCTGTCCTTTCCGAGCTGTCGGCAGTACTCGGCTATCATAAGTATTGAAGCCGCTGAAAAGCCGTAGTATTCGTATAAATTCACTAGACCTGCCGTTTCGGTAGCGTTTATAGTCCGGCAAAGAGTTTTCTGTATATCGTTTATAAGCATTTTTATTTCTTCATTTTTATCTGCGATCTCTGCCAGTTCTTTCGGAGAATATTTTACCAATGATCTTACTGCCGAAGAATTGCGTCCCGGATTAACAGATTCTGCGGTGCTTACCGGTGCTGTCCTAACAATCGGCTCAGCAGCTTTTTTCCCTTCATCAGCTGAAGCTTTAATACAGCCGCCCTCAATTTTGTCGGCTGCTATAACTCCTCTTCCTATCCAATATATAACGGCGTCGTGAGCAGTTTGTTCACTTACTCCCGCTTGCTCCGCCAGAAGCTCGGTATCGGCAATATTGGAATTGCTGCACAGAATACACAGCAGAACTTTTACAAATTCTCCGTCGCTTAGTTTTATATAATCGTCAACAACACTGCACGGTACGGAAAAAAACCTTCCCCAGCGGTCACAGCTTATCCGATATATCATTTTTTCAGCCCTTTACTTTTTTCTTGCTTTTAATTATATCATGAACCATTGTTAATTGCAAGTAAAAAACGCACAAAAAAGAGCGGCAGAGAGCCGCTCTCGATAATACTTCTATAGCATTTTTTTCAGGTAATGACCTGTATATGATTTTTCGCAAGCGGCAATTTCCTCAGGAGTTCCCGTTACAACGATTTCTCCGCCCCGGTTGCCGCCCTCAGGTCCCAGATCTATAATATAGTCGGCAGTTTTTATAACGTCCAGGTTATGCTCAATTACCAAAACGGTATTTCCTGCGTCGCAAAGCTTCTGCAATACTTCTATCAGCTTATGAACGTCAGCAGTATGAAGACCCGTTGTAGGCTCGTCAAGAATATATATCGTCTTGCCCGTTGACCGCTTTGAAAGTTCGGTCGCAAGCTTTACTCTCTGAGCCTCTCCTCCGGAAAGCGTTGTAGCCGGCTGACCGATCTTTATATATCCAAGGCCTACCTCGTACAGGGTTTCAAGCTTTCTTTTTATTTTAGGGATATTCTCAAAAAAGCTTACTCCCTCTTCGACTGTCATTTCCAGCACATCATATATAGATTTGCCCTTATACTTTATTTCCAGCGTTTCACGGTTGTATCTTTTCCCCTTACAGACCTCGCAGGGAACGTAAACATCAGGAAGAAAATGCATTTCAATTTTAAGTATTCCGTCACCCTCGCAAGCCTCGCAGCGTCCTCCCTTTACATTAAATGAAAATCTACCGGAATTATAGCCCTTCATTTTAGCTTCGCTCGTCTGTGCAAACAGCTCTCTTATATCGTTGAATACTCCCGTATACGTCGCAGGGTTTGATCTCGGAGTTCTTCCGATAGGCGATTGGTCTATATCTATAACCTTATCAAGGTTTTCAAGTCCCAGCATTTCCTTGAAATCTCCGGGACGCAGCTTTGCTCTGTTAAGCCTTCCTGCAAGCTCCTTATAGATTATTTCGTTTACAAGTGACGACTTTCCGCTTCCCGAAACTCCGGTTACACAGGTAAAAGTACCTAGGGGTATTTTTACTGAAATATTTTTAAGATTATTCTGCTTGGCGCCTTTAATTTCAAGATACTTTCCGTTTCCCTTGCGTCTTGCTTCGGGTACGGGAATTTTTCTGCGTCCGCTAAGATACTGACCGGTTATCGAATCCCCGCAAGCCATTATGTCTTCAACTGTTCCTGCGCATACGATCTCTCCTCCGTGAATTCCTGCTCCAGGACCGACGTCTACTATATAATCAGCATTGTACATAGTATCCTCGTCATGCTCTACTACGATAAGAGTATTTCCGAGATCTCTCAGACGTTTAAGCGTAGCAATAAGCTTATCATTATCCCGCTGATGAAGTCCGATCGACGGCTCATCCAGTATATACAGAACTCCCATAAGCGATGAGCCTATCTGCGTAGCAAGGCGAATACGCTGACTTTCTCCGCCCGAAAGAGATCCGCTTGAACGTGAAAGCGTCAGGTATTCAAGACCTACACTTTTAAGAAATCCCAGACGTTCCCTTATTTCTTTTATTATTCTCTCACCTATAAGTCTTTCCCTTTCAGTAAGCTCCAGCCCGTCAAAAAACTCCAGTGCCTCGTTTACCGAAAGACGGGTAAGCTGACTTATATTCAGTCCTCCTACTGTAACGGACAGGCTTTCCTTTTTTAGTCTTTCTCCTTTGCAGACAGGACATTTTTCATCGCTCATTACCGTTTCTATATCAGCCTTTGAATACTCGCTTGCCGATTCCCTGTAGCGCCTTTCAAGATTCGGAATTATGCCCTCGAATTCGGCGCTGTAATCCGATTTATAATACTCAGTCTGTCTGGAAAGCTTCAGTTTCTGCCCCTGAGTTCCGTAAAGGAATATATCAATTGCGTCGGGATCAAGATTTTTTACAGGCTCGTCAAGTGAAATATTGTAGGTTTCTGATATTGCCTTATAATACATCATAGCGATAGAACTGTCGTCAAGACTGTTCCAGCCGCTTGCTTTTATAGCTCCCTGTCTGATGGACAGATCGGCATTTGGAATGATCAGCTTAGGGTCTATCTTCTTGAACACTCCAAGTCCCGTACATTTTTCGCAGGCTCCGAAAGGATTGTTGAAGGAAAACATTCTGGGAGTAAGCTCTTCTATAGAAATATTATGCTCCGAACAGGAATAGTTCTGTGAAAAATGCATTTCCTCTCCGCCTACGACATCAACTGTTAAAAGTCCTCCCGTAAGCGACGATACTATTTCAATACTGTCGGTAAGCCTTGATTTTATTCCGGGCTTCATTACAAGTCTGTCTACTACTATCTCTATCGTATGCTTTTTGTTTTTTTCAAGCTTTATTTCCTCTGAAAGATCGTATACTATTCCGTCGATACGCACCCTTACATAACCGGATTTTCTAGCCTGATCAAGCTCCTTGCGGTATTCGCCCTTACGCCCTCTTACTATCGGAGCCATAAGCTGAATTTTAGTTCCTTCTTCAAGCTCCATAAGCTTATCTACGATCTGATCAACAGTTTGCTGACGTATTTCCCTTCCGCAGACTGGACAGTGCGGAACGCCTATTCTCGCATAAAGCAGACGAAGATAATCATAAATCTCCGTTACCGTTCCTACTGTAGACCTCGGATTTTTTGACGTGGTTTTCTGGTCTATTGAAATTGCCGGAGAAAGACCTGTTATTGAATCAACATCAGGCTTTTCCATCTGCCCTAAAAACTGCCTTGCGTATGACGAAAGCGACTCCATATATCTTCTCTGTCCGTCGGCAAAAATTGTGTCAAACGCCAATGATGATTTTCCCGAACCTGACAGTCCCGTAAGTACGATAAGCTTATCCCTCGGTATTGTCAGATCGACATTTTTGAGATTGTGCTCTCTCGCTCCCTTTATAATAATTTCATTGCTCTGCATTTTTTCACTTTCCTATCTATTAAAATAATCTTTTCCTGTACATAATCTCACGGCTTCGGGAATATCCTAACTTTTCATAACACGCCTGTGCGCTTATATTTTTGTCAGAGGTAAATAATTGGTATCCCGCAATATTCTTACCCTTAAAGTATTCTTCAATATAACTGAATACAGCAGTCGCCACGCCAAGTCGTCTGAAATTTTCATCAACAAACAATTCCGTTATCTCCGCGTAAAAGTTTTTATAGCACATTGATTTAAAAATCTGAACACAGCAAAATCCAATAAGCTTTCCTCCGCTTTCGGCGACAAACACCTCTTCCTGATCATTTTGGATAAGGGAATTTTTCAACAGTTCAAAATCCGTCACACCCTCGCCATTAAAGATCTCATTCAATTGAAAAAGCTGTCCGACATCGGATAACTGGGCTTTTCTGACTTTAAAATTCATTACTTCTCCCTTCTCAGCTGTCTTGTCACGCAAAAATGCGGCATATTTAAATTCAAATTTTTCCGCTTACTTAATTTGCTTTGTAAGCTTGGTGATAAGCGCTTAGGAATATTCATCACAGGTCATATTTTATCATTTCTTTTTGAATTATTCAATAACTTCAATTTTATTATCGGTTAACAGTATCGCCTGATCGTCCGTCAAACATAAAAGGAGAGACCTTCAAAAAACTACAAAAACTACTTCTTCTCCCCTCTAAGTTCGGCAATCTTATCACGCAGGAATGCGGCGTGTTCAAATTCCAGCATTTTTGCCGCTTCTTTCATCTGCTTTGTAAGCTTGTCGATCAGGACTGCCGCTTCACGCTTGGAAAGCTTTGTCTTCTGCCTTGCCTCATACTCGACCTCTTCCTTTGTAGAGATCTCGATAACGTCACGAATGTCTTTTTTAATTGTCTTAGGAATGATTCCATGCTCCTCATTGAACTTCATCTGCAATGCACGGCGACGTTCGGTTTCAGTAATTGCAAGTTCCATTGAACGGGTAACCGTGTCGGCGTACATTATGACCTTGCCCTCGGAATTTCTTGCCGCGCGTCCTATCGTCTGAATAAGCGAGCTTTCAGACCTAAGGAAGCCCTCCTTATCAGCATCGAGGATCGCTACTAACGATACCTCAGGCAAATCAAGGCCCTCTCTCAGCAGATTGATTCCGACCAGCACGTCAAACTCTCCAAGACGAAGATCGCGTATAATCTCCATACGCTCAATAGTATCAATATCGTGGTGCATATATCTCACAGCAATGCCGAAGTTTTTCATATAAGTCGTAAGATCCTCAGCCATTTTCTTTGTAAGTGTCGTTACCAGCACACGCTCCTTGCGCTCTATTCTTATGTTTATCTCTGAGATCAGATCTTCGATCTGACCCTCTGTCGGACGAACCTGAATTTCAGGATCGAGAAGCCCTGTAGGACGAATTACCTGTTCTACTATTTGCTTTGACTTTTCACGTTCTATAGGACCTGGGGTTGCCGAAACAAATACAGCCTGATTTATATGCTTATAGAATTCATCAAAAGTCAGAGGACGGTTGTCCAGAGCTGAAGGAAGCCTGAAGCCATAATCTATCAAAGTCTGCTTTCTTGCTCTGTCTCCTGCGTACATTCCCCTCACCTGCGGAAGTGAAACATGACTTTCGTCAACCATAAGCAGAAAATCATCGGGCAGATGGTCTAAGAGCGTATACGGAACTGCTCCCTTAGGGCGTCTTGCAAGAACCCTCGAATAGTTTTCAATTCCCGAACAGAAGCCTACCTCCTCCAGCATTTCAATATCATAATTTGTGCGCTGAGCAATACGCTGCGCTTCTATCAGCATATCGTTGTCCTTGAAATACTTGATACGCTCGTCAAGCTCCTCCTTCAGCTCTTCGATTGCATCGTGGAGCTTCTCACGTCCGACAATATAATGAGTTGCAGGGAAAATAGCCGCATGATTAAGAAAACCGATTATTTCGCCGGTTATAACGTTTATCTCAGTAATACGCTCGATCTCATCCCCGAAAAACTCAACTCTTATTGCGGTATCTGTATTGGCAGCAGGGAAAATTTCGACTACGTCACCTCTTACCCTAAATTTATTTCTTACGAAATTAATATCATTACGCTCATACTGAATACCGACAAGCTCAGCGATCAGCTTTTCACGGGATTTCTCCATACCCTTTCTGACCGAAACTACCATAGATTTATACTCTTCAGGATCGCCAAGAGAATAGATACAGGAAACGGAAGCGACTATTATAACGTCCCTTCTTTCGGCAAGCGCAGTAGTTGCCGAGTGACGAAGCTTATCTATCTCGTCGTTAACCGAAGAATCCTTTTCAATATATACGTCCTTGCTTGGCACATACGCTTCCGGCTGATAGTAGTCATAATAAGACACAAAATACTCAACAGCATTTTCGGGGAAGAATTCCTTGAACTCGGAGCAGAGCTGAGCCGCAAGAATCTTATTATGTGCAAGTACAAGAGTAGGACGGTTTACTCTTTCAATTACGTTTGCCATTGTAAAGGTTTTTCCCGAACCTGTTACGCCAAGCAGAGTCTGTTCCTTCATTCCGCTGTTTATTCCGCTTACAAGCTTTTCGACAGCTTCCGGCTGATCCCCGGCAAGCTTATAATCAGATACAAGTTTAAATTTATCCATAGTGATCCTTTCAATCATTTTTACGAACGTTTGTTTATAATTATAATACACTATTTTTTCTTAAATGTCAATACCTTTAGAACAAATTTTCTGAATAAAATTATTCCTCTTGAAAAAAATCATAAATGAGAGTATAATTAATGTAATAAAATTAAAGCGGTGAATATATGAAAGAATTTACAATAAATGAAAATGACTCTGAACAGCGAATGGATAAATTTATATCAAAGGCTGTTCCTCTGCTGCCTAAAAATCTGATGTATAAATATCTGCGTCTGAAAAGAATCAAACTCAACGGGAAAAAATGTGAAATATCGACCCGTCTTAATATCGGCGATACCGTACAGATGTACATTAACGACGAATTTTTTACAGGAAAAACCAAATCCGGATATTCTTTTATGTCCGCTCCTGCCGTTTTGAATATTGTTTACGAGGACAGTAATATTATGCTGCTGGATAAAAAGTGCGGACTTGTAGTTCACGAGGACGAAAGCGGCTCAAACGATACTCTTATCAACCGAGTCCTGCACTATCTGTACGAAAAGGGTGAATACCGTCCGGAATACGAGCATTCCTTTTCTCCTGCGCTGTGCAACAGGATCGACAGAAATACCGGAGGAATAGTTATCTGCGCTAAAAATGCCGAAAGCCTAAGAATCCTTAATCAAAAAATAAAGGACAGAGAGCTAAATAAAAAATACCTGTGCGTTACCGTAGGTATCCCGAAAGAAAAAAACGCAGTTCTTCAGGCGTACCACGAAAGAAACGAACGGTCAAAGACAGTTAGGATCTCAGATAAAAAAATGCCCGGCAGCAAGACAATAATTACGAAATACAAGGTTATTGCTGAAAACAAAGAACAGGATCTTGCACTTTTGGAGGTCGAGCTTATTACGGGCAGAACACATCAGATAAGGGCACACCTTTCCTATATAGGTTATCCGTTACTCGGCGACGGGAAATACGGTATAAATAAAATCAACCGTGAATATAATGTAAAGACTCAGGCGCTGTATTCGTACAAGCTGAAATTCGATTTTAAGTCAGATGCCGGCTGTCTGGAATATCTTAACGGAAGATGCTTTGAAGTTAAAAACGTCTGGTTTACCGAAATGTTCCGAGATTGACTGATCAAGCTGCTGATATAATCCCTGAAAAAAGATTATTGGAAAACTATTCTTTTTTTCATGTGCAAATCATAAAAAATATATTCTGAAAATTTGTGCAATCATACAAGCTTTGTCAAAATCTCGACAAATTTTAGTCAAATTACTCAAAAAACTTGATTATTTTCGATAAATATGATATAATTATTATATTATTTTTCAAGTTATATAAGCAGAAGATTGGAGGATTCGCTATGGTAGGCGATTTACATTGTCACACAACACTTTCCGACGGATCTCTGGGTATTGAAGAAGTCATAGTTCAGGCAAAAAGAATGGGACTTGATTTTCTTGCAATAACCGATCATGATACTCTGTCGTCCTCAAACCGCGCACAGATCTTGGGAGATCGTTACGGTGTAAAAATAATTCCTGCCGTAGAGCTTTCCGCTTGGGATAAAAAAAGAAATTCAAAGGTTCATATATTATGCTATGCTCCGCAGAAGCCAGATCGTCTTGAAGGTCTTTGTCTTAAATCCTGTTCTATCAGAACTGAATGTGCAAAGGATATGATTGAAAAGGTAATGGAACGCTACCCTATTCCGTCCGACGCGGTAAGAATGTATACAAAAGGCTCAAAGAGTATTTTCAAGCAGCACATTATGAGGGCGCTTGTAAATTACGGATATGCTACCGAGCTTTACGGAGATGTAAATGATGAGTTATTTAAATTTCCGGACGGCGAATGTCTTGTTACCCGCGAATATCCTGACGTTAATTTCGTACTTGATCTTATTCATTCCTCTAAGGGCGTTGCGGTAATGGCTCACCCGTATATGTTTAACAATATTGATCTCTTACATGAGCTTGCAGAAGCGGGAAAATTAGACGGCGTTGAGGTTTATCATCATTCAGCCGACGAAAAAAAGCAAAAGGATCTTGTTGATTTCGCGTCAGAGTATGACCTTATATGCACAGGAGGCTCAGATTTTCACGGGCTTTATAACGAAGTCGCTACTCATATCGGCAGCATGACTACAGACAAGGAAAATCTTGACCGGCTTTTCAGACTGATACATACTAACGCTCAGAAAGCAAAGCATACGGCGGCGAAAACAGAATAATACATATCAGGAACGCTTTTTGTGTTCCTGATATTTTAAGCGGAACTTAAAGATATAGTCATATTTAAGGTATACAATATAAATACTTTTAAGGAGGATAAATACTATGAATAAGATCAGCTATAAAACTCACGGTGTCTGTTCAAGGCAGATCAACGTTGAAGTAGAGGACGGAATAGTAAAAAATGTAGAATTTATAGGCGGCTGCAGCGGAAATACTCAGGGAGTTGCTCAGCTTGTAAGAGGAATGAAGGCTGAAGATGTTATTGAAAAGCTGAAAAATATAGACTGCAACGGAAAAGGAACGTCATGTCCTGCTCAGCTTGCTGAAGCACTGAAGCTGGCAAGGCACAAATAAAACAGCATAGCTCAGCAATAAGAAAATCTCAGCGGCCGTGACATTAATGCCACAGCAGCTGAGATTTTTTATTTATATTTATATCGGTCATACCTCGCGCTTTACAAACCCGTCCCATGCGGTAAGTATAAATACCGCCATATGAGCCGCTAATACTATAATCGCAAAGGTAAGCGACTGCTGAGCAAACATAGGAGTTCCCTCGGCAATAGATGCAAGATCGGTATTTGAGAATACAAGGTATCTTGCCCAGTCCTGGTTGAACACTTTAAGGACGCTGACAATAGTATTTCCTGCAAGCATAAGGAATACGCTTATACCGATAGAAAAAGCTGCGCTTCTGAACAGCGACGAAACCGCAAACGCCAATGTAGCCATTATTACTATCGAGATACTGTTAAGAAGATACATCTGTGCAGCGTGTAAAAAGCTTGACATACTGTGAACCGTTCCGTTGTCAACGTACAGATAAGGAGCGCTTATACCCTCAAATCCAATGAACAAGCCCGATGCAGGGATCATAACCAGGTAAAGCAGCAACAGCATTATATATCCCAGCGAAATTACCGTAAAGTATTTTGACATCAGTATCTTCCAGCGCTTTACAGGATTAATAAGCAGAAATTTTATAGTTCCCTGAGAAAATTCACTGGCAACAGAACTTCCGGCAACAACTATTATCAGAAGACCTATTATTGAGATCATTGAAGCAGACGTATAAAAAACCGTCCAGAAGTTAATCTGCTCAGCTTTGTATGTTTCAAAAAGCGACATATTTTCCGCAGTATTTGACTCTATATTATTCTCAAGTCTGTATATGGCGATTTTCTCCTGCTCCTCCAAAGCCTTGTATCTATCCGCTTCATCAGAACTTACCCCCTCGGAATCGGAAGCTGATAAGGCTGTTTTTGCCTGTGCTGCCTGAGTTATAACATCGTCCTTCCAGCTGTCGCCGAAGGGAATATCGTTATCAAGCCTGTATTGATATGCCCACTTATCTCCCTCTGAAACAGCTGAATTTTTCAGTACTGTACAAATGGTTTTCCAGTCATTTTCCACAAGCAGAGTATTGAGATAGCCTTCAAGCTCGGCCCCGCTGAATGTATTTGCAAGAGCCTCCGCAACCTCATAACGCTTATCATCATAACTAAGACCTGCCTTGTTCAGATAATTAAAAAGTATTAACTGTTCCTCATATCCGTCGGGTTTTGTTTTTTCAAGCCAATCTATTTGCTCATCGTAATTATTAGTATCATCAGTATAATAATTAGTGCTCATCTGGTGCTTACCGAAAGCGCCTATCCCCGCTAAAGCAATTCCCGCCAGAACCACTAGCAGAAGCATTATTTTAGTTGAAAGCTTTTTAAGAGTTTTAATATATTCGTTTTTTACAAGTCTGAAAAACTTAGCCAATCTGACCACCTCCCTGAGCGTCTTCAGTAAGCTGAATAAATACGTCCTCAAGCTTTTTATTTTCAGCTTCCGAAACGGTATAAAGCTTTATTCCAGCTTCAATAAGAGCCTTATTTATCATGCATATCTGCTCCTTCGCAGTTTCCGCCGGCAAATCTATAATTAACTTACCGTCCAAAATACGCTTTCTGCTTTCATCTATGTTTATTACAGCCAAAGCCTTTGCTATATCGTCTGCGCAGATAGTAAATTCCTTCTTATCTCCCGATGAAGCTGAGATAAGCTCCTCCATAGTATGAACTCCCAACATTTTACCGTTGGCGATAATACCTACTCTATCGCACATTAGCTCCATTTCAGACATTAGATGAGATGATACGAGAACGCAGATCCGCTCTTTATGGGCAAGCTCTTTCAGTATATCTCTCAGTTCCTTTATTCCCGCAGGATCAAGTCCGTTGGTCGGCTCGTCCAGAATAAGCACCTTAGGGTGATGAAGTATTGCCTGAGCTACTCCAAGACGCTGACGCATACCAAGCGAATACTTAGAAACCTTATCGTTTATTCGGTTTGAAAGCTTTACAAGACTGACTACTTCGTCTATACGTTCATTTGTTACGCCCTTTCTCATACGAGCATACTGACGGAGATTTTCCATACCGGTCATATACTTGTACATTTCGGGGTTTTCAACTATACCGCCTACGTTAGCCATTGCGTCTTCAAAATGCCTGCGAATATCAGCTCCGTCTACATATATTTCTCCGTCATCAAGCGAGAGCAGACCTACGATTATTTTTATAGTAGTGGTTTTTCCCGCTCCGTTAGGGCCGAGAAAGCCGAAAACCTCTCCTGCGTAGGCTTCAAAAGATATATCGTGCAGTATCTGTCGTTTTCCTATTGATTTGTTTACATGGGAAATTTTAAGCAAGGCGTTGTTATTACTCATTTTCTTCGCCTCCCTCGGAACTGCTGTTTCCCTCTTCTAAAATAGATGTATTGCTGTTAAAGTAACTGCTTTCTATAGCGGTTATCTTCCAGTCGCCGTCTGATTTTTTCAAATATACGCTGATGTTTTCGTAGTTTGCAGTTGACTTATACTTGATACTGTCATCAGGGTTGCACATATAATAATCATTGGTATTTTCATAATTATTATTGTCTATCTGATTAAATCCGTCCGGAGTGATCAGATAGGGAGCTCCGCAAAATTCGCTGTAGGTATCCAAGGAAAGCGTAACGACCGCTCCGTTAGGTCCGTTTTTCTTGACATTAAAGTTTTTCGGTGAGCAGTCGTATTCCGAAATATAACCTGTAGCGATATTTTCCTCCGTATAATTGTCAAGCGAATTAATTATTTCTTTTTTAGTTCTGTAATAACTATCCTCAGCGGATTTATCATAGGCCCATTTATCATTTATGAGGTTTCTGCAGTTTTCCGCTATAGAATCCTTGCTGCTTACGTTTACTTCTTCCATGCTTTCAAAATAGCTTTCGACTGCTTTTTGAATATCCTCTTTGTTTTTACCGAACTGATTATTGTCGTATACAACATAGGACACTGTTCCGGCAATAAGCACAGCTCCGAGTAAAAGACCGCAGTTAAGCTTTCTTATTTTCATATTCTCTTTTTTCCTTTCTTTAAGTTTTTGTTTTTCAACAATTGTAAGTATAGCATATTAAATTTATCTATTCAAGCGTTTAGGACGAATTTAAGATTAGCTTAAGAAACGCTAAAGAAATTTATCAGCTGCTTAAAAATACAAAGAAACGGCAGATCATAGATTCTGCCGTTTCAAAAGTACAATCAAAATTCAGACTTTCATCTTAAGGTTAATAGCCTTATTATAAAATCCTTCCGTCAGTTGAAACCGTTACTACCTGCCACGGAATAAATTTGCCGCTGTTTTGAAGTGCTTTTTTCACTGCGTTTTCTATTCCGCCGCAGCACGGAACCTCCATTCTTACTACAGTAACGCTTTTTATATTATTGTATTTTATAATTTCGGTAAGCTTTTCAGAATAATCTCCGTTATCAAGCTTTGGACAGCCTATAAGCGTAATTTTTCCGCGTATAAACGAATTATGAAAATCGCCGTATGCATATGCAGTACAATCTGCCGCAATAAGCAGATCTGCATTATTAAAATAAGGAGCGTTGATTGGAGCAAGCTTGATCTGGACTGGCCACTGTCCGAGCTGAGAATGTAATTTTATCGGCGCTGCTTCGGATTCGTCGTTTCTTCTTTTTATAGTCTTAGAATTAGTTCCCGGGCATCCGCATGGCAGCGGTTTTTGGTCTTGCAGTTTTTTCTTGTTTTCCATAACAGCTTTTTCGTCATAGGGAGCCGCTTCCCTTTCCACAAAAGCAATTGCGTTGACCGGACAGGCAGGCAGACAATCTCCCAGTCCGTCGCAGTAATCGTCCCTCAGAAGCTTTGCCTTTCCGTTTTCCATTCCTATTGCTCCCTCGTGGCAAGCCTCAGCGCAAAGTCCGCAGCCATTGCACTTATCAGCGTCTATTTGTATGATCTTTCTTATCATTTTATTTACCTCCTGATTTGAAGTATATTTTGTTTGACTTCATGAGCATATTATAATATAATATTTATATAATGTCTGTTGTTTTTACAACATTTAAAAAAGATTTTATTGGTATTTTAAGGAAAATAAAACTATGAATATAGACTTTATATCTAAAACTGCGCTGTTTGACGGTATTCCGATAGAAGCAGTAAGAAAAATAATCGAAGAATCGGAAGCTTTTACCAAAATTTATGAAAAGGGCGAATTTATTTTTTATACAGGAAATGTCCTAAAAAATATGGGCCTTGTTTTATCAGGAAAAGTCATTATTGAAAAAAGCGATATATTCGGAACAAGAAGCATAATTTCAGAGGCTTCGGCCGGGCATATCTTTGCTGAGGTTTACGCTTGTTCCGATTCCGAACCGCTTATGGTTGACGCAGTTGCATATGATAGATCCGAGATAATGTTTTTAAACCCCGAAAGCATTATAAACTCATCGGTTTCTCATGAATACAGCCGTTGCATTATAAAAAACCTGCTGAATATAATTGCGTCAAAGAATCTTAGTTTGACCAGAAAGATAAACGATATTTCACCAAAGACAATAAGAGAACGGCTTATTTCATACCTCTCCTTCCAGTCGCAGCTAAACGGCAGTCGGGAATTTTTTATCCCATTTAACCGTCAGCAGCTTGCCGATTATCTTTGTGTTGACCGAAGCGCACTATCAAATGAGATAAGCAAAATGCAGCGTGACGGCTTAATAATATCAGAAAAAAACAAATTTCTAATCAAGCTTCAGCCTATTTAAATACCGCAGAGCCTGTTCGTCCGAAATCGGTATATTAATACCGACTGAAAACAAACAGGCTCTGTTTAGCTAATCGTCCTTTATTTTTATTCCCAGAAGCGCAGAAAGCTCAAGCGCCTGTGACGGCGATACAACAGCCCCTTTGAGCTCGGGAAAGCCTTCGGATATTTTTATTCCTGCAAGCTGGCAATCGGAAAAATCCGTACCTTTAAGCATTGTTTTGAAAAATGACGCTCCGATAAATCTGCTGTCAGATGGAGCAAAGCCTTTCAGTGTACAGCATGATAGCTCTGCACTGCTGAAATCACACCCCTCAGTACAGACATTTCTTACAGATGATCCGTCAAAGACCGCATAGGTACATATACAGCTTCTGAAAAGAACTTCCTTAAAAACGGAGTTTGAAAAATTTGCACCGATAAGTTTTGATGACAGTATCTCACATCGGCATAGGTAGCAATCCGTTCCGCCGCAGTTAGAAAAATCGCAGCCCTTGAATATACAGTCTGTAAAGGAGGTTTTCTCAAACGAACTTTCACTGAAACGGCAGTTTTCAAATTTGCAGCCGCTAAACGACAGATAAGACATATCCTCATATTCAAGCAGAGCGTCTTTTATAAGTGATCCGCTTATTTCAGCGTCGTTTTCCAAGGCGTTTTTGATAAGCTTCATTATATCGTTTTCAGCTTTCAGAAAAGAAGCTATCTGAGGTTTGACCAAATTCATATCATTCACCGTTTTTAAAGTCGAAATCATCAGGAAAGTTTTCCGCTATTACAGTTTTAGAAAATTTAAGAGCCTCATGTGCAAGCTCCGGGGACGCTGCAGTCCAGGTATAAAGATCTGCGTTTATTTTAAATGCGCTGAAAGCCGTTTCAAGAGTAACAGACCGCAGGTCGCAGGCTATAAAATCAGGCTTTGAAATTAATTTCCACACTATCGAACGGGAGCATATCAGCCTTGCTAAATAACGGCTTCCCTTACCCGGTCTATAAGCTGAAATAAGCTGCCCCCTGAACACCTTCGGAGCAAACAGCCTGAACCATAATACAGAAAACGGATCAAAGCTTTCGACTGCATATTCACCCTTGTAGCCTTTAAGCAGATGATACAGTCTTTTTTCAAGTGTCCAGAATGGAGCGCCGTCCTTCACTTCTATAAGCAGAGGTATTCTTCCTTGCACAAGAGATAATACTTCAGATAAAAGCGGAATTTTCTCATTGCTTCCGTCAAGCTTAAATGAAGAAAGCTGGTCGTATGTAAAATCTGAAATTTCTGCGTCGACCGAGCACATTCTGAGCAGAGAACTGTCATGAAAAACTACTATCCTGCCGTCCTTTGTCAGCCTGACATCAAGCTCCGCAGGCACTCCGCTGCGTACAGCGTTTTCAAACGCCCTGAGCGAGTTTTCAGGTACGTCTTTTCCGTACAATCCCCTGTGAGCTATATATTTTCCGAATTCCATATATTCATAACCTTTCAAAGCTGATTTTTATTAGCTGAATAAATTATACTACCCTCCTTTTCTTTTGTCAATATAAATGAAAATTGTGCCATAAAAGCTTGTTCATAGAAATGTTAAATATATTGTCACATAATAAACACATTGAAGCATTATAATATATCTTATATTTAAATTGTTTTTATCTATAGGCAATGAAAGGATTTATTATTTATGCTGAAAAAATGCTCTGCAATGATACTGGCTCTTACTCTGGCTGTTTCTGTTTTTGCTTCCTGTGCTGAAAAGAATGAAAGTTCATCTAAAACAGAAAATTCATCTTCGCTCTCAGAAATTGATTCTTCCGTAGACAGCACTGCCGAAGTTCCCGTTGCTTCACTTACTGTTGACGGTGAAAAGGTAGATACCGAAAACCTTATTGTATGTACTATCGACGGTATTGACGTTGATTTCGATACCTTCAGATATTATTATTTCTATACTATCAACCTTTATACAAAGAACTACGGTGCAACACTTGACGTTATTTCTCAGACCGAAGGCGGATTTGAACTGCTGATGAACGATGTAATAACACAGCTCAAGCAGGAATATGTAACTCTCCATCTGTGCAAGGAGAACGATATTGAGCTTGATGAAGAGGACAATAAGTTTGTTGAGGAAACGATAGCCTCCGCAAAGAAAAACTACAAAACAGAGGAGGAGTATCAGGAAGCTCTGAAAAGCTCATATCTAACGGACGACCTGTATAAGCGTATGGTAGAGCTTTCCCGTCTTTATGAAAAGGTTGAAAGTACACTTTTCACAAACGGAGGCAAATACGCTACAACTAAGGAAGAATTCAGGAAAATAGTTAAGGATACTGACAAATATGCCCGTGTTCGGCAGATACTTATTCCTTATCAGTGCAAGGCTGAAATCACTGATGAAGATACAAAGAAAAACTACGACGACATGACTCTCTCGGAAAAAATGACTGCGAAAAAAAGCGCTTTCAGCGATCTGTCCGAGGAAGAGCAGAAAGCTTCTAAGGAAGAAGCAAAAAAGCTTGCTGAAGAAGTGCTTGATAAAGCAAAAAGCGGCGAGGATTTTGATAAGCTTATTAAGGAGTACGGCTGGGATCCCGGAATGGAAACATATGAACAGGGCTACTATATGAACCGCAATTCCAATTTTGTAGACGAGTTCAAAAATGCCGGCTTTAAACTTAAAGAAAATGAAGTAAGCGATCTGGTGGAATCAACTGAATACGGCTGGTTTATTATAAAGCGTCTTCCGGTTGATATGGATTATGTCGAGAAGAATATTGACTCTCTGATCGTTGAATACGATTCTCCTGCTGTATCCAAGCTTTATTCGGAGATAATGGAGAAAATGGAGGTAAGCTACAACGATATTTATGAAAAGCTTACCCCCCAAAGCATTACCTAATCTGATAATTAAACGGACTGCATTTAAATTGCAGTCCGTTTTTATTGTATTTCAGTTTAAACAATTATTTTTTATTTACTTCTTCATTAAGCCTGTCGATCAAACTCTGAAGCCTGTCCAGCTCAATATCTGGATCTGCACTGAAGCTTATCATTCCCCTTACCGGAAGATCCTTCATCATAGAATCAGCCATCTGAGCCGAACCGTCTCCCATAATTGCAGTATCCTTTTCGTCAACACCCATGTTGACAGACGAAATAAGCTCACTGAAGATCCTGCGCCCCTCGGGTACTGCCATAATATCTCCGCAGGTACTGTTCAAGGTAAAGTGAAGCGGAAGCCTTCTTCCTGTATTTACATATACTGAATCTTTCAGACGTATATCTGCAGACGATGCGCCGACCATAATTTCATATTCGCCTGATTCAGCATACCAATCTCCGATCTCCTCGCAGTAATAAGAAAACGCTCTGCTGTCCAGCCTGAACATGACTTTTTTTGCTTCGCCGGGTTTCAGCTCTACCTTTTCAAAACCTTTAAGCTCTTTAAGCGGTCTGATAACTGACGATTTTCTGCCGGAAACATAAAGCTGAACTATCTCCTTGCCTGCTCTGCTGCCGATATTTCTGACAATTACCTCAGCTGTAAGAAGCTTGCCGTCGTTGATCTCTGAATGTGATAACTTGAAATCGCTGTATTCAAAGGCTGTATAGCTTAAACCATGTCCGAACGGGAACAGCGGTTCTGTATTTTTATAATCATAATACCTATAGCCTACGAAAATACCTTCATTATATTGAACCTTGTCACCCTCTCCGGGAAAATTCAGATAAGACGGATTATCTGAAAGCTTTATCGGAAATGTTTCCGGCAGCTTTCCGCATGGATTAGACTTTCCGAACAGAACATCGCAAACAGCGCCGCCTACTGCCTGACCGCCTAAATACGTTTCAAGTATCCCCTTTACCTTTCCGGCAAAAGGCATTTCAACAGGCGAACCGTTGTGAAGTACCACAATAGTATTTTTATTTACCCTGCATATTTCATCTATAAGCTTCAGCTGATTTTCCGGCAGGCTCATATGACTTCTGTCATATCCTTCTGATTCATACTCGTCCGGAAGTCCGGCGAAAATAACTGCCGTATCTGCATTTTCAGCACAGCTTACAGCTTTGCTTAGCAGAATTTCATTGCTGTTTCCGGTAAGATCATATCCCTCAGCATAGGTTACCTCTGCATATTCGCTGACGGCGTCAAGTGCGGAAGTTACCTTAAAGGAATTGATATGAGAGCTTCCTCCGCCCTGATACCGCGGAGTTTCGGCAAATTTTCCTATAAAGGCGATTTTCTTATTTTTGTTCAGCGGAAGAACTTCGTTTTCGTTTTTCAAAAGAACGATGCATTCTGATTCGATCCTTCTTGCAAGCTCATGGTGTCTGTTCATATCCCATAAGGTTTTAGGCTCGGCGTTTTCAAGATACCTATCTATCATTTCAAGAATACGTCTTACGCATTTATCGAGTTCCGATTCATTAAGTCTGCCCGATTTGACCGCCTCAATTATAAGTCTGTCATTTTTTTCATAGCTGGTGGGCATTTCAAGGTCAAGACCTGCTTTTATTCCCTCTACTCTGTCGTTTACAGCGCCCCAATCGCTCATTACAAGTCCGTCAAATCCCCATTCGTCCCTGAGAATATCTGTAAGAAGTCTTTTGTTTTCAGAAGAAAAAACACCGTTTATCCTGTTGTAAGAACACATTACCGTCCAAGGTCTGCTCTCCTTTACTGCCGTTTCAAAAGGAGCTAAATAAATTTCTCTTAAGGCTCTTTCACTTACCTCGGCAGATACAGACATTCTTCTGTACTCCTGATTATTGCAGGCAAAATGCTTTAAGGAGGTTCCGACTCCCCTGCTCTGTACGCCCTTTATATGTGCGGCAGCAAGCTGACCGGAAAGATACGGGTCTTCGGAAAAATACTCAAAATTACGTCCGCACAAAGGCGAGCGTTTTATGTTACAGCCGGGTCCGAGTGCGACCGCAAGCCTTTCATGCTGACATTCCTCACCTATCGCCTTACCAAGCGTTTCAAGCAAGGTTCTGTCAAAGGAACAGGCAAGCGCCGACGCAGTAGGAAAGCACACCGCCTTAATAGACTCGTTGGGATTTTCAGAATCCTCCACGTTTTTTCTCAGTCCGTGAGGTCCGTCCGAAACCATGACCGATGGTATATCAAGCCTTTCAACAGGTTTGGTATGCCAGAAATCAAGTCCGGAACAAAGCGAAGCCTTTTCTTCCAGCGTCAATTCTTTCATAATTATGTCAATGTTCATATCTGCGACCCCTTCCATGTAAAGATAAATATGAATCAATGTAATTCATTACTGGAATTATAGCACATATGCTAAAAAAAATCCAGTGTTTTATTTATTTTTCATTATAATTTCACAAAGAGCTTTAACAAATGCTTTATCTTCTTCCGAAGTTCTTTTACGATTTCCCCTAAGTCTGCCGCCGGCTCTGCGAATTTTTGCGGCACTGTACCGTTCCATTAATAGAGAATCGATATTATACTCATTATATATCAGACCGTCCTGTCTTATCGGTATACCCTTTTTCGCCAAAACCATAGCCGCAAGCCCATAATCCTGAGTAACGGCAATATCTCCCTGATCTATAAGATTAGCAAGCCTGAGGTCAACGCTGTCCGCGCCCTTGTCGACTGTAATTATCTTTGCATTTTCATAATGGTATTCATGAGATGTATCAGCGATTATTGTAACTTCAATGCCGTACTTTTCCGCTGTTTTTACAGTAATTCCCACAACCGGACAGCCATCTGCGTCAATTAGTATTTTCATATTTATTTCCTCATTTTGTTGAATTAATCTTGTATATTCTAAAGTCATATGCTATAATTAAATAAAAACCGTCAAATATATTATAACACACATATTTTGAAAGGACAACATATGAAAATTGATCTAAAAAAATTAACGGCTCTGTTAATGTCAGTATTATCTGCATTATACTGCGTTTCATGTGCAGGAACTCCTATTCAGGATACAGACCGTTTCGGAGAGGATAATCCAGTTAATTCAATTGAAAAGCATGAGAATTCTTCCGCAGATCAGTCAGATACCGCTTCTTCCTCAGAAGGTCCCTCCGAGAACGATTTTTCGTCAGTATCGGAAAAACCGTCAGGAAAAACCTCAGCTCATTTTGTCTGCGCAGGTGATAACCTTATACATGACAATATCTATGTTGAAGCACTGAAAAAAGGCGGAGGAACAGAATATGATTTCTCCGGCTGCTATGAGCATATAAAAAAATATATTCAAAGCGCCGATGTTGCAGTGCTTAATCAGGAAACTCTTGTAACAGACAGCTATGAGCCTACAAGCTATCCTTCCTTCTGCTCTCCTTCAGCCGTCGGTGACGAAGTTGTTGACGATGTGGGGTTCAATGTAATTTCAATGTGCAATAATCATGTTTTGGATAAGGGCGAAGACGGTCTTATCTCTTCTCTCGATTACTGGGATACCAAGAATGTTGTACATTACGGAGCATACCGTTCTCACGAGGATTCGGAAAATATAAAAACTATGACGGTAAACGGTATTACCTTTGCTTTTCTGGGATATATGGAGCATACCAACGGAATATCTTTAAACGGAGGAGAAGCCGAGGTTATTTATCTTTCTGACGAAGCAACAATCAAGCGCCAGATAGAAGAAGCGGATAAAAAAGCCGATGTAGTAGTTGTTTCCTGTCATTACGGAACTGAGATTATGAACGAAATAAATACCCAGCAGCAAACGCTTACTCCTAAGCTGGTAGAATGGGGCGCCGATCTTATAATAGGAACACAGGCTCACACTATTTCGACCTGCGGCTATCTTGATAAGCCGGACGGCGGACAAGCCTTCGTTTATTACGGACTCGGCAATTTTATCTCAACAATGTACGATACAAAATCTCTGGTTGGAATAATAGGCGATCTTGATGTTGTAAAGAACTATGATACAAATGAAATAACTTTTGAAAATGTAAAAGCTATTCCCGTTATTTCTCATTTTGAAGCCGATTATTATGATTCTTACTGGTATAACTGCACGGTTTATCCGTATGCTGAATATACCGACGACCTGCTTTCCAGAAATTTTGTTGAGGGATTTTCACGGCAAACCTTAAAAGACTGCCTTTCATATATACCTGAGGAATTTTTAAGTATCGAATAAAAATACAGACTATGTATACAATGGAGCAATGCCAAATCGTTCGAGCGGCGCTATCCAACAATTCCGAGGCATTGGAAAACTTGATAAACAAACTACATAACCCAAGCCACTCGCAGCATGATTTGATTGTAGATAGGAGTCATTAATGGAGAAATTAACAAAACAAGCTGAACAGATTATGGTTGAGCGTTTTGGAAAGGATACCGTCATTGCGTTAGCCACTGAGGAAAACGGTATGCCCTATGTGCGGTTTGTCAATGCTTTTTATGAGGATAGGTGCTTTTATATAATCTCTCATGGTCAGTCCAATAAGATGAAGCAGATTGCAAACAATCCGATTGTCGCCATTTCGGGAGAATGGTTTACCGCGCACGGAACGGCAAAGAACCTGGGATATTGGGGCGAGGAGGAAAATGCGGTTCTGGCAGAAAAATTGAGAAAGGCGTTCTCTGAGTGGATCGATAATGGGCATAACGATTTTAACGATGTGAATACCTGTATTCTTTGTGTAGAACTGTCGGATGGAGTTCTGTTATCACATGGTACACGTTATGATATAGATTTTATGGATTAGAATTCCTTATTTTCTTGGGAACAGGAGGCATTATAAAAAGTGTAGCGAATACCCCTGCGACAGATACGAGCACATAGATGAGTTCGACTCCTTCATTACTCATCGCAACCGTAAGAATAATATTTAAATGTAAACGCTGCCGCAGATTTTCATATATTTATATTTGAACCAAGCCAATTAACAAATATTTTACTTGCATCGTTTTGAAAATCTTAAAATAATCAAATAAAATAGTATTTTACTATTGCAATTTATGCGAATATGCTATAAAATATAGTTAACGGAAAAAGCTGTCCGTAATATTCAAAAAACTTGCGGAATTAATATTTTTATATTCTGCTCAAAATTTTATTATATTGGAGGTCATATCTATGAAATTTGCAGACGGATTCTGGCTTAATCAAAGAGGCTACGAAGTCAATTATGCAAATCAGGCGTTTGAAATTACCGAAACTGAAAACGGTTTGGTAGTTAATGCTACTCCCTTTGTAGTTTATAACCGAGCTATGATGCTGGGAAGCGCTAATCTTGAAATTTCCTATACATCTACACAGGAAAACTGCATTAAGGTAAGTATTACTCATCACAAGGGCTATACCGACAACGGTCCTCATTTCCAGCTTAACGAGGGCAGCTACAAGCCTCAGGTCACAATTACCGATAAGGAAGCTGTTCTTGTAACCGGCGACACAAAGCTTGTTATATCCAAAGAAACATGGAGCGTTCAGTATTATTATAAGGATAAGAGATTGACGGGCGGCGCCTGGAGATCTGCCGGAGTTATTTTTGAGAGCGCTTATAAAGCTCAGGCTAGACTTCAGACTCAGCTTGACGATACATTCTGGAGCTACCCCGCCGATCCTACAAGAACATATATACGTGAACAGTTTGATACATCGGTTGGCGAATATTTTTACGGCTTCGGCGAAAAGTTCACTACCTTTACAAAGAACGGACAGAATGTTGAAATATGGAACGCTGACGGCGGAACCTGCTCCGATCAGTCGTATAAGTCGGTTCCGTTCTACGTTTCCTCCAGAGGCTACGGCGTATTTGTAAACAGCACCGATAAGGTTTCCTATGAAGTAGCTTCCGATACTGTTTCAAAAGTTTCGATCACTGTTCCAGGAGAGAATCTCGAATATTATATCTTCGGAGGAGAAAATCTTACCGAGGTGCTTAAAGGCTATACTGATCTTACCGGAAAGCCTGCGCTTCCTCCCGCATTTTCTTTTGGCTTGTGGCTTACAACTTCCTTTACCACTAACTATGATGAAGAAACTATCACTTCGTTTATCGACGGTATGGCTGAAAGAGATATTCCTCTACAGGTATTCCACTTTGACTGCTTCTGGATGAAAGGTTTTGAGTGGTGCAACTTTGAATGGGATAAGTCACAGTTCCCGGATCCTCCGGCAATGCTTGAAAGACTTCACAAGAACAAGGGTCTTAAAACCTGCGTCTGGATCAACCCTTATGTTGGTCAGCGTTCAAAGCTGTTTGACGAGGGTATGGAAAACGGCTACTTCATCAAGAAAAAGGACGGCTCTGTTTTCCAGTGCGACGAGTGGCAGCCTGGTATGGCTATTGTTGACTTTACAAATCCTGCCGCCTGCGACTGGTATGCAGGATACCTCAGAAAGCTCTGCGAAATGGGAGTCGATACATTTAAGACAGATTTCGGCGAGAGAATTCCTACAAAAGATGTTGTTTATTTTGACGGCTCAGATCCGATCAAGATGCACAACTATTATACTCATCTTTACAATGAATGTGTATTCAACGTATTGAAGGAGTACTACGGTGAAAATAAGGCTTGTCTGTTTGCACGTTCCGCAACTGCCGGCGGTCAGCAGTTCCCTGTTCACTGGGGCGGTGACTGTTCTGCTAATTACAACTCTATGGCTGAGGTAGTAAGAGGCTGTCTGTCGCTTTGTATTTCAGGCTTCGGCTTTACATCTCACGATATGGCAGGCTTCGAGGCTACCGCTACTCCCGACATCTACAAGAGATGGGCTGCTTTCGGTATGTTCTCATCACACAGCCGTCTGCACGGAAATCAGTCTTACAGGGTGCCATGGCTGTTCGACGAGGAATCCTGTGATGTTCTGCGCTTCTTCACAAAGCTCAAGGGACAGCTTATGCCTTACATCTGGGCTCAGGCTATCAAGACTCACGAGGTTGGTATGCCTGTTATGAGAGCAATGGTCATTGATTACGCAAACGATCCTGCCTGCCTTACGCTTGACAGACAGTATATGTTCGGCGACAATATTCTGGTTGCTCCTATTCTTAATGACGAGAGCATGGCACAGTACTATGTTCCTGAGGGCAGATGGACAGACATTATCACAGGCAAGGTAATCGAAGGCGGCAAGTGGTACAGCCATAAATGCTCTTACTTTGAGATTCCTGCTCTTGCTAAGCCGAACAGCATTATTCCTTACGGAAAGTTCGTAAGAGATGTTGAATATGATTATCTCAACGGCACAACTTTCAAGATTTTCGAGCTTGAGGACGGTAAATCGGCAACCTGCCCGATCTACGATACCGAAGCTAACAAGGTGTTTGAGCTTACAGCAGTAAGAAACGGCAACACGATAGAGTGTTCTTACACAGCTACAGCCGCTTCATTCAGAATTGAAATTGCTTCAACCGATAAGGCTGTTGACGTTACTCCGACTGCAAGCGGTAAGGTTATTATCGAGCTTTAATTGAATGCTCCTATTTCGCCATAAATAATTTTAGACGCTTTTGACTTTTGTCAAGGGCGTCTTTTTGTTGACTTATGTTACGTTGAGTGCTATAATAATGAAAACACACTACAGAGAGATCACAATTAATATTTGACAGAGGAGTAAAACATGACAAAAATAAAAAAGAAAAAAAGTAAATTCAATCCTATTATCCTTTTGTTTTATCTAATAGGAGGAGTATGCGGCTTTTCTATTGCCATTTTAATAGACTACCTTACAAAAAGCGGTGTATCTACTCCGTATGCGCTGGTTTTTATATTGATAATAGCATTGACTTCTATTTTTGCTATCATCCTTATTCACGAATCCGGACATCTTGTAATGGGGCTTCTAACAGGATATGATTTCATTTCTTTCAGAATAGGAAGTTTTACATTTGTGAAGGAAAATAATAAGCTTGTAACGCGCAAATTCAATATTGCAGGCACCGGAGGACAATGCATTCTCACCCATACAGAAGTCGAAAAACCTGAGGAGCTGCCTTATTTTTGGTATAATTTCGGAGGTGTGTTTTTTAACTTTTTGACGGCACTTATTTGCTTATTCGTTATCCTGCTTTCAAAAAATCCTTTTGTTTTAACAGGCTTTTTAATATTTGCAATCTTGTCATTGGCAATTGGAATAATTAACATTATTCCCACAGCAGCAATGGGAATTGGAACTGACGGCTATAATATTATTTTGATGAAAAAATCTCCTGCCGTCAGAATAACAATTTATAAAACAATGCTCATTAATGCACTTCAGTTTCAAGGTACACGGCTTGAGGATATGCCAGAAAACCTTTTGACTTTTACAGATGAAGAAAAACAATGCGAATTCGGAACAGCTTTAACCTGCATTGAAGCTAATCTGTTGATGAACAGACATGATTTCAAAGCTGCCGAAGAAAAGTATCGTTCTGTTGCAGAAAATAATGACACATATACTTTATATCAGAACGAATGCCGATGTGAAATGATATTCTGTATGATAATGAACGGCTGTACTGCAGAGGAAATAAACGAGGTTTATGATAATGAACTGAAAAAGTATATAATAACTACCGGTAAAACATATATAATGAGAAAGCGTCTTATGTATGCTTACTATTTGATCATAGAAAAGGACTTCACAAAAGCCGAAGAAGAATACTTGATCGCAGAAAAAATGGAAAAAACATATCCGGCAAAGGGCGAGTATCTATCAGAAATGGCTCTTATCAAATATGTAAAGAACAATTTTGTCAGGTAAATAATAACTGATATTATGAAGTATTTGAGCCGTATGATTTATTTGACAGCAGATGAAAAAAAATATAACCGAGCCGCAGAGATTTATATTTATATCTGCGGCTTAATTATTGCAGTTATTCTATAAGTCAACAATTATATCCGCCGTAGAAATTCGCACTATCTTTTGCAAATCTGACAGTGAAAGCTCCACCTGATAACCGATCTTACCTCCGCTGAAAAGTATAGTTTCAAAATCTTCGGCAGTTATGTGTATTGTCGTTACAAACTGCTTTTTCATTCCTATGGGAGAACAGCCGCCGTGAACATAGCCTGTAATCGGAAGAAGATCTTTTGATTTTATCATCTCAATTGACTTCTCTCCTACAGCCTTTGCGGCTTTCTTCATATCAAGTTCCTCGGCGACAGGGATCATAAAGACATAATACTTTTTAGATTTCGGGCTGGTCGTAACAAGAGTTTTAAATACCTGCTCAGGATTCTGGCCAAGCGCCTGTGCTACCTCGATTCCGCTGACCGCATCTGTATCTAAATAGCTGTGTTCCTTATATTTGATTTTATTCTTGTCAAGAATACGCATTACATTAGTTTTCTGTTCCAAAATAATCACTTTCCTTTCTGTTTTATTATATATAAAAATTACGGTCTTTTCAAGCTTTTATCCTAAAAAGCAACAATATATTTGACTATAATCAATCCTTTTGTGAAAATTAGGTGAAAAAGGTTGACTTGTAAACTATACTGTGATATAATAGTTGTATATTCAACTAACCGATACGGAGGCGCCTTTATGGATCCGCAGTACAGATTCAGCAAATACTCGTCGATTATTACAAGGCAATGCAAGGCATACTATGACCGAGAGCTTAAGCAGTTCGGAATCGGCAGCGGTCAGCAGTTTTTTCTGATAATAATTTCCGAAAATCCCGGTATTAATCTTGCAGACCTTGCAAACAGGGGCGGTTTTGATAAAAGCACAATAACGCGCTCGGTAAAAAAACTTCAAAAGCTGGAGTATATCAGAATTGAAGACGATAAGACCGACGGAAGACGCAGACACGCTTTTGTAACAGAGAAAGGTCTGCCGGTCGTAAATTATATTTATAAGCTTAAGGAACAAATAAATAAAAAGCTTATAAAAGGGCTTACCGACAGTGAGATCGAAACCGTAAGCAGGCTTATGACAAAAGTAGCCGACAATGCCGCAAGGTATCTTAACGAATGAGAAACAGGAGGTAAAACACATGGAAAACAATTATTCCGACATCACGCCCGAGATCAGGGAGCTAACAAAAAAATGTGTCATGCATAATCAGATAAACCCTGAGCTTTACGGAAAATACGACGTTAAAAGAGGATTAAGAGATATAAACGGAAAGGGCGTTTTAGCCGGACTTACCGAGATTTCCGAGGTGCGCTCAAGCGTTTTAAAGGACGGAGTTTCGGTTCCCTGTGATGGAGAACTGTTTTACCGCGGGATTAATGTCAAGGATATAATAGACGGTTTTGTAAAGGACAAGCGCTTCGGATTTGAAGAAATAGTTTATCTTCTGCTGTACGGTGAACTGCCTTCAAAGCAGCAGCTTGACGATTTTTCAAAGCTTCTGGGTGAATACAGAACGCTTCCGACTAACTTTGTACGCGACGTTATAATGAAGGCTCCAAGTGATGATATGATGAATACTCTGGCAAAAAGTATTCTTACGCTTCACTCTTACGACTCCAATGCCAACGATATTTCACTGGACAACGTTATGCGCCAGTGTCTTCAGCTAATAGCGGTATTTCCTATACTTTCTGTATATGGTTTTCAGGCATATAATTTTTATATAGGAAAGCAGAGCTTTTTCATTCATCTCCCCGACCCTGAAAAATCCACTGCTGAAAATATTCTTTATCTGCTCAGACCAGACTGCAAATATACTGAGCTTGAAGCTAAGGTACTAGACATAGCTCTGGTTCTCCATGCCGAACACGGCGGAGGAAACAATTCCACGTTTACTACTCATGTTGTAACCTCCTCGGGAACTGATACCTATTCAGCTATAGCAGCGGCTTTATGCTCCCTCAAGGGCCCTAAACACGGCGGAGCAAATATAAAGGTAATGAAGATGTTTGAGGATCTTAAAGCAAATGTCAGCGACTGGAGCGACGATTCGGCTATTGAAGAATATCTTACAAAACTGCTTCACAAGGAGGCATTTGACAAGGCGGGACTTATTTACGGAATGGGGCATGCAGTTTACTCAATTTCTGATCCCAGAGCAAGGGTTTTCAGAAAGTTTGTTGAAAGCCTTTCTCAGGAAAAAGGCCGTACCGAGGAATTTGCACTGTATTCCAAGGTCGAAGAGCTTGCGCCTAAGGTTATTGCAAAGGAGAAAAAAATATACAAGGGAGTCAGCGCTAACGTGGACTTTTACAGCGGTTTTGCATATAGTATGCTGGGACTTCCTATGGAGCTTTACACTCCTATCTTTGCAGTTGCAAGAATTGCAGGTTGGTCAGCTCACCGAATGGAGGAGCTTATAAACGCAGGAAAAATAATCAGACCTGCATACAGAAGCATTTCTGCGGAAAGAGAATATACGCCTCTTTCCGATAGATAATATATCCTTTCTCAAAAAATCTGTCCAAGACTTATGTCCCGGACAGATTTTTTATTCTATATTTGCCGGCATTCCATTAACTGATATTTCAGGGTCGTCAAGGTCGATGATCAGGCACTTCCTACCCTCTATAACCTGAGTTCGTACCTTATCGACAGCGTCCTTGGCTATATTTACAGTAATACTGGGAACAGAAAGTACTGTTTTACGCTCAACCAAATTGACAGCCGTCAGTGATTTGCCGCCCATTGCACTTTCATAAACCTTAGGAAGGTGTTCAAGCTTTTCCTGACTTACGCCGGCTTCCCACAAAATAGATGATAGCTTTTTATCATCAACAGTAGGTATCTCGGTTTCGTGACTGGACTGATCAACAATTTCGGCTATCTTATCATTGACTGTTGTAATAAGGTCATAATCAAGCTCGTCGCCTACTACATTATTGAGAATAGAACGGAATGTTTCTTTTTCAGACTGACACGACATAACGAACTCACAGCCCAGCAGATCGTCAACAATAGACGTGTTGGGTTTTTTCGGATTTTTAGTATAGTACAAAACTCCGTTAACGTCAGGAGAACGGTCGGAAAACACAGGAAACAAAAATCCGTCGCTCGGCAGCTCTACTATACGGTCGCAGGAAGCCTTTTTCAATATCTCATTAGATTCATCACTGTAAATAAGTCCGTCAATCCGTAGATTTACCGGACAAATTGCGGTAATAATAAAATTATAGTCTATCTCCGATTCAGCATCCTCCGAGATCTCGCCCGACTTGTTTTTATTTAGAACGGAATATGTACAGTGAGCGGAAAAAATTGCATATGTAGATACATATTCCATTTTCTCTGTAATAGTATTCAGAAATTTATCCGTTATCTCATCATCAAGAAATTTACTTTTCATTATTTCATAGAAAAACGGCTGTGCACCGCCCTCCAGATACGCATCCTTAGGAAACTGATATTCAAGAAGGTTTTTTCCCACAGAGCCGCTAAGAACCTTTTTCAATATTATCATTATAAGCTCAGATTCGTCCGCAGGCATTGTATTATAAAGCTGGTTAGATTTAAATTTAATATTCTTCTCTGAGTCAACAAATGCCTGAACAACGTGATTGACCGTAAAAAAGCCGCAGTCGTCGCTGAAATTTTTCTTTATCTCGTTTATTTCTTTTTTATTCATTAATGTAAATCCTCCGTCCTTTACTATATCTATTATAACATGAAAAACAATTTTTCGCAAGGTTATTTTATACAAAAACAAAAGCTGTCCTTTTTATTGGACAGCTTATCGCAACTTGTTAAACAGGATGAACTTTATTTACAGCGTCGGAATGTTTTCCGTCAACTCCGTATTTCTTATTTCTTCTCTGTTCAAAGAATTTGGGTGCAACCTTCGGGAACATAGCATAGGTAAGAACGTCTTCTTCCTGCTCCGTCCAATCCGCACATTCCTTACGCATTTCCTCAAGTTCAGGCTTGAGCAGATCGGCAGGACGGCAGGTTATAGGCTCTTCAGCTCCAAGAATTTTCTTCTGAAATTCAGGATCGATCTGAACAGGTGTTTTACCGTATTCACCTTTTACAAGTCCCTTGAACTCTTTTGTTACAGTTTTATACCTCTCGCCCATAATTACATTAAATACCGCCTGAGTACCGACGATCTGAGAAGTCGGAGTAACGAGCGGAGGGAATCCTGAATCCTTACGAACTCTGGGAACTTCCTTTAAAACATCCTCAAGCTGATCTGCCTTGCCGGCCTGTTTCAGCTGAGAAAGAAGGTTTGAGAGCATTCCGCCAGGAACCTGATACAGAAGCGCATTAGTATTTGTCGCAAGCATTGAAGGGTCAAGCAGTCCGCTGTCAATGTACTTTTTACGAAGAGTCATAAAGTAATCTCTGATCTCATTCAGCTTTACAAGGTCAAGACCTGTATCATATTCAGTTCCCTGGAAAGTAGCGACTATAGACTCTGTAGGAGCATGAGACGTTCCGAGAGCAAGCGGTGACATAGCAGTATCTACAGCGTCAACGCCCGCTTCAACAGCCTTCATTATACACATAGAAGCAAGTCCGGAGGTATAATGAGTATGAAGCTGAACAGGGATCTTTACCGCAGACTTAATATCCTTAACAAGCGAGGAAGCCTCATACGGAGTAAGAAGCGCTGCCATATCCTTGATACATATAGAATCTGCACCTGCAGCTTCTATTCTTCTTGCGTAATCCATATAATACTCATGAGTGAAAACTTCGCCGAGAGTGTATGAAATCGCAACCTGAGCATGGCCTTTTTCCTTGTTTGCTGCCTTGATAGCGGTTTCAAGGTTTCTGATATCATTCAAAGCGTCAAAAATTCTTATTATATCAATACCATTTGCAATAGACTTTTGTACAAAATATTCAACCAAGTCATCAGCATAATGACGATAGCCCAGCATATTCTGTCCTCTGAACAGCATCTGGAGCTTTGTATTCGGCATTGCCTTTCTTATTGTGCGAAGCCTTTCCCATGGATCTTCATTTAAAAATCTGATACATGAATCAAATGTAGCGCCGCCCCAGACCTCAGCGGAATAAAATCCTATTTCATCCATTTTAGACAAAATGGGCTTCATTTCATCAATCGACATTCTTGTAGCGATAAGTGACTGATGAGCGTCGCGGAGAACGGTTTCAGTAATTTTTAGCTTACCCATTTATTTCAATCCTTTCAAAAGCAAAATTGATTTATCAGCCTATTACAGCAAGTACGGCGCCTGTTTCAACAGCCGAACCCTTAGTTGTATTAATGCTGAGTACCTTTCCGGCACATGGGGAATTAACGTCATTCTCCATTTTCATAGCCTCAAGAACAACGATAGCCTGACCGGCTTCAACGGTATCTCCGACAGCTACCTTGATATCAAGGATAGTACCGGGCATAGGAGCTGAAACCTTTGTACCCTCGGCTACAGGAGCGGCAGGAGCTGCTGTCGGAGCGGGAGCTGCCTGTACGGGCGCTGAAACAACAGAAGCAGGTGAATCTGCTCCTACTTCCTCAACCGCAACATCATAAGCTTTTCCGTTTACTGTAATATTATATCTTTTCATATTAAAAACCACCTATCTAAAAATATTAATTATAAAAGCAGCCTATTAAAGCTGAATATTGCTGTGCTTCTTAGGAAGTCTGGAAATACGCTTTCCTGCCAGTATCTCAACGGCATTGATAAGAACTCCGCGGATCTCATTTCCGCTGACGATATTGTCAAGACAGTTTTTCTGTGCGGCAGCAGCTGCGCTTGCTTCTTCCCTTGCATATTTATCAGCAAGCTCTTTTCTTTTTGCAGCAAGATCAGCAGCGCCCTTCAGTTCGTCGTGGGCCAAAAATTCAACTGCAGTAACAGGGTTAAGCGGAGAAATTACCGCATCAGGAACGGCAAAGGTCATATCTGCATTTGCGCCCTTTCCGGCGAGTGCGATATATGCCGGACCGTAAGCCTTTCCGGTAACTGCCGCAAGCTTTATAGTCGTAGCTTCAGCATAAGCATGAGCAAGCTTAGTCATATTCTTAACAGCTCCGGCGGCTTCTGTATCATCATCAGCGGCAAAGCCTTCAGTATCGACCAGAGTAATTATCGGAACTGCATATGCGTCGCAGGTCCTTACAAAACGCGCAAGCTTTGAACAGTCATCGGCAGTAAGCTTATCAGCGGTTTTGTTTGTAGCAATTATTCCGACTGAAGCTCCTCCCAATGTTCCGAGAGCAGTATATGATGCTTTTCCGTATTCAGCTGAAAGCTCGATAAGACTTCCCTCATCACATACTGCTTTAGCCTGAGATTCAGCGTCTTTTCCGAAAACTGCTGTCGGTTCTTCAAACTCGTACATAGGGACAGGTGAAAGATTATTCTGCGGAAGCTTATTAAGTATTTCCTTAGCTGCTTCTACAGCAGCCTTATCGTCTTTTGCTACTATACACGCAGTACCGTTTTTCGCTGCATTTTCAGCAGAATTTTTTATATCCGAATTAGGAGCAACATAAAGCTCTGAATCGCTTGTAATAACAGTAAAATCAGCGGATTGTGCAAGCATAGCGGCAGTTCCGGCACATACTCCGGCAACTACTGAGATCTGAGGAACTACGCCTGAAAGATTTGAAACCCACAAAAGAAGTTCTCCGTAGGCAGCCATAGCCTCACAGCCGTCGTTCAGATCTGCTCCGAAAGAATCATAAATTCCGATAACCGGAACACCTGTCTTTGCGGCAAGATCGTAAAGTTTTACTATTTTATCAGCCTGAACCTTAGTAAGCGCACCGTTTTTCACCGTTATATCCTGTGAAAAAGCGTAAACCGGATTACCGTCTACATATCCATAGGCGGTTATAACTCCCGAAAGACCTGAACCTGACTTAGCATAAGGATCAAGCTCTGTAAATTTTCCTTCATCAAACAAATATGTCAGCCTGTTTCTTGCAGGAGCAGGAACTGCGGCAAGCGCCTGAAGCTCGGCAAGAGTTGAGATTGAATCAGACATATAGTTTCCTCCATTCAATTAATTTATAAGATAAACCAATACATAAGCATAATAGTCTATCATAACTATACAAATATCATTATACTATTTTTCAAACGATTTAGCAAGAATAAAAGCAGATTTTTCTTCACTTTTTACGTCTTGAACATTTTTTGTTCATTTTCTATACATAACGCAAAAAGAGCGGCAAAGCCGCCCTTATGTTTTATATGCTATTCCTTTATTCTGTCATCATAAAAATATTTCTCTATTTCTTCACTGGCAGCCGAAATCTCGTCGCCTTCTTCCCAAATTAAAATTCTATTTTCATCATCCGGCAAACCGAAGCGCCTTTATAAAGGTTTCCTGAGTAATATCCTCTGCTATTTCAGGTATGCGGCTTAATTTAAAAATAAATGCATAAACCTCTCTGAAGTATTCCTTATAAATGCTTTCAAAATCCATTGCTTCACCTGCCCTTCTATTATATATGACTTTGCGCAGCTGCAAAACGTTACAGAAAAAATAAAAAAACAGACGATATCAGTTTTTTGCAAAGCTGAAACGGTATCGTCTGTAATTTATTTAATTCTATTTACTTTTAGTCAATGCATTTCTTATCGCCCGCAGCTCGTCCGGCTTCAACTCCCTGTACTCACCCGGTTTTAGCATACCCAGTCTGAGCGGTCCTATTGAAGTGCGTTTAAGACGGGCAACTTCAAGACCGACAGCCTCGCACATTTTTCTTATCTGACGGTTTCTTCCCTCGTGAATCGTCATCTGAAGCACTACTCTGCCGGGCTGTTTATCAAGCACCAAAACCGTACAGGGCTGAGTCTTTACACCGTCTATTTCGATCCCTTCAGACAGCCGTACAAGCTGATCGTCATTTATATCGGGACGAACTGTTACTCGGTAGGTCTTTGAAACATGGCGGGAGGGGTGCATAATATCGTTTGCGAATTTTCCGTCGTTAGTAAACAGAAGAAGCCCCTCGGAATTCTTGTCAAGCCTTCCGATAGGATAAACTCTTGCCGGTATGCCATCAAGCAGATCGGTTACGCATTTTCTGTCAAGCTCATCGCTCATAGTAGTTACATAGCCTCTCGGTTTATGAAGCATTATATAATACATCTGCTTTTTCTTAGCTACAGAGATATTATCGCCGTCTATGCTTATTACATCCTTGCCTGGAAGCGCCTTATCGCCCAGACCACAGGGATGTCCGTTTACTTTTACTCTTCCCTGAGCAATAAGCTCCTCAGCTTTTCTTCTTGAACAATATCCGCTTTCTGCAATGATCTTCTGAAGTCTGATCTTTTCCATATATTCTCCTTAATATGTACGGTCTATAAAGACCGTTATTCAAACAGCGCTTTTGCCTTTTCAATACAGCTTTCAAAAAAGCCTGTGCTTTCAGGCTCAGCTGCTGCAGCGCTTATGCTCTGAGCTGTATAAACCGGCTCCTCAGCTATTTTTTCCCCATTATAATAATATTCAGCCCTTCCGACCTGTACGTTTTCAGCAGCCGGACAATAAACAAACGGGCGGACAAAAATCTCACAGGTTACATTTTCCGCTTTACCTTCCGGCAGTGTCAGTTTGACCTTGTCTGTTTTGCAGAGAATTGTGTCAGATACTCCGCCTGCCGCTCCTATCTCAAACGTATCGTTTTCAATGGGAAGCTCCTGTCTTGACATCAGGGAGAAACCATAATCATACATTCTTGTATGGTCAAGCCAGTCATCAGGATCGTTTAATGTAACGCAGATAAGCGTTGCTCCGTCCCTTTCGCAGGCGGAAACAAGACATCTTTTAGCCTTGTCGGTAAAGCCCGTTTTAACTCCTATTACTCCGTCGCACATTGTAAGAAGCTTATTGGAATTTATAAGCCATCTTTCATACGGAGGATTTCCGAATTCAAGCTTAGCATTCTTTTTACCGCAGATCTCTCTGAAATCATCATTTTTCAAAGCTTCTCTGGTCAGTACCGCCATATCGTACGCAGTTGAATAATGATCATCGGTATAATCGTCAAGACCTGAAGGCGTAACAAAATGAGTAGATCTAAGACCCATTTCCGCTGCTCGGTCATTCATTAGCTGAACGAAAGCTTCAACGCTTCCGGATATTCTTACCGCAGCGCAGTTAGCTGCGTCATTTCCGCTGGGAAGAAGCATTCCGTGTACAAGAGCCCTCATTGTGACAGTATCGCCCTCCTGCAGACCCATAGAAGAACCTTCAACCTTAAGCGCTTCTTTATCAACCACAAACTTTTCGTCAAGATCATTCTGCTCCAGTGCAATAAGAGCAGACATTATTTTAGTTGTACTCGCCATAGGAAGCTTAGAATATCCGTTTTTCTCATAAAGCACTTCACCTGTTGCAGCATCAATTAGGATAGCTCCTTTAGCGGAGACACCGGACAGCTCATAAGCGTCAGCCTTGAAAGCAAAAGATGCAAGCGCAATAATAAGCGCGGAAATAAACGATATTAATTTCAATTCAGACACACCTTTACTATAAAAATCATCCATAATATAATGTGCCGAACGAAAGGTTTAATTCATAAATAATACAGGGAAATTACCCCTCCGACTTCTTACCGGTTTTTTTGTCAACAAAGTCAATAATTTTATCAACAACATCAGGAACGAGATTTACTACTGCATTTTCATATGAGGTGTTTGTTGTCATCTGCAAAAGCTTTGTTTCACCGTTATGAATAACTATAAAAGCCATAGGCTGTATCGTTATTCCTGCTCCGGATCCGCCGCCGAACTGATCCTTTGCTGTTTTTGTCGGCAGATCTGAACCTCCTGAAGCAAATCCGAAGGAAACTTTTGAAACCGGTATAATCGTCGTTCCGTCAGAGGTTACGATAGGCTTTCCCACAACAGTTTCGCAATCGGTCATCTCTCTTATTTTTTCCATTGCCGTTTTAACCAAAGATTCAAGCTTAGTATTATCGTTCATTTTCAATACGTCCTTTCGTTTATATAAATTATCCTTATACGTTTGCAGCCGTCTGTGCGCCGTGTCTTTCATAGGCGGTATTCTCATTTTTGCTGTCAATTTTCAGTTTTCTTTTCTGCTTCAAATATATTATCAAGAAATTTACACCTATACAAACTGCCAGCGCAATTAATGCGCTCGGCCGAATTTTAACAGTGGTTTCAGCTTCCCCGCTGATAGTATTCTTTGTAAATACACAGTTTACATTTGCCCTTTTTATTTTTACGGTAAATATACCCGCAAGCAATCCCAGAAAGTTGAACAGCGCTCCCTGCAAAGCTCCATAGAAAATCGCAGCTTCGTGAGCGTCCTCCCTGCCAACGCTTATATTAATACCGGTATCAGTAAATCGTATTGTCTTACAAAGCTTTTTAAAGTATTTCCACCCCATAGGTATATACGGCTTTATAAGTTCATATTTTTCCTTTAGCCCTGCAAAAAATCCGTCCTTGGTTCTTGATTTTTTATTTTTGTCACTGTCAGGATCTCTTTCGGGCACAGATTTTTTTTTCGGCATAACAGGCTCGTCCGAATTTTTGTCTTCATCTTCAGCTTCTTTAAGACTTTCCGCCAGTCCGTCAAGACCGAACTTATCTTCTCTATCAATCTTTTCCTCATAGATATGAGTATCAGTATTTTCTTCGCAGGCATCGTCTTTTTTTAAAATACTTTCAAGCGCTTCCGGCTCAGAAAGAGAAGCTTCAGTAATATCATTATCTGCAAAATCGCCGTCGATATTATCCTCAAACAGATCCTGCTGTAATTTTTCTTTTTTTATTTGTTTTGCTTTTCGCCTGCGTTTTTTCTTTTTTGCGTTTACAGGATAAATAGTAAAAAACATATATTTGATTTTTACTTCAAACCCTCTGCTGTCCGCCTTTACATAAGCGCTGACGGAAAAATGAAGAAGAATTACAATAACTGCGATTATTGAAAGCAGAATCCAAAGAACAATTATTGCGATCATCTCCAATCCTTTAATTTAAGATCTATTTATTTTAACTGTCTTGAGTGTTTTCTAATATCTCGTCAATAGTTACCTGAGCTTTTTGCTCAGGAAGCTCAGGTAGCTCTTCTAAAGACGAAATCTGAAAGGCTCTGAGAAATGCGTCGGTGGTTTTATAAGCTATAGGCCGCCCCGGAAGGTCAAGCCTGCCCACTTCTGTAAGAAGCTTTTTTTCGACAAGAGAATTTACCGTTCCGGAAGAATCAACTCCCCTGACCTGCTCAACAAAGGATTTTGTAACAGGCTGATTATAGGCAACTATAGTCAGTACCTCAAGCGCCGCAGGTGAAAGAGCAGTATTTTTCTTTATCTCCAAAGCGTTTTTTATATACTGTGAATACTTTTTTTTCGCAGCCAACTGGTATGAACCGTTAAGCTTGAGCAGTTCTATTCCGCTAGAACTTGCGGAATACCTATCCGTAAGATTACTTAGCAGTTCCTCCGTTTCTGTTTCCTCTAATCCAGCCGCTTCCGCAAGCTTTGATAGTTCTATCGGATCTCCCCCTGCAAAGAGTATTGACTCTATTACAGCGATTTTTTCATTTACATCCATAAAAATTTTCCTTTATATTATAAAAATCTGTATCTCCATAGATTTTTTTCAGTATGCGCCGCATAAAAAGATCGGTACATATATTTTATCCTCCAGAAATCAAGCTTTTTATTATTTTTCACTATTTTCGGTATAACCGCAGGAGATATTACATCAGAATCCTCAGCTTCAGAAAAACTTCTTTCTTCATCGCTTATACCTAATATTTTGTTATTATCAATTTTTGCCTCGGCTGAGTCTGTTGAAATAAAAGCAGACGCCGCCAATACTCGTATCTGAGTAGCCTCAGGTTTTACGCTGATAGTATGTGTATTGATTCTGCGCTCAGATGAAAATTTTACGCTTGTACCTGATTTATGTATATTATTATCTGAAACATCGGAGTAATTATCAAGCTCAGATCTCTCCAGATCGGTTTCAGTGTCGTTGTCACATACCTGACTTTCCGTTATATTTTTTTCATGGGTATCAGAAACATGATTTTTATTGGTTCTGTTAAACCTTATCAAGGTATTGTCGTCATTTATATAAATACGACCTGACTTTGTAAGCTCAAGAACTGCCAGAAACGTTGCAACTTTTTCAGACTTGTCCGTAATCCCGCTGTAAAGACGGGTCATTTCACATTCGCCTGTTTTATAAAGCTTCTTTAGAACAAAAATTATTTTGGAGGTAACGGAAACTATTCTATGAGAAACAATAGGCGAAAAAACATTAGCTCTCAGCGGCTTGTATTTTTTGATCTTTGACGAAATGCCCATATACGCTTCGTAAAGGACCGAAACCTGGTGAGTTCGGGTATACGCCTTATTTACCGGAAATTTAACAGGCTGTCTAACAAAAATATCTCCTCCGGCATAAATCTTTTTTAGCTCTGACGCAGCCTTTTTACAAAGAGAGTATTCAATTATCCTGCCCTCCAGCTCCTTTTTAAGCTCAGCAGCTTCTTCCGGCTGAGGGAGTAAAGAACAGGTTTTTATATAGATAAGTCTTGCCGCCATTTCAAGGAAATCCGCCGCAGACTCATAATCGTCGCTTTCAAGACAGTTCATATATTCCATATACTGCTCAAGCAGCAGACTTATTTCTATATCGTAAATATTCAGCTTATGCTTTGATATAAGATGAAGCAGAAGATCAAGCGGACCTTCAAATGAATCGAGCTTAAAAGAAATCAAACTCATCGTTACCTCACACTATAGCTCCGACTATATAATCCATCCAGAAGGTAAGCTTATCCATTATCCAGAACATTCCGTTCTGAAGCCAGCTGAGCGGACCGTTAAATACGCCTGTAACTAAAAGCACGAAAAACATTATCGAAATATACGTCTGATTCTCTGCTATGAATCTATCTACCTTTGGAGAAGTAAAATACGACAGTATTTTCGAGCCGTCAAGAGGGGGGACAGGAATAAGGTTAAATACCGCTAACCCTAAATTTATAAAAGTAAAATATTGAAAGATAATAGTTATCCACATCATAGCTTCACTGGGATTGGCAAGATACAGACCGTTAGACAGCTTATATATAAGTATACCGGCAAAACCTACAATAATATTTGAAATAGGACCTGCCGCCGCACACAGTGCCATGCCTTTACGGTAATGCCTGAAATTCAAAGCGTTTACCTGAACCGGTTTTCCCCAGCCGAAGCCGGTAAAAAAAAGACAAACAGATCCGAGAATATCTACATGAGCAAGAGGGTTAAGAGTAAGTCTTCCCTGATACCTTGCAGTATTATCTCCCATTTTATCAGCCGACCAAGCATGAGCAAATTCATGTATCGGTATTACTAAAAAAATTATTATCAGCTTAACGCCAAATCTTAAAATGGTTTCCTGATCCATTTTGTTACCTCCGTATTCAATCTATATAATCAATGTTGACTTTTCTCAGGCAGCTATACAAATTTAATTATACACCATACAAAAATAAATTTCAAGTGCAGCTGCAGGTTTTGCAGTATATTTCACAATATTTTCATTCAGAAATTTTTTTTGAAAAAACTTTCTGAAAACACTTGCTTTTTGAAAACAGCTGTGATATAATAATAAATATTGTGGATTTAAGTTTTAGTTATTATGGAAAAGGAGGTGCAACCTAATGGCAAAGTGTCAGTTTTGCGGAAAGGGTGTAACTTTCGGAATTAAGGTTTCTCACTCGCACAGAAGAACAAACAGGACTTGGAAGCCAAACGTAAAGAGAGTAAAGGCTGTTGTTAACGGTTCTCCTTGTCACGTTTACGCTTGCTCAAGATGTCTGCGTTCAGGCAAGGTAGAGCGCGCATAATTATAGGTTATGCTTAAAAATTTGATATTCCAAAAATAGGGCTGACAGAAATGTTGGTCTTTATTTTTTTGTATAAAAAAAGCACAGACTGAAAAGATCTCTGTCAGTGCTTCCTTTAGTTTTAAATCTATCATGAAAAAATAAAAATCCGGCTTCTAACCGGATTTTTTTCAATTATCAGCCGCTGCAGTCCTCTTTCTTGATCTTAAAAATCATTCTGAGAAAACCGGAGAGTATTTTCGGACTTTTTACTACTACTACTTTCATAAGTAAGACCTCCAAAATATTTAGTAATACATATTATGCACTGACTTGTATTTTGGTTCACAGACGTGATGAAATCATGAGCAGAAGTCCGTTTTCAAAAGAAATTAATGCATAATCGTCAATTATAACATTCGACAGCCCTATAGGAAAAAAGCTTGTTATCTCCGCATTTTTAAGAGGATATTTTACGCCGCTGATATTAAGTCCCTTTACATTTTCCGTATATGCAAAGAGCGACAGCGAACGAGTATTATCTTTCTTGATCTTATAGTTTCCCGGCAAAATCAAGACGATCTCTTCATCGGGACTGATTATTCTTCCGGACGCACCGTTTTTTAATATAAAACCCAAAGACTGTATATTTGAATAGGTATGGTCAAATCTTCCCCCGAGAGCGCCTGTTATCGTTATATCATCATAGCCTCTCTTTAGCGCTTCACGTATTGCGAGCATAAGATCTGAGTCGTCCTTTTCCTTTGGAAATCTTAATACTTCCCTGCAGTTTTCAGGGATATAACCAAGCGAATCGTAATCCCCTATCGCAAGATCGGGAATGATCCCAAGCTTTTCAGCATACCTATAGCCGCTGTCGGCAGCAATTACAAAGGCATTCTGCCAGACTGCTTTATTAAGCTTCTCCGGATCATTAAGTTCTCCGCCGGTAAAGATCACGCATTTATTCATTTTTATGCTCCCATTCCTTTAGCTGCTTTGCCTGCTCGTACATTTCTTTATAACTTTCATGACGCGACGGCGCTATTTTACCTTCGCTTACCGCAGCTATAACCGCACAGCCTTTTTCTTTAGTATGACTGCAATTGACAAACCTGCAATTTCCGATATACTCCCTGAACTCGCAGAAACAATCGGCAAGATCGTCTTTAAAAATTATATCATACCTGTTTGTATCAAAGCTTGAAAACCCCGGAGTGTCTGCAACGTATCCGCCGCCTTCTATTTTATAAAGTTCAACATGGCGGGTCGTATGTTTTCCTCTTCCCAACTTACGGCTGATCTCGTTTGTTTCAATTGAATAGCCCGGGAAAATATTATTGAGCAGCGACGATTTTCCTACGCCGGTATTTCCGGTAAAAGCGGAAAGCTTTCCTTTAAGGAAATTCTTTACCTCGCCTGCTCCTGCGCCAGTAGTATTATCCACAGAAAAAACCTTTATTCCGGCTTTGCTGTAGATATCAGAATAATCGGAAAAATCACTTTTGTCGATTTTGGTAAAAACAACAGCAGGCGTTATTTTCTTATACTCGGCAATTGCGATAAACTTATCCAATAAAAGAAGATTCGGCTGAGGCTCGCAGGTAGAAGCGACAAATACCAGCAGATCAAGGTTTGCCAGCGGAGGTCTTATCAGAAGAGATCTTCTATCATGTATTTCGTCAATTACTCCGATACCGTCATTTTCGACACTAAAATCGACCGTATCCCCACACACGGGAGATATTCCTCTTTTGCGGAATACACCCCTTGCCTTGCATTCATAAACACCGTCGGAGGCTTCTACAGTGTAGACGCCCCCGAGTGCTTTAATTATAAGTCCTGTCATATTTAATATTGATTTTCCTCTGCGCCTTCTGAAGACTCATCGACAGGCGGAGCGATAGATTCGCTCGTTGTAGTCGTGGTGGTAGTAGTTGTAGTAGTCGTAGTTGTAGTTTCCGGTGTGATAGCAAGCAGTCCGCTATCATTCAGACTTCCTTCAAGAGTAATTTCCTGCTTATCATAATCTACAGTGTATCTTGCATACTGTACTGTCTGATTTGTCTGGTCGTTTCTGATATTTATTGTAAGCGTTTCTGTTTTCTTTCCTGATATATCAATACTTACAGAGCTTCCGGCTACTGTTTCGGCTCTTGCAACAGACTGAGTATATGCTACGTTACCGTCACGGTATACCTCGATAGTGTAAGAACCCCAGACTCCCGAAGGAAGCGGAAGGTTAAGACGCATATCAACAGGCTCAGCTTCACCTGTCGAAACGTAAATTATTACCTCGGTCTTTTTGTCTACATATTCTCCTTCGTTAATGCTTTGAGCTACTACCTTGCCCTTATCGCCCTCATGGCTTACCTCTTCGACTTTTCCAACCAGCTTGTTTTCAGCAAGCTTAGCCATTGCCTTTTCTTCTGTAAGTCCGATGACCTTCGGGACCTTTACCTGCTTTTCAAGCTCTCCGCTGCTGACAAATACCAGAATATCCGCCCCTTCAGGATACTGTTTTCCGGCAGCAGGTTCAGTCTTGATAACAAGTCCTTTTGCAACATTATCATCATAGGTTTCTTTAAGCACTACATTAAAGCCGGCGCTTACAAGCTCACTTCTCGCAACGTCAGCAGTCTTGTTTGTCATGTCAGGTACGGCAATAAGCTTCTGACCCTTACTTACGGTAAGAGAAAGCTTATATCCCTCCTTAACAGTCTTGTTCACAACGTCCTGCGCCATTATAATGCCTTCTTCATATTCGTTGCTGTATTCCTCGCTTATTTCAAAGCTGAGCTTATCCTTGTAATCCTGCTGGACCTTAACTATATTCTGTCCTACAAAATTAGGGATCGTTACTGTAGAAGTATGAGTACTTGGAGCATTGAAATTCTTAATAACTACCGTAGCAATAACAATAGCGGCAATTATAACAACAGCAACAGTTACTGCCATAAGTATAGGAACAACATATGAACGTTTTTCCGGCTCCTCATCTTCCTCTTCGTCATAATCTTCTTCGTCATAATCCTCTTCCTCGTCCTCGTTTGCAACAGGCCTGAAAAAGATAGTAGAATCCTCGGCTTCATCCTCCGTCAGATTATTTTTATAACCGAAAACAACTGATTGATTAAGCTTAAAGGTATCTATATCCTTGATCATTTCGGCAGCCGACTGATACCTTCTTGCCGGATTCCTTTCCATTGCATGAACAACTATCTCCTCAAGAGCCTCGGGGATAGAAGGCATTATATCGCGGGGAGGAACAGCGTTTTCCTGCATATGCTTCAATGCGATAGCTACAGGATTTTCACCGTCAAACGGCTTTCTTCCGGTAAGCATTTCATACAGCATAACGCCTACAGAATAAATATCGCTTCTCTCGTCGGTCATATCTCCCCTTGCCTGCTCTGGAGAAATATAATGAACTGAGCCTATCGTCTTATCTGAAAGAGTTTTTCCGTCAACTCTCGAAAACCTTGCGATTCCGAAATCCATCACCTTGATAGTTCCGTCGGCAAACAGCATGATATTCTGAGGCTTTATATCCCTGTGAACGATACCTTTATCATGAGCATGCTGAAGCGCACGAAGAATCTGAGTAACGAAATGAAGCGCGTCCTTCCAGCGAAGAACCCCCTGCTGCTCTATAAATTCCTTTAAAGTAATACCGTCAATGTATTCCATTACGATAAATTGTATCTCGTCCGTAAATCCAACGTCGTAAATTTTAACAATATTGGGATGTGACAGAACAGCTATCGCCTTGCTTTCATTTCTGAAACGCCTAAGAAATTCCTCATTCTGTGAAAATTCATCTTTAAGGATCTTAACCGCTACAACACGGTTCTCCATAACGTCCATAGCTTTATAAACGTCGGCCATTCCGCCTACTCCTATAAGCTCAGTAATCTCATAACGGCCGTCAAGCTTTTTGCCGATATTAGAATCCATCAAATTCAACTCCTAGTTAATATTTTTGTTTTCCCGGCAGAAGTTCAGCCTTACCGCAAAAATCCGCCTTATTTTAATCGTCCGTCTAATTTGCTATCAGCGCTACGGTAATATTATCCTTACCGCCCATTTCATTACTATAATCTATCAAATCAGTTACTGCGTTATCAAGGTTTTTGCCGTAAACAAAGCTGTATATGACCTCATCGCTGCAATAATTCGACATTCCGTCAGAACAAAGAAGAATTGTAAAATTACCGTCAGGCTCAAGCTCAAAATAATCAACTTCAACATCCGCCTCTACGCCTACTGCTTTAGTAATTACGTTTTTCATATGATGGGTCTTTATCTCTTCCTTATTTATCATGCCCTGTTCATAAAGCATTTGAACATAAGTATGATCAGTAGTGACCTGCTCTATTTTATCTTTGGTCATAAGATATGCCCTGCTGTCACCGACGCTGACCACATAGCATTTTCTGCCCGTTACCAACACTGCAACGCAGGTCGTTCCCATACCGTTCTTATCAATATCCTCTTTGCTTTTTTCATAAACAAGAGTATTTGCTCCGTGTACCGCGGTAAGCATAAGATTCCTGATACTGTTCGCTCCGGCTCCGGCTCTGTAGTTTTCTGCGATCTTGTTATAAACAGACGTAACCGCTACCTCGCTGGCAACGCCGCCGGAAAGCGCTCCGCCCATACCGTCGCACACAACAGCCAGCGCCGTATCCTCGCCGATCATTCCTGTTTTTACACGATCCTGATTCTCCTTGCGTACTTTGCCTATATCTGTTTTCGATGCTAAATACAAGCAGTTCACCACCTTTCTTAAATTTCATACTCCCGTCTGAGCTGTCCGCAGGCAGCGTCAATATCCGAACCAAGCGTCCGCCTTACGGTCGCGTTAACGCCAAGCTCTTCAAGATAGCTTCTGAATCGCTGTGCTGCTTTTCTGTCAGAACGGTATTCTCTTTCTTTTATTTTATTCACAGGTATTATATTTACATGACAAATAAAATTTTCAAGCAGTTTGGCAAGCTTCTTCGCATCTTCTTTTGAATCATTATGTCCGTCAATAAGAGCGTATTCAAACGAAATGCGCCGCCCTGTAGCTTTGAAATAATCTCTGCAAGCCTTCATGAGCATATTTATATCATATTTATCGTTCACTGGCATAATTTCGCTTCTTCCTTTATTATCAGATGCGTGAAGCGAAATCGAAAGCGTTAATCCGAGATCAAGCTTAGCCAGATCATATATTCTGGGTACGATACCGCAGGTCGACAGCGAAACGTGCCTTAATGACATATTCGTTCCCTCAGGACACGAAAGCAGTCTGAGAAAATCGACAACATTTTCATAATTATCAAGAGGCTCGCCTATTCCCATAAGAACAATACCTGAAATCCTCCTGCCGCTGTCCCGCTCCGCTTCATAAAGCTGAAGCAGAATTTCACTTGACGAAAGATCTCTTTTGAAGCCTGCGATCGTCGAAGCGCAGAATCTGCACCCCATTTTACAGCCTACCTGAGTTGAAACGCAAAGCGTATTTCCGTAGCTGTATTCCATCAAAACAGCTTCGATATGATTTCCGTCTTCAAGTTCATATAGATATTTTACAGTATTATCACTGTTAGATTCAAGTCTTTTACATATAAATAGTGATTTTAAACAAAATTTTTGCTTTAATATATCACGGAATTGTACAGATAGATTAGTCATTTGGTCAAAATCGGTAACTTTTTTAACATGCAGCCACTCAAATATTTGCCTTGCCCTGAACTTTTTTTCGCCAAGAGATGAAATACACTCTTCAAGCTCATGCGGCAAAAGCGAAAGAATATCGATTTTTCCGTTTTCACAAGTCAGTACCGTAATCTCACCTCAACTTTTTTAGCTTTGCGATGAAAAATCCGTCAGAATCGAATTTTTCAGGAGTTATAGTCACCTTATATTCATTTTCAAAGCCCTTTGCACACTTTCCCAGCGCGCAAGGCTCAAAATCACTGTGCTCATACAGAAAACGCCGTACAACCTCGTCATTTTCCGCACGGGAACAAGTACAGGTAGAATAAACAAGTATTCCTCCGGGTTTAAGATATTTTGAAGATATGTCCAAAATATCGTACTGTATTTCAGGCAGCCTTTCAAAATCCTCAGGGTTCTTATATTTTATCTCGGGCTTTCTTCGTATTACTCCAAGGCCCGAACATGGTACGTCGCACAAAATTTTGTCTGCCGCAGGAATATTTTCGTTATATGTCTTCGCATCGTTGGCAGCGGCTTGTATAATACCCAGACCCAGCCTCTGCGCACCGCTTCTTATAAGCTTAACGCGGTTCTCATGCAGATCATAAGCTCTTAAAACGCCCTGATTTTTCATCAGCTGTGCAATAGTAAAAGCCTTTCCACCGGGAGCAGAACACATATCGAGAACAGTGTTGCCGCTTTCCGGCTCCAAAACCGAACAGCAAATCTGACTGGAAATATCCTGAACGTGAACAAGGCCGTTTCTATATGCACGGCTGCCTTCAATTGAACCGCCGCCGCAGATCTTCAAACAATCCGGAACACAGCCTTTAATTTCACAGCCGAAGCCGTCGCTCTGAAGAACAGATATAATTTCGTCAACAGACATCTTCAGCGTATTTGCTTTAACTGTAACCGGTGCCTGTCCGACAGAAGTTTCAAGTAATGACAAGGTCATTTGCTTTCCGTATTCGGACAGCCATTTATCTACGAGCCACTCCGGACAGGAATACTGAACAGACAATTTTTCCTGCTCAGAGCTGACTTGCGGGAGCTTTTTATCATTTCTTATAAATTCCCTGAGCATACCATTAACAAAGCCGCTGACAGATGGATTTCTGTTTTTCTTAGCCAGCTTTACGCATTCGTCAACTGCCGCCGAGTCCGGAACAGAATCCATATAAAGCAGCTGGTAAAAGCCCATTCTCAGAATATTTCTTACTTCAACACTCAGCTTATAGCCAGGCTTTTTCAAATACTGCACTATCAATCTGTCAAGAGTAATACGCCGTTCAAGTACGCCGTAGAATAAAGCAGATGCAAATTTTTTCTCCTGTATATCAAAATCAGACCTTTTAAGAGCTTCGTCCAACAGTATATTTGAATACGAAGAATTGCTGTCAAGCTTTGTCAGCAGTTTTAGAACTGTTTTTCTGGAATTTCCCATTTAAATCTCCAATTATCATATTAAATATATGTAATGCAATTTTACTTTACACATGATTAGGTGTAAAGTATTTTAACTTTAATAGTATCTGTCTAAGAAACCGCCATTCCAGACTATGTCAGTGAACAGTTAAAGGTGAAATCCTTGTCGGATTGTAGACTATAAAGTCGATTCACTTTACATATTTTACTTTAAAATTTCGTTACCGCTCAATGGTTTTCCGCGGAGAAAATCTTCCGATTTCATTCTTTTTGAGCCCTCAGCCTGAACCTCAGTAAACCTTATTACACCGTCTGCACAGGCAACTTCAAATAATTTAGGATCCACAATGCTTCCGGGCTGCTTTCCGCTTGATTTATATGAAGCTATCTCAGACCTATATATCTTGAGCCTTTTGCCGTTAAGCTCAGCTGTAGCGCATGGCCAGTCGGATAAGCCGCGGATCTTATTATGCACATTTTCAACTGGTTGTTCAAAATCGATCGGACACATTTTCTTTGATAGCATAGGAGCATAGGAAGCCGCACTGTCATCCTGCTTATGGGGTTTGACTTTCCCGACTTCAAGCTGCTCAAGCGTTTTCAGCATGATATCAGCGCCAATTACCGATAATCTGTCAAAAAGCTCAGCCGCAGTTTCATTAGCTCCGATCGGTGTAGATTCCTGAAGCAGAATGTCACCTGTGTCCATACCCTCTCCCATAAGCATCGTGGTAATACCGGTCTCCTTTTCGCCGTTCAGAACAGCCCACTGGATCGGTCCGGCGCCTCTGTACTTCGGAAGCAGCGAACCATGTATATTAACGCAGCCATACTTAGGAATATCCAGCACCTGCTTAGGGAGCATTTTTCCGTAAGCTGCAACAACTATACAGTCAGGCTGAAGCTCAGAAATTATTTTTATATATTCATCACCGTTATTTTTAAGACTCTCCGGCTGATAAACAGGAGTATTATACTCTTGTGCTGTTGCCTTGACAGGAGGCGGCATAAGTTTATAACCTCTTCCCTTCGGCTTGTCCGGCTGACAGAATACCGCTGTAACATTGTGCGCTGAACTGTAAAGAGCTTTCAGCGCCGGAACTGCAAAATCAGGAGTTCCCATAAAAATTATATTCACTTTTATACCTCGCTTATGCAGATTTTTTTATTATTCATCTGCTTCGACAAATTCAACTACCTTTTCCAAAAATAAATGCCCGTCCAAATGCTCGGTTTCATGGCAGACAGCCTGCGCAAACAGATCTGTTACCTCTTTTTCATACCAGTTTCCGTTTCTGTCCTGAGCCTTAAACTTTACACTTACGGGCCTGACAGTATAGCCCCATTCTCCCGGACAAGAAAGGCATCCCTCTATGACTTTATGAGTTTCCTCTGATCTTTCAAGTATCTCGGGATTTATCAGTTCACATAAACCATCACCCGCATCAATGACTACAGCTCTCCGCAAAATTCCGACCTGAGGTGCTGCAAGACCAACCCCCTCTGCTTTTTTCAGAGTATCAATCATATCATCCAGTAGAGTCCAAAGCTTTTCATCAAATTTTTCTACAGGCTTGCATACCTTATGAAGAGTTTCGTCCCTTTTATTTAGTATATTTCTGATCGCCATAATATTTTCCTTTCCTTATAATCCGATGTCGCCGTTTATATCGGCGTAAATACTAACTTTTACAAAGCTTTTATTTTTATAAAATTCAGAAAGCATATAGCTTATAACACCTCTGAAAGTCTTGGAATTCTTACATTTAAGTATTAACCTATACCTATATTTATTGTTTATCCTCTCAAGCGTACATGGAGCAGGTCCTAATGCGCGCAGAGGTATTTTTATACCCTTATCTTTTATAAATTTACTCATATTATCCACAAACCATTCCGAAGCCTCAATAGCCATACTTTCAATCGTAGATGAAAATCCAATAACACATATATCGCAGAACGGAGGATACGTCAGTGACTGCCTGAGAGCAATTTCCTGTTCATAGAACTCGTCATAATCCTGCTGTGCCGCCAGATTAAGCACATAATGATCCGGTACAAAAGTCTGGAGATACGCAAATCCCGCTTTATCGCCACGTCCGCTTCTGCCGGCAACCTGAGTAATAAGTGAAAATGTACGCTCATAGCTTCTGAAATCTCCGGTAAAAAGAGCCTTGTCAAGCGACACGACACCAACTAGAGTGACGTTGGGGAAATTAAGACCCTTTGCTATCATCTGAGTTCCTAGCATTATATCATACTCGCCGTTTTCAAATGCTTTAAAGTTTTCCTCATATGAATATCTTGAATAAGTAGTGTCAGCGTCCATTCTTAGTATCCTTGATTTTGGGAAAGCTTTTATAAGCTCGTCTTCTACTCTTTGTGTTCCTACGCCTCCCGTATGAAGATGATCAGAACCGCATTCAGGACATACACTTACATTGTCCATCGCAAAGCCGCAGTAATGACACATAAGCTTGTCGTTTTTCTTATGATAAGTCAGCGGAATACCGCATTTTGGACAGGCTATCGGCTTTTTGCAGTCAAGACAGGTAACATAGGTGTTGAAACCGCGCCTGTTAAGCAAAAGGATCGTCTGCTCATTTCTATTCAGGTTTTCGCCTATCTTATCCATAAGCCTTCGGCTGAAAAGCGAATCATTACCGGATTCGGCTTCCTGCTGCATATCAATAATTTCAACCTCAGGTAGAACAGCGTCGTTATATCTATTGCGTATCTCAAACAAATGAAACCTTCCGCTTTTGGCATAATAAAAACTTTCAAGCGACGGAGTAGCAGAAGCCATAACAAGCACTGAATTATGAAATCCGCACCGCTGTATCGCCACATCTCTGGCATGATAGCGCGGCGAAGTATCGGATTTATAGGTATGTTCGCCTTCTTCATCCATTATAATTATTCCTATATCGGATAGCGGCGCAAAAACGGCGCTTCTAGTTCCGATAACTATTTTTGCCTCAGAATTTTTAATTCGCTTAAACTCGTCTGTTCTTTGACCCAAAGACAGCGATGAATGCAGAACTGCTATATTTTCCCCGAAATATTCCTTGAAGCGATTTACCATCTGAGGAGTAAGAGAAATTTCAGGAACCAGCATCAATGCTGTCTTACCTTTTTTTAAAACTGAAGCTATAAGCCTGAAAAAAACCGCAGTTTTACCGCTGCCTGTAACTCCGTACAGCAATGCGCCCGCAGGCTTTTCTTCATTTATAAGCGACATGATCCCGTCATAGGCCGCCTTTTGTTCCTCATTAAGCTTTATACTTTCGGGATCAGATATTTCACCGACGCTGCCGATCGCATTTCTCATTACCTCATATTTATATTCGGCAAGTATATTTTTATCAGTCATACGCTTAATAAGCGACGGCGTACAATTAGTCATATAGCAGACTTCTTTTACCGAAGCGCTTGAACAATCCTCAAGAAGATTTACAACAAGCTTCTGCTTTTGTGTCAAAGTAACCGCCGTTCCTGATTCGATCATATTCAGATACCAGTCAGACAGCCTGACCATTTTAACGGTTTCGTCACCTACACGCCTTTTCAGCTTATCCTCTTCCTGAATATAGCCTTTGTCGATCAAACCGGTAACTATTTTTTTCAGCTTAGGATCGGCTGTAAAGTCAAGAAAATTATCTACCTCACGCTGATTTTCAGCAGACCTCATAAAATTGACTATATTCAGTTCCTTTTCATCAAGCTCAGAATCGGGAATATGTGTGTTTACCAGTGAAAAATGCTGAGAAAAATTATAGCTGAAACCGGTAGGCACTACAGTTTTATATGCGTCAAAGAATGTACAGAAAGTATTCTCTTTTAACCAGAATATAATTCGGAGCATTTCATCTGTAACTAACGATTCATTGTCGATAAGCTTTGAAACAGGCTTGAGCTTTTCATTATACTCAGGAGTTTCATACATTCTGGTTACAAAGCCGATAGTACGCCTGTTTCCTTTTCCGAACGGAACGATTACCCTCGAACCGTTTTGTATCTCGCTTTTCATTTCATCGGGAACAATGTAGCTGTACTCGCAGTCAAAGCTGTAAGCAGCGCAGCTTACAGCGATCTTTGCTACCAAAAACAAACCACGCATCTACACTTCCCCCTAATTCAAAGTCAGCTTTTAAGACTGGAATCCTCAATAAGCTTATATTCACCCGAAGCAAACTGATCGACCGCCGTTTTTACAGGCTTCTGATCGAGTATTATCTTATTTTCAAAAGCGTCGTCCGTGATCTCCCTTGCTCGTTTTGCAACCGCAATAACAAGCGAATAATAGCTTTCGTTATTCTTTAAAATTTCAACAACTGCCGGTCTAAGCATTTTTAAGCACCTCGTTAATCATATTTTTTATATTTTCATTATTAGTTTTGAACATATCTGCCTCTGATGACTCGTCTTTAGACGCTTTCATAACAAGCTGAAAATCTTTTACGGCGTCCTCAAGCCTGTCATTCATTATTGCATAATCGTAATCATACGACTTGGAAATTTCAGCAGCGGCAGCCTTTACACGCTGATCGATAACACAGTCACACTCGGTTCCTCTTTTATTGAGCCTACGTCGTAATTCCTCTACAGACGGCGGAAGAATAAATATAAGAACCGCTTCGGGCATTGCCTTTTTCACCTGGAACGCGCCGTTTGTTTCAATTTCAAGCACTACGTCCCTGCCCTCCGAAAGATTTTTAAGAACAGGTTCAGAAGGAGTTCCGTAATAATGCTTAACAAATCCGGCGTATTCAAGAAAACCGTTTTGACTCACCATTTTTTCAAACTCTGCGTCATCAATAAAACGATAGTGAGTACCATCTATTTCACCATCTCTGGGCGCTCTGGTAGTACAGGAAACGGAATAAAAAACGTCTGAATTTTTAAAAACCTCGTTTAGTATAGTCCCTTTACCGCACCCGGAAGGAGCAGATACCACAAATAGCTTTGCCTTATTCACCGCTATCCTCCTCCCCGTCATCAAATCTTGCCCCGACAGTTTCAGGGGCTATAGCCGAAAGCACCACATGATCGCTGTCCATTACGATAACAGCTCTGGTCCTCCTGCCGTAAGTAGCATCTATAAGAGTTCCCTTATCCCTTGCGTCCTGTATGATACGCTTTATAGGCGCTGATTCGGGAGCAACTATCGCAACTACTCTTGAAGACGAAACCATATTGCCGAAGCCGATATTAATAAGCTGCATATTATATTCCTCCGGTTATTCGATATTCTGAATCTGTTCCCGTATTTTTTCAATTTCCGATTTAAGCTCAACTACTATCTTAGTGATCGAAAGATCCTGAGCCTTTGAACCGATAGTATTTACCTCCCTGTTCAGCTCCTGAACAAGAAAATCAAGCTTACGTCCTACCGGCTCTTCACTTTTGATAAGATTTCTGAACTGTGAAATATGACTGTGAAGCCTGACTGTTTCCTCATCTACCGCTGTTTTCTCAGAGAATATAGCAGCTTCAGTAAGGATTCGCTGTTCGTCTATTTTTCTGTCCGCTAAAATTTCACAAAGCTTTGAATACAGTCTTTCTCTGTATGCTTCTGTGACCTTAGGCGACTGAACCTCTACCTGACATACCAGTTTTTCTATTGTATCGAGCCTCGAATTAATATCGTCAAACATTTTCGCGCCTTCTGTAATACGCATTTCTATAAATCTGTCTACTGCGCACTGAGCAGTTTCCTTAACGCTGTTCCATATCTCCTCTTCATCATCCGTAACCTTAACGACCGTAAAAATATCCGGCAGGCGCATAATATTAGAAAGCGATAGATCATCATTAAGAGAAAGCTCCTGAGCACAGCCTCTTAAAGCGCCTATATATCCTTTTGCGATCTCGCGGTTTATCTCAATATTTGCGCTTGCTCCCTCCTGATTGTAAACAGAGACGGAAACCTCAACCTTTCCTCTGGAAATTGCATTATTAACAAAGGATTTAAGCTTTTCGTCAAGATAGCCGTACGCTCTGGGAGTTCTGGCGGTAAATTCGTAATATCTGTGATTTACAGATCGTATTTCAACCAAAATTTCTCTGCCGTTGATAATACGGCGTTCCCTTCCGAAGCCTGTCATGCTCTTTATCATTTAACTGTCCTTTCCGCTGCTTTGCATATGTTCAGCCAATAAATATTCAACTTATATTATACCATTTCATATGCCAAATAGCAAGCAATTTTAATACAATTTTAATATTTATTTTACTTGCAATTGTTAATTTCGGTAAATATAGCTGACAGACTGTCTCCTATGCAAATATGAGGGTATTTCATAAAATCATCTCTTGACGTCGAACCTGTAGTAACGCCTGCAAAATCAACTCCGGCATTCATTGCAGTCTGAGCATCTATATAGCTGTCACCTATATAAAGTACATTTTCCTTAGGCTCATTAAATCTTTCGATTATTAAGTTAAGACCTGAAGGATCCGGCTTAGCCTGCTTAACATCCTCTCCTCCGACAATAATATCAACAGGAAAAGAGCCTGCCTGAATTTTAAAGGTATCTTCAATACGGTATCTGTACTTTGTTGAAACTATTCCGACCTTAAGTCCAGCGAGCTGAAGCACCTGTAATACCGCAATTGCGTCATTATAGAAAAATGTGTTTTTAACCATTTCCTTGTCCGCAATTTTAACATATTCCCTGCGCATATCCTCTCTCTGAGGATTATTCTCTATTCCCGTAAGAATGTCGAATGCGTCTGTAAGCGTAAGACCTATCGTTCTGTAAATTTTATTGTCATCCGGAATCTTATATCCGAACTCTTTTAAGGTATGCTTAAAACATATAAGTATACCCTTAGACGAATCCGCAAGCGTCAGATCAAAATCAAAAACATAAGCCGAGTATTTTCCCATATAACTACAGTCCTTTCATAAAAACAGGCAACCGTTTTATTTGGTTGCCTGAAAGCTATCTGATCTTTCCTGATATTTTATGCATTTCAGCCTTAATGGAATACATATTATCATCTGCCCTTTTAAAAACATTCATAATATCAGTTTTCGGAGAGCTGCCTTTAATTTTAGATTCATAGCAGCCTACAGCGGCTGAAACGCTGCTGTGATAAGCAAGATTAAATCTTTCGATTACAGAAAAAAGCTCTCTTCTTGCGCCTTCGGCAGTCAGCTCGCTGTTGACGAAAACCGAAACGAACTCATCTCCTCCTATCCTGAACGACTGAACGTCAGAACCGAATGCATTATTTATACACTGAGCCATATCCTTTATCAGCTTATCTCCGTTCATATGTCCGAGATTATCATTTGTTTCTTTAAGATTATTTAGATCCATTACAAGAAATCCGATCTTATCTCCGCAGCACAGCTTCTTTCCCAGCTTATCTATATACTGATCAAAACTCATTCTGCTTCCGAGCTGAGTAAGGGAATCAGTATACAGAAGCTTTTTATATATACTGTTTTGGGCATTAAGCTCAAGAAAGTCCATAGCCTTATAAATTGCTATTCTGGCCAGCATTATAATAAATACAAGCAGACCTGTTTCAAACCAAACCGAATTTCTTGAACTATCATGATTCAGATAATATGAAACCATTTGAATCGCCGAAAAAGCGCCGAGGACAAACGTAGCATGAAGCAGACGCCTGCATGTTTTCCCATCCTTCTTCTTTCTGATATTTACAGCAATACAGATGACAACAGCGGCGAACGAGGTCAGAATAAGTAAATGTATAACAAACAGGCTGTTCATTATATCTAAGCCGCCTGAAAGGAAGGATATGTTTAAAGCAATCAGAACAGTAAGATACGCTGTACATATTCCTAATATAAACTTTCTGCCGTATACACAAAAATCCTTTATAAACATCAGGAATATAACCGGAAGAAGAGAAAAGGAAAAATATGAAATATACGCAACTACAGTAACTTCATTTGTAATAAACTGCAGTATCTGAGTATCGGTTATTATCCATACATTTGAAGTCAGAATGAAAGCGCCTAAATAAAAAAGGCATTTATTTCGGAAAGCAATTTTCTTAACTTTAAATATAAAATACACAACTATCAGACAAAGGGATATAAACAGCAGAAGTCCTGCAAAAATAACAGTAAAAAAATCCGACTTTATCAAAGCTCCGATTATTCCGCTCTCACTCCCGTATTTAAAAGACGGCAGAACTCCTTTTCCGTAAGGCGCTGTAAATATACAGGTTATCGTTTTTCCCTCATATTTATCAGAAAGTTTTACAAAACAATGTACATTTGACAAAACTTTGGACTTATCAAGACTCTGATCATCTCCGTATGAATATATTTCTTCAGAATCTGCAAGTATTCTGCACGACAGACCATGAGAATCAAAGAACAAGACTCCGGACGCCGATATATCTTCAGGCAGAACATTTGTTATTTCTATAGAATCATAAAACTCATGACCGCTTAGAATATCCACGGGATCTCCATTGCTTTTCCAGCCTGAATTAAAATCAACCGCTTCAGGAATATCTATACTTATATTTTCAACGTCTGTATGATTTCTGGCGTCGGCAGCTACAAATACCATGAGAAAAAGCAGAGCCGCAAATAAAATTACAGCTGCGGCTTTTCCTCCGCTGATAGAAATCTTGCCTTTCAACTTCGTCAAAATGTTATCTCCTCTCATAGAAGGATGAAATCGACCGCATAAGAGCCTGCCAGATAAAAACCTCGGAGCGCCGCTGAAAATCTGTAAAAGCTATTCAACAGTTACTGATTTAGCAAGATTTCTAGGCTTGTCAACATCATTCCCTCTGAGAACTGACGTATAATACGCAATAAGCTGCAGCGGCACAACGGTAAGCATTGGCATAAGAATATCGTCTATCGTCGGAAGACCGATCTTATAATCCGCAACATCGTCGTCAACATTAATATAATTGTGGGTAACGAAAATAACCTTTCCTCCCCTTGCTTTTACCTCTTTGGCGTTGCTGACGGTTTTGTCAAACAGATCGCGCTGAGTTGCAACGGCAATAAGCGGCATACTCTCGGTAACCAGCGAAATAGTTCCGTGCTTTAGCTCACCGGCGGCATAGGACTCGGAATGAATATATGAGATCTCCTTAAGCTTTAATGAGCCCTCCATCGAAAGAGCGTAATCAAGCCCTCTTCCGATATACAGCAGATTTTCAGCATTAATAAGCTGTGAAGCTACATACTGACAGGACTTTTCCTGCTTTAAGATAACGTCTATCATATTGGGAACGCCCTCAAGAACAGAGGTAAGACGCCTGCATTCGTCCTCGGAAATAGTGCCCTTTGAATAGGAAAGCAAAAAAGCAAGCAGATAAAACACCGAGATCTGAACGCTGTAAGCCTTTGTTGACGCTACGGAAATTTCAGGACCGGCATGAGTATAAATAACCATATCAGCCTCTCTTGCGATTGAAGAGCCTACAACGTTGACTATAGCAAGAGTCTGTGCGCCAAGACGCTTTGAAAGCTTCAGCGCCTCAAGCGTATCCGCAGTTTCTCCGGACTGAGATACTACAATAACAAGATCTCCCTTGCCGATTATAGGATCTCTGTAGCGAAATTCAGACGCTACATCTACGGTAACCGGCACTCTTGCAAGCTTTTCAATAACATATTTCCCCACCAATCCTGCGTGCATGGCTGTTCCGCAGGCAACTACAAATATACTGCTGTATGAAGCCAACTTTTCCGCAGTCAATCCGCATTCCTCAAGATCAGGCATTCCGTCTTTGATACGGGGAGAGATGGTCTGCTTTATTGCGTTCGGCTGCTCATTTATTTCCTTTAGCATAAAATGCTCATAGCCGCCCTTTTCAGCTGCTTCCATATCCCAGTCTGCAACCATCAGCTGCTTCTCTGCAGGAGTTCCGTATTTATCAAAGATCTGAGCCTTTCCTCCGCTGAGGACAGCTATCTCATCTGCTTCAAGCAGATAATAATTCCTTGTAAATTTTAATATAGCCGGAACGTCAGAAGCGATAAACGCCTCGTCTTCTCCTACTCCCACAATCAACGGAGAATCCTTTCTTACCGCATAAACCGACTCAGGAAAATCCTTGAATACGATCCCGAGAGCATACGAACCCTCAATATCGCCGAGAACCTTCTGTATAGTTTCCAGCGGATTACCGTTATAATAATAATCAAGAAGCTTTGCAACCGTTTCCGTATCAGTCTGGCTTTCAAAAACATAGCCTTTTTTTTGCAGAAAGCTTTTTATCTTCTGATAATTTTCTATTATTCCATTATGAACAATAGATATCTTTGCGTTACCGTGAGGGTGTGAATTAATATCCGACGGTTCTCCGTGAGTAGCCCATCTTGTATGACCTATACCGCATGAACCTCCGTGAATAACTCCGTCCTTATAAATCTTTTCTTTCAGGTCAGCAATTCTTCCTTTAGTCTTGCTTACCTTTATTTCACCGTCCTGAAAAACTGCAATTCCGGCAGAATCGTAACCTCTGTATTCCAACTTGCTCAGAGCGTCGAGCAAAACCTTTGTACAATCCTCTTTTCCAACATAACCGACTATACCGCACATAGTCAAAACTCCTTTCAGCGTTCATTAACGCAGTCAATACTGTATTGTATGGGATTTCATTCAGAATGAAAACAAAATCCCCTCATATCCGCTTATAATCTTTATTTATAATATCACAAACAGCAAATAAAATCAAGTGTAATTAAAATTTTATAAACTACTTTTCTTTTAATAAAAAATATGTTATAATTACTTTAAGATAGGTGTGATGATGATATGATGGGT